>OBXO01000003.1_pt1 | contig 453641 bp, 433 predicted proteins | sample 1501431 | NCBI WGS metagenome assembly OBXO01 (sample SAMEA2580163, study PRJEB22360) | human gut metagenome | biome: human gut; feature: human-associated habitat; material: faeces | place: Denmark | collected 2008/2010
ATTTTCAAGGTTGTCTTATTGTTCAATTATCAAGGTTCTGCTGTCGTTTTTTGTCGTTTCTCTTGCGACAGCTATATTAGAATATCATATTTATTTTTCTGTGTCAACAACTTTTTTCATTTTTTACAAATTCTTTTTTGAATTTATAAAAACGGAGAAGGAGGGATTTGAACCCTCGCACCGCGCAAACGGTCTACACCCTTAGCAGGGGCGCCTCTTCAGCCACTTGAGTACTTCTCCAAAAGCGCCTAAACAATTATGTTATGATACTGCGTCTTCATGTGACGCTTGAATATATTATCAAACTCCCAACTCTTTGTCAATAGATTTTATGAAATAATTTATTAAAAATTGGAATATAATTCTTTACTACTATATATAGTAGTATTAGCATGTATTTCTCACAACTTCCAGATTTCCTGAATATGAGTTTTGATATATCTGACTTCCCGTAAACTGCTTTTCCCCGCTGCTGTAAAGAACAAACAGCGGAGAAAAGGTGTATTTGCTATATTACTTTAAATAATTCAGAGCATTGGATAAAGGAATTTCAGATTCGGATAAATCTGTCTGAAAATCTTATATCGTTTTTCGTACTTTTTGACCAGTTCTGAATCGGGCTTTACTGTATCCACGACTTTCACCAATTTCTTTGCTGCCTCTTCCACAGAATCGTACTCGCCGCATCCGACTGCCGCAAGAATCGCGCCGCCATATCCCGGACCTTCTTCGCTTTCTATAATATCAACTTCAAGATTCAGGACATTAGCCATGATTTTTCTCCAGAGCAGACTCTTTGCTCCTCCTCCGCAAATCGTTGTTCTCTTGATATCAATTCCCAGGGATTTTGCCACTTCCAGTGAGTCTCTCATTGCAAAAGCAACACCTTCCAACACTGCCAGTGTCATATCTGATCTCTTTGTGTCCATAGACATACCGATGAATGCCCCTCTGGCATCCGGATCATTATGCGGAGAGCGTTCTCCCATCAAATATGGAAGGAAAAACACATGGTTTTCTCCAAGATTCTGAACAGATTCCTGCTCTTTTCCATACTCTTTTGTTCCAATAATATCTTCCATCCACCATTTATTACAGGATGCGGCACTCAGCATACAGCCCATCAAATGAAAATGTCCGTCCGCATGTGCAAAAGAATGAAGAGCATTATTTTCATCCACTCCGAAGTTTTTGCTTGAAATAAAAATAGTCCCCGATGTTCCCAGGGAAACATTACATCTGCCGTCCCCCACGGTTCCTGTTCCGATGGCCGCTGCCGCATTGTCCCCTGCGCCTGCTATAATTTTTACATTTTGGGGAAGTCCCAATTCTCCTGCAGCTTCAGGCGTTATTGTGCCCACTGCTTCATAACTCTCGTAAATATCCGCCACTTGTTCTCTCTTTATACCGCAGATATTCAGCATTTCTTCCGACCAGCATTTATGTTCCACATCAAACAGAAGCATTCCTGATGCATCTGAGACATCAGTACAAAACACACCGGAAAGACGATAGGCAAGATAATCTTTTGGCAGCATAATTTTATGAATTTTTCTGAAATTCTCAGGCTCGTGTTTCTGCATCCATAAGATCTTAGGCGCGGTAAAACCTGCAAAAGCAATATTGGCAGTGTACTGAGACAATTTTTCTGTGCCCACCACTTCATTTAGATACTTACATTCTTCTGCCGTCCTGCCGTCATTCCACAGAATTGCGGGACGGATGACATGATCATCTTTGTCCAAAACGACCAGGCCGTGCATCTGTCCTCCGAAGCTGATGCCCTTGATCTGATTTTTATCCACAACATCCCGGACCAATTCACGTATTCCATCCACAGCAGCATTCCACCAGTCCACAGGGTTCTGTTCTGACCACCCTGGTTTTGGAAATGAAATTGGATACTCTTTGGAAATAATCTTACAAATCTCACCCTGCCCGCTCATTAACAACAGCTTCAGTGCAGAAGTCCCCAAGTCAAGTCCTATGTAATACATCTTTCAGCTCCTTTCCACCATTATGCAAATGGATTCTCAGACGGATACAGCATTCCCTTCGGCCGGTTAAAATCGAGCTCCGTCTGCTCCACTCCCAGATACTTAAATACCTCAAACAGAAGTTTTCCAAAATGTCCGAACGCAACTGCTCCGTGATGCGGGAAGTTCTTTTCTATCAGTATATGACGGTAAAATCTTCCCATTTCCGGTATGGCAAAAACACCAATCCCTCCAAAGGATCTTGTCCTCACCGGGAGTACTTCTCCCTGCGCGATATATGCTCTTAATTTTGCATCTGATGTGCTCTGAAGCCGGTAAAATGTAATGTCTCCCGGTATGATATCACCTTCCAGTGTCCCCTGTGTAGATTCCTCGGGCAGCGTTCTCGTCATGATCAGCTGATTTTTCATTTCGCAAAAAGAAAGCTTTTCTGAAGCCGTATTTCCACAGTGGAATCCCATGAACACGTCTCTGCGGCTGTATTCATAATTACCTTTGATTTCTGTCTCATACATGTCATCAGGCACTGTGTTGTTAATATCCAGAAGAGTCACAATATCCCCGCTGACTGCCGTGCCGATAAATTCGCTCAAAGCTCCATAAATATCCACCTCACAGGACACCGGAATTCCCTTTGCTGTCAGCCTGCTGTTCACATAGCACGGAACAAAGCCGAACTGAGTCTGAAAAGCAGGCCAGCACTTCCCTGCAATGGCCACATACTTCCTGGAACCTCTATGCTTATCGATCCAATCCAGGAGGGTCAGCTCATACTGTGCAAGTTTAGGCAGTATCTGAGGTTTTTTATTTCCCTCTCCCAGCTCCTTCTCCATGTCCTTTACAACATCCGGAATCCTCTCATCACCCTCATGTGCCTTAAAAGACTCAAACAAATCCAGTTCAGAATTTTCTTCAATCTCGGCTCCCAGATTATAAAGCTGCTTGATCGGTGCGTTGCAGGCTAGGAAATCCTGTGGTCTCGGACCGAAAGAAATAATCTTTAAGTTACGCACGCCGATCACTGCCCTTGCCACCGGTACAAATTCATGAATCATGTCTGCTACTTCCCCGGCAGTCCCCACCGGATATTCCGGAATATAAGCCTTTACATTTCTAAGCTTTAAATTATAGCTGGCATTGAGCATACCACAGTAAGCATCACCCCGGTCATCGGTCAGCTTATCCTGTGTCTCTTCGGCTGCCGCCGCAAACATCACCGGTCCGTCGAATTCTTTGGCCAGTAATGTCTCAGCCGTCTCAGGTCCGAAATTCCCCAGATAAACAACCAATGCGTTGCATCCTGCTTTTTTAAGCTCTTCAAGGGCTTTCTTCATGTCCAGTTCATTTTCAATACAAGTCTCACATTCAAAGATTTCCCCGTATTTCTCCCGATAGGCTTTTGCAGCAAGTTTTCTCCTGTTCTCGGACAGTGACATAGGGAAACAATCCCTGCTGACCGCTGCAATTCCTAAAACTACTTCTGGTATATTTTCCATAAACGTCCCTCCTGGTCAATGGATTTAAGTAATTATGATATCTCTTTTATTTTACCACTGTCATACCAAAAGAGCCACAAAAACAAGACTATCATCACGCTTATGGTACACTGTTTCGTTCTGCTGCGCCAAATGACTGTATTCCTATTTTGTTCATAATATTTTCCCTTTCTGCAAAAACAGCATATGACCGCTAAAACTATTTTTTACAGGTACTAAAATAATTGAATCAGACAAAGAATAAATAATTTTATGTTAAATATTTATATTATAATATTGTAAAATAATTGTTCTTTCATGATAAACTAAAGGAGATAAAACAAAAGATAAAGAAAAATATTTTTGTATCCTTAAAAAATGACTATGCTTTCACTCAAGTTATGAAGCAACCTAAAGTCATAAAATGCTTTTTGATCAGTATCCTTCACATTCAGCCTGAAAGGATCAGAAACATTCGTATAAAAAACCGGTATTTGCCTAAGGATCTTCCGGAAGAAAAATTGTCTATTCTGGATTTATACACAATTATTGAAGACATAGGGAAGATCAGCGATATACCCTATACAGCGACCAATGGGAAATTCATGTAATTGAATTAAAAAAACTGAGCCAATCTGCAGTAAAACATAATCATAAATCCCTATATGAGTGGGCATGCCTTATCAATGCCGACAGAGAGGAGGAACGTATGATAATTGAGAAAGATCCCTATATCGAGGAAGCCGTCAAAGAACTGGAACGCGATCCTGAACGCATGGATGAATACCTCTTCAGCCAGAAAAATCTATCCGATTACGCTACACAGATGAAATTCAGCAAAGAATTAGGAAAGGCTGAAGGTGAACATATACTTGCCTCTCTGATCCAGAAATTATTTCTGGATGGAAGAATTGAAGATGCCAGGCTTGCTGTCGATGATGAAAATATGAGAATAAAACTTTATAGGGAATATCATTTGATATAATAATTTGTATTTAATATCATCTATATAAAAATATAAAAAAAACAGCACCAAATTAAATTGGTGCCGTTACTGGTACTGACTTGTATTACACTGCTTCCGTATCACCCTTGAGACCGTAAAATGCCCCTTCAATATCGGAATCTTTATGAGCAATCAGCCACTTGTTCCTTGCAAACAAAATCTTATCCTTTTCCGTTCTTACTTTCGTACCAAATGGTTCACTTGTATGTTTTGGTGCAATACAGATAAGCTTAAACCCATATCCGTTTACGTTGCATGGAGCACAGTGAAGTACGCCGCAGTTTAACTCCACGGCTGTGCCCTTCGGGACAAAAAACGCTTCCATTCTGGATGTATGATACTCATGATTTGGTTCGATATCCTGGCTCAGACCCAGGTACATGACACAGTCTGTTGCTGCAATATGTATGACTTTCGACTTGTGATATTCTACGCCATGAATTCTGTGATTATGCCCGCTCATATATCCGATCTGCACCGGAAGTTCATGAAACAGCTGGCACTGAATTTTATGGCACACCGGCAGTTTCTCCATCTCTTCGACAGACAGCTGTTCTTCCAGATATTTTGAAGCCTTTATACGGTCCATATACTGTTTCAGCTGGCTGAAATCAAAATCTTCTATTACTCTCCCATATTTATTAAATTCGGGGTCAAAAATATACCTTAACATATTATCTGCTCCTTCTTGTTTTTCATTGCTGAGTTTATAAAGAAAATTCATCTTCAATATTCTACATAATACTACCATAAATTACATAAACATTTCTTTTCATTTTCTTTAAGTTTTTGTGAAGTACAGGTATATTGTTGACAATATTTTAAATATTATTCCAAAAAGTTTGCTTTATAATCTACTACTGCCGTCTCATACAAATTATTCCCATGGCTGTCAATCACAACGATTACCGGAAGATTCTCAACTTCAAGCTTCCGAATTGCCTCTGTTCCCAAGTCTTCATACGCAACGACCTCAGATTTTTTGATACACTTTGACAAAAGTGCTCCTGCCCCCCCTACTGCTGCAAAATAGACTGCGCCATTTTCTTTCATAGATTCGATCACGTCCTCAGACCTTTTGCCTTTTCCTATCATGCCCTTTAATCCAAGAGAAAGCATGCGCGGAGTATATTTATCCATGCGGCTGCTGGTCGTAGGTCCTGCCGAACCGATTACCTGGCCTTCCCTGGCTGGTGTGGGGCCGAGATAATAGACAATCTGATTCTTTAAGTTTACCGGCAGTTCCTTTTTTTCTTCTGCCGCTTCATACAGCCTCTTATGAGCCGCGTCTCTGGCAGTATAAATGGTTCCGGTTAAGTAAACATAATCTCCTGCCCGCAGATTTTTCAGTTCATCGGCTCCGGCGGGTACTGTTACATATTTATCCATCTCTCTAACTCCTTATAAAACCCGATGTACATGTCGGTTCACATGACAGCATATATTTACGGCAAGAGGCATTCCTGCGATATGTGTCGGATAAGTCTCAATATTTACTCCAAGGGCAGTGGTGCTGCCTCCCAGTCCCCCCGGACCAATTCCCAGCTGATTGATCTCCTGTAAGAGTTCTTCTTCCAGGATACGGATATGTTCTTTCTCAGATCTCTGATCAAGGTTTCTGGTCAGCGCTTTTTTTGCCAGAAAAGCTGCTTTTTCAAAGCTGCCCCCAAGACCCACTCCGACGACCATCGGCGGACAGGCATTCGGTCCTGCATCCTTCACGGCTTCTAAAACAGATTTCCTGACACCTTCCGCTCCGTCTGCCGGTTTCAGCATAAATACCCGGCTCATATTTTCACTTCCGAATCCCTTGGGAGCTACTAAAATTTCAAGTTTATCCCCAGAAACGATATCGATATGCACAATCGCGGGTGTATTATCTTTCGTATTTTCCCTTATCAGAGGATCTTTCACGACAGATTTCCTCAGATAACCTTCTCTATATCCCTGTCTGACCCCCTCATTGACCGCATCGTGGAGGTCCATGCCCTCAATATGCAGATCCTGGCCAATATTTAAAAATACCACAGCCATCCCCGTATCCTGACAAATCGGAATTTGTTCTTCTTGGGCAATTTTCATATTTTCATTGAGCTGGGATAAAATCTGCTTTCCAAGCGGAGTCTTTTCTGTCTCTTTTGCATTTTTCAGCCTGCATTTCATATCTTCTGATAAGGTCAGGTTGGCTTCAATACACATGTCCCTGATACTGCGGATCATCTCATCTGTATGGATCGTTCTCATATTTCCTCCAAAAAATCATTCTGTGATACGCGAAGTCAGAGCACAGACTGCTGATGCCATGCTCTGACTTTTGATCTTTATTCTGTTTCTTCTTCTGAAGTTTCGCTCTCTTGTTCCACTTCTTCATCCCGTACTTTTGCCAGGCTTGCCACAATCACATTGTCGTCTAAATTCATGAGCTTGACTCCCGATGTATTCCGTCCAAGCATAGAAATTCCATCGACTCCCATCCGAATCACAACACCTTCCGTAGTGATCATCATGACTTCATTTTCTTCATCCACAGCCTTGACTCCGACCACATCTCCTGTTTTCTCAGTGATCTTGTAGCAGCGGATACCCTTTCCGCCTCTGTGCTGAGGAGTAAATTCAGTCATGGCAGTCCGTTTTCCCATTCCATTTTCAGACACAAACAGCAATGCTTCACCCTGGGAATTCAGCTGCATGCCGATGACTTCATCGTCTCCATCTAAGTTGATTCCTCTTACACCCATGGCTGTTCGTCCTATAGATCTGACATCTGTCTCATGGAACCTGATGCACTGTCCGTTCTTTGTCACAAGAAATACATCCTGGTCATTGTCTGTAAATTTCACTTCGATCAATTCGTCATTTTCTTTCAGCGTAATCGCCAGAAGTCCTGTCTTTCTTATATTTGCATACTCCATGATCGGTGATTTTTTCACAACCCCGCTCTTGGTAGCCATAAACAGGTAATGATCCTCTTTATATTCATTGATCGGGATGACCGCCGTTATCTTTTCCTCCGGCTGCAGCTGGATCAGATTCACGATCGCCGTACCTCTGGCCGTCCGGCTGCTCTCCGGAATCTCATAGGCTTTCATCCGATACACTCTTCCCATATTTGTAAAAAACATAATATAGTGATGGGAAGTTGTCATAAACAATTCCTCAATATAATCCTCATCAATGGTCTGCATTCCTTTAATACCTTTTCCGCCTCTGTTCTGGCTTTTGAAGGTATCCACCGTCATACGCTTGATATATCCGAGTTTTGTCATAGTGATGATCGTATTTTCTCTTGGAATCAGATCTTCCATGGAAATATCGTCTACATCAAATCCGATAGAGGTCCTTCTCTCATCCCCATATTTGTCACGGATCAGAACCAGTTCATCTTTGATCACTCCCAAAAGAAGTTTTTCGTCGGCAAGAATCGCCTTTAATTCTGTGATCTTTGCCATCAGCTCATTATATTCTTTTTCAAGCTTGGCGCGCTCCAAACCGTTCAGCGCACGCAGCCTCATATCCACGATTGCCTGTGCCTGTGCATCGGTCAGGGCAAAACGCTCCATGAGCTGTGTCTTCGCCTCCGTGATATTTGCTGCTGCCCGAATGATCTTGATGACTTCATCAATATTGTCCTGGGCAATGAGCAGACCTTCTAAAATATGAGCCCGTTCTTCTGCCTTATTCAGCTCATATTTTGTCCTTCTGGTCACAACGTCCTTCTGATGTTCCAGATAATAATTGAGCATGTCAAACAGATTCAGGATCTTAGGTTCATTGTTTACCAATGAGAGCATGATAACTCCGAACGTATCCTGCATCTGGGTATGCTTAAACAGACGGTTAAGGACGACATTGGCATTGGCATCCCTACGCAGCTCAATACAGATTCTCATGCCGGTACGGTCAGATTCATCCCGTATTTCTGTAATACCGTCTACTTTTTTATCTTTTACAAGCTCTGCAATCTTCTGAATGAGTCTCGCTTTATTGACCATATAAGGAAGTTCGGTTACGACAATTCTCTGTTTTCCGTTGGCCATCGGCTCAATATCCGTGACGGCACGGACTTTAATCTTTCCGCGTCCTGTCCGGTATGCCTGACTGATGCCCGCTTTTCCTAAAATCGTCGCCCCAGTCGGAAAATCCGGTCCTTTTACGATATCTAATAACTCTTCAATATCTGTAACCTGGTTTCTCTCCACCTGATCATCGATAATTTTTACAACTGCATTGATCACTTCCGTGAGATTATGAGGCGGAATATTCGTAGCCATTCCGACCGCGATTCCCTGTGTACCGTTGACTAAAAGATTCGGAAACCTTGACGGCAGCACCTGGGGCTCTTTTTCCGTCTCATCGAAGTTCGGAATAAAGTTGACCGTATCTTTACCGATATCGGCCAAAAGTTCCATGGAAATTTTGCTGAGCCTTGCCTCCGTATAACGCATGGCAGCGGCGCCGTCTCCGTCCACAGAACCAAAATTTCCGTGGCCGTCTACCAGAGGATAACGGGTCGACCACTCCTGAGCCATATTAACCAATGCCCCATAGATAGAACTGTCACCGTGAGGATGATATTTACCCATAGCATCCCCGACGATACGTGCACACTTACGGTGCGGTTTATCCGGCCCGTTGTTCAGTTCGATCATCGCATAGAGGATTCTCCTCTGAACCGGCTTCAGCCCGTCCCTTACATCAGGAAGGGCCCTTGCAGCGATAACGCTCATGGCATAATCGATGTAGGAATTCTCCATTGTCTGCTTCAGATCAACGTCATGAACTTTATCAAAAATTGTATTCTCGTCCATATATTATATTCCTTCCTATACGTCCAGATTCTGGACATATTTTGCATTGGCTTCAATAAATTCACGCCTCGGTTCCACCTGATCACCCATCAGTGTCGTAAATGTCAGGTCAATTTCAGATGCGGAATCCTCATCGATGGTTACCCGCAGCAGCACTCTTTTATCCGGGTCCATAGTAGTATCCCAGAGCTGTTCTGCATCCATCTCACCCAGACCTTTATAGCGCTGGATCTTGTTATTATTGTCTCTTCCGATCTCATTGACAATATTGTTCAATTCCTGATCAGAGTAAGCATACCAAAACTTTTTATTTCTCTCCACACGGTAAAGCGGCGGCTGAGCCATATATACGTATCCCTCCTTGATCAGATCCGGCATGAACCTGTAAAAGAACGTAAGGAGAAGCGTTGCAATATGGGCTCCGTCCACATCGGCATCTGTCATAATAATAATTTTATGATACCGTAATTTCTCAATATCAAAATCATCATGAATGCCTGTGCCGAAGGCTGTGATCATTGCCTGAATTTCTTTATTCATCAGAATCTTATCGAGTCTGGATTTCTCTACGTTAAGAATTTTTCCCCTCAGAGGAAGGATTGCCTGGGTTGCACGGGATCTGGCCGTCTTTGCGGAACCTCCCGCAGAATCACCCTCGACGATATAAATCTCACAGTTTTCAGGATTCTTGTCAGAACAGTCCGCCAGTTTTCCGGGCAGGCTGAACCCGTCCAAAGCAGTCTTCCTTCTGGTAAGATCTCTTGCTTTTCTGGCAGCATCTCTGGCTCTCTGCGCCAAAACTGCTTTCTCACATATAATCTTTGCAACTGCCGGATTTTGTTCCAGAAAATAGGTAAGCTGCTCATTGACAATGCTGTTGACTGCTCCTCTGGCTTCGCTGTTTCCAAGCTTTTGTTTTGTCTGACCCTCAAACTGAGGCTCGCCAAGTTTAATGCTGATGACGGATGTAAGTCCCTCACGGATATCTTCTCCGGAAAGATTACTCTCATTTTCCTTCAGCAGCTTATTCTTTCTTGCATAATCATTAAAGGTTGTTGTCAGCGCGTTTTTAAAGCCGGACAGATGGGTTCCCCCTTCCGGCGTAATAATATTATTGACAAAGCTTAAAGAGTTTTCGTTATAGGAGTCATTGTGCTGCATAGCAACCTCCACATAAACCCCGTCTTTTTCTCCCTCACAGTAGATTACCTGATCATAGAGGGCTTCTTTTCCTCTGTTTAAATAAGTGACAAACTCCTTAATCCCGCCTTCATAGTGGAATACTTCTTCGACAGGTTCTTCCTGACGGTCATCTCTGAGAATAATTCTCAGGTTTTTCGTCAAAAATGCTGTCTCACGCAGACGCTGTCTCAACACTTTATATTCAAATATTGTTTCTTCGAAGATTGTATCATCGGGCAGGAAGCTTACTTCGGTTCCGTTTAATTCAGTCTCTCCCACAACCTTCAGAGGATAACATACTTTTCCCTTTTCATATCGCTGATTATATATTTTCCCATCTGTATGAACATTGACTTCCAGCCAGTTGGACAGAGCATTTACTACGGATGATCCCACACCGTGAAGTCCTCCGGAAACCTTATATCCTCCGCCTCCGAATTTTCCTCCTGCGTGAAGAATTGTAAATACGACTTCCACGCTGGATACGCCCTTTTTCTTATTCATCCCTACCGGAATCCCTCTTCCGTTGTCACGCACCGTAACAGAATTATCTTTGTTCAGTGTCACATAAATCGTATCACAGTAACCTGCCAGTGATTCATCGACCGCATTGTCCACAATTTCATATACCAAATGATGAAGCCCTTTGGCGGATGTACTTCCAATATACATTCCGGGCCTTTTTCGTACAGCTTCCAGTCCCTCCAGGATCTGAATCTGATCCGCACCATATTCTCCTTTTTTCTCAGTGCCCATACGTTCCTCCTAATTTTCTCTGACAATTTTACCTAATTTGACCTGAAACATTTTGTCAATCTGCAGATGACTGTTAATAAATTCTTCCAGCCCTGTGCATGTGATCAAAGTCTGAATGTCTTTTATACTGTCCAAAAGATAATTCTTCCGGCTGCTGTCCAGTTCTGACAGCACATCATCCAGGAGCAGAATCGGTGTCTCTCCGGTCTGTCTTTTTACTAACTCAATCTGAGCAAGTTTCAATGAAAGGGCTGCTGTCCTCTGCTGCCCCTGTGACCCAAATTTGCGGATATCAATTCCATTTACCAAAAATTCAATATCATCGCGGTGAGGCCCTGCCCCTGTGGAAGCATATTTTAAATCAATCTCTCTCTTTCTCTGTAAAACGGTCAGAAATTCATCATAGTTTACACTATAATCATATTTCAAAACAATTTTTTCTTTTTTTCCCGTCAGATTCTTATGGATCTCCCTGATGATCTCATTGAGATCCTCAATAAATTTCTGCCGGTACCGGATGACCTCCGATCCATACTTGACAAGCTGGAGATCCCAACTGTCTAATGTATCCAAAAGTTCACGCTGGTAAGCCAGCTGCTTTAGTAAGTTATTCCTCTGTGCCATCACCCTGTTATAGCTGGAAAGCTGATGAAGGTACATTTTTTCAAGCTGTGAAAGCTCAATATCTAAAAACTTTCTCCGCTCAGAAGGCCCGTTTTTTATAATACTCAGATCTTCCGGCGAAAAAAATATGACAGGGACAAAGCCAAGAAGATCGCTGGATCTCTTGATGGGAATCCGGTCAATGGCCGCACCCTTTGTCCTGCTCTTTTTCAGATGCATGTCAATCTGGTGCCCAATGTCCTGTTTCATCAGATGAATCCTTATATGGGATTCATTTTCTCCGAAACGTATGATCTCCTTATCCTTGCTTCCGCGGTGGGACTTGGTTGTTGCCCCCAGATATACTGCCTCAAGGATATTCGTCTTCCCCTGCGCATTATCACCGTACAAGATATTGGTGCCGCTGGAGAACTCAATGATCAGACGGTCATAATTCCGATAGTTTTTTAACTCTAAAGACTGAATATACATAAGGCACCCGATTATTTCACAATTTTTACAGCCTGTCCGTCAAATTCGATGACTTCTCCGCCGTACAGCTTTTTTCCCCTTCTCGTATCAATCTCTCCATCGACACTGACCAGTCCGTCCTGAATGACGATCTTTGCCTCCACCCCTGAACTTACAAGACCGGCAGCCTTCAATGCCTGGCCGAGTTTTATATACTCTTCACTCAATTTAATCTGCTCCATCAAGATTTCCTTTCTAGTGATTGAAATTTACCGGAAGTATTAAGTAAATATAGGATTCCGAATCATCCTTGATAAAGCAGGGCGCCTTCGGATTGACAAGGTATATATTGATTTCCTCATCATCAATGACACGCAGTACATCCATCAAAAATTTTGGATTAAATCCAATCAGGATATCCCTTCCCTCTTTCTGAATCAGGATGTTTTCCTCCATTGATCCGAAGAAAGATGAAATACTCAGCTCCAGAGAATTATCAGTGATATTGATAACGATAGGTTTCTTGTCAGATTCTCTGATCAAAAGACTGGCACGGTCAATACAGTCCAAAAATTCCTTTTTGTTGATCGTGATCTTCGTCTCATAATCACTGGACAGCATCTGACTTATCTTATAGTATTCCCCTTCCAAAAGTCTTGAAACAACTCTGGTCTGATCAAATTCAAATAAGATATGCTTATTCGTCACGTAAATTATAACATCTTTTTCCGCATCACCTGAAATAATTTTTGTAATTTCCTGAAGTGTCTTTCCTGGAACGACAACTTTAAAAGAATCATAACTCTCTTTTAATTCAATGTTTCTGATGGAAATTCTGTGTCCGTCCAGCGATACAACATTTAATTTTTTGTCTTCAACCTCAAACAGCTCACCTGTCATGAGTTTATTATTTTCATTGTCAGAAATAGAAAATATTGTCTGCCTGATAACTTCTTTCAGAGTAAACTGAGACAAAGTGATGCTTTTTTCTTTTTCAATTTCCGGAAGATATGGGAATTCTGATCCTTCCTGTCCCACAATATGAAAACATGCTTTTTCACAAGTGATAGTTGCTTTGTAATCAGAATCTGTTTCGATCGTAACATCATTATCCGGCAGTTTTCTGACGATCTCAAAAAATAACTTGGCATCCAGAGCGATTTTTCCCTGTTCTAAAATATTTCCTTCTATGTTTGTCTCGATGCCCAGTTCCATGTCATTTGCAGTCAATGTAATTGTACCGGCACTTGCCTCCATAAGAATGCATTCAAGAATAGGAAGTGTTGTCTTATTGGAAACAGCTTTGGATACAATGCTGACACCGGAAACCAGGTCGCTTTTATTACAAACGATTTTCATATTGTGTATAACTCCTTTCAGGTTCAAAAATACTTAAATATATATTAAAAATCCGCAGTATAAGCCGTAGGGGCTGTGGATTTGTGAATAACCCTAAAAAACGGCTTAATTTAAGGCTGAATCAGGGTTAATAACTTGTTAAAAAGCCACGGATAAAGCTTTCATAACTCGAAGGTTATCAACAAGCCTGAAATTAAGGTTTTCATTATCAACACAAAAGACACAGGTTATCCACAACATTGTGTGTATAAGCCTTATGAAGGGTTCATTTTTTTAATAATAACGTCAAGGGTCGTGGATAAAGAAGAATCTTTCTGTAAATCCTTCTCAATCTTCTCTGAACCATGAATGACCGTAGAGTGGTCTCTTTTTCCGAGATACTCACCTATTTTTACAAAAGAAGTATCCGTAAGTTTCTTGCACAGGTACATACAGATCTGCCTTGGATATGCGATATCATGGCTTCGTTTTTTGGATATAATATCAGCCGGCTGGATGTTAAAATGTTCAGCCACCGTAGTGATGATCAGATCTGGTGTAATTTTTACAACAGTATCATTGTCCACAAGGTCTTTTAGGGCAATTTTAGCTAAATCAAGATCAATCGGTCTTTTTTCGAGTTTGGAATATACCCTGATCTTGTTCAGTGCTCCTTCCAGTTCTCGAATATTCGATTTAATGTTTGAGGCTATGTAGTCAAATATAGCATCGTCGATATAAATGTGATCCAGTTCGGCGCGTTTTCTTAAAATCGCGATTCTCGTCTCATAATCAGGAGGCTGAATATCTGCCGTCAGCCCGCAGCCAAAACGGGTCCTCAAACGTTCTTCCAAAGTCTCGATTTCTTTCGGAGGCTTATCGGAAGATATGATAATCTGGCTTTTGGAATTATACAGAGCATTAAATGTATGGAAAAACTCCTGCTGGGTGCTGTCTTTACCTATTATAAACTGAATATCATCGATCAGGAGTACGTCGATGGTCCTGTATTTGTTTCTGAGCTCTTCCTGTTTGTTGTGATGGATCGCATTGATGACTTCGTTGGTGAAATCTTCACTGGTCACATACAGGACCTTGAGTTTGCTGTTATTTTCCATAATGTAATGGGCGATTGAGTGCATCAGATGGGTTTTCCCCAATCCGGCGCCGCCGTATAAAAAAAGCGGATTGTAAGCTTCCGCCGGAGCTTCTGCCACAGCAATGCAGGCGGCATGAGCCATCTGGTTGTTTGTTCCGACGACGAAACTGTCGAACGTATATCTCGGATTTAAGTTATTGGAATCCTGAAGCTGGGTATCCGTGCGGGATGCAGGAGCCTTTTTCTTCTTAGCTTCTTCCAGAACAAAAGAAATTTCGTATTTTTTACCTGTGATATCCTGAATGGCCAGAGAAATATAAAAGTCATACATCTTACTTTCAATAAAATGTATGCCTCTGGCATCAAAATTACTGTTCAATGACAAAACAATCTGATCGTCTTTCACTTCTTTAATATTGAGGGGTTTAATCCAGGCGTTGATGGCAGCACTTGAAATATCGTGTTCCTGTTCAAGTTTTAACAAAACGTCATCCCAGATCGCTTCGATTTTTTTCTTCATTGATTTTTACGGACCTCTTTCTAAATAAGTTTAAAAAAATACACTATTACTAGTGTATAACAAAAGAATTTTTTTTTCAATGTTTCTTTCATATAATAAGTACAATCATAATACAATATATGTTGTCTGTGAAAAACTGTGGATAAATTTATTCACAAAATAAACACTAGGAAATATCAGGGGTTTCGACACATATAAACATATGATAAACAAATATTTCACATAGTTTTCCACATGTTATCCACAAATTGTGTATAACTTTTTAGAGTCCTACAATATCTATGGATGGAATAACTTTATCGCAAAAAAACATAGAATTCTCTTGACTTATGCAGGTGATTTTGACTATAATGGGAGTGATGTTTTTTAGAAAATATATGGTTTCATATATAAAATTACTATTTTTTGATTAAGGAGGTGTTTCTAGACATGAAAATGACATTTCAGCCAAAGAAAAGACAGAGATCTAAAGTTCATGGTTTCAGAAAGAGAATGAGCACTGCTAACGGAAGAAAAGTTATTAAGAGCAGAAGAGCAAAAGGAAGAAATAGATTGTCAGCATAGGTCGCAGTGATGTGACCTTTTCTTTTCTCTAAATAATAGGGAAGGAAAAGATATGAAGCATTATCATTCATTAAGAACAACTAAGGAATTTCAGCAGGTATATAAAACCGGTAAATCAAAAGCAAACAGATATTTAGTTTTATACTGCAGGGAAAATCAGCTTAATTATAATCGTTTTGGAATCTCTGTCAGCAAGAAGGTGGGAAACAGTGTCGTGAGACACCGGGTGACCAGGCTTCTGAGAGAGAGTTACCGTCTTCGTGAGTCAGAGTTTAAGCAGGGATTTGATCTTGTAGTTATTGCCAGAAATATGGTTAAGGATGAAGGTTTTCACACGGTGGAAAGTGCTTTGCTCCATCTGATGAAGCTTCATCGTTTAAAAAGAGATGAAAAACATTGAAAAAGATTTTGATTTATTTGATACAGTTTTATAGAGCACATTTGTCTAAATTAAAAGGAAAAGGAACTTGCATTTATACTCCGACCTGTTCAGAGTATGCAGTTGAAGCACTGGAAAAACACGGCGCGCTGAAGGGAAGCCTTCTGGCTGTGTTTCGAATATTGAGATGTAACCCTTTTGCAAAGGGAGGATATGATCCTGTTCCGGAAGTGAGAAAGGTGAAAGGTAAAAAGAAATGATGTATTTGGCTCAAGCAGCCCAGGCAGGCAGCGGTGGATTATTGTCTCCGATTGTATGGGTTTTCGGCGAGATCATGAAGTGGATTTACAATGGATTATCAGCTGTCGGTATTGAGAATCTTGGATTGTGTATTATTTTGTTTACATTGATTTCAAAGTTGATTATTTTTCCGCTGACGATCAAGCAGCAGAGAAGTATGAAGATCAACCAGGTGGCACAGCCTGAAATGATGAAGATTCAGAAGAAATACCGTGGTAAGAGAGATCAGGCATCTATGATGAAACAGCAGGAAGAGATGCAGAAAGTCTATGACAAGTATGGGACAAGCCCTACCGGAGGATGTGCGACTACATTGATCCAGTTTCCGATCATCATGGCTCTGTATTATGTAGTCAGAAATCTGGAAGGTTATATTCCTAACATTCCTAAGAGTGCGTATGAATTTGTTCTTGGAATTAACATTCAGAATACACCGGGATTCAAACTGAGTATTTATCTTATTATCCCGCTTTTGTCCGCTTTCTTTCAATATTTAAGTGCACGTACATCTATGGCAGACATGGATTCAGATAATCCGGCGGCAGGTATGTCTAAGAATATGATGCTGATGATGCCTATTATGTCTTTATTCATGTGTATCACTCTTCCGGTGGGAATTGGTATTTACTGGACTGCAAGTGCAGTTTTCCAGTGGGTACAGCAGATTTTGATCAATAATTACTATAATCATACAAACATGCAGAAGATCATTGAGAAGAGCAGAGAGAAAGCAGCCAAGAAGAAAGCTAAGAAAAAGGGTCCTTCAATGTATGAAAAAATGATGGGTGCTGCAAACGGCAGTACACCGTCAGAATCATCCCAGGATAATACGATCAGCAGCATTGCAAAGAAAAAAGTCACAAAAAATGTAGAGTATAACACAGAATCCCAGGGAGGAATTGCATCTAAGGCAAATATCGTGAAGAACCGGATGGATAAAGGGGGAAAATAAAATGGCAGTAACGCGTTTTACTGGCAAAACGGAATCTGATGCGGTTATGAATGCGGCCATGGAGCTGGGAATTCCGAGCACAGAAATTCAGTATGCAGTGATTGACAAAGGGAGCAACGGATTTTTAGGACTCTTTAAAAAGCCGGTGATCATTGAATTGACGGAAGAAGAAAAACCGGCTGAGCCTGTAATGGAAGATAAACCTGAGAAAACAGCGGAGGTGCAGGCTGCTCCAGAAAAGAAAAAGAAACAGGTCCAGGAACCCAAGAAGGCTGCCAGTGAGAATCCGAAAGAAAAAGTTTATAAACGCCCGGATAATATTGATCAGATCATAGACGACACAGAAGCATATCTGGATGAAGTATTAAAGGCGATGGGACTTGTTCCTAAATTAAATCTTTATTATAATACGACCGGAAATGTGCTGAATATTAATGTTACCGGTGAAAAGATGGGCGCTCTGATCGGAAAGCACGGACAGACACTGGATGCACTCCAATATCTCACGAGCCTGTTTGTGAATAAAGAAAGCGAAGCTTTTATTAAAGTAAAGCTTGATACGGAGAATTACAGGGAGCGCAGACAGGAAACTTTAGAAAAGCTTGCGCTCAGCATTGCAAATAAAGTGAAGAAGACAAAAAAACCGGTTCATCTGGAGCCTATGAATCCGAATGAACGCCGGATTATCCATTCTGCACTTCAGAGAGATCCTAAGATCGTGACAAAAAGTCAGGGAAAAGATCCTTACCGCAGAGTGGTTGTCATGCTGAAAAAATAATGAATTTGGGTTGCCTTTTGCGGCAGCCCTTTTTTGCCTTGCGGAGGACATTGAAATGGGAACAGATACAATCGCAGCGATCGCTACACCGCTGTCCAGCAGCGGGATTGGGATTATAAGAATCAGCGGGCCGGAAGCCATAGATATTGCTTCTGAAGTATTCCGCCCGAAAAGAGAAAAAGATATAAAAAAGGCAGCCACTTATACGGCTCATTACGGACATGCAGTGAAGGACGGAAAGGATATTGATGAATGTATTCTTCTGATTATGAAAGGTCCTCATTCCTATACTGCCGAAGACGTGGCGGAGATCAACTGTCACGGCGGAGTCGTCGTGATGAAAAAAATACTGTCTTGTATCATTGAAGCCGGGGCGAGGCCGGCAGAACCGGGTGAATTTACAAAACGGGCATTTTTAAACGGGAGGATTGATCTTTCCAGAGCAGAGGCCGTAATGGATCTGATTCACTCCAAAAATGAATTTGCCATGGAAACATCCTTAAAGCAGTTAAAAGGAAGTCTTTCTGAAAAAATTCGTTCTTTGAGAAAAGAGATTGTTCATAGTGTGGCGTTTATTGAATCCGCATTGGATGACCCTGAGCATTATTCTGTAGACGGATTCTCTGAACAGCTGAAAGTACAGGTAGAGCACGCCAGGGATGACATTCAGAAGTATCTTGATTCATCCGACAACGGGCGTATATTGAAAGAAGGTATTCACACGGCAATTGTGGGAAAACCCAATGCCGGGAAGTCTTCGATATTAAATGTCCTGCTGGGTGAAGAAAGAGCTATTGTCACAGATATCGCAGGAACTACAAGGGATACTCTGGAAGAGTCGATTCAGATCAACGGGATTCCGCTGAATGTGATCGATACGGCGGGTATTCGGGATACGGATGATGTTGTTGAGAAGATCGGTGTGGATAAAGCGAGAGATTCGGTGATAAAAGCGGATCTCGTCCTCTATGTTGTGGATACTTCGGTTCCGCTGACAAAAGAAGACGAGGAAATTATGAAGCTTCTTAACGGAAAGCAGGTAATTGTACTGTTAAATAAATCAGATCTGGAAACAAAAGTTTCTGAAAGTGAGTTTCTTGACAAAGGATTCCAAAATATCGTTCCAGTATCGGCGAAAAGTCTTTACGGACTGGAAGATCTTTATGAGAGGATCAATGATCTTTTCTTTAACGGAAGGGTATCGTTTAACGACGAAGTATACATTACAAATATGAGACATAAGAAAGCGCTGGCAAATGCAAAGGACAGCCTTGATCTGGTTCTGAAAAGCATCGAGGACCGGATGCCGGAGGATTTCTTTTCGATTGATCTCATGGATGCCTATGAGGAACTTGGCTATATTATTGGGGAGTCTGTGGGCGAGGATCTGGTAAATGAAATATTTGCAGAATTTTGTATGGGTAAATAGAGATGAAAAATTTAGAAGAATTTTATGATATTGTAGTTGTAGGTGCGGGCCACGCAGGCTGTGAGGCGGCATTGGCCTCAGCGCGCCTTGGATTTAAAACAATTTGTTTTACAGTGAGCATGGACAGCATAGCCCTGATGCCGTGTAATCCGAATATAGGAGGAAGCTCCAAGGGACATCTGGTAAAAGAGATCGATGCTCTTGGCGGTGAAATGGGTGTGAATATAGATAAGACTTATATTCAGTCCAAAATGCTGAACCGTTCCAAGGGACCAGCTGTTCATTCCCTCAGGGCACAGGCGGATAAAAAGATGTATTCCATGGCTATGACACAGACAATGGGAAATACAAAAAATCTTACGGTCAGGCAGGGAGAAGTGACACAGATTCTGACACAGAACGGCAAAGTCACGGGAGTAAAAACTTACTCGGGTGCCGTTTATCATGCGAAAGCAGTGATCCTCACAACCGGTACTTACCTGAAAGCCAGGTGTATTTACGGAGATGTGAGCAATGAGACTGGGCCTAACGGTCTTCAGGCTGCCAATTATCTGACACAGTCTCTGAAGGATCTTGGAATTGAAATGCGCCGGTTTAAGACTGGAACTCCGGCCAGAATTGATAAGAACAGCATTGATTTTAATAAGATGGAAGAACAGTTCGGGGATGATAAAATTGTTCCGTTCAGTTTTACAAATACTAGAGAAGATATACAGAGAGATCAGATTTCCTGCTGGCTGACTTACACAAACGAGGAGACGCATGAGATCATCCGTGAAAATATTGGGCGTTCCCCATTATTTTCAGGTGCCATTGAGGGTACAGGCCCCCGGTATTGCCCCTCTATTGAAGATAAGATCGTAAAATTTCCGGATAAAAACCGGCATCAGGTTTTTATTGAACCTGAGGGTGAATATACGAATGAGATGTATGTGGGGGGAATGTCAAGTTCTCTGCCTGAAGACGTCCAGTATGCCATGTACCGCAGCGTGACGGGGCTTGAAAATGTTAAAATCATCAGAAATGCATATGCTATTGAATATGACTGCATCAATGCAACACAGCTGAAGCCTTCTTTGGAATTTAGGAAAATAGGAGGGCTGTTTTCAGCAGGACAGTTCAACGGAAGTTCCGGATATGAAGAGGCAGCTGCCCAGGGACTGATCGCAGGCATAAATGCTGCGAGAATGATCCAGGGAAAGGAATCTCTGGTCCTTGACCGCTCCCAGGCTTATATTGGTGTTCTGATCGATGATCTTGTGACAAAGGAGACGAGTGAGCCGTACCGTATGATGACTTCCAGGGCAGAATACAGGCTTTTGCTGAGACAGGATAATGCGGATCTCCGTCTTTCAAAAATAGGATATGAAATGGGGCTAATCAGTGAAGAGAGATATCAAAACCTGCTGGAGAAAGAAGCGCGGATAGAAAAAGAAATCAATCGGCTCAGCCGCGTAAATGTCGGGGCTTCAGGAAAGGTTCAGGATCTGCTTTCAAAATGTCAGAGCACGGAGTTAAAGTCTTCTGCGACTATGGCAGAACTGATCAGGAGGCCGGAGCTCACTTATGATATGCTTTCTCCCATTGATCCGGACAGGCCCGAATATCCTGAGGATGTGAGAGAACAGGTGAATATTAATATTAAATATGAAGGTTATATCAAACGCCAGCTTTCTCAGGTGAAACAGTTTAAACGCTTAGAGAAGAAGAAAATCCCTGAGGGAATAAAGTATGAAGATATAGGAAACTTAAGGATTGAAGCAATACAGAAGCTGTCTAAGATACGTCCTGCATCGATTGGACAGGCGTCCAGGATTTCCGGGGTATCCCCGGCAGATATTTCGGTTCTTCTCATTTATTTGGAACAGCTTCATCAAGGGGCTTAGGAGTGTATATGATTAGTTTAAGAGAAAAAGCAGAAGAGTTAGGAATTGCATTGACAGACAGGCAGCTTGCTCAGTTTGAAATATATTATGAATTACTGACAGAGAAAAATAAGGTAATGAATCTTACTGCGATCACTGAGAGAGAGGATGTGATCCTCAAGCATTTTGTGGATAGTCTGGCATTGGTGAAGGCGGAGTGTGGATTTTCTTCACAAAAAATTCTCGATGTAGGGACGGGAGCAGGATTTCCGGGAATTCCTTTAAAGATTGCATTTCCTGGATTAAAGATCGTACTTCTGGATTCCCTGAATAAGAGAGTTAAATTTTTGCAGGAAGTGATCGATGCTCTGGAACTGCATGATATTACGGCAGTCCATGGAAGGGCGGAGGACTACGCCAGGCAGAAGGAATACCGTGAGCAGTTTGACCTGGTTGTTTCCAGGGCAGTTGCCAACTTGAGCACGCTTTCGGAGTATTGTCTTCCCTATGTAAAGGTATCAGGAATGTTTCTTCCTTATAAATCCGGCAGGATCGAAGAAGAAATGAGAGAAGGAAAGCATGCGGTATATCTCCTTGGTGGAGAGATTGAAGATGTTGTGTCATTTGTACTTCCGGGTACAGACATGGAGAGGACTATTCTTAAAATAAAAAAACAAAAGGCAGCCCCGAAGCGCTATCCGCGCAAAGCAGGGCTGCCGTCAAAAGAGCCGATCCGTTAAAAAAAGATTTTGCAGGCTTTCAGGACTTCATCGGGATTTTCCAGATGAGGCAGGAGTTTTGACCCTTTTATAAAATGATATTCAACGGAAGGATTCAATACCTGGTACTGTTCAATGGTGTTTTCGGCTTCTGGCGTATGATCTCCCATGAGGAAGTAAATACTGTGGTTTAAATTTTTTATGGATGGAATCAGATTACAATTCAGGTAGTCTGAGATGAGGCTTGCATACAAATATTTTGTGTCTGATCCACATTTGTGAGCGGATTCATGACAGATATCCACATATTTCTGCTTAATGTCCTTAGGTCTGTGGAAATATTCCCGGGCAAGTTTTTTCTGGATCATTGGTCTGCTGTGCAGGATATTGTAAGTGAGTGTGCCGATGATCGGAAGCTCCATAAAATATTTGAGTACTTTTTTGCGGTTCCCGGGATAACGCCCTGCCTTTGTCATATTTTCAGGATTGATCATCATGAGCCGGCTGAAATTCCTGGGTTCTGTGTAGCATGCCAGAAAGATCAGAGATGATGACTTTCCGCTGGAGATGATGTCAGTCTTTGTACCGATTACATTTTTGATAAAATCATTGATCAGCTGAACATAAAGATAGCTTGTATAAGTGATCCGCGGTTTGTCGGAACGGCCGCATCCCAGAAGATCCAAAGTATAGACCGTATGTGACCTGGAGAGTTCTTCTTTTATTTTATAAAATTCCAGTTCTGAGCTGCAGTTGTTCAGATCGTGAATGAGGAGAAGCGGAGAACCGGTTCCATGTTTTGTATAGTAGAGACTGCCGAATCTCCAGGAGTAAGTATTGCCGTATTTGGAGAACAGAGCATCCTTCATGGAGGATAGTGAGAAGACAAGCTTATTTATCAGATATACACATATTGTTGAAACAGTTGTAATGGTGGCCAGATTTCGCAGTTTTTTATAGAAACGCATACAGAGTCTCCTTTCTAATTTATTACTATTATTATATGACAAACAAGGATTTGATACAATAATACTTTGCATTCCTTAGAAATTCGTTTATCATAAAGAAAAGAGGTGGTGAGATATTTGGAAGAGAAGAAGATTGATAAGGATCAGCTGATGTCAGATCTGGCAGCCTATTTATCTGAAGAATATATGGAGTGTGTGGCTGAAAAAGAAAAATTTATAGAAGAAAAATATAAACTGGAAGAAGAAAAAGAGCGGCTGATCCGTTGTGTGATGCTGGAAAAAGAAAAGAGACAGATTCGGTCGGTATTTTCTCCTTTGTCCTTAGATGAAAACCTCATGGAAGAAGTGAAGGAACCGGATACAAGAGAAGTGGAACATGCATTGGATGTGTTATCCAAAAATATACGGAAGATACAAAAAAAGTGTGATAGACTGAAATCATATTTAAAAGGACTGGAAGAAACTTATTTTGTGGTTTCTGGTTTAGAGGAGCTGGATAAGAGTCAAGAGGAGGTTCTGTTTCTTCCTGCATTTTATGAACTTATGGATCATTTCAGAAAAATTCATCCTGAGATTACAGTCAGCTTTGAGAGAATAGAAAAAGAATCACCGGTGATTCTTACATTTTCATTCTTGACAGGATTTCATCAGATGATGAGATATTCTGTTCAAAAAATAGGAATTTGTTCTTTAAATATAGATACCTTTATTGAACATGACAGAATTATGCTGCAGTTTGTTATGAAACCAAAAAAACAGGCATCCATTCAAAAATTTAAAAAAAATAGAAATATATTGGAAGACATATTGACCAGAGAATTTGCAATTACCAGATGGCAGGAAAATTCAGTGGTATTGCAGGCAATCATAGAAGCATAAGTGAGGAGAAAGATGAGAAATAAAATAATTGATTTAATTACAGATTCTATTAAGGAATTGGACAGAGAGACAGTGAGCCGTATTTTAGAAATACCTCCTCAGGAGGATATGGGTGATTTCGCATTTCCATGTTTTCAGCTGGCTAAAATTTTCCGAAAAGCTCCAACTATAATAGCACAGGAGGTAGCAGAAAAGATAAAAAAAACAGATTTTGTCTCTAAGACGGCAGCTATGGGGCCTTATGTAAATTTCTTTATTGACAGAACAATGTTTGTAAGTGAAATGTTAAAACAGGTTTCTGTGGATAACTATGGAAGTTCTGAGATTGGATGTGGAAAAACTATCTGTATCGATTATTCTTCTCCGAATGTGGCAAAGAATTTTCATGTCGGTCATCTGAGGACCACACTGATTGGAAATTCTATTTACCGTATTTATAAAAAGCTTGGTTATCGGGTAGAGAGAATCAATCATTTGGGTGACTGGGGCACTCAGTTTGGAAAATTAATCGTTGCCTATAAAAAATGGGGAAGCAAAGAGGCTGTGGAACAAAACGGTATATCTGAACTGATGAAGATTTATGTAAAGTTTCATGAAGAAGCAGAAAAGGACGATACTTTAAATGATGAGGCCCGGGCATGGTTTGTGAAGATGGAGCAGGGTGATGAAGAGGCTCTTTCTATCTGGGAGTGGTTTAAAGATATAAGTTTAATTGAATATAAAAGAATTTATGAACTTTTGGATGTAGATTTTGACTCTTATGCCGGTGAAAGCTTTTACAGGGACAAGACTTCTGCCGTTGTGGATGAGTTAAAGAAAAAAGGAATGCTGAAAGAAAGTGAAGGCGCCTTTATCGTTGATCTGGAGAAATATGATATGACCCCTTGTCTGATTATGAAAAAGGATGGAAGTTCTATTTATGCTACCAGGGATCTTGCCGCTATTTTTTATCGGAAAAAAACATATGATTTTGAAAAATGTATCTATGTGACCGGTATGGAACAGAAACTTCACTTTGCACAGGTGTTCAAGGTGGTGGAACTCATGGGATATGAGTGGGCCAAAACAGATTTGATTCATGTACCTTATGGGTTGGTTAGTCTGGAAGGCGGAAAACTTTCTACCAGAAGCGGCAATATTATTTATGCAGAAGATATTCTCCGTGAATCTGTATCAAAAATCAAAGAGGTCATCAATGATAAAAACCCGGATTTACAGGATAAAGAAGAAGTTGCAAAGATGGTAGGTATTGGTGCCATTATTTTCAATGATCTTTATAATCAGAGAATAAAGGATGTCACATTCAGCTGGGATAAGATTCATAGCTTTGATGGTGAGACGGGCCCTTATGTTCAGTACACTTATGCACGTGCTGCCAGTGTTTTGAGAAAGACTGGAATAACGGATGTGCCAGAAGAAATAGATTCTTCTTTATTGACAGATGAAGCATCGGTTTCCTTATTAAAAGAATTGATCCGTTTTCCAGAAGTTGTAGAGACAGCAGCAGAACGTCTGGAACCTTCGGTTGTTGCAAGATTTGTTATGTCTGTCGCCCAGGCATTTAATCATTTTTATCATGAAAATCAATGTAATGTGGAAGATGAAAAACTCAAAAGGGCAAGGGTTAAGTTAGTAATAATTGCAAAGGAAGCAATCAAAGACGGCCTCGATCTTCTTGGAATGAAGTGTCCGGAACAGATGTAGTAAGAATGTAAAGTTGGGTAAAGCAGATATGAAATTTCATATCTGCTTTGTTTTTATGTTTCACGTGAAACATTATTGTATTTATTTTCATGTTTCACGTGAAACATCTGGAAATGAAAAGTTGTAAGTGATATAATATTTCTTAAAAGGAGATTATATAATATGGGAAGAATTATCGCAATTGCTAACCAAAAGGGCGGCGTCGGTAAAACAACGACGGCGGTGAATCTTTCTGCTGCCCTGGCTGCTGCAGGAAAAAAGACACTTATCATAGATATGGACCCTCAGGGAAATACAACAACTGGTCTGGGATTGGACAAAAATGAATTAGAACATACGGTTTATGAAGTGATTTCATCTGAAATTACATTTGATGAATGTATTTGTCCGGAAGTTATTGAAAACTTATCTTTGGCCCCAGCTAACCGTAATCTGGCCGGAGCAGAAATAGAATTGATGACAGTAGACCGCATGCAGTACATACTAAAAGAGAAACTTCAGCCGACTGTCGAAAACTTTGAGTTTATTATCATAGACTGTCCGCCTGCCCTGGGAATGCTCACAGTCAACGCTATGACGGCTGCAGATACCGTAATTGTACCAATTCAATGTGAATTTTACGCACTGGATGGATTGACACAGTTAATGTATACGATTGAGTTGATACAGAAGAGTCTTAATCCTGACTTGAAAATTGAAGGTGCAGTGTTTACTATGTATGATGCCAGAACAAATTTATCGCTGCAAGTTGTAGAAAATGTAAAATCATATTTGAACCAAAATATTTATAAGACAATTATTCCGAGAAACGTGCGTTTGGCAGAGGCACCGAGCCATGGACTTCCGATTAATTTGTATGATCCTAAGTCAGTTGGTGCAGAGAGCTATCAAATGCTCGCAGAAGAAGTCATTGCAAACGGAGGAAAAGAGGAATGACGACGAAAAAGAAAACAGGATTAGGACGGGGACTGAACACATTGATACCAAGTGCTCCGGTTAAGGACACCGAATCAGAAAAGATTTTAAAAAAAGAAGAGCAAATAAAATCGGAGATTATGGTACCGATATTGAAAGTAGAACCAAATCCGAATCAGCCCAGAAGACAGTTCGATGATGATTCTCTTCAAGAGCTGGCGGATTCGGTCAAGCAGTATGGAATTCTTCAGCCGCTGATTGTAAAAAAACATGATAAATTTTATGAGATCATCGCGGGAGAGCGCAGATGGAGAGCAGCTAAATTAGCGGGCTTAAAAGAAGTGCCGGTGCTGATTAGAGATTATGCAGAAAATGAAATAGTAGAAATTGCATTGATCGAAAATATTCAAAGAGAAGATTTAAATCCCATTGAAGAAGCACTGGCTTACAAAAGGCTTATGGAGGAATTTTCACTGAAGCAGGACCAGGTGGCGGCAAAAGTTTCGAAGAGCCGTGCTGCCATCACGAATTCACTGAGACTTTTGAAACTGGATCAGAGGGTCCAAAATTTGTTGTCGGAAGAAATGATCACTACGGGGCATGCCCGCACACTTCTGGCGATTGAAGATCCCGATCAGCAATATGAGACTGCGATGAAAGTTTTCGATGAGAAACTCAGTGTCAGAGAAATTGAGAAGCTTGTAAAACAGATGTCAAAGAAAAAGAAGGAAACTCCGAAAGAGGAGAATAAAGTTCAGGAATTTCTGTTTGCCAATATAGAAGAATCCTTGAAACAGGCACTCGGCAGCAAAGTGAATATAAAGAATCGAAATAACAAAGGAAAGATTGAGATAGAGTATTACTCAAAAGAAGAGCTGGATCGTTTAGTTGATATGCTGAGAACGTTATAGGAGGAATGAAATGACAACAGACATTACAATTTTTGGAATTGACTTATTTTATATTTTATGCGGCTTAGCCGGTGTATGTACCCTGGCACTGCTTTTAATTGTAGTATTGCTGGTGAAGACCAGCAGGTTAAAAAAGAAGTACCGCATGTTTATGAAGGGGGAAAATGGAAAGTCCCTTGAAAAGACTTTTGTAAAACATTTTGATGAATTGGAAAGAATTGAAGAAAATCATAAAATACTTGATGAAGAAATGGGAAGACTGAAAGATAAGCTTCAATTATCATATTCCAAAATGCAGGTTTTAAAATATAATGCATTTAAAGAAATGGGCGGAGAGACGAGTTTTGCGATTGCACTTTTGGATCACAGGAACAATGGAATTGTATTGAATGCCATGAGCAACCGTTATGGAAGTTATATGTATGCAAAAGAAATTAAAGATGGCCGTTCAGAGGTAGCACTTTCTAAAGAAGAGCAGATTGTGTTGGAAGATTGTATGAATAAATAAACATATCAGGAGGAAATCATGTTAGACATTAAATTTGTGAGAGAAAACCCGGAAGCAGTAAAACAGAACATTAAAAATAAGTTCCAGGACCGCAAACTGCCGCTGGTAGATGAAGTCTTAGAATTAGATGAAAAAAACAGAGAGATCAAACAGGAAGTTCAGTCTCTGAGAGCCAACAGGAATAAGATTTCCAAACAAATTGGCGGATTGATGGCACAGGGAAAAAAAGAAGAAGCCGAGCAGCTGAAACAGGAAGTGTCAAACCAGGCCGGCAGGATTGAGGAACTGACAGAGGAAGAAAAAAAAGTAGAAGAAAAAATCTTAAAAATCATGATGACCATTCCGAATATCATTGATCCGTCAGTGCCGATTGGAAAAGATGACAGTGAAAATGTAGAGATCGAGAAATTCGGTGAACCGATTGTCCCTGACTTTGAGATTCCTTATCACACGGAAATTATGGAAAACTTCAGCGGTATTGATCTGGACAGTGCAAGAAAAGTGGCAGGCCAGGGATTTTATTATTTGATGGGAGATATTGCGAGGCTTCATTCGGCAGTCATCTCTTATGCCCGCGATTTTATGATCAACAGAGGATTTACTTACTGTGTGCCGCCGTTTATGATCAGAAGTAATGTTGTGACCGGCGTCATGAGTTTTGACGAGATGGATGCCATGATGTATAAGATAGAAGGGGAAGATCTCTATTTGATCGGAACGAGTGAACACTCTATGATCGGTAAATTTATCGATACGATGATTCAGGAAGAAGAACTTCCGAAGACCCTGACAAGCTATTCCCCATGTTTCCGGAAGGAAAAAGGAGCTCATGGACTGGAGGAGAGGGGAGTTTACAGAATCCATCAATTTGAAAAACAGGAAATGATCGTTGTATGTAAACCGGAAGAAAGTATGGACTGGTATGAAAAACTGTGGAAAAATACCGTAGATCTGTTCCGTTCTCTGGATATTCCGGTCCGGACATTGGAGTGCTGTTCCGGAGACCTGGCTGATCTCAAAGTAAAATCAGTAGATGTAGAGGCATGGTCTCCGCGTCAGAAAAAATACTTTGAGGTAGGAAGCTGTTCTAATCTTGGAGATGCACAGGCACGGAGATTAAAGATCCGTGTGAATGGAGAAGACGGCAAGTACTACGCCCATACATTGAACAACACGGTCGTTGCACCGCCTCGAATGCTGATCGCATTTTTGGAAAATAATCTTCAGGCAGACGGGAGTGTGAAGATACCGGAGGCACTTCAGCCTTATATGGGCGGAATGAACGTCATTCAGTAAAGGATTTTATATGGAAAAAGCAAAGATTATTTTAGTGGAAGATAATCAGAAGATTCAGAAAGAACTCTGTGAGTTTCTGAGCAGATATGATTATGAGACAAAAGCACTCAATAACTTTGAAAATATAGTGGAGGATATCCTGAAGGAAAGGGCTGATCTGGTCCTTCTGGACATCAACCTTCCCGTGTACGACGGATATTATATATGCCGTGCGGTCAGAGAAAAATCGGATGTCCCGATCATCGTCGTCACAAGCAGAGACAGCGAGATGGATGAGCTGATGAGCATGAATCTGGGAGCCGATGATTTTATTTCTAAGCCGTATAACACACAGATTCTTGTGGCACGGATATCTTCTCTGCTCAAACGTACAAAACATGTGAAAGAAGACTGGCAGATGACTCATAAGGGACTTTTGATCAATCTGTCAAACAGTACGGCATGCCACGGAAAAGAGCAGATAGAACTGAGCAAAAATGAAGTGAAGATTCTGTCTGTGCTTGTGAAGCATAAAGAGAAGATCGTTTCCAGAGATAATCTGATGGAAGAACTGTGGCAGTCCAATGAATTTGTAGATGACAATACACTGACGGTAAATATCAACAGGCTCAGAAAAAAACTGGATTCCATTGGGCTTGCCGATTATATTGTCACAAAGAGAGGGCAGGGGTATCTTGTATGAGCTTCAGGGCATATTTAAGAGATAAGTCATTATTTTTTGGACTTCAGATATTTTATCTGGCTTTTCTCGTATGGATGCTGAATCTGTTCCACGCCACAACCTTTGCTATTATATATCTGCTGTGTCTGTACTTTATTCTTATGATTCTTGCACTGGGAAATGAATATTTTAAGAGAAAACGTTTTTATGAGACGGCGCTGGAAAGTATGGATTCCTTAGATAAAAAATTTATGCTCCCGGAGCTTCTTGACAGGCCTGATTTTACAGAGGGAAAAATATTTTATGACTGTCTGTCACAGACCAATAAGTCTATGAGCGATGAAGTGGCAGTGTATAAGATCTCTGCCCAGGATTACAGAGAGTATGTAGAAATGTGGATTCACGAGGTGAAGACGCCCATTGCCGCTTCCAGGCTCATGATAGAAAATAATCCGTCTGAGGTGACAAAAAATATCAGCGAAGAACTGGAAGAAGTGGAATACTATCTTGAGCAGGCGCTGTATTATTCCAGAAGCAACGGAGTAGAGAAGGACTATATTGTAAAACGTATGAATCTGAATTCCATGGTTCAGGAACTGATCCGCAGTAATTCCAAGATTTTGATCCAGTCGAAGGTAAAGGTAAGCCTTGAAAATCTGGATTATGATGTTTATACGGATGAAAAATGGATGTCATTTATTCTAAAGCAGGTATTGATCAATGCAGTAAAGTATCGCAAAGATCATCCTGAAATCCGGTTTACGGCAGCAGATGAAAAGGAACAGGTACAGCTTTATATAGAGGATAACGGCATCGGAATATCAGGAAAAGATCTTCCAAGAGTTATGGAAAAGGGTTATACGGGGACTACAGGAAGGAAGTATGCCAAATCCACGGGAATGGGATTGTATCTTTGCAGAAAGCTCTCAGATAAGCTTGGAATTGGATTTGCTGTCCGGTCAAAAGAAGGAGAAGGCACACAGATTAAAATCACATTTCCAAAAAATTCATTTGTGTATATGTAGATAAAAACCGCTGGACATAAGAATGTCAGCGGTTTTGTGTTATTTTGGATCATGTTCATCTGCATTTGGGCAGTCTTTGATATTTATTACCGGAGGACGGAAGGGATATAACTCCTCATAGAATTCCATCGCTGCCTCAGACTCTGGATTGGCAGGAATTAGTCCGGTACAGTCAGTCGTGGAACAGGTAGAACACATATCAAAAATGTTTTCATCGATTTCTTCATTGGTCAGTTCTTTTTTCTTTTTCATGATATCAACCTCCTTGTTGAGATACAATTAGTATGGTTGGTCCATGAAAAAAATATCATTCAAGAAGATTTTTCTAAAATTTTATTTGTCTAATAATATTAAGGCGATGATTTCCAGGTCTGTGTCACCGATATTTTCAATGCCGTGACCGCATCCGCTCATAGTATATGTAGTATCCCCTGCATTCACTTCATATTCGGTACCATTGTCATTGTACATGCCTTTTCCGGCTAAAATATGATAGGCTTCTCCTTCCTTTTCGTGGACATGATAGCCGAAGGAGCATCCCGGCGGGATGATGATTTTGCCGAACAGACGGCTGCTTTCTTTCATCTCTTCCTTTGTCAGAAAAGAAGTCTTCCGGATCGTTCCTTTGCCTCCCCGTGCATTTTCTACACTCTCAAACTTTACATCTTCATTTTTTAAATACATAGCTTTACCTCCATTTTTCTTGGTTATAGTATCAGTATAGAGGATAGCTTTTTAAATTACAATCCAAATAGAAAGTGACAAAAGTGTAAGTTTGCTGTAAGGCAGTTCGATGGATAGAGTAAACAGACAGTGATATAGTAAGGATAACATAAAGAAAGCAAAGGAGAATTGGGATATGAAAACAGTATTGCAAGTTCAAAATATGGAAAAATATTATGGAAACAAAGGAAATGTGACAAAGGCTGTGGACGGCATCAGCTTTGACGTGGAAAAGGGTGAATACATCGGTATTATGGGAGCGTCCGGAAGCGGAAAAACTACGCTGCTTAACTGTATTTCCACGATTGACCGTGTGACCTCGGGCCACATCTTTATAGACGGAATGGATGTGACAAAACTAAAAGGGAAACATCTTTCTAAGTTCCGGAGGGAACAGCTGGGATTTATCTTTCAGGATTTCAACCTGCTGGATACACTGACTGCCTATGAAAATATAGCGCTGGCTCTGACCATTATGAAAACTCCGGCAAAGGAAATTGATGACAGGGTAAAATCAATCGCGGAAAAATTAATGATAACAAAAGAACTGTCCAAGTATCCGTATCAGCTTTCCGGAGGACAGAAGCAGAGAGTGGCAAGCGCAAGGGCTATGGTAACCGACCCGTCCCTGATTCTGGCCGATGAGCCAACCGGAGCACTGGACAGCAAGTCTGCAAGAATGCTTTTAGACAGTATGGAAACTATGAACGCGGAACTGCATGCTACAATTCTTATGGTGACTCACGATGCGTTTACGGCAAGCTACTGTAAGCGGATTCTGTTTATCAAAGACGGTAAGATTTTTAATGAACTTGTGAGAGGCAGGGATTCCAGAAAAGAGTTTTTTGACCGCATCATTGAAGTGGTGACATTGCTTGGAGGTGACAGTACAAATGTATTCTAAATTAGCGTTTGGAAATGTAAAAAAGAGCATAAAAGATTTTACGGTATATTTTTTGACGCTGACATTCGGTGTCTGCCTGTTTTATGTATTTAACTCTATCGGCAGTCAGGAAGCGATGCTTAAAATTAATGAGTCACAGAAAAGTATCATTGAAATGCTTCAGATGGCAATCAGTTCGTTGTCTGTGTTTATTGCAGTAATTCTTGGGTTTCTTGTGATCTATGCCAACAGGTTTTTGATCAAAAGGCGGAAGAAAGAGCTTGGACTTTACCTGTGCCTGGGAATGGATAAACGGCAGGTTTCTAAAGTACTGATCATCGAAACCTTGTTTATTGGGGTGTTTGCACTGGCAGCAGGACTTCTGGCCGGAGTATTTTTATCTCAGGGGCTGTCTGCGGTAACTGCAAAAATGTTTATGGTAGAGATGAAGGAATTTACTTTTGTATTTTCCGGAGAAGCATTTATAAAGACGATCATTTACTTTGCGGTTATTTTCCTGATCGTTATGATCTTTAATACGTTCAGTATATCCAAGGTAAAGGTCATTGACCTTTTAACAGCAAATAAAAAGAATGAAGATTTAAAAGTTAAGAAACTGGGAGTTTCTGTTGTATTGTTTTTGATTTCTGTGGCCTGCATCGGATTTGCCTATCACTGTATCCGGGAAAACGGCATGATGCAGGTAGACGGTCAGTTCTGGATGAGTATTATTTTTGGTACGATTGGTACGTTTTTGTTTTTCCTGTCTCTCTCCGGATTCTTTTTAAGAATTTTGAAAACAAACAAGAAGTTTTATTACCGGAAGCTTAATATGTTTATTTTAAGGCAGATCAATTCAAAGATTACTACAACTTTCGTGTCTATGACACTGCTCTGTTTGATGCTCTTAGTGGCAATCGGTGTATTTTCTACTGGAGCCGGACTGGCGACGACAATGGGCGGAGATATGAAGAAGGCGACACCGTATGATGTATCCTATATTAAATACTTGCCGGAAGAGGAAAAGAACTATAAAGTACAAGCAGATATGAGAAAAGAATTTGAGTCAAAAGGAATCGATATGAACAAATTTGTCGATAAATCATGTATGATCTCTACGAGACTCTATGGAAAACTCAAGTTTAAAGTATTTTTAAATGGCCGTGATAGATTTGTGGATTATCCTAAGGGTGTTAAAGCATCAATGGGAAAATCATCGCCTGAGATTATAGGTTTATCAGACTACAATGAAGCCATGAGAAAACAGGGGAAACAGACGATCAGCCTAAAGTCGAATGAATATGCAGTAAATTGTAATTTTGACAATATGAAGAAGCTGTGGGAAGATGTATGTAAAGACAGGGTAGAGATTAAAATGGACGGCAGAACTCTGACTGCAAAGAGCTCTATGATCGACAGTACCTATTATTCTGCATCTTCTCTGCCGATGGACATGGGAACTTTGATCGTTCCTGACGATGTTGCAGAAAAAATTCCTGTGCATACAGTTGTATACAACTGTCAGTTAAAAGGTGATGCAGAAGAAAATACCCATAAACTAAGTAAACTGATGGAAAGTGTGTATCCCAACAAAACAATGGAGGAAAGAAATAAAGCGCCGTATCACACAGCGGTCTATAGGGTAGAAATGATCGAACAGAGCGCGGGACTGAGCACTGTGATTACCTACATTGCTATTTATATAGGAGCAGTCTTCCTGATTACATGTGCTGCCGTTCTGGCACTGCAGCAGCTCAGTGAAAATTCAGATAACGTGGAAAGATATAATTTGCTGAGAAAAATAGGAGCGGATGAGCGAATGATCAATCACGCTATGCTGGCACAGATTATTATTTATTTTATGGTTCCGCTGAGCCTCGCTCTGGTGCACTCCTATATCGGTGTGAAGGTTGCCAGTAACGTGATCGCAACATTGGGAAATGTAAATGCACTCAACGGCATACTGGCTTCGGGAGGCGCTATCCTCGTGATTTATGGGGGATATATGTTGGCAACATATCTTGGAAGCAAGGCTGTCATCAAGGATAAAAACAGATAATCAGATGATAAAACCATATAAAAAACAGCGGATTTTCGAATATCTGCTGTTTTTTATTTCTTAAAAGGATCTTGTCATGCAGGTTTTTAAGGAATTTTAATGATTGAAAATGCATGATATTGATTGACTTTGAATGAAATGGTGTTATAATAAAAGAAAAAGAGGTGATTTTATGCTGCCGGATGAACGGTTTCGGAGGATTTTAGAGATAATACGGAAAAAACAGTCGGTCACAGTGCAGGAACTGGTAAAACAGATCGGGATATCTGAGTCAACAGTCCGCAGAGACCTGGCGGCTCTGGACAAAAAAGGTCTGCTGCATAAGGTTCACGGAGGAGCCACTTCTATTGATGCGGGATTTGGTGCAGAAGAAACAGTCGCGAAGAAATCTCTGAAAAATGTGGATGAAAAACGCCGGATCGCACAATACTGTGCAGAGATCATCAGGCCGGACGATTTTATTTATCTGGATGCCGGAACGACCACAGAGATGATGATTGATTTTCTGACAGAGAAAAAAGCCTCTTATGTCACCAATGGAATCATGCATGCAAAAAAACTCATGGATTATGGTTTTAGGGTATATTTGATCGGAGGAGAGCTGCGTGCAGTAACTGAGGCGGTAGTCGGGGAGGAAGCCCTGGAAAGTCTCAGAAAGTATAACTTTACAAAAGGATTTTTTGGGATCAACGGGATTTCGAAAAAAAGCGGTTTTACAACACCGGATGTAAACGAAGCACTGGTAAAGAAGACAGCTCTTAGTCAATGTCTGGATGCTTATATCTTAGCCGATGCATCTAAATTCGGCAGGATTTCAGCAGTCTGCGTGGCCGGGCTGGATCAGGCAGTCATAGTTACAGGGAAACTTAAGGAACCAAGCTTTTTAAAATATACAGCGATCAAGGAGGTATCAGAATGATTTACACAGTAACATTTAATCCGGCGATTGATTACGTCATCAAGGTGGATGACCTGACTCTTGGGAAGGTAAATCGGACCAAAAGGGAAGATATGTACTGCGGCGGCAAGGGGATTAATGTATCGAATGTACTTGCCAATTTGGGGATCGACAGTGTGGGATTTGGATTTATTGCAGGTTTTACGGGAGATGCCATTGAGACAGGGGCAAAACAGCTGGGATTTAAGCCGGACTTTATCCGTCTCAGAGAAGGCATGACAAGAATCAATGTCAAGATCAAATCAAATGAAGAGAGCGAAATCAACGGACAGGGACCGGATATCCATGAGGATGAACTGGAAATGATGTATCAGAAGCTGGATACATTAAAAGACGGAGATATATTGGTCCTGGCCGGAAGTATTCCGAACACTCTCCCTGAAGATGTATATGAAAAAATTATGGAAAGGCTTCAGGATCGTAAGATTCAGATCGTCGTGGATGCTACGAAAGATTTGTTATTAAACGTTCTGAAGTATCATCCGTTCCTTATCAAGCCGAACAATCATGAATTGGGAGAAATGTTTGGGGTTGAACTGAAAAATAATGAAGAAATCATTGAGTATGGAAAGAAGCTTCAGGAAAAAGGTGCAAGGAATGTTCTCATTTCCATGGCAGGAGATGGAGCAATCCTGATCACAGAGGAAGGGGATGTACACATTTCTCCTTGTCCAAAAGGTGAAGTTAAAAACTCTGTGGGAGCAGGCGATTCTATGGTCGCAGGTTTCCTGACCGGATATCTCAAAGCTGGAGACTATAAAGAAGCATTAAAAATGGGAATTGCCACGGGAAGCGCCAGTGCATTTTCTGAGGATCTTGCAACGAAAGATAAGATTATGGAATTGTATGAGCAGCTTTAGAATAATTTAAATGTCAAGGCAGGAAAAAAGAGAAGTTTTTATGGCTTCTCTTTTTTTTGCACTTATTTGTGAAAAGAAATGTAACGGTGACATTTCTTTTCACAAAAGATGAAAAACCTCAAACTGTTTTTTACAGAGTGCGGATGATATACTCAAACCATAGATGAGGTGATAAATATGAACAAGAGATCTCGGGAAATCTTATCTACTCTGATTCAGAAAAAAGAATATGGGCAGGCGGCACAAATGAAGGAGCTTGCAGAGCAGTTCGGAGTTTCCGTAAGGACCATCCGGAATGACTTGGAGCAGATTAATGAATTTCTCAGCAAAAATGAATTGTCCGGCGTGAGTCTCGGAAAACAAGGCGTCATTGAGACGGGAAAAGATATAAATATGGCAAGGCAGTATCTTTTCCGGGATAATTTTTATTCCTATAAGCTGGAGAAAAACGAGAGAAAGATATTTATGGCGACATTGCTGATCTGTGAAAATGATTACCGGACCCTTTCGGATCTGGCGGACTGCATGTATGTGAGCCGGTCCACAGTGATTCAGGATTTGGAAAGCCTTAAACAGTTTTTCAGGAAGCACAGACTTTATGTTGTCTCCCATTCCAATAAAGGATTGATGTTAGAAGGTGAGGAAAAAAACAAGAGATTATTGTTATTCTCCATGGTAAAAAGCAGTGAATCCGTATACCGGGAGGCACCGGTTTTTGAGAGACTGATCGGTTCTCTGAAAGAGGAGTGCCGGGTAGATATGGAAGATCTGAAGACTATGGAAAAGGTTATCAATCTGGCGGAACATTTTTCGGGAAGGTTTCTCACAGACACTTCCTTCACTGACCTTAAATATTTTCTTCTCTTAAGCCTGTACCGCATGCGGCTTAAAATTTATGCAGAGCAGGACGGCAAGAAAAACAGCAAATATGAAATGGCGGGGTATATATTAAAGCAGCTCAGTGACTTTGCTGGCATTGAGGTTGTGGAGGACGAAGTTAAATTTCTCGGAAGAATATTAAATGAGATGCGTTATATCAAAAAGACGACCAGCAACCAGGAAATTGTTAAGATGCAGGTGATCACAAGAACCTTTATTGAGCATGTTTCTATTGACATCGATTTGAATTTGCAGGGAGATTATATCTTCTATGAAAATCTCATTAATCATCTGGAATCTATGTTTTCATCAGCCATACGGGACAACACGGTGAGTTCAGTGGTGACAGAAGTCCTGGAGCGCTATCCGAAGATACAGAAAGCTGTACAAAACAATGTATTTGTCCTGGAAGATTACATAGGGCGGAAGCTTAATGAGGTAGAAATCTCATATATTGTGGTGCATATCTGTGCCGCAATTGAAAGAAACAGAAACTCCGCGGAGCGTTATTCGGTAATTCTGGTATGCAACGGAGGAATCGGAACATCCCAGCTTCTTCTGGCCAGGCTTAAAAAGTATTTCAATTTTCATGTAGCAGATATCATACCGGCTCATGATCTTAAGAATGTGGCTGTTGACGAGGCTGATGTGATTCTCTCTACAGTAGCTCTGGACACCGATTTAGAGTATATCCAGGTGGACCCTCTGCTGAATGACGGAGACTGCATCAATGTAGGGAAAAAACTTTCGAGGCTGAAAGGAAACCGGAGCACCGGTAAAAAACAGACGAAGAAAGAAAAGCCTGAGGCGGTTCATATGAAGCGGATCAAGGAAATCCTTACTTCAGATACGGACCCGGAAAAAATGATATTTAAAATAGAAGAGGTCGTCAATGAGTTCTTTCACAAAGAGGTGAGCCTGCCTCTGGCTGAAATGCTTCCAAAGCAGGCCATAAGGCTGAATGTGAGCTGTAAAACCTGGCAGGAAGCCGTCAGACAATCGGCTCAGTATCTGCTTGAAAATGATTGTATCGAGGAAAGATATATAAGTTCCATGATAAAGAATGTGGAGCAGAACGGCCCTTATATTCTCGTGGCACCGGGGTTCGCACTGCCCCATGAAGCTTTAAATGCCGGTGCAAAAAAGGTGGGTATGAGCCTGATCAGACTGGATGAGCCGGTAGTATTCGGTAAACCGGAGTTTGATCCTGTGGAGTGGGTCTGCTGTTTAAGCGCAATTAACAAAGAAACACATTTAAAGGCTATGTTCCATCTCGTGAATCTGTTTCACAATGAGAAGTTTCGAGATAAAATACGGCCGGCCCAAAGCAGAGATGAAGTCTATAACGCAATCAAACGATATGAATATGAAATGAGGTAATGCAGCATGATTTGGGAAGATTTAAAAGAGGAACTGGTGCTTACGGATCTCGATGCCGAAAGCTCCGGGGAAGTCTTTGAACGTCTGGGAAAGACACTGATAGAGGAAGGTTACTGCAGGGATTCCTATATTGACGCCTTAAAGACAAGGGAAAAGGATTTTCCTACAGGGGTCAACATGGGAGGAGTAGGAATCGCCATTCCGCATACAGATAAAAGCCATGTGTACAAAGGCGCGGTAGCCATCGGAATCTTAAAAAAACCTGTGAAGTTTTATCAGATGGGGACAACAGATGAAGTGGTCATGGCAAGACTGGTATTTATGCTCGCCGTGGACGATCCGGAAGAACATCTGGTATTTTTACAAAGGATTCTGCAGGTGCTGCAGGATTCAAACACACTGAAACAATTGACGGAGTGTACGAAAAAACAGGACGTCATCCGCATTATAAAAGAAAAAGAACAGTCACTTTCCTGAACAGGAAAAATGAAAGGAGATTTATTATGTCAGCAGTCAATATTTTATCCGTTTGCGGGTCTGGAACCGTAACATCATCTATGGTAGCGGCAAAATTGAAGGAAAAATTAGGAGAACGGGGATATTCTGTCTCCACTACGGAAGCCAGACCGACAGAGGCATTAAATCTTGCCCAGTCAGGGAGATTTGATGTTCTTGCACATACCAGCCCGCTCCCGGACGGGGATTACGGCATTCCGATGGTTAATGCTTTTGCGTGCATTACAGGTATGGGAGAAGATGAATTTTTTAATCAGATTGTGGAAGCACTGAGGTCTGTCGGAAAATAAAGAGAGAGTAAAACGGAGGAAATACATATGGAAGCAATTCTTGCAACACTGAAAGCAATCATCGACAACTTCGGATCGGCAATCATCGTACCATTTATTATTTTCATTATAGCATTGATTTTTAAAGTCAAAGTACAGAAAGCATTTTTATCCGCGCTTTATGCAGGAGTATCCCTGATGGGATTTACTCTGATTCTCGGAGCGTTTACACCGATCATCACACCGATGGTCAAGAATATGTCCCAGGTCATGGCAGGCGTCACAGGGGTAAATTTAAATACGTTTGACGTGGGATGGCAGGCGACCTCCGTCGTTGCCTTTGCTACCAGCGCGGGAATGATCTATCTGGGTCTGGGGATTCTTTTACAGACGATCCTGTTCCTTGTAAAGTGGACGAATATTTTTCAGCCGTCGGATCTCTGGAATAACTATTCCTATATTGTCTGGGGCGCCATGGTTATTTTCAAGACCCACAATTTTATTTTGGGAATCGCATGTATGATTCTTTTGAATCTGTACAGTCTGCTCATATCAGAGCTGGTTGCAAAGAGGTGGTCTAAATACTATAACTATCCCAACTGTACCATTATTGCCATGCACAATGTAGAACCCGCGATTTTTGCAATTTTGTTTGATCCGATCTTAAATAAGCTTGGATTCAACAAATTAAAACTGAATCCAAAATCGATAGAAAAGAAAATCGGATTTCTCGGGGAGCCCATGACTCTTGGATTTTTCCTCGGAATGTTTATCGGGATACTGGGAAGCATCAATAAACTTGGAACCATCGCCGGATGGGGTGATATTTTAGAAGCTGCGATAGCTACCAGTGCGGTCATGGCGATCTTTCCTAAAATAGCAAGTATGTTTGCCCAGGCGTTTGCGCCGATCACGGAGGCCGCAAGAAAATTCATGGGCAAAGCAGGTGACAGGGAATGGTATATTGCCGTCAACGATGCGGTCGGCTATGGAGAACCTGCTACTCTTACAAGCGGACTTCTGCTGATCCCTATTATGATCGTGGTTTCTACGATCCTCCCGGGCAATCAGGTGCTGCCGGTAGTAGATCTTCTGGCTATCCCATATATGGTACAGGGCCTGGTAGCGGTCTATAAAGGAAATATGTCAAAGATTCTTGTAGCCGGAACAATCTGGTTCAGCTTAGGGCTTCTCATGTGTACTTATACAGCTCCGCTGTTTACGCAGGTGGCAATCTCCGCGGGGTTTGCGATCCCGGCGGGAGCAGCCATGATTACGAGCTTTAATATTCTCGGAAAACCAATGCTTGGGTTCGTATTCCTTGCATTCCTTTCCGGAAATCCTGTCTTCATCGCGATTGCAGTGATTGTCTACGCAGTCATGTTTGCAGTCTTTAAACTGAAAAACAAGGAGATCGTAGCTTACTTAGACCGTCAGGCGGAAAAAAATGAATCAGCGGAAGAAGCAGGGGTGTAAAGTATGAAGGTAGATGTGAATAAATTTTTAAAGCCGTGCAGCTGCGGCAGAAAACATGAAATCATTGTGGACGATATAATTATAGAAAGCGGGGCAGTCAGCAGACTTCCCGAGATCCTTGCAAGGGACGCATATAAGAATTTTCAAAATATTGTAATGATCTGTGATGAAAATACTTATGAGGCAGCGGGAAAGACGGTGGAATGCCTTGTGCCGGGTCTGAAAAAGGCAGTCCTTGATCCGGAAAACCTCCATGCCAATGAACATGGCGTGGAGGCGGCACAAAAGTATCTTGACCAGATGGGCGAGCTGGATCTGATGATCGCTGTTGGGTCCGGGACCATCCATGACATCTCAAGGTATCACGCCTACGAGAAAAAAATTCCTTTCTTCTCCGTACCGACGGCGGCCAGTGTGGACGGTTTTGTATCCACAGTAGCAGCTATGACATGGCACGGATTTAAAAAGAGCTTTACTGCCGTATCGCCGATCGTTGTCATTGCGGACACGGATATTTTCAGTAGGGCACCGATGCGGCTGACGGCTTCCGGTGCTGCAGATTTGCTCGGGAAATATACGGCTCTTGCAGACTGGAAGATCACACATATCCTGACGGGAGAATATATTTGTGAAGAAATCTGTGAGATGGAGTATCAGGCACTGGATGCGCTGAAGGCCAGTCTTCCGGGACTGGCAGCCGGCGATGCGAAGGCTTATGAAGAGCTGATGTATGGACTCCTGCTTTCCGGTCTTGCCATGCAGATGACCGGCAACTCAAGACCCGCATCCGGGGCGGAGCATCATATGTCCCATTTGTGGGAAATGGAAGTGCTGAATGATTACATTGACTTTTACCACGGGGAAAAGGTTGGCGTAGGGCTGATCCTGGCTTCAAAAATCTACCACAAAGCGGCAGAGAAAATGCGCGGTGAAGCATTTACAGTGAAAGAATCTATGCCTGTAGAAGAAGAACTGATCAGAGTGAATTTTACTAAGCTTGGAATGTATGAGTCTATCATAGAAGAAAACACACCGAACCTGCTGGAAGAAGTTGACTCACAGAAGCTTTTGGAAAGGAAAGATGAGATCGCGGCGGTGATCGATGAGATCCCTTCAGCCGGAGAGCTTACCGATATGCTCAAAGAAGTGAATGGGGTCAGAACCCTTGAGGATCTTGGCTTTGATGAAAGCTTTCAGGAAAAAACTGCAAGATTATCTCCTTATGTGAGAGCAAGAATTACCTTCATGAGACTGCTCAAGTTTTATAGTTTTTATGAAGAAGTGATCAACGGTTAGGGGGAAGGAAGATATGCTGGAAGAATTAAAAGAGCAGGTGTATGAGGCAAATATGGAGCTCCCGGCAAAAGGGCTCGTCACATATACTTGGGGAAATGTAAGCGGAATCGACCGCAGAAAGGGAATGTTTGTTATCAAGCCGAGCGGAATCGCCTACGAGGAACTCAGACCTTCCGATATGGTGGTTATGGATCTTGACGGAAATAAGGTGGAAGGGGATTATCATCCTTCCTCCGATACCCCGACCCATCTGGAACTATATAAGGCATTCGGACAGATCGGCGGTATTGTACACACACATTCTGCCTGGGCAACTTCCTGGGCCCAGGCGGGAAGGCCGGTTCCATGTTATGGGACCACTCACGCAGATTATTTTTACGGGGAGATCCCGTGTGCCAGAAGTCTGAGACCGGAAGAGATTGAAACGGAATATGAGAAAAATACAGGGCTTGTCATTGTCGAGACATTTCAGGGAATGAATCCAGCCTATGTTCCGGGAGTTCTCTGCACAAACCACGGACCGTTTGCCTGGGGAAAGGATGCAGAGGAGGCAGTACACAATGCTGTCGTGATGGAAGAGGTGGCAAAAATGGCTGCCAGGACAGAACAGCTGAAGACAGAAGTGGGTGAGGCGCCCAAGACCATTCAGGATAAGCATTTTTTCCGGAAACACGGCCCCAATGCCTACTACGGAAACGCCGGAAAGTGAGGGGCTATGTTAGAAAATATCAAAGCTTTTGTCCTGGATATGGACGGAACGATTTATCTTGGAAATGAACTGTTTCCGTTTACGAAGGACTTTCTTTCCAGAGTGGAGGAGACGGGCAGAAAATTTTACTTCTTCACAAATAACTCTTCCAAGAGCCAGCAAGCCTATATTGAAAAGCTTTCCAATATGGGCATTTCTATCACCAAAGAGCAGATGATGATCTCCAGCCATGTGATGATACGGTTTCTTTTGGAGAAGCATCCTGGAAAAAGTGTTTATGTCGTGGGAACACCTTCTCTGCTAAACGAATTCAGAAGCTTTGGGATACCTCTTGTGGAAAAAGATCCAGATATTGTTGTTCTGGGATTTGACACGACTCTGACCTATGAAAAGCTGTCCAGGGCCTGCCATTCTATCCGGAACAGCTGCATCTATTACGGAATCAATCCCGATTTAAACTGTCCCATGGAGAGAGGTACGTTTATCCCGGACTGCGGTTCCATGGCAAGGCTTGTGGAGGCTTCCACCGGACGGTACCCGGAGTTTTTCGGAAAACCTTCAGAGCATACATTAAATTATATGATTCAGGAGACGGGATACCGCCCGGATGAGATCGCCATTGTAGGCGACCGGCTGTATACAGACATTGCCGTGGCCGATCAAAGCGAAGTGACCTCCATTCTTGTGTTAAGCGGTGAGAGTACCCTGAAAGATGTGGAGAATGGTGATGTAAAACCAGATGTCATTGTGAAAGATTTAAGTGAGATAACGAGAGAACTGTAAAAAGAAAAACACATTGGATGTTATGTACGGAGATCCAATGTGTTTTTCTATTAAACCCAAAGATGTTTGTGAAAAAGTTCCTGGAGGATTTTGATTTTGAACGTCTGGAAAAGACTTTTCCATATCTGCATGAAGACGAACATAAACTGCCGCTTCCATTGATCGTAACGAACACCCTGTCTGAAAGGTTAATGTCTACTGGACTTTTAGAGGATACAATGAAGAACAAAGTAAAGCTTACTGTTGCGATTTCCTGTATCACTGAGCCGTTTATACAGATGAGAGAGGAAGCGGATTTAATCTGTGAGATCGCAGGTGAGGTGATCTCAAATATGTTTTAGTACCGGTCTGTATGGCTGGATAGAAAGATGATGGACTTGTCCACTTTGTTTTCATATGCTATCCTTTTTGGTAAAGAAAGGTCAGACAGAGGTGTGGAGGATAATGAAAAAAAAACAGTATATCCGTCAACAGATCAAACAAAAAACAGAGAAGTTATCCACAAGATATCTTCGGGATTCGGAAGAAGAGATTCAGAAACAGATCCTTATGCTGCCGGAATTTAAGAGGGCGGAGACTGTTTTCTGTTACATATCCGTGGGAAAGGAAGTATCCACAGAATTGATTTTAACAGAATGCTTCCGACAGGGAAAACGGGTGGGAGTGCCCTTGTGCACAGCTCCCGGAATCATGGAAGTAAGGCAGATCACCTGTATGGACCAGTTAGAACACGGCATCTACGGACTCATGGAGCCAAAAAGAAATACTCCCATTGTGGAGAAACGAGAGATTGACCTGGGGATTATTCCTTGTATCAGCGCAGACTTCTGTGGAAAACGTCTCGGACATGGAGCCGGGTATTATGACCGGTATCTAAGCGATACAGAATTTTTGAAGGTGGTTTTATGCAGAAAAGAGCTTCTGTGGGAGGAGATTCCTACAGACAGCTATGATGTGCCAATGGACCTTGTGGTCACGGAGAAGGGGTGAAACTTTGATTCGATTTGATATTAACCAGAATTTAAAAGAAGTTTTTGAGGACGGACAGCTGCCAGCCATGGTATACATATCCAGACAGGAGAGCACCCCGGAGAAAATAAGTCGTCCGCTGCACAGCCATGAATCTATCTGTGAACTTTTGCTTGTATATAAGGGGACCGGAACCTATCAGGTGGGCACCAGTATTTATCCCATAGAAGAAGGCTGTGTGGCTTATTATAACCAGGGAGACCTTCATGAGATCGCAACGGCTGAGAAGACCAACATCGGCCATTATTGTATCGGTATTACAAACCTTCGCTTAAAGGGACTTAAGAAAAACCAGATGGTGCCAGAGGGCGGGCCCTATATCTGCCATACAGGATCCCTGTTTTCGTTTTTAAAGACGATGTGTGACCAGATTTACATGATGGAAGAGCTGAATCCGGTAGGCCAGCTGGCATCGCAGCTTTTCTGCGCCTCCATGGTGGTCATTGCCAGCCAGCTGGATACATTTCCGCAGGCTATGGCCGCGGAGACGAAGGAGGAAGAGTTTATCTCAAGGATCCTGGATTATTTGAATGAACACTTTACAGAGGAATTAAATCTGGATAAGATCGCTGAGGACATGCACTGCTCTGCCACTTATGTCTCCCACGGCCTGAAAAAAGCCACGGGTATGACTCCCATCAATTATATTATCCGCAGGCGGATCGGCCTTGCCCAGACAATGCTGATCTCTACCGATTTCACGGCGACCCAGATTGCCACTATGGTGGGATACGATAATACCAATTACTTCAGTACACTGTTTACAAAGACCGTTGGTATGACGCCGATCCGGTACCGGAACATGTATCTGGAAAAGCTGAGGGGCAGGAGGGATCAGTCATGAGAGTGAAAAGAGCAGGAATACATACAAGAGGGCATAATTTTAGAATACTTCTGATAGATTCTAATTTTAAAAAGGTAGTAGGACAGATAGCAATCAAATAATTCTAAACTTAGAGTTACATGGTTTTTTCTTGAGATAATATTGTAATGCTTCCCCTATAAACTTTGAAACTCCTTTACAGTACTGCTGATCCATAGCCTCGATCAGCTTTGGATTGTAGGGATATCCGTCAATCAGCTTATCATAGTAGTTCTCGCCCAGATCCATTGTAGGCTGGTCTTCTTCATCCAGCAGATTCAACATCTGGCCGATGATATTCTGTATCTCGTCAGATTTGACATCCCTTGAAACGTTACTTGTCAGCTGCTCTATCAAGTCTTTATTCTTTTCTACACACCCTTTTTCTTTGATCTTCTGCATCTTCTCCATATTCTCCATATTCTCAGAGAAATGGCTTAGGCTCTCTTTCATGGCATCCGTGTATTTTTCAACACTGCCGTAATATTCCACCGCCGTTTGAGCGATGCTGGACTCATGATCCCTTGCCACTTTTATAAATTCATCAAAGGCTGCGGTGCTTCCCCAGTATTTCATAATCTCCTCTGTATTCTCTTTTTTAAACTTCTCCAGTGCCTGGATATATTCACTTAAATCAAATTCTTTAAAACTCATATAGGTTTCTCCTTGTTCCAGCCTGCCGATCAGGTCTAGCAGTCTGTTCAGCCTGTCCCGTTTTGCCTTTAGCAGTGTTTTTTGCCTGCTCAAAGCCTCCTTTTTATTAAAATTGGGATTTTCCATGATCCTTTTAATATCCTTCAGAGGAAATTCCAACTCCTTAAAAAGTAATATCTGCTGTAGAGTGTTTATGGATTCTTCATCGTATAGTCTATAACCGGCACCGGTGACCTTTGCAGGTTTTAATAATCCGATTTCGTCATAATACTGTAAGGTCCGCACGCTGACGCCTGAAAGTACTGCAACTTCTTTTATGGTTCTCAAGACATCATCTCCAATCTGCTGTGTATCTTTGATTCTATCTTACATTATCACGTTATGTGAGGGTCAATGGTTTTTGATTTCTTAGGAAAGACCTTGTCACGCTAATGCGTGAAAGCTTTTCCTAAGAAATCAAAAACGCTCCGCGGGGATGCACACAAATGCGTAAGGAAATTATTTGACTTTGTCAAATTGCATTTGGCGCTCAAAGTTGCCAAGCCCCTCATGAATGAGGGGATGGGGAGCTGAGGTGGGCTTGCCCACTTTGTTCTATCTTTTTAAAGTTATTACATGAGTAATTTATGAGTATCTTATATGTGTCTTATACAAGATAGTGGAGTCCTTGTTCTCATTTCTAATATATTTCTTTGAAATTGCCCTGTTTTTAATCTCACAGCGAACAAAATAGTAAAGGCGGAGGACCTTTGTTTTCTCTAAAATAATAATTACAGAAAGCGATGATGAACAAACAAAACAGGAGGTTTTAACATGAGTATGAATATCTGCGGAGCTCCTTGTTGCTGGGGCGTGGATGATGTAAAGAACCCTTATCTGCCGCCGTGGCAGAGGGTGCTAAAGGAGGCGGGTCAGGCGGGCTACCGGGCCATTGAGCTTGGACCTTATGGATATCTCCCGATTGATGTGGAGACAGTTTCTGAGGAGTTAAAAAAGAATGGATTAGCCATTGTGGCAGGGACGATCTTCGACGATCTGCTAAGTGAAGAAAACTATGAAAACGTATTGAGACAGACAGAAGAGATCTGTTCTCTGGTCACAAAGCTTCCGCCGCTTCCGGTACATGAGGGCCAGCATTTTGCTACGCCATATATGACTATCATGGACTGGGGTCATGATGAGAGAGATTATGCGGCCGGACATCCTGACAAAGCGCCGAGGCTTTCAGAAGTAAAATGGGCAGCGATGATGGGCCACATCAGGGGAATCTGTGAAAAGGCGAAAGAATACGGTGTGCGGGCGGTCATTCATCCTCATGCCGGAGGTTATATTGAGTTCGCAGATGAGATCGAAGCGGTGGTAAGGGACATTCCTTATGAGCTGGCAGGTCTCTGCCTGGATACAGGGCATCTTTATTACTCCGGTATGGATCCGGCAGAATGGCTGAAAAAATATGCGGACCGCCTGGATTATGTCCACTTTAAAGATGTGGATGAAAAGGTATACCGGGAAGTTCTGGGAGAACATATCCGCTTTTTTGAGGGCTGTGGTAAAGGAGCCATGTGTCCCATAGGAAAAGGTGCACTGGACTACCCTGAGATCAAGCAGACCTTGGAGGATATCCAGTACAGCGGATATATCACCGTAGAACAGGAACGTGATCCAAGAAATTCAGACACAAGCCTCCGGGACGTGAAGGCCAGTGTTATATATTTAAAAAGTGTAGGATATGAAATCTAATTCAGAAAAGGAGCAAAACTATGTATTACGGAGAAAAGAAAATTGAAAAACCGATCCGCTGGGCTATGGTAGGGGGAGGAAAGGGAAGCCAGATTGGCTATATCCACCGGTCCGCCGCAATGAGAGATTTTAATTTTGACCTGGTTGCAGGTGCTTTTGACATTGACCCGGAGAGGGGCAGAGAGTTTGGTAAGCAGCTTCATGTGGATGAGGACAGATGTTATCCAGATTATAAGACTATGTTTGCAAAGGAAGCTAAGCGCCAGGACGGGATCCAGGCGGTCTCCATTGCAACTCCCAACGGAACACACTTTGAGATTACAAAGGCAGCCTTGCTTGCCGGGCTTCATGTTGTATGTGAAAAACCTCTCTGTTTTACAACCGAAGAGGCGGAGGAATTAGAGGCACTGGCCGCAAAACAAAATAAAATTGTAGGTGTTACTTACGGTTATGCGGGACATCAGGTCATCGAGGAGGCACGACAGCTGATCGCCGAAGGAATGCTGGGAAAGATTCGTATTGTCAATATGCAGTTCTCACATGGATTCCACAACGTGGCAGTCGAAAAAAATACAGCCTCCACAAAATGGCGGGTGGATCCAAAGGTTGCAGGACCGTCCTATGTGCTGGGTGATGTGGGAACCCATCCGCTGTACTTATCTGAAGTCATGCTTCCGGATATGAAGATCAAACGGCTGATGTGCAGCAGACAGTCCTTCGTCGAGTCCAGAAAACCTCTGGAGGACAACGCCATGACCATCATGGAATATGACAATGGTGCCGTGGGATACGTTTGGTCATGTTGTGTAAACTGCGGTTCCATGCATGGGCAGAAGATTCGTGTCATCGGTGAAAAGGCATCTATCGAGTGGTGGGATGAGCATCCGAACCAGCTGACCTATGAAGTGCAGAATGAACCTGTACGTGTTCTGGAAAGAGGCATGGGATATCTGGCACCTTCTGCCCTGGAGGAAGACCGTATTGGGGCAGGGCATCCGGAAGGTTTGTTTGAGGCATGGAGTAACTTATACAGCCGCTTTGCGCAGGCCATGGATGCATGTGACAGAGGAGAGAACGTGGAGTTCTGGTATCCCAATGTACACGCAGGGGCAGAGGGCGTGCGCTGGGTAGAAAACTGTGTACAATCCGCAGATCAGGGCGCACAGTGGGTAGATTATAAGTAAGGAGCTGATGAGATGAAAATAGCATTTGACGTGGATGTGCTGGCAAAGCAGATGGATATCAATCGGATGGTGCATCAGGTGGCAGACTGGGGTTATAAATACATCGAACAGTCTCCGCATCCAAGGATCAATCCATTCTATAAACACCCGCTGTTCTCCAGGGAATGTGAGGCAGAATACAGGAAAGCACTCCGGGAAACCGGAGTGGAGATCTCCTCCTTTATCGTGGTGTACCGCTGGTCCGGACCTACAGAGGAGCAGAGACAGATGGCAGTAGCCAACTGGAAACGGATGATCGAGATCGCCGTGGATATGGGCGTGCCGGTAATCAACACGGAGCTGTCTGGGGATCCCAACCAGCAGGAGATCTGCAACGGCATGTGGTTCCGTTCTATGGAAGAACTTCTGCCAATCATTGAGCGGGAGGGACTCCGGTTGGAGATCCAGTCCCATCCGTATGACTTCTGCGAGCTGAACAACGAGACCTGTGACCTGGTAAAATCCTTCCGTTCCCCGAACCTTGGGTATGTGTATTCTTCCCCACACGGATTCTTTTATGACGAGGGCAAAGGGGATGTACGCTCCATGTTACAGTACGCAGGGGAAGAACTGACCCACGTACTGTTTGCGGATACATTTAACCAGACCATGGACTGCCGCTATATCGCCAATCCGCCGTGGTTAAACGGAAGAGGAAAAGCGGATGTGACCATCCACCAGCATTTAGCCATGGGAGAGGGAGACGTGGACTTTGACGGGATCTTTGAGACGTTAAGAGACATGAACTTCGCAAACAGCCAGTTAAGGGAAGATGCGCCGAAAGCCGGAGGAGACAACATCGCATGTGTATCCATGTTCGGATTCCCGGAAAAGATGGAGAAGCAGGCGCCGGAGGCAAGAGAACGCATTGAACGGGAACTGCTGAAAGGCTGAAAGGGTAGAGTGAGAATGGAAAAGAAGCAAGGATCGATATTAGAAAAATTATCATGGAAAACAAGATTCTCTTATGGATGCGGAGATACGGCTTGCAATGTGGTTTTTGGGATGATCAGCACGGTGCTGACGCTGTTTTACACAGATTACGTGGGAGTCTCTGCCGCAACAGTCGGAATGGTCATGCTGCTCTCCAGAGTATTTGACGGATTCTCTGACGTGATCATGGGATTTATTGTGGAACGAACCAACTCCAAATGGGGGAAATCAAGGCCGTGGATCCTGTGGATGGCCGCACCGTATGCCGTCTCAGCCGTGCTGTTATTCACAGTGCCCCACACGACGAATTTTCTACAGTTTCTGTATATGTTTGTGACGTATAATTTCTGTACAACCATCTGCTATACGGCCATCAATCTGCCCTACGGAAGCCTCTCCACTATGATGTCCAGAAGTTCTGAGGAGCGGAGCATGCTCAGTATCGTGAGAATGGGGATGTCACCGTTCGGGCGTATCCTGGCGGTTACCTGCACCATGCCGTTAGTAAAGCTGTTCGGGGATACACAGTCCTCCTGGGTGATCGTCATGGGCATATGGGCTGTGATCGCCATGGTCCTTCTGGTCATCTGTTTTGCCAACTGCCAGGAGACCGTAAAGATCGAAGCCCGTGAGAAGCAGGAAAAAATACCTGCGCTCAAAGCATTAAAGCTTTTAGTGACCAACCAGTATTTCTGGGCTGTATTGGTCCTCTGGATGATGCAGAATGTGATTTACGGTGTGACGGGAACCATCCTGCCGTATTACTGCAAGTACATATTCCACAACGACACATGGATGTACAGTACACTGTATCTGACGGAGACGCTGACCATCGTAGCATCCACGTGTATCGTATGCCCTATCCTGCTGAAACACTTCGGGAAGAGGAATATGGCGCTTGCAGGAGCGGTGTTAGCGCTGGCCGGACAGCTTGTGTTCTTTGCAAATCCCTACAGTTTTCAATGGATGCTTTTGTGCTGTATCATCAGGGGTATCGGATTATCGCCGTTAAATGCCATTGTCTTTGGCATGCTGGGGGATGTGGTGGAATTCGGACAGTGGAAGCATCATATCCGCCAGGAGAGCCTGATATTTGCCGGCGGGTCGGTGGGAACAAAGATCGGTTCCGGCCTGGCCTCAGCCATCATGACGGGACTTCTCTCACTGGCAGGCTATCTGAGCTCTGCGGCAGGAGCAGTCACCCAGCCCCAGTCGGCCATTGATATGATTATGAACATTTATAAAACGGGACCGATTATTGTATGGGTCGTAGTCATCATAACACTGGTCCTGTACAAACTGGACAAAAAATATGAAACGATCATGGAGGAACTGACAGAACGGGAACTTCAGGGTCAGCTATAAATGAACAGCAGGGAGGGAACCTCATCCAAAGGCGCCTTCCCTAAATTTTTTATTATAACAGGACAGCAGGCCTTTTTGATGTCATAGGGAATTCCTACGGAACCTACTATGACATCAAAAACGCTCCGCCAGGATGCACACAAAATGCGTAAGGAAATCATTTGACTACGTCAAATCGCATTTGGTGCTCAAAGTTGTCAATCCCCTCAAAGAGTGAGGGGTTGGGGAGATGAGGTGGGCTTGCCTACTTTGTTCTTTATTACGGTTCCGGTATTCACGGGGCGAGCACTGGTAAGTCCTCTTAAACATCCGAGAGAAGTTGCTGGGGCTGTCAAAACCACATCTTATGGAGATTTCCGAGATGCTCTGGCTGGTCTTGGTGAGCAGAAGGGCTCCTTTAGACAGACGGTAGCGGATCAGATACTGCATGGGCGGGATCCCCAGTGTCCGGCGGAAGCACCGTAAACATTCCCTCTCTCCGATATTGGCGGATTTTGCGATGTCATACAGCTTTAACGGTTCCGCAAACCGCTCCTCAATCATATGAATCATTGTTTTGATGCGGCAGGAATCCTGGTCCTGCCTTGCCGTGGTTTCTGAGATCACAGATTCATGGCTTCGATACAGAAGAAAACAAAGGCGGGAGAGATGTTCCCTGACTGTGAATTCATGGCCCCATAAACCTTCAGAAAAGGCCTGAAAAGCCTTTAAGAAGCACTGCGTGGGTTCCGGCACGGTGTCGCCTACAGGAGAAAATTGAAGGCAGTCTATGGCACAGGAGCTGATGAGCGGCTGGATATATTTTATATAGAAAACAGAGCTTTCAGAGCCGCATATAAAATCCGGATGGAATACAAGAGACTGAAGCCGGCAGGTGCCGGAGGTTTCCGCCTCATGGAGGATATTGGAGTTGATCATCAGGCTGTCTCCTGCATTCATGCGCAGGGATCTGCCGGGAACCCTTATCTCTAAAGTCCCGGAGTACAGATAAATGACTTCCAATTCTTCATGCCAGTGCCATGGGATCCTGCTGACGCTGTCAACAGAATAGACAGAGTCATAGCCGGCACACGGGAATTCGATGGTTCCGTGGGGCCGCACTTCCCGTCTGTCCTGGTCAGTATAGATTGTACAATCCTGAAGAGGCATAGAGAGTCCTCCTTTTTGTCGCTTTTCTTATATTATAGGTCCAAATTAGTATTGTTTCAATCGGCAAAAGACGGTATTTATATATTAAGGTGACTGGTGTACAGATATTCGGGAGGTATGGGTTTTTATGATAGATTTACATATGCATTCTTATTACAGCGATGACGGGGAGTTTCAGCCGGAAGAATTAGTGCAAAAATGCAAAGAGGAGGGCATCCGGTATATGGCCATTGCGGACCATAACTGTGTCCGGGCCGTGGAAAAAGGAAGAAAGGCAGCCCAGAAAGAGGGGATTCATTTTATCTCAGGGGTAGAGATTGACTGTACCTTTCAAGGGGTTAACCTGCATGTTCTTGGTTATGGAATCGATGAAAGGGACGCGGCTTTTCAAAAGATCGAGGACAATATATCAGAGCAGAGCAGTGAAGCATCGGTTAAGATGCTTGAGGAGACGAGAAAATTAGGATTTGATGTGTCTGAGAAAGACATGGAAGCCTTGACGGAAACTATGTTTTGGAAAAACCGTTGGACAGGGGAGATGTTTGCAGAAGTTCTATTAAATAAACCAGAATATAAGGAACATGAGCTGCTCCTGCCTTACCGTCCGGGAGGAGACAGAAGCAGCAATCCCTACGTGAATTTTTACTGGGATTATTACTCCCAGGGAAAACCCTGTCATGTGGGCATAAAGTTCCCTTCTATGGAAGAGGTGATCACTGAGATCCATGAAAGCGGGGGAAAGGCAGTGCTGGCGCATCCGGGAGTGAACTTAAAGGACCATATGGAACTCTGGAAAGAGATCGCCGTTTCCGGCATTGATGGGGTGGAAGCCTTCAGCAGCTATCACTCACCGGAGGATGCTATGTTTTTCAGCCATGAGGCCGGAAAGTATGAACTGTTCGTGACCTGCGGAAGTGATTACCACGGGAAGACTAAGCCGTCTATTTGTATCGGACAGCACGGCTCCAGCCATCCGGAAGATGAAATCCTGCCCCAGCTTGAGAGCATCGTGAAGTAAACAGTTCAACAGGTAAAATAATTACGAATAAAAATAGTCAAGCCCTTCATCTCATTTTAAAGGGCCTGACTATTTTCTTGCATGGAATACTTGGTTGATCCGTCTATTTTCTTGCGAGCTCGTTGGCCAGCTTAACGATGGTCCTGATGGGATCGGAAAGTTCGCTCTGATTCATGGCATTCACATAGCTTGCCCGGTTGTTATAAACCTCGTGCACTGCGTTCAGCAGGGACTTAGAGGTGACATCCTCCTCGTTCAGTACATAGCTGTAGCCTTGCCGCTGGAATGACTGGGCGTTTAAGATCTGGTCTCCCCGGCTGGCGTTTAATCCCAGCGGAATCAGGATATTTGGCTTCCTGAGGGCCAGGAGCTCACAGATGGCGTTGGCCCCTGCCCTGGAGATGATAACGTCTGCACAGGCAAAGAGATGCTTCAGTTCCTTTTTCACATACTCAAATTGGCGGTAACCGCTTTTGCCTGCAAGCATAGATTCCAGGTGATTCTTCCCGCAGATATGGATGATCTGAAAATCCTCCAACAGCTCATCAATATTTTCCCTGACCGCATTGTTTATCGCTACGGAACCAAGGCTTCCGCCGATGATCAGCAGAACAGGTTTTGAAGATATAAAGTCGCAAAGCTTAAGGCCTTTTTCCTTAGAACCGGTAAACAATTCTTCTCTGATCGGTGAACCAGTAAGTATAGCTTTCCCTTCTGGGAGATGTTTTACGGTTTCCGGAAAATTGCAGCAAACCTTATTGGCACTTGGAATGCTTAATTTATTTGCAAGACCCGGTGTCATGTCAGATTCATGGATGATGACAGGGATCCGCAGATGCTTAGCCGCCATGACCACAGGTACGGTGACAAATCCGCCTTTGGAAAACACCACATTGGGATTCAACTGTTTTAATGTTTTTTTAGCGTCAAAATAACCCTTCATGACCCGAAAGGGATCCGTAAAGTTCTTCACATCAAAATATCTTCTGAGTTTACCGGAGGAAATACCGTAGTAGGGAAGACCAATGTCTTCGATCAGCTTCTTTTCCATCCCCTCTTTGGAGCCTATATAGCTGATTTGATATCCCTCTTTCTCCAGTGCAGGTACCAATGCCATATTCGGAGTGACATGTCCGGCAGTACCCCCTCCGGTCAATACGATTCGTTTCATAATACCTCCATCAATTAAACAGATGTCAATGAGTCTCTTTATATTCCTTTAAAGCTTTCGAAAGCTGGTCAGGACATGAGGTACCGCGGAAACCGCATTGGATGCCTGAAAGCCGTTCGATCACCTCGTCTACTGACATTCCTTTTACAAGGGCTGCCACGCCTGTGGTATTTCCCTGGCAGCCTCCCCGGAACTGTATGTCTTTTATTATATCGTCTTCTATTTCAAATTCAATAGCGCTGCTGCAGACGCCTTTTGTCTTGTAAACCATCGTAGTTACCTCCTGATGTTTTTATTGAATACCATATGGGTAATCCGTATTATATCATAAAAATCGGAGAATACATAGATGGGGAAGCTGTGTTATAATTTTTATCAGACGGAAATAATGACAGTAAAAAGGAGAATGATTTATGAGAATAGGAATTATCGGGGCAATGCAGGAAGAGGTGGAATCCCTGATCTCTTCTATGGAGAATGTAAAAAAGAAGACAAAAGCCTCCATGGATTTTTATGAGGGAAGGCTCTGGGGAAATGATACGGTTGTCGTTATGAGCGGCATTGGAAAAGTAAACATGGCTGTTTGCGCGCAGATACTGATCGACAGCTTTGGTGTGGAAAAACTGATCAATACCGGGGTCGCAGGCGGCCTGTATAAGGATATTGAGATTGGGGATATTGTGATCTCCAGCGATGCCGTACAGCACGATATGGATGCCGTGGGCTTTGGTTATCAGCTGGGGGAAATCCCGCGTATGGAGTGTTCTGTGTTCCAGGCGGATGCCGCACTGATAAAAGAGGCGGAGGAAGCCTGCAAAAAGGCCAATCCGGATATCCAATGCTTTACCGGGCGGGTTTTAAGCGGCGACCAGTTTATCTCCAGCGACCAAAAGAAACACTGGCTGATCGAGAATTTTGGCGGGTATTGTGCGGAGATGGAAGGGGCGGCCATGGCCCAGACAGCATACTTAAATGACGTACCCTTTGTGATTTTAAGAGCCATCTCCGACAAGTGCGACGACACAGCAACAGTAAATTACAGCGAATTTGAGGAAGCTGCAATAAAGCATATAATTAGACTGATTCACGGTATTTTAGACAAAGAAGCGTCAAACTTTGTAAGGCAATAATCCGTGTATTCCCCTCTTTGTGATTTTATAATATAAGAATCATAAAGGAAGAAGGAGAAATATCATGGATGTATTAAAAAACGCATTTTTTTTACCGGGACTGATTGCAGTTATGGCCGCAGGTGTCCTGTCAAAACTTATTGTCTGGAGGAATTACCGCAGGCTTTTAAGAGATTCTTATGAGATGGACGGAAATAAGAAACAGTGGATGGGAGTGCTGAAAAAAAAGTTCGAAAGTTACTATCAGCTGGAGGCCAACCTGAACAACATTCCCTGTGTTGTGGACAAGTATATGAAAAATCACAAAATAGCAGGAGTGTCTTCCGAGATCATGGAACAGATCACCGGATTGTGTGCCGTTTTGAGTTTTTTCCTGGGTTGTCTTGGAACAGTACGGGGATACATAGAAGGAGCCGATTTAAGTGTTGTGGCAGAGAGTCTGTTTTTAAGCCTGTCGGCCGGACTGTTTCTTGTGTTTGTGGACAGGCTGGTCACCTTTGACGGAAAAAAACAGCTGGTCAGAGCCAATCTGATCCATTTTCTTGAAAATATTCTTCCAAACCGCTATCTCAAATCTGTGAAAAAACAGGAAAAAGAAGAACAGGCAAAGCAGAAGGAGAAGCAGAAAGAAAAGGAGCAGGTAAAGGAAGAAAAGAAAGAAGCAAAAAAAATAGAAAGACACTGGCAGGAAGCGGCCGCATCCAGAGAATTTGAACTGACCGATGAAGAAATGCAGGCGGTGAAAGATTTTATAAATGGATTATAAATCTAATGTATACATAATAGAATAATAAAAAAGCAGGAAATCAAACTATGAGGAAAGTTTTATTATTATTCTGCATCATTTGCATGCTTGGTCTTGCCGGCTGCCAAAAGGAAGAGGCGCAGGTGGAGACTACGAAGGTGATCAGCCAGGGAAGCAATACAAAAGAAGGATGGTGGCTGAAACGAAATAAAGAACATCAGCAGCCGGAATTTTCACAGAATGTGGATCTGTCCAAATATGACGCATACTCTGTGGATACGAAGGCGAAAAATAAGAAAGTGATGTATCTGACCTTTGACTGCGGATATGAGAATGGTTTTACGCCCAAAATTTTGGATGTATTAAAGAAAGAGAAAGTTCCGGCGGCATTTTTTGTGACGAAGCCTTTTATCCGGGAAGATCCGGAGTTAGTAAAGAGAATGAAGAAAGAGGGGCATGTGGTGGGAAATCATACGGTCCATCACAAGAGCATGCCAACGGTTTCAGACAGGGACAATAAGCAGGAACTCATCGACTGTGCGGAATACTGCAAAAAAACAACCGGTTATGATATGGATATGTTTATGCGCCCGCCTATGGGGGAATACAGCGAACATACATTAGCGCTGACAAAGAAGCTCGGATATAAGACAATTTTCTGGAGTATGGCATATGTGGATTTTAATGTGAACAGCCAGCCGGGCAAGGACTATGTAGTTCAGCATTTTGAAGAAAATTACCATAATGGAGCCATTCCGCTGATGCACAATGTATCCCAGTCTAACGCCGAAGCGCTGGAGACCGTTATCAGGAATATGAAGGCAAAAGGATTTGAATTCCGGTCGCTGAAAAAGCTCCCGGACTATTGAACAGAAGGGCGTTATTTGTTAAAATATAGATAACGCATTTAACCAAGAGAGACAACAGTAAAGGAGAAAGACATGGGAAAAATTAAGTTTGATTACAGCAACGCAAAAGATTTTATCAGAGACCATGAGATCGACATGATCGAGAAGCAGGTTGCGGATGCGAAAGAGTATTTGCTGTCAAGAAAAGGCCCGGGAAATGACTTCTTAGGATGGATCGACCTTCCTGTGGATTATGATAAAGAAGAGTTTGCGAGAATCAAAAAAGCTGCAGAAAAGATTAAGAGTGATTCCGATGTATTGGTTGTCATTGGTATTGGAGGATCCTACCTAGGTTCCAGAGCCGTGATCGAAGGGCTGTCCAACAACTTTAACAATAAGCTGGACAAAGAAGTGAGAAAAGCTCCGGAAGTATACTTTGCCGGACATAATATTAGCGGTACATATGTTAAACAGCTGATCGATGTGATCGGAGACAGAGATTTCTCTGTCAATGTCATCTCTAAATCAGGTACGACGACAGAACCCGGCATTGCATTCCGTATCTTCAAAAAGCTTCTTAAAGACAAATACGGAAAAGAAGAAGCAAACAAGCGCATCTACGCCACCACAGACAAGGCAAGGGGAGCATTGAAGACACTTGCCACAGACGAGGGATACGAGACTTTCGTTGTGCCGGATGATGTAGGGGGACGCTTTACAGTCCTGACAGCCGTAGGACTCCTTCCGATCGCAGCTGCGGGAATTGACATTGATGAGTTTGTAAAGGGATTCCAGGACGGAAGAGAGATGTTCTTAAACGCACCGTTTAATGAAAATCCGGCGATGCTCTATGCTGCCATCCGAAACATTCTCATGCGCAGAGGAAAGGGCATGGAGATCCTCGCAAACTACGAGCCGAACCTTCACTTTATCTCTGAGTGGTGGAAACAGTTATACGGAGAAAGCGAAGGAAAAGACGGAAAAGGCATCTTCCCTGCATCTGTTGACTTCTCCACAGACCTGCATTCTTTAGGCCAGTTCATCCAGGACGGATCTTCCAATCACTTTGAGACCGTGCTGAACGTGGAAGAACCGGAATTAGACATTGTGCTCGAAGCAGAAGAAAACGATCTGGACGGATTAAATTATCTGGCAGGCAAGACCATGAACTTCGTAAACCAAAACGCTATGAAGGGAACCATCTTAGCTCATGTGGACGGAGGCGTTCCGAACTTAAGATTTGATATTCCTAAGATGGATGCATACCATCTTGCGCAGCTGTTCTACACATTTGAGTCTGCGTGCGGTATGAGCGGTTACTTAAACTGCGTAAATCCATTTGATCAGCCTGGAGTGGAAGCATATAAGAAAAATATGTTTGCCCTGCTTGGAAAACCTGGATTTGAAGACAGAAGAGAAGACTTATTAAAGAGATTATAGGAGAACAAATGAAAAAGATTGCACAGTTCCATAAAGTAAGTTTTGGACAGTTTTTAGAAAGCTGGCAGGATACCTTTGAGGGTACCTCCGAGGATGAAGTGAGACAGATTTTTGACAGTATTGAGCTTCCAAAGAGGGCCACCAGAGGTTCCGCCGGATACGACTTTTACAGTCCGGTTGATTTTGAACTCAAACCGGGTGAGACGATCAAGATACCGACAGGCATTCGTGTGTATATGGAAGAAAGCTGGGTACTGAATCTGTTTCCGCGCAGCGGCCTTGGGTTTAAGTTCCGCCTTCAGATGAACAATACGGTGGGGATCATCGACAGTGATTACTTTTATTCAGACAACGAGGGACATATTTTTGTCAAGCTCACCAATGATTCCAATGAAGGAAAAATTGTGAGAGTAGAAGCAGGAACTGGGATCGTACAGGGTATTTTTATGGAATATGGTGTGACCATAGACGATGATGTAAAAGAAGTCCGCAACGGCGGATTCGGCAGCACAACCAAATAACAGAAAAAAGACCTTGCCTTTAAAGGGCAGGGTCTTTTTTTGACAGAAAGTATATGCCTGAATATGTAAATATCACGTTTTTGAGAGTTAGTGGCCAATGATATGATATTCAGGAGAAAAGTTATATAACTTCCATAATACCTTCTAGTATAGAAACATCTGTAATGAAAAAAAGGTGAATGGCTTCAGGAATCTTCCTGATGTTCCATCTGTTCCAGTTCTGCAGGGGTATGACCGGAAGCTATGAACAGGCGGGTGTCCGCATAAAGATCCATCATCCTCCCCGCAAAGTTGTCTGCCTGTTCCTGATCTGCGAAGGCTACATCGCCTTTTTGAAGCATCTCAAAGATCTGTTCCGGATCAGCTCCAACCTTCATAATATAAGAGATCCGATTTGTGAGATCCACAGCTTCTGTCACTTTAAATCCCAGCACATCAACCAGATAAGAAGTAAATTTCAGAGATGCCTGACCGTTATCAAAGGTTCCCTGAAAAATTTCTTCACGGGATGGATGATAATAGGCATAGTCCTTCCGGATCGAAGAAATATCCTCAAGGAGGCTGGGATCTTCAAGAAGCATAGAGTCTACAAACATTTTATTATGATATCCGAAACTGAAGGCATGAGGGCTTGGCAGAAAATAAAGGTTGATCAGGTCCCTGGGCGTGATCTGTACCTGCTCATACTCGTTGTACAGTTCTGCAATATGCTCAAGCGGCGCGGCTCCGAAAATACGGACACAGTAATAACAGTACTGAATCTGTTTCCATGTCAGCTCCCTGCGTTTCCTGAAATTCTCAGTATTCATGGCGGAGTAGGATGCAGATACATCCGGCGGAATATAAATTTCGTCATCCTCATCAACGGCACAGTAGCCTCCATCCAGAAAGGCATCAAAGATATCTTCGTCATCAATGGGGAAGTATCCATCCAGCGCAGCTTCAAATGCCCGGATCTCAAGATCCGTAAGGGTCAGAAAAAAGCTGCCCATAGCGTCAGGTTTTATGATATATTCAGAAAGATATGAGGCCAGATCAGGCTTTTCCATCTGTGAACAGTGGTCCAGCTGATGGATATGGGCAATCTCCAGAAGATCGTCTTTTGTATACTGAAGATAAACATCCCTGAGGGAATCGGAAGAAAAAGAGGGCGGGACGTCTTCTGTTTTTTTTCTGAGGATTTCTGAAGGCTCCATTGTTCCGTCCTCCAAGAAGCAGAGGTTTTCCTTCATAGAGAGATTGAGATCTTCCAAACGGGTATCTGCACGGAAATCACCTTTATATTTTATGATTTCCGGAAAACGGTTTTGGTAAGCGGGGATTAATTTTTCTGTCTCTATCCGAAACTCTGTCTTTCCCTTTAAAATATATGTGTAATCAATAAATTGTTTATCCTTCATGTAAGAATCGATCAGCAGAGAATTATCAAAGATTCTTTGATGGTGCACAGGGATTTCAAAACGAAACAGACACCGCCCGGATTTTTGGAATGCGGCCTGTATAATTTCGTGGAGACCGGAAAATGATATACAGTCAGGAATGAATATACGTCTCCACATCGGTGGCCTGCTGTTTTTTATGATGACTTTTATCTGATATCCGCCCATAATCAACCTCCTGTCTGTAATGCTTGTGCCGAAGTTTTATTACATTCATTTTATCACATAAACAGGGCAGAAAAAAGACGGAGCAGGAATCCTCCTGATCCGTCTTTTCTGTCATAGATTCATGATTATGAAAACTGTCCTACCCAGGTCTCGATCTTGGCACCGATAGCTTCTGCATCCTCCATGGAGGAACCTTTCACCCCATAGTAGAACTTGATCTTAGGCTCGGTTCCGGAAGGACGCACGCAAAGCCATGCGTTGTTTTCTAATTCGTAATAGAGTACATTAGAAGCTGGAAGTCCGGTTGGCACTGTCTCACCGGTGGTAAGATCCGTGATCGTGTCGTTCTGGTAATCGCGGGATTTTAATACCTTGAGCCCTCCGATTTCTTTCGGCGGGTTCTCTCTCAGAGACTTGAGCATGTTCTGGATCTTTTCAGCTCCGTCCAGTCCTGCGAATTCAAGGGCTTTCACTTTATCCAGATAATAGCCGTACTTCTCATACATGTCGGTCATTGCATCCCACAAGGTCTTGCCCTGAGTCATATAATATGCAGCAGCTTCACAGAGTGCCACGGTTGCGGATACCGCATCCTTATCTCTTGCATAAGTTCCGATCAGGCAGCCGTAGCTTTCTTCCAGACCGAACAGGTAAGTTCCTTTGCCTGTATTTTCAAAATTCAGCATCTGCTGTCCGATGAATTTGAATCCTGTGAGCACTTCGATCAGGTTTACGCCGTAGCCCTCAGCCACTGCGTCTACCAGATTGGTTGTGACAATCGATTTTACAACGGCTCCGTCATCCGGAAGTGATCCGTTCATGGCTTTCTTCTGGCTTAGGACATATTCACACAGAAGAGAACCGGACATGTTGCCGGTCAGAGCGATATAGTCTCCGGTCTTTGAATCTTTCACATAGACTCCGAGACGGTCGGCATCAGGATCTGTTGCCAATACAAGGTCGGCATCCTTTTCTCTGGCAAGCTTCAGGCCAAGTTCAAATGCCTCTTTGGATTCCGGATTTGGATAGCTTACGGTTGGAAAAGCCCCGTCGGGAAGTTCCTGCTCCGGCACTACATAGACATTCTGGAATCCTAAATCTTTTAATACGCGGCGGACAGGGAGATTTCCTGTTCCGTGCAGAGGAGTATAAACAATTTTTAATTTGGATGCCATCTGGTTAATCGCATCCTGATTATGTACTTGCTTTTCTACTTCGGCGATGTATGCATCGTCGACTTCTGAGCCGATTACCTCATATAATCCGGCACTGACTGCATCCTCCCTGGACATGGTCTTAACCTTGGAAATATCTGTGACGGCGTTGACCTTGGCGGTTACCCCTTTGTCGTGAGGCGGCGTAAACTGCGCACCGTCCTCCCAGTATACTTTATAGCCGTTATATTCCGGAGGATTGTGGCTGGCAGTAATGTTAATTCCAGCAATGCAGTTATAGTAGCGGACTGCAAAGGACAATTCCGGGGTCGGACGGAGTGATTCAAAAATATATGCTTTGATGCCGTTTGCTGCCAGGCACAGCGCTGCTTCGTCAGCAAATTCCGGAGACATATGCCGGGAATCAAAAGCAATGGCAACGCGCTTTTTGTCCGTGCCCTGTTCCAGAATGTAGTCTGCGAGTCCCTGAGTCGCCTTGCGGACTACATAGATATTCATACGGTTGATGCCGGCACCGATGATCCCGCGAAGGCCTGCTGTTCCAAAAGCCAGGTCAGAGTAAAACCGCTCTTTGATCTCATTGTCATCATCCTGAATGTTCTTAAGTTCCTCTTTTGTAGCTTCATCAAAATATGGATTGTTAAGCCATTCCTGATATGTTTCCTGATAGTTCATAGTAGTGCTCCTCCTTTACGTTTTTCCTTATGTTTTATTATAACTTATCTGGGCCTAAAAAACATTATAAAAGTTGTGATATTGTAAAAGAAATTTCTCTCTTTTTTCTTTTAAATCAACAATATCCTGAAGCTTATTGAGATATCTTGGAGATACCCAGTGTTTTTTATGATTCATGTACTGATTTGAGATTTTCCAAAGCTTTTCCGGGTATAAAAAAAGCACATACAAAAAAGAATAATCATTCATTGTGAGGCGCTGAACCTTACTGTAGCCTTTCAGCATAGTCTCACAGATACTGAACTGATACTCATTTTTTTCCAGAGCCTTTCGGATAAAATAATACAGATCGGTCAGAGGATAGCCATAATAAAAATGTTCAAAGTGAAGTGTAGCAGTCCCATGGGGTCCCATCAATACATTGTGATGGTTGTAGGAACCGTGGCACCATCCTTCCCTTAACCCTGTAAGTTCTTCCATTTTTGCGCTGGAATCCTCAAGCTGTTTCCAAAATGGCTGAATTTCCTGCAAAAAAAGATACTCGAAGTCTCCTTTGTTTTTTCTGCTCCCGATATATTTCCAAATACTTTTGAGCTCCCGTCTCCGCTGATGATAGCTTTTTGTCAGGGAGAAATGAGGCGTTCCGTAGTCCGCACGGTAGGGAATTCTGCCTGACGCGCGGTGGAAAGAGGCAAGATTCCTGCAGGCGGAAGACAGATCGGAAGGAGAGTGGATATTGCATTCTGTACCATTGAAAGTCCTTCTCATAACAAAAGGCTCATAGTATTTATCATAAGAAATAAATTCATGTTCTTTGTTTTCGATATATTGGTCAATTTTTGTAAATCCCTGGTCAATCAATTCTTCTTTCCACTGATGCTCGACAGCCAGACGTTCTTCGGACAGTTTCGTAGCAGACAGGGCAAATAACCCCTGATCAGTGCCGCAGATGATCTCGCCGCGGCCTCTTTTTAAATAATCAACATGCAGATCATATTGATCTAAAAGTATTTTGTATTTGTCGTTCACAATATGCCCTCCTCAAAGTTCTACCTCTAATTGTATGTGTCCGGGGTGCCGGATATGATATCGTCTTGTAATTCGGAAAAAAATGAAGTATACTGGTACTAATCTAAATGTTACAAATGTTACAGAAGTACAATTGGAGGAACGAAATCATGAGAAAGAAATATTTACTTATAACATGTATGCTGATGATCGGGGCTGTCGGCCTGATGGCATGCGGAAAGAAGAGTCCGAGTTCTGAGGTTTCCACAGAAGCCACAACGGCTGAATCAGAGGAGACGACGGCCAGCGAGGAAGTTTCTACGGTGGCTACCGAGGAGACGGAAGCGACAACGGAAGCGGGCAAAACTACCACAGAAGCGACGATCGCAGACAAAAAGGATGAGAAGAAGAAACCGGTAAGTGCAACTGGAGTGTACAATGGTTTCGGCGACAGTAATTCAGTGGAAGTAAAGATGTCCAACGGGGAATACAAGACGTTCATCATTGAGGATGAAAAGGTTATGGATGCCTTAAATGACATGGAACCGGGCACAAAGATCTCCTTTACTTACGGAGCATTGGAAGGCCAGGCAAACATGCAGATTTTATCCGTGAAGAAAAAATAAGCGTAAAAAGCACATAGGAATTTATGGTTCCTGTGTGCTTTTTCTTACAATGAGGGGAAGGGCATAGGTATGAAAAAATCAGGAAAAATATTTCGGAGACTGACCGTTCTTTTATTTACAGGATTGCTCAGTATTACATTTTCAGCTCCGAGGGAGGCTTCGGCAGCATCTGCAAAGTATGCAGCTTATTCAGAAAACAATATTTATAAAGTGGGAAAACACCGCTATAAGGCATCAGTCAAAAATCAGGGAAGCCGTCCGAAAGCCATGCTGTATCGGAAGAAAAAAGGAAAATGGAAGAAACTGCTGACGCATCAGAATACTTATGGCATAACGGTAAAGGCCGAATATGGAAAATGGCTGTATTATTCTGTTTACCCCTATGATTCCGATCAGCATCTGTATCGTTTTAATCTGAAGACGAAGAAAAAGTATCTTGTGCGACGGAACGTGCGTCACATGCTGATTTCAGGAAACAGGCTTTATACAAATGGATTTGCCACCGATGCGAGAAGTGTTCCGATCTATGTGAGCAGGACAAACGGCAAAAAGGCAAAGTGCATCACGAAAAAAGCCAACCAGGCGAGGATGAAAATCTATGGAAAACGGCTTTATTATCTGGAATGTACTTACAACCGGCAGCACACAAAGAGTACGGACCGCCTTGTGAGCAGGAAGCTTAACGGAAAAGGCAGAAAGGTTCATTCAAAAAAGATCAAAAGCCCGTCTTCGGTGCTGTCTTTCAGCAGCCGGTCACTTGTCTATGCAAAACCGGTCTCCGGGACAATGAGATATTACAGAATCAATCTTAAAACAAAGAAGCAAAAAAGAATCTATCCCTCAGCACGCAGGGTAGATCAGTGGATACGGAACTTTTATTAAAAAACCGCGGCAGGACTTTAAAGTCTGCCGCGGCTTTTTGCTGCCGTCTCTGTTTTCTTAATAGTCTTCTGAATGAATCTGGAAGAATTTTTTCGGATGTGCACAGACCGGACATACTTCAGGCGCCTCGGTTCCGTAATGTACATGTCCGCAGTTTGTACAGATCCATGCCTGTTCAGTATCTCTCTTGTAAACAATCCCTTTGTCGATATTTTCTGTCAGCTGCTGATAGCGTTCGTCATGGCGTTTTTCGATGTCTGCAACCATCTCAAACAGTGCTGCGATTTCATCGAAACCTTCCTCTTTTGCTTCTTTGGCAAACGTTGGATACATATCTGTCCATTCAAAATTTTCTCCCGCAGCAGCATCTTTTAAGTTCACTTCTGTTGAAGGCATTCCGTCATGTAATAGTTTAAACCAGATTTTTGCATGTTCTTTTTCATTTAATGCGGTTTCAGCAAAGATGTTGCCGAACTGCACATAGCCGTCTTTTTTTGCCTGGCTTGCATAAAAATCGTATTTTGTACGTGCCTGTGACTCCCCTGCATATGCAGCCATCAAGTTCTGTTCTGTCTTCGTTCCTTTTAAATTTGGCATTCCACATAACCTCCTGATTCTATAATAGTAATTATTATTGTTTTATTATCTCAGATATAAGTACATAAGTCAATACATACTCTGTTATTATTATGGTACAATAAGGATAAAATATTCAATTAATGGACGCATTGTATGCTTAAAGGAGGCGGCCCTATGAGAATGTATGATCTGATCTTGAAGAAGAGAGATGGGTATTCCCTTTCAAAAGAAGAAATCAGGTGGATGATAGACCACTATTTACATGGAAATATTCCGGATTATCAGATGTCGGCAATGATGATGGCAGTGTATTTCAGGGGAATGGACACACAGGAAACCTTTGAACTCACGATGGCCATGGCAGAGAGCGGCGACCGGCTGGATCTGTCCGGAGTTCCGGGTATAAAAGCAGATAAGCACAGCACCGGAGGAGTGGGGGATAAGACCTCTCTTGCGCTGGGACCGCTGGCGGCATCCTGTGGTGTTCCTGTGGCAAAAATGTCGGGAAGAGGACTGGGGCATACAGGAGGCACCATTGATAAACTGGAAAGCATTCCGGGATTTCAGACTGCGCTTACAGAAGAGAGGTTTATGGAACAGGTAGCATCCGTGGGCATAGCGATCATGGGACAGACAAAAGACCTGGCACCGGCAGATAAGCTTTTATATGCACTTCGTGACGTGACGGCTACCGTAGATCAGATCTCGCTGATCGCCAGCAGCATTATGAGCAAAAAGCTTGCAGCCGGAGCAGATGCTATACTTCTGGATGTGAAGTGCGGCAGCGGTGCTTTTATGAAAAACTTTGAGGATGCAAGGAAGCTTTCGGAGGCTATGATCCGGATCGGGAAAACTGCCGGAAAAAATATGGCAGCGGTCATATCGGATATGGATCAGCCTCTGGGGAGAGCAGTCGGCAACGCGCTGGAAGTAAAAGAGGCCATTGATACACTCAAGGGAGAAGGCCCCGAAGATTTTACGGAGCTTGTGCTGACACTTGGCTCCCGGATGCTCTGTATGGCAGAGAGAGCAGAAACGCCGCAGGAGGCACAAAAAATATTAAAACAGAAGATCACGGACGGGAGCGCGCTGCATAAATTCACAGAATTTGTCATGGCACAGGGTGGAGATCCGTCCTGGATCGAACATCCGGAAAATTTCTGCAGGGCAGATTATATAGAAGAAATCCCTTCTGTAAAAACTGGATTTGTCACTGCCTTTAATACCCAGGAGATCGGGGTCTGTTCTCTCCTGCTGGGCGGAGGAAGAGAGACGAAAGAAAGCGCGGTCGACCCGTTTGTGGGACTGGTACTCCGGAAGAAAAAAGGAGAGTCAGTAAGAAAAGGAGAAGGGCTGGCAGTCATATACGCCAATGATAAAGAAAAGCTGGCAAAAGCAAAAGAGCATTTTTTGAAAAACGTAACAATTGAGTCTGAGAGGAAGATGCCGGAGCCGCTGATCAAAGAGATACTTTCTTAAAAGAATTCATGAGAAGCTTTCTTTTTTCATATGTTAATAAAAAAACGGAGTGCTCTATGAAAAGATATATCTATATCATGTTATTCATGATGACTTTAGGCTGCTTTTGTGCCGGATGTTTAAGACAGGAGAAGCATGGCGCAAAAGAGAATGTAGACTATGCAGTCTGCAAAAAAGAAAATCTGCCGAAAGAATTAGCGGCAAGAATTAATGAACAGAAGGATAAAGTTTTTCATTTTACGTATTCTATGAAAGAGACAATGTACTATGTGATCGGATATGGGAAACAGACCGGAAGCGGATATAAGATCCGGGTGAAAAAAATGACTATGGATGAAGGCCATGTCTATATTGACACGAATCTGATCGGAGTTCCGAAGCGGCAGCAGGAAAAAGGATATTCGTATCCATATATCGTGATCAAGAGCCAGAATTATGAAAAAGACGTAGTATTTTTGTGATATGTCACAAAAACTTTAGAATTGTTTTATTGATTTTCAAGCAGTGAAACCATATAATGGAGTCTATAAATGCTTGAGAAGATCGAAGGAGGAAAAGCGTTCGTGGATAATAGACAGAAGAAACCGGATAAAAATAACAAGAATTCGATTCAGATGATTATATCGATTTTGATTACATCCATTTTAGTGGCTGTCTTGTTTAACTTTGTAGTAGGCAAATGGAAAAACGGTACAGAGACCGAGATTTCCTACGGCAAGTTTGTCAAGATGATCGAGAAAAAAGAAATTAAAAAGGTTGTGTTTGAAAGTGATGTGATCACGGTCATCCCGAAAGAATCAGAGAACCCGCTGTATAAGACTACATACAAAGTAGTCCAGCTTCCCGTACCTGATTATCAGCTGGTCAACCGGCTGGAGAAGGCAGGGATCGAAAATTACCAGGCAAAGGCAAAGGACGGATCTGAGGTCCTGATGAGTGTTCTTGTGAGCATTCTGCCTGCCATCATTATCTTTGGACTGCTGATGTTTATGATGCGCGGAAAGAGCGGCATGATGGGCGTAGGAAAATCTAACGCCAAGGTCTATGTGGAGAAAAAGACAGGTGTCACTTTTGCCGACGTTGCGGGACAGCAGGAGGCCAAGGAGTCGCTGACCGAGATGGTGGATTTCCTGCATCACCCTGACAAGTATTTAAAAATCGGTGCGAAACTGCCCAAGGGAGCACTGCTTGTGGGGCCTCCGGGTACCGGTAAAACCCTGCTTGCCAAAGCAGTGGCGGGAGAAGCAAATGTTCCGTTTTTCTCCCTGTCCGGTTCTGATTTCGTAGAGATGTTCGTCGGTGTCGGTGCGTCCAGAGTCCGTGACCTGTTCAAGCAGGCACAGTCTATGGCTCCGTGTATTATATTTATAGACGAGATCGATGCCATCGGAAAAAGCCGTGACACCGGCATCCAGGGCGGAGGAAACGATGAGCGGGAACAGACATTAAACCAGCTTTTATCAGAGATGGACGGATTTGATACTTCCAAAGGACTTGTCATTCTGGCTGCTACCAACCGCCCGGAAGTGCTGGATAAAGCGCTTCTGCGCCCGGGACGCTTTGACCGGCGCGTCATCGTAGAGCGTCCGGATCTGAAAGGAAGAATCGAGACATTAAAAGTCCATTCCAAAGATGTCAAGATGGATGAGAGCGTAGACTTTGAAGAGATCGCCCTGGCTACATCAGGGGCAGTGGGGTCGGATCTGGCCAATATGATCAACGAAGCGGCGCTGGCCGCCGTCAAGGCAGGAAGGGAGTATGTGTCTCAGTCAGACCTCTTTGAGGCTGTAGAAGTAGTCATCGCCGGAAAGGAAAAGAAAGACCGTATCCTCGGCAAAGAAGAAAAACAGATTGTTGCATACCACGAGGTGGGACATGCGCTTGTCATGGCGCTTCAGAAGGAGTCTGAGCCGGTGCAGAAGATTACCATCGTTCCAAGGACCATGGGAGCGCTCGGATATACGATGCAGAGACCGGAGGAAGAGAAGTACCTGAATAAAAAAGACGAGATGCTGGCAGACCTGGTATCTTTCTTTGGAGGCCGTGCGGCCGAAGAGATCAAGTTCCATACGGTGACAACCGGCGCGTCCAACGATATTGAACGGGCCACGGCCATCGCAAGAGCCATGGTGACACAGTACGGTATGTCAGAAGAGTTCGGCCTGATCGGTCTGGAATCCATTACCAACCGTTACCTGGACGGACGTCCTGTTATGAACTGTGCGGAATCCACCGCCGCAAAGGTAGACCAGGTGGTTATGGAAATCTTAAAAGATGCATATAAAAAGGCACTTGACCTGATCAGGGCCAATATGGACATCCTGGATGAGGCGGCACAGTTCCTGATCGAGAAAGAGACGATCACGGGAAAAGAGTTTATGGAAATTTTTAATGCCAAGAAAGAATCTTCTGAACAGGAAGAGGAAGATTTCAGCGAAGATGCTAAAAGCTCAGCGGCAGATGATGAGACGGTACAGGAACAGCCGTCAGAAGATATGGAAAATAATCCACAGGATATGTAACATTCTGGTTATCCCATGTATAGATTTGACAGGATTCGGTTATAATGATACAATAAAGTTTACAGTATACAGAAGGTGTCACGAGTTCTGTATAGATAGAATGGGGTGAAAGAATGACACAGATGGATATTCAATGCATTCGTAAGTCAATTCAGGAGCGCATTGGCAGCAAAATCAAGATCAGCTCAAATAAAGGTAGACACAAGTTTGTAACTTCACAGGGAGTCATTACGGAGACATATCCGAACATTTTTCTGGTAGAGATTGAAGACGACAGCAGTACCAAAAGTAAAACGGTCAGTTTCAGTTATCAGGATGTGATCACGAAAGATGTCAGGATGATGCTGCTGGAAGGCTGACACTGTACCGGATACAATTTTAATCTTGAAGGAATAGATTCCTTCCTGTCTGAATATATTTGTATATACAAGACAGGGAGGAATTTTTTATGGATTTTAACAAAAAGGATTTTTATGGAATCGTCGCAAAAGAACGAAAGCAGGTACAAATAACAATCGACCAGGACTGTAATGTGCCTGATACGAAGCCGGATGTGGAGAAGATGATTCAGACTAAAGGGCTGGTGATCATGCAGGAGACAGAGATGATGGTGGACCGTATCCGGATCAAAGGAGAATTCCATTTTTCAGGTCTGTACGGGACAATTGACGCCAGGACCTATTTAGAGTCTCTAGATTTTGTTCTCCCTTTTGAGGAGTATATACATATGGACGGCGCTGTGCCGACAGATTATGTGAAAGTTTCTTATGTCATTGATGACATCAACACAGTGCTGATCAATTCCAGGAAACTGAGTATAAGGATTCTTCTGACTCTGACCCTCCATGTCAACGAGGAGATTAAAGAGGAAGGCATTATCGATGTTCTGGGCGACGGAATATCTTCCCTGAAAAAGGAAGTCCAGGTGACAGACCTGATCGTCAATAAAAAGGATATTGCCAGAATGAAAGAGGAACTGGTGCTGCCGGCCAATAAATCCAACATCTATGAGATACTCTGGAGCCAGGTGGAGCTTGAGAATGTACAGGGAAAATTAAAAGACCACAGCATCGACATACAGGGTGATATGCATGTGTTTATCTTATATCTCGGAGAGGATGAACAGCTTCCGGTCCAGTATGCAAGATGGGAGATCCCGCTGCATACAGAGCTGGAGTGTTATGAATGTGCACCGGGAATGATCGGCAAGATCCACATTTCCCTTGGAAACCATCAGCTGGAGATTCGTCCGGACGTGGACGGAGAAGAGAGAGTGGTATCGGTTGACGCAACTCTAGAGTGTGATATTAAAGTCTACGAAGATCAGGTGCTGTCTTATGTGGGAGACTGCTATACAATGAAAAAAACACTGGTGCCGGAATACAAAGACTTTGCATTTGAATCTCTGATTGGAAAAAATCAGGCTACGATGAAGATGGCGAAGCGTTTTTCCATCGAGCAGGAGCCGGGAAAACTTTTGCAGGTGCTTTCTGTGAAAGGAAGCTGCAATATAGACGATGTGGAAGTCAAAGAGCAGGGGCTCCAGGTGGAGGGTGTCCTAATGGCAGATGTTCTGTTTTTGTCCAGTGAGGACCAGAACCCGGTGATGAGCAGTTCCTACATGGAACCGTTCTCTTACTTTATTGAGGCTAAGGGTCTGATGAAAGAGGACGATTATCAGCTGGATGTTATGCTGGATCATATCAGCGCCACACCGACGGAAGGGGATGAGATCGAGATTAAAGCAAATGTGATATTTGACTTCATCTCTTTCCACAAAAAAGCAGAAAAGATCATGACAAATGTTGCTGAGCAGCCTTTGGATTATGAAGAACTGCAGAAGATCCCGGGAATCGTCGGATATATCGTGAAGGACGGAGATACTCTGTGGTCCATAGCAAAACGTTATTTTACTACCGTTGACGATATCCGCGATCAAAATGAGGGTATTGAGGAAGTAAAGCCGGGTGATAAACTGTTAATTGTCAAAGAAATTGGATGGAATTGATAAATAGGATTGCATTTTTATAGGAACAATACTATAATGTTCTGTATACAATACTAAGTTTCAGCGGTAGGAGACAGTGAGGAGTACAGATGAAAAAGGTAGTTCTGAAAGCTTATGGAAAAGTAAATTTAGGGCTGGATGTAGTAAGGCGGAGAGATGACGGGTATCATGAAGTAAGGATGATCATGCAGACGGTGGGTCTTTTTGACCGGCTGGAGCTTAAAAAGACTTCCGGTGATTCCGTTACACTTTCCGCCAATCTTAGATTTCTTCCGGTCAATGAACAGAATCTTGTCTGTCAGGCCATTGCAGCCGTAAAGAAAAAGTATTCAATCAAAAGCGGCGTGGAAGCGTATCTGGAAAAGCGTATCCCTATCGCCGCAGGCATGGCGGGCGGAAGCTCTGACTGTGCCGCAGCACTGAGAGGAATGAACCGGCTGTTTGAACTTGGACTTAAGAAAGAGGAACTGTGTGAGATCGGAGCCGGGCTGGGAGCGGATGTGCCTTATTGTGTCATAGGAGGAACCGCACTGGCAGAAGGGATTGGAGAAAAGCTTACAAAGCTGCCTCCTGTGCCGGACTGCCATATACTGATCGCCAAGCCTGGGGTCAGTGTGTCCACGAAAACTGTGTATGAGAATCTGGACGTGCCGGGCCTTTTATCACACCCGGATATTACAGGAATGATATCTGCCATTGAAAATCAGGATTTGAAGGGGATCACGGGGAGGATGGAAAATGTTCTGGAGACAGTCACCATACCAAGATACCCTGTGATCCATGAGATCAAAGAGTTCCTGCTGAAACAGGGCGCCGAGAGTGCACTCATGAGCGGGAGCGGACCGACGGTATTTGGAATATTTGCTTCAGAGGAAAAGGCGCAGAGAGCCCTTTCCAATCTAAGATCTTTTGAAGATGTGAAGCAGGCCTATGTGGTAGCGCCGGTCAATAGAGAATCATAATTGGAGGGAACGAAAGATGAGCAGTGATAAATTAAAAGTGAACGTCAATGAATATCTGCCGCTGAGGGATGTGGTGTTTAATACACTCAGACAGGCAATCATTACCGGAGAGTTTGTACCCGGAGAGCGTTTGATGGAGATTGCCCTGGCAAACCGTCTCGGAGTCAGCCGTACCCCGGTCAGGGAAGCCATAAGGAAGCTGGAGCTTGAGGGTCTGGTCGTCATGATTCCGAGAAAGGGCGCGGAAGTAGCCCGCATCACGGAAAAAGATTTAAGAGATGTCCTGGAAGTGAGAAGCTCTCTCGAAGAACTGGCGGCAGGACTTGCCACGGAGCGCCTGGATGATGGTTCCAGAGAGAAGATTCAGGAAGCCCTGGACAATTTCCGTGAGGCGATCCAGACGGATGATAATCCTAAGATCGCAGACTGTGATGTGGAATTTCATGATGCCGTCTTTGAGGCGACTCAAAATAAGCGGCTGATCCAGATCATCAATAATCTGAGAGAACAGATTTACCGCTACCGTCTGGAATATGTCAAGGATACGGCATATCATGCGGTTCTTCTCAAAGAACACGAGGAACTGGTGGAAGCCATGTTCGCAGGCAACAAAGAGAGAGCGAAAGAGATCATGAAACGTCATATCGACAATCAGGAAGAGACGGTAATCAAAAAGATCCAGGAAGAAGAAAAATAGGTCCGTGGACTTTCAGACAGAACTCTGTGCGTGCGCATAGAGTTCTTTTTTTTGCTCATACTACTTTCAAAGGTGGTGTGAAAAAATGGATCGATTTCATGATAAAAATCACAAAATGAAAGGTAAAATATCAAAGGATCTGGAGCAGAATATTGCATATCTCGAAGCGGTATTTTCAGACTGCAATGATATTGTAAAAAAGAAGTTTTACGTTGGGAAGAAAAAAAACACAGGAATGTATGTGATCTACACGGACGGTCTTGCCAAAGCTGACATGATCCAGGAAAATGTATTGGAACCTCTCCTCACAGACCCTCTTCACCCTCTGAAAGAGTCTGTGACCTCCTGGGTCATTGAGAGTGCAGACCGGAAGATGGTCACGACCATGGATGAAGTTGTCACGGCCGTTTTATCAGGAGATACGGTACTGTTTTTTGACGGGCTTGATCAGGGAATTTTTATATCCAGCAAGTTTTTCCCTACCAGAGGAGTGCAGGAAGCTGACAGGGAAGTAGCCATGATCGGTCCGAAGGACAGTTTTAATGAAAGCCTCAGGACCAACACGGCTCTGATCCGAAGGCGGGTCAGGGATACGAGAATGAAGGTTGTCCAGCTCAGGATCGGAACAAGGAGCAAAACAGATGTAGCGCTTATGTATATTGAAGATCTGGCCAAAGATGAGGTAGTAAAAGAAATAAAAAAACAGTTGGATGAACTGAATATTGACGGAATTTTTGACAGCGGAATGCTGGAACAGCTCATGGAGCAGGACAGCAAATCTCCGTTTCCCCAGTATCAGCTGACTCAGAGACCGGACAAAGCGGCAAGCGGACTCATGGAGGGAAGAATTGTGCTCGTGGTGGATAATTCTCCGGAGGTCATTGTGCTGCCGGTGACACTGAACATTTTCTTTCAGGCCAGTGATGATTACTATAACCGGTGGGAAGTTGCCACATTTGCCAGAATCCTTCGATACATTTCTTCTTTTATTGCCATTGGGCTGCCGGGATTTTATATTGCCATTGCAAATTATCATCCCGAGATTCTTCCCACACCATTTATGCTGTCCATTGTGTCAGCCAGGGAGGGAGTGCCTTTCCCTGTGGTTGTGGAAGTACTGCTTTTGGAACTTGCGTTTGAACTTTTAAGGGAAGCGGGTATCCGTCTGCCTGGACAGCTGGGCGGCACCATAGGAATTGTAGGAGGTCTGATCGTAGGACAGGCGGCGGTTGACGCTAATATTGTCAGCACAATCGTGGTAATTGTTGTAGCCTTTACAGCCATCGCGTCGTTTTCTATACCAAATGAGAGCTTTTCAGGGGTGTTCCGGCTATTGAGATTTTCTATTATGCTTGTCTGTGCGATATGGGGGCTTTATGGATTCTTTCTCGGATTCCTTGCGATTGCGATCCATTTAATGAAGCTTCAGAGCTATGGGATCCCGTATCTGTTTCCGACCGTATCAGCCACGGTGGAAGAGACGGACCCCTGGGAGGACTATATGGTGCGGATGCCTATCAGGCGTATGATCTTCAGGCCATGGTTTACGAAGGACGGGGCGAAAAAACGTCAGGGAAGGAGGAAACATCATGTGGACGGCGAATCTTGAAATTTCTAAAAAGCAGGGAAGCAGGATCTTTCTTCTGGAAACCTTCTGCGGAGTGGGCATGTTCCTTCCCCAGGCAGCTGCCCTGAAATCTGGTGAAACAGGGCTTTATACGGTACTCCTTGGAGCCATTGCCGCAGTCTGCTATCCATGGCTTGTACAAAAAGCAGAAGGCAGTCTGACTATGGAAGAAGTATTAAAAAAACACCGGGTGATTTCCTTTCTCTATTATGTGAGATTTTTTATAAACGCTGCATTTTTTTATGCATACATGCTGCTCTTGGCCAGAGTGTTCCTGCTTCCGTATATGAATATTTACTGGATCGGGCTGCCGGTTATTTTTCTGGCTTTCCGGATGAACGGAGAGGGGCTGGACGACAGGGCAAGAGTCATGGAAGGGCTGTTCTGGTTTATTCTGATCCCATTTATTTTTATCCTTCTTCTCAGCATGACGGAGTTTTCTGTGAAACCCTTTCTGATCCGGCAGTTTGAACCGAAGAACCTGGCGGTGGGCGGATTGTATGTGCTCGCACTGTTTCATCCTATGGAACTGGTGTGGTTTTATCAGGGGCATATGAAGGAAAAGGGAATGAATAAAAAGACACTGCTCGGAATCATAATTTTATCGGCGGGAGTGTTTGCCGCCACGGCGGGAAGCCTGGGGCTTCAGATGATCAGGAGGGACCCGTTTCCGGTGATCTCCATGGCACAGAATGTAGCAATGCCAGGGGGGATCATGGCAAGGCTGGACATTTTTCTGATCGCATTCTGGATTGTTGGAGTTTTTTGTGTGCTGAGCGGATACCTGTTCTATGGAAACTGGAGTTTTGAAAACACATTTGCGGGAAAAAAGAAATGGGGCAGATGGATTTCCTACGGCGGACTGTTTTTAATCACCGGATTTCTGATCCCCATGGTCCGTCTTTGGGAAAATTATATTTCTGTGTTCCTTTTTGCTAATCTATTGCTGGGAATTTTAATTCCGGCAGTTTTGTTTTGGCTGGAACGGAGAGGAGGCACTCATGAAAAAGATCATCATTAGCCTTTTGATGGCCGCAGTCACTGCAGCGGCACTTACGGGCTGCAAAGAAGCCGGGGACATCGAGGACAGCAGTTATGTTTTGGCAATGGGCATTGAAAAGACAGAGAACGGGTATCTGATCGATTATTCCTGTGCAGATTTTTCCAAGGCTCAGGACAATCAGGGAACGAAAGTGCCGTCCAAGTCTGTGGTTTACTCAGGCAGGTCTTTTAATGAGACAAATCAAAGTTTTGAGCAAACTCAGCCGAAAAAATTAAACTTCGGGCATTTAAAGGTGATCGTATTTACCAACGGACAGATTGATGATACTATGATAGAGGAGCTTTTAGATCATTCAGAAATCGCAAAATCCGTGCTGATTCTTAAAAGTAAAAAACAGTTAAAAGAGCTTTTTTCGATCGAGAAAGATCTGCCTGTCTCATTTGGTGAATACATGGTCAAAGGCATTGAAAGTTCCCCAAAAGTGAAAAAGCCCAAGGATCTGAGCCTTGGCAGGATTTACGGCAGAAAGTGACAGAAATCAGTCTTGACTTGGATCGGATGAGATGGTAAGATGGATACATTCACACAAGATATAGTAGAATAATAGATCATATTAAACAATATATAGTAATTTGATTAAGAAAATAGCGAAGAGTCCCCTGCCTGCGGTGTCTCCTGCTTTCAGCGGGATATGCCGCAGGCAGGACGATGCTCTGGGAACAGTCAGGGAGGAGAGAGTATGATACGGGTAGTAAAGAAAGATGGAACAAAAGAAGATTTTAATATTCAGAAGGTGGTGACGGCAGTAAATAAATCCGCCTACCGTGCCCTTGTGAAATTTACGGAAGATGAGCTTGATGAGATCTGCCGGTTTGTCAATGGGAGAGTGGACGAGCTTAATAAGTCAGAAGTACATATTACGGAGATGCACAATGTAGTGGAAGGGGCTCTGGAGAGGGTAAATCCCGGCGTGGCCAAAAGCTACCGGGACTACCGGAACTATAAACAGGATTTTGTGGAAATGCTGGATGATGTGTATAAGAAAAGCCAGTCCATCATGTACATAGGAGACAAAGAGAACAGCAATACAGACAGTGCCCTTGTGTCTACAAAGCGGAGCCTGATCTTTAATGAGCTGAACAAGTCTCTGTATCAGAAGTTCTTTTTAACGACCGAAGAGATCCAGGCCTGCCGGGACGGTTATATTTATATCCATGATATGTCGGCCAGAAGAGATACGATGAACTGCTGTCTGTTCGATGTGGAGGCCGTGTTAAAAGGCGGATTTGAGATGGGGAATCTCTGGTACAATGAACCAAAGACGCTGGATGTAGCCTTTGACGTCATAGGAGATATCGTACTGAGCGCTGCGAGCCAGCAGTACGGCGGGTTTACGGTGCCAAATATTGAACTGATTCTGGAACCTTATGCGGAGAAGTCTTATGAAAAAGGCATTGAAAAGTATGAAGCCCTCGGCCTTTCCAGAGAGCGGGCGGAAGCTGAGTCATTGAAAGATGTCCAGAAAGAGTTCTGTCAGGGATTCCAGGGGCTTGAATATAAGTTTAACAGTGTTTCTTCCAGCCGCGGAGACTATCCTTTTATCACAGTGACCGCGGGAACCGGCACAGGCCGGTTTGCAAAGATGGCAGCGATCACGATGCTGGATGTCAGGAGGAGAGGACAGGGAAAAGAAGGACATAAGAAACCGGTGCTGTTTCCAAAGATCGTATTTCTTTATGATGAAAATCTTCATGGACCGGGCGGAGAACTGGAGGATGTGTTTGAAGCTGGAATCCGCTGTTCCAGCAAGACGATGTATCCTGACTGGCTGAGCCTCACAGGGGATGGATATGTCCCTGACATGTATAAAAGATATGGAAAGATCGTAAGCCCGATGGGCTGCCGTGCCTTTTTATCCCCCTGGTATGAAAAGGGAGGGGCAGAGCCTCTGGACGAGCAGGACGAGCCGGTCTTTGTGGGCCGCTTTAACATCGGGGCGGTAAGTCTGCATCTGCCGATGATCTATGCAAAGGCAAAACAGGAAAGCCGTGACTTCTATGAAGTGCTGGACTATTACCTGAATCTGATCAGAGAGCTTCACAGAAGGACCTACGATTATTTGGGTGAGATGAAAGCATCCACAAATCCTTTGGCATACTGTGAGGGAGGTTTTCTGGGAGGGCATTTGGGCCTTCACGACAAGATCAAGCCTTTGCTTGCGTCTGCCACAGCTTCTTTCGGCATCACGGCGCTCAATGAACTTCAGCAGCTGCACAACAAAAAGTCCATTGCCCAGGACGGCGCATTTGCATTGGAGGTCCTTGAATATATTAACAGCCAGGTAACGAAGTTTAAGAAAGAAGACGGACATTTGTATGCGATTTATGGAACACCGGCAGAAAACCTCTGCGGACTTCAGGTGAAACAGTTCAGAAAGAAGTACGGTGTGATCGAGAATGTCTCTGACCGGGAATATGTGAGCAATTCTTTCCACTGCCATGTTTCTGAAGACCTGACACCGATCGAGAAACAGAACTTAGAAGGACGTTTCTGGGAAAAATGCAACGGCGGAAAGATCCAGTATGTGAAGTATCCGATCAGCTACAATAAAGACGCTATACGGACACTGGTAAGGCGTGCCATGGACCTTGGCTACTATGAAGGGGTGAATTTATCCCTGTCATACTGTGACGACTGCGGGCATGAGGAGCTGGAGATGGACGTGTGTCCGGTCTGCGGAAGCAGCAATCTGACGAAGATCGACCGAATGAACGGCTATCTGTCTTATTCCAGAGTCAAGGGAGACACGAGACTCAATGACGCAAAGATGGCGGAGATTGCCGACCGCAAGTCGATGTAGAAAGGATTGATATTATGGTTTATATTGGTGCAGTACTTTGTATTGTTGGTTTGGGAATTTTAATTCAGCCTGTAGTAAAACAATTTTTGAAGATACGCCGGTATTCTGCGAAAGTGCATGCAGTTTGCACCGGACAGAAACCATATATCAATTATCTGAACTTAAAAATGAAAAATCCTGTTTTTACTTATACATATAAAGGCGTTGAGTACAGTTCGGTTCTCAGGCTGTATAAATACAGGGAAAAAGAAGAATATGCAGAAGGCCGGGAGACCGAAGTACTCCTGGACCCTTCAGATCCAAAGGAGATTTTTATACCGCAGCCATTTGTGTCTTTACTTGGGACAGAGCGTCTTCTGCCGTTTCTTGTCTTTGCAGCGGCGGGACTGTGGATGATATTAGCGTAGAGGTGGGAAGTATGAGGTATCACAACATTACAAAGGACGATATGCTGAATGGGGACGGATTAAGAGTTGTCTTATGGCTGTCAGGATGTACCCATCAGTGCAGAAACTGCCACAATCCGGTTACCTGGGATATCCATGGCGGACTGGAGTTTGACAGGGAAGCAAAAGAAGAACTGTTTAAGGAGCTCGGCAAAAATTATATCAGTGGTCTGACGTTAAGCGGAGGAGACCCTCTGCACCCTGAGAACCGGGAGCCGGTGGGACAGCTGGTAAAAGAGGTCAGAGAAAAGTTTCCGGAAAAGACCATATGGATGTATACCGGTTTTCTGTGGGATGAAGTCTGTACTCTGGATGCCGTAAAAAATACCGATGTTCTGGTAGACGGTCGTTTTGAGGAGGATTTAAAGGACACCGCTCTCAAATGGAGAGGCAGTTCCAACCAGCAGGTGATCGATGTGAAAAGGTCGCTGGATCAGATGAAAAAAGTACTGTACATAAGATAAAACAAGGCTTGACGGCCTGCCTCTTCCGTGATACAATGTGTAAGCTAGACTTTAGCGTTGGAAGAGGTCTTTTTTTTATGCCTTATTTTAAAAACAATGGAGGTGGAAGTTGTGCGCACAAAAATCACATTAGAATGTACAGAATGTAAGCAGCGTAATTACGATATGATGAAGGATAAGAAAACACATCCGGAACGTATGGAAACAAAAAAATACTGCAAGTTCTGTAAAAGACACACATTACACAAAGAAACTAAGTAATGCACGTTTATTTAAGGAAGTGAGAACATGAAGAATACCAGCAAATCAAGCAAAACCAGCTGGTTCAAAGAATTGAAATCAGAATTCGGAAGAATCATCTGGCCTTCTAAAGAACGCATTGCCAAAGAAACGGGCGTTGTGGTCGTGTGTGCTATTATCATTGGTATTATTATTGCTGTTCTGGATTTGGGACTTCAATATGGAATCAAGATGTTAGTAGGGTAAAGGTAAGGAGAGCATATGACAGAAACAAATTGGTATGTAGTTCATACCTATTCCGGATATGAGAATAAAGTAAAAGCAAATATCGAAAAGACGATCGAGAACCGCAAGCTTCAAGATCAGATTTTAGAAGTCCGGGTACCGCTTCAGGATGTAACGGAACTGAAGAATGGTGTAAAAAAACAGGTTTCCAAGAAGATGTTCCCAGGATACGTGCTGATCCACATGGTGATGAACGACGACACATGGTATGTTGTCAGAAACACCAGAGGTGTGACAGGATTCGTAGGCCCTGGTTCCAAACCGGTCCCATTGACACCGGCTGAGATGAAGCCATTGGGAATCAGCGTGGGCGGTACAAATGAAGAAACGCCTAAGAAGGAAAAAATTGATATTGATGTTGAAGTAGGTGATATCATTGTTGTTACTTCCGGTGCTTGGGAAGGTACGACAAGTGCAGTTACCGTAGTAAATGAGCACAAACAGACAGTGACCATCGAGGTGGAGATGTTTGGACGTGCCACATCAGTAGAAATTGATTTCTTAGATATCAAAAAAGCAGAGTAAATGACAAAACCTCTGCACGTAACAAGGTGGGAGGGATATCTCCCGTAATTACCACAATCATCAGGAGGTTAACGATTATGGCAAAGAAAGTAGAAGGATATATTAAACTTCAGATTCCGGCAGGAAAGGCAACACCAGCACCGCCGGTAGGACCTGCACTTGGTCAGCACGGTGTAAATATCGTACAGTTTACAAAGGAATTTAATGCAAAGACTGCAGATCAGGGAGACCTGCTCATTCCTGTTGTAATCACAGTATACCAGGACAGAAGTTTCAGCTTTGTGACAAAGACTCCTCCGGCAGCAGTTTTATTAAAGAAAGCCTGCAAGATCCAGTCAGGATCCGGAGAGCCGAACAGAAAGAAAGTCGCAACAGTATCCAAAGCAGATTTACAGCAGATTGCTGAGACAAAGATGAAAGACTTAAACGCTGCATCAATCGAAGCTGCAATGAGCATGATTGCAGGAACAGCAAGAAGCATGGGAATCGAAGTGGAGGAATAGAGCACTTAGCGAGTGGGAGTGGAACGAGCACGAGGTTAGTGCGAATTCCGTTCGAAGGAACTTAATGAGCGGGAGCCGACAGGCGAACTGCGAATTTAGTGAATCGAACTTCCTTAGCTCGATTTGAATTTAGTGTGAAAGCCGTTACCGAGACTCAGTGAAGGCGAGTCGAAGACGAAGCCTGAACGCTTAGTCGAGTGTAACTTCCTTAAATTTAGAAAGTGGGAGGGTTGCTCCCGATATGACCACAGGAGGTATTTTTAGAATGAAAAAAGGTAAAAGATATGCAGAGGCTGCCAAATTAGTTGACAGAACGAAACTGTACGATGTACAGGAAGCAGTATCTGTAGTAAAAAAAGCAGCGAATGCTAAATTTGATGAGACGATCGAAGCACATCTCCGTCTCGGAGTAGACGGCCGTCAGGCAGATCAGCAGATCCGTGGAGCAGTTGTACTGCCTCATGGAACCGGTAAAAAAGTTCGTGTTCTTGTATTTGCGAAAGATGCAAAAGCAGAAGAAGCAAAGGCAGCAGGAGCAGAGTATGTCGGAGCAGAAGAACTGATCCCTAAGATTCAGAAAGAAAACTGGTTTGACTTTGACGTAGTAGTTGCAACACCGGACATGATGGGTATCGTGGGACGTTTAGGACGTGACTTAGGACCAAAAGGCTTAATGCCGAACCCGAAAGCCGGTACTGTGACAATGGACGTTACAAAAGCGATCGAAGACATCAAAGCAGGTAAGATCGAATACAGACTGGACAAGAACAACATCATCCACGTGCCAGTCGGAAAAGCTTCTTTTACAGAAGAACAGTTAGCGGACAACTTCCAGACGTTAATAGATGCTATTATCAAAGCAAAACCGTCAGCAGCAAAAGGTCAGTACTTTAAGAATGTGACAATCACTTCTACAATGGGACCTGGAGTTAAAATTGACACAGGCAAGTTTGCTTAAATAAAATAGTTAAAGTTATGACAAACCCCTCTATCTTTTTAGAGGGGTTTTTGAATGCAGTAAATTGTGTGCCATGCGTGCAAAAAGAGAGGAAAATATGAAGGATTTAACGGTAGGGAAACCATTTGAAGTCATCGGAAAATTTGCGCTCCCTATGATTCTCAGTATGATATTTCAGCAGGTGTACAGTGTTGTGGACAGCATTGTGGCCGGCCGGTTCATTGGAGTCAGTGCACTGGGAGCAGTAGGTGCGTCCCAGCCTATTACAGTTATTTTTATTGCCATAGCCGTTGGGACCGGCATGGGAATTAATGTTGTGATATCGGGCTTTTTCGGAGCAAAAAAATATAAGAGAGTAAAAAGCTGTATTTCCACGGCGGTGATCACGATCGTAATTATGAGTGCTGTCCTGACTTTCTTAGGGCTGCTGGGCTGCCGGTGGATGATGGGAGCCATGTCCACTCCGGGGGATATATTTGAGGATTCTGCGCTGTATCTCAGGATTTATATTATGGGAATTATTTTCCTGATGCTTTATAACGGTGCGAACGCTATTTTCACAGCGCTGGGAGATTCTATAACTCCGCTGATATTTTTGATCTTTTCATCGGTCCTGAACATCATTCTGGATGTACTGTTTGTCACTGCCTTTTCCATGGGTGTCGCAGGGGTTGCCTGGGCTACCTTTATAGCCCAGGGCATTGCCTCTGTTCTGGCGGTGGTCACGGTATTTAAAAAGAATTCCAAAATACAGGCCGGAAATTATCGGAGATTCAGTCCTCTTCTTCTGAAAAAAATGACATGGATCGCGGTTCCGAGTATTATGCAGCAGTCTTTTGTATCGGTGGGACAGCTCTTTGTACAGGGACGCATCAACAGCTTTGGGTCTGTGGTCGTGGCAGGATATTCGGGAGGATTTAAAATACAGATTTTTATCCTTTCGGTGCTTGGAACTGTCGGCAATGCAGTTTCAAGCTTTACGGCCCAGAATGCGGGCGCGGGAAAATGGGAGAGAACAAAGGAAGGCACCAATGCCGGGATTAAAATGATTGTGGCTATGGCCGCCGTATTTTCTGTTCTCTGTCTGGTCTTCAGCCGGCAGGCAATGGGGCTGTTTCTTTCCGGAAACTCTGCAGAGGCAGTCAGGAGCATGGGAGTGGGAGTTGATTTTCTAAGGATCAATGCTCCGTTCTTCGCACTGGTCAGTGTAAAGTTTGTATGCGACGGCATGCTTCGGGGCATGAGTGAAATGAAAGGATTTATGGCTTCCACATTTGTCGATTTGATCGCGAGGGTGACCCTTTCCTATGTGCTGTCCGTTCCTTTTGGGGCCGCAGGCATATGGGCTGCCTGGCCCGTCGGATGGGTGATAGGGACCGGCGTGTCGGTGTGGTTCGGGAAACGGGCTCAGAAAAAATATATATGAGCAGAAAAAAGACCGGGGCCACAGAGCCCCGGTCTTTTTAAAGTCTTTCCAGAAAGAGAATTTGTTTTTGAATAAATTTGACAGTGTCATCCACAGAGTATATTTCATCACTGTGTACGATGTATTTTAGAAAGTCCTTTATAGAAACAGCCAGGCTCTGCTCTGCTAAAGAAAAGGTTTTTTCTGTTTGGAACAGTACTGTATTTGATCTTGAGTCCGAAAAGATTCTAAAATTGTTGCTGAGCGCCATGCAGCCAGGCTTCAGCAGCAAAGGAGTGTGATGGGTGAGTTCCTGTTTTGAACACAATTTTTTAAGCGCAGAAATTGTATCCTCTCTTTTCATCGGATAAAACAACTCTTCAGAAAATCCGAACAGATATCCATTCTCAAAAAAATCTATGGTCCCCTTTTCAGTAAAAAAACTAAGAAAACTGGTTGAATTTTGTACCATGTATCTCATTTTCTCCGCATACGACAGGATGGAGTCCACAATAGATGTAAAATCAGATGTATCCTTTCTGACCATTTCTTTTAGTGCTCTGTCTGAATAATAAGGCAACAGAAACGGTGATGCCGAAAGTTCTGCAAATGAAGATTTTTTGGAAGCAGCAATTTCTTTAGGGCTGTCCGATACTATATTTACTTTGTACTCATGAAATATCAAATCTTCCGTGTGGAAAAACATTTCTTTAAAAATTGAAGTATAAAGCTTGTGCCGTTTCGGATTGGAGGAGACATCTGCCAAAGTATAATCAGCCGATAACGAAATTGTGCAGTCAGTAGTCAAAATAAAAAATGGCATGACATTCATATGGTTAATATGAGCAGGTATATCATCATAATAATATTTGACACGGTAAGAATCGGTACAAGACAGAAGAGGATACATTGCCCCTAGACTTTCCACATTGTAAGCTAACTTGCCAGCCTCGGAACCTGTCTGCAGACATACTATCTGGGTCATCTCCATTTTAGGGAAACAAAGGCTTACAGAGGACAGAAGCTCCATCAGAAACTGGTAATCCGGCTGGGCAACGATCTGGATACATCCATTTTCTTTAGAGCACTCAGATTCAATTGCAGCCTTTACAATATGGTCAACTTCTGTCTTTCCGTAATACACAGAACTGCTGGGAATTTGATGCGCAAAGCTGCAGATCACAGACTCTCCTTCAGCGTTGGAAATAGATGAAAGAAACTTTTTTACAGCCTGATGCTGCAAAAAACGTTCTTCTCCAATGAAGGAAATTTTATAGGCATTCCAAAGATCTTCTTTCTCAGAAGGAGATAATCTGAGGGCATTGATCAGAGGGACCAAGAGATCTTTATTCCTCGGAAGACGTTCTCCTTTTTTGATTTTAGATATATAACTGACGTCAAGATCACTGACCGAGGATAAAAAAAGCAGTGTCAATCTGGTTTTTTTAATATAGTAAGACAGTTTTTCAGAAAATAATGACATTGCTTTTCTCCTTGTGTAATAAATTTTTTTCGTATGGTAACTATTATATAAAGAATTAAAAATGTTTCCAATTAAATGGGAAAAAATCCATGATATTAATAGATAAAAAAAGTGTCAAACAATATGGACATAAATTTAACTTGCTTAATTATTATGTACATATTTTTTTATTTTATGACTACTGTACTTCGGGCACAGTAGTCTTCTGCCGCAAAATTTGTAATATTAAACCGGGAACTTAATAAACTGATCAATATGATATAATGGAAAAGAGAGAATACAGGCGGTTGACTTAAGTGTGCGGGAGCAATACTTCCACAGAAACGCAAAGGAGGACTGAATATGATCTCAATTTATCATCAGGCAGAAGAATTAACCAGGCAAGTAATTGAAAGCTTTTATCATCAGGATTTAAATCTTTTAATCCAAAAACTTCATCCGGATGTAACGTGGATCGGAGCCGCGGACGGAGAGTGCATCAAAGGATATGAACAGGTTTGTGAATACATTAAAAATATTGATGTACCCAGATGTGATATTCTTAAAAAAGAATTTCAGGTAGTTGCAAACAGTGATGATATTTTTATTGTAGCAGGGTGGATGGAAGTTGCTGCTTCACAGGGAAGCAGTGAGGTATTGGGTGCAGTTCAGAGCATTTCTCTTATATGGAAGACAGAGGGGCAGAAAATTAAACTGCTTCATTTTCATGTATCAAATCCGATTGAATTCCATAAAAATAATAAATATTTTCCTCGCTCCATGGGAGCAAAGACATATGAATATGTTAGAAAACTGCTCAGCCAAAATCGGCGCCGTCTTATTGCCTGTGGGAAACATGATCAGACTTATGTTATAAGAAATATAGACATTGTGTATATAGAAGCAAAAAATACAGACAGTGTGATCCATTGTCTGAACAGGGATATTCTGTCCAGGGAATCTATATCCAATCTGGAGAAAAAAGTCGGAGAAGGTTTCATAAAAACACACAGAAGCTTTATTGTCAACAGCAGATATATTACCGGAATTAAGAGATACCAGTTGACGATCAGCCAGGGAATCGAACTTCCCATTCCTGAGAAAAAATACAGGAACATCAAAGAAAAGATTCTGTGTACAGTGAACCAGAGAGAAAACGAAATTTATATATAATATTTGGTTATTGACTTGTCCAGAGCAGTCATTGACAGAATATGATTGAAAATGTAACAAAACCCCGATATAGTAAAAGGCAAGAATTGCAGCAAAACCGCAGGGTCTTTTGAAAAACAGATGACATCGGGGGTTGAACAAGCATATACATGGCGGTAAAAATAAGAAGATCCTTCTATGCTGAGAGATCTTTTTGTTTATTTATGGCGGGGGTGATCATGTGGCAGAAGAACCAAAACTTAAGGCGGCACTCCAGACAGGGGTGCATATAGCAGGAGAGCCTTTCCGTTCATCGATTGTCTATGGAGAGGACGGGCTTTGTCTGGGTGCGGGATGGGAAAACGAAAATCATCACAAGCTGAGCCTGTCGGGTGTCACGGAAAGTCTGTCACTGGATCTTCCTGAATTTTTGAACTGGGAAATGGAGCTTAGAAGAGCAGGAGTCTTATACAAGGCAGGAAAACAAGAAATTTTAATGGAGATCAGCACTGCCGAAAACAGGAGACTTCTGTTTGCTGCCAAAATAAAAGAAGGAATTTACAGTCTCAGACTATATCCTGAAATCTACTGCAGGCTTCACAACCTGCCCGTGATGGGAAAATATTTGGGGGAGCAGGATCTGATCAAAGTCCGTTATATGCAGGCCTCATACCAGAAAGAAGGGGGATTCCGTGGACAGTGCCTTATAGAGGCCAGTTTTTCGGGAAGCGGGTACAAATTCGGAGATGAGGACGTTAAGCTTCCTCAGCAGGACATTGAAGAACACAAGTCTTTATCTCCGGCAGAAGAAAAGAAATCCGGCGTACACTGGATGGAGCTGAACAAAAAAATCGGCCCTTGTATTGTAAAAAAAATCGGAGGAGCGTTTCAGGACGGAACAATCCGGGTGTGTGTGGACGCAGGGCTGACGATCTCGGTACTGACGCTTGACTTCATGGAGCTTTCTCTGGGAATCAAGCCCGGTCCGAAATTTGATTTTCAGTTTGGGTTAAGAGGCATGGCAGTGACGGTGAAAAAACCTCCGCTGATGATCTCAGGAGGTTTGTATGTGGCTGAACCCGGACGGCTCTATAACGGGGAAGTTACAGTGGCGTTTGAGAAGTTCACTTTTTTAACCCTTGGCTCTTACGGATTGACAGAACAGACAGACAAGCCTTCCTTTTTCATATATCTTATGCTGGACTACGCGTTCGGAGGACCTCCCTGTTTTTATATTACCGGATTATGTGCAGGATTTGGACTGAACCGGAAAATTAACATACCTCCTCTGTCCGGAGTTAAGGACTTTCCTTTTGTGGCAGCGGCCAGAGGCACGAGTAAAACTTTAAAGCCGGGAACAGGAGCTTCCGAGGCTCTGAATACTCTGAGTGACCATATAAAACCGTGTGAGGGCATGAACTTTCTGACGGCGGGGATTAAATTTACATCCTTTGGCATCGTAGAGTCGGTTGTGATCGTTAACGTGGAATTTGGGACGAAGTTTGAACTCTCCCTTCTGGGGACATCTGAGATCTCCCTTCCTCCCAAATGCAGCGATCCGGTTGTCTACGGATGCCTGAATCTGCGAGCGGTCTTCTCGCCAGGTGACGGGATTCTGCTGATCGAGGGAGCCATGTCAAATGACTCTTACCTGTTTTGCAGAGATGCCAGACTCACCGGAGGCTTTGCTTTTTATTCCTGGTTTAAGGGAGAGTATGCAGGAGATTTTGTGCTCTCTGTGGGAGGATACCACCCTCAGTTTCAGAGAGGCCATTATCCGGCGGTGGACCGGGTGGGGCTGAACTGGAAAATCAGTGATCATCTGGAACTGATCGGAGAAGCCTATTTTGCACTGACGCCAAACTGTCTGATGGCTGGGGGAAAACTGGAACTTAATTATCATATAGGAAAGCTTGCGGCCTGGTGTCATGCTTATGCAGACTTTCTGATCCAGTGGAAGCCGTTTCACTACGATATTTCCATAGGAGTGAGTGTGGGAGCGTCCTACCGCCTGGACCTTTTGTTTATTCATAAGACTTTTAAGATCGAACTGGGTGCGGACCTGCACTTATGGGGACCTGAATTTTCCGGAACCGCACATATAAAATGGTTTATCATCTCTTTTACTATAAAGTTCAATACAGGAAGCCCGAATCAGCCGCCAAGGCTTAACTGGAATCAGTTTTATACAGAATTTCTTCCGGACTTCAGCGGAGGTATAAAAGGTGAAGTTTCTTCCTCTGATATTAGTGAAAAGAGCAAAGAACCGCTGAAACTTGCAAGAATGAATCCTCAGGGAGGATATCTTGGAGAAAGGGAGAAAGGAGGGCTCAAATACCATTACATAAATGCGAGGCAGTTTCAGATGGAAATTGAGAGCGCCCTGCCGGTTGTGTCTGCACAGGTGAACAAAAAGGGTGAACAGCTTAAGGACCCGGGATATGGCATATACCCTATGGGGATTACGGGACTCCATGCTTCGCTGGACGTTCATCTTTACGGATATCACGCGGATGGAACGATGTCGGAGACAGCAGTGAATTACCGGCCCGTCTGTAAAAATGTTCCCAGGGCCCTGTGGAACAGCCGGCAGCCGGATATGAACCAGGACATGATAAAGGACGCATGCATGGGACTTTCTGTCTGGGGCGGGGAAAAGACCGGACATTTCATACCGCCGGACAAAGAAGGAAGACCGGCGTGGTACCGGCTGGCACAGCTCTTAAAAAATGAGGAGTACCGCTGTCCGGAGCATTTTATATGGGAGAAGACCAAAATTATAGAGGGAAAGGATTTTACGGGAGAAGAGATGGAGGATTCCATTGCAAAAAATGATAAGAGAAGTGAATGGCTCTTGGAATTGAATGAGTTTGGAGTCAGGGCGGAAGACCAGATCCATATGGATCATTTTGCAGCACATTTTAAAGAAGTCTTCTCGGCGCCGGTGGAAATGAGGAGTACGGGATGCAGGAGAGATAAAAATTAAGGGGGTCCGGCTATGGAAGTGAGCATGAGGTTTGCAGATGAAGACCTGCCTGAAATAAAGAGCGGGCTTTATGAGCTGGAAATAGGATTAAATACCGGGATCAGAGAAGACGGTACGGAAAAGCAGAGCAAAGAGACGATTCATCTGGTCGCTGCGGCAAAAAGATTTTCGATGGACCCCGGAGAGGTGTATTCTGTTTATCCGGCGGCAGGGAGCGAAGGGGAGTTTTCAAACTGTCTTCCCCATATTGTGTTCAGCCGGGGGACTCTGCCGTGGGAGTTCGGGTGCCGGGACGGAAGCCCGGGGCTGGCTGTATTCCTCTGTACGGAGGATGAGGGAGTGAAGAAGCGCGCGATGAAAACGGCAGAGGTTTGCTGTCAGAAAGAACAGGGTATTTTTGTTTCTGAACACCTGCGGTTACAGAACAGCGATGCCGAAACCGGGGATGAAACATGTGAGATTGTGGATATTCCCCTGAAATTATTCCGCCGGCTGTGCACAGATCCGGAAGAGAGAAAACTGCTCACCCATGTAAGGCAGGTGAAGCTTGATGATAAGGTCACAGATCCTCTGGTCAAAAACGGGACATTTTCCTGCCTGGTGTCCAACAGGTATCCGAAAGAGCCGGAGGAAAAGGGGGAAAAGACTGCTCATAAAGTTTATGTGGTTTCTCTGAAAGAGTATGAAGGGATCACCATTCCTGAAAATGCAGAATTTGTGCGTCTGATCTGTCTGTATACATGGGAGTTTGCAGTCACAAAGGAACCCTGTGATTTTCGGGCGGCTTTGAAGAGAATTTCTCCCGGCGTGCTGAAAAGGGCAGTGAACCCGGAAGGAAAGCCGGGGGAACTTTTGGATATTTTAAGCCGGGGGTACTGTCCGGTGAACCACGATGTCAGGGATGGAAGCAAAACGGTTTCCTGGTATCGGGGACCGTGGATTCCATACGGAGAGAAGCAGATGAAACCCAGATACCGGATATTCTCGGATGAATTTTATTTTTATGACCCCGACTGCGGAATGATGGATGTGAGTTATGCATGCGCATGGCAGCTGGGACGGATGGTATCCATGAATCATCTGACGGTGTGCAGAGAGCTGGTTTCCTGGAGACTGGATCACTGCTCGGAAGCGGCAAAGAACTTTCAGCAGAGCCAGCTTCTTGACCGGATTCCGGCAGAGGGAAAAGATGTGGGGGAACAGCTGATAAACGCATGCGTCCGGGCAGCGGGACAGCTGGCAGCCGGGAAAGGAGATGAGGACGATGGGACGATGGATTCAGGGGAATTGTGACCGGACCGGCTATTTTGAGGGGCTGGACACCGAAGAATTTCCGGAATCAGTGCTGGAAATGTTAAAAGAGGCAAGCCTGTTTTATCATGTGCCGGCAGCGTACCTGTTTCCGGTGCCGGATATGCTGAAAAAGGACAGCCTGAACTTTTTTCAGGTGGATCACAACTGGGTGCTGGCGATGCTGGACGGGATCTGCAGTGTGGGAAGGAATGCGTCCATCGATTATTCCCACGACACAGAACTGATTGTGGATATTTACCGTCAGGCATTAAGGGAAAATGAGCAGGTGCGCCTGAAACTCCAGGATAGAGAGTACATGGATACAGGAGAACAAGTCCCGGAAGTGATCAGTGGATTTTTGCTGAACTCCGTGTTAACAGAAAATTTTCGGGGATTGGAATTTCGGGCATATGACCAGCGGGAGGGAGGAGAACCTTTAAAGGCGCTTCGGATTGAAACTCTCGGGCGGCAGGTTCTTCTGGGAATTTTTAAGGGAGAAATACGGCGGCTTGAGATCGCGCAGCCTCCGGAGGGACTTCATTTTGGGTTCTTTACCGAAGACGGGATAATGAAGAAAACGGTCCGGGACATCGAAGAGGGAAAGCTGGGCGGCAGACAGGCAGAGCTTGTCTTGAAATCCAAAGAAAACAGGGTGATCGATGTAAAGGCCTCGGCGGCCAGACTGGAGGAAGCAGCAGGGCTTCAGAATATGACATCGGCGGAATTTGCCCTGGAGATGATACAAAACGCACAGACCGGAGTATTTACAATGGAGGAGGAACTTAAATGAGGATTTCAGATGATCTTGAAGAAATGCGTCTGCTCCCGATCCATGTGGAAGCCGCCGTGTTTGGCAGCGGAAATGTTCCCATAGCTAACATCAATGAAAATTACCGGAGTTTGCTGGCAGCGCCGACGGGAGATGACATGGAGAGCAAAACATTTACGGAGAAGAGCAGCACAGAGGAGCCCGGGGTACATCTGCATTTCATTCTTCCGGAGGAGTATACCCACGGAAGCCAGCAGGAGGAAGGCGGGGATATCGTCTATCCAGACCTTCCCAACCGGTGGACGGTGACAAGGATCGCGGTTTTGGAAAGCGAAGGAAAGGAACCGGTTTTGAGAAGAAAAAACTGGATTCTTGAGAGCGATCTTCTATCGGCGTTCCCAGACAGCGACAAACAGTACACGTCCATCGGATATGATGATCCCAAAAAGCCGTACCGGTTTCTGGGCAAAATGAGAGACTGGGACGGGGTGGTGACTTCTCCTGGAGAGCACTTTTCACATCTTTCGGCAGTGAGTACGGGGAAACCTCATTTCAGCGGATATTATCCGGAGTGTAAAAATGTCCTTGGCTGCTATGACAGTCTCTCTGATCTCAAGGTCAGAGAAGGGACGGAGGATTTTATAAGGCTCACTTACATCGTGTGCGGCTGGACGGAGAATGAGGACCCCAGAGATCATGCGGTGTGCCATGGAATTGTCACCGGAATCAAATGGACGGGTCCTTACGGCAGCTATGAGACAGGGATCCCAAGCGGCACCAATATACCCAATGTGGCGGTGGGGAATTCGCTGGAAGAGGCGGCAGCAGCCCTCGGAAGCTATTATCTGAAGCAGCCGGAGATGGAAAAAGTGCTGAAGCATTTGTTTTTCGGGACCCTGTCCGATTGGGAGAAACTTGACGGGGCTCTGGAGGGGGAGAAGAAGGTCAAACAGTACCAGTTCCGCCCGGAACCCTCCAGGCAAGAGATTAAAATTCAGGGAAAAGAAGCCGGTTGTTTTCGGGAAAGAGAGGAGATCCTTTATGAAATTTCCCGCAGCAGAAAACATCAGGAGGAATATGAGGAACAGATGAAAGAAAAACGGCAGGAGATCTATCTGCTCTGGCGAAAATACGCGATGGACCCCAAATTTCTTGAAAAGGCAAGGATCGGAATTTCACAGAGAATGGAAGCGGTTACTGGTCTGGAAAAGAAAAGGGAACATGAGGAATTCGTGGAGCAGGAGGCGGTAAAAAAACTCAGAGCTCTGCTTGGAGACGGGGAAGTGCTGATCGAAACGTCCGGAGAGAGGTACTGGAGGCCGAGAGACCTTACGTTCCTGCTGGAAGGGGCGGACCAGAGCAGCATCTATAAGCGGCTGGAAAAATATAAAATTGACAGTAAAATACCAGAGCGCAGGCGGAAAGATCTCATTTCCGAAGTCATAGTGAAGATTTCCGGAGTTACGGAGGGGGAAGAAGCCAGGATTTCAGGCGAACATCTTTTAGAGGGAACGGAGCGGATCAGAGAGCCGGTCATAGAACAGCTTGTACGGGAGGGGGTACTGACTGCCCGGGGCAGTATTTTCTACACGGCAGACAAGCTTCTTCGCCGGTATAAAAAACAGAGAGATACAAGGCTGATGTCTCATGCGGTCACGGCATATGAGGACTGTCTTAACAGACAAGAAAACCTATGCGGGGGGACATTGGCCAGCCCCATTGGAAATTATATCTGGTCTCCGGCGTGGAATCCCCTGATCCTTGAGTGGAGCATGAAGTATTATCCTGACCCGAAGATAAAAGAGGGGGCTTCAGGCCTTGAGAACTGGAGGCTTAGCGAGACGGATTTTGACTATGAAGGAGAAACCATCGGGGAGGAAGTCTTTGAGCCTTTCACCGGCAGATGTATTTTGTCGCCATATGGGTCTGACTATCTGTCAGGGATGTTCAAAAAATATGTCTCAGACGAGAAGTACAGGGATATAGGCAATAAGATGGCGGGAATGAAGATTTTGTCACAGAATCTGGACGGTTTTCATGACAAACTGATCACCAGAAAGGAGAGTGTGGTTGTGGCTCCGTGGATGAACCGGACGTTAGATCAGGAAATCACGGCACTGACTTCCCGGGCCGTTCAGGGGACAGAGCTTTACGAGGACCTGAATCAGTCGAAGAGAAACCAGAGAAAGCCGGAGGAGGCCTTTTATCCTATAAGGGCTGGTTTCGGAAAGATTGACCGGGTCCGGGTGATCGACAGCTTTGGGAGGGTGCTGAAGTACGATGTAGGGGATGTCATCGTGCCTGAGAACCTTCGTATGGGAAAGGAGAATCCTGCACCGAGGTTTCTGCTGAGACCGAGAATTCTGGCGCCTATGAGGATTCAAAGCCGCTGGATTATGGAGGAGACAGGTATAGGCGATGAACTGTCACCGGTTTTTGGATGGCTGTGGGTGAACCTTTTGGATTCCTGTCTGCACATCTATCATCCGGACGGCACCATGGCCGGAAGTATTCAAAATACCATAAGGATGGACGGCAGCGGCATGTATGAAATTTCTCTGAGAAATCCGCCTGGACAGACAAGAAAAGAAAAGGAGATTTTAGACGGGATGGGACCGAGACTCCGGGGATTTGCGGAAGGGCTTTTAGAAGCCGGCAGGAGAGAACCGTCCGCGCTGCCGGAATTTTTAAAGGCTCTCGATGACAGTATGTGGACAAGCAGATCCGGAGGGGGTACCGCCAAGGAGCAGATCCAGGCCGGCATGGGAAGGCCTCTGGCTCTGGCAGGAATCGAGATTGAGGTGGATGTGAAGGGCAGCAGTCCTGTGCCTATGATTTACGATGACAGTGAAAGGGCAGAGTCTCTCCTGGAACGGTTTTCGATCCCCCTCCGCATCGGAGATGAAGTCCGCCAGACAGACGGCACTGCAGGATTTTATCTGCACGGAGAGGGCGGCGGATTTTCTGTATTTCATCAGTGCCGGAGAGAGAAGGGAGCGAAGATCAGGACGGCATATCTGGATCAGAATACAACACTGAACATGAAAACCGCAAAAGACGCTTTGCCTGCAAGACTGACTGTTTTGTTTCATCCGGCAGGAAATATCAGCATGACGACGGGGCTGCTTCCGGTCAGGGAAATGAAGCTCAGTGAAGCATGGACAGAGCGGGCCATGGAGAACATTTATCTTACGTTATTTTACGGCCCTTTCCTGACGCCGCAAAGCCAGCTGCAGATGTTTCTTCCCAAAGCTATGGAAAAAGAATGGAGTTTTTTATCCTTTGAAAAACCGGGAATAAAAAATGAGGAACGGGACATCAAGCCTCCGTGGCTGGATACGGACCAGGAAGAAGAGTGGAAACAGATCAAAGAAGGCTGGCTGCTGCTGAAGGCCGGTGTGCAAGAAAAGGGGTGACTGTGGTGGAAGGAAAATTTACATTTGAGACTGTGGGAGAAAATAAATTGATTGTTTCTGACAGTCATATATCTCCGGTCAAAAACAAGCTGGAGATCAGGGTGAAATTTGATCAGGATGAAGAACCGCTGATCAGCCAGATTGAGTATGCGTTCCCGGCGGGAGCGAAAAGCACTGATTTTGCAGAAATGAAGAACCTCAGACAGATAGAATTCAAAATAGATGACTGGACTGTGGTGGATGTTTCAAAAGAAGAATTTATAGAGTTGAAAAAACAGAAAAAAAAGCGAAGCGGAAATGTGGGGTGGTATGCATGCAGGTTTGAGGAGGAAGAAACATTTACTTATGCTTTAACACCGGGCGAGGCGTGGACAATGAAAGATCAACAGATTATGGATCTGACCATGGAAAACGTGGTGACCACTGCCGTAGAAGGTACTGCTGCCATCCGGTGCACAGTCGGGATTCTTGCAGAAGATCCGCAGGAATATGGACTGGAAATAAAAAAAGAACAGGATCACACAGTGAAGGTTCAGGATTTTTATCCCGAGTCGGGATGTGCTCTGTCGGGAGAGCAGGTCAGGCTCAGCTGGTTTGTCCAAAACGCCCAAAAGCTGTTTTTGTATACCGGAGCGTCAAAGAAGGAAATCGATCCGGCAAAGAGCAGTGAGTTAGTGACTGTTTCTGATACGACGGAATATACGCTGGAAGCAGTTAACGGTGAGAAGAAGGATACAAGAAAAATTTCGATCCAGGTACTGCCGCTCTGCCTGAGACAGTTTTGGGCCGACTATGAGGAAGAAAAGATTAAGTGGGACGTATGCTGCGGGGATCGCATTAAAATAAACGGTATTTCCACAAGCTTTGCATCCGGGTCGGCGAATCTCAGTGAGTATACGCCGGGACGCCCTGTTGTTCTGACCGCAGAGGGAAAAAATACATCTGTGGAAAGTGCTGTTTACTATGGAACAGAGGATGAGAGAATGGATGTCGTACATTTCCAGAAGACCATTACATTTTATAAAGGCTTTCAAATTTTGGATGTGCTGTGGAAGCTTTATGAACTGAGAAGCAATAATACAGCCAAATCCATCCGCATTGTTTTTCAGGACCGTGAACGAAATGAACTTTACGACATAAAGGGAGGTGAGGATCTGGGTACGGAGGGAAGCTGGCAGCAGATCTTGACGGGGACAGACCCGGCAAGGGCCGGAGAGAATATTTTGGTGACGATGTATGTAGAAGGCTACGATGAAGGTACAGGAAAAGAGTATCAGATCACGATTTAAGAAAGGGGAATGCCATGGAAGTGAAGTTATTTAAGATAAACGGCACTGGCCCGGGTCAGACATACGAGGCGGCTGCAGGAGAACTTCTGAAGATTGAATGGGATTGTCCGGGCTGCGATTTCTGTATAATTTATCCATACAACTGGAAAGTTGACTGTAATGGAGAGATAGAAATCTATATTTATGAAACAATGACCGTAATTCTCAGAGCAGTTAAGGACAGGGAGAGTGTACAAAAAGAGATTACAGCCAAACTCAGCGGGGGAGAGGATGTTAAAGGAATTTCTGTGTCCCCTGCTGGCCCTGCTGGTTCCGGTGAGGAGACGAAATTTGATTTTCAGCTGACCAAAACTGCTTTTGGGTATTTGGATCATGGAATCGGCAGAGTTGAGGGGCGTTCAGGAAGTTATGTGTTAAAGAACCAATACACCGTATACAGATACGATATTCTGACAGCCGGCGGAGAAACCGGATATAAAGAAAAAACGGTTAAGGCGGGAAGGTCGGATGCACCGGAAATCCAGAGGCTCAAATATGTGATGATGAAGAATGGAAATGAGCAAAAATATGAGCTATCGTGGAGGGTTGCGAACAATGATGGAAAGGACGTCATCATCGAGGCGTCGGATCACAAGACTACATTTGCCAAAAATGCTTCCGGGCGCGCTTCTTTTGCCAGGACAGGCGGAGAGACTGTAACACTTTCTGTCCGGTGCGATGCAGGAGAAAAGGGAAAGATTGAATTTGCGGACATCTATCCATTTGAATTGAAATAAGGAGGTTCATATGGCTTACGAAAGTATTACGATCGGTACGGAACAAGAGGTAAAAGAAGTATATCTGTTTCTCGTCAATGAGGATGGTTCGCCGGCTGAGATGGACCAGGACAGCAAGACCATTGCTTCTATCTGGAATGGCGAGGAGAAGCTCGTCGATGTAACCGCAGATACAAGGATAACGATTCCCGGATTCGGGACATGCTTTCAGCTGGAGCTTGCCACTACGCCTGCAGGAAACCATGAAGCGGATCGGTGGAGAAAAAGAAAAGAAGCGATAAAACTTTTTGTCAGGGAATTTGTTCCTATGCAGAAACATACAAAAAAACCGGCGGACGCTGACTTTGCAGTCAGTGGGAAACACTATACTGCCGGTGAATTCTCGGCAGAGATTCAGGGAGAAGGATCGGAGACGTATAAAATAAAAGGAAAACCGGGCGACCGAAGAAAATTTTATTTTTTCCGGAATGAGTACCACTCCGTTATCCGATGTGCCAATCAGATGACAATCGGGATCGGGAGAGATGATCTTACAAGTGAATTTTTACAGAAAGCACTTTGGGATCAGCGAAAATGGGATATGCCATGGATGAAAGACCTGTCGGAAGAACTTGCTGATCCGCTGGGGGCTGTCAGTCCCACGGCGGAGCAGAAATTTATGTACAGTTACGCCGGATCGATCTTTGACTGGTCAGTAAGACTTTATGTCAGGCAGCATCCGGATCACGAGCATTTTTCAGACTTTGACAGAAATCACGCAGATGAAAAAAACATGTGGGGTGTGCTTCCCAGGTCACCGGTATATAAGCTGGTGGATTATTTGAAAGTAAATGAAAAAAGTGTTTTTAACTTTCTCAGAAGCAGAAAATATAATGACGGAAACAGTCCTGAAGAAACGGCAGAGAATCGTATTTACACAGAACTCGCAGAGGAATTCTGGAATCTTTATGACAGCGGAGACGGGCTTTTTGCGGACTTTCTGCTCCGGGCCGGAGTGATCTCCAATACGGGTAATCAGTATTTGTTTGAATTTCGTACCGTCAGGACGAAAATTGAAAATATTTATGAGGACAGCAGTCAGTATATTTACAGAGGGTAAGAAAGGGGTATGTTATGCGGGAAATACAGACAGAACTTTTTAAGGGGAAAGAAAAAGAGATCCTCATCAGTATATTTGGAGGAGAGCAGAAATTAAAAGAGGAATACCCGGCATTGTATGAAGACATGAAAACGGCACAAAAGCAGGCCGGAAACCGGAAGGAAGAGGGAAGGACAAGTTCACAGGATGCCGATTTTGACGGATGGGAGGAATTTGAAAAATTAAAGCTGTTTTATGATCCAAAGAAAAAGATACTGACCGTAAATGGAAAGATCCATAAATCGGGCGGACCCGATTATTTGATTGCAAAGCTGAAAGTCTGGAATGGGCAGGGAAAAACATGGACTTTTTCTTATTCGGTACCACAGTGCAGTTTTCTTATGATCAAGGAAAATATACAGATGGAACAGGACGAACTGTCCGGAATACAGGCAGAAATCAATTATATGTTAAGGGTTCCTGACATCTGGAAGCCGGTTAAGGCAGGAAATATGAAGGGAACCGCGGTTATTGGTGCGGGTTTGGATATTATCGGGAAAGGCCAGGTTCTTCATCCGCAGCCCAAAGCTGGGAGATCCAAGATCAACATTGTTTATTTTCGTACAGATGCCATGGGTACATCGGACTACTTTTATGCCAACCCCGAGAGAAGGAACAGTAATTTTTGTGTTTATCTGCCGATTGCCGTGCAGTTTGAGCTGGACGCAGGAAAGCAGGCGGCCCAAGCTCCCAGAGTACAGGGAGATATTTATATTTACAGCGCCAGACATTCCACAGTGCAGTTTCAGAATTTTCAGCAGATTAAATTAATCCCCGCATCTCAGTGGTACAACATGTTTCCATATTATCCTCAGATATCGCAGAGCTTTACAAAAGGATATCTGTTAGTTCTGCCTCAGGCGTGGAACAGTTTTATCAGCCAGGGCGGCGTGGCAGGGGAAGATGATTTTTATTTATCTATGGATATAGAGTTTTCATGTACAGACGGGTATCGATATTCTTTGCAGATGGACAGCTATTTGGTTCCTAAAAAATATGAGGGAGGCAATGTTGTAGAGATCCCCTGTATGCACCTGCTCTGGGGCTGCCTTGAAAAAGAAGCTGTGATCAAAACAAGGGACCGGGGCAGTATACCGGTGTGCGATGTAAAGAGTGGGGATTATGTGGCTTCCGCCAAGGGAAATTATGAAAAGGTCAGCAATATTTATACTGGAAATGAAGAAATTTTGAAATATATAAAGGCTGGAGAAAAAACCATCATGATGACAATGGACCATCCGGTCATGACAAAGGAAGGATGGAAACAGGCAGGGAAACTCACTGGGTCAGAACAGATCTGTATGGATGGAGAACTGTACAGTCCGGTGGATGAGGTTTATGACGAGCCTTATTATGACCGGGTATATTCTTTGGAACTGGAAGATGGAGAAGGGTTTTTTGCCAATGGTTTTTATGTGGGAGACTTCGGAAAGCAAAACAGTATGGAGAAGCCGGAACCGAAGCTTTCACAGGATATCCTGAATGATTTAGAGAAGTTTAAAAATTTATCATAAAAGAGAAAGGAGAAACATTATGCCTGATCCAAAAGAACCAAGCGAGGTAGTACCAAAGGAACCGGAAATAGTTATGGAAGGAGGGACAGGGACCAATGTGGCGATTCCTGTACGCATCAATGCGGGAGTGAAATTTACGCTGCTGAAAAATCATTTTGTGGCGGCGCTTGAAAAAGATGGGGACGTCATGATGCTCCTGCTGGCGCCGACAGATTCTGCAGGCCAGGAGGGAATGACCATACAGGAGATGGTGGAAGAAGTCAGGAAATTGATGGGTGCCAAAGAAGGAGATAAAGAGGTTGCGGATATGGAGACTCAGCTGAACAGTACCGTGAACAGTATGAGCGATCCTAAGAAAGCAGGCGGCGGCTTTAATCCAATGTCTATCCGTATCTATGTACAGCAGGCGTTTTTGTATTACCGTTCTGCTAAAAAGGAGGATGGAACAGAGGAAAAAGAGCTGGAATATGCTTTCAGCCTGAAAGCGGATACTTCTAAGCTTCTTGGAAGTATAGACTTATTCACTCTCGATGAGATCTATTTTTCCGTGTGGAAGACAAACCGTAAAAAAGTCACAGACACGATGAACATGTTTATGATTGAAGACTTCTTGAAGGAGACGGCACAGGCCTGAGACTAAAAAGCCAGGTATGCCGCGTGAGTCAGAAAAAGCCTGCATATACAGGCTTTTTTTGCTTCTTATTTCTTGATTTTATTAGAATACTGGGCTTTTACTAAATATACACCGGCAATCACAATGGCAATTCCCGGGACTTCCCTTAGAGAAAGAACTTCGGAAAAAATAATATAAGAATAAAGTGAGGCGATGACCGGCTGGCATAAACATACAATCGAGGAAAGGTTCACACTGAGCTTTCCCTGGCAGTGGGCCAGCAGGTTATGTCCGATGACCTGAAGGCAGAGGGTCAGTCCCAATAGCGGCCAGAGCTGCTCTGTCCCATGGGGAATCTGGATGCCCTCTGTTAAAACTGAGGTGCCCCCCCAATGCAAGGGCGCTTCCGAACCCGCTTACAAACATGATGACACTGCTTTCGTATCTGTCTCTTAAACGATAGGAGATCAGGATAAAAACCGCATAGAAAAAAGAAGCACTAAAGGCGAGAAAATCTCCAAAATAGTTTGACCGGAGTGGGCTGATCTTTCCGCCCAATAAAACAAAGACTCCGATTAAGGTTACCGCAGCTCCTGCTAAAAATAACTTCGGTATCTTTTCCCGGAATAAAAAGTATGAGACCGGTATCACAGTAAAAGGCGTCAGATTTGTAAGTAAGTTTGCATTTGCTACGGATGTATAGCTGAAAGATAGGTTCCACAATGCTACATCACCGGCGAGGAAAACTCCGGCCAGAAATAAAATGAGTACATCCTTTTTGGTTAAAATTCGCAGGCCCCTGAACGCCAGAGGCAGCAGCAGAGGGAGTGAAAAAAGAACTCTGTAAAACCCGGTGCTGACAGGAGTCAGTGAGCTGAGTTTTACAAAATGCCTCCTGCTGCAAGGAATGCAACTGCTAAGAGCTTAAGCAGTACATATTTTGTTTCGTTGTTCCGTTTTATAATCTTCAAGAGTCTGTCCTCCGTCTGTGCAGGTTTCCTTTGTGTTTAAAACATGATACACTTACACTGGAACTATGAAAAGACCCACTATATACTAAAAAAATAGTACCACCGGGAGAGGGATTTCATGATTATTCTTGACAGAAAAAACAATGAACCTTTGTATATGCAGATTTATACACAAATAAAAGAGGAAATATTAAACGGCATTATCAAGGAAGGTCAGGTATTAACCGGCAGCAGGGGGTTAGCCGGAATACGGTAAACAGTGCTTATGGCCAGCTGGCCGCGGAGGGATATATCATACCGCAGAAAGGGATTGGATATACTGCCGCAAAGGTTCCGGAACTTACTGTCAGCAGGGAGAGACCGGTTCAGATCCGTTTAAAACAAGCGATGCCTGTGGAAAGAAAACAGCCTGACATTCTGTACGATTTGACAAACAGCAGTCAGACAAGCGATCTGTTTCCGAAGAGATTTTGGAAACTCTGTACGTTAGAATGCCTGGATATGCTGGAAAACGAGGCCAGAATATCATCCTGTCAGGATAAGCAGGGAGAATTATACCTGAGAAAAAATCTGCTGTCTTATCTGCAGCGGATCAGAGGTGTTACCTGTGACAAAGATCAAATCATTATCACATGTGGGATACAGCAGTCTTTAGACTATCTCTGCAGGCTGTTCCCGCCTGGAAGGCAGACGATTCTAATGGAGGAACCGGGATTTCATAAAGCGGCAGCGGTATTTTCTAATAACAATATAAATGTGCAGAAGGTTCCTGTGGATGAACATGGAATCGTAGTATCCAAACTTCCACGTGTGTCTGATGCCTGCGCCGTTTACTCAACTCCATCCCATCAGTTTCCAACCGGTGTCACCTTATCCGCCGGCCGCCGGTATGAACTTCTTGAATGGGCGCAGAAGAATGATGCCTTTATTATGGAAGATGACTTTGACAGCGAGTTTCGATATTACTCAAAACCTATTCCGGCGCTGCAGTCCATAGACAGAGATGACCGTGTCATCTACCTTGGAACATTTTCAAAAGCGCTTTCCCCTTCAGTGCGCATGGGATATATGATATTGCCTCCAAAGCTGCTGAAAGCTTATTTTCACAGGTTTGAAAATTACAACAGTACGGTTTCGCTCCTTAATCAGTATGTCATTGCACGTTTGATAGAAACGGGTCAATATGACCGCCATGTCAGGAGGATGAACCATATATTCCGCAGGCGGCTGGAACGTTTTTCAGAAGAATTAGCCGATGTAAAAGACAGGATTGAAATATCCGGCAACGGTACCGGGCAATATTTTCGTTTAAGGTTTGCCGCGCAGGCTGATCAAAATGAGTTAATCCGGAAAGCACTTGAGCATGGGGTAAAAGTGTATCCGACCATGGAGTTTTGGCAGGAAAAGGCTGCCTGTCCGCCCAATTCTCTGTTTTTAGGCTTTGCCAAAATTTCTTTAGAGGATATTCCTGATTGTGTGGAACGGCTGAGAGCAGCGTGGAAAGAATGGATTTAATGGCAGATTCCATCTTTGATCAAAAAATAAATATAAAATTGCTGGAATTATATTCATAAAAGGAATATAATATAACCATAATGTAATCAGTTTGTAATCAAAAGGAGAATGCTATGGCGGTAAAGGAAAAAGGTTGTTTTTATTGTGACCCGGACCATCAGGGGCGAAAGGATCTGATGATCGAAGTGGGGCAGATGAAGGAGGGGGTTTTATACCTGTTTAAAGATCAGGCTCATTTAGGACGCTGTGTAGTCGCAGTGCCGGAGCATAAGAGTGAGCTGTTTGACCTGGAACCAAAACAGAGACATGATTACATAGATGATGTAGCGGCAGCTGCAAGAGCTATAAAAAAACTCTGGGGATGTACAAAGATCAACTACGGCGCTTACGGGGACAAGCTGCCTCACCTGCATTTTCATCTGGTTCCCAAATATGAGGGCGGATTTGAGTTCGGAGGAGCTTTTGCCATTGGAAATGATGAACCAAAATTTCTCGCCGATGAAGAATATGAGACAATGATCGGTCAGCTTAAAAAGGAATTAAATATAAAATAATGAGTGATGCTGAACAGATTCCGGTGAAAGGGTTCTGTTCAGCTGTTTTATTTCATAGGAAAATTGAAGTGGTCCTGCCCGCGTTGTTCCGCCACAGGAAAGTTCGTGTGGGTACACGGGCTTGTAGGCAAAAGCCGAATCACTTATACTGGTAGATAGAAACTGCGAGGGAGGCGGGAATCTTATGCAGAAGTGTTATACTACCGGTGAATTTGCCAAAAGGGCGAAAGTGACCATCCGGACGATAAGGTATTATGATAAAAAAGGTATCTTACAGCCCAGCTTCCGCAATGATGCGGGATATAGGATGTATACTGATCAGGACTTTTTAAAACTCCAAAAGGTGCTGTCTTTAAAATATCTGGGATTTTCGCTGGAAGAGATCAAAAATATGACAATCAACGATGATGTATCAGATATTACAAAATCGCTTCAGATGCAGGCGGACTTGCTTCATAAAAAAGCAGAGCATTTGAAGCTGATGGAAGAAGCTTTGCGAAAGACGACAAAAATAATTGAAGAGACCAGCGAGGTAGACTGGAATGAGATTCTCGGCCTGATCCATATGACGAGTATGGAGCGGACTCTGGTAGAACACTATCAAAACTCCACAAACCTGGATATCAGAATCAGCCTGCATGACAGGTTTTCTGTAAATAAACAGGGGTGGTTTCCGTGGCTTTTTTCTCTTGTGGATTTCAAGGATGCGGATACAGTGCTTGAGGTCGGCTGCGGCAATGGACAGATGTGGAAAAATGAACAAACAAAAGAATTGTCAGGTATGAAAGTCATACTATCGGATATCTCGGAAGGGATGTTGTCTGATGCCCAAAAGAATCTTGGAGGGGTGAGGGGACCTGATTTTTTATTTCGGAGGTTTGACTGCCAGAACATACCGTTTTCTGATAAGACCATTGACCGGGTTATTGCCAATCATGTGCTGTTTTATGTTGGCAGTCTTCAAAAGGCACTAGAGGAAATATGCAGAGTGATGAAAGATGACGGGATTTTTTACTGCAGCGCTTATGGAAAAGAGCATATGAAGGAAGTCACGATGCTGGTCCAGGAGTTTGATCCGCGCATTAGTCTGTCGGAAGTAAATCTTTTTGATATGTTTGGCCTGGATGAAGGGGAAGCTGTTCTTAAAAGGTATTTTGCGGATGTGAAAAAGATAGAGTATGAGGATGCTTTAATCGTTACCGAGGCAGAGCCTCTGCTGGATTATATTCTTTCCTGTCATGGGAACCAGAATGAGATATTAAATAACCGCCAGATGGAATTTAAGAAGTTTCTGAAAAAGAAAATAGATACACAGGGACAAGTAAAAATTACAAAGCAGGCTGGTGTATTTGTGTCAAAGAAAGAGAAATGACAAGAAAATAGATGTAAATAAAAGGAAGATAGATGGTTTACAATAAGCCAAAATAATGTTATATTAAAGATAAAGAAAGGAGCAAACTGCCCACGTTGGTGGTTAGCCTCGAAGTTAAGAAATAAACCTACCTTGACTGGCCAAGTACAAAGGTAGGTTTATTTATGTTATAGGAAATTCCTGCGGAACCTCCTATAACATAAAAACGCTCCGCGGGTTGTGCACGGATGCGTAAGGAAATTATTTGCATTGGCAAATCGCATCCGGCACGCAAAGTTTAAAAGTTTCTCAAAAATGAGGGACTTTTAAACTTTGTTCCACTTGTTTTTCCTATCTATATAGCCAAGCAGTGCCAGGATGAACATTCCAAACGTTATCATTAAAGAATTGATTCTTGACCATTACGTTACGTCACCCACTACAATGACATTAACTGATAACGGACAAAGAGAAAGGGAATATTTATTATGAAAGGAATTATTTTAGCAGGCGGTTCCGGGACAAGGCTGTATCCGCTGACCATGGTGACGTCAAAGCAGCTGCTTCCGATCTATGACAAGCCGATGATCTACTATCCGATGTCTGTGCTCATGGACGCAGGCATCCGGGAGATTCTGATCATTTCCACTCCAGACGACACACCCCGGTTTGAGGCGCTTTTAGGAGACGGACACCAGTTTGGCATCGAGCTTTCCTATGCAGTTCAGCCTTCACCGGACGGGCTTGCACAGGCATTTATCATTGGAGAAGAATTTATCGGTGATGACAATGTGGCTATGGTTCTGGGGGACAATATTTTCCACGGGCACGGGCTCAGGAAACGGCTTCAGGCGGCGGCCAACAAAAAGAGCGGGGCAACGGTATTCGGCTATTATGTAGATGATCCGGAGCGGTTTGGCATCGTAGAGTTTGATTCTGACGGTAAAGCCATTTCCATAGAAGAGAAGCCGGAACATCCAAAGTCCAATTACTGTGTGACGGGACTGTATTTTTATGACAACAGGGTTGTAGAGTATGCAAAGAACCTTGCACCTTCGGACAGAGGTGAGCTAGAGATTACAGATTTGAATAAAATCTATCTGGAAAATGGAGAACTGGAAGTTACCCTGCTTGGACAGGGATTCACATGGCTGGACACGGGGACACATGAATCTCTCGTGGAGGCGACCAACTTTGTCAAAACAGTGGAGACACACCAGCACAGGAAGATTGCATGCCCGGAGGAGATTGCATATCTTCAGCACTGGATCACCAGGGACCAGCTGTTAAAAGACATTGAGCCTCTGAAAAAGAACCAGTACGGACAGTACCTCTTAGACGTTATGAATGGAAAGTATATAGACAAGTAAGACAGGAGAAAACATTTATGAAGATTTTAGTGACCGGCGGCGCCGGATTTATCGGAGGGAATTTTGTGCATCATATGGTGAACAAATACCCCAACGATGAGATTGTGAATCTGGACCTGCTCACCTATGCGGGGAATTTGGAAACATTAAAACCAGTTGAGGATAAACCGAACTACAAGTTTGTAAAAGGTGATATTGCAGATGAAGTATTTATCATGGACCTGTTTGAGAAAGAACAATTTGACATGGTCGTAAACTTTGCGGCGGAGAGCCATGTAGACCGCTCCATCACGGATCCCGGTATTTTTGTGACCACCAATGTGATGGGAACGAGAGTGCTTCTGGATGCCTCAAAAAAATATGGGGTAAAACGGTATCACCAGGTATCGACGGATGAAGTGTACGGGGATCTTCCTCTGGACCGTCCGGACTTATTTTTTACAGAGGATACACCTCTCCACACCTCCAGTCCATACAGCAGCTCCAAGGCCAGCGCAGATCTGTTTGTCCTGGCTTATTACCGCACATACGGACTGCCGGTGACGATTTCCAGGTGTTCCAACAACTATGGACCGTATCATTTCCCGGAAAAGCTGATTCCGCTTATTATAAGCAGGGCGCTGGCAGATGAGGAACTGCCGGTATACGGAAAAGGAGAGAATGTCAGAGACTGGCTCCATGTGTCTGATCACTGCGAAGCCATCGATCTGATCCTTCATAAAGGGAAGCCGGGAGAAGTCTACAATGTAGGCGGACACAACGAGCGCACAAATCTTGAGGTTGTGCAGACCATACTGAAAGCATTGGATAAGCCGGAAAGCCTGATCAAATTTGTGACAGACCGCCCGGGACATGATATGCGTTATGCTATCGATCCGGCAAAGATAGAGAAAGAGCTTGGATGGAAACCAAAGTATACATTTGATACGGGAATCCGTCAGACAATCGAATGGTATCTTAACAACAAAGAATGGTGGCAGAATATTTTGTCCGGTGAATATGCAAACTATTTTGAGAACCAATACGGAAAAAGGTTAGAACAGGAGTAAGGTATGAAGGTATTAGTCACAGGGGCAGCCGGACAGCTGGGCCATGACGTCATGGACGAACTGAAAAAGAGAGGCCATGAAGGGATCGGTGTGGATGTGCAGGAAATGGACGTCACAGATGCCGAAAAAGTACGGCAGGTGATAACGGCTGCAGATGTGGATGCGGTAATCCACTGTGCGGCTTACACTGCGGTGGATGCGGCAGAAGACAATGCAGAACTGTGCAGGAAGATCAATGCGGACGGCACTGAACATATAGCACGTGTATGCCGTGATCTGGATCTTAAGATGATGTACATCAGCACAGATTATGTATTTGACGGACAGGGAGAAAGACCGTGGGATCCGGATGATGAGAGGAATCCGCTGAACGTATATGGACAGACAAAGTATGAGGGAGAACTTGCCATTGAACAGAATCTGGACAAGTTTTTTATTGTGAGGATTGCCTGGGTGTTCGGAATGAACGGTAAAAATTTTATTAAGACAATGCTGAACCTGGCAAAAAATCATGACAGACTTACCGTGGTGAACGACCAGACCGGATCTCCTACTTATACTTATGATCTGGCAAGGCTTCTCGTGGATATGATAGAGACAGAGAAGTATGGAAGATATCACGCCACAAATGAAGGGATTTGCACCTGGTATGAATTTGCCTGTGAAATATTTAAGCAGGCGGGCATCGAAATCGAAGTAGCTCCGGTGGGCAGCGATGAGTATCCGGCAAAGGCAAAAAGACCGGAAAACAGCCGTATGAGTAAGGACAAACTGACACAAAACGGTTTTGAAAGGCTACCGGCATGGCAGGATGCTCTTGCCAGATATTTAAAAGAAATCGGGTATTAGGAGGAACAGATGGGAAAGATTAAGGTTACAAATTGTGAGATTGAAGGACTGCATATCATTGAGCCGGCAGTGTTCCCGGATGAACGGGGATATTTCATGGAGACATATAACCAAAAGGATTTTGAAGAGGCGGGGCTTGGCATGACCTTTGTACAGGATAATCAGTCTATGTCGGTAAAAGGAGTTTTAAGAGGGCTTCATTTTCAGAAGCAGTATCCGCAGGGAAAGCTGGTGCGCGTCGTTCGTGGTAAGGTATTTGATGTGGCGGTGGACCTGAGAAAAGACTCTCAAACTTACGGAAAGTGGTTTGGGGTAGAATTATCCGCAGAGAATAAAAAGCAGTTTTATATTCCGGAAGGATTTGCCCATGGCTTCCTCGTCCTCTCAGAGGAGGCAGAATTTTGTTATAAGTGTACAGACTTTTATCACCCTGGAGATGAAGGCGGGATCAAGTGGGATGATCCTGACATCGGCATTGAATGGCCATTTGAGGAGGGTACGGAATTGGTGATCTCAGAGAAAGACCAGAAATGGTCCGGATTAAAAGACACTTTTAAGTTTTAAAAGACATTTGTTATCATAGCGGTATAATAGGAAATATAGACAAAAATATAGAAAGGCTGATGTATGGGCTAACCATCCTGTACATTGGCTTTTTTATTATGTTTTTTGGGGTTTTAACAAAGTAGAGTGTAAAATAAATCATCTTAAAATTCTGTATATAGTGCACAAATAAAAGGCGAAATTGTTATTAAATTGACAAAACTTTGACATTATAATTGACATTATCTTTCGATGGGCATACAATCAAGGAGAATTAATATGTTCTATATCAATCTGTGGGTTAGATGAAACACAGATTTTTTGCATTTATATCAAAATAAAATAAGGGGCATTAGTCCGTAGGGGGAACGGAGTTATGAAAAAACGTATTAGGCAGGTCATTTCTATCATTCTGTCACTTTTAATGGTGGTACAGAGTCCAAATTTTTCAGCAATTATTAAAAATGTAAAAGCAGATGAGTCGCCGGGGCTGCAGGTCAGTTTTTCCTGTAAGCAGGAGCCGGGGACCAATGTTACGATGCTTAAAAACGGGGCATCTGAAGAACTGACAGGACAGGTCAATGTCACAGCCACGTCTTCCGGCTATGCAAAAGGAGCAAAAGTCACCGTCGCATTGCCGTCTTTTTTCTATGACAGCGACGGAAATCTCCAGGTTTATGATGAGAATGTCAATCCGGAGGATGTAAAGCTTGGAATGCAGGCCAACGTCATAGAGGCGGACAGCTGGCAGACAGTGGAGGGAAAGGCATTTGACCAGGACACAGTTTATAAAGGCAAGATCGTATTCGTAGCAAGCAATGACCTGAAGGCCGGGGAATCTCTGACCTTCCGTATTAAGGTGAAGTTTTTCGGAGATGTGCCTGAGAAAACACAGGGAAAGATTACCGGAAGCTCATCTTACCAGGAGTACTACGATAAGAACGGCAATAAGATCGCGGACGAATGGAAATCTCCTGGGGTAGATGAAAATGCAATTAAAGTGTTTGTAAACACGAACCTTTCATGGGAGACGGTGTTTGAAGACTCCCCTGCCATTCCGGTATGGAAAGAGTATAATTATGCCGATCACTATGTTACAGTTAAAAACACCTCAGAGTCAGAGGATAAGGACGGTCCGAAAGATGTTTCATTTGATAAGATCAACCTGATGTTTGAGCTTCCGTTCTGCTCCTCCGAAGGCGGGGTAGACGGGATCTTTACACGGGATATCACAAAATGGATTTATAAAGACGGGCAGATCATCGAAAATACAGAGCCGAACAATCCAAATTCATGGAAGAACACGGAGTTTATCGGGAAAGAGGATAAGGGAGGTGTTCTCGTCTACGATGTCACAGATCTGACAGATGAAGAGATCAAAGATGGGAAGCTTGGAAAACCTATCCCTTATTCTTATACCGGAAACGGTCAGATTGCAGTCATTCATGAAGAAGAAATACACTCTCCAAACTACGCAAAAGCACATCCGGATAAAAACCTGCACCACCAGGCTAAGTTTCTGGTAAGGCTGCCGTTCACAAACAATATTCAGTTTAAGGGCAGCAGCACGACCAAAGAACTTCAGACGAAGCTGGTATCCACGATTATTTTTGGAAAACCGGAGATTTACTGGTCTAAGACAAATACAGCTACGGCTACCTTTATGAAGCCGCAGCCGGATTACTCTGCGAAAAAAGTTTCAGAATCAGAAGCTCCGTATAATAAACACGTTTATGTAAACAGCTTATCCGAATTTTATATAGAAAGCATTACAAATAAAGGGAATATCCCGCTGTTTTCACCGAGAGTGACAGATACGGTGCCGGGTCAGTTTATGTTGGACGGACTGTTTTATGAGGTTCCAAAAAAAGATGCAGACGGCGGAATAGAAAAGTTTCTGGCGAAGGAGCATCTGTTCCAGTATGAGGTTACCAATTCCACTACAGGAGAAAAGCAATGGATTGACTTTACCCAGAGTGTGACAGAGAAGAGTACCGATGATGAAGTGAGGTGGGGAATCTCAGGAATTAAAGGCAGGCTTCCCGGCAATGCCACGGGAAGAGTCCGTGTGAATCTGAAAGAAAAGATAGAAGCCGGAACTACACTGCCAGGCAAGATCGTGATCAGCGGTTATCCCAAAAACAACGTTACGATTCAGAATAAAGCAGAAATCCAGTTTGACTACAAATACTACAAAGTTGGCGACGGTGATACGGAAGGCGAATGGATGGTCAAGGAGCAGGAGCCGTACAAGATCCAGGCAGATATGGTACTGACTCCTCCTGAAATCGACACTGTCGTTACAGCAGTACATACAGAAAAGAAAGAAGGGGAAAGCCAGGCAGCAGTGACCGAAGGCGGAAGCAGCCGGTCACCGTATCATCAGACAGTATACGGAAAATACAACCGCCAGGGCATGGACGGGTATATCCTGAGGGCGGGAACACAGTCTAAAGGACCGATCGCGCCAGGCTATCTTCAGCTGGATGTGCCGGGAGCCGCCAATGACAGAGGATATGTGACCGAAAACATTCTTCTGAAAAAAGAACTTCTGGATGCCATGATCAATGTCTCTATAGGAACGAGCGAAGAAGATCAGCAATATCCGTCCGGAAATCTCATTCTTAAAGATGTGAATAACCAGACAAAGAAAATCTCCTTGAAGACGCTCGTTCAGGGCTACGCAGACAGCGATGGAAATGTGGTGATTGAACGCAGTCTGTGGAAGGGCGATTTAGATAACCTTAAAAGTGTAAGGATTGAATACGACTATTTTGCCGGAGACCAGAAAATTGTAAACGGAGATGAACTGGCTGCGGAGACCTATCTGAAGGTTATGGGAACGTTAAAGGATTATGGTTCCCTTACCGCCACCGGTACAGTTTCCACAAACTATCCGGGGACATCCACGAGCTCTGTGACAAAGACAGGGACAGGGACGATCACGATTGAAGGGGTGAATCCGGCCATCACAGGAAATGTCTACAATGAGCCGGATCATCCGCAGGCATCCAATCTGACATCCATTACGGTGCCATATAATGAAGACGGTGCTAAGGCTGTGTTCCATATAGGTAATAAGTCACACTCAGAAATGAACCCCGGGGAATTTCTGATGACGCTGCCGACAAATGTGGTCGATGAAAAGACGGTGGGATTCCTGGCAGATGAGATCACCATCAAAGATTTGAAAAAATTCGGAAAGATTTCAAAAATAGAATTTTATGATATTTCCAACAACACTTATGCAGGAAACTCCAAGGAGCCGGATTTTGTTCTCCCGGCGGATCAGATCCCGGCAGAAAAAGACGGATTGATTACGATTCCTGAGGGTTTGTGGAAAAGTTCTATGGCAAACGGACTGAAATATGTAAGGATTATATTTGAGCCGTTTAACGGAATGGAAACTGCGGAGAAACTGGACATCACCGTAGGCGGAACCGCAGACTTTTACGGCGCGGCTTCTTTCAGGGGTGAATGGGCATGCAAAGATGCGCTGAACATGAACAAACCTGCTCAGACAGCGGGCATGACAATGAATGTCAATAATCCGAAGCCTGAAGTGAATGCACATTTAAATCCATACTATGATAAGACAGAGATCAATACAGAAAACAACGGCAGTATGGTGGACGGCAATGTGATGGGGCTTGCGGTTCCTTATGAAAAGGAAGCTTCCTTTTCCTTCTGGTTTGGAAACAGTGCGGCAAATGATGCACATGATTTCCATACGGTGATCGATTTTACGGAATTAAATTCCGCCAACCAGCTTTCTGCCGAGACAGGAAAAGGTTTTTATGCAAAGTCTGTACTGATCAGGAAAGAGCTTCTGGATATTGCCGATGTCAAAGAAATTACATTGACAGGTTCCGAAGGCAGCTTAACTCTTGTCTATGACAAGGATGCCAAAACATTCAAAGAAAAGGGCCAGCCTTCCAAGATCTATACTTTAGAAGGAGAAGGCTGGAAGCTTCCGAAAAGCAGCGTTAAGGATCTGGGAATTTTAAAAGGGATAGAGGTGACCGGAGGGACAATGAAAGGCGGAAAGGCGCCGAAAGCGTCTCAGGCCATCGAGGTCACCGGATTTTCAGACATTGAAATGCGGAAAGTTAACCAGGCAGCGGCAAAGATTACGAGCCAACTCTATACCACCGACAGGTCTTTTGAACTTGCAAATCAGGATGCGGCAAGGCTGATGATCAGTCCCATGTATTTTGATACGGCGGTAGATGCGTACTTTGTAACGCCGGATAATAAAACAACCAGATATAATAATGGTGCAGAGCCTTCCGAGCATTACCGTTCAAGCTATGGATACAGTGATGATACGAACTTTGAGATCGGCTATAAAGCGGTCGGCAGTATCGGTGTCGATTTCCGCCAGTACCTGCAGGATTACAGCAGCGGGGCCCCGGAAAGGCACAACGACCAGGAGCAGAACAATGATTCAGCCTACGCAAGATATCAGATAAAGAATTATGCCTACAATACACCGGCAGATCTGAAGATGACAGTGAATCTTCCGTCTGAGGGCTTTGAGACTTACTATCTGAAAGTGGATCCGAGAGTAAAGGACTATGTAAAAGAGATTAAATTATACCGTGCCGATGGATCTTCCTATACGATCGATGATCCGAAGGCGGTCTGGGCTGCCAATGAAAATGCCAAGAGCTGGGACGGACAGAATGGATACTGGAGAATCAATCTTCTGGACGGGGAGCCGAATTACGAGACAGAAAAAGAAGGGAACTACTACCGTCATCCAAAAGAAGAGCCGGACGGGAAAGCGGCGGTCAAAAAAGCAGAGATTCGTTTTTCTGTTAACCAGCAGGAATACGAGGAGATCGGAGGCGTAAAAACTGCCAAATCACCGGATTACGGCACATGGTATAACCAAAGCAATGTAAACACACAAAATACCTTCGAATTTGTGGGAAGGTATTATAAACTTGGAAATTATAAGGCCTCTGCAGAGACAGAAATGACGATCGGAGGCACTGAAAAACCTGATGGAACGAAAACCGAAATAAAAACTGAAAATACAGACACTACGAAGAACAGCAGCTACCGTTCCGGCTGGTCATTTAAAAACTATTACTATACATATAACTGGTATAATCAGTATACTGGTATGCAGGAATACACAGCAAGACATATGAGATCGGAAGTGCCGATCACTGTCTATGACGATGCAAGAATGTACTCTCTAAAAGGAGTCAACCTGCATCCCGAGACGGACAGAAAAGAGTCCTATCCATATGGTGCAACCGGATGTTACAGCATGTCTTTCTACAGGGACAAAACCGGGGCTTCCGGAAACTGGAGCGGCTATTATCCGTATATCGACAATGCGGTGCTGGAAGACACACTTCCTCCGATCACAAAAAGTGACGGGGAGTATAAAGGATTTAAGAGTACGTCTGTTCAGATCAAGAAAAAACTGCTGAACCGGACAGACGGGGATATTATGCTGACGCTTTCCGACGGAAGCACAGTAAAAAGAGCAGCAGCGGATTTCAGCGATGCAGCAGACGCAGATTATAAAGAGATCAGGGTGTTTTACGAAGGAGAGGACAACGCCGGAGAAGCTGTGGACGGAAAAGATATCGTTCTGAATTCCGGACAGTATTTGACGAAGGTTAAATTGTTTGTCAAGGACATTGCCGGTGACGGTGATTTCAGCAAGACTGAGATCGACGGAATATCCAAAGACACGGTATTTGACAACCGCACGGAACCGATGATCAACATCTACGGTGAAATACTGGCGCTGAACGGCGACGGAAATAACGCCGGAGTCAATACGGTTAACACAAAGACGTTTAAAGACTATGATCCGGTCAATACAGTAATCGAAGGAAACACAGAGACGGGTACTCTGCTGGCAAGAAGGATTCCTTTGAAGCCGGGTTATAAGCTGACTGCCAACAATACAAAAGGATGGGATTATCAGGCATCCAAACTTGATGCCGGTAAACCGGAAATGAAGCCGGAGTCTTCAGCGTTTACCATCCATCTGGAAAACGCCGGTACAGACGACGGAGGCAGCGATCCTGCCAACTCTGAATCCAGGGACGCAGATATCAGCGGTTTTGCCTTTGACCAGGCTCTTGACAGCCGGTTCCGGCTTCAGACAATTAAGATTCCGAAAAGTGTCTTTGACTCTGACAAGTGGAATGTGACTCAGTTCAAGATCAATGACGGAACCCACTCCGGTGATGATAAAGGAGTGGACGTAAAAGACAAGTTTAGGCTGGAGACAATCAATGATGAAGAATACTATGTTTTAGATGTTTCCAAACTATTCGTGGGGGACGATGCCTTAAATACATCCACCTATACAATAAGTGGTACAGAATTTACAAAATGTTATATCCAAAGTTTTACTGTAAAAATTGAGGCCAAGGAAACCGATGGAAGCAAGAATGAAAAATTCCTGAGACCGGGCCAGGCATTAGAGGATATTGTCTACGACGGAATCTTTGTGGACCGGACAAAAGAAGATTTGGAAAAGGATGAGTGGAACGAGAATTCTGTGCCTACCATAGGAGGAAGCGGTACACATGATTATTTCTACACTTATTACATCCGAAACAGCATTCAGAATTTTAAGGCAGAATCAGCTACATTCGGTTATCAGCAGAGTACGATAACTGCCGCTCCCCATGCTGATCAAACAGTTTATAACAGAGTTTCCCATGTGGAAATGAAACAGAAGCGGGAGGATGAAGAGACGAAATCTCCTGCGTATGATGAAAAAGACGGAATAAAACTGGAGGTAGATAAGGATCATATCATTCCAGGCGACAGAATTGAATATCAGGTGACGGTTTCCAACAAATCCGAAAAGGAGTCTGACGGTTCTGAGACGAATACGCCGTTTAAAAATCCGGCGGTTCGGGTGACGGCACCTGTAGGAATGAAGATCGTGGGATGGAAGTATGCGAAAAAGACAGATTCGGGCATTGGAGATCTGAAGGGTGAATTTGTAGACAACAGCAGTTCTGTATCAACGAGGACACCTGTGGTAAATGGTGCACTGGAGGCACCGGAATCAAAAAATACATACCGGAATCTGGTGATTACAACCGATACAGATCATGGAGACCAGTATCTGAAACTGAACAAAGACTATACTGTGACTGTTGTTCTGGAGGCAAAGGATGAATTTTCCGGAGCATTTGAGGGAAAAACAGTGAATACAAGCGTTTATGCGGGAGGCGGTCAGAGAAATCACTATTACCCATATTATTTCGGAAACAGAGACACGAATCCGACCTATTCTTACTCCTCATGGTGCAGCGATGCGTTTGGAAGCGCCAGTTTCATTAAACGCTGTGTGGAAAACAGCTCTGCCGTCGATCTGGCACTGAATAATACACCTGTGCCGACAGGAGAGCTTACAAGTTCTGTTTCTTATATGGATGCGGGAACACCTGCAATGAAGTTTTCCAATCCATCTTCTGTGGAAGGGGGAACGGCATGGGTCAATGATTTGATGGATGTAGATCTGACGGTTTCCGACATTAAAAACAATACGATGCATGATCTTAAGGAAACAGGAATTGAAATTGATCTCTCCAACCAGACAGTAAAAAATGAACAGAATTTCTACCTCAGAAAATGGCCGGAGGCAAAATATACGGTTGCGGGAACAGAACATCAGGCTGTCTTTTACTATAAAGAAGACGGGGACACAGACTGGAAAGCCATGGATGCGTCCTTCCGGTCTGATGACAGCAACCTGAAAAAAGTAAAGCAGATCAAATGGGTCTACGAGGACGTTCCTGCCAAAGACGGTACAAATATTTATAAAATGCCGGATGTCATTCTTCATGGAACGGCGAACTACGTGGATGAAAACGGAGCATCTGCTGTCAACCAAAATTACAGTACTATGAATGGTATTCTGGATATTGACTATGGCCATGAACACTATAAAGTGTCAGATGATGACAAGATGGAAGCCCATCTGCTGGCAGATACAAAGAATACATTTACCGTATACCGGCTGCTGCCGAATATGCTGGCAGACGTCCAGGCATTTGACAAAGAAGAAGACGCAAAGAGCACCTATGCTGAAAATAACAGCAAAAACAAAGCAGTGTACCGACCGAATGAAAGTTTTTGGTATAAATTGACTGCCTGGAACAAGCGCACAGACGACAGTGCCAGAAGAGGGGCCCTTGATCATCCGGTGCTCTATGACAAGATTCCGGAATATGTAGATGCACCAAATCCGGATGATGTTGAAATCATATGGTATGACAAGGACGGACATGCGAAGGATTCTTCAGCTTACCAAAAACCAGCAGTCACGGTGACTGACATGAAAGATTTTGATATCGGAGGAAGTCAGGAATTTGAAAAAGTGACTTCAGGCACAGACAGGAAGCCGACAGATACAGCGAACAATCCTGCAGAGGAAATTAACTTTAAGATCTACAAATACGACTTCGGTGATCAGGAGCTGTCCAGAGGCGAACGGATCGAGATCGTCTATAAGACCAAGGCGAGAAAAGAAGACCTGCCGATGGCATCATGGAAGGATACAAAAGAAAACGCATACCTTCCGCGCTATGGAGAATATGCAGACGGTCCTGCGCCGAATGCAAACAATACAGCCGCAAAAGCTATGGATATGGATAATCTGATCCATGATTTCGGAGTTACCGGAACACCCGGAAAAGGCATTGATCCGGGAGAATTCCTGACGGATTCTTATGCATATATTCCGGGCCAGACGACCAGTGACGGAGGCAGATTTTTTGATTATGATATCAATTCTTCTTCCAGGCAGATGTGTTTCACAAATATGACTGTGACAGACCCGTCCAAAGAGGCCTCAGCTGTATCCTACCGCACCGGTGCCGGAGGGGGAGGCACGGACAGTGCCTATTACAGGTATCTCACATCCGGAAGGGTCGTATCCGGAACGGGCTCTGCCAATATGAATAAATGGAAGAACATCATTGGTGATGAATACCACAATATTATCTGGGCAGAACATGCACTGCATCTGCAGAAAGCGTGGATTACCGGAAGCAGTGATATGATAACGGATCAAAAATACTACGATCAGGCAGATATCAATTATTCCGGCGGTTCCGGACACAGAGATGACGTTCCAAACTACGACCAGCAGACTGCGGCATTGGAAGCTGAAGAAAACTATGTAACAAGGCTTTATGCGCTGAACTATGGAGACTGGGACACAGACGGAGCGGAGTTTACTTACGTGATGCCAAGAGGTACAAGACCAGTGCTGAAAGACGGCAGACTTGAAGTGAAGGCCGAAATGAAGGACGGTACAAAGATTACTGTTCCAGAAGAAAATATTAAGATTCTTCAGCAGCCGGGAGATACGGATATCGGCGCTCTTGCGCCGAAAGAACTGGCAGACCCTGTGCATAACGGAGCATATACCGGAAAAACATATAATGCAGCAGATGCAGATTCAAAAGCATGGGTGATCCGAATTACAGTACCGGAGAAACTTACGCGGTTCTGGAACAGAGGAAGTCTGGATGCATCCAAACAGCAGCATTACCAGATGTCTGTAGAATTTAAATCCGAAGTGTTCAAAGAGAATATGAATGAAATGTGGTATGACCGTCTGTATGTGCGGCCGGTCGATATAGAATCCAAGGACAGCGAAGTTCCGAATACGATGTATCACCAGATTTATGACAAGAACGACAGCATGGATATGTCCGAGGCAAACAAAAGCGGAACTGTTCAGTGCAATGATTTGGAAACCGGTATTTGGTATTGCTCATACTGTAATACAGAAGCCTACTATAATCTGCTCTCACCGTGGCCTCTTTACCTGAAGGGAAGGAATACTTATTCTCAGGCAGTGGACAGAAAAGATATAGGATTTAACATTGAAGCTTCAGACGGAAGTACAGACTCCACCAAATATGCGGTCACCGGAACGAGGGCAAAACAGAGGAAACCTTTGGTCCGTTTCTGGGCGGAATACGGCAGGAGGGATGAAAATGACGTCCTCAGTGCTGACCAGTGGTATGCTCAGGCAGAGACAGAGTTGAAACAGCTGAATGTCCGCCTGGAAAATGAGTATATCCTGTCAGACTATCACCACGGAAACGGAAGCGGTGCCGACAGCGGAAGAAGCTATAACTACACTACGAACGGAGGAGCCAGGGGAACCCTGTTTAAACCGGTTGTGACCGTTGTGCTTCCTTATGGCGTACAGCCTGTGGATGAAGACGGTGAAGTGATTCATGCAGATTCTGATGGATCAGTTGTACAGAACTTTGACTGGGAAATGGAACAGAAAGTCTGGTCTTCCGGCGGCAGACTGGCTGCCGACACAGATCCGGACCTGCCGGCTGATTTAAAATCCAAGTTTGACACAGAGATCCGGTATATGGATGTGGATGACGACGGAACAGCGGCAAAACGGTATGTGATCCGGTTTGTTCCGAAAGCAGGAACCTCCACAGAGGATGTCAGAGTGCTCTCAGGACGGTCCAGAAACATAAAAATGAATGTAATTGCAGCAGATTACGCCGGAAACTGGCCGGATGATGCGGATAAGAGAAAGGATTGGGACAGCACGAGAGTCTATCTGGGAAGCCAGCATAATCTTTTCCGATATATCACGGACGAACAGATCGGCGGCGAAAACGCAGGCTATGCGGTCGGCGTGGACACAAATCAGGGCTATTATAATCAGGACCCGCGTCTGGATGCAGTCAGCCCGGATTATACGTACAGCACGTACCGCACAGGAAAAACCATATATGACAACAAGGCGATGGCAGACAGGGCGATTGGCCGGATGACTCCTTATTTTGAAGGCGACAAGATCAGTCTTCAGGATACAGGACTGGCAGATTCCCTGCTGTTCTGGCAGACCGGAAGCGGAGAAGACAAATACACAGACCTTAACTATGATGGAAAAAAAGAAACTGGGGACGGCGCGGAAGAAGCCGTGCTTCAGGATCATGGAGTCATGAATACAGCAAGTCTGTATTCGAAAAATCCGAGAATCAGTCTGACCGCAGGCATTTCCGGCAGCAGAACAGGAACATATTATTCCGCAGAGCCGGAAAATAACACTGGAAGCCTGGCAAAACTGGCTCCGATCCAGTTTGCCTACGGCGACAATCTGTGGTATCAGCTGAAAGCGGCCAATACTCCGGCTGAGAGGTCAGGGTACTGGGGACCGCTGACCGATTATGGTACAACAGGGGATATAACACATTCAGCCTTTACGGTTAATCACACGCTCCCGAAAGCACTGGTCTATGATGACAGCGGCGATCTGGAAAGTTACTATATCGAATATGTGGACCGGGACGGCATCAAACAGACCTTGAGCCAGTCAGATCTGGAAAGCAGTGATCCGTCCAAAAACAAAGGCTGGAAAATACAGCTGGAAGTAAAAAAGGTGAAAGACAAGGACGGAAACTATGATCACCAGGAAATTCTGGCGAATATTATTCCGGGACAGGAAGCAGATGTTACTTCCGGGAATATCCATAAAGGAAAGCTGCCATCAGGAGCGCTTAGATCGGGCAAAGACTTTACACTGTTTTTGAGATCCAGGATTGCAGAGCTTCCGGAACCGGAAGATATTCTGAAAGATCCGGATTACTGGCAGTATAATTCAGAGTCCAGCTACCTTGATCTTCACCGCATGGACGGAGACTTCGTGCCGGGCGGTAATTTCAAAGAGCGTCCAATCGAGACGGTCAGCTACACAAACCAGGTGAAAGACAGCCAGGAAAATGATTATGACTTCGACGGAATCTTCGATGAGCGGTACAGCATGGCAAAGGCTGCCGGAATCAAAGTGACAAAACCTTCGGTTTCTATGCGCACAGACACAAAAGATCCAAGGAGAATTTACCAAAAGGATGACATCACTCAGGATATCCGGTCTTCCGATGCACTCTATAAGACAAAAGACGTATTTACCTTACTGGTCGATGAGGCTACTGTGCATAAGGGCAACCTCAATCAGTTCATCGTCCAGTATAAGATTCCAAACCGGGCTCCGAACACTGTGAAAAACGGACCGGCAGAGCCGACTGATCCAAGGATCGCTGTCTCTGTCAAGCGGGTCCAGACAGGAAAATGGGAGATTCCGGCCGATACGAAGTGTAATGTTGATATTGGCGAACTCAGAAAACACCTGAGAGTTTATGTAGAAGTCCTGGATATTGACAGCGGAAGCTCTAACGTCACAGACGAGACCGACAAAGATATGAACTGGGTGCGCCTGAATCCGGACGGAGCAAAAATTGATGAAAACCAGGTGATCGAACTGACAGGGGCTCTCAAAAAATATTCTGGAAAAGGAGCCGTCGACGAGATGCGCTGGATCGTCACTTCCGACGATCCGGCACACTATCCGGTACCTCAGGGGTTCCGGCTGGATCTGGATGCGGATGACAGTACTGCAGACAAAGAAGATGTCTCTGCCGTAGAAAAGAAGAAAGCAGAAGACAACGGATATAAGACCGACAAGATGCATGCAGATTCCTTTACGGACAGTGTCAACAAAAATGCGCTGCAGATCGCCGTTCAGGTCGGTTTGGAAGAACAGACAGAAATCAGTAAATTCCCGAGCTTCTTTGTGAGCGGATGGGGCAAATACAGCGATACACAGTATGCAGGGCTTACAGCCCAGGATGACCGGGCAGGAGTGGAGATTTCCTCCCAGAATCCGAGCATGGATTTGAAACAGAATCTGCTGTATCTGAAAAAACATGTGGACGCAGACAAGAATATTTCCTATGAGTGGGATAAAAACATCGCGATCAACCTGAAGAACAGTTCTAAACTGAAACAGACGGTACAGCTGATCAATGCCAGTGACGAGATGATGAACCTGCCGTCCGACGATCCGGAGAAATCCAAAGAGGACAATATGTCCAGGCCGGAACTCACGGTAGGACTTCCGTTCATTGCCAACATCGATGAAATGAAGTTTGACTATGTGCCGTATGACCAGGTGATGAGTGACAAAGACTGCCCGCTTAATCCGGATTATTCAGCAAAGAATGCCGATACACAGAACCGGTTTTACTGGACGTGGCGCATCATAAATGCAGAGGATGAGACATTGGCGCCGCATATGGAAGAACTGAAGCTGAAAGAGGGATCACCGGTATTTTACCGGAAAGCGGTTGATACGAGCAGAGACCGGAATCTGGTGACCTGGAGGTTTGACAACGATTTAGCGCCGGGAGATAAGATTGTCATCGACTACACATACGAGATTCGGGAGCCAAACATTGGAGTACCTTTGGAAGATATGACCACAAAAGTATACGGAACGAAAGACGGTTCCTTCCGGTTCTTCATTACAGATGACGAGGACGAGGAACAGGCTTCTCTGAGAGTCGATGTCTCAGATGTCAACGATGACGGCAATAAGACCGATAAGAATCTGGCAATTTCAAGCAATAATATTGCATTTGAGGCATTCAGCACACTGACCAGAGGCAAGAAGGTCGTCACAGATGTGGATGACTCTTACCTGCTGAACACGAAGCCGCTTCCGTTACAGGAGGGAGGAAATTATACATTCTCAGATATCCTGACCAATACCGATACAACATCCAACTACTCCGTTCCAATTTTCTTTGATGTGCTGCCGTATGACGGTGACAAGGCCATTACAGGAAGCAAAAACGCCGACGGTTCCTATACATCTCTGACCCGTGAGTCCAAGTGGAACGGCTGGATCGATTTAGACAGCTTCAGGATTGAAAAAGCGGATACGGGAGGAACCCACACGCTGGATGCAGGAAAGTATGATGTGTATGTGGGACCGGTGAAGAAGAATGCCGACGGAAGCTACGCTCTGTATGACATGAAGGATATGCCGGATGTAAACGAGAGAAGTACAAAAGAATACTATCAGGCCATTGCCGATGACGAGACGAAGTTAAATCAGCATTTTGTAAAGGCAGAAGATCTGATAAGTGCAAATCCTGACAACATAGAAGACATCCGCAAGGGCGTCAGAATGTTTATGGTGCGGTTTAAAGATCCGACTGCGGACTTTGGCCCTTCTACCAGCTATGTTTTGAAATATGACATGGAAGCTCCTCTGAACCTTCCGTTTATGAAGGGTTCCGCGGATGCAGCTAAAAATGGAAACGACAGCGATCCGTTTGTAGGCTGGAATACCTTCGCCTTCTGGGCAAAACGGGATGCTCCGGTTGACTCCGCAAGATCAGGAGTCGTGCTCCAGGCACCAACAGGCCGCGGATATGTGGGTGATTACGTTTGGAATGACTTAAACGGCAACGGAAAGCAGGATGAGGCCGAGTACAAAGAGGCCAAAAACGGAAGAATGCTTCCAAGCAAATGGACCACAGATCTGGATGGAGACGGAAAGGCCGACGATCCGGGAATCAACGGAGTCAAAGTCGAACTCCTGACGGAGAGTGGAAATCCGTGCAATGTAGACGGCGAGGCCGTGATTAATAAAAATGGCCAGGATTACGTCATGGATGAGACGACAGGAGATGTGAAGCTGGATGAATACAACGGAACTGTGACGACAAAGAAGAAGCCTTATTCCACTGTGACCAGAAGCGATTACTGGGGCAACCAGGGCTATTACATTATTGCAAATCTGAAGCCGGGCAAATACCGCCTGAGATTTACAATGCCGAACAAATATGACGACTATCAGCTCTCCACGCCGATTACCAAGACCAACACGAAGGTTTCTATCGGACATAAAGGAGATAATGGTCTGACTGCGGAGACTTACACTACCGACAGCTTTGGCGTAAAGGCCATTGACCTGTCTTCCGAGGCGGCTGTAAAGGCCTATGACAAACAGGCTGTGGATGCGGATATCGGAGTCACGAAGCCGGTACGCTACAAAGGTATCGTTTGGAAAGACCTGATCGATGATGACGGACAGAACCATGAAGATACAGATTTTAACGGAAAAATCGATCCGGGCGAAAAGCTTCTGGAAGGAGTAAAGGTCACTGCTTATGAGAAGGGTAATTATTCCCCAGCCGTGGGAATGGACGGAAAACCTCTGGAAGTAATGACAGACGCAGACGGTGTGTATCGTTTTGACATGCTTTGGCCGAACAGGGAATACTACTTTACTGTGGAAGATCTGAGCATAGACGGACAGTTAATGAAGACATCGCCGGTGCGGCTCACAAAGAATCCGCTGAAATACAGCAATGACAATGATGGAACGATGATCGTTTCCGGAAATAAAAACATTGCCAAAACTGAGAATTTTAAAGCGGTTATTCCGACAGATGAAAACACCGGCCGGCCGGTATACGACAATGACGGCAAACAATATGCGGTCTGCGACGGAATCAATTTTGGCCTGGTGCTGGCAAAAGCAGGATACATCGGTGATTATGTCTGGGATGACAAGAACAGAAACGGTATTCAGGACGAAACAGAGAAACCGCTGAAAGACATCAAAGTAAAACTGGAAGCTTATTATTATGATTCTGATCAGGACAAATGGATCAGGATTGAGAAATATGACAAGGAGACGATATCATCTGAGGAAGGCGCATATTTCTTCTCCAATCTTCCGGTGACTGCGGCAGTCTCTTTCGACGGGGGACCGGACATTGATTATCTGATGGGTTACCGTTTAAGCGTTCCGGAGATGAAAGAAGGGTATATTTATACAAAAGCAGCCCAGGGAAAGGATAAGACGAAAGACAGTAATCTCTATTCCGACGGACGCGTAAAAGACGCTAAGATTCCGTATATCATTCTGGCAGAGGAGATTAAGAAAGAGGACATCACAGAGGCCAACAAGAATACGGTGATCTCTTACCAGAATAAGTACTATGACACATTAAATGCGGTCTTTGACAGAGACTATGACATCGGACTCCTTCCCTATGACAAGGGAGAAATCGAGGGGCTCATATGGGACGACACGGATGATAAAGACGGCCTCCAGTCAAAGAACAAAAAAGCCGTCAAGGGAAGGACTGTATGGCTGGAAAAGAAGGTAGTGCCAGAAGAGGAGCCCGTTCCGGAAGAACCGGAAGAGGAAAATAAGGAGGAGACAGACGATCATACTCCTGTCACGGCAAAGAGCAGAAAGAAAGGAAGGGATGGAACGATCCGGACCGGAAGCTATCAGGAGCCGGTAATGCCGGAAGATGACACTTATGAGACGATAGCTTCTGTAAAAACTGACAGTAGCGGTGTCTTTAAGTTCAAAGATCTGGATGTTTATAACAAAGAACTCAAAGTTCCGGAAAAATACCGTATACGCACAAAGAAAAATAATGACGAGGATCTGACCCTTTTAAAGGTTGGAAACGGAAAGAATGCAGAGATCGACAGTGATTTTGGTCTCTTTGACGAAGATGACCGGCTGCATGCTATCTCAAACAGTTTCCTTCTGGTCAATACGCTGGAGTCAGAAGATGCCTACGGAAATCTCTATGATTATGTGACTGCACGGGACGAAAAGACGGTGGACTGCGGTATCATTAAATATGAAAACCGCGTAAACCTTGGAGACAAGGTGTGGAATGACGAGAACCAAAACGGCATTCAGGACGAAGGCGAGAGGGGCATTAAAAATGTTAAGATGAATCTTTACCGCTATGATGCAGAAGGTGATACATGGCAGACGGTGAAAGATCTCCGCGGAACGAGCAGTATCAAGACCGATAAGAATGGACATTATAAGTTTACTGTTCCGGTGACGGACCTGAATCCGGAATCCAAAGATTATCTGAAACCTTACCGTTATAAAGTGGAAGCTGAGACACCTTATGAGGCCTTTCTCACAAAACGAAATGCAGGAAACGACAAGGAGACCGACAGCGACGGCTGGTACGTGGACGAAAACGGACAGCCTTCTGAAGAAGAGACGATCACGGGAATTGCCGGGGCAAAAGAATTCGAATTTGTGAGCACAAGAATGCTGAAGCTGAATGCAGAAGAGGCTGAGAAACAGGGGCTTGAGGAAGATGCAGACAGAATGATGGAAGTGGCTGATCTGAATACGGTAAAAGATGATGAGAGCATTGACTTCGGATTCTTCTATAAACAGGAGGAAATGCCTTATTATAAGGAAAACAAGAAAACTCCGAAGCAGGAACCAAGACAAAAGAGACAGCCAAGACGTCCGCTTCGCGTACTGAGGACCGGGGATGACAGGAATCTTTTCATATTTATTATACTGATCGCATCATCTGCCGGGGCAGCAGCTGTCCTGTACAGAAAGAAACGGAAGGACGAAGAAGCATAACAAAAAACATCCATCATAAGCGATTTTAAGTTTGTGATGGATGTTTTTCTCAATGACGAAGACAACAGGAGGGAGAACGTTGGAAAAGGCAAAAGACTTTTTACAGAAAAAGAGAAATCGAGTGGCCGTGGCCTTTGCCGCCGCGGTGATCCTGGGGATTGCCGTATATTTTATGACGAACAGCGGAGAAGATTCCGCAGAGGTGCTTTACAAAGCGGAAAAGGAACTTGCGGGACAAAAAAGAGAGGAAACTGCAGTAGGTATCCAGAACTACCAGGGAGGCCTTCATCCGGCGTTTGCAGAATATTCAGGAGAGAAGACCCTTTCCGATCTTTTGTTTTCTCCTCTGATCAGGATTAAGCAGGACGGCTCAATAGATTATATCCTGGCAGAAGACATCGATGTTTCTTCGAAAGGGAAAACATATACAGTCAGATTAAAAGACGGACTGAAATACAGTGACGGATCAAAACTTGCCGCCGCCGATGTGAAAAAAGATCTTTTGCTGCTTGGAGACGGAAGATCTTCCTTTGGTTTCCGTGACTGTTTTGCAAGACTCAAAGGCTATGATTCAAATAAACTGACCCAGTCAGAGGATATGGAAGGGATTGAAGTCAAGGATGATATAACGCTTGTATTTCATTTTACCGAGCCGGACCCGGCCAATATGTATCTGTTTACGGGAGGGATCGGCAGAACGGCCAACAGGGCAAAAAACAAGTACTTATATACCGGCGCATTTATGCTGAAGGGACAGCCGGCCAACCTTCCGATGACTCTGGAAGCCAACCCGAATTATTATGACGGGAAAGTCAAGGAGAAAAATATTCTTGTCAAAAATATCAACAGCAATAATATCGAGGCAATGCTCACGAAGGGAAATGTGGATATCACACAGTTCCAGGCCAACAAAAGCCTGATCTCCCGCCTTAAGAAATCCGGGGTGATTACCCTGTATCACGGAAGCAGTGATGTACAGGCAGTTTTGGATTTTAAATCGGACAGCAAATCGGCAGTAAACAAAAAAGAAGTGCGGCAGGCAGTCTGCTATGCTTTTCAGAAAGAGAGATTTGTGACAGACTCTCTGGGAGACAGCGGGCAGGCAGCTTTTTCTAATTTTAAGGAAGGAAGCTTTATGGCCGGAGCGGAAAAGGAAATGTATCCTTACTCTAAGGAAAAGGCAGAGGAATGTCTGAAAAATGCGGGGTATGAGAAGAATAAAAAGGGGATCTTTGAAAAAGGCGGAAAGGAGTTGTCTCTCACTCTGAAAGCGGACGGCATCCTGTATGCGGATTTATTTGTACAGCAGTTTACCAAAGATATGAAAGCGGCAGGTATCATTGTCAAGACGACGGATTCCGGAAACTATGACCTCTATTACCGCAATGCAGCCATACCTTCTCTGACCTCAGTGGGAGCATTTCTGGACGAAAGAAACTTTCAGGATGAGAAACTTGTAAGTCTGAATGCCCGGCTTAAAAAGGCGGAAGATTTAAAAGAAGCAGGCAAAGTGTGTAAAGAGATCGATGAAAAAATTCTCAATGAGAGTCTTACAATGCCGGTATATACGGAAAGAAAGTTTGCTGCTGTGGGAAATGGCAGTCATAAGATAGAAGTGAAGGATATTGACCGGCCCTTCAGTGAACTGTTAAAATAACAGGAAGAGCAGAACCAGAGGGGGCAGCATAGGATACTGCCTCCTTTTTTCTCTGTTTCACAGAGGGAAAGTTTTACATAACGAACTTTCTCTTGAAAAAGGCATAGACTAAAGGAAAGAAGTGAATACAAAAGTTGACTTTTCCCATAGAAAAATGTACGATTAATTTCGGATGTCTTATATTGACAAGGTTTAAAATGGAGTTTATACTATTTCATATAATACATACCAAAAAAGTATGAAATATAGAAGGGACAAAAAATGGATTGGTTATTTATAGAACGAAATATACCTCTCTATATAGAGGCAATGAAACTAACGCTGGGAATCGGAGCCCTGGGCGTCGTGCTGTCAGTGGTGATCGGATTCTTATGTTCTATGGTCCGTTATTATAGAGTTCCTGTGCTGAACAGGATTGTAGGAATTTATATAGAGCTTTCCAGAAATACGCCTCTGCTGATCCAGCTGTTTTTTCTGTACTATGGACTGCCCAAGATCGGAATTAAATTAAATGCGTTTGTCATCGCTGTGATCGGACTGACGTTTCTCGGTGCCAGCTATATGTCAGAAGCTTTCCGCGGAGGGCTGGAGGCAGTCAATAAGATCCAGGAAGAATCCGGTCTGAGCATCGGGCTCACAAAGCCTCAGCTGATGCGTTATATTATACTGCCGCAGGCTTTGGCTATTGCCATGCCGTCGGTGGGGGCTAATGTGATCTTTCTTCTGAAGGAGACCTCGGTGTTCAGTGCGATTGCTCTTGCGGACCTGATGTTTGTAGCCAAAGACTTGATTGGCATGTATTATAAAACAAATGAAGCGCTGTTTATGCTCGTTGTTGCATATTTAATTATTTTGCTTCCAATTTCAATTATTTTCAGTGTGTTAGAAAGGAAGGCTCGGTATGCTGGCTTCGGGAATTAATATTTTATTTGAAGGACAAAATATGGCACGGCTCATGTCCGGTTTGGCTGTGACCATTAAGATTGCCCTGGTGGCCGTCGTGCTTTCATTGATATTCGGGGTGATATTCGGGATCATCATGACCTCAAAGAATCTAATCGTCAAGGCGGTCTGCCGGCTTTATCTGGAGGCTATCCGCATTATTCCGATTCTGGTGTGGCTGTTCTTATTTTACTTCGGACTTACAAGGGCTATGGGCATCCATCTGGAAGGTGAGTTTATTTCTATTGTAGTGTTCACCATGTGGGGAACTGCGGAGATGGGAGACATTGTGCGGGGAGCCGTGACTTCCATGCCGAGGCATCAGACGGAGAGCGGCCTGTCCCTGGGACTCACGAAGCTGCAGATCTACCGCTACATTTTAGTTCCGCAGACTGTAAGAAGAGTCCTTCCCGGTGCGATTAATCTTGCCACAAGGATGGTAAAAACGACATCGCTTGTCGTGATCATCGGTGTGGTGGAGGTGCTGAAAGTCGGACAGCAGATTATTGAGGGAGGTATTTTAAATACTCCTGCGGCACCGCTTTGGGTCTATGGATTTATATTTTTCTTATACTTCATCCTCTGCTATCCGATTTCCATCGTGGCTAAGAGGCTGGAAGCAAAATGGCAAAGTTAGGAGTTAGCAAATGGGAAATGAGTTATTGAAGATCAGTCATCTGAAAAAAGCATTTGGGGAGACAGAGGTATTAAAAGATATCTCTTTTGATATAAATAAGGGAGAGGTAGTTGTTATTCTGGGGCCTTCCGGATGCGGAAAGAGTACACTGCTTCGCTGTATCAACGGACTGGAAGAATTTCAGGGCGGAGAGATCAGCCTGGACGGGCAGAGCCTTTCGGACGGGAAAGTGCCGTGGCATCTGATCCGCCAGAAGATCGGCATGGTATTTCAAAGTTATGATCTTTTTCCCCACATGACCATTCTGGACAATATCCTTCTCGGTCCTACGAAAGCACAGAAAAGAGACCCGAAAGAGGTAAAAGAGATGGCGGTTGCCCTGCTCAAGAGAGTCGGACTGGAAGAGAAGAAGGATGCCTACCCGAGACAGCTGTCCGGCGGGCAGAAGCAGAGAGTGGCAATCGTCAGATCTCTCTGTATGAATCCGGAGATCATGCTGTTTGACGAGGTGACAGCAGCGTTAGATCCGGAGATGGTAAGGGAAGTCCTCGACGTTATGCTGGAACTGGCAAAACAGGGGATGACCATGGCGATCGTGACCCATGAGATGCAGTTTGCGAAGGCTGTGGCTGACCGGGTGATCTTCATTGACGAGGGACGCATTGTGGAGGAAAATACTCCGAAAGAGTTCTTTGAACATCCGCAGACAGAACGGGCAAAGAAGTTTTTAAACATGTTTAATTTTGAGGAGATGAAAAAAGATGAAGAAATTTAGCAGAATCTTAGTAGTACTGGCAGTTCTCAGCATGGCTATAGGGCTGATGACGGGCTGCGGAAACAAAAAATCAGAAAAAAGTGATAATCAGTCTTCTGTAGAACAGATCAAGAAGAACGGTAAGATCAAGGTCGGTGTATTCAGTGATAAACCTCCGTTCGGATATGTAGATAAAAACGGAAAGAATCAGGGATACGATGTTGTACTTGCCCACCGTCTCGCAAAAGATCTGCTTGGAGATGAAAACAAGGTGGAATTTGTGCTGGTAGAAGCGGCGAGCCGCGTGGAATTCTTACAGAGCAATAAGGTAGATGTGATCCTTGCCAACTTTACGGTCACTGACGAGAGAAAGGAAGTCGTGGATTATGCACTTCCATATATGAAAGTTTCTCTCGGTGTGGTTTCTCCGAACGGAAAAGTTATTACCGATGTAAAACAGTTAAAAGGAAAGAAGCTGATCGTTAATAAGGGAACGACTGCCGAAACTTATTTCACACAGAAGTATCCGGATATTGAACTTTTAAAATATGATCAGAACACAGAAGCTTTCAATGCATTGAAGGACGGCAGAGGAGCTGCTCTGGCACATGACAATACACTGGTATATGCATGGGCAAGGGAGAACAAAGGGTTTACCACTGGGATCAAATCTCTCGGTGAGCATGACTTTATCGCACCGGCTGTCAAAAAGGGAAATGATGACCTGAAAGGCTGGATCGATGATGAGATCACCAAGCTTACAAAGGAAGGATTCTTTGAGAAGGATTATAAGAAGACTCTGCTTCCGGTATACGGAAAGACAGTTGAGGCCGACACAGTGATCATGAATGAAAAAGAATTAAAAGAATATAAGTAAGACAAAAACCGATCAGGGAACTCCAGGGAGTATACCGATCGGTTTTTTTGTATAGCAGCGACAGACTTGAATTGCAAATGTAAAATATTGACAAACAAGTGTTGGAAGGTTATAACAAAATAAAAAACAAGGAGGATGTCATGCTAAAGTTAGAGATCAAATTGGACGAATCCAAAATTAAGTCGGAACATAAATATGATGCAAACAGTATATATCGAACACTGGAGAAAAGTTTTTTAAAACATGATATACCCATGATTCAAGAGTGCGATGGTACACTAGTTTTTCGTGGCAAAGGCCATCCGAGCGACTATGGTGCTTTTGGAGGAATCATCCCTCGGCTGAAAGAAAAAGATTGGTTTATGGATTATGTAATAAAATGGATGTGGTATAACAGTGATGATGGTGCGGATGAAGAAGACTATTCGGTGGAGGATGTACTGTATTTTTATACAAAAAGGGATAGTGTTACATAATGCCATCTGGAGAAAAGAAATATTATAAAGCAATTTATTTTGACCTTAAAATGAAAGCTTTAGAGAAACATTTCTCCGCAAAAAATCCACAAAAAGCCTACCGAAAAATTAGGAAATTTTTTCTGAGACAGAAATTTACGCATGCACAACAATGAGGCTACCACTCTACGTTTAAAACAACAGACTTATATATTTTTGATTTGATTTATACAATGAAAGGGGAATTTCCCTGCCTTTGTTTTTGCGCAGGCCGTTTTGAAGTTACAAATAGTAGGTGAGCACTATAATCTGATGGAGGTATTTGCGGAAGAGGCGATGGAACTAAAGGTTACTCAATAAATTTCAAAAAACCAGTTGACGTTTTCGGCACCGTATGATATATTACTACAAGTATCACTGCCGAAGACAGCAGGCGCCGAATGGCGTAACGTAGAACGGCCTGCCGAGGATGATGATTAGTATTGAGCTAATTGTGCCCTTTGTCTTTGCGGACAAAGGGCTTTTCTTATTCTTATAGAAAATTCTGCGGAATTTGGATCCAAGCGGCGGTACACTAAAATAAATCAAGGAGGTGCACCATTCATTATGGCAAAAGTAGAATTAAAACAACCTATCGTTAACGAAATCAAAGAATTGCTTACAGATGCTCAGTCAGCAGTTTTAGTTTCTTACCGTGGTATCTCTGTAGAAGAAGATACAGCAATGCGTAAGGAATTAAGAGAAGCAGGTGTAGAGTACAAGGTATACAAAAATACAATGATTCGTTTTGCGGTAAAAGATACGGAATTTGAACCGTTGTCTGCTGACCTTACCGGACCGACTGCGATCGCTGTTTCCAAAACAGACGCAACTGCACCGGCAAGGATCTTAGCAAAATACGCAAAGAACATTGAAGTATTCAGCCTGAAATCTGCAGTCGTAGAAGGAACTTTCTATGACAAAGACGGCGTACAGGTGATCGCAAGCATTCCGTCAAGAGACGAATTACTTGCAAAATTCCTCGGAAGCATCCAGTCTCCGATTACAAACTTTGCTCGTGTTATTAAACAGATCGCAGAGAAAGACGGAGAAGCTCCGGCAGAAGAAACAGCAGAAGCTGCTGAGTAATCAGCGGTTTACATTAAATTAATTATTAGGAGGAAATAAAAATGACAACTCAGGAAATTATTGAAGTTATTAAAGGTTTATCAGTATTAGAATTAAATGATTTAGTAAAAGCATGCGAAGAAGAATTCGGTGTATCTGCAGCAGCAGGTGTTGTTGTAGCAGCAGGCGGAGCAGCAGACGGTGCAGCAGCTGAAGAAAAAGATGAGTTCGACGTAGAGCTTACAGAGATCGGCGGAGCTAAGGTTAAAGTTATCAAAGTCGTTCGTGAAGTAACTGGCTTAGGCTTAAAGGAAGCAAAAGAATTAGTTGACGGAGCTCCTAAAGTGATCAAAGAAGCTGCATCTAAAGCAGAAGCAGAAGACATCAAAGCTAAGTTAGAAGGCGAAGGAGCAAAAGTAACTTTAAAATAGTTCTTTGTTTCATATCTAATGTAAGAAAACTTCATGAAAGAATCGGCTGGCCATGCCAGTCCGATTCTTTTTGCGTCTATTGAAATTTGTGCTTGACACGGCATAGACACTGTGGTATTATTAGGCGATGCTTTAATATGGGATTGTATGCCCATAGCCGAGCCTTTTTTTCGTTATATAAATTGTGAGAGATTCGCACAATCAGAAGTAGTATATAAACCATGTAGAAATCAAGAGGTGAACACGTCCATGGAAAAAAACAGAATTCAACCAATGAAATCGGGTACGAGCATAAGGATGAGTTATGCGAGACAAGATGACGTCTTGGAAGTACCGAACCTTATTGAAATTCAAAAGGACTCTTACAACTGGTTCTTGGGGGAAGGACTCAAAGAGGTATTTGAGGATATTTCTCCAATTGGGGATTACAGCGATCAGCTTAGCCTGGAATTCATCGATTTTAAGCTGTGCAGGGATGATATCAAGTATTCCATCGAAGAGTGTAAGGAGAGGGATGCCACATATGCCGCTCCGATGAAGGTGAAAGTAAGACTTCATAATAAGGAAACGGATGAAATCAAACAGCACGACATTTTCATGGGCGACCTACCTTTGATGACAGATACGGGGACATTTGTGATCAACGGAGCGGAACGTGTTATTGTCAGTCAGCTGGTGCGTTCTCCTGGTATCTACTATGGAATTGCCCATGATAAAATTGGTAAAAAATTGTACTCTGCGACCGTGATCCCAAACCGCGGTGCATGGCTTGAGTACGAGACAGACTCCAATGACATTTTCAATGTGCGTGTGGACCGTACAAGGAAAGTGCCGATTACCGTATTGATCCGTGCTCTCGGAATCGGAACCAATGCGGAGATCAAAGAATTATTCGGAGAAGAGCCGAAGATTCTTGCAAGTATGGAGAAAGACCCGTCTGACAACTATGAGGACGGTTTATTAGAGTTATACAAAAAGATCCGTCCGGGTGAGCCTCTGTCCGTGGACAGCGCGGAGAGCCTGATCAACAGCATGTTCTTTGACCCGAGACGCTATGATCTGGCAAAAGTCGGACGCTACAAGTTCAATAAAAAGCTGGCATTCAGAAACCGCATTACCGGCCATATGCTTGCAGAGGACGTGATTGATACTTCCACGGGAGAGATCCTGGCGGAAGCAGGAACCGAAGTTACACTGGAACTGGCAGATAAGATCCAGAACGCTGCGGTTCAGAGTGTGCTGATCCAGACTGAATTCGGCAATACAAAAGTATTATCTAATATGACCGTAAACCTGGCCGAATATGTAGATTTTGATCCGGAAGAACTTGGCATCCATGAGAATGTATTTTACCCTGTGCTGGAAAAGATTCTGGCAGAAGGTTTAAGCGGTGATGAATTAAAAGCGGCAGTGAAAAAGAACATTCACGACCTGATTCCGAAACACATTACAAAGGAAGATATTTTAGCGTCTATTAACTATAATATGCATCTGGAATACAATATCGGAAACCATGATGATATTGACCATTTAGGTAACCGGCGTATCAGAGCGGTGGGAGAATTGTTACAGAATCAGTACCGGATTGGTCTTTCCAGACTGGAAAGAGTTGTCCGCGAGAGAATGACGACTCAGGATATCGAGACGATTACACCACAGTCTCTGATCAATATTAAGCCGGTGACCGCAGCAGTGAAGGAATTCTTCGGGAGTTCCCAGCTTTCTCAGTTCATGGATCACAACAATCCGCTGTCTGAGCTGACACACAAGCGCCGTCTGTCTGCATTGGGACCTGGAGGATTGTCCAGAGACCGTGCGGGATTCGAGGTGCGTGACGTACACTACTCTCATTATGGAAGAATGTGTCCGATCGAGACCCCGGAAGGTCCGAACATCGGTCTGATCAACTCTCTGGCGACTTATGCAAGGATCAACGAGTATGGATTCATCGAAGCTCCGTACCGTGTATTGGATAAGACAGATCCTGAAAATCCAGTTGTTACGGACAATGTTGTATATCTTACCGCAGATGAAGAAGATAATTTTGTCGTAGCACAGGCGAATGAGCCTTTGGATGAGGACGGACATTTTGTTCACGCCCATGTATCCGGCCGTTTCCGCGAAGATACTTCAGAGTTTGATAAGGCAAATCTGGATCTGATGGATGTATCTCCTAAGATGGTATTCTCAGTGGCTACGTCAATGATCCCGTTCCTTGAAAATGACGATGCGAACCGTGCACTGATGGGGTCCAACATGCAGCGTCAGGCCGTTCCGCTGCTTTCCACAGAGGCACCTGTGGTGGGAACCGGTATGGAATCCAAGGCAGCCTTTGACTCCGGTGTATGTATCGTTGCGAAAAACGATGGAGTGGTGGAGAAATCTACCAGCACAAAAATCGTTGTGCGCAGAGACTCTGACGGCGGCAAAGACATTTACAATGTAATTAAATTTGCAAGGAGCAACCAGGGGAACTGTATGAACCAGCGTCCAATTGTTTTCGAGGGGGACCGTGTGAAAAAGGATGATATCCTTGCAGACGGAGCTTCCACAAAGAGCGGAGAGATGGCACTCGGTAAAAATCCTCTGATCGGATTTATGACCTGGGAAGGTTATAACTACGAGGATGCTGTCCTGCTGAGCGAGCGTCTGGTACAGGAAGATGTGTACACCTCTGTTCACATCGAAGAGTACGAGGCAGAGGCCCGTGATACGAAACTTGGACAAGAAGAGATCACAAGGGACCTGGCAGGATTAAGTGAAGACGTATTAAAAGACCTGGATGAAAACGGTATTATCCGTATCGGAGCAGAAGTCCGTGCGGGTGACATCTTAGTCGGAAAAGTAACACCGAAGGGAGAGACAGAGCTTACAGCGGAAGAACGCCTGCTCCGTGCTATTTTCGGTGAAAAAGCCAGAGAAGTCCGCGATACCTCATTGAGAGTTCCTCACGGAGCTTACGGTGTCGTTATGGATACGAAGATCTTTACAAGAGAGAACGGAGACGAACTGCCTCCTGGAGTAAATAAAACAGTCCGTGTCTACATCGCCCAGAAGAGAAAGATTTCTGTGGGAGATAAGATGGCCGGACGTCACGGTAACAAGGGTGTTATTTCCCGTATCCTTCCGGTGGAGGATATGCCGTACCTTCCGAATGGCCGTCCTCTGGACATCGTGCTGAACCCGCTGGGTGTGCCGTCACGTATGAATATCGGGCAGGTGCTGGAGATCCATCTGTCCCTTGCGGCAAAAGTCTTAGGATTTAACGTGGCAACTCCGGTATTTAACGGAGCTGATGAGGACGATATCGCTGTGACACTGGAAATGGCCAATGATTTTGCCAACACCAGCTGGGAAGATTTTGAAGCGAAATGGAAAGACCGTGTTGACGGTAATGTAATTGAATTTTTGAGAGAAAATCAGGATCACAAAAAGGATTGGGAAGGCGTGCCGATTGACAGCACAGGAAAAGTAAGACTGAGAGACGGGCGAACCGGAGAAAAGTTTGACAGCCCGGTTACGATCGGATTCATGCATTACCTGAAACTGCACCATTTGGTTGATGATAAAATCCATGCACGTTCAACAGGACCATATTCTCTGGTTACCCAGCAGCCGCTGGGAGGTAAGGCGCAGTTCGGCGGACAGCGCTTCGGAGAGATGGAAGTTTGGGCCCTGGAAGCATATGGGGCATCCTATACACTGCAGGAAATTCTGACAGTGAAATCCGATGATGTTATCGGTCGTGTGAAAACATACGAGGCTATCATCAAAGGCGACAACATTCCTGAGCCGGGTATTCCGGAATCCTTCAAGGTACTGCTGAAAGAATTCCAGTCTCTGGCATTAGATGTCAAGGTACTCGATGAAAATGCGGAGGAAGTCGAGATCAAGGAAAATGTAGACCTGGCTGACACCAACCAGGACCTGAAACCGATGATCGAAGGCGACAGCGTATTTAATAATTATGAAGAAAACGAAAATTCCCTGGGAGCTTTAGGGTTTAAAGAGGGGAACTTTGAAGATGGCGAAGACACTACTATTTCATAGAAGTGCAGATAGAAGGAAGGAGCAACCTTAATGATAGGATCAAGCAACGAATATTCAAATCATAAAATTGCCTTTGATGCAATTAAGATCGGGTTGGCTTCCCCGGAAAAGATCCGAGAGTGGTCCAGGGGAGAAGTAAAAAAACCTGAAACCATCAATTATCGTACCTTGAAGCCTGAAAAAGACGGTCTTTTCTGTGAGAAGATATTCGGGCCGAGCAAAGACTGGGAGTGTCACTGCGGTAAATATAAAAAAATTAGATATAAAGGTGTTGTCTGTGACCGATGCGGAGTTGAGGTGACAAAAGCCAACGTCCGCCGTGAGCGCATGGGACACATCGAACTGGCAGCTCCGGTTTCCCATATCTGGTACTTCAAAGGGATTCCGAGCCGTATGGGACTGATCCTGGATATTTCTCCGAGAAGTCTCGAAAAAGTATTGTATTTCGCCTGCTATATTGTGCTGGACGCAGGAGAGACGGATCTGGCTTACAAACAAGTATTGACAGAAAAAGAATACAGAGACGCCTATGATAAATACGGCAGTTCTTTCCGCGTGGGAATGGGAGCCGAATCTATCAAGGAACTGCTGGAGGCCATCGACCTTCCGGCAGAGGCAAAATCTTTAAAAGACGAATTTAAGACGGCCACAGGACAGAAAAGGGCAAGAATCGTAAAACGCCTGGAAGTCGTAGAAGCCTTCTTAAACTCTGAAAATAATCCTGAGTGGATGATCCTTGATGTAGTACCGGTCATTCCTCCGGATATCCGTCCGATGGTACAGCTGGACGGAGGACGTTTTGCTACTTCTGACCTGAATGACCTTTACAGAAGGATCATCAACAGAAATAACCGTCTGAAACGTCTGCTGGAACTCGGAGCTCCGGATATCATTGTGAGAAATGAGAAACGTATGCTCCAGGAAGCGGTAGATGCTCTGATTGATAACGGCCGCCGCGGACGTCCGGTTACAGGACCGGGTAACCGTGCGCTGAAATCCCTTTCCGATATGCTGAAAGGTAAACAGGGACGTTTCCGCCAGAACTTGCTCGGAAAACGTGTTGACTACTCAGGACGTTCTGTTATCGTCGTAGGACCGGAACTGAAGATTTACCAGTGTGGTCTTCCGAAAGAGATGGCAATCGAGCTGTTTAAACCATTTGTTATGAAAGAACTGGTGGAAAGAAAACTTTCCCATAATATAAAATCTGCCAAGAAGATGGTAGAGAAGCTCCAGCCGGAAGTATGGGATGTGCTGGAAGATGTCATCAAAGAACATCCGGTTATGTTAAACCGTGCACCGACACTGCACAGACTTGGCATCCAGGCATTTGAGCCGATCCTCGTAGAAGGTAAAGCGATCAAGCTGCATCCGCTGGTATGTACTGCTTACAACGCCGATTTCGACGGTGACCAGATGGCTGTCCATCTGCCTCTGTCCGTGGAAGCCCAGGCTGAGTGCCGCTTCCTTCTGCTGTCACCGAACAACCTGCTGAAACCTTCCGATGGTGGTCCGGTAGCCGTTCCTTCACAGGATATGGTTCTCGGTATTTACTATCTGACTCTGGAAAAAGAGGGAGATAAGGGAGAAGGCAAGTACTTTAAGTCAGAAAATGAGGCATTTCTTGCCTACGAAAATAAAGCGATCACCCTGCACGCAAGGATTAATGTAAGGCGTACAAAGATTGATAAAGACGGAAATAAGATTTCCAAGGTCGTACAGTGCACTCTCGGTAGAATTCTATTCAACGAGATCATTATGCAGGATCTGGGATTTGTAGACAGATCCAATCCGGAAAACGCACTGGACTTAGAGATTGATTTCCACGTAGGAAAGAAACAGTTAAAGCAGATCCTTGACAAATGTATCAATATCCACGGCGCTACAAAGACGGCCGAAGTACTTGATGATATCAAGGCACTGGGATACAAATATTCTACAAGAGGAGCCCTGACCGTTTCTATTTCAGATATGACAGTGCCGGAAGAGAAAAAGGAAATTCTTGCAGGAGCACAGGATCAGGCCGAGTTCATCAACAATCAGTTCAAACGCGGTCTCATGACAGAAGAAGAGCGCTACAAAGCCGTTGTCAAAACATGGTTTGACGCCGATGACGTTTTGACTGACAAACTGATCACAGGATTAGATAAATATAATAACATCTTTATGATGGCCGATTCCGGAGCCCGTGGTTCTAATCAGCAGATCAAACAGCTGGCAGGAATGCGTGGACTGATGGCCGATACGTCAGGACGTACCATTGAGCTGCCGATCAAGTCCAATTTCCGTGAAGGTCTGGACGTACTGGAGTACTTTATCTCTGCCCACGGTGCGAGAAAGGGACTTTCCGATACGGCCTTGAGAACTGCCGATTCAGGTTACCTGACAAGACGTCTTGTAGACGTTTCTCAGGATCTGATCATTCGGGAAGCAGACTGCGGACTGGATGCGGACGGACAGATTCCTGGCATGTATGTGGAAGCGTTCATGGACGGACAGGAAGTTATCGAAAGTCTTCAGGACCGTATCACAGGACGCTATGCTGCAGAGGAGATCAAACATCCTGAAACAGGAGAAGTTCTTGTAAAGTCAAACCACATGATCACTCCAAGAAGGGCTAAGACGGTCATCGATGCAGGCCTTACAAAGGTCAAGATCAGAACGATGCTGACCTGCCAGTCACAGGTGGGATGCTGTGCAAAATGCTACGGCTCCAACATGGCTACCGGTCAGGCAGTACAGGTGGGTGAGGCAGTCGGTATCATCGCGGCACAGTCCATCGGTGAGCCTGGTACTCAGCTGACCATGCGTACGTTCCATGCCGGAGGAGTTGCCGGTGACGATATCACACAGGGTCTTCCGCGTATTGAGGAGCTTTTTGAGGCGAGAAAGCCGAAAGGTCTTGCCATCATCTCTGAGTTTGCAGGAAAAGTGCAGATCAAAGATACGAAGAAGAAACGGGAAGTTGTCATCACTAATAAAGAAACCGGAGATATGAAGGCTTATCTGATTCCTTACGGTTCCAGGCTGAAAGTCATGGAAGGACAGGAAGTGGAAGCCGGAGACGAGCTGACCGAAGGTTCCGTCAATCCGCATGACATCTTAAAGATCAAAGGTATCCGCGCCGTTCAGGACTACATGATCCGCGAAGTGCAGAGAGTATACCGTCTTCAGGGTGTAGATATCAACGACAAGCACGTAGAGGTTATTGTCCGCCAGATGCTCAAGAAAGTCCGCATCGAAGAAGGCGGAGACAGCGATTACCTGCCTGGCGCCATGATCGACGTGCTGGAATTTGAAAAGACAAACAGAGAGCTGGAAGAAAGAAACTTAGAGACTGCCAAGGCAGAACAGATTATTCTCGGTATTACCAAGGCATCTCTTGCCACAGACTCTTTCTTGTCCGCAGCATCTTTCCAGGAGACGACAAAAGTTCTTACCGACGCGGCTATCAAAGGAAAGGTCGATCCGTTGGTTGGATTGAAGGAAAACGTTATCCTCGGAAAACTGATCCCGGCAGGAACCGGAATGAAACGGTACCGCAATGTAAAAATCAACACAGAGGAAGAAGAACTGACACTCGAAGACGAAATCGATTTCGAATAGAGTCAAGGTTTTAACAGATCCCGTCCCTGCATCCGCAGGGGCGGGATCTTTCCTGATTTATTGGGAAATCCCCTTGACAAACGATTTTGCCGCATTTATAATTAAAAAATGCGCGTAGATATCTATGTGCAACAACTGATCATAAGTAACTACAGCAGAAAACATGCATGGAGGTGAAAATTAATGCCAACTTTTAACCAATTAGTTAGAAAAGGGAGAAAGACATCTACAAAGAAGTCTACCGCACCGGCTCTTCAGAAAAGTTTTAACTCTTTAAAGAAGAGATCAGTAAACGCAAGCTCTCCTCAGAAGAGAGGGGTTTGTACAGCTGTTAAGACTGCGACTCCTAAAAAGCCTAACTCTGCTCTTCGTAAGATCGCCAGAGTACGTCTTTCTAACGGTATCGAAGTAACAAGCTATATCCCGGGTGAGGGACATAACTTACAGGAACATAGTGTTGTTCTGATTCGTGGTGGTCGTGTTAAGGACTTACCAGGTACCCGTTACCATATCGTTCGTGGAACACTTGATACAGCAGGTGTTGCAAACAGAATGCAGGCTCGTTCCAAATACGGAGCTAAGAGACCGAAGAAATAATCAAACGAAACTAAATTGGTACAAAGCAGCGTAACATTACGCTACCTTGTATAGTTGTGCCGGAAATGAATGTTTTCCCTGTAGAACAGGAGATAGATATAAATTCTGGCACGATCAGGCATTGAGCGCTTGAAGGCCGGCGGAAAGCCGGTAGCTGCGCAAGGATGAATGAGTACCGATGAATTAAGGCCGGCGGCATGACAGAAAAAGGTATAAAATTTCTGCCGTTGGCAATTATTAAGGAGGGAAGAAACGTGCCACGTAAAGGACATATTGCGAAAAGAGATGTTTTGGCGGATCCTATTTACAATAACAAAGTTGTGACAAAACTGATCAACAACATCATGTTAGACGGTAAAAAGGGAGTTGCCCAGAAGATCGTATACGGTGCATTCAACCGTATTGAAGAGAAAGCCGGAAAGCCTGCCCTCGAAGTATTCGAAGAGGCAATGAACAACATTATGCCTGTGCTGGAAGTAAAGGCCAGACGTATCGGCGGAGCTACCTATCAGGTACCAATCGATGTACGTCCGGACAGAAGACAGGCCCTTGCACTTCGCTGGTTGACTTTATACTCTCGTAAAAGAGGGGAAAAGACCATGGAAGAAAGGCTTGCAAATGAAATCTTTGATGCATCCAACAACACCGGAGCATCTGTAAAGAAAAAAGAAGACATGCACAAAATGGCAGAAGCAAACAAAGCATTCGCACACTACAGATTCTAATCTGGTGTGCGGGGCCTACCGCTTTATCCGAAAAACAATAGGAGGAAAAGATCTTGGCTGGAAGAGAATATCCATTAGAGAGAACCAGAAATATTGGAATCATGGCTCATATCGATGCTGGAAAAACCACTTTGACAGAGCGTATCCTCTATTATACTGGTGTAAATTATAAGATCGGTGATACTCATGAGGGAACTGCTACCATGGACTGGATGGAGCAGGAACAGGAAAGAGGAATCACGATCACTTCTGCAGCGACCACATGTCACTGGACTCTCCAGGAAAACTGCAAACCGAAAGACGGAGCATTAGAACACCGTATCAACATCATTGATACACCGGGACACGTTGACTTTACAGTAGAAGTAGAACGTTCCCTGCGTGTACTCGACGGTGCCATCGGTGTATTTGATGCAAAGGGCGGAGTAGAGCCGCAGTCTGAGAATGTATGGCGTCAGGCAGACACTTATGATGTACCGAGAATGGCATTCATCAACAAGATGGATATCTTAGGTGCAGACTTCTACGGTTCTGTAGAGCAGATCAAAGACCGTCTCGGTGCCAATGCAGTTATGATTCAGCTGCCAATCGGCAAAGAAGACGATTTCCAGGGAATCATCGACCTGTTTGAAATGAAAGCCTACATCTATAATGATGATAAGGGAGAAGACATTTCAATCACGGATATCCCTGATGATATGAAAGATGATGCAGAAATGTATCACACTCAGTTAGTAGAGCAGATCTGTGAGTTAGACGACGATCTGATGATGGAATACCTGGAAGGGGAAGAGCCGTCAGTGGAAGCATTAAAAGCAGCACTGAGAAAAGGAACATGCGAATGTACAGCAGTTCCGATCTGCTGTGGTACTGCTTACCGCAACAAAGGTGTTCAGAAGTTACTGGACGCTGTTCTTGAGTTCATGCCGGCACCGACGGATATCGCTGCCATCAAGGGTGTGGATGAAGACGGAAACGAAATCGAAAGACATTCATCTGATGATGAACCTTTCGCAGCACTCGCATTTAAGATCATGACAGACCCATTCGTTGGAAAGCTTGCTTTCTTCCGTGTTTACTCCGGAACAATGAATTCAGGTTCCTACGTATTAAATGCTACAAAACAGAAAAAAGAGCGTGTTGGACGTATCCTTCAGATGCATGCCAACAAGCGTGAAGAGTTAGACAAAGTTTATGCAGGTGATATCGCAGCTGCCGTAGGTTTCAAGATCACAGCAACAGGTGATACGATCTGTGACGAGAAGAGTCCGGTAATCCTGGAATCCATGGAATTCCCAGAGCCGGTTATCGATGTAGCGATCGAGCCTAAGACAAAAGCAGGTCAGGGCAAGATGTCAGAAGCACTTGCAAAACTTGCAGAAGAAGATCCGACCTTCAAAGCTCATACTGATGAAGAGACAGGACAGACCATCATTTCCGGAATGGGTGAGCTTCACCTGGAAATCATCGTAGACCGTCTGCTCCGTGAGTTCAAAGTAGAAGCAAACGTAGGTGCTCCTCAGGTTGCTTACAAAGAGTCCTTCACAAAAGAAGTGGATGTGGACAGCAAGTATGCAAAACAGTCTGGTGGACGTGGTCAGTACGGACACTGTAAAGTACACTTTGAGCCAATGGATGCCAATGGTGAAGAACTGTTCAAGTTTGAATCCACTGTTGTCGGCGGTAACATTCCGAAGGAATATATCCCGGCAGTCGGAGCTGGTATCGAAGAAGCTGCTCAGTGCGGTATCCTTGGAGGATTCCCGGTACTTGGTGTAAAAGCTACTGTATACGATGGATCTTACCATGATGTCGATTCCTCAGAGATGGCCTTTAAGATCGCCGGTTCTATGGCATTCAAAGAAGCGATGCAGAAAGCCGGAGCTATCATCTTAGAGCCGATCATGAGAGTCGAAGTTACAACTCCTGAAGATTACATGGGAGATGTTATCGGTGATATCAACTCACGCCGCGGACGTATCGAAGGTATGGACGATGTCGGAGGCGGAAAGATCATCAGAGCTTTCGTTCCTCTTGCAGAAATGTTCGGATACTCAACCGACTTACGTTCCAGAACACAGGGTCGTGGAAACTACTCTATGTTCTTCAACAGCTACGAGCCGGTACCGAAGAGTGTACAGGAAAAAATCATCGCTGACAAAACAAAATAGGCAGGTTTTTTGATAAAAAAATATGCTTGAATTCTTCAAAGAAATGAAATATAATCAAGGGTAGGACGGCCTTTGGTAAGGTGATTCGTCGACCCGGTAGTAAATAATAATTTATCTATTTGCCCAAAGGGCTAATAAGGAGGACATTTAAAATGGCTAAAGAAAAGTTTGAGAGAACCAAACCTCATTGCAACATTGGTACCATTGGTCACGTCGATCATGGTAAAACTACTTTAACAGCTGCTATCACAAAGACATTAAGTGCCAGAGTAGATGGAAACGCAGCCGTTGATTTCGAAAACATCGATAAAGCTCCGGAAGAAAGAGAACGTGGTATCACTATCTCCACAGCTCACGTAGAATATGAAACAGATAACCGTCACTACGCACACGTTGACTGCCCAGGCCATGCCGATTATGTAAAGAACATGATCACTGGTGCTGCTCAGATGGACGGAGCTATCCTTGTAGTAGCTGCAACTGACGGTGTTATGGCTCAGACAAAAGAGCACATCCTTCTTTCCCGTCAGGTAGGCGTACCTTACATCGTAGTATTCATGAACAAATGTGACATGGTAGACGATGAAGAGTTATTAGAATTAGTAGAAATGGAAATCCGTGAGTTATTAAGCGAGTACGAATTCCCAGGTGATGACACTCCAGTTATCCAGGGATCTGCTTTAAAAGCTCTTGAAGATCCTAACAGCGAGTGGGGAGATAAGATCATGGAACTTATGGCTGCAGTTGACAGCTGGATTCCAGACCCACAGCGCGATACAGACAAACCATTCCTTATGCCTGTAGAGGATGTATTCTCTATCACAGGACGTGGTACTGTTGCAACAGGTAGAGTTGAAAGTGGTGTGCTTCACGTATCTGAAGAAGTTGAAATCGTTGGTATCAAAGAAGAGACAAGAAAAGTTGTCGTAACTGGTATCGAAATGTTCCGTAAACTTCTTGATGAAGCTCAGGCTGGTGACAACATCGGTGCTCTTCTCCGTGGTGTTCAGAGAGAAGAAATCGAAAGAGGACAGGTTCTTTGTAAACCAGGTTCTATCACATGCCACACAAAATTTACAGCTCAGGTATACGTTTTAACAAAAGATGAAGGTGGACGTCATACTCCTTTCTTCAACAAATACCGTCCTCAGTTCTACTTCAGAACAACTGACGTAACAGGTGTTGTTGAATTACCAGAAGGTGTTGAAATGTGCATGCCTGGTGACAACGTAGAAATGACAATCGAACTGATTCACCCAATCGCTATGGCTCAGGGATTATCTTTCGCTATCCGTGAAGGTGGACGTACAGTTGGATCAGGACGTGTTGCTACAATTATTGAGTAATCATACCTTGATATAGATTTTGTATTAGAGAGATCTTTCAGTATGAAAATGCCCCGGAACCGTTAGGTTTCCGGGGTTCTCTATTTATAACGATGGATATAATAATCAAAAAACTAAAAGAATTGTCAGGCTGGGGAGCCGGTATTTCTTACGAAAAATGGAAGGGGCCGCTTTATCGTAATGGATATTGAAGATTATGATCGTGACCGTGCAGAGAAAAAACTGTTGATGAAGCTGCAGGAGGCTGAAGAGACAGTAAAAGCTGGAGAAGGCTGGCTGAGTCTTGATGAGCTGAAAATACTTATGAGGGAATAGGATATGTTAGAGCTGCGCATCAACCCATTGGTAGCAACTGATTTAAAAGAAATTCGTGGTTATATTGCAGAGGACAGCGAAGAATATGCGGCAAAAATACTGAAAGAGATATACGGAAAATTTGAGAATATTCAGGGGTTTTCAGGCATGGGTTCAGCTATTTCAAAGCGAGTCAGCTTCCGGACGGATTATAATTATGCGGTTTGGGAGAATTATGTTATTATTTATAAAGTTGGGAAGAAGTACGTGGAGATATATCGGGCGGTGAATAGGCTCGGGATATTACGAGGATTTTTAATTAAGGATCAAGCAATAAGTGCATACAATCATCAGCTGATTTATCAAATCCGGAAAATCAAAACTAAGATTTTCCGGATTTTTTTCATGACTGACGGTTGATCCTGAAATTTTTTACAAAACCGAGAATCACTTAACTCTCCCCGCTCCCCAAAGTACTCACCATCATATACCGATCGGCCCTATTAATCGTAATACAGTACTCCACAATTTTTTCTTCGTCATATGTAGTGGATTTAATACAGAATCCAATTTCATTTTCTTCAGCATTCAGGTAATGACTTTCTTCATCAGTCAACGTAGTGATCGTGATCGTCTCGTCAATTCTCTTCAAGTTCAGCTTATATGTACGAATCAAAGTATCATATAAAGATTCATCAGCAAAATTATATTGTTCCAGGCCTGGACAGTATTTTTCAGGGATAAAGGAAGTCTCCACTAGAAAAGGTTCGTCTTCCAAATAGCGTACCCGCATCAAACAGTAAACCGGTTCACCCAGAGTGATTCCAAGATGGCTGCTGACAGACAAAGAAGCTTCCCGTTTATCAAAGGAAAGAACCCTGCTGGAAGTCTTAAACCCGTCTGCACCCCATCCGTCGGTAAAAGAACTGAATTTTTCAGTATCATCATCTATTTTTGGAGGTGCAATAAAATTGCCTTTTCCATGCCGTGTGAAAATATGATGTTCATAGCGCAGCCTTTTCAGTGCAGAGCGGACCGTCAGCCTGTTTACCTGAAATGCTTCCGCCAGTTTACGCTCGGAAGGCAGAGGATCATAAGGCTTCAGATCATTTTCAATGATATATGCTTCAATCTTATCTTTTACTTCTTCACTCAAAAGATTGATATATTTGCTCATATAGGTCTCCTTACGTTAAAGTGGATGTAAAGGTAATCGTCCGTTCACTGTAATAGGAGCGGGTATATTCAATGGTTTTACCGGAAGAATTGGTAACTGTGTTATGGAGCATGAACACAGCAGAGCCTTCTTCCACATTCAGCAGAGCTGCCTGCGGATTCATGACTCTTACGATTTCCAGTCTCTGAGTATCCTGCGTAAGTTTAATCCGATTCGTCTCAAGCAGGTCATAAAAAGAGCACTGTTCAAAATCATAGCTGTCCAAGTCCGGGACAATGTGATATGGAGTATATGTATATTCTAAGGCGAATGGTTTTCCGTTTGCCAGTCGCAGCCGGAACAGAAGGAAAATGTCATCTTCCGGATCTATGTCAAATATTTTAGAGTATTTTGCTCCTGCTTTTGCTTTTTTGGTAAGCAGAACTTTATTGGACGGCAGCAAACCTGAATCCTGAATGAACTTTCCCATAGACTGGATGCTGTCGAGAGGAGAATGGACAGCGGCCTGGCTGACGTAGGTGCCTTTGCCATGCTGCCGGGTTAAAAGGCCTTTTTCAATTAATACTTCTATTGCTTTTCGGACGGTCATGCGGCTGATCCCAAAAGCGTCTATTAATTCTCTCTCGGAAGGAATTTTACTTCCCAATGGATATTCATTTTTATTTATTTTTCTTTCGATCAAATCAGCAAGCTGTAAATAAACGGGATATTTTTTCGGCATTTTGCACCTCCTGCCAATAAAGACTGGTATTCTCTCAGCCTCTTTCTAAAAAAAACAGAAAAATCAGTGGTATCTGAATCAGTGTTTCAAGACTACCAAAAGACAGAGATTTTAATAACTGGTTTGCTCATCTGGTATATAGAAAGAATATACCAGTTAGGAAAAAAAGTCAAGTGGTATGGAATTAAATGAAAAAACCAAATCTGTAAAAATCCAAAAAAAGCAGTAAAATTATATAAAGTGCACAAAAATACAAGATGTATAGCGATAATAAATGGGAGTATTGACATGTAGAAATTAAAATGATATGCTAAAAGCACCAAGACGTATACGTGGTATATAACAAGGAGTGATGGAGTTGAAAGGAGATTATAAAATGACATACAAAAATTATGACAGAGAAACTTACTTAAATAGCTTTAAAGAGATCATGAAATTAAAACCCCAGGTTGAAAAATATATTGACGATGCATTTGAAAAAGGTGTGGATAATCTGGTTATGGCCGGAGTGGGAGGCAGTATTTCCATCATGATGCCGATGGAATATTTCGCAAAGAAAAGAACGGCGATGCCGGTTTATATGGAAAATGCGGCAGAATTAGTGTTGGGAATTAATAAAGCAATTACAGAAAAATCACTGGTTGTCCTTTACAGCGAATCCGGAACTACAAAAGAAGCCATTGCGGCGGCAGAGTACTGCAGAGAAAAAGGGATTCCGACCATTGGAGTCAGCGGAAATGAGGAAGCGCCGTTACAGAAACTGCTCACATATCCGATCGTCTGCGGTGCGGGAGATGAACTTTCCTGTGACGGAGACCATATGAAACTCTTTCTGATCGTCAGCGCAATTTTACATAAGAACGGCGACATGGATGACTACGATGAATTCATGGAGAACCTTGCAAAACTGCCGGAAGCTTTAGCTAATATAAAAGAAGAAGTAGACGAAGAGGCAAAGGCATATGCATATCAGATTAAAGATGAACCATATCACATGCTGGTGGGTTCCGGAAACTTGTGGGGATCAACTTACTGCTTTGCAATGTGCTATCTGGAAGAAATGCAGTGGATTCGCACAAAATCCATTGAATCACCGGAATTCTTCCATGGCACGCTGGAGCTTTTAGAAGAAGACACAAGCATCATGATCTTCAAGGGAGAAGATGAGACCAGAATGCTGACTGAGAGGGTAGAGAACTTTGCAAAGAAGATTTCCAAGAAAGTAAAAGTCATCGATACCAAAGAATATGAGGCAGAAGGAATCGCAGAAAAATACAGAGGAGATTTGTCACCGGCATTCTTAGAAGCTTATCTCGGACGGCTGACGGCACATTTGGAAGATGCAACCGGACATTCCCTTGACATCAGAAGATATTACAGAGTGATGGATTACTAAGAAATTTTCAGCAAACTTTTCTATGACAGAAAGGAGAACAGGCAGTGGGCAAACAGATGGAAGACTATATACAGGAGACATCCTCTGTGATGGTCCGAAACATTGAACAGAGAAAGGAACTGACAAAACCCCTGATTAGCTGGCTTTTAAAGGAAGGGATCAGACAGGGGAAGACACTCGTGATCGTGGCATCCGGATCTTCCTATCATGCGGCACAATGCGCGCTTGCGTTTATGGAAAAGTACATGAAAAGTCCGGTCCGCCTGATAACGCCGTTTGCTTTTACTTATTATGAAGAACTGAAAGAAAACAATCTTTATCTCTTTGTTTCCCAGAGCGGAAGCAGCACCAATGTGGTAGAAGCGATCGAGCGGTATCAGAGGACAGGATACCACGCAATGGCAGTCCTTGGGAAACCAGGATCTGCGATTGCAGAGCTATCTGACTCCTATGTGGAATACGGCGCAGGGGAAGAACGTGTCGGATATGTTACAAAAGGAATGAGCACACTGACTTGTTTCTTCATGCTGGTATCTATGGAGTTGTCCACAGAGGATATAGAGAAAGAAGTTTATGAAAAGGCAGTCAGGGAGCTGACATGTGCATGTGAAAACCACCATCGGGTTTATTTGCAGGCAAAAGAATTTTGTTTGGCAAACAAAGAGACATTATTGACGATGAAACATGCATTTTTCATCGGCTGCGGAGCAAATATGGGAACCGTGAAAGAAGGTTCCCTGAAGCTCTCCGAGTTAGTACACATACCAACGGCATCATTTGAAACAGAAGAGTTTATCCACGGACCGGACCTTCAGCTGACACCGGACTATACATTATTTTTCGTCAGTTCTGGAGACCCGGCAGGGAAACGGACAGAAGAGATCTGCGGCGCAGCCAGGGAGATTACCGAGAATTCATTTTTAATAAAGGCAGATCTTAGAGAAGAAAACGGAACAGACGAGATTGTTTCACCATTATATCTGTCTGCATTTTTTCAATATCTGGCTTACTGGACGGCAAAAAACAGGAACATAACGACGGAACATCCGCTGTACATAAAATTTGAAGAAAGAATACACTGCAAAACAAGCGACTATGAAGAAGATCTGCCATTTTAGGGAAAGGAGCTGATACGGTGCGTCATATCATTTTGACGGGACATTCCCGCATATCAGAGGGGATTGCAACTGCCATTGAATTTGTTTTAGGAAATAAAATACCATACTTTAATGCTTATATGGAAGGAGAGGAGCTATATTCCAAGAAACTTCGGGAGAAGATTTCGGAATACCCGCCGCAGGATGATATTATCATACTCACTGATATTCTGGGAGGGAGCGTCAACAATGATATGATGAAGTTCCTGGACCGGCCGAATCTCCATTTAGTGTGCGGGATGAATCTGCCGCTGGCAGTACATCTGATCTTATCAGAGGAAGAAAATACAGAACAGTTAATCAGGCAGGGCATTCAGGCGGCAAAAGACGGAATTCAATACTGCAATGACATTCAGGTTTCAGCCAATATGAATGATCTGGGGGAGTTTTAAATAGGAAAGGAGAAGATACAAATGATTAAAAAGGTGAGAGTTGATTATCGTCTGCTGCATGGACAAGTAGCATTTTCATGGACTTCCAAGCTGAGTGCCGACTGTATTCTGCTTGTCACAGACACGCTTCAGGATGATCCTGTGAGGGTTACTTCTGTGAAACTGGCAAAACCGCCGGGAGTCAAAGTTGTAGTAAAGACCATTGAGGAAAGCATCAAAGCGATCAAAAGCGGCATTACAGATAAATATCATTTATTTGTTGTGTGCGAGAACATCGAGGGTGCCTACCGCCTGGTCAAGGAGCTTGGGATCAAGGAACTGAACCTTGGAGGGACAACACCGGGAGATGATAAAAGGTCTCTGGCACCGGTTGTTTATGTAAATCAGAAAGAAGAAGAGATGTTAAAGGAACTGATAGAGGACGGAGTGCATGTCTACCAGCAGGGTGTGCCGGAAAAGGCAGAGCAGACGATACGTCTTTAGAATATGAAAAGGAGGAACAGCTATGAGTACAGGAGTACAGGCAGTTCTCCTGGGAATCTTAGGGTTTTGTACAAACTTTGAATGGTTTCTGGGGACTTGTATGATCCAAAGACCCATTGTCATAGGCCCTTTTGTCGGACTCATTATGGGAGACTTCCAGGCCGGAATTATCATGGGAGCAACGATGGAATTGGCATTTGCCGGCGCGGCATCGATCGGGGCATATGACCCGCCGGATATGGTCAGCGGAACGATTCTCGGCGTGGCGCTTGCCATCAAAGCAGGGGCAGGACCGGAGATGGCGCTGACCCTTGGGCTTCCGGTAGCGAGCATCGTACTGGCGATCAGCAACGTGACAGGATATCCGATTCTGAACTTTTTTGCCCATCTGATGGATAAGAATATTGCCGACGGCAATGACCGGGCATTTCAGAGAAACTTTATTTTAAGCGGCTTTGTGGCGTGGGGAGTGACAACGCCGATCGTGCCGATTGCGTTTTATCTTGGATCAGACAAAATTTCCGCATTGATGAAATTAATTCCGGAGTTTGTGCAGACAGGTATGGAGATTGCAGGAGGACTTCTGCCGGCCATGGGATTTGCCCTTCTGGCACAGATGATTATGAAAAAGAGCATCGCTCCGTTTTTCTTTATCGGCTATTTTATCGTCGTCTATTCAGGGGTATCAACAACCGGTGTTGCTTTATTTGCAATACTGATTCTGGCAGCGCTGTTTGGAATCTCCAGCACCGGATTGTTCGGATCAGGCCGGGTGACGGCTGTCGCTGATGAAACGGAAGGGGGAGATTTCGATGAGTTTTAACATACATGCCGACTATAATGGGAAGATTACAAAAAGTGATCTGAGGAAAGTGTGGCTCCGGTCGATCCCGATGGAGCATTCTTGGAACTATGAACGTATGATGCACTCCGGTTACTGCTTTGCCATACTGCCGATTCTAAAAAAACTGTATCCAAACAAAGAAGACTACATTAAAGCTTTGCAGCGGCATATGGAATTATACAATGTGACCATGTACATTTCTACGCTGCCGCTTGGAATCACAGCAGCCATGGAAGAAAAAAATGCGGAAGATCCAAATTTTGATACCACATCTATTTCCGCGGTAAAGACGGCTTTTATGGGGCCGCTGTCAGGAATCGGAGATGCGATGTATCACGGAACTCTCCGGATTATCGCAATGGGAATCGGTGTTTCTCTGGCTATGAAAGGCAACATACTGGGCCCGATCCTGTTTTGGCTGATTTTTAACATACCGAACTTCGGACTGCGCTATCCGCTGACATTTCTCGGGTATAAACTGGGCGTGGAGGCCATGGATAAATTAGAGAAATCCGGAATCATGGATAAAGTCATGCAGGCAGCCAGTATCCTAGGACTCACTGTCGCTGGCGCCATGACCGCAGAAAATGTGTATCTGTCGATACCGATTAAGTTCGGAATAGGAAAGGATGCCACAACGGTGCAGTCAATCTTAGACGGAATTATGCCCGGAATTCTTCCATTGGCTTTGTTCGGTGTGATCTATTACATCTTTAAGAAGGATAAGTGCAACCCGATCGTGATGATGTTACTGCTCATGGTACTTGGTGTTGTAGGAGCATTTTTTGGATTCCTTGGGTAAGAAATCATGTATGAAGCAATCATATTTGATATGGACGGGGTTATCATAGACAGTGAGATCGTCTATTATAACTGGCTTAAAGAACTGTTAATTAAAAAGGAATGTATGATTCCGGAAAATGAACTGAAAAAGATTGTCGGTTTATCAAATTCCCAGAGCCGCCAGATGATGATGGAATGGTTCGGCAGGGAAAAGGGCAGCAGGCTTTGGGAAACTTATTGTGAGGAGGAAGAGGGATATGAGCTTTCTTACAGGGACATCATTAATCCTGGTACAGAAGAGATACTCAAGCTTTTGAGAAGACATCATATCAAGACGGCACTTGCTTCCTCCAGCTCTATGGAAGAAATATCAGAAGTGCTGGATGAAATCGGGTTCAGAAAATATTTCCCGGTGATTTTAAGCGGAGAAATGTTTCAGGAGAGCAAGCCAAACCCGGAGATTTATACAGAGACGATGAAGTGCCTTCGTGTGGAACCGGAGAGGTGTATTGTTCTTGAGGATTCTGATTATGGCATCTGTGCGGCAAAAAGTGCAGGTGCCCATGTGATCGCTCACAGGGAGGACAGATTCGGGTTCACCCAGGAGATGGCAGATCATGTGGTCCGTGATATGTATCATGTAAAAGAGATGATCAGAACAAAATTTAATTTGTAAAGTCGGTGATAAAATTGTAAGCGATCGTTATAACAAAAAATATAATAGTAATGAGCCGGATATTAACTGGAAAAGTTTCTATAAAGGGGTCATGGCCCTCGTAATTCCGATGGCCTTGCAGAACCTGATCAATACAGGCGTCAGCGCCTGCGATGTGTTTATGCTGGGAAAGGTGGGAGAGACTGCGTTGTCTGCGTCCTCACTTGCCAGACAGGTGCAGTATATTATGTCCCTGTTCCTTTTTGGTTTAACCTCCGGGGCAACTGTACTTACTGCCCAGTACTGGGGGAAAGGTGATAAAAAAACCATCGAGAGGATACTCGCTATGGGAATGTGCATGGCAGTCGCAGTGACTGCCATATTCACACTGGTATCCCTTCTGATGCCTGAAACGCTGATCAGGATTTTTACCAATGAATCCGAAGTGATCAGAGAAGGAGTCAAGTATCTGCGGATTGTGGCGTTTTCTTATATAGCCATCGGAATTACTGATGTGTATCTGTATATTATGCGGAGTGTGGAGCGCATTAAAGTTGCGACGGCAGTATACTTAAGCTCTTTGATCTGCAATGTAATCTTAAATGCGGTTTTTATTTTTGGAATATTCGGCTGCCCTGCGATGGGGATAAGGGGAGCCGCCTTAGCAACGCTTCTGGCAAGAATTCTGGAACTGATCCTCGTAATCGGATATGCAAAAATCTATAACAGGGAAATTCTTTTTCGCATGAAATACTTTTTCCATATGGACTCCGGGCTGCTGAAAGATTTCCTTGTGTGTGCAGTCCCTGTGATCTTAAATGAAGTCTTGTGGGGAATTGCCAACTCTGCGAGTACAGCGATCCTTGGGCACATGGGGAGTGCGGCGGTAGCTGCAAATTCAGTGGCTCAGGTCACAAAAGAGATGTCTATGGTCGTGAGTTTCGGAATCTCTAATGCGGCAGCAATTTATCTGGGGAAAACCATCGGGGAGAAGAAGTATCAGCATGCCAGAGCCTATGCGGAGCGTTTTGTAAAACTCAGCATTCTTCTGGGAATCGGAAGCGCTGTGATCATTCTCTTATCCTCTCAGATGATCATAATGGTAATGGCTATGACGCCGTTAACCAAGGATTACCTGCGGTTTATGATGTGTGTAATGGCTTACTATGCGGTTGCCCAGACCCTGGATGAAACTGTGATCGTGGGGATTTTCCGTTCCGGCGGAGATACCAGATTCGGACTGATCATAGACCTGACGGCTATGTGGGGATGTTCTGTTTTGCTTGGAGCGGCAGCAGCTTTTGTATTCCACTGCAGTGTACCGGTTGTGTACGCGCTCCTGATGAGCGATGAGCTGGTGAAAATTCCGATCATCTGGGGCAGATATAAAAACTGCAGCTGGATCAGAAATATCACGAGAGAAATAGAGTGAGCTGTATCTGTTTTCGGCAGTCATCATTGAGGGAAGAAGTGAATATAGTGTAAGAGCAGAATCAGACTCCGGGGAGGAATCGGCATGGAAAGCAAATGTCAGCAGCCAGTCACACTGGGAATGGCAGTCATAATGGTTTTTACTGCTCTATACGGTTATCGGGGAAGGTCAGGATCTTTGCATGAACTGACCTTCCTCAGCAACTTTTTGTCCGGGGTATTTCTGTCCCTCACTTTCTTTTTCAGGCGGTCAGGGAGAAAGGTACCGCAGATTTTGTATTTCGACTGTATGATGCTGTTATTCCTGGTCCTGATTGTCTGTGCGGCATTTACCGGGGTATTTAAATTTAACGGTATGTTTTTCTGTTTGCATATGCTTAATCCGCTTTTAATGATATTTTACTATTTTCTGTTCTGTGATATGAACCGTGTGCAAAAGACCAGACAGATTCTCAGTGCTTTAGCCGCACCGATGCTGTATCTTGTATTTGCGGCGGGATATGGGAAAGTGACAGGAGATTCTATTTACTTTTTTCTGAATGTAAAAAAATACGGGTATGGCTACTGTGTATCCTTTATAACGGTCCTCTTCGCTGCTGTGGTGATGATCGGATGTGCGATGTTTTTTTTGAACAGGATCATACAAAATAATTCACCTTTTCGTTTTAATAAGCGAAAGGAAAGATCATATATAACTAGTGCCAAAAGTGCTCTGGACAGTACTGTATCAAATGCTATAAAATGAAAACAAACGATGAACAGGTAAGGAAGGGGAATTTGATATACATGAAAGGTAAAACAAAACCGCTGCCACAGATTGCTGCTGAAGATATTATTGATCTGATCAAATCCAACAGACTGGAGCCGGGTGATCGGCTGCAGAACGAATATGAACTGGCAAAATTATTAAATGTAGGGCGTAGTACGGTCAGAGAGGCTATCAGGATTCTTGTATCCAGAAATATTTTAGAGGTACGGCAGGGAGCCGGTACTTTTGTGTCCTACAAAAATGGAATCCCGGAGGATCCCCTGGGGTTGGCATTTGAAGGCTCTGCGGAAAGCCTTGCGCTGGACATGATGGATGTGCGTCTGATGCTTGAACCGGAAATTGCAGCGCGGGCGGCGATGAATGCCACTAAGAGACAAATTGCCGCTATGCTGGAACAATGTCAAACGGTCGAGGACTTGATCAAGGCAAATAAACCTTACCGGCAGGAGGATGCTCTGTTTCATCAACGGGTTGCAGAGTGCAGCGGAAACAGGGTAGTAGAAAAACTGATACCGATCATCACATCCTCTGTGCAGCTGAATATTGGGGTGACTAGGGATAAATATAGAGTACAGACTGTGACAGAGCACCGCAATATTGCGGAGGCGATCACAAATCATGATGTTTATAAAGCTAAATATAGTATGATATCTCATCTGAACATACTTCGGTCAGGAATCATAGACAATACTTAGGAGGATGACATATATTTTAGCTTTTGATTAGGGTTTTCGGAGTTTATTTGGACGTTTCGTAATGAAAGTCTGAAATAGACTCTTTTTTTGTTTCTAAAGGAAATAGTGGATTTAAAATATAACATACAATATTCATCAGATGTATTTTGGGGAATGAAAGAAAAGGTATTGTGTGTTTTTGATAAAACATAAGTGAAAAATTATAAAATAATACCAAAAATATTAGGGAATACTAAAAGTATATTGACAGAAATAATGAGCGGGGGGATAATAAAAACATCAAATACATCAGATGAATTTGAAGCAAATATAATATAAATGTGGAGGTAATAGGATGAAATCAAGTGAAAGATTCGGAATCATCAGACGGGCAGCTACAGTAATTCTGGTATTTGTGGTGATGACGGCAGTAATGGCGGGGTGTAAAATCAGCAATACCTCCCTAAAAAGCAAACAGCTTGTATTCCGAATGTCAATCGTAGACGGGGAGTCATCTCCAATCTACAAAGGAGCTAAAGCAATGGCAGACAGTGTATACGAGAAGACGGATGGACGGATTAAGATCGTTGTTGTCACGGGTGGAGCGCTGGGAGATGAAAGAGGATCTACGGAATTGTGTTCACAGGGAGACTTGGACATTGCATCTGCTGCAAATTCTGTTTTAACCAACTGGATTCCTGAAATGGACATTCTTGATCAGCCTTATCTTTGGGAAAATGAAGATCAGGCACATAGAGCGGTGGATGGACCGGTGGGAGACTTGATTGAGAAAGCGGCAAAAGAAAAGTTAAATGTACACGTGATAGGATATCTGGAATCCGGATTTAGAGACACATTTTCAAAGAAGCCGATTAAGGAGATTGGTGATTTCAAAGGTGTTAAGATCCGCACCATGCAGAACCAGTATCACATGGCAGCGTTTCAGTCATTTGGTGCCATGCCCACCGCAATGGCGTACAACGAAGTGTTTACAGCGCTCCAGCAGGGAACCATCGATGCCTGTGAGAACGCAGTGAGCAACTGTTTATCCAATGGGTACTATGAAGTTACGAAAGATGTAACCTATACACACCATGTATTTACTTATATTCCAGTGATGATGTCTGACAAAGCATGGCAGATGATCCCTGAAGAGCTGAGAGATGAATTTATGGAAGGCTGCAGAGAAGGATATACCGCGCAGAGAAAATATCTGAAGGACACAAATAGAGAAGCTGTAAAAGTGCTGAAAAAGAAAGGCGTAAAATTCTGGAATATTAATACGGATGAATTAAAGATGTCCTATCAGAAGAAAGCAAAAGAGAAGGGTTATACCTTTGATAAAAAGTGGCAGAAAGCAGTTGATCAAATACTTGCAGACACAAAACAAGGGGGAGAAAAATGAAAAACATGCTCAAAGCGCTGACAAAGGCGGAGAATGGAATCATGTTCGCAGCCTTTGCCGTTATGGTTGCCAGTTCTTTTGCCCAGGTTGTCAACAGAAACTTTTTTAAACTTCCGATTACCTGGTTTGATGAAGCGTCCACGTACTGCATGATCTATATGGCTCTGATCGGAACAGAGATCGGACTCAGGGATGGAACGCAGATCGCAGTGACGGCTGTAGTTGAAAAGTTTCACGGAAGAGGGAAAAAGATGGTACAGATCATCTCGAAAATCATTGTTTTAATCTTTTCTGTTACGATCCTAGTTACCGCTGTCAACATGGTAGGAACACAAATGAAGAGCGGGCAGACGTCAGCGGCCCTGCAGCTGCCGATGGCAGTTCCGTATGCGGCCATTGTGATCAGTTTCGGAATGATCGTGATTGTTCAGGCAGGATTCACCATCAGGATGATCTCAGATCTAATTACAGGAAAACATAAAGAAGAGGAGGTGGAGGCATAATGTCAACAGCGTTAATACTATTTGGATCCATGGCAGTTTTTTTGATCATCGGTGTTCCGATCGCATTTGCCCTGGGAGCCTCCGTGTGGGCTACCATTGTATTTAGCCCGGATTTTACGGTAACCACGGGAATCATCGCGCAGAGGATTTTCGGAGGATTGGAGTCTGCATCCATCATGGCTATCCCGTTTTTTATTCTTGCGGGGAATTTAATGACAAAAGGCGGTATCTCAAAACGTCTGGTTGATTTTGCGAACAGCATCGTCGGGGGCGTACGCGGCGGTATGGCGCTGGCGCTGGTACTCGCATCTGCTTTCTTCGCGGCGCTTTCAGGATCCGCACCGGCCACTGTGATCGCTATTGGATCTATGCTTTATCCGGAGATGGTAAAGCTGGGATATCCTAAAGACCGAACCGCCGGATTGCTGGTCGTGTCCGGAGGACTGGGGCCGGTGATTCCCCCGAGTATTATCATGGTAGTCTATGCTACCATCACGGGTGCGTCCATCGGAGACATGTTTACATCGGGTATGTTTATCGGAATTATGATCATGGTGATTTTAATGGTCGTAGTTTTGATGCTGGCCAATAAGGAAAAATGGCCGAAGGCAGAAAAACGGCCGACGATGAAAGAACTTGGGGAGACCTTTGTAAGAGCTATTCCTGCTATTCTTTTACCGGTGATCATTCTTGGCGGAATTTATTCGGGATTGCTGACCCCTACGGAATCAGCAGCTGTGGCGGTTGTCTGGGCATTGATTGCGGGAATTTTCATCTATAAAGAGGTCAGGGTAAGTGAACTGATTCCGATTTTTCTGGACTCGGCAAAAGGTTCGGCGATGATCCTGTTTATTATCGCAACCTCCACCGCCTTCTCATGGATATTTGCTTATTCCGGAATATCAGGTGAACTGGTACACTTTATCGTCGGATTGGATTTAAGCAAAACATTGTTCTGCTTTGTAGTAGCAATTGTACTGCTGATTTTCGGAACCTTCCTGGAGGGAATTGCGACATGTGTTCTGATGGTTCCGATCCTTTGGCCAATTGCAGGCAGCCTTGGTGTAGATGCTGTCCATTTTGGAATGATTGTCTCTATTTCCAACGTCATCGGGACGATGACACCACCTGTGGCAGTCAATATCTTCTCGGCGGCATCGGTGACAAAACTTAAAATGGGAGAGATTGCAAAAGGACAGATTCCATTCTTTATCGGTTATGTGGCGGTGTTCCTGGCGGTGGTGTTGATACCGGCGGTCAGCAGATTTTTGATTGGGTGAACTGAAAGGAGTTAGATAATGAAGGATTTAAAAAATAAAATCAGAGTGGAGGGCTGGAAGGTCCAGTCTTCGGATGAGGAAGGATTTCATAAGGTGATTACACCTGACACCTGCGAGTGCAGAGAAGCTCAGGTTTTCCGTCTGAATTTAAAAGCGAAAGAAACGTATACATTGGAGTCCGGGGAATTAGAAATGCATCCGGTCCTTCTGGAAGGAAAAGCCCGGTTGAGCCACAGAGTTCTGAATCAGGAAATGGAGAAGTTTGACTCCTGTTATATTCCCGGGGGTGATAAGCTGACAATCACGGCAGCAGAAGACTGTATTTTCTACATTGCAGGTGCGCATTATGAAGGAATCGGGAAGCCTCATTTCAGAAAATTTGACATCTCTCTTCCGATTGGTGATATCCATCAGATTCACGGGGAAGGTGTAGGCAGACGTGAGGTTATGTTTACTCTCGCACCACAGGATACCGCTTCTAAATTGATATGCGGACTTACATGGTCCCAAGAAGGGGCGTGGACCAGCTGGCCGCCGCATCAGCATGAGAAAGACCTGGAGGAGGTTTACTGCTATTTTGATATGCCATCTCCAAAATTCGGATTACATATAAGCTACTTAAAAACCGGAGAGGTGGAGGATATTGTTACACATACGGTTCATTCAGGAACTATGGTACAGGCGCCGTGTGGATATCATCCTACGGTAGCAAGCCCGGGAAGCCGCAATGCCTATTTCTGGGTTCTGGCTGCATTTACGCCGGAAAGCAGAAGATATGACCTGGCAATAAATGATCCGGCATTTGAACAATAAATATTAGAAAAGGAGACAATACTATGGATTTAAATGACTTAACAAATAAAACAGCCATTGTAACCGGAGCTGCCCAGGGACTCAGCTGCGGCATGGCAGAGGGATTGATGGAAGCGGGAGCCAAAGTGTGCATTATGGATATCAATCCAAAGGCACCGGAGGTTGCACAGGAATATACGAGGAAGGGATTTCAGTGTTTTGCAGTGGTAACGGATCTTGGAAATGATAAAACACGGGAAACTGCTTTTCAAACGGCGGTAGAAAAGCTGGGGGGACATCTGGATATCATCGTCAATGGTGCCGGGGTACAGAAAAGATACCCAAGTGAAGACTTTCCGCTGTCAGAGTGGGATTTTGTCATCAATGTAAACCTGAGAAGTGTATTTGCGCTATGCCAGCTGGCAGGAAAAACATTTCTGAAGCAGGGAGGAAAGGGAAAGATTATCAACATTGCGTCAATGCTTTCGTTCTTTGGTGGATATACAGTGCCGGCATATGCGGCATCCAAAGGAGGAGTCGCCCAGCTGACCAAAGCGCTGTGCAATGAATGGGCAGAGAAAGGAATTAATGTCAATGCTCTGGCTCCCGGATACATGGCAACGGATATGAACACAGCGCTGCTAGATCCGGAAAATCCGAGAAATGCAGCTATCACCGAACGTATTCCGTATAAAAAATGGGGTACACCGGAAGATATGAAGGGGCCGGTGGTATGGCTGGCATCAGATGCATCTGATTATATCAACGGAGCAGTAGTTCCGGTAGACGGCGGATATTTAGTTCGATAGAGAGGATTTTAATTATGAAAGTTATCATTACGGATTGTGACCATGAAAATATAGACATTGAGACAAAAATATTTGCAGACGCGGGGATCGATATGGAACTGAAACAGGCAGTGACAGAAAATGAAGTGATTGCCCAGTGCCAGAATGCAGAGATATTTATAGTTCAGTATGCAAAAATAACAGAAAAGGTTATGGAACATTGTCCTAAATTAAAATATGTAGTGCGCTACGGCGTAGGTGTCGATACCATTGACCTTGCGGCGGCACAAAAGCATGGGGTGCAAGTGGGGAATGTGCCGGATTACGGAATGAATGAGGTAGCCGACCATGCCATTTCCCTCGCATTAGCTATGATAAGAAAAATCGTAAAAATGAATGCGGTGACAAAAAATGAAGGATGGGATTATACAAATGCGATTCCGGTTCACCGTTTCAGTGAGTTAACCGTGGGAGTCATTGGGCTTGGCAGAATTGGACGCAATTTTGCCAAGAAAATGCATGCGCTCGGGTTTAGCGTCATAGGCACAGATCCTTATTATAAAGCGGCATCGGAAACAGACAGGTACGTACAAACGGTAAGTATGGAGGAAGTGATCAAACGGTCTGACATTATTTCCCTGCACTGCCCAGCAGACGGCAATGTCGATCTGTTCAATAAAGAAACATTCCGCAAAATGAAAAAATCGGCGATTCTCATTAATGTTGCCCGGGGCGGGATCATCAATGAACCAGACCTTAATCAGGCCTTAAAGAATGGGGAAATCGCAGGAGCAGCATTAGACTGTATGCTCGGGGAGCCGGTCAGCAAAGCTTCTGTCCTGTTCAAACATGAAAATCTGATCGTAACTCCTCATATGGCATGGTATTCAGAGGAAGCGGCCGATGAACTGAAACGTAAGGTGGCTGAGGAAGCTGTGAGGTTTGCCAACGGAGAAGCTATACATTACCCGGTCAACAGTCTGGCATAGGAAGGAGAACATATGGGACTTAAGTTGTTAGAACAGATAAAAAGGATTGGGATCGTGCCTGTCATTCAGTTAGAGCGTGCAGAAGATGCGGTACCGTTGGCGGCGGCGTTGTGCGAAGGAGGGCTTCCCTGCGCAGAAGTTACCTTCCGCACAGACGCGGCGGCAGAATCCATAAAAAAGATGAAAGCGGATCAACCGGATATGCTGGTAGGAGCCGGAACCGTATTGACAATACAGCAGGTGGACGAAGCCGTGGCGGCAGGAGCAGAATTTATCGTGAGTCCCGGTCTGAATCCGGATATTATAGAGTACTGCAGTAAAAAAAATATTTTGATTCTTCCTGGATGTGCCAATCCGAGTGATGTGGAGCAGGCAATCAAATATGGATTGAAGGCAGTGAAATTTTTTCCGGCGGAAGCAGCCGGAGGGATTCAGACGATCAAAGCTATGGCTGCCCCGTACACACAGATGAAATTTATGCCTACCGGTGGAGTGAATGAGTCAAATATCTGTGATTACCTAAACTTTGACCGTGTTATTGCCTGCGGCGGAACGTGGATGGTACCGGCTGATCTCATCGCAGCCGGAGAATTTGAAGAGATCAGGGAACTGACACAGAAAGCGGTACAGAATATGTTGGATTTTCACTTGGCGCACGTGGGAATCAACTGTGACAGTGCAGGTGAAGCCCGCCGGACGGCAAATATATTTGAGCAGCTTTTTGGATTTAAAGCAGATGAGAATTCGGCTTCCATTTTCTCTGCGAATTTTATAGAAACCATGAAATCACCTTTCCTCGGAACGAAAGGGCATATTGCCATTGCAGCCAATTCAGTGGAGCGGGCGAAGACCTATCTGGAAAGAAAAGGTGTCGTATTTCAGGAGGACAGCGCGGTGTACCGCAAAGATGGAAAAATGCAGGCTGTTTATATGCAGAATGAGATTGGCGGATTCGCTCTTCATCTGGTGAGAAATCCCAAATTACCATAGATTTGAGAGGTGGAAAAATGAGCAAGACAATATTATTTGGGGAGCCAATGGCGCTTTTGATTGCTGCTGCGGAAGGGCCTCTGGAGGAGGTAACGCATTTTGAAAGAGCATTGTCTGGTGCTGAGGTGAATGTGTCCATCGGTTTGTCAAGACTTGGCCATGATGTAGAGTATCTGACAAGACTGGGAGATGACCCATTTGGACATTATATAGAAAAGACATTGAGAGAGAATCAGATTGGGACGGAAATGATCACATATGATCCCATATACCGGACAGGAATTCAGCTGAAAAACCGTGTGACTGACGGAAGTGATCCATATGCTCCTTACTACAGAAAAGGTTCGGCGGCATCTCATATTTCCGAGGAAGAGATTGATTCTATTGACCTGTCTGATGTGGAACTCGTGCACATTACTGGAATTCCTCCGGCACTGTCTGAGACAGCAAGGAAGGCGTCTTTCCGACTGATGGAACGGGCCAAAGAAAAAGGGATCACGATCACGTTTGATCCCAATCTGCGACCGGCATTATGGGAAAACGAAGAAATCATGAGGAATGTCATCAACCGGATGGCAGAGTATGCGGATATAATACTTCCGGGCATCGAAGAGTGCAGAATCCTGGTCGGAACCGATGACAAGAAAAAAGCGGCTGAGTTTTACCAAGCCTGTGGCATTAAAACAGTGATCATTAAAGATGGAGCCAAAGGAGCCTTTGTGAAAGAAAAAGATAAGGCTTATATGGTGCCGGGGTTTAAAGTAAAAAAAGTTGTTGATACGGTCGGGGCAGGCGATGGATTTGCAGTGGGAGTGATCAGCGGAATTCTGGAAGGCATAAATATAGAAGATAGTGTAAGACGGGGAAATGCTATTGGAGCCATGCAGATCATGGATGTCAGTGATAATGAAGGACTGCCCATAAGAAAACAACTGGAGGAATTTATGAGGGCAGAGAACGACTAAAGAAATACTCTTCTTCTGGGATAATTAAATAGTTATTTGCAATTGACTTCTTTTTTTAAGCTATGTTAAAATCTACCTATAAATAGAAAATAGGATAGTGAATGTAAGAGTGAGCTAAACCTATGTGTATAGATAATTTTGGAAGCGCAAGCTTTCAGTTTTGTTTGTGCACATAGGTTTTTATTATTTTCGGATGTATACCAACAGCCGGCCTGAAAAGGGGATAGATTATGAGAATCTTTAAAGTTCTGAATAACAATGTGGCAGTGATTCTGAATGAAGACGGTCAGGAAAAGATCGTCATGGGTAGAGGCATCTGTTTTAAAAAGAAGGCAGGGGATGATTTAAACCCTGAGGCGATCGACAAGACATTTTTCCTTTCCGGAACCGAAGCCCACAATAAGTTCCAGGTACTGATTCGGGATGTCCCGATGGAGCACATTGCCATCGGGGAGGAGATCATTTCATAGGCGAAAACCAAATTGGGGAAAAAACTGAATGATATGGTTTACATTTCCCTCATTGACCATGTACATACCTCGATCGTCCGGTTTTTGGACGGTGTGACGGTGAAAAATGTTCTGCTTTGGGACATCCGCAGATTCTATAAAGATGAATATCAGATCGGACTGTGGGCCCTAAACTTGGTCGAAGAAAAATGTAAGGTCCGGCTCCCGGAAGATGAGGCCGGGTTCATCGCGTTACATCTGGCCAATGCCCAGATGGATGACGACACGATGCACAACATGTATGAAATCACCCGGATCATGCAGGAAGTGGTCAATATCGTAAAATACTTTTTCAAGATAGAGTTTGACGAGGACGACGTTTACTATTACCGTTTTGTGACGCACCTGAAGTTTTTTGCAAAGCGTCTGATCGAACACACGGCTTATGAGGAAGACAGCAGTGACGGCCTTTGGGAAGTGATCAGAGAAAAGTATCCGGAGGCTTTCCGGTGCACTGAAAAGATTACGCAGTTCATTGCAGGAAAATATGAATATGACCTGTCAAAAGAAGAGCAGCTTTACCTGACGATCCACATTGAGCGGGTTATGAACAAAACAAAAAAGCAATAAATTTCAATTATCATGTACGCCAGGATGGTGACATTTGGTTGGCCAAGCCTTCATAAATATAATTTCAATTAAATGGAGGTAAGAAAATGGGTAAGTACGAAACATTGGCAAAAGAAATTGTCAAAAATGTAGGTGGAAAGGAAAACGTCAGCATCCTTGTCCACTGCATCACAAGGCTCAGATTTAAACTAAAAGACGAGAGCAAAGCGAAGGATGATGTGCTGAAAAACATGGACGGCGTGGTCACAGTGATGAAAAGCGGCGGACAGTACCAGGTGGTCATTGGCAATCATGTGCCGGATGTCTTTGCGGAGGTGATGCCCCTGCTCGGACTGGCAGAAGAAGCAGGGCAGGAGGAAGACCCAGAAAAAGGAAGTCTGTTTAACAGGGCCATTGATACGATTTCCGGGATTTTTCAGCCGATCCTTGGGATCATGGCTGCCTGTGGTATGGTCAAGGGTTTGAATGCTCTGTTTGTAGCATTGGGTCTTTACTCAGATGCCTGCGGAGGTTATCTTATTTTAAATGCCATCGGAGATGGGCTGTTTAACTTTCTGCCCCTGTTCCTCGGCTACACGGCAGCAAAGAAATTCAGACTAAAGCCAATGCTCGGCCTGGTGATCGGAACCATCATGTGTTATCCGACCATTCAGAACAGCGCTTTGTCAGCCGGAGGGAATGCTCTCTATACACTGTTTGGCGGAACAATGTTTGCATCTAAAGTTTATACGGATTTCTTTGGTATCCCATTAATCGGCATGGATTATACAGGGACCGTAATTCCAGTCATCTTTGTCGTCTATTTTGCTTCAAAATTCGAGAAGTTTTTTAACAAATTTATCCCCGATTTAGTAAAATTCTTTTTTGTCCCGATGTTCACACTGCTTGTGGCAATCCCGGCAGGACTGCTGGTGATCGGACCTTTAGCGACTTTTGGATCCACCGTTATTGCAGAGGCAGTTATGACTGTCAGAAATTTCAGCCCGATGCTTGCAGGAGCCATTGTGGGGCTTGCATGGCAGATTCTGGTGATCTTCGGCCTGCACTGGGGCTTCATTCCGGTGTACATCAATAATATTATGACAAATGGTTTCGATAACGTTATGATGCCGTTTTTTGCATGCACTTTTGCCACATCCGCAGTCGTTCTGGGTGTTTTCTTTAAGACGAAAAATAAACTGATCAAAGAAATGGCCATCCCAAACTTTATTTCCGGTATCTTTGGAGTCACAGAGCCGGCCATTTATGGAATTCTACTCCCGTTAAAAAAACCGTTTATCATCAGCTGTATCGTGGGAGGCATCGGAGGAGGATTCTACGGAGCCTTTAATTTCAGAAAGTTTATGATGGGAGGCATGGGTATCTTTGAATTCCCGGCAATGATCGAACCGGACGGAAGCATGGGGAATTTAATCGTAGCAGTCGTTGGCGTGATCATCAGCATGGTTTTGGGATTTGCCGCGACCATGATCTTTTATAAAGAAAAGGAACCAGCCGCTGTACAAGGGACAGAAGAACAGGACAAGGATTAGTTGGAAACAGAAGTTACGGGACAGAAAAAAATCATGGAACAGCTGGAAATCGCAAGTCCTATCAAGGGCAGGGTATTAAAACTGGAATCCGTCAAAGATGCGGCTTTCGCATCAGGAGTCCTTGGAAAGGGAGCGGCTGTGCTGCCGGAGGAAGGAAAAGTTTATGCCCCTGCATCCGGTGTCGTGTCAGCCTTATTCCCGACACTCCATGCCCTGGGAATCGAAACCGATGACGGAGTACAGATCCTGATTCATATTGGTCTGGACACTGTTCAGCTAAACGTAGAAGGCTTTGAGGCTATGATAAAACAGGGGGACCGGATCGAAAAAGGACAGCTGCTGATCACCTTTGATAAGGAATTTATAGAAAGCAAAGGCTATTGCGTCGAGACACCTGTACTGGTTTCCAATTCTGATGACTTTCTGGATGTGGTGGAAACCCGCGAAGAATATGCAGCCGCAGGTGACCTGTTATTGAATGTTCTGAAATAGGAGGATGAGAACATGGGATTTCCAAAGAATTTTTTATGGGGCGGAGCAACGGCGGCAAACCAGCTGGAAGGCGGTGTATTTGAAGGCGGAAGGGGTCTTGCAAATGTAGATGTTTGTCCGTCCGGAGCAGACCGGTCTTCGGTCATCGCAGGGCACCGAAAAATGCTTAAAATGGATGATAAACACGAGTATCCGGCAGCAGAGGCTGTGGACTTCTATCATCACTTTCGGGAAGATATCCGCCTGTTTGGGGAAATGGGATTCAAGGTTTACCGTCTGAGCATTGCCTGGACCAGAATCTTTCCGAATGGAGATGAACAGGAACCCAATGAGGAGGGACTGTGTTTTTACGAAGAAATTTTCAAAGAATGCAGGAAATATCACATCCAGCCATTGGTTACGATTTCTCATTTTGACTGCCCGGTTTATTTGATTGAGAAGTATGGGGGATGGAGAAACAGAGAAATGATTCGTTTCTATCTGCGTCTCTGTGAAGTGTTATTCACCCGATTTAAAGACGATGTCACCCACTGGCTGACATTTAATGAGATCAATATGATCCTTCATGCACCATTTATGGGAGCAGGCATTTACTTTAAAGACGGTGAAAATGAGGAACAAGTGAAATATCAGGCTGCCCACCATGAGCTGGTGGCAAGTGCGCTGGCGACAAGGATGGCCCATGAAATAAATCCTGAAAATAAGGTGGGATGTATGTTTGCGGCCGGCAGCGCTTATCCGTATACCTGCAGGCCGGAAGATGTCTGGGAGGCACTGCTTACTGACCAGGAAAATTATTTCTTTGTGGACGTACAGTCCAGAGGATATTATCCGTCTTATGCGGTGAAGAGGCTTCAAAAAAAAGGAGTTTTTCCAGTGATGGATGCAGGAGATGCAGAGATTTTGGGAGAGTATACCGTTGATTTTATTTCTTTTACCTATTATAACAGCAGATGCATCGCGGTACCGGGAGGCGGACAGGAGGAAGCAGAAGGAAATCTGTTTAAGTCGGCAAAGAATCCTTATCTTTCTTACAGTGACTGGGGATGGCCGATCGATCCGCTGGGGCTGCGCATTACGTTAAACCAGGTGTATGACAGATACCAAAAGCCATTGTTTATTGTTGAAAATGGATTGGGAGCTTTCGATGAGCCTGATGAGAACGGTTATGTGGTAGATGATTACCGGATTGAATACCTGAGGGAACATATCCGTGCCATGAAAGATGCTGTGGAGGAGGACGGAGTGGAACTGATGGGGTACACTTCCTGGGCTCCTATCGATTTAATCAGTGCCTGAAGCGGGGAGATGAAAAAACGGTACGGATTTATCTACGTGGACAAACAGGAAGACGGCAGCGGAACACTGGCCAGATCAAGGAAGAAATCTTTTTATTGGTATAAGAAAGTCATAGAGACGAACGGGGAAGAATTGTAATTAGCTTTCTATATGTTCTTCAAAGGTGTCAGGGAGCTCAAAACAAGAGGTTCCTGACACCTTTTTCTTTGTGTTAAAATTTCCTTTTCTGAAGGATAGATATTTTCACAAAGGTTAAGGCCAGACCGTAAATAAACAAAAGCAGTACAGCAGGAAATACTTTTATTCCTATAAAATAGGGTTCTTTGGCGAAGGAATCCGGAAGAAATGAAATCGGCGGTACGATCCAAAGAATAAATTTTGAGACGGGAAATGCCGCCGTCAGAGAAGTTTTGATCACTGATACTATGTCGACAAGTGTAATCATGAGTAAAGCAGATTTCCTGTCTTTTATGACTCTGGGATGAGACAGCTCACCCAGACTGCATCCCATAAATGCAGAAGAGGACAGCAAAAAAAATCCAAATATGATATCTTCAGGCAGCAGCTTTCGGTCAAACAGCATCTGGCTGTTGGACAGATTGATCAACACTGGGATCAGCAGGCAAAGCAGAGCAGTCAGCATGCTGAGGCTTAAAAGGAACAGGGCATGTCCCCAATCGTATTGATTCGTGCTGCGCAGTCTCAATCTTATAATCTGTTCCGACGCTGTATCTTCCAGAATGCAGACGGATGTGCCGATCCAGGAAGAAATCAGAAAAACAAACAGACAGCAGCTGGCCAGACTGGCCACTACACTTACTGGTTTTGCTGAATATAAAGTAAACAGCATTACTACTAAAGCAGCAAAGGGCATAACAAATTTATTTGACTTCAAATACTGCAGGTATTGATATTTTATGAGACCGCTAATGATCCGCATCTTCCATCCTCCTTAAAAGCCATCCTTCCTGTATCATATATGCGATCACAGGATTGCTTTCCGATTCTTTTACTTCTATTCTATATTTACCGCAGCAGCTTTTGATTCGTCCTGTACACAGATCAGGAATTTCAGCCCCTTCTTTCTTATCAAACCATAGAATATAATGTTTTTCTGCCGCATTTTCCGGGCTGTCTGCCAGGGATAAATGTTTCCTGTCAATTTGATACACTGTGTCACTGATACTGTCAATCAAATATTGTTCGTGGCAGGACATAAGAATAGTCATTCCTGTTCTGCGCAGTTCATTTATTTTTTGTATGAACACATCCTGAGAGTCTGTGTCCTGGCCGGACAGAGGCTCGTCTAATATTAAAACATCGGGAGTTTTTAACAGAGCCTGTATGACCGACACTTTTTGCAAGGTCCCTTTTGATAAGTGTTTCATCGGAATATCCAGCATATCAGATAAAAAGAATTCTTCACACAGCGCCTTATACCTTGTCTTTACATCCTCAGTACTCAGACCATCCAGATATCCCATATGCCGGAGGTATTGTCTGGCCGTGAGATTCATTTTAGGGAACCGCTCAGGAACATAGTGGAACAGAGGAGCACCGTAATATAGGACATTCCCATGTGTGGGACGTATTAGTCCTGTGAGCAGTTTTAATAATGTACTCTTTCCGCATCCATTGTGGCCCGTAAAGGCGATGGATTGGTTTTGGGATATGGAAAGGGTCAGATCCTGTAAGATGACCTCTTTGTTATATGATTGAGTGATGTTTTTTAGTTCTATTAGATGGTCCACAATTCTCCCCTTATCTCAGACATGGTATGATTCATATAAATTAACTTTGTAAATATTGTAACAGAGATTATGCTGGAAAGTAAAAAAATTCGATTTTTCAGGGAACATTTTTTAATGCTATGACATTATATAAGTGAAAGGGTTAAGATCCGAACAAGATTTTATAGCAGAATGGAGGCTTTTGTTATGACGACAGAAGAGATGGAAGTACTAGTGAATGAATATGGGACATCCTTGTATCGTTTCTGCTGCCATTTGACCGGTAATGTTCCTGAAGCCGAAGATCTGTATCAAGACACCTTTCTAAAAACTGTCGAGTTAAGCCACAAACTCGACAGATGTGGCGATGGTAAGAGCAAACGAAACTATCTGATTGGGATTTCCGTAAATCTCTGGAAGAATAAAAAGAGGAAGAGCTTATGGAGAAGAAACATTGTTTCAGAGACGGAATTCGATGATTTGAGAGCAGCCGACACCAGAAATTTAGGCGGGCTTGAAGAAGCAGTTGTCAAACAGGAACTGCTTGATGAAGTGAATAGGCTGATCGGCAGCCTTCCCGAAAAACAGAAAATTATTATGAATATGTATTATGCAGCTGAAATGAGTATCGAGGAAATATCACACAACCTTAAAATTTCCAGGAAAACAGTCAGGAGCAGTATGAGCAAAGCGAGAACGAAGATCAGAAGCAGTTTGGAGGCGAGTGGTTATGAAATATGATTTGGAAGAATTAATAAATGAAACATATAAGAATAAACAGGAACCTCCTGAACAGCTGAATATCTCTGTTCTGAAAAAAATGGAGGAACATGTTATGAAGAAAAAACAAAAAACTAACAAAATGATGAAAATTGCAGCTGCGGCATGCGCTGTATTACTGCTGGCGATTCCGGCAGGAGTCATTGCAGCACCTAAAATTGTGAACTATTTTAAAAGTGAAGTTAAAAAAGATCAGTATGCTGTAGATATATCTGTAAACACGGAGCAGAATAAAAAATTGAAAAAGAAAATCCCTTATGTATCCCTTTCCTATCATTTGCCGGACAAATACCGTGAGGGAGGTTCAGGGTTAAAAGGATGGTATGAATTTAACTACAAGTCTGGGGCCCATGCCGGAAAAGATTTTTCATTCGAACTGGTACAAATGGATAAGTCCGTGGACAAAGATTATTATGTCGATGATGTAAAACAGGCGGATAACTTAAAGATTAGCGGACATAAAGCGATTTATATGAACCGATATTATATAAAAGACAGCAGATATATCAAAAATGACACTTATAATAAAAGCATGTTTGTATTTTATGAAGAATATGGCTATATGATTCGGTACTATGCGATGTCTGGTGTAAGTAAGAAAGATTTGTCAAATTTTGCGTCCCAGGTAAAACTTAAGAAATGTAAAAAATCTGAGGCTTCAGGCTACGTCCGACTCTCTGAGAAGACACAAAAGAATTTACAGGGACAGGAAAGAGGAAAAGATACAAAAATAAAAGGAATTTTCAAAAATGCTGGAGACAATGTAAAATATGATGATGCTGAGTATGAGATAGCTTCAGTGGGAATCAAAGACGATATCAGCGGATTATACGGAAAAGGTTTTTCAAGTACTGTTGATCTTCAAGAAATTTTAGATAAAAATGGTAAACTAAAATCATACAGAAGAGAAACTTTAAAAGGTGGTGACGGACGCCATTCTGCATCAATATCAGTTGCAGATACAAAGACTGTAAAGCAGAAGATGGTTTATATTACAATGAAGATAAAAAATACAGGAAAAGAGGAAAAAATAATAAACGTGTGCAGGCCCCTCACTTATTTGAGAAAAACAAAAGACGGAAGCTGGCGTATCCTTGAGGAATACAACAGACCGGAGGCTTTTAGGAATTGTCAGTTAGACAAGTGTGCCCAATATTTTCAGGAGACAGACGGGGGATATCGTTTTTATCTTAAAACGTTGAAGCCAGGACAGGAAGAGATTTATCATATTGGATATTTTGTAGATGAGGATTTACTGGACAAGGCCTATATCCAAATAGATGGTGGGGGAGACAGCGGTAAAGATAATACAGGATATATAAAAATAACAAAGTAAACTTATTAGATATAAAAAGAGATTACTGCCGTATAAATTGATACGGCGGTAATCTCTTTTATTATGGCCTTTTTGGCGAGAGTGATATAATGGAAATAGATGGAACATTCAAAGAAGATGAATTTGGAATTTTTTCTTATAAGATTTCATTTCCTCAGCAAAAAGTAGGATCAAAAGTTACTGTTACAGGGATAGAGATTTCCTTATTGATATCCCTATTTTCAGAACAGACACAAAGGTCTATATAAAAGCAGTTACTCCAAGCGGATATTGCAAAGTAAAGGTTAAAAATACTCAGTTTACAAAAATAAAATATGCCAACATTCTGTGTACAGGTGGGGAGAAAACAGATAAGCCCAAAATTAAAGTGAGCGGTAAGACCATAACGAAAAAGTTTAAGGGTAAAAAATTTAATGAAACTATCAAAGTAAAACTTCCAAAGAAAAAAGCTGGAAAAAGTATAAAGGTCATTATTTATGACAAATATGGTGACCAAAGAGCAAGTACGACAAAAAGGATTTACATCGGCCGGACCATAAAAATAGGAATGTCAGCCAAGAAGGCAGTTCTGACTACCTGGGGGAAACCTGTTTATAAAAGAAAAGCAAAGAAGGGCTACAAAGAATGGGGCTTCATTCGGGGGAATTATGGTCTGATTGCATTAATCAAGAAAGGCAAAGTTGCAAAGGTATATAAAGGCAGACTGAATTAAGGGATAAAGAAGATCATAGATTATAAAAGCGAAAAAACCTTCCACTGGCTGGAAGGTTTTTTTCGTGATTTTATTTATAAATTGTTTATATTTTATATGTTTTTTGTGAGTTTTTAACATGAAACACCGCGGGTTTGTTAAATATCAAACAAAAAAATCTATTTAATGAAAGGTATAACAATTATTTACTGGTAGCATTTGCCCAATTTTCTGAAATTCATTCTGAAAAAAATTAAAAACTCCCTCTTTACTTTCCACATCGTGTATCCGATACAATGAACTTAACAAATAACAGAAACGCAATAAGAAAGGAGCAACTATGAGTGTAATAATGGCCAACGCCATCGGTACCGGGATTTTCTGCTGTCTCTGGCAGGGAGTCGGCTCTGCCCTGGGGCTCGCCACATGGATCGGATTCGTCGGATGCACGTCATACTTTTCCGCCGGATGTGGGAAGACAGGGTTCATCAAGTCGATGTGCAGCAACTACACAGGTCTTCTGTGGGGCATGCTGATCATCCTGTCCGGCGGCATCAATAACACGATCATATTCGGAGCAGTCGTAACGGGATTCTTTTCCTGGCTGATCGTATTCCAGTCCCACATTGATGTTTTGTCCCTGGTACCCAATACGTTTATGGGAGGTTTTTCTGCATTCGCCAGCGGCGGAGATTGGAAAATGCTCTTAATCTGTCTTCTGTTAGGCAATATTCTCGGAGTGTCCTGCGACTATTCCGGAAGATTCCTTTTTAAGAAATTCGGAAAAGAATAGTGCCGGCTGAACGTCCCAGGCTCAGATGGAAAACCATGAAATTGATCATATAATAAGGAGTGTGAAACAACCATGAGTAAAATTACAAAAAAAGAGTATGGAGAAGAAATGGAAAAGGGCTTTAATTTAAGAACTGCAATGGAAGAAGCATCCAGATGTCTTCTCTGTCATGATTCACCCTGCAGCAAAGGATGCCCTGCAGGAACAGATCCCGGAAAGTTCATCCGTTCTCTCCGTTTCCGCAATATAAAAGGAGCTGCGGAGACAGTCCGCGAGAATAACCCGCTGGCAGGATGCTGCGCTCAGGTCTGTCCATACGGAAAAATGTGTGAGCAGGCGTGCAGCCGTACCGGCATTGATAAGCCGATCGAGATTGGAAAGATCCAGCGTTTTCTCGTAGAAGAAGAGAAAAACCAGGGAATGGAATTCTTAAAAGCGGCTGAGCCGAAGAAGGAAAAGATTGCCTGTGTAGGTGCTGGACCGGCCTCTCTTTCCTGTGCAAGACAGCTGGCGTTGGAAGGATATTCTGTGACGGTCTATGAAGCTCAGGACAAAGCAGGCGGTGTTCTTACATATGGAATTATTCCAACAAGGCTTCCTCAGGAAGTAGTGGATTTTGATATTCAGACCATTGAAAAACTCGGAGTAGAATTTAAATTTAATGAACCCATAGATGCGTCAAAACTTGAGGAGCTCAAAAATGATTACGATGCAGTATTCGTAGGAGCAGGTCTCTGGAAATCAAAGATGGTGGATATACCGGGCAAAGATCTGGAAGGTGTGGTAACTGCCATTGACTTCTTAAGGGAAGCTAAGACAAATACAGATCAGCTGGTACTTGGAGAAAATGTAATCGTGATCGGAGGCGGAGACGTTGCTATGGACTGTGTCACGACTGCAAAACAGCTGGGAGCGAAAGCAACCATCGTTTACCGCAGAACCATTGAAGAAGCTCCGGCAGATATGGATGAAGTCAGCTTCGTACAGAGTATGGGTATTCCGATCGTTCAGGAATTTGCACCGGCAGAAATCGTTGGAGAAAACGGACATGTTACCGCAATGAGATTTGAAGGACGTGACGGAGAATCCGGACTGACCATGAAGACCGATCAGGTTGTGTTGGCGATCGGCCAGGCAGTCGGAGACGACGTGGCAGACATTGCAGCCGGCGAAAATGTCTTCACAGGCGGAGACATGGTAAACGGCGGAAAAACTGTAGTAGAAGCTGTCGCTGAAGGCAAAGAAGCTGCAGAAAAGATTGCAGACTATTTTAACAAATAGAAAGGAGGCATTGAATATGTCCATAAAGAAAGATTTATCCATCGATTTTTTAGGAGTCAAATGTGAAAACCCATTTTTCCTCTCATCCTCTCCGGTAGGAAGCAACTATGAAATGTGTGCCAAAGCACTGGAGGCAGGATGGGCAGGAGTTTACTATAAGACCATCGGTATATTTATCCCGAACGAATGCTCCCCTCGATTCGATATCACATCAAAGGAAGGGACACCGTGGACTGGATTTAAAAACATGGAAATGATTTCAGATAAACCTCTGGAAGATAACCTGGAATACATGAGAAGACTGAAACAGGACTATCCGACAAAAGTTATCGTTGCCAGCATTATGGGAAGCAATGAAGAAGAATGGGAGATCCTCGCAAAGAAAGTAACAGAGGCCGGTGTCGATATGATCGAGTGTAACTTCTCCTGCCCTCAGATGACATCCTCTGCCATGGGGTCTGATGTAGGACAGAACCCGGATCTTGTGCGCAGATACTGCGAGGTTGTTTCCGGTGCCACTCATCTTCCGGTCATTGCAAAGATGACTCCAAATATCGGAAACATGGAGATTCCTGCAATCGCTGCCATGGAAGGCGGAGCTAAGGGAATCGCTGCCATCAATACAGTAAAAGCCATCACAAATATTGATGTGGAAAATATGACCGCCATGCCGGTAGTCAACGGTAAATCATCCATCTCCGGCTATTCAGGTGCGGCAGTAAAACCGATCGCGCTGCGTTTTATCACACAGATGAAACAGCATCCGGAATTAAAAGATGTCCCGATCACAGGAATCGGCGGTATTGAAACATGGAAAGACGCATTAGACTTTATCCTTGTAGGATCTTCAAACCTTCAGGTAACAACATCCGTTATGCAGTATGGATACCGTATTGTAGAAGATATGATCAGCGGTCTGTCCCATTTCATGGAAGACCATGGAATTGATAAATTATCTGATCTGGTAGGCGTGGCTCTGCCGAACATCGTGCCTGCTGATGACATTGACCGTACGTTCATCCTCTATCCGGATTTCAATAAGGATAAGTGTGTGGGATGCGGAAGATGCTATGTATCCTGCTTTGACGGCGGACATCAGGCCATTACATGGGATGAAAAAGAGCGGAAGCCGGTTCTCAATGAAGATAAATGTGTCGGATGCCATTTGTGCCTGAATGTCTGTCCGGTTATGGACTGTATTACCCCTGGAAAGGTTGAGATGAAGCCGGGAGTTGAAGACCATGAAGTGAAAATGAAAACCAAGTATGAGTAAAGCATAAGTCAGATTGGGGGACAATCATATGAAAAAATTCGACTTAGTGATCAAAAACGGTACTGTTGTGACAGCTTCTGATATGTTTTCTGCGGATTTAGGTGTGAAGGATGGAAAGATCGCAGCCATTGCTGAGAATATAGAAGCAGATGCAGAAGAAGTGTTTGATGCGGCTGGAAAGCTGGTTCTTCCAGGAGCACTGGACGTACATACTCACCTGGCAATGCCGTTCGGCGGTACAATTTCTTCCGACAGTTATCTCTCCGGAACAAGGGCAGCTGCCTGCGGAGGAGTCACAACGGTCTTTGACTATCCGGTTCAGCATACCGGCGAAACCATCCGCGGAGTCATTGCAGAGAAAAAGGCTGTTTTGGAAAAAGAAGCATGTGTTGATTTTGCATCCCACTGCTGTATCACGGATCTTTCTGACGGAGCGATCATTGAGGAGATGGAAGAGGCCGTAAAAGAGGGAATCACAAGCTTTAAATGCTTCTTGGTGTATAAAAAAGAGGGATGGATGGTAAGCGACGGAACTCTTGCGAAGCTGATGCTGCGTGCGAAGGAACTGGGTGCCATGATCAACGTCCACGCGGAAAATCCGGATCTGATTGATATGTATACGGAGCAGTTTTTAAAAGAAGGCAAGACGAGTGCCTGGTATCATTACATGAGCCGGCCGGAATTTGTGGAGGCTGAGGCAGACAAAAGAGCCGTACATTGGTCAAAACATTTAGATGCACCGCTGTATCTTGTACATATGGCAGACAAAGAAGGTTTGGAGGCCTGCATTCAGGCAAAAGAAGAAGGAGCGCCAGTTTTCGTGGAAACCTGCCCGCAGTATCTGGAATTTACCAGCGATGTTTATAAGAGAGAAGACGGACGCAACTTCGTATGCTCTCCTCCAATCAAAGGACAGGAGAGTCAGGACGCATTGTGGAAAGCAATCAAGAACGGATCTATTGATACGGTAGCAACTGACCACTGTCCGTTCCAGAGCTATGAGAAAGACTGGGGCAGGGATGATTTCACCAAGATTCCGAACGGATGCTCAGGAATCGAGAACTTATATCCATATATGCTGGATGCGGCAAACTCCGGGAAAATATCTTTTTCAAGGGCAGTAGAGCTGTGTTCCACAAATCCTGCCAAGATTTTCGGATGTGATCAGAAAGGTTCGATTGCAGTCGGTAAGGACGCAGATATTGTTATTTACGACAAAGACAAAGATTTCACGATCAGTGTTGATACAATGCATTCAGACTGTGATCACACGATTTGGGAAGGAAAGAAACTGCACGGATACCCTGTACGTACTTTCCTCCGCGGAAATGTCGTCTATGCAGACGGAGAATTCAAGGGAACTCCTGGCATGGGTCAGTTTGTAAAACGAACCCCAAAAAAATTACGATAAAAAAGAGAGGGTAACATGGGTAAGGCGGTTACTAAAAAGGATGCAGAACAGATGCTTGAAAATGCATTGGAGATCGGAGCCCGTATGCTGATCTCCGGAGCAGAGATCAGGCGCGTGGAAGATTCCATCTTTAGAATCTGTACGGCCTATGGATCGGAACGGACTGAGGTGTTTTCTATTACGTATACAATTGTTGCCACTATTTCCTCCAAGAATTTCGGTATCATAACTCAGTCTAGGAGAATCCATGGTTCGGCATTTAATCTTCAGGAACTGAAATATCTGAATAACCTGTCCCGGAAAATATGCCGGACTCTTCCGGATATGGATGAGGTCAAGAAAGATTTAAAAGAGATTCACAGTCTGCCCACGTACAGCAACCGGCAGGGGATGCTCATCTATGCATTGATTTCATCTGCCTTTACCCTGTTTTTCGGAGGTTCACTGCTGGATGCGGCGATCTCTGCGGTCATAGGAGTCATGATCAAGATCGTGGAGATCCCTTTGAAAAATATGAATATGAATCGGTTTCTCGTCTCCTGCCTTTGTTCCCTGGCAGCAGGGGCACTGGCAGTCATGGCGGCGCGTACAGGTATCGGCTGTTCTTCTGATAAGATCAGCATCGGAAATGTCATGATCCTGATTCCGGGACTTATGTTCACGAACTGTATCCGGGAGATGATATCCGATAATTTTTTATCCGGCCTGACCCGTTTCGGAGAAGCGGTCCTGCTAAGCCTTTCGATTGCCCTGGGCTTTGCAGTGGTCAGCTGGCTGTGAATTTGAGAGGAGATGAGAATGAGCGGATTAAATCAGATCATAGCAGCATTTTTCGGTGCCCTCGGTTTTGCTTTTTTATTCAATCTGCATGGGAAAGAGATATTTTATACTTCATTAGGAGGATGTCTCGCATGGTGCGTGTATCTTTCGGCAGGACTCATCATCCCACAGTATGGGAAACAATATTTTGCAGCGGCATTATTTTTAGGGATCTATGCGGAATTTTTTGCAGTCAGGACAAAGGTTCCCGCGACATTATATCTTGCGGTCGGCATGATCCCCCTGATCCCGGGGGCAGCATTATTTATGATGATGCAGAATGCATTTAAAGCTGACTGGGAACAGTTTGCGCAGTATCGGTTAGAAGCATTTATTACAGGAGCTTCCATAGCTTCCGGAACAATTGTGGCAGCCGTGTGCTGGAACATTTTAAAGAACTATTGGTTTAACAAAAAATAAGGAGGTTCATTTATGTATACATGTGATTTAGGCCGGATGGCGGACAAAATTACAACTATGAGTAAATATGGGGATGCCGGACACGGAGGTATCACAAGATATTCTCTTTCACCGGAAGCTTTACAGGCTCGCGGAGAATTCGTTAAAAGAATGAAAGCGATCGGAGCCGAGATTAAAACAGATGATATGGCAAATATCTATGCAACACTGAAAGGGTCTGAGCCTGATCTTCCGAACATCGTTATGGCTTCTCACTGTGATTCCGTAAAGAACGGCGGAAATTATGATGGTATCCTTGGTGTTATGGGAGCAATGGAAGTGCTGGAAAGCATTGCAGATCAGAAGATTCCTCATAAACATAATATTACGGCTATGATCTGGACAAATGAGGAAGGATCTTTATATCCGCCGGCTATGATGTCTTCAGGGGTGATTTGTAATGATTATCTCCCGGATGATATCAAGAAAAACTTTATTCATGAAAATATGCTTGCCTCCAAATCTGTTTTAGATCCGGAAAAGACATTCGGTGAGGCGCTGGAAGCTTCAGGATATAAAGGAGCAAAAGAAAACCGCCTGAACAATAAAGATTATATGGCAATGTTTGAACTTCATATCGAACAGGGACCAATCCTGGAAGCAGCAAAGAAAGATATTGGTGTTGTAACATGTGTCCTTGGAATGATCAACTATAAGATCAAAGTTTACGGACAGTCCGATCATGCGGGAACAACTCCGATGCCTTACCGCCAGGACGCTTTATATGGAGCTGCAAAGGTTCTTCAGTATCTCCATGATGAGCTAGATAAACTGGATTCCGAATTAGTTTATACAACCGGAGAGATCTACTGTCATCCGAATGTACATACCGTTATTCCTGATTATGTAGAATTCTCTATTGATGCAAGACATGAGAAACCAGAAGTCATCGAACAAGTTGTAAATGTCATCAAGAATATGCCAAAAGAAGTTGTGAAATGCAAAGTAGATTATGAAGTGGCATGGACCAGAGACACGGTTTATTATGACAAAGAACTGGTTGGTTATGTACAGGAAGCAGTCGATGAACTTGGCTACTCCAATCAGAAGATCAATTCCGGAGCAGGACATGATGCTCAGTTTGCAGCATACATGATGCCGACTACAATGGTGTTTGTTCCTTCTAAGGACGGACATTCCCACTGTGAACCGGAATATACATCACCGGAACAGTGCACGCAGGGAGCTTCTGTACTCCTGAACGCAGTTCTCAAATGTGATGCCGATAAGTAGGTAACATTGTTTTCCTTTACGTTAAAATAAGCAGAAAGAACGCTGTGAATTTCAGCGTTCTTTTTGCCGCTCTATTCTGGTATAATAGCATTGGCATTTAAAATGTACTGAGGGAGGTGTTTCATATTTTTATCGACAAGCCTTATTACAGCATAGGGGAACTTTCGGCGATCTGCGATATTCCGCAGAAAACACTGAGATATTATGACGAGATCGGCCTGTTTACTCCAGACCGCAGAAACGAGGAGACCCATTACCGCCTTTATTCAAAGGGGCAGATCATTACGGTCGTTATCATTAAGAATTTGAAACAAATGGGGTTTTCACTGAAGGAGATCAAAGAGATCGTCTCTGAAAATGAAGCCAAGGCGTTAGAAAAGAATATGCTGAAAAAGCTGCAGTCTATGAAGCAGGAGATTGAAGACAGTATCAACCGATATACGGAATACTGCTATTTTCTGAAAAAAATACAGAGCGGAATTGATATATTGGAAGAACTGTCTGACAGCTGTTCTGACGAGATGAAGATTTCCGTAGAATTTATTCCGGAGATCAATCTGTTATATGACCGCCGTATCATGAAAGATTATGATTATTCTGAAATTTCCCTTGAACGGTGGCTTGGAATCACGGATAAAGCAAAGACCATGAACTGTAAAATTACAGGGCCGGTATATGTCACTTTTTATGACAGTAATATACTGAATAAATTTCTGTCCCAGGACTCTGAGATCGAATTTGCCGTCCAGGTAGAGGAATCAAAGCCCGCTGAACATATACGGCCTTTTGGAGGAATGCTGGCGGCCACAGTCATTCATATCGGAAACTATGAAGACATTTCAAGCACCTACATACAGCTCATCAAATGGATCAAAAAACATAACTATAAAACGACGGGGCCGGCCACTGAAGAGTTTATCCTTTCACCTCTGGATGTGAATGATGAAACCAGAAGGGTCACCAAGATCATCATACCTGTAGAAAAGGATTCTTAAAAGTTACTTTGAGACAGGGATGATGATTTTAGTAACATGTTCATTTTCATTTCGCAGGTCCACAGGGGAAATGATAAATTCTTCTGAAACCGGACCTGCAACCTTATAGTGATTCTGATTGATCCACTGAATAATTTTGATGTGGGTCCTGATTACATCGCTGTACGGGCCGACATGAAAAGCGGTAGCTGCCAGAAAGCCGCCGAACTTCCGGACATGTTTGGAATCGCTTTCTTCTACCTGGATGCCGAACTCAATATCACAGTCTTTAGAAAGAAACTGGTCCAGCAGATCCGTGTAATAGGTGACTGTTATCGGGCCGCATACCTTAAGGCCGTGTCTTGAGACTTCATCGTTGATCTCTACCCACCGCTCAAGGGAGACCTCGTCATTGTGATAAGACTGCATGATCCTGCGGGAGTGATAAAGATTTACTTCAGGCACTTCTTTGACCGTGATCGCATCCATCTCACCGGCCTGGATCTTTTTCAGATCATCATCATAGAGATGAAGGATCTGGGCACCTTCTTTTAATCTCTGTAAAAACTGCTCCCCCTCAAAGTATTTCTGATTCAGAGTTTCAATTTCCTTTTTTATACATACCAGTTTATCTTCAATTTTCTGTTCCAGGTTTCGGACCTGGTTTGCAGAAACTATTTCTTTGATTTCCTTAATCGAAAAACCGAGCATGCGCAGTTTCCGGATGATAGAAATGGTTACCATTTGGTCTTTGCTGTAATAGCGGTATTTGCTGTTTTCCTTCCGGACCTCCGGAACTACCAGCTTAATCTCGTCATAGTAACGAAGCGTCTTAATAGAAGTGTTACAGGTAGCTGCCACTTCCCCGATAGAATAGTAATGATTCCTGTCCAAAATTTTGTCCCTCCACACATTTTATCCTTTGATAATATTATACCTTATCGCGCAAAGCGCGCCAAGCCCGAAGGGCATAAAATACGGTGTGCCCCGTGGGTATACCTTATCGCGCAAAGCGCGCCAAGCCCGAAGGGCATAAAATACGGTGTGCCCTGTGGGTATACCTTATCGCACGGAGTGCGTCCACCTGAAGGGTTTGAGATATACGAATTATATTACTTCTTGGGTAATAAATACTGTAACAGCAGAAAAATACAATTATAATTAAGAATACATATAGTTATCTTAATGGAAGTGAGCAGGCATTATGAATAATTCTGAATATAAACAAAGCATTGCATTTCACCCGGGAGAGCATATCAGAGATCTTACCGAGGAGATGGAAGTTGCACAAATTAGAGAAATGGATCATCAGAATATTGAACTACGGCATTCAATTTCACCGGAAATGTTTTGCAGATTACGCGAACAGGTGAATTTTCAAAAAGTATCACAGAGGCAGGCTAAAAAGATTTTAGAAAATACAAGTTACATCTGTGCGGCATTTTACAATAACGAACCTGTTGGAGTTATACGTCTGCTTTTTGATTATGGGACAGATGCCTACATTACAGACGTCATTGTAAATCCCGATTATCAGGGATGTGGAATTGGAAGATTATTAATAGAAAATGTCTTAAATTATATTCGGCAGAATGTAACAGATACAAAAGTGGTATGCAGTCTGTATGCAAATCAGGGAAAAGAAGATTTCTATCATCGCTTTGGTTTTGAAAAGTTACCAAATATAAAATATGGCTATGGAATGGTTCTTGATGTATAAAACCTTGATTTTATTAAAATCTTCGGGACAGCAGATATAAAAGACCCGGCAGACAGCCGGGCCTTTGACTTTTATTTCTCAGACTTAACGGAATAAACTTCCGCTGATGACAAGCTTCTGAATTTCATTGGTGCCTTCATAGATCTGTGTGATCTTGGCATCTCTCATCATGCGTTCTACATGATATTCTTTCATGTAACCGTTGCCTCCGAGCATCTGTACAGCTTCCTGTGAAACCTGCATAGCTGCATCGGTGCATACCATTTTTGCTTTGGCAGCAGAGATAGAGTAACTGCGTCCCTCCTGTTTATCCATGGCAGCCTTGTAAAGCATATATTGTGCCTGCTCAATCTGTACAGAGAGTTCTGCCATCTTAAACGCCAGGTACTGGTTTTTGCATAATGGTTTTCCAAATTGCTGGCGGTCTTTTAAGTACTGGAGTGCGATGTCATAAGCACCCTTTGCAATTCCAAGTCCCTGAGCAGCAACACCGATTCTTCCGCCGTCCAAGTCTTTCATGGCAACAGCAAATCCTTTGCCTTCCTCGCCTACCATATTTTCTTTCGGAACTCTTACATTTTCAAAAATAATCTCTGAAACCTGAGCGCTTCTGATACCGCATTTGTTTTCGATTGTACCGACAGAAACTCCCGGCATAGCTTTTTCTACAACAAAGGCAGATAATCCTTTTGTCTTCTTTTCCGGATCTGTCAGGGCAAATACAAGGAAGTAGTCAGCCAGAGGTCCGTTTGTGATAAAACATTTCAGACCGTTCAGCACATAAGCTTCGCCGTCCCAGAGAGCGGTTGTCTTACATCCGGCAGCGTCAGAACCTGCTTCCGGCTCAGTAAGACAGAAAGCGCCCATCTTTTTACCGGACAGAACATCCGGAAGATATTTCTTTTTGAGCTCTTCGCTGGCAGAATTGATCAAACCGCCGGAGAAGAGAGAAGTACATACAGAATAAGCAATTCCTACGGAAGAGTTTACTTTGGAGATTTCTTCTACGGCTAATACATAAGAGAGATAGTCGGCTCCCTGTCCGCCGTATTCTTTTGGAAATGGAAGACCGATCAGGCCCATCTGTCCCATTTTTGCATAAGCCTTTTCAGGGAATTTCCCTTCTTCATCATCTTTTAATACGGTTGGAAGCAGTTCTGTCTGAGCAAGCTGTCTTGTAATATTCTGAATGGATAATTGCTGGTCGGTTAATTGAAAATTCATATTGAAACCTCCTTCTGTGTGAGTTTGGCGATCATTGCCGGAATCACATCATTTAAATCTCCTACAATCCCATAATCACAGATGCCGAAGATCGGCGCTTCTGGGTCTTTATTGATTGCAACAATATATTTTGATTCATTCATTCCTGCCAAATGCTGGATTGCGCCTGAGATACCACAGGCGATATAAATATCCGGACGTACCGTGGTTCCTGTCTGCCCTACCTGATGGGAAGCATCGATCCATCCAGCCTCTACACAAGCTCTGGAAGATCCAACTTCCGCACCGAGGACATCAGCTAACTCTTGGATCAAATGGAAGCCTTCTGCAGATTTTAATCCCCGGCCTCCGGATACGATGATCCGTGCGTCTGTCAGATTTACTTGTTTCTTTTCTTCTTTAATAATTTCTACAAGCTTAGCTCTGATATCATTTTCTGAGAGATCCGGAATAAAGGTTTCCATTGTTCCGGCAGCCGTTTCCTGCTGGATGGCTTTCTCCATGACTCCGGGTCTTACCGTAGACATCTGCGGACGGTTCTTTGGGCAGACGATGGTGGCCATAAGGTTCCCTCCGAATGCAGGCCTTGTCTGAAGAATTTTTCCGTCTTCTGCATCAATCTCAAGTTTGGTACAGTCTGCCGTAAGACCTGTTCCAAGCCGGGCAGCAATTCTCGGTCCGATATCCCGGCCGATGGACGTTGCGCCTACCAGAACAATTTCAGGTTTTTTCTTCTGGATCAGCTGTACAAAAGCGGAAGTATAGCCGTCGGTTGAAAAGCTTGAAAGCAGCGGATGTGACATATAGTAAACGACATCAGCGCCATAGTGAAGAAGCTTTTCAACTTCTGATTCAATTTTGTAACCTGGTATTACAACAGCGAGTTTTTTCTTAAGCTGATCGGCCAGCTTGCGGCCTTCTCCCATAAGTTCGATTGTAACGGGCTGTATTTTTCCTTCCCGTTGTTCTCCAAGGACCCAGACATCTTCATATGCACTCAGGTCGATTCCCTGGTTTACTTTTGCTCGTTCCATTTTCTGTCCTCCTTAAATCAAATTTGCCTGCAGAAGCTTCTCAATAAGGGTTTCCGCTTTTTCAGAATCCGTATTTCCCTCGATGATCTCACTTTGTTTCGATTTAACAGGGACAAAGGAACGGTAAACGTTAGTAGGAGAACCTTTTAGTCCGATCTGAGTCTGATCTACATTAAGATCAGAAAGACCTAACATATTAATTTCCACATCTCCGTCATAAGCTCTGAAAATTCCCTGTACGGTCGGGAATCTTGGCTCGTTCAGTTCCTTGATGGCAGTCAGGAGTACCGGAAGTTTGGTCCGAATCTTATAGTCTCCTGTCTCCGTAAATCTTGTTACATTCAGAGATTCCCCGTCGCATTCGATATGTTTTGCATAGGTGATCTGTGGAATGCCAAGAAATTCAGCAATTTCAGGTCCCACTTGTGCGGTATCCCCGTCAATAGCCTGTCTTCCACATAGGATCAGGTCATAATCTCCGATCTTTTCAATGGCTGCCGCAAGAATTGTGGCAGTAGCCCATGTGTCAGATCCTCCGAATGCCCGGTCGCTCACCAGATATGCATGGTCTGCTCCCATTGCAATCGCTTCTTTTAATGCATCTGCAGCCTGAGGAGGCCCCATACTTACGACGGAAACTTCGGCGCCTGTTTCATCTTTCAGGACAAGGGCAGCCTCCAATGCATTCTTATCATCCGGATTGATAATGCTTGGGACTCCTTCCCGGATCAGTGTCCCGGTCTCCTGGTTGATCCGGACTTCGTTGGTATCCGGAACCTGCTTTACGCATACAATGATCTTCATGCTTTCCCTCCCATTACTTTCCGTTAGAATTTAAAACGGCTCTTGAGATCACGACCTTGTGAATCTCAGAAGTACCTTCGTAGATTTCAGTGATTTTGGCGTCTCTGTACATGCGCTCCAAAGGATAATCTTTCATATAGCCATAGCCGCCATGAATCTGAAGAGCAAGGTTCGTAACAAATCTTGCATTTTCAGAAGCATTTAATTTTGCGATGGCAGCTTCTTTTGTGTGAGGCTGACCAGTGCTTTTTAAATAAGCAGCATAGTAGATCATCCATTTTGCACACTCGGTTTTTGTAGCCATATCTGCAATATACCACTGAAGACCCTGGAGAGCTTTGATCGGTTTTCCGAACTGAACCCTCTCGTTCATATACTTGACACTTTCATCAAGAGCGCCTTCAGCGATCCCCAGTGCCTGTGCGGCAACACCGATTCTGGCACCGTCCAGAGCATTCATAGCCATCTTGAATCCGGCGCCTTCTTTGCCTACAAGATTTTCTTTTGGAACACGGCACTGGTCAAAGATTAATTCTGCAGTCTCTGAACCGTGGATTCCCATTTTGTTCTCGATCTTACCGACAGTGAATCCCGGTGTTCCTTTTTCTACTAAAATACAAGATAATCCTTTGACTCCTTTAGATGGATCGGTCAAAGCGAAAATAAGAAGATACTTTGCCTGACCTCCGCCGGAAATAAAGCATTTTGTACCATTTAAAACATATTCTCCGGTCTCCTCATCAAGGACAGCCGTTGTCCTTACCGCAGCGGCGTCAGAGCCGGCATTGGGTTCTGTCAGCGCAAAAGCTGCAAGATGTCCGCCGGATGTCACTTCCGGTAAATATTTTTTCTTTTGTTCCTCACTGCCGAACTTTAAAAGTACAGAAGCAAAGATGGTGTGAATAGACAGAATACCTGCCGTGGCTGCACATTTTTTTGCAAGTTCTGTGACAGTAATCACCTTATCAATGTCATTGCCTCCGCTTCCGCCGTATTCTTCCGGAGTCCCGATTCCAGTAAGACCGAGTTTTGCCATCTGCTCAAAGGTATCTCTCGGAAAGATTCCTGTCTGATCTACCTCTTCGGCTCTGGGACCTACCACTTTTTCAGCAAATTCACGGACTGTTTTTTTCAGCATTTCCTGTCCGTCTGTCAGTTTAAAATCCATTTTTACCTCCTGCTATCCTAATTACATTACGCCTTCGGCTTTTAGTGATTCCAGTTCCTCATCTGTGAGACCAAACACTTCTTTGTTATGCTGTCCCAACAGAGGAGCAGGAGTGTCTACACTGCCTGGAGTTTCCGTCAATTTGATCGGACAACCCTGGAAATACATTTCTCCGATGGTGGGATGATCCATGTGAACCATCATCTCTCTCGCCTGGAAATGCGGATGGTCAATGGCTTCCTGCATATCCAGCACAGGACCGCATGGGATACCGGCTTTATCAAACAGATCTTCGATCTCTTTCTTTCCTTTGGCAGCGGCCCACTCGCTTATGACCTGCTGCAGACCATCTTTATAGTTTTTGCATCTAAGATCATTTGTCTCATAACGCGGATCATCGAGAAGGTCTTCCCGTCCGATGGTTTCGCAGAAAGTTTTGAACAGACGGTCGTTGCCGACACCGATCGCAATATATCCGTCTTTGGCTTCATAGATATCAAAAGGAGCGATAGAAGGGTCGATATTTCCCTGACGCTGAGGGATCACACCATCCATAGTCGTTGTAACAATACCGTTTTCCAAAAGACTGAAGATCGTGTCTGCCATAGCAACATCTACCTGTTGTCCCTGTCCAGTGCGTTCTCTGTTAAACAGTGCCATCAGGACACCTACACACAGATAGATTCCAGTCACATTGTCAGCGATAGAAGGCCCTACTTTGGTAGGAGGAGAGTCCGGAAATCCCGTCATGTTTACCATTCCTCCCATAGACTGGGCAACAATATCGTAACAAGGACGGTTGGACAGCGGTCCGTATTGTCCGAAGCCGGAACCAGAAGCATAAATGATGCTCGGATTGATCTTCTTTAATGTTTCATAATCCACTTTTAATTTCTTAGACACACCGACTCGGAAGTTTTCAACAACCACATCGGCATCCTTTACTAAGTCATAAAAGATTTCTCTCGCTTTCTCATTTTTAAGATTCAGGGTAACCCCTTTTTTATTTCGGTTTAAGAACGCATAAAATCCGCTCTCGCCGCTTTTTTCGTCGATCGGTCCCCAGCTTCTGCACTGGTCTCCCTGAACCGGCTCGAATTTAATGACATCTGCACCATTGTCCGCCAGCAGGGTCGTACAGAATGGTCCGTTATATGCATGGGTCAGATCCAGAACCTTAACGCCTTCTAATGCTTTCATGTGAACCTCCTCTTATCTAAGCTTTTACTTTGTGTTCCGGTATTTCGTATACAAAAAATGCTTCTGTTGAAATTTCCGGATCCTCTAACATATCAATAGAACTTTCAAATTCCGGCTCCTCAGGAATCTGAGCCACTTTGAAAGAACGGCACTGAATGTAGACTTTATTTCCTTCAGTTTTTGTGACTCTTGCGATAAATTCCATATAATCCCCGGCAAAGACAGGGTTATATAAACGGATTTTTTCTACGAGGCAGCATCTTCCGACATTGCCGCACACTTTTGCCATTAAGCGGTCTGCAGTATCTCCCATATATGTAATGGAACGTGCGCCGTTTACTACACCACCACCGTAAAATTCATCTCTGCTTGACATCCTGTATCTCATTGTTACTGTCTGTTCACTCATATCAAAACCTCCTTGATTTGTCTGTACCTATCCTAATATGTAATATTAATCGATTGCTTTCCATGGATCTTTGACTGTTCCGTCCGGCTGTACTCCTCGCTGAAGTTCTTTTTTAACTACGAGGGTAACGTTTCCTTCTGTGATCAGCTTAGGTTCATCGAAATAGTACATATCTCCATCCTCAGCGCCTTCGATTCCGAGTCTTTTTGCAGGAGTAGCCACTTTAAAAGTCTGGATCAGGCAGGTTCTTGATGTGTTGCCTACTTTGACCATAGTTGCCTTAAAGTCCAGCTGGTCTCCCACGTAAGCATCTTCCATGAATTTCACATCGTTATAACCGAGGCAGAGGGATTCGTCCCCATCATTTAAAATCATCAGTTCTGTCTCTACATCGCCGATGAAATCAAACTGTCTGCCAACCGGGATGACACCTTCCGGATTATTGGCATCTGCTGTAGTCATTTTGTAGCTTAAAAATGCTTCTGTTCTCATAATTTCTTACCTCCTGTGGCTGTTTGATTTTTGATCTTAGCTTTACTTTAATGCATCCGGCAAATGCACAGTCAATGGCTGTTTTGGAGATGGTTTGAGATTTTTTAAGAGAAAAGAAACCAACTGTCCTGCGGGGGGAGGGTTGAATTTAATAATAAATATCAGAAATCTTTTAAACGGTGAGATGATTTCGCTTATATGGTTCCGGTTTGCGTGTAGTTTGACATTCAGGAGATATAAAAATGGGGAAGAGTTTTATTTGAAGAAAATGATTAGATATAGGAAAAATCAACTTGGAAATGCTATAATGACAATAGCTGTAAAAGAGATACACAAAGTTTGAGAGAGGGGGAAAGAAAATGAAAAAGTATATTATCAGTATTGGCTTGCTTCTTATTTTTTTTCTGTACGGAGAAACAGTGGATGAACCTTCAAATTTTTATAAAAAGGTCCAGCCCGATCTAAACATGCGGATAGAACAATATAAGACGGATGTTACATTAAAAACAGACGGGAGTTATTTGATAACCGAAAGAATTAAGGTGAATTTTTTGAAACCCAGGCATGGCATCTATCGGAATATACCAGTTCGTGGAAGGCAGTCCTATAAAGATAATAAGGAGCATAAATTTTTATATTATGCGGATGTAAAATTAAATTTGGATGATGTTAATACAAGTGCGTCATATGATAATAAAGATGGAAACTTTATATTAAAGCTGGGTGATGAAGAGGCAAAAGTAAACAGTGGAAATTATCAATTCAGCTATCAGCTGACACCGTATCATCAGGAAAAAGAATATCATTATGTATATTACAATGTATTTCCTGGACAGTGGAAAGATTCTATTCCGAAAGGAAGTCGGTTTACGATACATTTTCCGAAGAAGATAAGCCTCTCACAGGTTAAGTTTTATACTGGAGAACAGGGAAATACTGTGGATGCCAGCAGTGTGGCTGATATCAGGATAGATTCCGCAGGACGCAGGATCACGGGGACACTGACGAAAGATCTGCCGGTCGGATGGGGCATTACCTGTTTCGGAGATTTAGATAAGGGGTATTTTACTTCAGTAAAACGTCCAACACTGGGAAGAGAAATCTTGACGGCGGCAGGACTGATTTCCCTTGTCCTCATTATATTATTTTTGAAGTTTAAGAAGAAAGATGAAATTATTCCATCAATTCAATACCAGCCTCCAGAAGATATTGACAGTGCGGCAATAGGCTGTATCATTGACGGAAGTGCAGATACCAAAGATGTAATATCGCTGCTGCTTTACTGGGCGGATCAGGGTTATGTATTTCTGCAGCACAAAAAGAATGAAATGATTGCCTATAAACTAAAAGATCTTCCAGCATATGCACCTGAGTACCAGACATATTTGTTTGAAAAAATGTTTACGCAGGAGGAACCATTTCTTTCGACGATGGATGTTCCGGAGCGAATGACAGGAGCAGTAGAAGCAACAAAAGAAAAACTCAAGAATTATTATCAGGATATGATTTATACAGAAGGGTCCAGAACGGCAAGATTTATCAGCAGTATTTTAACGATGATACCAATAGCACTATTTATGATATTGAGTACACAGTATGGGATTTTAAGTGAAAAGGAACAGCACTATGAAATGTATATGTTTGCTGCAGTATGCATTGGCTTTTTCATTATATTGTATGCTGCAGATCACTGGTATTCTTTGTCTCTGGAAGACAGAAAGAGAGGTCTGATCATTGCCGGCACATTATGCATTGGTGCGTTGGGGATATACAGTATTTTTTATATGGAAATGGTAAAAAAGCAAAAGATTTTTAATTTTGCAGGCGTAATGGTTTTGGTATGCATAATGACAGCCGCCGGCATCCTGCTGACTGCATGTATGAAAAAAAGAACAAAGCAGTGTGTTGAGTGGATGGGATATCTGGTCGGCCTTAGAGATTTCATAGAAAATGCGGAACTGGATCGAATGAAAGTTTTGGGTGAACAGTATCCAAATCTATTCTATCATATATTCCCCTATGCTTATGTATTCGGTCTGTCAGAAATCTACGCAGATAAGCTGGAGAAGCTGAATGTGGAAATGCCGGTTTGGTTTGGAAACGCCGAAGGAGATTATATATTCAGAGCACAGTATATGAAAGACTTTCACCAGGACTTTAATACATCAATCAGCATAGACAGTTCTTCAGGTTCCGGAGGCGGAAGCGGTTCTTCAGGAGGCTTCTCAGGAGGCGGTTTCGGAGGCGGCGGAGGCGGAAGCTGGTGAGGGTGAAGTTTATATTGACTTTTCTCCTTTGCATTCGTATAATAATCTTACTTAATTCAGAAAGAGGTAGCAAACAATTATGGACGATGCTGATGACAGTGATTCGGCAAACAATTTAATTCAGATCATTTACAGGCGTAGTCTGCTGTTTCACACAATGGCGGACTGCGCCTTTTCGTATGTGCATATTCATATGAGAAGGTGACGGCAGATATTTGCAGATGAACCGGAAGTAAAGACGAGAATATAAAGGAGTATATTGAAATGAATAAAATAGGTGCGCAGTTATTATTACAGATCATTCTGATTTTTTTGAACGCTTTTTTCGCTATGACAGAAATCGCAGTCATTTCCCTGAATGGAGCAAAGCTTAAAAAGATGTATGAGAACGGGGACAGGAAGGCGGGAAAGCTTTTAAAGCTTGTGGAAGAACCGGCAGGTTTTCTTTCTACAATCCAGATCGGGATCACGCTGGCCGGATTTTTGGGCAGTGCTTTTGCAGCAGATAATTTTTCCGGGTATCTTGTAACCTGGATTTATGATGATATAGGTTTTACAGCCATATCTGCGGCAGCTCTGGATACGATAGCAGTTATATTGATTACACTGATCTTATCTTATTTTACTTTGATCTTCGGAGAACTTGTTCCAAAACGGATCGCCATGCAAAAGCCTTTTGCCGTTGCAAAAATATCCTGCGGCGTTGTCTCTGGGGCGGCCCTCATTATGAAGCCCGTGGTATGGTTTTTGTCGGCATCTACCAACATTGTGCTGAAAATCCTGCATATGAAAACAGAAGCAGAAGAACAGACTGTGACAGAGGAAGAAATTCGTCTGATGATGGAACTGGGTGAGGAAAAAGGAACCATCGACAGTGAAGAAAAGGAATGGATCGAAAACGTTTTTGAATTCGGTGACACCACGGCAGGGGACCATATGACACACAGTTCTGAAGTGACGGCAGTTTCTCTTGCACAGTCCAGGGAAGAAATCCTGAACATCATCCGGGAAACCGGACTGTCCAGATTCCCTGTTTATGCAAAAGGGTTCAATGATATCCGGGGAATCCTAAATGCCAGAGACTTTCTGATGAATCTGAATGAGAACAGGGAAAAGACTTTAGAAGAAATGCTGAGACCTGCTTATTTTGTTCCGGAGACCATACCTTCCTCTGTGCTGTTCCAGGATATGCAGAAGAAAAAAATTCATCTTGCAGTTGTGATAGATGAGTACGGGGAGGTCAGTGGTATTGTAACGATGGAGGATCTTCTGGAGGAAATTGTGGGAAACATCTATGATGAATTTGATCCGTCTGAACCTCCTGAGATCAGCAAGACTGCCGAGAATTTGTGGAAATGCTCAGGGGCAGTGAAGCTGAATACGATTGCGGAAGAGCTGGGTGTGGAGATTCCGGACCATCCGGACTATGATACTCTTGGAGGATTGGTTTTCAGCCGGCTTCATTCCATTCCAAAGGACGGCACAACCTTTGAGTTGGAGATTTGTGGCCTGCATATCCATGTGAAGAAGATAATGGGAAGAAAAATAGTGGAGGCAGAGATTCAGAAGGGAAAAAACTCCCGGGAAATGCTATGACATTTTCCACATGATTTCCGTTCGGCTCTTAGAATGCCTCACTCCAATCATGTGGAAAATGGACGTAATGTCTGTTGGAGAAGGGCCTCTGTCAAAAAAAGGTGCCACTTTTCGAAAGTTATTTACCACTATATTGGGGAGCGCATTTCAAAAGCGCGACGGAAATAGGGGTGAAAAACTCATAATAATTTATAAAGGGAGGGGATATTTATGAAGAACTTTAGCCTGAAGAATTTGGTTCCATTGCTGCTGCTGTTGGCTTTTTTTCTTATAACAGGCGGGTATTTCGACCGTTTTACGGAAGAACTTGATTCCGGGGTAAAAAAAGATTTATATATGAAGACGGAGACTTATGACGTAGATGTCACAGTGGATGGGGAAGGCTATTATCTGGTGACGGAGCAGATCAAAGTAAAGTTTTTAGAAGACAGGCATGGCATCTACCGGTACATTCCCAATAAAGGATTTGTGGCATATCAAAAGGATGGAGATATAAAAAAATTTCCATATCTCGCGAGAGTAGAGCTTGAACTTCCAAACAGCGATATAAAGGAATCTAAGCAGAACGGTGCGAAAGTATTTCGTTTTGGTTACAGTGATGAAACAGTCCGCAAAGGGGATTATGAATTTACTTACCGGCTGACACCTGAGCGGCAGGGCCAGCCTTTCCCGTATATCTATTATAATATCTATCCCTCAAAGTGGAAGAATGATATTCCAAAGGGAAGCCGTTTTACGATGCGCTTACCGGAAGGCACGGATTTAGAAAAACTCGAATTTTACTATGGAGCCTATGGATCGGCAGAAAGTGCATCCGACATCATAGATCTGAGAAAGAATCAAAAAGAGAATACAATAACCGGAATTCTTAAGGAAGATCTTCCTATGGGCAGTGGTATTACTTGTTTCTCAGGACAGGTACAGAAGGGATTTGCGGGGGTAAAAGGGAAACCCGGAATCTCATTATTTCTTTGGGTTCCGCCTGTGATTTTGCTGGCAGTACTGGCTGTCCTGTATCTGTGTTTTGGAAGGGATGAAAAAATCATTCCTTCTATAGAATTTGAACCTCCGCAGAATATGGACAGTGCAGCTGTGGGATATGTTATTGACGGAATCGCGGAGGACAAAGATATTCTCTCTTTGATACTGTACTGGGCCGATAAGGGTAATCTGTGGATAGAGGAGGAAGAGGAATACCTGATGACGCTGCATAAGCTGAAGGAACTGCCCAAAGAGGCACCAAGCTATCAGCACACCGTATTCCAGCGGTTGTTTGAAAATGGAGACTCTGTCTATTTAAACGGCCTGAAAAATGACTTTGGTCTGACAATGAGCAGCGCAAAAACGCAGCTGATACAAGAGTTTGACGGGGAAAGCAAAGCGGGAATCTATACCAAACCATCGTGGAGACTGCAGAGGCTGGCGTTTCTATGTACGCTGCTGTCAGTTATCTGGGTTACAGTCCTCACAGGGCATTATTCTTACATGACTGCAGTCGGCGTTGTGATACAGGCGCTGCTGTGTACCGGCATGGGGCTGGGAATGTATTTTTGCTGCAGGGGAATCGACGGCTGGTATTCTTTTTCCAGGGCAAAGAGGATTCTGATGACTGCAGGCGGTGCAAGTCTTTTTTACTTATCAGAAATACTGTACTTTGTTTTTTATACATATAAGGCATCCGGGAACGAAATTTTCGATTATACAATGGAAATAGGAATCGTCCTGGCTGCAGCGGCAGTTATGATGCCGCTGACCTGTTTCATGAAAAAAAGAACTCCAAAATGTATCCGATGGATGGGGCAGCTGTCAGGACTGCGCTCCTTTATCGAGACTGCCGAGCTGGATCGTATGAGAGTGCTGGCAAAAAATCGGCCTGAGATTTTTTGTCATATTATGCCTTATGCTTATGTGTTCGGTCTTTATGATAAGTTTGCAGAGAAACTGGAGGTGCTGGAAATTCCTGCTCCGGGCTGGTATCATGCCGGATATGAAATAAAAAGCTGGAATGCAGGAGTTATGCTGAATTGTATGGCAGGGAATCTTACATTTGCCGCAGTCTCTCTGAGTCAGCCGTCATCTGTGAACGCTTCCGGAGGATCATCGGGCGGCGGAAACAAAGGAGGTTTCTCAGGCGGAGGCTTCGGAGGAGGCGGAGGAGGCAGCTGGTGAGACCCAGTGCGCCAAAAGGAGTGTTTTTCCAAAAGAACTTGTAGAATCCTTAAACAGCGTGGTAATATAAAGGGAAATACAGGAGGATGAAAAAGTGGGAAACAAAAAAGTTCTTAGAATGGTGCAGATTGCTCTGTTCATAGCCATCATTTTTATTATGACATTTACACCGCTTGGATATTTACGGCTTGGGTTATTGGAAATATCGCTTCTTACGATCCCGGTAGGGGTGGGAGCCATGATCTTTTCACCGGCAGCCGGGGCAGTTCTTGGGCTGTCATTCGGACTCATCAGTTTTGCAAGATTTTTTGGGATGAATCCGTTTGGGGCAGTCCTGGTGGGGATCAATCCTTTTTATGCCTTTTTGGTGGCAGTGCCTACAAGGACGCTTATGGGATTTCTGACAGGGGTGATCTTCAGGGCACTGAGCAAGGGAGGAAGCGCGAAAACTGCCCGTTATTATATCGGAGGTTTCTGTGCACCATTCTTAAACACCGTATTTTTCATGGGAGTTATGGTGCTGTGCTACTGGAACACGGAATATTTTCAGAACCTCAATTCTACCATGGGCAATCTGAATCCATTGATGTTTATCTGTGCATTTGTGGGTGTCAATGCAGTGGTCGAGATTCTGGCGGGTTCTGTTGTCGGAGGTACAGTTGCGAAGATTCTTCATAAGGCACTGAAAAATACGTAGGAAGCATGCAGAGTAAGAAGCAAGAACAGAAAAACAAAAAACAGGTTCCGCTGGTTGGACGGAACCTGTTTTTATATTTAATGAAAAGAGAGGATTAAAATATATGAAAAACTATATTTAAAGTATATCAGAATCCCTGCCAGATACAATGTATAGAAAATAAACAATTATAAACGAAGTATAAACAAATCTTAGAAAAACCTTACGAGTGATCAAATTGTGACGCTTTATCATGGTTCAAAGTCTGGAGTTCGTGGAACGATTGCTTCGCTATTGGCACTATTACACAGGGGAGAGCAGATGTGAAATTTATAAAACTGATGATGAGGAAACAATGAAAGAAGAAAAACTAACATCTCTTCGAATGCAAGGCCTCCAATAATGGTAAATAACTTTCGAAAAGTGGCACCTTTTTTGACATAGGCCCTTCTTCAGCAGACATATCAGAACAAGGGTGTTTAAAACAGCTGGTCTTGGTCAGTTGTCTTAAAACACCCTTGTCCTATGTTTAATGAAAAGAGAGGATTAAAAATATATATGAAAAACTATTATACCAGGCAGGGAATACATCCAGTAGTTATGTACCCTGCACGATTAAGGCATGTTTAAAGTATATCAGAATTCATCCTTGATTCAATGTATAGAAGATAAACATTTCTAAATGAAGTATAAACAAACCTTAGAGAAATCTTATGAAACGAAAGAAAAAAAGACTTACCTCTGCCGCTCCCGCAGCTTTATTACGATATAAAGTAAAGGTATTAAAAAATTTAAAAAAACCATTGACAGGGAAGAACACAGATGATATTATAATCTCAACAAGAAAACAATAACAATTACTGTTATTAAAAATCTTGGATAGAAAATAAAGAAAACAAAACATAGAATCAAAAGCAAAGGAGATCATTATTATGAAGAAATGGGTTTGTACAGTATGCGGTTACGTTCACGAGGGAGATACAGCACCGGAGAAATGTCCGACATGTGGAGTTCCGGCAGAGAAGTTCAAAGAGCAGACAGGAGACAGAGAGTGGGCTGCTGAGCATGTAGTCGGAGTGGCACAGGGAGCCAGCGAAGACATCATGGCAGATTTAAGAGCAAACTTTGAAGGAGAATGCTCCGAAGTAGGTATGTATCTTGCAATGAGCCGTGTGGCACACAGAGAAGGATATCCGGAGATCGGATTATATTGGGAGAAAGCTGCACTGGAAGAAGCAGAGCATGCATCAAAATTTGCTGAACTGCTCGGAGAAGTCGTGACAGACAGCACAAAGAAAAACCTTGAGATGAGAGTAGAAGCAGAAAACGGGGCGACAGCAGGTAAGTTTGATCTTGCAAAGAGAGCGAAGGCAGCAAACTTAGACGCAATCCATGACACTGTACATGAGATGGCAAGGGATGAAGCCCGCCATGGGAAAGCTTTTGAAGGATTACTGAAGAGATACTTCGGATAAACCTTAAGTATTTCCCACAGCCAGACCAAAGGCTGTAAAAAAAGAAATTCATACACTTTTCTTGATCATACACCTCTATTTAATACGAGAAGCCGGGAGCGATCCCGGCTTCTTTTTGCACATAAATGAATCCCACTGCATAACTTATGAATATGCTGCGTTGTTTGCGCTGAAAGATGCGCGCTACACGCCGGGATGTTTCCCGGTTATTTAAGATGGGTATACTAAAGATAAAAATCAGAAACAGCTAAGTAAAACGAATTTCGAGGTGAAGATTGAGATGTTAAATGAAGAAAAGATTAGTTCAAGAATGGTAGAAATGGCAAACCGCTCAGACGGAAGGAAAGGGCTTTACTGTATTTGCAGTCATATGGGCTGGGCAGGCTTCCTTTCAGACGGCGGCAAAGTTGAAATTCCATTGGAAGGAATACCGGGACATATTAAAACAGACAGCATTAGAATTGATCGGAGAGTACCCGGGGAATGGCTGCAAAACTACCGGGTTTCATCTGAAAAAATCTGCTTTTCCAACTATATTCCAGGGGAGGTCATACTGAAAACAGACGACCGGATGGGAAGAGAAAAGAATATTGTACTGCATGTGAAGATCCGCGGATAAAACCGATGAAAATGTCACAGTTTCCTGCAAGGATATTTAGTGGTATACTGGTATCAAACATAAAAGGAGGAAAAGAGAATGATAGCATTAATAGTTATAATAGCAATAATTGCAGTACTGGCCATCTGGCTGATCAGTTCGTATAACGGGTTTATTACCCTGAGAAATAAGACAGAAGAGGCATACTCTGCGATGGATGTGTCCCTGAAAAAGCGGTACGATTTAATCCCGAATTATGTGGAAACCGTTAAAGGGTATGCAAAACATGAGGCCGGGACACTGGAAAAGGTAGTGTCAGCCAGAAATATGGCCATGGGAGCTTCTGATCCGGAAGAAAGACTTGCCAATGAAAATGTACTTACCGGCGCGCTGCGTTCTTTATTTGCGGTGGCGGAAGCCTATCCGGATTTGAAAGCAAATCAGAACTTCATACAGCTTCAGGATCAGCTCCAGAGGATCGAAGAAGAGATCGCAGGTTCCAGAAGATATTACAACGGAGTTGTCAACAAATACAATACCAAAGCAGAAATGTTCCCTGGAAATATTGTAGCAGGCATTTTTAAATTCACAAGAAAACCATTGTATGAGATCAGCGATGAGGCTGAGCGTGAGAATGTAAAAGTATCGTTCTAGTGCTCTGACGCAGGGAGGTCATTATGAAAAAATTATGGGCATCCGGTTTCATTGCGGTTACCCTGTTTCTCTTATGTATAGGAATAGGGGCTGCCGCAGAAAGCATATCAGGCCCTTCTCCGTCTCAGGTACAGCAAGATCCCTATATGTATACGAAGCAGTTTCAGACAAAAGTTGTGGTGGGAAACGACGGTTCCTATGATATTACAGAAAAGATAAATGTGAGATTCCTGGAAGAACGTCATGGGATTTACCGCTATATTCCGAGCAAAGGGACCATAGCTTCCTATGATAAAAAAGGGGAGATTCAGAAAACACCTTTCTATGCTTCTGTAAAACTGGTCCGTGCCAATGAAACTGTGGATGAGAGCAGTGAAAACGGCAGCACTGTCTTTCGGTTTGGAGACGAAGACAAGACGGTGAGAGAAGGGATTTATAAGTTTGAATATCTTCTCTCACCGAAATTCCAGCAGAAAAGTTATGATAACATCTACTATAACATTTTCCCGACACAGTGGCAGAACCAGATTCCGGCAGGGAGCAGGTTTACCATCCAGTTTCCGAAAAAGTTTGATATGGACCGGCTGAAGTTCTACTGCGGGGAATATGGTTCAACAAAAGATGCCGGGGATATTCTCTCGCTGGAAAAAGACGAAAAAAACCTTACCGTGACAGGGACTTTAAAGAAAAGTCTTCCTCTTGGTTCCGGTCTTACCTGCTTTGCAAAAATGGACGCCGGGTATTTCAGTGGAAACCAGCAGATCACTGCAGTACCATGGATGATCTTGATTCCATCGGTAATCATATTCGCAGTTGTCCTTGGTATGTTTCTTATGTTCGGCAGAGATGAGAAGATCATTCCGTCGATCCAGTATCAGCCGCCGGAGGGGCTAGACAGTGCCGGAGTGGGGTACATCATCGATGGAAAAGTACAGGACAAGGAACTGCTTTCTTTGATTCTTTACTGGGCAGATAAGGGATACCTTACCATCGAAGAAAAGAAAGGGAAGCTTACCTTCCATAAAAAGTCAGACCTTGAAGCTTCGGCGCCGTCATACCAGAGGATTATGTTTGACGACTTATTCAACGGAAAGGATAAGGTAAAGATTGACGAGCTGAAATATAAATATGCGGATACTCTCAGTGTGGCAAAAAATAAACTCATCCGGTATTTCGGAAGAGAAAAGAAATTTAGTATTTATACAACGAGTTCAACAGCAGCAAGAGGGATCTCAATGGTATTTGCAGCGCTTCCGCTTGGATTTTTTATGGCCGTTACAAGCTTTTATTCTTATACAGGCATCGCAAGAATGATCGTTCAGGTTATTTTATGGATGCTGCTGTTCGGCGGGATGATCTTGTTTACAGCCGCGGTGGACAGCTGGTATGCCAGAAGCAGGGACAGCAGAAGGCTGTGGGTATTCTGGGGTCTTGCTTTGAGCTTTCTGTCAGCGGCAGCTTACACAGGAAGTTATATTGTTAGAGTCATAAATGGAGAGATTTTTAGCTACATCTGGGTTCTGGCCGCAGTGCTTGTTATGACCGGCGGAATGATTCTTATGACAGGATTCATGAAAAAAAGAACCCATCAGTGCATTGAGTGGATGGGATATCTGGCCGGACTCCGTGATTTCATTGAGACTGCGGAGCTGGACAGGATGAAGGTGCTGGCAGAGGATCAGCCTCAGATGTTTTATCACATCATGCCGTATGCCTACGTATTCGGCCTCTCCGATGTATTTGCGGAGAAATTAAAAGATCTTGGTCTGTCTGCGCCTGACTGGTATGAAACAGACCGCCAGTTTACATTTTTTGATTATTATATCTTTAACCGGTGTTTAATGGGAAGTATGGCCCAAGTGACGAGTACACTTTCCGTGCCCGAACCGCCCAAAACATCGTCCGGCAGCGGCGGCTTCGGAGGAGGCTCCTTTGGCGGAGGGGGATTCTCAGGAGGCGGTTTCGGCGGCGGAGGCGGCGGAAGCTGGTAGAAGATGATGAAAGGTGGAGGAACAAGTGTATAAAAACGTATCAAAGTTATTGATCTATGGTGATATGGAACCGGATTCTATTTTGATGCAGCTCAGTGATATATTCCGCTGCATGGATGAGGAAAGCCAGACGAAGGAAGTTCTGACGACCAGGGTTTTCAGGCAGATCAAACGCATCCTTCAGGTGGCGACAGACTATGGATTCGATGAGAATCTCTGGCATAACTACCTGACATTTCTGCTGATTACCAATGAGAATCCATTCAGCATCACCTGTGAAAAGGTAGGGGCCAGAGAAGGAAGCGTCAATTATTTTGCGGAAAATGATTTTCGGGCATTTAAGGAGCTGTTTGACTACGACTTTTCAAAGATTGAAGAATACCTGGGAGTGGACTGTTTCAGCCGTCTTTCAGACTATAAAGCGATCGGAAAGCCAGAGCTTATGTATAATAAAAATGTCAGCGAGAAGGTTCGGGCATTGAGCCGGAAACTGGAGCAGACACGGGATGAGCATGAGTTTTTCCAGGTGGTCACAGACTTCTATAAAGCTTACGGCGTGGGAATGTTCGGACTCAATAAGGCTTTTAGGATCGAGGAAAAAACCGGAGGGGACATTACATTCCGTGCGATCAACAACATGGATAAGGTTGCTCTGTCCGACCTGGTAGGATATGAGATCCAGAAGAAGAAGCTGGTTGACAACACGGAAGCCTTTGTCCATGGGCGGAAAGCCAATAATGTCCTGCTGTTCGGAGACAGCGGTACCGGCAAATCTACCAGTATTAAGGCTATTGTCAACCAGTACTATGATCAGGGCCTGCGGATGATTGAGATCTACAAGCACCAGTTTAAAGATTTGTCCAACGTGATCGCACAGATCAAAAACCGGAATTACCGATTTATTATTTATATGGACGATTTGTCTTTTGAAGAGTTCGAGGTAGAGTATAAGTTTTTAAAGGCAGTCATCGAAGGGGGCGTTGAGACAAAGCCGGAAAATATTCTGATCTATGCCACATCCAACAGGAGGCACTTGATCAAGGAGACCTGGAGTGACCGGGACGACGTAAAGAATGAAAATGGTATGCACAAATCCGATACGATGGAAGAAAAGTTATCTCTGGTAAATAGGTTTGGTGTAACGATCAATTACTCTAAGCCGACCCAGAAGGAGTATTTTAACATTGTGATCCAGCTGGCAAGGAAAGAAGGTATTACCTTATCAGATGAAGAACTGCAAAAAGAGGCCAACAAATGGGAACTGTCCCATGGAGGTATTTCCGGAAGGACGGCACAGCAGTTTGTAAATTATTTGATGGGGATGCAAGGTTTGAATTAAACACAGTTGTTTGCGTTGTTTTATTTGTTATTTATGTAGGGTTCTGCCTGAAACTGCCCGCATCGCATATAGTAATATTTAAAAATAATACTATATACAAAGGGTGTGAGCAGAACTGAAGAAAAAGTATTTTACCGAAGAAGAAAAAGTGGTGCTGAGCAGAAACAGAAATGTTAAATGCGTTTATGACTCAAGTCTGGCATACGAAGATGATTTTAAAAAATTTTTCTGTCAATGCTATCATCAAGGGAAAAAAACAACGGAGATATTCAGGCTGTGCGGATTCGATACAAAAGTTCTTGGAAGTAAAAGAATTGAGAGAGCAGAAGCCAGATGGAAAAAGTTAAAAGAATAAAAAGAGCAGGAAATTCACTGTGATTTCTTGCTCTTTTTATATGGAAAACTAAAAAAATTATTCTAAAATGCTGTTTGCGTTGTTAGTGCAGCAGGATACGCTAAAAATTACAAATAAACGAAGGGGGGATATATAATGCATACATAAACAAAGACAACAAAACACAGAGGAGATAATTACGATGATTAAGAAAACATTCAAAAGAGGTATGGTAATAGCGTTGACAGCAGCAATGATGACGACATCTGTGTCAGGAGTTTTTACAGGAATGACAGCTAAGGTTTTTGCGAGTGAGAGTGCAAGGCAAATAGCAGCTTCCGTGAAAACAAAGGCAGAGACAGAGATTCCAAAAGCAGATATGTTGGATATTATATTTAATGGAGGAAAAGTAGAAGATAGATTAAATGGGAAGAATGAGTTAAAGACTTATGGAGCACCGGTAATTACACAGGATGAACAGCTGGGAAAAGAAGTTGCAGTTTTTGATGGACAAGATGACGGTTTTGGATATCTGCTCACTTCAGAAGACTGGAAAGCCATGGGTAGTCACTATAGTTTTGAATGCATGGTAAAAGAGAGTAATGAAGATGTACAGAACAAGTTTGGCACTTCTTTGCTGTGAGGAAGTTCAAATAGGGATGGCGGACTATTTTACTTTAAAGCAGGCGGACCTACGTTTACAGGATTAAAAGCAGGCAAGTATACTAGAGATTTGACATATAAATGTGAGAAAGAAAAGTGGTTGCATCTTGTAGGTACCTATGATGGAAAAGCATTAAAATTTTATGTGAATGGTGAAAAACAGGGGGAATTTTCCGCTGCTGAATTTACAATGGGAGCAGTAACAACAGAGCAGTACTTGAATATTGCCCATCAGGTAGGTGGAATGGGTAATTCAGCGGCCTGTAAAATAGCCTCAGCCCGGGCTTACAGTAAGACATTAAGTCCGGAAGCGATAAAGAGTCTTTATCAACAGGAAGATAAAACAAACATCACTGTACCTGCAGATGCAAGTTTTATAGTTGCAAAAGGAGATAATTATGTAGTGCCGAAGACAGAGGTGACAACGGCAACCGGAACGGTACCTGAGATCACGACGGCAGTAAAGGATCCAAATGGAAATGATGTGATGCTAGATGAGAACCGACAGTTTACAGCCACAGAACAGGGAGAATACAAGGTCTTTTATACTGCAAATGGAATCACGCTGGAAAAGTCACTAAGAGTAACAGGAGAACCAAGCATAGCGGCACAAATAGAGCTTGCAGTAGGAGATCAGGAGACCTTACAGATTCAAAACCTTGACCAGGATGCAAAAGTGATGTATACAAGCGCGGATCCTGAGACAGCAGCTATTGATGAGAAGGGAATCATCCAAGCGAAAAAAACAGGAGAGACAACCATTGATGTTACGGTAGAGCAGGCGGGACATACATATCTGTTGAAGAATAAGGTTGTAGTAACAAATCAGGCAGAACAAATATTTACAGTTACCTTCAAAGACTATGACGGAAAAGTACTGGATACTCAGGAAGTGAAGTATGAAGAAGGGGCGAAAGCGCCAGAAGCACTGATAAGGATAGGGTATACATTTACAGGCTGGGATAAGACTTTTGGAAAGATTACATCAGATATAACAATAACAGCGCAATATCAAAAGAATCCGGATCCGGTAAGACCGACCGATCCAGCCAAGAAACCGAACAGCCAACAGACGGCGGTACGCCCAAGCATCAGTGTGACAAAGAAACAGATCCTGTCAGGAAAGAAATTCCGCCTGAGTGTAAGGAGGTTGATCAAAGGAGCAAAAGTCAGCTATAAGACAAGTAACAGAAAGATCGCATCTGTAGATAAAAACGGAAGTATAAAAGGGTTGAAAGCCGGAAGAGCGACGATAGTTACAACGGTAAGAGAGGGAGGAAAAACCTACAACTTTAAAACCAGTGTTACGATCAAAGGCTATATGAAGCTGATTAAAGTGAAAAAGACGATCAAAAAAGGAAAGACCTATAAGTTTAAGGCGAAAGCTTATGGAATCAAAGGAAAACTTACATGGTCTGTCTCCAGCAAGAAGATCGGAAAGATCGCAAAGAGTGGAAAGTTTAAGGCAAAGAAAAAAGGAAAAGTATACGTGACAGTGAAATGCGGAAAGTATAAAGCAAAAGTACGTGTGAGCGTGAAATAAAAGAAGAAAAATAGGAAAAGGGACATATTTTCGGCTTTGGGACTTTTTAGGATAGCCTATTTGTTTGAATTGCAAGTTTACTGTTTGCGTCGAAAGAACTATTGTATACGCACCTACTTTTAGACATGAAAGATCACAAACTGGTATCCCAAAATCTTGAAAAACAGCAGTTTAAATTTTTAGACTTAGGTGATTATGAGTTGCCGAAATGAATATTATTAGTGGAACAGTAAATTGCAAAAAGTAAGTGAAAGAACTGGATGTCTTAATAATTCCGTAAAAAAAGAGAAACAAGATACCATCAAATGAGGGTTCTTGTTTCTCTTTTTTTGTCTGTATGAAATGTGTTTTACACGAACAAACTTGAAACAGTCTCCGTTTTTTATAATGCTTCCACACTCCATATTTTGAAGGCTTCTTTTGCAGATTTAGAGTAGATTCTGCCCACGGGCAGGAGCACTCCGCTGCGCAAAAGGCAGGAAGTAGGTGAAAGTTTCGCAATCTTGCTTAAAGAAACCATATATGATTTATGTATTCTTATAAAACCATGTTTATAAAAACGAGCTTCCAGATTACTCAATGTATCATAGATTTCAAAGCTTTCCTGCTTATAATAAATAAAGACCTTGTGGTTTTGTACTTCAAGATAGGAAATATCTTTCAATGGAACGATGCAGTTTTTATTACGGTATGTAAAAATTAACTGTTCTCCGGATTCTTCTTCAGATTGCTTTACAGCTTTGAGAATAATCTCTTCAAATTTTTCCTTGGAAACAGAATCTTTGATGATATAGTGATATGCCAGAACATCAAAAGCTTCCAGCATTTTATCGGCCAGACTCGTAAGAAAAATGATCTTGCAGTCTATGCCGTTTTCCCTCAGCTGTTTTGCTGCTGCAATCCCATCCATACCCGGCATCATGATATCCAAGAGGATAATATCAGAAGACAGCAGATCTTCTGAGAGAAATAGAAGCTGTTTGCCGTTGTTGCATATTTCAATGGTAAAATCTAAAGAGTATTTTTCTTTTATTTTCCGGAGAAGCCACGTGTACTTTTTACAGCAAGTGTGGTCATCGTCACATAATACGATCCTCATTTTTATGTACCCCCAAACTGTCAGCGATTTTTAAAAATTTATTTACGATTTCGGGGTCAAACTGTCTGCCGCTTTGTTTTTTTAATTCGGCCATAGCTGTCTCAGGACTAAGTCCTTTCCGGTAACACCGGGTACTGGTCATGGCGTCATAAGTATCGGCAACGCTGATGATTCGGGCGATCAGGGGAATCTCGTCGCCTTTTAGACCGTTCGGATAACCGGAACCGTCAAAACGTTCATGATGGTATAAAGTACCGTCTGATAAGCCGTCCAGCTTTTTCTGAAGGTTTTTCCGGTAGTCGGTCAGCTCCAGTGTTTTTGCAACACGGCTTAAAAGCACTTCTTTGACGATAGGTTTCCCGATGAAGTCGTAGGCTCCTAGATTAAGGCACTGGGCTTCTGTCTGGTCTTCCGTATCAGAAGTCAGAAAGATGACAGGGATATCAGACCATTTTTTCTCTTTCTGAAGTTCCAGAAAAAATTCTTTTCCATCCATTTCGGGCATCATTAAATCAAGCAAAATCAAATCGGGTGTCTGATGTTCCATGATTTTTAATGCCAAACTGCCTGAGAGGGAGGGAAATACATGATAAGATTCTTTGAGTAGTATCATAGCCTGGTTTAAGACTGTTTTACTGTCATCAACAATTAAGATTTTATGCATCTTATAGTCCTTTCGTCAGCAAAATAACGGAATGCGTTATTTATATTATATTACATTATCCGTAAAAGAAAAGCGTAACAACGGCGCAAAAGGCGATTATTGCGGCGGGAACTTCCGGTTACAGACAGTTATACATCAAAACAGAACACCGATTTAAATCCCCGTATTCAAAATTATCATAGGCGGTTTTGAGCCGGTCCAGGAGATTTTGCAGTTCCCCCGGATAAGTGTATCGGTCCAATTTTGCAATAGCATCGGAGACCTCTTGATAATCCATTTCATTGACGGCAATGCAGAGACTTTTGATGATATCTTCGGGATAACCGGAAAGAGATTCTTTCGTTTCGTCTGCCGCCGGTACGGCTTTGATACAACAATCCAGTTCTTCTAATATAAGGTCTGTATAGTCCAGCAGTTCCTGATACTTCTGTGTGATGGATTTCCAGTTGTTTTGGTGGCCAAAATCCTCCATCGTTTTCGCCAAGTCCGAAAATTCTAGGGCGCCTACGGATTTTGAGGCAGATTTAATAGCATGGACGTGGATGGTAAACAATTTGATATCCTGGTTTTCATAGATTTTATCCAATTCATTTCGGCGTTCAAAGAGACCCTGCCGGAAGGTTTTCAGCATCTCCAAATAAAAATCAGCCGAGTGATCAAAATATTCCAGGGATGCATCAACGTCGAAATGTTTCAAAGATGTAAAACAGGCTTTGACTTCTTCTGAGATAAAAGCTTCGTCCAGCTTTTTTTCCACAATCTTTAAGACGGCTTTGTCCTGTAAATACTGAAGGAGGGTGTTGTGCAGTTCTTTGACATTGATCGGCTTTGCGAGGAAGTCAGAAAATCCCTGTTCTGTGAAATAGGTCTTCGCATCGGAGAAGACATTGGCTGTCAGGGAAACGACAGGAAGATCTTTTCTGATGCAGTCCATTTTTCTCAGCTTCTGTACCGTCTCGATTCCGTCCATTCCGGGCATCATATGGTCCAGGAAAATCAGATCATAGTCTTTTGCGGAAGCCATTGTGAGTGTATCAAAACCGTTGGACGCCACATCAATATCCATTTCATAAGGTTCCATCAATCGTTTTGCAACGGAAGAATTGACATCATTGTCATCTACGATCAATATGTGGGCAGAAGGAAACGTTGTATCCTCGTAAACGTTTGTCTTTTTGGACGCGGTCTTGACCGGATGGCCGCTTAAGATATTTGCAGTCTGCATCATCAGGTTGTACGGATACAGCTGCTGATAGTTATAGTATTTGGATTCCGTAGTATCACTGTTTTTCATAAGAAGCAGCACATGATCCTGCAAAAATAAGGAATCGATCATTTCCTGGCAGGATGGGAAATCCGCCTGCTGCATGATCAGATAAGAATTCTTGTTTGATCTGTCCAGACTGATGGAGGAGACGGACGAAATCAAAGAAGGATGGATGCTAAGCTTGTGCAGTTCACGTATGACATATTTTGTCAGTTCTTTATCCGATTCTGGAAGATAGACATAGACCTCGGCCTGTTCCATTTTGTCAGACGGCGGAATCATAGGAGCGGCTAAACAGATTTCCTGTGGAATGGTAACGATAAATGTACTGCCTTTTTCATATTCACTTTCCACGGTAATACTGCTGACCATCAGTTCCGTCAGTTTTTTTGAGATAGAGAGGCCCAGACCGGTTCCCATAATCGTTTGATTTTTCTTGGGATCGACTCTGCTGAATTGCCGAAACAGGTATTTTTGATCTTCTTCTTCTTTGATTCCCGATCCGGTATCGGAAATAAAGAAAGAGAGTTCCGTTTTTGTCTCGGACAGATGCTTGGCACGAAGCTTCAATTCGATTTTCCCGGAAACTGTAAATTTTACGGCATTTGCAAGCAGATTGGTCAGGATTTCCCGAATTCGCATCTCATCTCTGACGAGCTGTCTTGGAAGGGAGGGATCCAAATCAGTGAAAAATGCAGACTTTTTTTACTTAGCCGGGCGGATATTATGCTGCATATATCAGAACACATGGTTGCAGGAGAATATGTTCCTGTGGTCAGCTGTATATTTCCCGTGTCCAGTTTGGAAAAGGACAGCAGGCTGTTGATGATTCCTAAGAGTCCATTGCCGATTTCATAGATTGTGGAAATGTCCTGTTCCACATCCAGGGGGAGATCTTTTCGCAGCAGCAGTTCACTTAAATTAAGGATAGCGTTCATCGGAGTCCTGATCTCATGGCTCATATTTGCGAAAAATGCCATCTTTTCCTGGTGGATCTGCCGTTCCTTTTCCGCAAGTCTTGCCAGATGCTCCTCTTCCATTTTTTTACTGTGGATGTCCTGTGTGCAGAAAATGATATTTGTTTTGTCATCTTTTAAGTAGCTGTTTTCCGCTCTTTTCCAGCGGTAAGATTCATGGGTCCTGCCCCGGTATGTAAAACTGTAGGAGGTATCAGGCCGTTGGCTGAAATAACCGGTAATGCCGGAGAGTGTTGCATTCATCAAAAGTTCTTTCGCCTCTTCATCATAGGCCAGTTCATTTGCTGCATGAAACGTCAGCTCGTCAAAATCTCCTTCAAGTTTCTTTTGGGAAAACCAGTCTCTGTTCTGTGCGGCATAAATCTGATATTTGCCGTTTTCTGTGTTGATCAGTCCGAGGGTCTCATAGCTCCGGCTGACGATTAAAGTGCAAATTTCATTTAAGATCTGGATTTCTTTTTCTTTGGCATAATCGGAATGCAGCTGTTTTTCTACGTTGGCCGTGTCATCAGAAAATACACAAAGATAGGTCTGCGTGAGATCGGAAGAAGAAAGAAGTGATGCTGTCCCGCTCAGTCAGGATTTCTTTTCTCCCACATAGATTGGACGGGTAAAAGGAAAGTGATCACCAACATCTTTCAGACAGATCAACGCATCAATAAATTCATCGTATGCATTTCCCGGAAGTTTGTCGATGAAAGAATGAAAATCAAACGGGTAGTCTGATGCAGTCTTATAGCCTAAGATCCTGCAGCCAAAGTCATTGATATGGAGAAGAGTCAGGCGGTCTCCGTCTCTCTGAAACTGCATAACTCCGGTGGGCAGATTTTGATAGGTTGATTTTAAAAATTGGTATTCCTGTTTCTGGTCCAACAAATCATCTCCTGTCTGTTTTCTTTTTATTATAATATATTGAAATCAAAGAGGAAAGAGCGGCGGAGCATAAACTTTTGTTGTTTAAGGCGCTGATTGCGGTGAATACGAAGTATGGAAGGAAAATGACATATTTAAGATAAAATAAACAAAAACAGACAGAAAGGAAGACCTATGAAGAAGATTATTTTTGCTGCGGTGGCTGTGATTTTTATGGCGGCAGCGGTGGTAAGTGTGAAGGAAATTGTTCATGGAAAAAAGAATACTGGAATCAGTTACTATGCAAAAATCATAGCAGGATCCGAGAATAAGGAAGGCTGGCAACATTTTTACCATATAAAAGGATTTGATGAAAATGGGAATGACAGGATGCTGACTGTATATGCGGATCGGGATCAGCCTTATCCGAAGGGAGAATATTTAAAAATTACTTGCTCTGCAGAATCTGACGGGTCGAAGGAAATGACATGGAGTATGGTGGAACAGAGCAGTATTTCGGAAGAGGCAATGTTAAAAATACAGAAATGGGAAAAAAGGATTAGACGGCTGGCGGCTGAAAAGAGTTCTCAATCGGGGGATAGCTTAAGTGCACCGAGAAAGATTGATAAGACAAAAAAACTGATTGCATTTTCTTTTGACGATGGACCTGCCAGGCAAAACACAGACAAAGTTGCAAAAGCTTTGGCAAAGAATCATGTAAGAGCAACCTTTTTTATGCTTGGATAGAATGTTTCCTATTATCCGCAGCTTGTGAAAGAAGTAAAAGATTCGGGGAACGAGGTGGCCGGACACTCCTGGAATCATCCTCAGCTGACTAAACTGGGTGCAGCCGGGGTATGCCGTCAGATGCAGAAAATGAATCACGCGATTTCAAAAGTGACGGGCTCGAATGTAGGTCTGCTGCGTCCAACGTATGGAGCCATTGACCGTATGGTGAAAGCTAATATTAATGCGCCGCTGATCTTGTGGAGCATTGATACATTAGACTGGAAGACTTTAAATACAGATGCCACAGTAAATACGATCCTTAAACAAGCGAAGGACGGAGACATCGTATTGATGCATGATATTCATAAACCTTCTGTGGCAGCGGCAGAAAAAGTGCTTCCACTGCTGAAAGCGAGAGGATTTGAAATCTGTACAGTTTCAGAATTATTAAAGGCAAAGGGAATCACTGTGGGTAAAGGCGATGTTGTCATCAGCGCCAACCAGATTTATAAGTATAAAAAAATCAGAGATAGAAAAAGAGTGTTGTTTGCGTCGTTGAAAGTACAGTTTGTGGATTTTGAGAAAATATAGGATGTAACCTGTTATAATCAATTTGTAATTAATCATCAGCTGAGGAAGGACAGCTGGAAACTTTTTTCCTCAAAGATAAGATAAACTCCTTTTGAGATTAAAAAAGCTTGCGAATAGATTGCAAAAAGCAAGCAAAAAATATATAATAAAAGTAATAGAAAATAAAGGAGATGATAGATATGGCTAAGACATCAAATATTTTTACCCGTGTAGATCCTGAAATAAAAGAGCAGGCAGAGCAAGTGCTTGAGCGTTTGGGCATTCCGATGTCAAATGCAGTTGGGATGTTTTTAAGACAAGTTGTGATGCAGCGGGGACTGCCATTTGAAGTGAAGCTGCCAAAAGATATGCCGCTTGTATACGACTCCCTTACAAAAGAACAGTTCGATGCGGAAATAGAAAAGGGCATGGATGATATAAGGAAGGGAAGAGTATATTCGGCAGAAGATGTCGAAGAGGAGATGAAGCGGGATTACGGGATATGAGTTGCAGGATTTTTTATACAAAAAAGGCAAAACAGGATTTGAGAGATATATGAATATATAGCGTATGAACTGCTTGTGCCGGAAACAGCATCTGAACAAACTCGTAGAATTATGAAAGAAATCAAGACACTTGATGAAATGCCGAGACGTTATCGTTTATATGAGGAAGAGCCATAGCATAGTGAAGGAATCCGATTTTTTCCGGTGGATAATTACCTTGTGTTTTATCAACCTAATGAGTCCCAAAATACAGTGAGTATTGTTCGTATTATGTACGGTGGGAGAGACATCAAAAATCATTTGAATAGAACGACAATCGATTAATATTTTTTTGACGTGGCAGAAGAGCCGTCCGGCAGACCGGGCGGCTCTTCTGGCAGCTTAAATTATTTCCTATACCGATAAACATCATTCGCACTTACCACGACATCTCCCGGATGCAGAGTAATATTTCTCGCCTCAAGGAGCTCCGATACCGTACATACTTGAAAGCCTTTCTTTTCAAGTTTCGGGAGTACCTTTTTCACAGCTTCTGCCGTGGGAGCATGGATGTCATGCATCAGGATGATATCCCCATCCTTGGCCTGCTTTAAAATGGCATCAGCAGTCTTGTCTGCATTCAGTGTTTTCCAGTCCAGAGTATCAATGCTCCACAGGATCAGCGGATCTTTCACCGTATTTTTTACAGTTCGGTTAATGGAACCATAAGGCGGCCTTAAAAGTCCCACATCAGATCCGGTCACAGAAGCAATGGCTTCGTTCATCTGTGACATCTGTTTTTTCACACCCTTTTTACCGAGTTTTGTGAGTAGCGGATGGTTCCAGGAGTGGCCGGCGACTTCATTGCCTGATTCCTCAACTTTTTTTACAAGGTCAGGATAATATTTTGCATTCTGGCCAAGCATAAAAAAGGTAGCCCTCGCATTGTTTTTATCCAGGGCCTTTAGTATTTTCTCCGTATTTTTTCTGGAAGGTCCGTCATCGAATGAAAACGCGATGAGTTTTTTCTCGGGATCGACTCGTTTGGGAAGAAAGGGGAAATCGCCCAGTTTAAACTGTGTAATTTCGCGGACGATCTTCTGGTTCTTTTGAATCTCTCCGCTGGCAGCCGAGGATTCCTGAAGAGAACTTGTCTCTTTGCTGGTCCGAAACAGGTAAATGCCCTGAAAAGCGATGATTGACAGCATTAAGATCAGCACTGCAGTTTGTCCTTTGTTTAATCCTTTTTTCATTTGTGCCTCCTATCCATACATAGTATTTCCGTTTTCCAGCAATCCTTGACAAAAGAACATGGAAAGGCAGGGTGAAATTACAAGCTATAATTTATTGTATGTGGAGAGATCTGATTATATTAAGAAAAATCTGTTATAATGAAACATATCATATTTTATAAATTTTTGAATATCACTTATTTGACGGAGTATAAAGGATAGAGTTTATGGATATTAAAAGAATCGTAGAAGCCGGGCAGCTTAGATCTATGGATACGGTGAATGGATTTGATGTGCGTCCGGGGTTTTACCTTCAAAACGGTGCGACTGCTATTGAAGGCGGCGTGAGTTTCACCGTACATACGAAAAACGGAACTGCCTGTACATTAGTTTTATATGAAAGAAAGGCACAGGAACCTTTCGCTGAAATACCGTTTCCGGAAAATTACCGGATCGGAAATGTATACTCGATGATCGTTTTCGGCCTGGATATCCGGAAGATTGAATACAATTACAGAGTTGACGGGCCGAAGGATTTAAAAAAGGGACTTTTGTTTGACAAGGAGCGGTATCTTTTAGATCCCTATGCAAAAGCCGTCACCGGTCAGAGCAACTGGGGCGAGAAACCTGAGTACAGCAGGGACTGTTATCGGGCGAGAGTCGTCTCCAATGACTTTGACTGGGGAAGAGCCAGGCGAAAACCCACAGATATGCGGGACCTTATCATCTATGAACTTCACACCAGAGGATTTACAAAACACCATACATCAGATGTAAAACATCCGGGAACCTTTGACGGGATCCGGGAAAAGATTCCTTATCTGAAGGATCTGGGCATCAATGCCGTGGAACTGATGCCGATCTTTGAATTTGACGAGACGAGGGATACCAGGTATGTCAATGGTAAAAAACTTTTGGACTACTGGGGTTATAATCCGGTCAGCTTTTTTGCGCCGAATACAAGCTACAGCTCGGAAAAAGAATTTAACAGAGAGGGTTCAGAGCTTAAATACCTGATCCGGGAACTTCACGACAATGATATTGAAGTAATCCTCGATGTGGTGTTCAACCACACGGCGGAGGGAAATGAGAACGGTCCGTTCATATCTTTTAAAGGATTTGACAATAATATATATTATATGCTTACGCCGGACGGAAAATATTATAATTTCAGCGGCTGCGGCAATACACTGAACTGCAATCACCCGGTCGTTCAGAACATGATCCTGGACTGTTTAAGGTACTGGGTGACGGATTACCGGATCGACGGATTCCGGTTTGACCTGGCATCGATTCTCGGAAGAAGTGAGGACGGTTCACCATTAAGTAAGCCTCCGCTTTTGGAAAGGCTTGCATTTGACCCGATCCTGGGCCGTGTGAAATTAATTGCTGAGGCATGGGACGCTGCGGGTCTTTATCAGGTGGGCACGTTTCCGTCATGGAACCGGTGGTCTGAGTGGAACGGCAGATACCGGGACGATATGAGAAGATTCCTGAAAGGAGATCCGGGACTTGTGAAAGCCGCTGCCCAGAGGATGAGCGGCTCCAGGGATATCTATGACAGGGAGAGCCGGGGCGATACGGCTTCAGTGAATTTTATCACCTGCCATGACGGATTCACGATGTGGGACCTTTATTCCTATAATGAAAAGCACAATCTGGATAACGGATGGAACAATACGGACGGAGACAACAATAACAACAGCTGGAACTGCGGTGAAGAAGGGTACACTGACCGGCAGGATGTCATAAAGCTCAGGAAAAAGCTTGTGAGAAATGCTTTTGCGGCGCTGATGACCAGCCAGGGTGTCCCGATGATGTATGCGGGGGACGAATTTTTGAATACCCAGTACGGCAATAACAATGCCTACTGTCAGGATAATGAAATTTCGTGGCTGAATTGGGATCTGCTTTTGGAAAATCATGAGACCACACAATTTGTCAAAGAGATGATCCGTTTCAGAAAAAAACACCCGGTGTTAAGATCCAGAGGGGAGGATGCGCTGTGCGGACTGCCTTCCGTCAGCTTTCACGGAGAAGAACCATGGAAGTTAAAGGAGGATGACCAAAACCATCTTCTGGGCGTTCTGTTTGCCGGAAGAGAAAAAGATAGTGACACAGATGATATTGTTTATGTTATGATGAATATGCATTGGGAGCCGCATACTGTGAGGCTTCCGGAACTTCCGCTGGATTACTTCTGGGAGATTTTTTCAGATACGGCCGGCGAGCCGAAAAATAGCCGGCTGCCCGGAGGAGAGATCCGGATGGAAGAGCGGAGTATGATTATATTAGAAGGGAACCAGATGGGACGGAAGGGCGATGTCATCTGTCTCTAAAGATAAAGTTTAAGTAAAGGAAGAGAATGTAAGATGTGGATTGCAGATCAGTGGAACGATTATGAAGTTTTAGATACTTCTTGTGGTGAAAAATTAGAAAGATGGGGAGACTATTATTTAGTACGGCCGGACCCTCAGGTTTTATGGCAGACACCAAAGAAGTTAAAGCAGTGGAAGAAGCCAAACGGACATTATCACAGGAGCAGCAGAGGCGGCGGACAGTGGGAGTTCTTTGATCTCCCTAAGACCTGGGATATCAGGTACAGGGAACTTACATTTCATTTGCAGCCATTCAGCTTTAAACACACAGGAGTTTTTCCGGAGCAGGCAGTGAACTGGGATTGGTTTTCAGATAAGATCAAAAAGGCCGGGCGGCCTGTAAAGGTGCTGAACCTGTTTGCCTACACAGGCGGCGCCACATTAGCGGCAGCCGCAGCCGGGGCATCCGTGACTCACGTGGATGCCTCCAAAGGCATGGTGAACTGGGCAAAAGAGAATGCCCAGGCCTCCGGCCTGAAAGACAAACCGATCCGCTGGCTGGTGGACGACTGTGTGAAATTTGTAGAGAGGGAGATCCGCCGGGGGAACCACTACGATGGGATCATCATGGACCCTCCGTCCTACGGCAGGGGACCAAAAGGAGAGATCTGGAAGATTGAGGAAAAGATTTTTCCGCTTGTTCAGCTCTGTACAAAGATTTTGTCGAAAAACCCCTTATTTTTTCTGATCAATTCTTATACGACCGGACTCCAGCCGGCTGTGCTCTCCTATATGCTGGGAACGGAAGTCAAAGCAAAGTTCGGCGGGAAAGTGACGACAGATGAGATCGGGCTTCCGGTTTCTTCAAATGGCTTGGTTCTGCCATGCGGAGCCTCAGGCAGGTGGGAATCAGTATAGATATTTCAGAAATCTTAATTTTTGCTGAATTTTGTTGGAATACGTAAAAAACAATTGAAATTTTTCTGACTTTGTTTATAATTAAAAAGAGCGTGTATACGAATAATTGACATTTAACATAATGATAATAATAGAAAATTCGAAAGGGGAATTTTGAAACATGGCAGGTTCAGATATCGGAATTGATTTAGGTACGGCCAGCGTCCTGGTTTACGCAAAGGGCAAAGGAGTCGTTTTAAAAGAGCCATCTGTAGTGGCATTTGACAGAGATACAAACAAGATCAAGGCAATCGGGGAAGAAGCCCGTCTGATGCTGGGAAGAACACCGGGGAATATCGTTGCAGTGCGTCCGCTGCGCCAGGGTGTAATTTCTGACTATACAGTGACAGAAAAGATGTTAAGCTACTTCATCAACCGCACCGTCGGAAAGTCTATTTTCGGACGGAAGCCGCGCATCAGCGTGTGTGTGCCGAGCGGTGCCACGGAAGTAGAGAAAAAGGCAGTTGAGGATGCGACCTACCAGGCAGGTGCAAGGGAAGTATCCATTATTGAAGAACCTGTTGCGGCAGCCATCGGCGCCGGAATCGATATCGCAAAGCCATGCGGAAATATGATCGTGGACATCGGAGGAGGAACAGCCGACATCGCTGTTATTTCTCTTGGAGGAGTCGTTGTCAGCACTTCCATCAAGGTTGCCGGAGATGATTTTGATGAGGCAATCGTGCGCTACATGCGCAAAAAACATAACTTATTGATCGGTGAGCGTACTGCTGAGGACATTAAGATCAACATCGGCACTGTCTACAAACGTCCGGAAAATGCGACGATGGATGTCCGCGGAAGAAACCTTGTGACAGGACTCCCAAAGACCGTGACTGTTACATCCGAAGAGACAGAAGAAGCTTTAAGAGAGCCTGCTTACCAGATCGTAGACGCTGTTCACAACGTACTGGAGAGAACTCCGCCTGAGCTTGCGGCCGATATCTCAGACCGCGGGATCGTTCTGACCGGAGGAGGATCTCTGATCCAGGGTCTGGAAGAACTGATCGAATCTAAGACAGGAATCAACACGATGACAGCAGAGGACCCTCTGACAGCAGTTGCCATCGGAACTGGAAAATACATTGAATTTTTATCCGGAGAAGACAAAAAGGGCGAGAAATAATCACTTAGTTTTTTCAGCGCTTTTTTAAGCCGGCAGAGGACAACCAGGGTATTTTATCCTGGTTGTTTTGTTACGCCGGGCGTTTGTGTAAAGGAGGGGAGAAGTATGGGACGGATTTCCGGATATGTTGACCATGTCCGTTTTCGAAATGAGGACAATGGATATACGGTGCTGAGTCTTGATATGGACGGCGATGAGGAGACTGTAGTCGGGGTATTCCAATTTCTGCACGAAGGCGAGTATATGGAACTGGAAGGGGAATATGTGGAACATCCGGTCCATGGCCCACAATTTCAGATGACTTCTTATGAAGTTACGATGCCGGATGACATTAAGAGCATGGAACGGTATCTGGGCTCCGGGGCAATCAAAGGGGTTGGCCCGGCGATCGCCAAGAGAATCGTCAAAAAGTTTAAGATGGACACGTTCCGCATTATCGAGGAGGAACCGGAGAGGCTTGCGGAGGTAAAGGGAGTCACTGAAAAGAGAGCACGCAGCATCGCGGTGGAGTTTTCCGAGAAGCAGGAAATGCGCCAGGCCATGATGTTTCTGTCCGGCTATGGGATTACCACTAATCTGGCGGTGAAGATTTTTAAGGAGTACGGCGATAAGCTGTACGGGGTGATCCAGAACAATCCATATCAGATGGCGGATGATATAGAAGGCGTAGGATTTAAGATTGCTGATGAAATCGCCAGGCAGGTTGGTATCGGCAGCAGTTCGGATTACCGGATCATATCGGGCATTTTTTATACTCTGATGCAGGGTCTTGCATCAGGGCATATTTATCTGCCCAAAGAAATCCTTTTAAGAAATACTTCAAGGATGCTTGAGGTGGAAGAGGAGATGATCGAGCCTCATCTTCTGGACATGATGATTGAGAAAAAGATTATCATAAAAGAAGAGGAGGACCAGACAAGAATTTATGGGGCGGCCCAGTATTATCTGGAACTTAACACGGCCAGGATGCTGTGCGATCTCAATATGACTTACGATGTGTCTGTTTCCGAGGTGAGGACTATGATCGCAAAGATTGAAGACGGTCTTCAGATTACCTTTGCGGAGAAACAGAAAGAAGCCATAGAAGCCGTCGCCGAAAATGGAGTCGTGATTCTGACCGGAGGCCCGGGAACGGGTAAGACGACGACCATCAACGGAATGATCCGCTACTTTGAGTCTAAAACTCTGGATATCAGACTCGTGGCCCCCACGGGGAGGGCGGCAAAACGGATGACAGAGGCTACCGGATATGAGGCAACCACGATCCACCGTCTGTTGGAATTGAATGGGGATTCCAGCAGCGGGGACAGTATGAAGTTTGAACGGAATGCCGCGAATCCTATTGAAACGGATGTGATCATCGTGGATGAGATGTCTATGGTGGATATTTTTCTGATGAATTCCCTTTTAAGTGCTGCGGTTCCGGGTACAAGGTTTGTGTTTGTGGGGGATGCCAACCAGCTTCCTTCCGTCGGCCCGGGAAATGTGCTGAAGGATATGATTGCTTCCGGATCTTTTAAGGTGGTGGAACTGAATCAGATTTTCCGCCAGGATGAAGCCAGCCACATTGTGAGCAATGCCCACAGGATCAATGAGGGGAAGTCTATTGAGCTCGATAATAAGAGCAGGGACTTTTTCTTTCTTGAGAGAGAGAGGCTCGGAGATATTTTAGGTGTTTTAGTATACCTGGTGAGAGATAAGCTGCCGGCTTATGTAAATGCCAAGCCGTATGACATTCAGGTGCTGACCCCTATGCGCAAGGGGGAACTGGGTGTCGATAAGCTCAACGAAGTTCTCCAGGAATACCTGAATCCTCCGGCGGAAGAAAAGCAGGAGAAACAGGCGGTTTCCTGTCTGTTCCGTGAAGGCGACAAGATCATGCAGATCAAGAACAATTACCAGATGGAGTGGGAAGTAAAGAATGAGAAGGGATTTACCGTGGAAGAGGGCAAAGGCGTCTTCAACGGCGATATCGGACGGATCACAAGGATCAATGACTACACGGAGAAAGTCACAGTAGTCTTTGACGACATCAGAGTGGCGGAATACTCTTATTCCATGCTGGATGAGCTGGAGCTTGCCTATGCGGTGACGATCCACAAGTCACAGGGAAGTGAGTATCCTGCAGTGGTCATGCCGCTGCTTACGGGACCGAGAGTTTTGTTTAACAGAAATCTTCTCTACACCGGAGTGACCCGGGCGAAGCAGTGTATTACGATGGTGGGCCGGAAGTCAACGGTACAGCAGATGATTCAGAATGTAAATGAACAGAAGAGATACTCGACGCTTTGTCAGAGGATCAATGAACAGAAAGAACTGATGCCTTAGGGGGATCGGTTCTTTTTTTGTTTCATAGGAAAGTTCTGTGACCTTCCCTATGAAACAAAAAACGCTCCGCGGGCTGTACACAGATGCGTAAGGAAATTATTTGACTACGTCAAATCGCATCTGGTACGCAAAGTTGTCAAGCCCCTCAAAGATTGAGGGGTTGGGGCGTTGAAGTGGCTTGCCCACTTTGTTTCTCTGCAAACCTTTCAGCACAGAAAATCAAATAAAAATGTGATGAAAAACACTTAAAATCAAATAAAAATGTGAGGGGTGCGCTGACAGAGAACTTTGTACTACAAAAATTCAGTTGTTGGCAGGATTTTTTAATGCGCCGAAATAGTGTATAATGAAATGGATATATAAGGAAGACTGCAAAAGATATAGGGGAGGTAGAGAACAATGGGGATTTTCGAAGTTTTATTGTCATCTGCTGTGATCGTAGCGTTGATTGAATACATTTCTAAAAATAAGTCAAATAACCTTCAGTACATCACCAGTGCCAGAAGTGAGTGGAGAAAAGCCATGAAACAGACAGCCTGCAGGCTGTATCAGGCAGACAGAGGAAATATCGGAGAAGCGTTTGCAGAATTAAAGGTCAACTTAAACGGATATGGATTCTTTCCGTCGTTTGACCAATATCCTGCTGATAAGCAGCTTGATTTTTTCAGAGATGAACACATATGGAAGCAAATCGCATATATCGAAGAAAACATGTACTGCTGGGAAGAAGAAACATTCACGCGGGAGAAAAATAAGGTCAATAAATATATTACAAGCCTGCTGAAGTTTGACTGGGAGAGGACGAAGCAGGAAGTGAAGTCTAAAAGTTTAATTTTGCTGTGCACAGTTTTGTATCTCTGTGTACATATCCCGGTACTGCATCTCTTTCCGGGGGACAAAAGTCTGATTGATCAGATAAGTGAACAGATAATCCCGATTACCTGTATTGTTTTGGCAGTGATATCAGTGTGCCTTCCCTATATGGTCAATGAGGCTAAAATATTTCAATTTGGGAAGTGGTATAAATATTTAACGTTTAATATGGGCACTTGGACGATAGGATTTCTATTAGAATTATGTGGACTGTATATATTATCAAAAGGAGTAGCTGATACGGAACTTTGGACATATTATTTCACGGGTATTGTCGCCATCCTTATATTGACAGGCATTATGTTTTATGCTTTCAGCTATAAACTTGTCTATTTGAATTATGACAGGGCGGTAAGGAGAATTATGGGCTGTGACTCTATTATTTGTTACAATTGTCAGTGGGGAATAATCTCTGATTTTAAAGGATTGAGGGTTAATGACTTTTTTGCCCAGTTAAATCTAGATTATTCAGAGAGAGAGCTGCCGGAACAGATAGATGACATGATAGAGTTCATTTGTAGTCCGGAGAATCACATTCTGGAGAAGCCGGAGCAGCTTCTGAGAGCCGGCAGCCGGATAGGGCCCGGGAGGAAGGGGAAGGAAAACACTAAGAAATTGATAAAAGAAAAACCAAAGAGGTGCAAACTTATTTTTAAATATACCTCAGGTTCAGAAGAACGTTATGCGGTCGGATATAATAAAAAAACGAAGAAGGATCTCAGAGAGTGGATTTGCGAAGACAGCAACAATAGACATAATTAATTATACAAAACAGCATCCTTGCAAGGGGTGCTGTTTTTATGTTGAAGAAACTTTGTCAGTTATTTATAAGAATAAAACAATCTTAAAAATAGAAAGAAACAATCAAAAATTTATTGACAAATGAAAGAAACAATCATATTATAAAAATAACAAAAAATATTAAAATAGTCAGGAGGTAAAAAATGAGAGTCGGATGTGTGACAGAGATCAAGAAAAAGGAATACCGTGTAGGTTTGACACCAGATGCTGTAAAAGGGTACATTTCTGCGGGTCATGAGGTTTGTGTTCAGAAAGGTGCCGGAAAAGGATCGGGATTTTCAGACCAGGAGTACGAAGACGCCGGAGCAGTGATTGTAGAGAAAGCCAGAGCAGTGTGGGATTGGGCTGAAATGATCATAAAGGTGAAAGAACCGCTCAAAGAGGAATACCAGTTTTTTCATCGGGGACTAATCCTCTATACCTATCTGCACATTGCGGCCGATGAACCGCTGATGGAGGCACTCCTGGATTCGGAGGTAAAGGGAGTTGCCTATGAGACATTAATGGAAGAAGACCGAAGCCTGCCGTTACTGACCCCTATGAGCCAGATCGCAGGACGCCTCAGTGTCCAGGAGGGAGCTAAATATCTGGAAAAACCATTTGGCGGAGAGGGAATTCTTCTCGGAGGGGTTCCGGGAACAAGAAAAGCAAAGGTTGTCATCCTGGGAGCAGGAACCGTGGGAACGAATGCATGTAAGATCGCTGTGGGTATGGGAGCTGATACAACCATCATGGATATTGATCTTATGCGTCTTAATTACCTGGATGATATTTTCGGAAGCCGTATCCAGACACTGATGAGTACAGACGGGGCAGTAAAAGAAGCCTTGGCTTCAGCTGATCTGGTCATAGGTTCTGTTTTGATCCCTGGGAAAGCAGCTCCCAAAATTATCAAAAAGGAATATCTCAAACAGATGAAGCCCGGATCTTTGATCGTTGACGTGGCAGTGGATCAGGGCGGCTGCTGTGAAACCACAAAAGTAACTTACCACGATGATCCTGTCTATACAGTAGACGGAGTTGTTCACTATTGTGTAGGAAATATGCCTGGATCGGTACCAAGAACTTCAACGATAGCCCTGACCAACGCTACCATGGGTTATGGTCTTAAGATCGCAGAACATGGACTTGAGGAAGCGTGCAGAAAATATCCGTCCCTTTATTCAGCAGTCAATACATATGAGGGAAATATCACTTGTAAAAATGTAGCCGGGAGTTTCGGACGAAGTTATGTAAAACCGGACAGTCTGATGGCGTAAAAGCGGCAGGCAGACAGGAGGTAAACTCAGAGGAGGAAAGTATGAGTAAAATGAATTCTTCCAATGAAACAAAGGTATTGGAGTATATAAAAACAAATGGGGAAATGACAACCGGAGAGGGGATCAAACTTCTCGGAGTTTCTGAATCAACCATAAGAAGAATTTTTATCAAGCTTCAGAAAGAAGGCGAGGCAGACCGGATCTTTGGAGGGATTAAGGCAGTCTCAGAGGAAGGGAGGTACCGGTATAAAGAGATTGCCGTACAGAATGTGGCAGAAAAAAAAGAAATCGGAACTGCCGCGTCCAAACTGGTGAAAGATGGGGAATATCTTTATCTTGACAGCGGAACTACAACATTGGAAATGTGCAGGGCACTTTCTAAAAGGCTGAAAAAGGAGGAAGTAAAAAATCTGACGGTTATTACAAACTCTGTTAAGAACGTAGATATACTGGCATCATACTGTGATGTCATCCTTGTGGGAGGGAAATATTCTAAAGACAGGAAGGATGTATCCGGAAACTTAAGTGAGTCATTTTTGGCACAGTTCCGTCTGGATAAAAGTTTTCTTGGGACGGATGGATTTACATTTGCTGATGGATTTACATCGACGAGTGTCAATGTTTCCTTGCTGAGCAGAAAAGCCTCTGCCCAGGCGGAAGAGACTTATGTACTCATGGATTCCTCAAAAATAGGGCGGCATTCCTTTGGAATCAGCTGCAAATTAGAACATATCAATGGCGTTGTAATAGACTCAAAGATAGAGCCAGCGAGCAGAATTCAATTTGAAGAAAAGTCAGTGAAAGTTATTACAAATAACAATATTGAAAGAAATAATCAATAATATGAATGAATCAATCAAAAAAGATTGACTGTGAGAACAGACCATGCTAAAATTTTATTAACAAAAAGGGGAAGGAGGATGAGAAATGATACGAATCGTGCCGGAACACATTGACAGCGAAAGTATCGGTATTTTGATCTGCAGCCATGGCAGTATTGGGCGCAGTATGATCGAAGCGGTACAGATGATCTATGGGGACTGCCCGAATATTGCCTGCATAGGACTGGAACCTTCTGACGACATTGACGACTGGGGAAAAGAGCTGGGAGCTTTGACTGAGACATTTCCAAAAGGAACCATAGTACTAATGGACTTATTTGGAGGGACGCCGTGTAATCAGTACTTGATGAACATGGCAGGAGAAGTACTCACACGGAAGAACGGACAGGCATGTGCGGTTGCCGGAGTGAACCTCTCCATGGTGCTGGAAGCAATTGGACAGCGGGAGTGCGCAGAACTGAAAGAGATTTCAGAAATATTGGACAAAGCAGGAAAGGAAGCAGTTGTTAACGTATTGCAAAAGATGAAAAAGTAAGAGAGGAGATGTATAGTATGCATTTATGGCAGGCAATTATGCTTGGTGGGTTTTACTGGTTTAGTTTCCTTGGAGCGTTTGACCATTCCATCAATCTGTTATTCTACCAGCCGCTGACATCAGCACTGCTGGTTGGGCTTGTAATGGGAGATATCCCTACTGCTATGATCGTGGGTGCTACGATCCAGCCTATGTTCCTGGGGCAGACACAGGCCGGGTGGGTCGTCACCAATGACAATGCGGCGGCAGGTATTATTACGGCATCTGTGGTCATAGCTTCCGGAATGGATATTAAATCAGCCATGGCAGTTGCAGTTGCAGTGGGTATCGTCATGAGCCAGCTGACAAATATCCGTATGACGGTAGGTTCCGTCTGGAATGCACTGACGGATAAATATATCAGCAAAAGACAGTATGACAAACTGTGGCTGTCCACTGTCATTTACCCATCGTTATTTAAGGTTATTTTATATTGGCTTCCTATGACGCTTGTTTTATATTTTGGGGCGAGCAACATCGGATTTTTTGTCAACGGCCTTCCGGGCTGGCTGCAGAACGGGCTGAATGCTCTGGCTTCTTTAATGCCGATCGTAGGACTCTGTATTGTGGCTTCTTCTATTGGAAAAAAGGGGTATATGCCGTTCTTTATCGCAGGCTTTTTATTTGCGGCGTATTCGGGGGTCAGCGGAATCGGCATAGCGATTGTATCTGTGATTCTTGCGTGGTTTGACTTCCGCTGCCAGAACGGGGGAGAGCGTCTTTCACTGAATTTAAGAAGCACCAGCGTTGAAGACGCGGCACTCAGCAAAAAAGATTTGAATTGGGCTTCTATCCGGATGCTTTCATTCTATTCCAATGGAAACAGTTACGAGAGGTATCAGGCAAACGGGATTGTGGCAACGATGATGCCGTGTTTGAGGAAACTATATAAGGGTGATGATGACGGTCTCCAGGAAGCAATGGTCAGGACATCGGAATTATTTAACGCCGAAGATATGACTTCTGCACTTCCGGTAGGGATTCTCTTGTCAATGGAAGAGCAGAAAGCCAAAGGAGCGCCAATCCCCGGAGAGATTATTTCGGATACGAAAGCAGCACTGTTTCCTCCAATGGCAGCAGTGGGAGATACATTAAACTGGGCGACCATCGTTCCGACTACTCTGGCATTGATGTGTCCATATGCTTTGACAGGGGCATGGTGGCCGGCATTGGTTGTTGTGCTTGTAGGAGCTGTCCTCTGTAATTCCCAGGCATTTTTCTTAATGCATCTGGGTTACAACTTAGGAAATAAGGCAATCAAAGATCTGGTGCAGAGCGGGCTGATCAACAAAGTAATGTCCTTCTTTACCGTTATGGGTATGTTTGTAATCGGCGGAATGATCAGTTCCCTGGTAAGTGTCTCCTGCCCATTGACGATAGCCACAGGAAAATTCTCCTTTGCGGTACAGAAAGAACTGTTTGACGTGCTGATGCCGAATCTCCTGACCTTTATTGCGACCATGATTATTTTCTTTACGATCAAACGGAAAAATATGAGTGTCATTAAGGTCATCTTCGGAACCATGATTGTGGGAATTATACTCGGAGCTTTGGGAATCATAGCGTGACATTTTCTGCATGATTTCCGTTCGGCTCTTAGAATGCCTCACTCCAATCATGCAGAAAATTTCATAGATGAAAAATATAAAAGAATGGAAAGGTGGTTTTTTTAATGGGAAAGCTTGCGTTGGTTAGAATTGATAACCGTATGATTCACGGCCAGGTGGCCAGCGGGTGGATTGGGAAGTGTAATGCAGGAAAGATTGTGGTGATTGATACTGCCACAGCGGAAAATGAGATGATGAGGGATATTCTCTCGCTGGCGGTGCCGCCGGGAATTGAATTTTCGGTTTATACAAATGAGGAGGGAACCGCAGCCTACAAGAACGATCAGTTTGGGCCGGAAAGTGTCATGCTGATCTTTAAAAGTATCCAGACCGCTTACGACTGTTATAAGGAAGGAATAGACTTTGAGGAACTCCAGATTGGAGGGACAGGAGTGCGAAAGGATGCAAAGGTACTGGAAGGACCTATTACGGTTACAGAGAATGAAGTGAGAATGTTGGACGAGCTGAAAGCGGATGGAGTTGAGGTTTATCTTCAGCAGACAGTGCAGAGTAAGAGCACAAAATGGAGTTGAGATCTGCCGGAACAGATGGACTGAGGGAAGCTTGAGCCTTCCCTCAGTCATTTGAAATATGAAGCTTGATCTTATATTCATTAAACTGTTTAATCTGGTTTTCGGATATGTTCTGATCTGTGATGACGGCTGTTGCCTCATCCAGTTCGGCATAATTTACATAAGACGGATGATCGATTTTTGAGGAATCCAGAAGCACGTAGGACTCCTGTGACAGGGTCAGGGCTGTCCTGGATAATCTGGACGTATTGATATTATCACTGGAAAATCCGTGTTCAAAGGTCATGCCGTCTGCTCCGAGAAAAGACTTGGAAAAATGAAACTGGGAAAGGAAACTGACACCTAATGTGCCGGCCATGCTCTTTCTCTCATCAAACAGCATACCGCCTACCAGGATGACATTGCAGTAAGGGTTCAGGATCTCAAGATTGATGAGAGAGTTGGTGACGATATTTAAGCTGCTTGAAAGAGTGTGATTCTGGAAGCGTGTTATGAGGGACTGAGCCATATAAGCAGTCGTCGTACCGCAGTCTATATAAATAAAATCAGAATCCTGAATTAAGCCGGCAGCATAAGCTCCGATCATCTCTTTTTCCTTTTTCATCTTCTGCTTGATGATGTCGTAGTGATAGTAGTTATCCGGTTTGGCCAGGATGATACCTCCGTATGTCCGCACGACTTTTCTCTGCTCTTCAAGGCTGGTGAAAATGCGGCGGATGGTTGATTCGGACAGATGAAATAATTCGATGGCGTCACGGGTCAGTAACTTTTCATTAGAACCCAGATATTCCAGAATAGTTGACTCTATTTTCTTTTTCCGCTCTTTTGACATGAGAAACCTCCTTGACGACTTAAAATTTCATTTCATTCAGTATAGCATGACCTAAAACAAATGGCAATATCAGCCAAAATAGTGAAGGAACTATTCAAATTACACTGGAGCATTTTGGCTCAGAAAGGAAGAAAGCGTTATGACAGAGAAAGAACAGAAGTTTATAGACAGGATCAGCCTGGCCGTACAGCTGGCGAATGAAGATGAGGAGGGAAAGAAGCTGGCTGACCGGCTCCTGGACGGAAAAATCATTGTCAGGATAACCGACGGAATCACAATGAATATTCTGATCAAAGATCATCAACTGCAGTTTGTGGATTCTTCGGACCATCCGAGGGCTGTCTATGAATATGGTGACATTGATTCCGCCTTAAAACTTTTAGATAAGAAACTGAGTACTTATTCAGCGACAGTCCATAAACAGCTGAAACTGATGGGTCTGTCTACATTAAATGATGCATTTGATAAAATTTTGAATCTGGCATACGAACATGCAAACGGATTGAGGTAGAAGGGGGTTCTGAGTATGAAAGCATACAGCTATGACAAAAGTTTTGAGTTATATGACCGGGCTAATGAGGTTGTGCCCTGCGGACTGTACGGACACTTGGGTGTCGGCAGAGCGAGGCTGAATCCCATGGGATGTTACCCTCTGTTTTCAGAGCGGGCAGAGGGAACTTATATCTGGGATGTGGACGGGAACCGTTTTATTGACTATGCATGTGCTTACGGACCGAATGCCCTGGGATATCAGGATCCGGATGTGGATGCTGCGGCGATGAGACAGAGGGAAAAAGGAAACTGTACCACGGTTGTCTCCCCGGTTATGATCGAGTGTGCAGAAAAACTGGTGGAGACGATTAACTGTGCGGACTGGGCTTTTTTCGCAAAGAACGGGGGAGATGTGACGACCCTGGCTGTCATGACAGCCCGCCATGCCACCGGACGCAAAAAGATTATTATGATGGAACACGGATATCACGGCGTGTATCAGTGGTGTCAGAAAGCAGGGACACCAGGGGTGCTGGATGAAGAGATCTGCAATAATTTATATGTACCTTTTAATGACTTTGAGGCTATCAAAAAGATGGTGGACGATCACCCGGGAGAGATCGCAGGAATCCTTTCTATGCCTTATGATCATATTTCACATTATGACAATGTACTGCCGGACGAGGACTATTGGCCGAAAGTAAGAAAACTCTGTGATGAGAAAGGAATCGTGCTGATCATTGACGATGTGCGGGCAGGATTCCGCATGGACCTTGCAGGGTCCGATCATTATTTTGGAATCAAAGCGGATCTGCTGACACTGGGAAAAGCCATTGCCAACGGCTGGAACATGGCGGCACTGGTCGGACGAAAAGAGATGAGAGAGGCAGTGGAAGACATGAACTATACGGGAAGCTACTGGCTGTCCGCAGTTCCGCTCGCCGCCTCTGTTGCAGCAATCACGAAGATGAAGGAGATCAACGCTGTCGGGATCATGCAGAAGACAGGAGAAAAGCTGACGAGGGGCCTTAAGCAGACCGCGGACGCAAATGGAGTAAAATTAAGTACTACCGGGCTTCCATCTCTGTTTAAGATCATTTTGAAGGACCCCGACGAGTCCCTGATCCCACATCAGGTTTGGGTTGGAGAGATGGTGAGAAGGGGTGTCTATATCTCTCATTTTCATAATATGTTTACCAATACGGTTATGACGGACGAGGATTTGCAGTATACTTTTGACGTGGCGGATGAAGCATTTAAAATTGTTACAAAAAAATATCCTGAGATATTAATATAAAGACATCTGTGATTGAACATACGAATCAATGATGAAAAAAACCGGTACTTGCTCACCGGTTTTTTTGTTTGTATAAATGGAAGTATTTTCTGAACAGAGAAGTTTCCAGACTTGGCGAGTGAAAAAGTCAGAAGAATTAAACAAAAAAAGCACGAAAAAAGGTTAAAAAATTAACATAGTTACCAGTGGCTGTATACAATCACTTGATTTATTTGTATAAAATACTGTACAATTATATCTGTCATTTTTTTAACGAATTTTTAGAACAAATGTAAAAGTTTATGTTTCAAAAAAGTCTACTTCGACATTTGTTCAACGAAATTGCATTGATAAAGATTTAAGATTTTGATAGAGTTATTGCATGATAATTAATACAATTTATGGCATCATGGGATGGGCATTCATACAAACAGGAGAAAACATATGAAAAAGATAGTGGATGATTGGAGATTGATTTACAAATGCTGCAGCTTATATTATGAAGATGATATGAAGCAGCAGGATATCAGCGATTACCTTGGGATTTCCAGAGCAACGGTTTCAAGAATGCTTCAGAAAGGCAAGGAAAGCGGTATCGTAAGAGTCGAAGTCATCAATCCGGTACAGTTTTCGTATGGCAAGCTGGAAAAAGCACTGGAACGAAAATATGGTTTAAAGGAAGTTGTCGTAGTAGAGAGCAGCCCGCTGGACACAAAGACAGATTCCATATCCAGGCTGTATGAGAAGGCGGCACTGTTTCTTTCACAGTATTTTAAGGACGGGGATTACATAGGGGTTTCCATGGGATTCACCCTGCACAACGTAGCCCGCACCAACCGTGCATTTTCTAAGGAGAATCACTATATGTTCGTCCCGATCCTCGGCGGAGTCAGCCAGGGAACTGTTTCAAAAGTAGATGTGCAGGCCAATCAGATCGCAAAGGAATTTGCAAAGAAATTTGGCGGGACTTACACCCAGTTTCTTTCACCGGCGGTTTTTTCTGAACGGAAGGTCATGGAATACTTTTTAAAAGAAAAGTCTGTGAACTATATTTTTGAAGATTTTAAGAAGCTGGACACCATCGTCATGGGAGTGGGAATTCCTCAAAGCGGAGGCTCCACCCTGATCCAGGCGGGTTACTTGACCAAGGAGGAGATGGACCAGTATGTCGAGCAGGGAGTTGCAGGGGACATTGCCCTTCAGTTCTTTGACAAAGAAGGAAATGCGGAACCGTTTCAGCAGTTTAACGAGAGAGTTGCGGGAATGACATTCCCGATGATTAAAAAGATCAGAAACCGTATTGCCATTGCAGGCGGCGCCAACCGGGCGGAAGCCGTGAAAGGAGCCATCCGCGGAGGGTATGTCAATATGCTGATCACAAATAACGAGTGCGCTGAAAAGCTGTTATGAGAAAGGGGTACATTTAAAGATGCAGGGAATTTCGGTATTTTTATTAGTTATCTTTATATTGTTTGTTGTGCAGGCTGTAGGGGGATACTTTCAGGTTAAGGATTACCGCAGAGCGGTGAGGAGAGTTCATCAGCTTGGAAACGTCGGGATCGGTCAGAAGAAGGGAAGATTTCTTTCGGGAAATATTGTGATGATCGCGTGTGACAGCAGCGGTATCATCACCGGAGGGGAAATCATGGAGGGACTGAGTTTCCTTACCAAGTTTAAACCGATTACCAAGATTCTTGACAAGGAGATGGTGGGAACGAGTATTTATGAACACTTGGATGTATTCCGGGGAATGGATAAGAAAAAAAGAAAATATTACAAAGGATATATCCGGGCGCTGGAAGCTTTGGATATGCGGCTTCAGGGGACGACCCTTTAGCATTGCTTTGGAATATATATATAGACTGACAAGACTGCAAAAAGAAGACTGACTGAACTTGTTTTGAGGGCCCAAAAGCATGTTTTAGATTGGTTTTTCTTTTTTGGGAATTTTGTCTGTAAATATTTTATATATATAGGAGAAATTGATATATTTCAATTAAGAAGGAGGAGAAAATATGGAAATCATATCTAACGCTGCCAACGGATTTATTAAGCTATTCCAGGAGGGCGGTACCACATTTATGGGATGGGTTACCGGCATCATCCCGCTGGTTGTCTGCCTGATGACAGCCGTTAACTCAGTAATCAAGCTGATCGGAGAAGAGAGGGTGGAACGCTTCGCGCAGAAGCTGACCAGATTTGCAGTACTTCGCTATACACTGCTTCCGATCATCGCGGTGCTGTTCTTAGGAAACCCGATGTGCTATACCTTCGGACGTTTCGTAGACGAGAAATACAAACCTGCTTATTATGACTCCTGTGTAAGTTTTGTACATCCTGTTACCGGACTTTTCCCACATGCAAACCCCGGCGAGCTGTTTGTATACACCGGTATTTCAGCCGGTATCACGAAGCTTGGCCTGTCCATCGGAGGACTTGCCGTGAGATACTTTATCGTCGGTGTGATCGTTATTCTGATCCGTGGATTGCTGACAGAGCAAATCTACTTAAGAATGACAGGAAAAACAAACAAATAATCTGTGGGAGGAGGAAAGAGTATGTATAAAACAATTACAATCAAGGCCGGAGACGGCGGTTGGGGAGGACCCCTGACAATCACTGCAACAGAAAAATGCCACAAGATCTTAAGTGTAACCGGCGGAGGAATCCACCCGGTAGCTCAGAAGATCGCAGATATGACTGGCGGAGAAGCGTTAGACGGATTTAAGACAACAGCGCCGGACGAGGAAGTGCTGGTCGCCGTAGTGGACTGCGGAGGAACCGCAAGATGCGGCGTTTACCCGAAGAAAGGGATCTTTACCGTTAACCTGATGCCAGTAGGGCAGGCAGGACCGCTCGCACAGTTTATCACTCCGGAGATTTACGTGTCCGCAGTGACAGAAAAATGTATCGTGGAATCTGACTATAAAGGTGTAACGGAAACAGCCAAACCAGCAGCTGCAGAGGACGGACCAAAATCCAAAGACCAGGCGAAAGAAGAGATTGCAGCTGCAAACAGCGGCAAAAAAGAAGGAATCATCGTTAAGATCGGAAAAGGCGTTGGAAACGTTGTCAGCAAGTTCTTCCAGGCTGGTCGTGAGACCATCGAGATGATCATCAAAAACGTGCTGCCGTTCATGGCATTTACGAGTACCCTTTTGGGTATCATCAGTGCCAGCGGATTAGGAAATGTCATCGCAAAGACGATCTCTCCATTATGCAGTACCTTGCCGGGAATGCTTGGTATTTCCTTCGTGTGTGCCCTGCCGTTCTTGTCTCCGATCCTTGGACCTGGAGCCGTTATTGCACAGGTAGTCGGAACTCTTTTGGGAGCACAGTTTGCTCTTGGAAACATCCCGCCGCAGTATGCACTGCCAGCACTGTTTGCTATCGATGCACAGGTTGGTGCCGACTTCGTACCGGTTGGACTGAGCCTTGGAGAATCAGAGCCAGAGACCATTGAGATGGGTGTTCCGGCCGTATTATTCTCAAGAATCGTAACCGGACCTTTAGCCGTATTGATCGCATTCGCCTTCAGTATCGGAATGTACTAAAAACGGAGGTAAAAAGAAACATATGAAATACCAGTCAACCATCACAGGTCTGGGACCGGATGCTCTGGCGTTCCTGGCCGATGAAGATATGAACTTTATTATCATTTTTAACGAAGATGCACCGCCTGAACTGGCAGAACTTTCTGTCCTTCATACGAAGGCTGAATTAAGGGCTGTGCCGGAAGTCGGAGACACTATGACGATCTGCGGCAAAGAGTTTAAGATCAGCGCCGTGGGCAGTGAAGCTCCGCACACTCTGGCAGAGTTAGGGCATTGTACCTTAAGTTTTAAAGGAGGAAGTGAGGCAGAACGTCCGGGATGTATCATGCTGGAAGGAAACCAACTTACCGAAGCAGACCTTCAGGCCGGCGGAACCATTGAAATCTGTTAATGTATCATTGCTTTAGTTTTATAAAAGGAGATAGACATTATGTTAAACATGGACCAAAAACTGATCAAGAGACAAGAAGAAGGAAAAATCATCAAAACTGGTATCGTAGGAGCCGGACAGATGGGACGCGGAATGGTAACCCAGATGGTATTGATGAATGGTATGATGCCAGCCATCGTATCCGATATCAAGGTTGAAAATGCAGTCAATGCATTCAAATATGCCGGTGTTAAAGAAGACGACATTGCGATTGCAAAAACTCTTGCAGATGCTAACGCAGCAATGGAAGCAGGAAAATATGTTGCTTGTGAAGATGCAAACTTCGTATCTCAGGCAAACTTAGTAGAGTGTGCGATCGATGCAACTGGTGTACCGGATGTAGGTGCAAAAGTGGCAACTGATGCAATGAAGAACAAAAAACATGTGGTTATGTTAAACGTTGAGACTGACGTTGTTATCGGGCCATATTTAAAGAAACTGGCAGCAAAAGAAGGTGTCATCTATACAGGATCCGCAGGAGATGAGCCAGGAGCTGTCATGGAACTTTACAGCTTTGCAAAAGCCATGGGAATGAACGTAGAAGTCATGGGTAAAGGAAAGAACAACAAACTGGACTATGACTGCAATCCGGATACTGTATTAGAAGAAGCAACCAGAAGAGTCATGAGTCCAAAGATGCTCTGTGCATTCAAAGACGGAACAAAGACTATGGTAGAGATGACAGCCATGTCCAACTACACAGGATTAGTACCGGATGTGATCGGAGGACACGGACCACAGACTTCTCCGGGAACCGAAGGAATCAAAGAGCTGAATGATATCCTGAAGCTTAAGAAAGACGGCGGAATCTTAAACAAACATGGTGTTGTAGAGTATGTAAACGGAGTTGCTCCTGGAGTATTCGTAACCGTATCCACACCGAACGAAGAGATCGCATACCAGATGGCATACCACAGCATGGGACCTGGACCGCTCTGGACCTTATACCGTCCATACCACTTATGTAACTTGGAGACACCGCTTACGGTAGCAAAAGCAGTCATCGACGGAGAGGTTACCTGTGTACCGATCGACGGATTAGTATCAGAGTGTATCACAAGAGCGAAGATCGACCTGAAGGCAGGCCAGACCATCGATGGAATCGGAGGATTCACAACACATGGATCTATCGCGGAAGCAAAAGAATCTGATGCGAAGGGATATGTACCGTTCGGACTTGTAACAAACAAGGCAGTGATGAAGAGAGACGTGAAGAAGGGTGAACTCCTGACATACGATGATGTGGAATTAGATAAGTCTACTCTGATCTACCAGCTGAGAAAAGAGCAGGACGCTATGTACGGAAGAAACGTTTTATAATCAGTACAAAATTAAAAAGGAGCCTTGCTGTAAGGCTCCTTTTGTGCTTAAACCAGCGCCAAAGCCGTCTCTTCGTCTGTAAAAAACGAATTGACGAGCTTTAAATTCAAGGCTACATCAATGATCTGTACTTTGTGGAGTCCGTCGGCTACACCGATGGAAACCCGTGCATTTTTGGCAGCCTTAAAGATATCTGCTTTGATCAGATGTTTTGTTGCCTCAGTTTCTACAGTTTCACCTTCTCTGGTGAGGAACTGAAGGGCCACATCACCGATGGCGTGTGCAGCTTTCAGTTCCGCGATCTCCTGATCATTCAAAATGTTGTAGCAGGTGAGAATCGTTGATTCAAAACTTCCCAGACCCATGAGGAGAATATCCGCATGTTCACCCAGATTAAGGATCTGCCGTGTGTGTTCATTGGAGATCAGGGTTTCATATTCTTCTTTGGAAGAACAGAAGGCAGGAATGTGAAGCATTTTTGCGGTTCCGCCGATGGTATTTGCCAGCTGGAGAGTGTTATAGGTGGGAAGCGCCTCGAAGGATTCACCGAAGCTTCCGGCCAGAGGGACAGTCTGTACATCCGGAAAGCTGATGGGATGCAGTTCTTTAATAAAACGGGACACAGCATTTCCCCAGCCCACACCAACAATGTCCTTTGGCTTCAGCTGTGAGATGAAGTAATCCGCGGCAGCCTGTGCTACATAATCTCTGTTTTGATCTTTTGTGCTGATGACGCCTGCATAACTTAAGCCGTATTTTTCTTTTAGTGCTTCCTCAAGCTGGCTGTTTCCGGTTACAGGGGAATTGATTTCTATCTTTACGATGCCAAGGTCTTCTGCCCTGGACAAAAGCTTGGAGACCCAGGGCCTTGAGATACTTAATTTTTTTGCAATTTCCTGCTGGGACAGCTTGTTCTTATAATACAGAGTTGCAACCAGAACGATCTTGTCCAGCATATTATCTGCATTTTCTTTCTTTTTCATAGGGTAACCTCTCGATCATGAAATTATTAAGGCACATATGTAACTATATGATAAGAGGATTATAAGCCATTTATTCAGGGTTTTCAAGGTTTTTGTGAAAAAATATATTTTAGTATTGACGAACATATGTAAAGTGATTATAATGAAGTTAACAAAAGTAATTAATAAGCACATATGTAACTAGCGAGGATGAGACAAAACAAAAGATGAAGAATACACCACGGAACGTTAAATGAAAGGAGCCAAACTGTATGAATGGTATTTCGGTTTTTTTATTAGTGATTTTCGTATTGTTTGTTGTTCAGGCTGTCGGGGGATATTTTCAGGTGAAGGATTACCGCAGAGCGGTAAGGAGGGTACATAAGCTTGGGAATGTCGGAATCGGCCAGAAGAAAGGGAGGCTGCTTTCAGGAAACATTGTGATGATCGCCTGTGACCAGAACGGAGTGATCACCGGCGGGGAGATCATGGAAGGATTAAGTTTCCTGACAAAGTTCAAACCAATCTCTGAGTTTCTGGGAAAGGAACTCGTCGGAACGAGTATTTATGAGTACCTTGACGAAGTCAGAAACTTTGAGAAAAAGAGACGGAAATATTACAAAGGATATATCAGAGCTTTAGAAGCTTTGGATATGAGATTTCAGGGAAATACCTTGTAATCTGAAACAAGATATATAGAACGGCTGAAGAGAGTAAAACTTATGCAAGTTTCTAAGGGCCCGGAAACAATAATCGGTTTTCCTTTTCTTCAAAATTCATCTGCTAGTTTCTTCTATATATAGATCAAATCAACTTTTAGTAAGAAGGAGGAAAAGATATGGAAATTATATCTAACGCTGCCAACGGATTTATTAAGCTATTCCAGGAGGGCGGCACCACATTTATGGGATGGGTTACCGGAATCATTCCATTGGTTGTCTGCCTGATGACAGCTGTTAACTCAGTGATCAAGCTGATCGGAGAAGAGAGGGTGGAACGCTTCGCGCAGAAGCTGACCAGGTTTGCAGTACTCCGCTATACGCTGCTCCCGATCATCGCGGTGCTGTTCTTAGGAAACCCGATGTGTTATACCTTCGGACGTTTCGTAGAAGAAAAATACAAACCTGCTTATTATGACTCCTGTGTAAGTTTTGTACATCCTGTTACCGGACTTTTCCCACATGCAAACCCCGGCGAGCTGTTTGTATACACCGGTATTTCAGCCGGTATCACGAAGCTTGGCCTGTCCATCGGAGGACTTGCCGTGAGATACTTTATCGTCGGTGTAATCGTTATTCTGATCCGTGGACTGCTGACAGAGCAGATCTACTTCAGAATGACCGGAAAAGCAAGCAAGTAACGGAAAGGGGGATCCAGTATGTATAAAACAATTACAATCAAGGCCGGAGACGGCGGATGGGGCGGACCATTAACAATCACCGCAACGGAAAAATGCCACAAGATTTTAAGTGTAACCGGCGGAGGAATTCATCCGGTAGCTCAGAAGATCGCAGATATGACCGGCGGAGAAGCGTTAGACGGATTTAAGACAACAGCGCCGGACGAGGAAGTGCTGGTCGCCGTAGTGGACTGCGGAGGAACCGCAAGATGCGGCGTTTACCCGAAGAAAGGGATCTTTACCGTTAACCTGATGCCAGTAGGGCAGGCAGGACCGCTCGCACAGTTTATCACTCCGGAGATTTACGTGTCCGCAGTGACAGAAAAATGTATCGTGGAATCTGACTATAAAGGTGTAACGGAAACAGCCAAACCAGCAGCTGCAGAGGACGGACCAAAATCCAAAGACCAGGCGAAAGAAGAGATTGCAGCTGCAAACAGCGGCAAAAAAGAAGGAATCATCGTTAAGATCGGAAAAGGCGTTGGAAACGTTGTCAGCAAGTTTTTCCAGGCCGGCCGTGAGACCATCGAGATGATCATTAAAAACGTGCTGCCGTTCATGGCATTTACGAGTACCCTTTTAGGTATCATCAGTGCCAGCGGATTAGGAAATGTCATCGCAAAGACGATTTCCCCACTGTGCAGTACCTTACCCGGAATGCTCGGTATCTCCTTCGTGTGTGCCCTGCCGTTCTTATCTCCGATCTTAGGGCCTGGAGCTGTTATCGCACAGGTAGTCGGAACTCTTTTGGGAGCACAGTTTGCTCTTGGAAACATCCCGCCGCAGTATGCACTGCCAGCACTGTTTGCTATCGATGCACAGGTTGGTGCCGACTTCGTACCGGTTGGACTGAGCCTTGGAGAATCAGAGCCAGAGACCATTGAGATGGGTGTTCCGGCCGTATTATTCTCAAGAATCGTAACCGGACCTTTGGCAGTCTTGATTGCATTCGCATTCAGTATTGGAATGTACTAAGAAGTATAGAAGCAAAAATGGAGGGTAAAGACGAACCTATGAAATATCAGTCAACCATCACAGGCTTAGGACCGGACGCATTAGCGTTCCTCTCAGATGCCGATATGAACTTTATCATTATATTCAATGAAGATGCCCCGCCGGAGCTTGCTGAACTGTCAGTCTTACATACAAAAGCTGAGCTGACAGAAGAACCTGCGGCAGGAGACACCATGACGATCTGCGGCAAAGAGTTTACAATCAGCGCTGTAGGAAGTGAAGCACCGCATACCTTAAAGGAACTTGGACATTGTACATTAAGCTTTAAGGGCGGAACCGAGCCGGAACGCCCGGGATGCATTATGCTGGAAGGCAGTGCATTGCTGCCGGAGGACTTGAAAGCCGGCGGCACGATTGAAATCAGGTAACAATCTAACAATCATACATAGAATTTAAGGAGATTGATGTTATGTTAAACATGGACAAAAAACTGATCAAGAGACAGGAAGACGGACAGATCATTAAAACCGGTATCGTAGGAGCCGGCCAGATGGGGCGCGGAATGGTAACCCAGATGGTATTGATGAACGGTATGATGCCGGCCATCGTATCTGATATCAAAGTTGAAAATGCAGTCAATGCATTCAAATATGCCGGGGTAAAAGAAGACGACATTGCGATTGCTAAAACTCTCGCAGATGCCAACGCAGCAATGGAAGCAGGAAAATATGTTGCCTGTGAAGATGCAAACTTCGTATCTCAGGCAAACCTGGTAGAGTGTGCCATCGACGCAACCGGTGTGCCGGATGTAGGAGCAAAAGTCGCTACTGACGCCATGAAGAACAAAAAGCATGTGGTTATGCTGAACGTTGAGACTGATGTCGTAATCGGGCCATACTTAAAGAAACTGGCAGCAAAAGAAGGTGTCATCTATACAGGATCCGCAGGAGATGAGCCAGGAGCTGTCATGGAACTTTACAGCTTTGCAAAAGCCATGGGAATGAACGTAGAAGTCATGGGTAAAGGAAAGAACAACAAACTGGACTATGACTGCAATCCGGATACTGTATTAGAAGAAGCAACCAGAAGAGTCATGAGTCCAAAGATGCTCTGCGCATTCAAAGACGGAACAAAGACGATGGTAGAGATGACAGCAATGTCTAACTACACAGGATTAGTACCGGATGTGATCGGAGGACACGGACCACAGACTTCACCGGGAACCGAAGGAATCAAAGAGTTAAATGATATCCTGAAGCTTAAGAAAGACGGCGGAATCTTAAACAAACATGGAGTTGTAGAGTATGTAAACGGAGTTGCTCCTGGAGTATTCGTAACCGTATCTACACCGAACGAAGAGATCGCATACCAGATGGCATACCACAGTATGGGACCTGGACCGCTTTGGACCTTATACCGTCCATACCACTTATGTAACTTAGAGACACCGCTTACGGTAGCGAAAGCAGTCATCGACGGAGAGGTTACCTGTGTACCGATCGACGGATTAGTATCAGAGTGTATTACAAGAGCGAAGATCGACCTGAAAGCAGGCCAGACCATCGATGGAATCGGAGGATTCACAACACACGGATCTATCGCAGAAGCAAAAGAATCTGATGCGAAGGGATACGTACCGTTCGGACTTGTAACAAACAAGGCAGTGATGAAGAGAGATGTGAAGAAGGGTGAACTCTTAACATACGATGATGTGGAATTAGATAAGTCTACCCTGATCTACCAGCTGAGAAAAGAACAGGACGCAATGTACGGAAGAAACGTTTTATAGTTTCATAGCAGGAACAGAACAGGAAGAAGATGTCCCGGAGGTCTGTGTTTGTCTGACGGACCTGACCTCTGAGACATTCTCAATTAAGGAGGAAAGAGAAGATGCTTGTAACTTCAAAGGAACTGTTTAAAAAAGCACAGGAAGGGAAATTCGCGATCCCTGCACCAAACTTTATTGATCTTGAGTCTCTCCGCTGGCATGTGGAAACAGCCGAAAGACATAATCTCCCGCTGATCCTTGCACTGGCTGAGGCACATATCGGAGAAAATATTACATTGGAAGATGCTGCTTTGGTAGGAAAGAAATATGCCGAGGAAGCAAAAGTACCGGTTGTACTTCATCTGGATCACGGAACTACACCGGAAGTGATCAAAAAAGCAATCGATCTTGGATTTTCTTCTGTCATGATTGACGCTTCACAGGATACTTTTGAAGAAAATGTAAGAAAAACTAAGGATATCATCGACTATGCACATCCAAAGGGAGTGGTAGTGGAAGCAGAAATCGGCCATGTGGGAGCCGGTGAAAACTATGAGAACCATGAGACATCCGATTCTCAGTATACAACTGTAGAAGAGGCAAAGAAGTTTGCCGAAGAGACAGGTGTGGATTCACTTGCGATCTCTATCGGTACAGCACATGGAATGTATAAAGGCATTCCGGAAATCAATTTTGACAGACTGAAAGAAATTGCTGCGGCTGTTGACACTCCGCTTGTCCTTCACGGAGGATCTTCATCAGGAGATGAAAACTTAAACCGCTGTGCAACAAATGGAATTACGAAAATAAATATCTTCTCTGACCTGTTAGTGGCCGCAAAAGAGGAGATTGACAATAATAAACCGGAAACGTATCTGGATGTAAAGGCATTGTCAAAACAGGGAATGCAGAAATGTCTGGAACACTATTATGCAGTATTTGAAACAAGGGAAGCTTAATTTCCAAGCTGTAAGGAGGATAATCAATAATGACCGTATATAAAGAACAAATCAGCCTGAACTCTCATGGCACGACACCGACTTACCTGGATATCACCCCTCAGGTAAAGGAAGCAATCAAAAACAGCGGAATCAAGAGCGGAACCTGTACCGTCATCTCACCTCACACAACCTGCTCTGTTTTCTTTGAAGAATTTGTACATGATTATAATGAGGCAGGGGATGAATTTCTCCAGGAAGATTTAAACAATGTGCTTGAAAAGATCATTCCAAATCAGGATTCTAAAGATCTCTACATTTATCCGGGAGAAAAACATTATGAGGCTGTGGAGGCATGGCCGAACGCTGCAGAATATCTTCCGGACGGGGACAGAAAAGCCCTCTGGAACTGCGACGCACATCTGAAAGCAACACTTCTTGGCTCCAGCCAGGTGTTTGACGTAGAAGACGGAAAATTAGGTGTCGGATCCACAGGATATGTTTATTTTGTAGACTTTGACCGCACACGTGCCCGCACAAGAAAATGCAAGATCATTGTAATGGGCGAATAGGAAGGGATGGCATAAGCATGAAGAGAGAACTGAGAGTACCATTTTTAATCGTCAATCCAAAAGCATATATTTACGGAGAAGAATCCTTAGAACTTGCAAAAGTTTGTGACCAGCTTGCCGAGGAATATGACATTGACATTATCTTTACAGGACAGCATGTGGACTTAAAACAGATCGCACAGGAGACAAAAAATTTGATCGTGACAACACAGCATATGGACGGATTAGTTCCGGGAAGAGGAATGGGATTCATCCTTCCGGATGCGCTGAAAGCAGCCGGAGTGGACGGTGTGATCTTAAACCACGCAGAGCATCCGCTTTCTATGTGTGACTTGGATAAGACCATCAAACGTGCAAATGAACTGGATATGATCACGATCGTGTGCTCAGATTCAGTGGAACAGACAAGAGCGGTTGCAGAGCTTGGGCCTGATGTTATGATCTGTGAACCTACCAGCCTGATCGGAACAGGAAGCACAAGTGATGACGCATACATAGAAGCTACAAATGAAGCAGTGAAGTCCGTAAATCCTGACATTAAGATCATTCAGGCTGCCGGAGTCAGCACCGGGGACGACGTCTACAGAGTCGTAGTGGGCGGAGCTCACGGAAGCGGAGGAACAAGCGGAATCCTGAATGCGCCGAGCAGAAAAGGCAAGATTGAAGAAATGCTTCAGGCACTTGTAAAGGCGAAAAAAGAAATATAACATTTTCCACATGATTTCCGTTTGGCTCTTAAAATGCCTCACTTTAGTCATGCAGAAAATGGACGTAATGTCTACTGAATAGATTGCTGGAAAAGTTCTGTATCCTGAGAAGATACAGAACTTTTTTGACGGGTTTCATCAAATTGATTTTTGTCAAGTAATAGTATATAATTTACATTAATAAAAAGGAATCGTTTTGCTTTCGGAAAGGATTTTTATGTTATCTTTATTCCTGTCTTTCTTATTTCCGAGGCGCTGCCCGATCTGTCATCATCTCTTAAAAAATCAGCAAAGCCTTATTTGCCCCAAATGTTATCAAAAGGTCGTCTTTGTTCGGGAGCCGGCCTGTTTTTGCTGCGGAAAACCTCTGGAAAACGAAGAAACAGAGCTGTGCAGTGACTGCAGAAAGCATCCGAAGACATTTAAAAAGGGGATCCCTTTGTGTGTGTATAACAACGAAGTAAGGGATTCCCTGGCGGCGATCAAATATCAAAACCAGAAGGAATATGCGGACTTTTATATTATGGAAATAAAAAAGAGGAAATTAAAACAGCTGAAAAATTTGAGAATTGATCTGATACTGCCTGTTCCGCTCCACAAAAGGAAAAAAAGACAGAGGGGATTTAACCAGGCAATGCTGTTTGCAGAAGGTATCGGAGAGATCCTCCATGTACCGGCCAGTGACTGTGTGCTGTTCAGAATCAAATATACAAAGCCGTTAAAGTCGCTGAATCCAAGGGAGCGTCTGGCATCCATGGAACACAGTTTTTGGGCTTCTGACGAAGTGAAGGGGAAAAGGGTGCTCTTAGTGGATGACATTTACACAACAGGGGCCACGGCAGAAAGCTGCACGAGGGCCTTGAAAGCGGCAGGTGCAGAAGACGTATGGGTGTTTTGTGTGGCAATCGGATATGGAGAATAGAAATCCTGATTTGATATCCTTTCCATTATTCTCACAGTAGAAATCTATCGGTTTCCCTGATATAATAAAGCTTTGCGGGCTGTACACAGATGTGTAAGGAAATTATTTGACTATGTCAAATCTCATCTGGCACGCAAAGTTTAAAAGACTATGAGCTGAAGTGGGCTTGCCCACTTTGTTCGGTATAGAAGGGAATTTATAATGAAATTGAAAAAAGAAATCGGAGAAGCGCTGCTTTTCTGGTATGACCATAATGCGAGAATCCTGCCCTGGAGGGCGGATAAGAATCCATACCGCATCTGGGTTTCCGAGATCATGCTCCAGCAGACCAGAGTGGAGGCGGTGAAGCCCTATTTTGACCGCTTTATGGAAGAACTGCCGGAGGTAAAGGATCTGGCGGAAGTAGATGAAGAAAAACTTATGAAACTGTGGGAGGGGCTGGGTTATTATAATCGGGCCAGAAATTTAAAAGCCGCGGCTCAGACCATCGTAAAAGAGTATGACGGGAAGCTTCCGAATGACTACGATCAACTGCTTTCGCTGAAGGGGATCGGTATGTACACGGCGGGGGCCATCGCCTCTATTGCCTATGATATCCGGGTTCCTGCCGTTGACGGAAATGTTCTGCGTGTCATGGCCAGGCTCCTGGGTGACGATTCTGACATTCTGAAAGAAAAAACAAAAAAAGAGATGGCGGAAAGAGTTATGGAGATCATGCCGGATCAAAGGGCAGGAGATTTTAATCAGGCACTGATCGAACTGGGGGCCATTGTCTGTGTGCCTAACGGAGAACCGAAATGCTGTGAATGTCCATGGGACACGGTTTGTACTGCATACAGAGAGGATCTGATCGGCAGGCTGCCGGTGAAGAAGCCGAAAAAGAAACGGAAGATAGAAAAGAGAACCGTGTTCGTCATCGAGACGGACAGTATGGTTGCCCTTCATAAAAGAGAAGAGAAAGGTCTTTTGGCAGGACTGTGGGAATTTCCAAACATACTCGGGAAATGCAGCCAGGATCTGGTGGAAGAAACATTGGATGGCTGGGGAATGTCAGACTGTGTTTATGAATTTACCCACGAGGGGAAACATATTTTCAGCCACATTGAATGGCAGATGTCAGGAGTGTTGGTTTCTCTGAAAGAACCGGTGGAGTCAGAAGAACTTACTTGGGTCAGCAAGAAGGATTTAGAAGAGGAATACGCCATTCCGTCGGCATTTGAAATGTTTAGGGAGTCTTTACAATCTGCCTATTAAAGGGTACAATTACAGAAGCTATATATTATTATAAGGTAAGGAGAGCAGCAATGAAAAAATTAATAGCAGTTGCGCTGTCTGCAGTTGTCTGTTTTGGTGTGCTGGCCGGATGCGGCAGCTCCAAAAAAGAGGACAAGACAATCGTAGTCGGTGCGAGTCCATCACCACACGCAGACATCTTGAAGGTTGCGGCAAAGGAACTGGAAAAGGACGGCTACAAGCTGGAGATTAAAGAGTATTCAGACTATGTACAGCCGAATAACGCATTGGGATCAGGAGATCTCGACGCCAACTACTTCCAGCACATCACCTATCTGAAGAATTTTGCAAAGGAACATAAGCTGGATTTAGTTTCTGCCGGAATGATCCACTATGAACCGTTCGGCATTTTCCCGGGGAAAGCAAAATCACTGAAAGATGTGAAAAAAGGTGCAGTGATCGCAGTTCCCAATGACACTACAAACGAGGCAAGAGCATTATTGCTTTTGGAAGCACAGGGCCTGATCAAGCTCAAAGACGGAGCAACCCTTACAGCAACCAAAAAAGATATTGTGAAAAACCCTAAGAACATCGAGATTAAAGAGCTGGAAGCAGCACAGCTGCCGCGTTCCTTAAAGGATGTGGATTTCGCGGTCATCAACGGAAATTATGCTTTGCAGGCCGGCATGACAGTAAATAAGGACGCCCTCGCAGTGGAAGATGAGGAGTCTGTGGGCGGAGCAAAGACCTACGGAAATGTCGTTGCAGTCAAGAAAGGCAATGAAGACAAGGACTCTATTAAGGCTCTGATCAAAGCATTAAAGAGCGACGCAGTAAAGAAGTATATGGAGAAAGAATATAAAGGCGCGGTCGTACCATTATTCTAGAACCATTGCGATAAAATTAAGTTTAAGAAGGAGAAAATCATGAGAAAAATTTTAACCGTAGCACTGGCTGGTGTATTGGCAGCAACAATGCTGTTTGCAGGATGCAGCAAAAAAGAAGAGAGCAAAATTCCGGAAAAGATCATTGTGGGAACCAATGCGGAATTCCCTCCGTTCGAGTACGTTGACGACAATAAAAAGGTTGACGGCTTCGACATTGCGCTTATGAAAGAAATTGCGAAACGCATGGATAAGAAGATCGAGATCCAGAACATGGAATTCAAATCTTTGATCGGTTCTATGGAGTCCAAGACCATCAACGTGGTTGCAGCGGGAATGACGAAAACAGAGGAACGCCAGAATGCAGTAGATTTCTCAGACAGTTACTATACATCCAATCAGGCGATCATTGTTAACAAAGACAGCAAGATTACAAAACTGTCTCAGCTGGACGGAAAGAAAATCGGTGTTCAGGAAGGTACTACGGGAGACCTTATTTCATCCGGAGATAAATTCGGTGAGCCGGGAAAAGAAAAAGTTGTTGTAAAAAAGGCAAAGGTAAAAAGGTTTAAAAAAGGTGTAGATGCAGTCATGGATCTGAAAAACGGATCAGTAGATGCGGTTGTCATCGATGAAAAGCCTGCTCAGGAATTTGTAAAGAACAACAGCAAAAAGCTGAAATTAGTCATTGACTCTGCTGGAGCAGAATACTACTGCCTGGCACTTCCGAAAGGAAACGAAGAGTTTAAGAAAGAGATCAACAAACAGTTAAAGGCAATAAAGGAAGATGGAACTTACGATAAGCTCAAAGCGAAATACATCGATAATTCCGATAAGTAGTTTACAGGAAAGGTAAGATATTGACATGTTAGATTCATATTATCGGGCTTTTATAGCAGAGCAGCGGTACCTGATGTACCTGGACGGACTAAAAATGACTCTGCTGGTATCTCTGCTGGCGATTATTCTGGGTGTAGCGCTGGGAACCATTCTTGCACTGATGCGCATGACAGCAGAGCGGAGAGGGAAAAGTACATTATTATCTAAAATAGCATATGTATATATTGATATTATCAGAGGAACCCCTACGGTTACGCAGCTGCTGATCATGTATTTTGTAGTTCTGAAAGGGGTGGACGGACTGATCGTCGGTACGGTGACGTTCGGGCTGAACAGTGCGGCGTATGTCGCAGAAATCATCAGGGCAGGAATCCTTGCAGTAGATCATGGACAGATGGAAGGCGGACGTTCTCTGGGCCTGTCTTATGGACAAACAATGAAAGATATCATCCTTCCGCAGGCGGTAAAAAATATTCTTCCCGCATTGGGAAATGAGTTTATTGTTCTGATCAAGGAAACAGCTATATTGGGGTATGTATCCATTGTTGACCTGACGAAAGTTGCAGATTTTGTTACTTCACGGACATATGAAGCGTTTGCTCCTCTGATCGGAACCGCCATTATTTATTATTTGGTTGTGAAAGTGCTCACTCTTGTATTAGGGGCTGTGGAAAGGAGGCTGAGACAGAGTGATAAACGTTAAAGATTTACACAAATATTTCGGCTCCCTGGAAGTCCTGAAAGGCATCAACTGCCACATTGAGAAGGGAGAATGTGTCTGTATCATTGGTGCGTCCGGTTCCGGAAAGAGCACATTCTTACGGTGTCTTAACCTTTTGGAGACACCTACAAAAGGTGATATTACCATTGACGGCATGAATATCATGGAGAAGGGGTTTGATGTGGATGAACTCCGCCGGAAGGTAGGCATGGTGTTTCAGCATTTTAACCTTTTTCCTCACCTGTCTATTCTCGATAATGTGACATTAGCCCCGATCCGTCACAAGATGATGACACCGGACGAGGCTAAGAAGAAGGCTATGGAACTGTTGAACCGTGTAGGTGTCGGCGACAAGGCGGACAACTATCCGGTACAGCTCTCCGGAGGGCAGAAGCAGCGTGTGGCTATCGCCAGATCGCTGGCTCTGTCACCGGATATTATGCTGTTTGATGAGCCTACATCGGCTTTGGATCCGGAGATGGTCGGAGAAGTTCTTGAGGTTATGAAACAGCTTGCAAAGGAAGGAATGACCATGGCGGTTGTCACCCATGAGATGGGATTTGCAAGAGAAGTGGCTGACAGAGTCTTGTTTATGGACGGCGGAGTTATATTGGAGGCCGGGACACCGGAACAGATATTTGACTATCCGAAAGAAGACAGGACGAAAGAATTTTTGAGTAAGGTATTATGACATTTTCCACACGATTTCCGTTTGGCTCTTAGAATGCCTCACTCCAATCGTGTAGAAAATGGACATATTATCTGCTGGAGCAGGCAGCTTAGAAATCAAAGGTGCCACCTGCGATAGTTTTTCTGATACTAAGCTGATCTTTATACGGCAAAAGTGTTTTAAGGCAGAAAGATTAAGACGTTATTTATAAAAAACATGTTGCAAATTTCGGAGCAACATGTTTTTTCTTTAGAAAATTATTTCTGGCTGCTGGAGCTATTTAGTAAGTAATTTATTTTGTGTTTACAAAATATTACAAATATTGTATAATCACAATATGAGAATAACACAATCAGAAAAGTATGAGGTGTGGAGGGTATAATGACAGAAGTAGATATTTCTTCATCGAATGATAAAGGGCACATAATTATATACCAGACGGAGGATGGACTTACACATATTAATGTTAAGATAGAAGATGAAACCGTTTGGCTCACACAGGCACAGCTATGCAGCTTATATCAAACCAGCAAGTCTAACATAAGCGAACATATTAAACATATATTTCAGGAAGGTGAACTGGAGGAAAAAGCAGTTGTTCGGAAATTCCGAACAACTGCGGCTGACGGAAAAAGCTATAATGTAATACATTATAATCTTGATATGATTATTTCACTTGGCTACCGTGTAAAATCAATCATCGCTACGAAGTTTCGTATTTGGGCAACAGAACGTTTGAAAGAGTACATGATAAAAGGTTTCACAATGGACGATGAAAGATTGAAGCAATTAGGAGGAGGAAATTACTGGGGAGAACTTCTTGATAGAATCAGAGATATTCGCTCTTCAGAAAAGGTGCTTTACAGACAAGTGCTTGACTTATATGCCACAAGTGTAGACTATGATCCTAAAAGTGCTCAATCCATTCGTTTTTTTAAGATTGTACAAAATAAACTTCATTTTGCTGCACATGGGCATACTGCTGCAGAAGTGATTTATGAACGTGCCGATGCAAACAAGCCGTTTATGGGTTTAACCTCATTTTCCGGAGAGATACCAATTAAAAAAGATATTGGTATTGCTAAGAATTACCTGAGACAAGACGAACTGAAAGTACTTAATAATCTTGTTTCTGGATATTTTGATTTTGCTGAGATACAGGCTTTGCGCCATAATCCAATGTATATGAAGGATTATATCAAGCATTTGGACAGCATACTGGCATCTACTGGGGAAAAGTTACTCGAAAATTCAGGAAGTGTAAGCCACATTCAGGCAATGGAGAAAGCGAAGAAAGAGTATCAAAAATACCAGGTTCAGACCGTTTCTCCCGTGGAACAGGCATATCTTGATTCTATAAAATCGATTGAAAAAAAAGCAAAAAGAAAATCCAGAGAATAAATGAAATAAAATACCGGAAACCTGTCACAGTTCCCGGTATTTTTTAGCTGCATTAAATTGTATGTATTCTACACGATTCCCTGTGCTGTCATCGCATCAACAACCTTTTCGAAGCCTGCGATATTTGCACCGGCTACGTAGTTTCCTTCCATGCCGTAGCGTTTTGCCGCGTCGTCTAAGTTGTGGAAGATATTTACCATGATATTCTGTAATTTACCGTCTACTTCCTCGAATGACCAGCTTAAACGCTCGCTGTTCTGGGACATTTCCAGTGCGGATGTGGCAACACCTCCGGCATTGGCAGCCTTTCCAGGGGCAAATAAGATATTGTTTGCCTGAAGATATTCTGTTGCTTCCAGAGTCGTAGGCATGTTTGCACCCTCTGCAACTGCGTAGCATCCGTTTGCGACTAATGTTTTTGCATCCTCGATGTCTAATTCGTTCTGAGTTGCACATGGAAGGGCAACATCACAAGGAACAGTCCATACGCCTCTGCCTTCGTGGTACTCTGCGCTTGGACGGGCCTTAGCATATTCGGTAAGGCGGGCACGCTTCACTTCTTTTACATCCTTTAATAAATCTACATCGATTCCGTCTTTGTCATAAATCCAGCCTGTGGAATCAGAGACAGTTACGACTTTGGCACCTAAATGCTGTGCTTTCTGGGTAGCGTAGATCGCAACATTTCCGGAACCGGAAATACATACGGTGGCATCTTTGAGAGATTTGCCGTTGCATTTGAGCATTTCATCTGTCAGATAGAGTAGTCCGTATCCGGTAGCTTCTGTACGTGCCAGAGATCCGCCGTAAGATAATCCTTTTCCTGTGAGCACACCTTCGTATACTCCGCGGATTCTTTTATACTGTCCGAACATGTATCCGATCTCGCGGGCACCTGTACCGATATCTCCGGCAGGGACGTCTGTGTCAGCACCGATATATTTGCAGAGTTCTGTCATGAAGCTCTGGCAGAATGCCATGACTTCTCTGTCTGATTTTCCTTTCGGATCAAAATCAGCTCCGCCCTTTCCTCCGCCGATCGGAAGACCGGTAAGGGAGTTCTTAAAGATCTGTTCAAAACCTAAGAACTTAATGATTCCAAGATTTACAGACGGGTGAAGTCTCAGACCGCCTTTGTATGGTCCGATGGCGCTGTTAAACTGAACGCGGTAACCGGTGTTTACCTGTACCTGCCCTTTGTCGTCCACCCAAGGCACGCGGAATTTGAACTGGCGTTCCGGATTGACAAGACGCTCTAACAGGGCTTCTTTTCTAAACTTCTCTTCGTTTGCTTCAACGACTGCGCGAAGAGATTCCAGTACTTCCTTGACTGCCTGATGAAACTCCGGTTCAGCCGGATTCTGGGCAACCACTTTCTCAATTACTTCATCTACATATGACATTGTGTATCCTCCTTGAAACAATACTTCAGTATTTTGTTTTGCTTGGACTTTTATCGATAACATTATACAGGATAAAATTTCATAAGACAATAGTAAATTACTGCTTTAATGTGTTAAAGTAAATCGAAAAATGCATGAGGAAAAGATTTCAAGTTTTTTTCGGGGTGTGATATAATGAGCGCAGAACGCCGCCGGGGATGCGGCGGCATGAAGAAAGGAAATACAATGAAAAATTCAGTTGTCATTGCTTATTATAATGGGAAACAATATATAAAAGAACAAGTGGATTCAATCTTAGGACAGCTTGGAGCGGAAGATGAGCTGATCATTTCCGTGGATTCCGATCAGGATGGTTCCGGGGAGCTGCTCAGAGAAATGGCTGAGAATGACGGCCGTTTAAAATTGATCAAGGGCCCGGGCCAGGGAGTGGTAAAAAATTTTCAGAACGGTCTGCTTCACTGCACGGGAGATCTTATTTTTTTAGCCGACCAGGATGATGTCTGGCTGCCCCAAAAGGTTGAGAAAGTCACTGCCTGCTTTCAAGACCCTGATGTTACAGTGACAGTCCACAATGCGCAGATTTCCGATGAAGGATTAAAACCTCTGGATGAGACGACATTTCAATGGAGGGACAGCGGTGCGGGGTTTTGGAAGAACATAAAAAAGAATTCCTATATAGGATGCTGTATGACGTTTCGGCGGGATATCTTAAACCGCATTCTTCCTGTTCCGGATTCAATCTGGATTCATGACCAGTGGATCGGGCTCCTCGCTGAACAGCTTGGGAACCCGGTATTTTTAGAAGATGTTCTTTTACTGTACCGCAGACACGGCGCAAATGTTACCGAACTTACACACGGCAGTGTTATATCCATGTTAAAAAAGCGATATGATATGATTATGGGAATTAACCGTCGGATCAGGAGGTGGAAGAGAGAAGATGCCAAAAAGAAGAAATTTTTATAGACGGAATAAATATTTAATATGGGCATTCCTTGCGCCGTTTTTCATCCTCGAAGGAATTGCAGTCATAATGAAGGTAGAACCCTTTGGGAACAACTCCTTTCTGATCGTGGATGCACTGCATCAATATCTTCCATTTTTTGCGGATTATCATGAGAAGCTCAGGTCTTTGGACAGCCTGTTTTATTCTTTTCATGGCGGCCTCGGCTTCAACTTTTTGGGGCTGTGGGCGTATTATCTTTCCAGTCCGCTGAACCTTATTATTGTACTTTTTCCGAAAGAGATGCTGAACATGGTTCTCAGTCATCTCTATATTATAAAGATTGCCCTGTGCGGGCTGAGTGCGGCGTATTATTTCAGATCCAGAGATAAAAAAAGGCAGGATATGAGCATCACTGCATTTGGAATTTGTTATGCACTGAGCAGTTATATTGTGGGATACAGCTGGAATATTATGTGGCTGGAAGTCATGATAATGCTTCCTCTGATCCTTGCAGGAATAGACCGGCTGATAAAAAAGCGGGACGGAAGGCTTTACTGTGCTGCCTTGTTTTTCTCCCTTCTCTGTAATTTTTACATGTCTTTCATGACATGTCTGTTTCTTGTACTGTGGTATTTACTGTATGACCACAAAAAAGTAAAGGACTTTTTTGTAAACGGTCTGAAATTTGCAGGATATTCTGTGCTGTCGGCGATGATGGCGGGGGCGGTCCTGCTTCCGGCATATTTGGGAATCATGAAAACTTCATCTGCGAAATGGGATTTTCCAAAAGAACTTTGGTATGGAAATTTTGCGGATATCTACTGCCGCCATTTCCTGGGTACTGCGCCGATCACAAACTCTGTAAATGACGGGGAGATCAACCTCTACTGCGGGATATTGACACTGATCTTCGTGCTGTTCTATTTTATGGCCTCCCGGATTTCCTGGAAGACAAAAATAAAACGCGCACTGCTTCTGATTCTTTTGTTTTTCAGCTTTAATATGCCGTTTCTCGGCTATATGTGGCACGGATTTCATAATCAGTACGGAATACCAAACCGGTTTGCATATTTATATATTTTTCTTCTACTCATTATGGCCTATGACGGGCTGCTGGTCATCAAAAGGGAAGGAAGAGAACAGGCATGGAAACTCTGTATTGCCTGCGGCATCTTCTGTATGTCAGTTGGTATCTCAAGCCTCCTGAATACAAAAGCTTTTAACCGCAAAGTTTTGGCACTGACAACGGCAGCGGTTTTCGTGTATCTCCTGGTGTTTGCTCTGTACGACAGAAAAACGCTGTCCAGAAAAGGGATGATTGCCATATGCTCGGTTCTGCTGGCCATAGAAACAGCCGGGATGGCAGTCTACGGCTTTTCTGAGAACGGTCAGGTGCTGGTCACTGAATATTTCGGGGATACAAAAGATATCCAGAAGGTAAAGGACAAATACAAAACAGGTCCGGACCGGCGAATGGAACTGATCAAGGGCAAAATGCTTGATGAGAGCATTTGGCATACGTTAAACGGAGTCACCATGTTTGGGTCTACGGCGCTCGGCAGTGTAGTGGATATCATGGACGACCTGGGATTTTATACGGGAATCAATGAGTACCTGTATGAGGGGGCAACCCCTTTTACAAATAATCTTCTCGGAGTGAAGTATAATTTGTTAAGGACATCGGATACGAATACCACAGAATTTCAATATTTGGACCGCATCGGCAATGTAAATGTTTATGGAAATCCATATTCAACGGCAGTTGGATACGGTATGAAGAAGTCGGCGTATAAATGGAATTATGATGACGTTAATCCGTTTCTCGTACAGAACAGGCTGTCCGGCGATGCGTTCGGGGGGAATGATATTTTTCATATGATTAAGACGAAACAGCCGAAAACTAACGCCTGCAAGATCACGCAGAGCAATGATGGGGAATATGTCTTTGAAAATACCGCAAGTCTTTCCGACAACATGGTATTTGAAATCCCGGTCACAGAAGATGGAAAGCTTTATTTTCATTTTGACGGAAGTCAGGTGGAGGATACGGCCATTTACCGAAACAATGAGATATATATAAGCGGCCGTCTGAATGCACAGTGCATTTATCTTGGAGATTTAAAGAAAGGCGATCATATCACTGTAAACATGAAACTGAAAGAAGATGACCTTATGTCGGGTGTGGTGAGAGTCACGCTGGCATCTTTAGATGAGAATGCCATGAAAGACCTGTATGGGAAAATGCAGGAACAGGCATTTCATCTGAGAGAATCTTCAAGCGGCATGCTGAAAGGCTCTGTAAATATGTCAGAGGCAGGACCGGTCTTTTTCTCAATTCCGTATGATAAAGGCTGGAAGGTTCTTGTGGACGGAAAAGAAACAGATGCAAAGTCCATTGGAAATGCATTTCTATGTGTGGATGTATCTGGAGGAAAACATGAGATTGAGCTTAAATACTGCCCGGAAGGATTTAAAGAAGGCATCATCTTAACAGCCCTGGGATGGATTTTGTTCACAGTGATCTGCATCAGAAAACGGAAAAAATCCGCATAGACGGAGAGGAGGCCGGGAACGGTAAAGCTCCCGGCCGGTTATGAAAAAATTTTAAAAGCCTAGCAATCAAATGTATTTAATTACTATGGTTTTAGTATAAGCAGAAAATGTGAGGGGAATTTGATAGGATTATGAACAAACTGTGAACAAAAGTGTAAGAAAAAAATAAGCTTTTTATTGCTATTTATAAGAGACTGATATGTTACACTAAGCAGGTAAGAATAATTTACGGAGGAAAATCAAGATGGGAAAAAGAAAAGTTTTATTCAGGGCGGCAGCCCTGGCTTTGGCTGCGGTTATGACATTTTCATGGGGGCCGTCTAAGTTTGTGAAAGCGGACAGTGTAGACAGCGATCAGTATCTGGCATTAGGGGCAGATCTCAGTTCAAAAGAAAAACAGACAGTACTGGAACTGCTCGGGGTGAGCAACACAAGCGATTATACGTTGATTACAGTTACAAATAAAGAGGAACATGATTATCTGGGCGATTATCTTTCAAGCAAGGTCATAGGCAGCAGGGCCTTATCTTCTGTCACAGTTAAAAAGACCGACGGCGGAAGCGGTGTCAATGTTACCACAGAAAACATTACATACTGTACGGAAGGAATGTATAAAAATGCCCTTGTCACTGCGGGGATCAAAGACGCAGAGGTAAAGGTGGCCGGACCGTTTAAAATATCCGGTACTGCGGCGCTGGTGGGAGTCATGAAGTCTTACGAGCAGATGACAGGAAAAAAGATTCCGGAAAAGAGCAAGGATGCTGCAACCGACGAATTGATCACAACCGGTGAGGTGTCTGAGAGCATCGGAAAAGAAGATGCAGAAAAGCTGATCGCTGATGTAAAACAAAAGGTTGCCGAGGATAATCTAAAGACTCCGGCAGAAATCGGGGAAGCCATCGATGAGTCTGCGAAGGATTTGGAGATCAATCTTTCCGATGCAGACCGGCAGAAGATTCAGGAGCTGATGGATAAGATCTCAGACCTTAATTTAAATGTGGATCAGCTGAAGGAACAGGCAAAAGATATATATAATAAACTTAACGACAGCGGATTTTTTGAGAAGGTGAAAAGCTGGTTTTCGGGATTCGTAGATACCATTAAAGGAATTTTCAGCTAATCACAAAAATTTGGATTAACCCTCTTTATGTCTACATATATTGGACATAAGGAGGGATTTTTTATGGATCAGAATCAGATGCTTTTATACATAATGGTGGGTGGCTGCGGCCTCTGTGTGCTTTATGGAATCTTAAAGAGGCCGTCCTATCTCCTGGTCCTGCTGGCCAGGGGAGGGTTCTGCTCGGCTCTTATATTTTTTATACACATCTATTGCCAGAAAAACGGAATTCATGCACCTGTAGATTTAAACATAGCTTCTATAGGAACGGGAGCACTCCTGGGACTGCCCGGTGTCGTCGTGCTTTATGTGCTGGGATGCATTGTATGACATTTTCCACACGATTTCCGTTCGGCTCTTAGAATGCCTCACGCTAATCATGTAGAAAACTAATTTAAATGATTTTTGCTGTAAAAAACTGCACTGGAAGGTGCAGTTTTTTGGTGTTCAGATCTCTGCAGTTCATCTTGAAAATATTTGGTTTTGCGCAGATTTTCATACAATCTTATAATGGGTTTAAGGAGGGAGAAAGGGTGAATAATCGATTAAAAACTATTTTCTTATTCTTAATTCAAAATGACGATCAATACATCACGGTGAGAGATCTTTCGCGGAGATTTTCCATCAGTATGAGGACTGCTTATAATGACTTGAATCGGATCGGTGATTTTCTTTGTGAAAACGGTTTTATCAATTTGAACAGAGAAAAAAACAAGGGCATTATGCTTCGCCTGGATAATCAAGAAAAAAGGAGACTTCAGAAAATGATATGGAGCGGGGAAGACCAAAATATTTCTCCCAGGGAACGAAGCATTAAGATCACTCGTTATCTTTTGGAATGCCTTGATTATATTACTATTGATGAGATTTCCAATCATTTTCAATATTCAAGGAATACGATTGTCAATGATCTGAAAAAAGTAAAGGGATGGATGAGCGGACATGAGCTTAAATTGGTGACTTATCCATACAGAGGGATCTGCATTGAAGGAGAAGAACACTCCGTAAGAGCTGCATGGACTGCGTGTCTTACGGAAGAAAGACAGGGGAAGAATTTGATCAACGAGCCGAAATTATGGGGCACAGTCATAGGAAAAGACGAAGCGCTAAAGCTGATTCAAACTGTCTCTGAGCTGGAAGAAGAGCTTCAAACAAGGCTTTCTGATGAAGCTTACAGCCGGATTGTCTTTTCTCTCGGATTTTCTTTATATAGGATCAGAAATGGCAGAGAGATAGAGGAAGACTTTCTATATCCCGGTTTGGAAGAATCAAACGAATATCAGATCATTTCAAGAAGGGGAAGGGAACTTGAGAAAAAATTCGGTGTTTTCTTTTCGGAAAAGGAAAAAGCGTATCTTTCGTCACTTTTTATTGCGAGCAGTCTGCAGGATGAAAAAAATTTCGGCAAAATTGTGAACCAATGGCTGCCTCTCCAGATCGTAGTCAGAAAATTTATCAAGGCCATGGAAGAAGAACTCGGTGCAGAACTGATGCAGGACCGCCAGCTGTTTTATGGACTGCTGGCACATTTGAGGCCGGCGTATTACAGAATTCTCTGCGGCATGCCTGCTGACAATCCGATGTATGAATATGTCATAGAAAATTTTAGATTCATTCATGAAAAGGTAATGGAACAGATTTGTCTGGCAGAACGGGACCTGGGAATCTTATTTCCCGAAGAAGAGGTCTCATTTCTGACGATCTGTTTTGCGGCAGCACTGGAGAGGCAGAAGAAGAAAAAGAAAAGGATTCCCCGGGTCATGGTGGTATGCAGCACGGGAACAAGCACATCACAGATGCTCTTGTCCCAGCTGAAAAGCAGATTTCAAATTTCCCTGCTTGGGGCGTTTCCGGCCAGAAAGGTGGATGATATTTTAGAGAGTCAGGAAGTCGATCTGATCATTTCCACGGTGGAACTGATCCGCGACAATGTAAAGATCATAAAAGTCAGCCCGGTTCTCAGTGAAAATGATATGGCCCGGCTGAGTGAACTGCTCGGTTCCATCGACACAAAAATCAGTGTAGACAAGATTTTGGAGATTATGAAACGTCATGGAATGATCCGGGATGAAGGAGGATTGAAGAGAGAACTTGAACAGTATTTTAAATCCGAAACTACAGAGTTAATTACGACAGGAAAGGACAGAGATCCAATGTTGATAGAAGTGTTAAATGAAGACTTGATTGAGACAAATGCAGAAATGAAAACCAGAGATGAAGCGGTGAGAGAGAGCGGACGGCTATTATGCAGCCAGGGGTTTGCGGAGGAGAGGTACATAGACGCGATGATTCAAAATGTGAAGGAAAACGGCACTTATATCGTGATTGCGCCCGGAATCGCCATGCCTCATGCAAGGCCTGAATGCGGTGCGAACAAGATCGGGATCAGCCTTATGACATTAAAGGAGCCGGTCGTATTCGGCCACAAGGTCAATGATCCCGTGAAAATTGTTATAGGCCTTTGTGCAGTCGACCACCAGACACATCTGACAGCGCTCTCGGAGCTGGTGGAAATACTAAACGACAAGGAGAAAATAGAATTAATCTTAAAGGCCGGATCGCCCAAAGAGATCATGGATGTTGTAAAGAAAGGAGCAGCCTTATGTTGAATATTGTGACAGTGTGCGGAGCAGGAGTGGGAAGCAGCATGATGATGCGTTTGTATGCGCAGCAGAGTTTATCGGAAGAAGGAATCGAAGCAAATGTGGAGGCGGCAGACATTGGTTCTGTCAATCCCGATGCCTTTGACATTGTGATCACCACGTCTGATTTTGCAGACCTTCTTCATGCGTCAAGAGCAAAGATTGTGAGGATCGATAATATGATGGACAAAGCATATTTGAAAGAACAGCTTTTAAGAACAATAAAAGAAATCTAGGCAGTGATTAGAGAAAGGATAAAATATGGATATATTAATGTACCTGATCAACAACGTCTTTAATCAGGCGGTGTTTGTCATAGGAATGGTCGTTTTTCTGGGAATGCTCGTGCAAAAAACGGAGATGTCTAAAATCATTGCGAGCACGGTTAAGACAATGATTGGATTCTTGCTGATCAATACAGGAGGACAGACGCTTGGGGCTGCACTGCTTCCTCTTCAGCCCATGCTCATAAAAGTATTCCGTCTTCAGGTAAAAGTACAGGATCTGGGGGCTGCACAGGCAGAAAGCCTTGGAGACATAGGCAGTGAGATGGCCTTGATCTTTGCCCTTGGATTTTTAATGAACATTTTGCTGGCGAGGATTACGAAATTTAAGTATGTACATCTTTCTGCCCATGTCTCATTTTTCTTTTCCGGACTGATTGCGGCGGCATTAAAATTTGGGACAAATTTAAGTTTTATACCGTTAGTTCTGTTAGGCGCCGTTCTGTTAGGGAGCTATATGACCTTTACATGTGCCTATGTGGCACCTCTGATGAAAAATATTAAGGGAGGAGAAGGATTTACCCTTGCGCATTCCAGTTCCTGCGGTATCTGGCTGGCTGCAAAGATCGGCGGACTCGTGGGCAATAAAGAAAAGGATTTAGAAGATATTAAAATACCGAAGAAATTAAATTTCCTGCGGGAAATGACGATCGCACTTACCGTCGTAATGACTTTGATGTTTTTCGTGATTTCTCTGATCAGCGGGCCGGGATGGGTTGTGCAGCAGGTCAGCGAAGGCAGGGATATTATCAGCTTTTCCCTGCTGAACGGATTACAGTTTGGACTCTGGATTACGGTGATCATCACGGGTGTCAGAATGCTTTTATCAGAAATTATCCCTGCATTCCATGGAATTGCAGACAAAGTAATTCCAAACGCAGTTCCCGGACTGGATGTGCCGCTGCTGTTTCCCAATTATCCGACTTCCGTTATTTTTGGATTTCTGGTGAGCCTGGCCGCAGGATTTATCGGCATGGGAATCTTAGGAGCAGTCAATTATCCGGTCGTCGTATTTCCGGCTCTGATCCCTACATTTTTTACAGGGGCAGTCACGGCTATTTTCGGGAATTCCACAGGCGGAATCCGGGGTGCGTTTGCAGGTTCGTTTTTGAACGGACTCATCCTGATCATAGGTCAGGCACTTCTGCTTCCGATGATCGGAACCTATGCTCCGATCATGAGGATATTAAGTGAGACTGACTATTGTTTATACGGGCCGCTTTTAGGAGGAGTTTTAAAACTTCTGGGAGGCATTTAAATGAAAGATCTTGTATTGTATATGACCATCGGCTACCCTGATGAAAATACTTTTTTTCGAATGCTGGATATGCTGGATGAGGAAAAAGTTCCTGTTTTGGAATTGGGGATTCCTGTTGGGAACCCATTTGTGGACGGTGATCTGATCAGGCAAAGCCATAAGAAGGTGCTCGATTCGGGAATTGGACAAAAAAAGATCATAAGGTGGCTTCAGAGAATACGGAGGGATTATAAATTCTGCATCATACTGATGACGTATAAGGAGGGGATGGAAAGGTTCTGTTTATCTGAACTGGACAAAAATTTATACGACGGCATTTTATGTGTGGACGAAGTGATAAGGGCAGATACCGGGATGAGACCGGTTCAGATATATAATGAAACTATGACGGAAGTGCAAATGCTCAGTCTATTGGCCGAGAATAAAAACTTTGCATATGTCATGAGCGGAAATGGGAAGACGGGATCTTTTTCATGTCTGCCGGACGGATATAAAAGGACCGTTCACTTTTTAAAGAAAAATACAACCCTGCCTGTCTATGTGGGATTTGGCATAAAGACGCTGAAAGACGTGAATGCCGTGTGCAGCCATGGGGCAGACGGAGTGATCATCGGATCTCATTTTATGAGGATCATGAGTGAGAAGGGATATTTGGAATGTAAAAAATATATAAATATAATAAACAATTATTTACAAAAAATAGCTTTACAACCATAAAGAATAATTGTAAAATAATACCATAGGAGGGAGGCCTATGGTATTATTATTTTATCTCACAGCCGCCGTGATCTGGGATTTTACAACGTTCCGGATACCGAATTATTTTATTTTTTTTGGACTGATCCTTGGAGCTTCGCTCCTGCCGTTTCGCGGTTACGGCATACAGGAAATTCTGCTGGGGTGTCTGTGCCCCGTTGTTTTCTTATACCCGCTGTTTTGTATGGGTGCCTTTGGCGCGGGAGATATCAAGCTCTTTGCGGTCACAGGATTGTTCCTCGGCGGATTAAATATCTATCTTGCAGCGGTATCTTTTGCCGCCGGAGGTGTTCTTTCTCTGTTTCAGATGTTATCTGACAAAAGTCTGATTCCGCGTCTTGTCTGTTTCTATTCCTATCTGGCCGGCTGTATCCATGAAAGAAAGTTCATGACGTATCCGTCTTATTCCCCTCAGAAAAAGAAAAATCAAATTCATTTTACCGCGGCAGTGATGATCGGGTATCTGATGCTGTGTGCCTGGAAGGAGTGCCTATGAGCCATATTTTTATCGGAATCTATGATGAAGACGCTGTTTACGGAAAACGGCTGATGGAGTATATCAACCGGCAGAAAGAGTATCCTCTCACAGCGGCGGCGTTTGCTTCCTTAGAAGCGCTCACGGAATTTATCGCCAGTCAGGATGTGAAAGGTGTGATTCTTGAGGAGGGAACACAGATCAACAGTAAAGTACCGGTTTACTATCTGAAGAAAGAGCCCTTAAAGGGGGCATGCCGATATGGAAGTGCAAAGGAGATCGTGAAGGAGGCATATGCAGTTTTCAGTCCAAAAGGCCTGGAATCAAGCGGTGTGACAGGTGTCTACTCTCCTTCTGATAATTTGAGACGTACCGGATTTGCGCTTGAGACCGCAGTAAAACGCAGTGCACTGTATTTAGGTATGGAAGCTTACGGATATGGCGTTCAAAACAGGAGCATGGAGGACCTTCTGTTTGCGGTGAAGGCCAGGAGGGAGAATATCATCGATTATGCGCAAAGTCTGATCTCGGGCACTGACGGAGTCAAAAGGATCGGCTCTGCCCGATGTTTTATGGACTATAAGGACATGTCCGGGGAAGATTACCGGTGGTTTTTTCAGCGGCTGGAAGAAGCGGGAATATCTGCCGTATTAGATATGAGCACAGCCTGTATTTATGATTTTGAACTGTTCTCGCTTTGTGACCGTCTGTATCTTCCGATTTGGGAAGAAGATATGGAAGATCCCAGGCTTTTGGGATTTAAAGAACTTTCTAAACAGCACCCTGTACTTTCGAAACTGCACTGGAAGGAGGTATATTTATCAGAGACACAGAACCAAGCAGACAGGACGAAATGTTCTGCAGAGAGAAATTAAAAGAAAGAGTGCTTCACAGAGCTGACCTTATCTGTGATATAAGCGACAGGCAGCTTCTGGAATTGATAGAGGAAGAGCTGCAGCAGATGTCAGAAGAAGGATATCTGCCGCTGAAGTATAAGTACGAACTGCTGAAAGAGGTTTATAACTCGCTGCGCAGACTGGATATTCTCCAGGATCTGCTGGACGATACTTCAATCACGGAGATCATGATCAACGGATATCAAAATGTATTTGTTGAGATCGCCGGAAAACTCAGGAGATGTCATAAGAAGTTTTCTTCCGAAGAGAAGCTGTATCAGGTGATCCAACAGATCGTGGCAGGGGCCAATCGTATCGTTAATGAGACGAATCCCATAGTAGATGCCAGGCTACCCGACGGCTCAAGGGTCAATGTAATGCTGCCGCCAGTCTCTTTGAATGGTGCCGCTATGACGATCAGAAAGTTTGCGGGGGAACCTATGACGATGGAATGGCTGCGGAAAAAAGGGGCCTTTACACATTTTACGGAGCAGTTTCTTGAGATTCTCGTCAAGGCCAGATATAACATCTTTATTTCAGGAGGCACCGGAAGCGGAAAGACAACATTGCTGAACGGAATGTCAAACTGTATTCCGAAAGATGAACGGATCATCACGATAGAGGACTCGGCGGAACTGAAACTCAATGGCATTGAGAACCTGGTCCGCCTGGAGATGAGAAATGCCAATATTGCCGGGGAGAACCAGATCACGATTGCACAGCTGATCAAGGCAGCGCTCAGGTCAAGGCCTGACCGTATCATCGTGGGGGAAGTGCGCGGAGAGGAAGCTTTGTCGATGCTGAATGCCATGAATACTGGACACGATGGGTCCATTTCCACCGGGCACTCTAACGGACCTGAGGACATGTTGAGACGTCTGGAAACGATGGTTCTAATGGGGGTGGAGATGCCGGTTTCAGCTATACGGGGACAGATCGCATCTGCCATTGATATTATCATTCATCTCGGCAGAGTCAGAGACGGCAGCAGAAAGCTGATGGAGATTGATGAGGTCCTTGGAATCTGCGACGGTCAGGTGAAGCTTGCAAAACTGTTTATTTTTGATCAGAAAAAAGGGCTCTGTTTTGCCGAATCACTTCACAATACGAAAAAACTTAGGGAGTATGGTCAGTATGAAGCTTATAAAGAATTATTATCTCAGCAGAATCAAGGAGGTAAACATCCTTGAAGTGTTTAATATACGAAAGGCTGTGCTGAAAGCGGCGCAGGGAATGATTCTGTTTTTTATCATATGCTATCTCTTTTATGACCGGATCTGGCTCGGGATCTTATATGCAGTGTTTTGTTTCCCATATATGCTGTATCAGGCCAGGGAGGAGAGAAAGATGCGGATCAGACAGTCCAGGCTGGAATTTAAAGAGATGCTGCTCTCCGTCTATAACAGTCTGAGCGCGGGATACTCTCTGGAAAACGCTGTGAGGGCCGCTCGGGATGATATGAGAGCAGTCAATGGAGATAAGAAAAGTGTGCTGGAACAGGAACTCTCGCTGGTGTGCGCGGGACTGGAGGTAAATCAGCCCATCGAAGTGCTGATGGATAAGATGGCTTTAAGGCTTGGTGTGGATGAAGCATCGCAGTTTGCACAGGTGCTGTGGATTATCAAGAGAAACGGAGGGAATCTGATCCAGATTATCAAAAAGTCCGTGGAGCATATGAACCAGAAAATACAGGTCAAAGAAGAAATCCTTACGATGGTATCTGCCAAAAGAATGGAACAGAAGATTATGTCCGTGATGCCGTTTTTTATTCTTTTGTATGTGCGTCTTATGAACCCGGGATATTTTCAGGTTTTATACGATTCTCCGGGAGGCGTGATATTGTCGACGGTTTGTCTGATTGTTTTAGTCGCTGCAGGAATGTGGGCAAAAAAAATTGTGGAAATCGAGGTGTAACATTGATAGAAAAGTGGGTCCGTCATCTGCCGGAGACAGCTGTCAGGAACAGGAGGGAGTACATACGCAGCTACTTCTGCGGCAGCAGGGAGGAACAGGAGAAAGAGGTTTGGCGTTCACTTTCCGAACAGTGGAGAAAGGTATTTCTCGCAGCATGTGTATTTCTCGGGGTTATCTTTTTGGCGGCAGGGTCGGAATGGCTGGGAGCAAAAGATATCTCCATTCACAGGGACAGAGACGGAGAAGAATTAAACCGGGAACTGAATATTGATACAGGCAAAGAAAAAGAATCCTATGATCTGATCATTCATCCTAAGGCATACACCGAAAAAGAAGAAAGGAAAGCCTTTGATAAGGCTAAAAGTTACCTGAAAAAACATATGAAAGGTGATAATCCGTCTTTAAATGAAGTGAAAGGCCGGCTTCATTTCCCGGAGCAGATTCCGGGAAATCAGGTCAAAATCAGCTGGGATACAGGGGATCTGAGTCTGATCGATGAGGCAGGCAATGTATTTAACGAAGATTTAAAGGAACCTGTGATCATAAAAGTGAATACCTCTCTCTCATACGGAGAGCACAGAGAAATGATCATGACTCCGGTCCGTCTGGTTCCGGGACAAGCCGATAAAAAGGGGACGAAAATCGACGGAATTAAAAAGAAATTAGAACAGATTGAGAAAGAAAATGCAGGAAAAGATACGTTTCGTATTCCTTCAAGTATAAACGGCAGCGAGATTACAGAGGCGGATAAGGGGAATGGCCGTCTTCCGGCACTGGCCGCGATAGGCATCCTCTGTCTCGTGCTTCTGTGGTACACAGAGGAAGAAAGACAGAAGCAGAAGAAAGCCAAGGCAGTGAAAGAGACGATGGAGGAGTATCCTATAATTATCAGCCGTTTTGTTTTGCTTCTGGGAGCCGGAATGACGATTCAGGGGGCAGTCCATTCTATCGGATCTTCTTTTGACAGAGATCATCCCAAGTTTGTTTACCGGCAGTTTCAGCAGGCAGATAAAAAGATCGCTCTCGGAATGTCTCAGGCGCAGGCTCTCAGAGAACTTGGAAGCAGCATTCAGCTGCCATGCTATAAGAAACTGTCAGTCCTGCTGTCCCAGAGTCTGCTCAGAGGAACAAGGGATCTTTTAAGCAGACTTGAAGAGGAAGAGACAGAGGCATTTTCAGAGCGGAAGGAAACGGCCAGGCGCAAAGGGGAAGAGGCCAGCACTAAGCTGCTGATGCCAATGATCCTTATGCTCATCGTTATTCTTACCCTGCTTATGGTGCCTGCATTTTTATCATTTTCATAGAAAGGAGAATTTATTATGAAGGAGTTTATGAAAGATGAGAGCGGCATGGGTGTGGTAGAAGTGATTTTGATCATTGTCGTCCTTATAGGACTTGTAATTATTTTCCAAACACAGATTAAGAGAGTGGTGCAGAACATTTTTAAGACGATCACATCCAAGACGGGCCAGGTTCAATGAAAACAAATACGAAGGGCAGTGTGACCGTATATGCAAGTCTTATGTTTCTCATAGTCTTGCTGCTGCTGAGCATGTGTCTGGAGGGGGCCTATCTCTATCTGGGCAAAGGGAAGGCCCAGGGAGCTTATACGGCTGCCCTCGCAGGTGCCAAGGGGAATTATCAAAAAGAGCTGGAGCAGCAATATCATCTGTTTGGACTGGATGTGCGGTATGGAAAACAGCTGGACGGGAAACTTGCGGAGACGTTGAAATACAATCTGACAGAGAGCAGAGATCCGTTTTCTTTTTATCCCGGTTCTGTGAAGACTTCTAATAAAGTTTCGCTGGCAGACAAAAGAGGTGAGATCCTGAGAGAACAGATCGGAGAATTCATGAAATATGAACTCGGAAAAGACGGTATCAGGCTGCTGAAAGAAAATGTGTTAAAGATGCCGGGAGAAGAGGACGCTTCCCGGGTAAGGGAGGTCATCAATGAGTCGGACAGAAAAGCCAAAGAGGAGGAAGAAGCGGAGGTGTCAGAAAAAAAGAAAGAAAAGCCAGTGAAAGCAAAAGATCCAAGAAAAGGCCTGGTCAGGATTTTGAGGGAGGGCATCGTGACTGTTGTCTTGGGAAAAGAGGCCGAAGTATCCGAGCAAAATGTACCGATCATCTACGGACACAGGGATACAAAGAAAGAAAAGAATCCTGATTTTTATCAGGCGGAATCCGTAAGTCAGTCTTTAAAAGGCCGGGGGCAGGATGCATCTTCATCTGGCATAAAAGCAGAACTTATGGGAACAGCCTACGGGGTAAAATATTTCAGGAACTATACATCCAAAGAAAAGAAGAAGGGGCTGCAGTACGAGACAGAATACCTGATTTCCGGAAAGGAGTCGGAAAAAGAAAATCTCGGTTCGGTGTTTTCCAAGATTCTCTTAATGAGATTCCTGCCAAATTTGATTTATGTTCAGGGCGATACTGTAAAACAGGGACAGGCAGAGGCGCTTGCGGCCTCAATTCTTGGGATTACGGGAATTGTACCTGCTGTCAAGCTGGCAAAGCATCTGCTGCTTGCAGCGCTGGCCTATGGAGAATCAATTCTTGACCTGAGGAATCTTTCAGAAGGAAAACAGGTGCCTCTGTGGAAATCCAAAGACACATGGCAGATGGAATTCGCGGGTCTTTCCTCACTCACCGGCAGAAGAAAGTCTGTAAAGAAAGGACTGTCTTATAAAGATTATCTTCAGGTATTATTATTCCTTCAGACTGAAAAACAGGAAAAATATCTGCGGATGATGGATGTGATCGAGGACAATATAAAGAGGAAAGTCCCCGGGTTTTCTCTGAAGGATTGTTATGTTTCCTTTGAGGCAGAGACAACCATGAGTCTGCATCCGTTCAGATTCGGGGGAGTCAGACTGCCGGTCACAGGGCGGTATCAATGGTCAATGATAGAAGTATCACAATATTAATGTCGAAACGGGAGGAGGGGAGCAGAGATGTTCTTGGATTGTAAAAGAAAACATTTCTCCAAGCCAACAGCCAACAATATAAAAATATCAACTGAATACAGACGATCCAAAAGGACATCTCTGCTCTCCTCCTCCGGCGGAAGCATGACGCTGGAGGCCAGCCTTCTGATTCCGGTTTTTATATTCTTATTCCTGGCGCTGGCCTCGGTCGGTGAAACCTTATGGATTCACGGACAGGTATATCACGGAATTACAGAGGCTGCAAGGGAGGAAGCGGTATATGAGTATATGCTGGCCAAAAAGAACATCCCTTCTTTGAGAACCGTGCTGCTGAAACAGAAGTTTCTTTCAGCTGTGGACCAAAAGAAGCTGAATCATTCCTCCCTTGCGGGAGGTGTGCAGGGCGTTTTGTTTACAGGGTCACGGTTTCAGGAAAACCTCGAAGCCTATGAGATCAGGGCACGCTATCGGATCGTATACCGTCTTCCGTTTCTTCCGCCGTTTACAGGAAACTACGAGCAGAAGATCAGACAAAAAGCGATGACCGGGTATGCAGAGGGACAGAAAGGAGCTGACGGCGGGGAAGTATATATAACACCCTATGAGAGTGTATACCACAAAGACATAAATTGTACGCATCTTTCTCTGTCCATTGTTTCTGATTCAGATGTGCAGAAATATATAGAAGGAAAAACCAGATACCGGGAATGTGAACGCTGCACAAAATACCATAAAGGGAAGATATCCATCTTATTTATCGCGAAAGAGGGAGATGCATATCACACGGATTTAGGATGCAGCGGTTTAAAGAGAACAGTCAGTAAGAAAAAGATAAGTGAGGCAGAGGGGATGAAGCCATGCGAAAGATGCGGGAGATAGATGGATATATGACATTGGAGGCAAGCCTGATCATACCTGTTCTCTGCTTTTTACTTGTTCTTCTGTTTTCGTTTTTCTTTTATATTATGGATCTGGGTATTGTATCGGGACTTGTAAAAGAGGCAGGGCTGCATACGGAAGATAAGAATCAGGAAACAGATCTGCGGCGGGATTTGGAAAGAAGGATCGTGCTGGGTAAGGTGAGCTCTGTCAGCGTATCTGAGACAAAGGAAAAGAGAAAAATCAAAGTACAGGCTGAAATTGGAGTGCCGGCGGCGGGAAGTGTGGAAATTTTTGGACTGCGGCTGTTTAAGATCACGGAACAGCAGGAATTTATGCTTCCAAAAGAGACAGAAAAGATCAGGAGGTGGAGCTTGATTGAATGAACAGTGGGTCCGGGAAGGATTTGAACATTATTATGTTGTGCCTAAAACAGACGGAGAAGTATATGAAGAACAAGTCCTTCTGTCACATATGATCACAGGGCTCCTTCCCTGTGAACTGCGGAGAACAGAAGATGAAGAGGCCTATTATTTTCATCTTGTTTCGGCTGATTTATATATTGACCAGATTGGAAAATTGGATGCCAGGAATTTTTTCATGGATCTGATCACGGTGATAGAAAAAGCGGAGGAGCACCTGCTGAATCCGGATCATTTTATTTTGACACCGAGGCATGTGTATGTTTTCGACGGAAAGCCGGCTCTCTGTTATGTGCCGGGAAACGGATCAGACATTACAGAGCAGCTCAGAGAGTTTGTACAGTCCTGTATTGACCGGCTGGATTATAGAAACCGGAGCCAGGTCACATTTTTTTATGAACTGCACAACAGGCTGAGAAAATCCCCTGTGTCACTGGACGGGCTGAAACAATTTATAACCCCTGAACCGGTAATGAATGAGATGGAACAGGAGCTTCCGGGGACAAAAGAATTTATGCAGGAAGAATCCTTTAATCGCAAGAGAAAGAAAAACAGCAGGATGCAGGTCTGTTCGGCTATGCTGTATATTCCGCTTCTGTTTTCTGCCGCCTATTTTGCGGCCAGAGCATGGAATGAGGGAATGACCTATCCAAATCTCAGAGGGATTGTGATCGGAGGATTCCTGATTGCGCTAAATACGGGATGTCTGTGGGCGGGAGTAAAAAACAGCAGAAAAACCATAGAGAAACCGGAAAAGGCTGAGGAGCAGCCTGCGGATGAGACTGTACTAATGTGTGATGAAACCGCGCTCTTAGTCCGGGAGAAAGGGCCTGTTTTGAAACTTTTGGGAGCGGAACATACGGAAGTAGAATTAAACAGCGCTGAGTTTACTGCAGGGAGGCAGGAAGAAGGGGTTGATCTCTTCCTGCCCCAGCCCGGGGTGAGCCGGAGGCACTTTCAAATAGTGACAGAGGGCGGGGGATACATACTCAGGGATCTGGGATCGAAAAACGGAACATTTTTAAATGGTGAAAAAGTGTGGAAGGAAACAGAATTAAAGAGCGGAGATATAATAAAAGCAGGTACAGAAGAATTTGAATTTATGGTATAATTCCAATAGAGTTGAAAAGGCTTCTATTGGAGGAAATGTCATGTACCAGAGAATATTAAATTTACTGAATATCAGAGGATACCAAAAAGAAATGACTCCTTTGGGCCCGTGTTATGTAAAAGAAGATTGGGGAAGGAAAAAAGGAGTATTTATTGCCTATGAACACAAACCGGACGGAAGCCTTTATACTACAGAGGAGACCGGATCGCTGAATGAGGAACTGAAGCAGTATATTGGACCGAAGGCATCGGTTCTTGTACTGATTCTTTCAGAACAGGGCAGATCCACATGGACGGATCCTGACAGGGCTTTTGAGGAATTATATGATCCTGTCTGTATGATCCTTTCAGCCTCAGACAGCAAAGACCGGTCATCGGCTCCGCCAGAAGAGTTCCGCTTCAGAAAACTGAAAGATTACCAGGCTACGGCTGTTATACTGACGATCAATATTTTCATGTATCTGTGGTCCGCTGCCAGCACAGAGATCCTTAATTGGGGAGCGCTCACATGGATGCATGCATTCAAACAGGGGGAGCTTTACCGTTTGGTTACGAGCAACTTCCTGCACAATGGATTTGATCATCTGTTTAACAATATGATCGTCTTTGTTTTGATTGGCAGCAGACTGGAACCGATCTTCGGCAGGGCCAGATATGTAGCCTTATATATGGGAGCCGGGCTGTGCGGAAGTATTGTCTCCGCTGTGTACTATATGAATATGGGAGAAATGGTGGCATCTGTCGGTGCATCGGGAGCTATTTTCGGACTTATTGGTGCAATGCTTTGGATCTTGATTAAAAACAGGGGTTATCAAAAAGAATTTTACGGAGGAGGAGTCGCGCTTATGATCGCGGGAAGCCTGTATCATGGCTTTTCTACCATGGGAGTTGACAATGCAGCCCATATTGGGGGCTGCATCGGGGGATTTCTTTTGGCTATCTTGCTGTATCGGCAAGACAGGGGAAAATGAGGGTGAAGGTAGTGCCCTGATTTAAGGCCGAATCCATGTGGATAGAGATGTCCAGTTCCCTGGCAATTCCACTGACTACGGATAGGCCGATACCGTTTCCTTTGGGCACAAAAGAGACACCGCGGTAAAAGGCGCGGGACTGCTGTTCTTTTGTCATGCCGATTCCGGTGTCGGAAAGACTGCAGACAATAAAATCTCCTTCCCGGCTTAAATGGACAGAAATCAGAGGCTCTCTTGAGGCCTCTTTTTTTCTGCAGATTGCGTTGACACCATTGGAAATTAAGTTGTTGAAGATTTGAAGGTATTTAGTCTTGGATCCCTTGACATAATAGGGAGAGGAATCCTCTGTCTGGACAGAAAAGCGGATTTTGCACTCGTTCAGCCTTAAACTCCATGAACATTTGATTTCTTCCAGGAGTGCGTTTAAGTCCACGGGCTCCAGTGTGGCTGAGGCATCGGATACCGGGGAAAGCATTTGGCGGACCATGTCAAAGACAGAGGAGAAATCAGCTTTCATGCCGGACCAGTAAACGTCCTGTGAGAGCTCCGGGTGTGTCTGCTCTATGTACTGAATCTGACTGTAAATTAAAGTCAGAGAGTTTTTTAATTCATGAGAAAATGTTGTCAGTTTATTTTGATTCTTCATATTCACGCTTCTTTCTATGTACAAATTTCATGCAGGGGCAACTATAAGTTTATATGGGAGTTCGTGTAAAAGGCAACGGAAAACAGGGGCAAAAGTTCGACGATTTTTTTCCTTTTCCATTTTCAGAGGTTATGATACAATAAGGAAATGATGCAGGAGGAAAGAATATGTCATATATGGCTTTATACCGAAAGTTCCGGCCGTCGGCCTTTGATGAGGTCAAGGGGCAGGATCATATCGTCACGACGCTGAAGAACCAGCTGGAAGCCGGGCGTATCGGCCATGCCTATCTGTTCTGCGGAACCAGGGGAACCGGAAAGACGTCGGTCGCAAAGCTGCTCGCCAAAGCAGTGAACTGTGAGCACCCGGAGGACGGAAATCCCTGCGGAGTCTGCGAAAGCTGCAGGGAGATCCAGGAAGGCAGTTCTATGAACGTTATGGAGATTGACGCAGCGTCAAACAACGGTGTCGACAATATCCGGGATATCAAAGAACAGGTGCAGTATTCTCCGGCTTCAGGAAAATATAAAGTGTTTATTATCGACGAAGTGCATATGCTTTCCATGGGGGCATTTAATGCCCTGTTAAAGACTTTGGAAGAGCCGCCGGAATATGTGATCTTTATTCTGGCCACCACAGAGGTACACAAGATACCCATAACGATCCTTTCCCGATGCCAGAGATATGATTTTCACCGGATCACAGCAGATGTTATTGCGGACCGGCTCATGGAACTGATGTCGGAGGAACACGTGGAGGCAGAAGAAAAGGCGCTGAGATATGTAGCCAGAATGGCGGACGGTTCCATGCGCGATGCTCTGAGTCTTTTGGATCAATGCATTGCATTTTATCTCGGGAAAAAACTGACCTATGAAAATGTGCTTGAAGTGTTGGGAACCGTAGATATCAGTGTCTATGCAAGGCTTCTGGACAGCATCCTTGCAAATGATGTGACGGAGGTTATCGGGATCGTCGGAAAGGTTGTGGAGCAGGGAAGAGAACTATCCCAGTTCATCACGGATTTCATCTGGTATTTGAGAAATCTTCTGCTGGCAGGCAAGGGTGATGCATCCATGGAAGCTCTGGAAGTTTCTGCGGAGCAGCTCAGTCTGATGCAGGAAAAGGCAGCACAGGTGGAAGAAGAGACTGTGATCCGGTATATCCGCATACTGTCGGATCTGCTGAATCAGATCCGGTTTTCCACATCGAAAAGAGTGCTGGCAGAGGTGGCATTGATCAAGATGTGCCGGCCGCAGATGGAGACGGATCTGTCCAGTGTACTGGAGCGGATGCGTATGCTGGAGGCTTCGCTTGAACAGATAAAAACTCAGGGAATTGCCGCGGTACCCCAGACTGCCGCAGAAGAACCTGTTCAGAAGCAGAAGGAACCGGAAAAGACAACGGAGCAGATACTGGAAGAGAGGCTTCCGAAAGCCAGAGCCCGGGAACTCAAGGAGATCATCAAGCACTGGAAGCAGGTGAAGCTTGCACAGCCGCCGATGATCAAGAATCTCCTTTCGAAGGGAATTCTGACTGCGGATGAATCGACAGAAGTTCTGAGACTTATGTTCAAGCCGGAAGGCAGTATGAACATGGGGAAGGATTACTTTCAGAGGCATCCCGAGAAGATAGAGGCACTGGAAGAGGAACTGGCCGAGAGATCAGGGTTCCAGGTAAAGATAGAGATCGGTGAACTGGAATCTGAGAAAAATGATGACACCATTAATCTGGATTGTATTCACATGGATGTGACAATAGAAGAATAAAAAGAGTTTTATTTCAGGAGGTATTTAAGATGGCAAAAAGAGGCGGATTTCCGGGTATGGGCGGAAATATGAACAACTTGATGAAACAGGCGCAGAAGATGCAGAAGCAGATGGAAGAAACAACAAAACAATTAGAAGAGACTGAATATGAAGCCACAGCCGGAGGCGGAGTTGTAAAGGTTGTTGTTTCAGGCAAAAAAGAAGTGGTATCCGTAAGTCTGGATGAGGAAGTAGTTGATCCGGATGATATTGAGATGCTGGAGGACCTGATCGTTGCAGCCACCAATGAAGCGCTCCGCAAGATGGAAGAAGATTCACAGAGCAAAATGGGGAAAATCACCGGAGGTCTCGGAGGAGGCATGGGAGGCGGATTTCCTTTCTAAGGATGGATAACGGATATGGATTATTACAGCAGTCAGATCACGAAGTTGATTGAAGAATTGGGAAAGCTTCCGGGAATCGGTCCCAAGTCGGCCGGAAGGCTTGCCTTTCACATTATAAATATGCCGCTGGACCAGGTGAAGCATTTATCTGAGAGCATTCTGGATGCAAAGGAAAATGTCCACTACTGTAAAGAGTGCTGTACCCTGACGGATCAGGACATCTGTCCAATTTGTTCCAGCAGCAAGCGTGATCACAGTACCATTATGGTGGTGGAGAGCACCAGGGATCTGATGGCCTATGAGAAAACAGGAAAATACGAGGGCATTTACCATGTTCTGCACGGAGCAATATCTCCGATGCTTGGGATCGGACCTTCTGACATCCGGCTGAAAGAATTGATGGCCAGACTTCAGGGTGATGTGAACGAGCTGATCATTGCTACCAACTCAAGCCTGGAAGGAGAGACCACGGCAATGTATATAAGCAAACTTGTGAAGCCGACAGGCATCAAAGTCAGCAAAATTGCCAGCGGAGTTCCGGTGGGCGGAGATTTGGAATATATTGATGAGGTTACCCTTCTTCGGGCACTGGAAGGAAGAACTGAATTATGAAATGAAAAAGAGCAGCCGGGCAGGCTGCTCTTTTTCTGTAAGTAACTTTAAAACTTTAAAACAATAAGGAGAGGATTTTCATCCTCAAGAGGGGTAGGATTTGAAAGTATTTAAAAATGTTTAACTACTTTACATGTTTTATTGTAACGAATAATTGTGAACAAATCGTGAAGAAACTGTGGATAAATTGAAAAAAGGCGGTTAAATTATCAGAATATTTAGAAATAAATAATAAGAAAACAAAAAACATTGTATACATAATAAAATTGCTTGACAATATAGGGTCTGTTTTTTATAATAATAACATAAAGAGGAACAAGGAAACGGATACCTAGAAAGAATCGATGGGAGGCGATATTGTTTGGATATTATGTCGAAAGACATAGAAGACATTCTATATACAGAGAGTAATAAATTTCATACAGTGAGCCTTCAGAATATAGAATAAATATGTCCGGTATAGATTTTATACACAGGTCGGAGAGACAGGACAGGTAGAACGTCATACGAAGAATCAGATGTATATAGAAGAGAACGGAAGTAAAAGAAATGAAAGATCAAGAAGTTTGATGTTTGAGTCGCAGAGACTCAGAGTTCGGATTGATTGAGAAATTGAAGGGAATACAGAAGTTGTGTATGGCATGTATGAAATAGGGCGGATCGAAGAGAAGCCTCCGATCAATAACAATTAAATAGTCTAAAAGGTGAGTCGCAGAGACTCACCTTTTTTAGTTAAGCGAATATTATAGTAATAATTTCACACTTCATTTTTGGATTCTTGAAAAAGGCCTATAAATAAGATACAATACTTACCAAAGGAGATGAAGATCATGAAAAAACAGGATTGTATATTTTGCAGGATAATCAGCGGAGAGATTCCGTCAACAACCATTTATGAAAATTCAAAATTTAAGGTAATCATGGATATCGCTCCGGCCAACAAGGGGCATGTACTCATATTGCCGAAAGAACACTATGATAATATTTACGATATAGATACGGCCACAGCCGGAGAACTGTTTGAACTTGCAGTTATGACTGCGAGGGCTTTAAAGTCAGTACTTGACTGCGACGGAATGAATATTTTACAGAACAACGGAACAGTAGCTGGTCAGACCGTCTTTCATTTTCATATGCACATCATCCCAAGATACGAGGGCGATACCGTAAATATCGGATGGAAAGAACTGAGCTATGAAGACGGAGAGATGGAACAGCTCAGGGAAGCCATACGGAAGGAAATGTAAGGGCATGTCAAAGATATCCTGGAAACCGGGCAATATGATATATCCCCTGCCGGCGGTGATGGTAAGCTGCGGTGCGGAGGGAGAATCTGACAACATCATTACTGTGGCATGGACGGGTACGATCTGTACAAATCCGCCGATGACCTATATTTCACTGAGACCCCAGAGACATTCCTATCATATAATCGAAAAGAGCGGTGAGTTTGTCATCAACCTGACCACGGCAGAACTTGCCAAAGCGACAGACTTCTGCGGCGTGCGCTCCGGAAGGGACCTGGATAAGTTTAAAGAGACGGGACTCACGGGGGAACACGGTATACTATCCTATGCGCCGTATATCAAGGAGAGTCCTGTGAATATTGAATGCCGGGTAGAAAAGATCACTCCTCTGGGCTCTCATCATATGTTTACGGCCAGAGTTGTAAACATTCTCGCAGATGATACTTATATGGAAGAAAACGGACGGTTTGCCCTCGAAAAGACCAATCCCCTAATCTATTCACACGGAGGATATTTTGAGACGGGCAGACAGATCGGAAGTTTTGGATACTCCGTAAAGAAGAAAAAAAGGAAGAAAAGAAATGACAAGCCAAAAAGGAAATAACTATATTTTAATTGGAATGCCCGGGGCCGGCAAGAGTACCATCGGAGTTCTGCTCGCCAAGGCATTGGGAGCCGAGTTTATTGATACGGATCTGGTGATCCAGCAGAAGACCGGAAAGCTTCTAAGAGATATCATAAGCCAGGAAGGAAACGAAGCATTTAAAAAGATTGAGGAGGAGGTCAACGCATCTGTCGAAGCCGAAAACTCTGTGATCGCACCGGGGGGAAGCGCCATTTACAGCCCGAAAGCGATGGAACATTTTAGAAATATTGGTACAGTCATCTATCTGAAGCTTGATTATGAAACGGTTGCCGAACGCCTTGGCGACCTTGCGGCAAGGGGTGTGGTGCTGGATAACGGGCAGACACTCAGTGACTTATACCGGGAAAGAATACCTCTCTATGAAAAATATGCAGACATCACGGTAGATGCCGATGATTTAAAGATCGGGGAAGCCTTAGAAAAAGTGTTGGAAAACTTAATGTAGTGTGATATACTGATAAATATGCGAGTAAGCGGCATGGAACTTTTGGGCTTATGCAGGCTATGACTGCCTGTCCAGGGGTTGTGTTTAAAAAAAGACACGCTTATTTTTCAGAAGAATGGATAGATTATTGATAGAGAATGAATGATTCGATTGATTGAATAGAGTTTTATATAGAGGTGTATGATGGAACAATATATCATTAAAGGCGGAAACCCACTGGTAGGGGAAGTTGTCATCGGAGGCGCAAAGAATGCTGCACTGCCCATTTTAGCAGCAGCAGTTATGACAGACGGAACGTGTACTATTGAGAATATGCCCGATGTCAGGGATACAAATGTTTTGCTCCAGGCCATGGAAGGCATTGGAGCCACAGTGAATAGATTAGGAAAACATGAAGTAGTTATCAGCGGAAGCGGGATGAATGCGGACTGCGATGTGGATAACGAGTATATCCGGAAGATCAGGGCTTCTTATTATCTGATCGGGGCTCTTCTTGGGAAGTATAAAAGGGCCAGAGTAGCCCTGCCGGGCGGATGTGAGATCGGAAGCCGTCCGATCGACCAGCATATCAAAGGATTTAAGGCGCTGGGAGCCAGGATTGAGATAGAAAACGGCATGATCACAGCGACTGCCGATGAGCTGATCGGCTGCCACATTTATATGGATGTGGTATCTGTGGGTGCGACGATTAACGTCATGATGGCAGCGGCTTTGGCAAAGGGAAATACAACCATTGAAAATGTGGCAAAAGAGCCGCATGTAGTTGACGTAGCCAATTTTCTGAACAGCATGGGAGCCAGCATACGCGGAGCCGGCACTGATGTGATTAAGATCAAAGGCGTAGAAAAGCTTGGAAATTGTGAATACTCCATTATTCCGGACCAGATTGAGGCGGGGACATTCATGACTGCGGCTGTAGCTACGAAAGGTGATATTACGGTTAAAAATGTTATTCCAAAGCATCTGGAAGCCATCAGCGCGAAGCTGGAGGAGATCGGTGCGCAGGTAGACGAGTTTGACGACGCGGTCAGAGTTGTAGCAACAAAAAGGCTCGATTCCACCCAGATCAAAACTCTCCCGTATCCGGGATTTCCGACGGATATGCAGCCTCAGATGGCAGTGTCACTGGCTCTGTCCAACGGAACAAGCATCGTTTCAGAGAGCATTTTTGAAAACCGTTTCCGGTATGTGGATGAACTGACAAAGATGGGTGCCCGTATTCAGGTAGACGGCAGAACAGCCATCATTACCGGAGTCAAATTGTTTACCGGGGCAGATGTCTCAGCACCTGACCTTCGTGCAGGGGCGGCGCTGGTCATTGCAGGCCTTGCGGCCGACGGTTATACTACAGTCAGCGATATCGGATATATCTACCGGGGCTATGAAGGCTTTGAAAAGAAAATTCAGAATCTTGGCGGAGATATTCAGCTGGTGAACAGTGAGAAAGAAATCGCGAGATTTAAGCTGCGTATTGTATAGATATTAAGGGGGAATTGCCGGTGCGACAATACCTGAAGAATGAAGTTTTTAAAATATCCAAGTGGATAGAGTTTTATTTATCTGCGCTGATTGCCATAGCGGTTATCGGCGGCGGGATCTGGATGATCAAAGATCTGATCGCTATTTTATCATCTAATCCGGATTCCGATGCTGTCTATCAGTTTGTACTCAATGCATTTAATCTTGTGATCTGCGTGGAGTTCATTAAGATGCTTTGCAGGCATACTGCGTCGACACTGGTAGAAGTACTGATGTTTGCGATTGCAAGACAGATGATCGCGCAGCATACCAGTCCGGTAGAAAATCTGCTCTGTATTTTTTCAATCGCGGTCCTCTTCATTATAAGAAAGTATTTTCTGGACCGTTTTGAGGACATTGACAAGACAGTATTTCTGCCGAACCAGAAGATTGCCAAAGTAAATGAGCTGGTCCATGTGAACATTCCGGAGGAATACAAAGGAGAGTCCATAGGAGAAGCAGTACTTAAGGGCATTGATTTGGAAAATGAAGAAGTAAAGTGCGGGCATTGTTATTATTTTCCGGGCGGGGCAGTCCGCGTATCTAAGGTTGCCGCAGGGCAGGTGAAGGAAGTGGAAGTCATCCGCAGCAGGAATGTAAATATCATGCCGAATTTATGATTTTAGATTGAAGCAGGTCCGATCAGTTCGGGCCTTTTTCGATATATATAGTTGCTGTACAGCAGAGCGAAAGGAGCACATAATGGAAAAAATATTATTTACATCAGAATCCGTGACTGAAGGACATCCGGACAAAGTCTGTGACCAGATTTCAGATGCTATTTTAGATGAACTGTTAAAACAAGACCCGATGAGCAGGGTAGCATGTGAGACTTGTACCACAACAGGACTCGTTATGGTCATGGGCGAGATCACAACCAATGCCTATGTGGATATCCAGAAAATCGTAAGGCAGACTTTGACGGATATCGGATATACGAGAGCCAAATATGGATTTGACGCGAGCACCTGCGGTGTCATTACGGCCATTGATGAGCAGTCCAAAGATATTGCCCTTGGTGTGGACAAGGCCCTGGAGGCAAAGGAATCTGATATGTCTGATGAGGAACTGGATGCGATTGGCGCAGGTGACCAGGGCATGATGTTTGGCTATGCCACAAATGAGACGGAGGAGTATATGCCGTATCCGATTTCTCTTGCTCATAAGCTGTCCAAGAGACTTACGCAGGTGCGTAAGGATGGGGTTCTTCCTTATCTGAGACCGGACGGCAAGACGCAGGTCAGCGTGGAATATGATGAAAACGGAAAGCCTTTCCGTCTGGAAGCTGTAGTCCTGTCTGCACAGCACGATCCGGAAGTGGATCAGGAGCAGATTCACGAAGATGTGAAGAGAGAGATCTTTGATAAGGTTCTGCCGAAAGAAATGGTGGATGATCAAACAAAATTTTTCATCAATCCCACAGGACGTTTTGTCATCGGGGGACCGCAGGGTGATGCGGGACTTACGGGAAGAAAAATTATTGTGGATACCTACGGCGGATATGCACGGCACGGCGGCGGAGCTTTTTCGGGCAAGGACTGTACCAAGGTAGACCGTTCGGCTGCATACGCTGCGCGTTATGTGGCAAAGAATATCGTAGCTTCCGGACTGGCTGATAAATGTGAGATTCAGCTGTCCTACGCGATTGGTGTTGCACATCCGACATCCATCAATGTGGATACGTTCGGCACCGGGAAAATATCCAGCGAAGACCTTGTGGAACTGATCAGGAAAAACTTTGATTTAAGACCGGCAGGAATCATCAGGATGCTGGATCTGAGAAGACCGATCTACCGTCAGACATCAAATTATGGTCATTTCGGAAGAAATGATCTGGATCTGCCGTGGGAACGCCTGGACAAAGCCGATATGCTGAGAGAACAGGCCAGATAAGAGGATACAATAATGTCATACGACCTTGTGTTTAAAAACGGAACCATCGTAGATGTAAAGGCAAAGACAAGTTACAGGGCAGATCTGGCTGTGTCAGGGGGAGTGATCGCGGAGATCGGCAGACTTGACGGAGAAAGAGAAGTGGACTGCAGCGGAAAGGTGCTCTGTCCGGGATTCATCGATGCCCATGTCCATATTGAGTCCAGCATGGCATCACCGGCCGCGTTTGCAGAGGCAGTGCTGCCCCACGGGACTACGACAGTAATCGCTGATCCCCATGAGATGGTCAATGTCAGGGGAAATGAAGCTATGAAATATCTTCTGGATGTATCAGAGGATCTGCCGGTTTCCGTCTATGTGATGCTGCCGTCTTCCATTCCTTCCACACCATTTGAAACTAATGGGGCGGATTTCACGTCTAAAGATATGGAGGCGTGGATCGAACATCCGAGAGTGCTCGGCCTAGGTGAGGTTATGTGTTATCCGGATGTTCTTGCAGGAAGAAAGGATATTATGGATAAGATCGCTCTCTGCAGGGGAAAAGTGATCGACGGTCATGCTCCCGGACTCTCGGGAACCGATTTGCATCGATATATACAGGCAGGGGTTATGACGGACCATGAGTGTACCTCCTTTGAAGAGGCAGAAGAAAAGCGGAGAGCCGGAATGAAAATTCTCATCCGGGAAGGAAGTGCGGCAAGAAATGTGGAGGCAATCGTTTCAGGAATCGTGAAGAAAGGCCTGGACACGGAAGGATTTCTTTTCTGTACAGATGATAAACATCTGGATACGATCGAGCACGAAGGTCATATCAGCTATAATATAAAGAAAAGCATCCGGCTGGGACTTAAGCCGGAGGAAGCAGTGGCCATGGGCACTTGGAATACGGCGCAGACATATGGTCTTGCCGGCGTCGGATGCCTGGAAAAGGGATTTGATGCAGATATCGCAGTCTTAGATTCTTTGGAGAATATGAAAGTGCTCGAAGTGTACAAAAAGGGTATCCCGTCCGGGCGTCTGCTGAAAGACAGGGCGGAACATGAATCGGATTACAGGGGAATGATGCACACAGTGAATCTGAAACCGTTCACTGAGGAACAGCTGAAACTGCACACAAAAGGAAAAGTGCCGGTAATCGGACTGGTGCCCGGACAGATTACGACAAGGTACCTAAAAGAAGAGGTGGCTGCTGAGAACGGTCTTTTTTGTCCCGATTCCACATATTCAAAGCTGTGTGTGTTTGAGCGGCACAGAGGTACAGGGAATATTAAGGCAGCTCCGCTGAAGGGATATGGGATCACTAATGGAGCAGTTGCCACATCGGTTGCCCATGACTCACACAATATTATTGCAGCAGGAGATAATGACAGAGACATTATGAAAGCTGTGGAGATGATACAAGAGATGCAGGGAGGCTATGCTCTGGTGCAGGATGGAAAAGATGTGGGGAGACTTCCCCTTCCGATTGCCGGACTCATGAGTACGCAGCCTGCAAAGGAGATACAGAGGCGTTTGGATGCCATGGTACAGAGAGCCAGGGAAATGGGAGTATCAGAGGACTGTGATCCTTTCACAACATTGTCATTTATGGCGCTCCCGGTGATACCGGAACTGCGCCTGACAGATAAAGGATTGGTGGATGTAAAAAACTTTCAGATGATAAAGGAAAAAGGTGAGTAGAATGAGCAGAAGAAGGAAAACAAGAAGGAAATGGAACAAAGCCGGTATTGCCGGATGGATTCTTTTGCTGGCAGTGATCGCCGCCGGCAGTATCTGGTTTGTCCGTTCCGGAAAGACAAAATACACGAGTCTAAATGACGGGATTGGAGAAATGACGGCTAAGGCCAATGAAGGCGTCATAGACAAAGGCACAGGAGATGAATTAAAAGAGTCACTCTATGTACCGAGAAAAATTGATAAGACGAAGAAACTGATCGCATTTTCTTTTGATGACGGTCCGGCCAGAGAGAACACGGACAGGATCGTCAAAGCTTTAGATAAAAATGACGCGAGAGCAACATTTTTTATGCTGGGACAGAATGCCAACCTGTATCCGGAATTGGTAAAGGAAGTCATGGATTCAGGAAATGAAGTGGCAGGACATTCATGGAATCATCCTCAGCTCACAAAAATCGGGGCTTCCGGAGTCCAGCTGCAGATGCAGAAGATGAACGCTGCCATCTCCAAGGTGACAGGAGCAGATGTGGGACAGCTTAGACCTCCTTACGGTGCCATCAATGACACAGTAAAAGCCAATGTTGATGCGCCTCTGATTTTATGGAGCATCGATACACTGGATTGGAAGACACTGAATACAAATGCCACGGTCAATACGATTTTAAAGCAGGCTAAGGACGGAGATATCGTATTGATGCATGATATCCATAAACCTTCGGTGGCGGCAGTGGAAAAGGTTCTTCCTCAGCTGAAAGCAAAAGGATTTGAAGTGTGCACGGTATCTGAACTGCTGGAAGCCAAGGGTATAAAGGTAGGCAAGGGCGATGTGGTCATAAGTGCAAACCAGATCAACAGGTATAAAAAATAGGTTACATAGGATCAGTGATTCACTCACCCGGGTGAGTGATTGACTGCAGAACTATTGCTTGAGCAGCAGAAAATTTTTATAATAGACCTATCACAAAAGACAGGTGTAGGTTGTAAGATTAAGGCAGGACCGTCTTTATGGTTTTGCCTTTTTCATTGATCCGAAATAAAAAAAGGAGGCAAATGTATGAAAAAAGCAGTAATTTCAGTGGGCCACAGTATTTTGAAAAACGGTATGTGCACTTCAGCCAGCGGTGTTGTGAATGAATACCAGTATAACAAGGCGCTTGCCCCTCTTTTAAAGGTGTACCTGGAGAAGAACGGGTGGAAAGCAGATGTTGTTGTATGTCCCGAAAAGAAATTTGCATCTAAGGAAGAGGAAAAATCATATAAACTACCTCTCATCAATCAGGGCGTCTATGATCTGGCTTTGGAACTGCATTTAAATGCCAGCGACGGAACAGGACATGGCGCGGAAGTGTACTACAAGACGGAGACAGGAAAAGCGTATGCACAGAGAGTTCAGAAAAAGCTGGCCGGTGTATTCAGGGACAGGGGAGCGAAAAAAGAGGATCATCTGTATTTTCTGAATGGAACAAAACCGGCGGCTATTCTTGTGGAAAGTTTTTTCTGCGATAATAAGGGTGACTGTGAATTGGGAAAAGATATGAAAAAGGTAGCAAAATTGATAGCAGACGGAATTGCAGGAAAATAGTCTGTGAGGCAGTTCTCTTTTTCGTGCACAGATTGAGAGGAATATTTTTTCATATGGCTGTATTCTTTTGTTGTAGGAGGGAGTTTAGAGATGGAATGGATGAAGCGGCTGAATCAGGCCGTATCGTATATTGAGGAACATCTGACAGAGGAAATCGATTATGAGGAACTTGCAAAGATTGCATGCTGTTCCACTTATCATTTTCAGAGAATGTTTTCTTATATTGCAGATGTGACGCTGTCGGAATATATCCGCCGCAGACGAATGTCTATGGCAGCGGCTGAGCTGAGCACCGGAAAGGAAAAGATCGTGGATATAGCACTTAAATATGGCTATGATTCACCGACCGCATTTAACCGCGCATTTCAAAGTGTTCATCACACAGCGCCTTCGGCGGCGAGAAAAAACGGTATCATATTGAAATCCTATCCTCCCATCAGTTTTCAGATCACAATAAAAGGAGATGCAGAGATGAATTACAGAATTGAGACAAAAAAGAGCTTCCGTATTATAGGGCCGTCTGCGCCGATGCACAAAGATGTGGAAAAAAACTTTCAGATGGTACCCGGACTGTGGACAAAAGCTGCTGCAGACGGATCTGTCCAGAAACTGGTTTCTAAGATTGGAAAAGAACCTCAGGGCATTTTGGGAGTCAGTGCATGTGACGATAAGTCAGAGCAGTGGAAATATCTCATCGCAGTTTCAAGCGATGATCCCACAGAAGAAGGCTGGGATGAATATATGGTTCCGGCTGCCACCTGGGCAATCTTTGAAGGAGAAGGTACCATGCCGGAATCGATTCAGCAGCTGGAAAAGAGGATCGGGACGGAATGGCTGCCGAACTCAGGATATGAGTTTGGGGAAGCGCCGGACATTGAGGTATACTTGAATGCGGACCCTGAAAATGCAAAATATGAAGTTTGGGTTCCGGTAAAGAAGAAAAGTGAATAAACGGTAAATCAAAGATCCGGCAGCTGTAATAACTGCCGGATCTGCATTTTTACAGATCATCCACTAAGGCACTGCTTTTTGCATACGCAGTGCTTTTTGCCTCGAAAAAATCTGTTTTAATCATGTTGGCATTAGAGAACTGGCTGACCCAGGACATGGATTCCGGTTCAGTTTCACTGCCTGGATAGATGGGTTCAAAACCGAGATTTTGGCACCTCAGATTTCCAAGATAACGGATATATTCCTCCACCATTTCTTTTTTGAGACCCTGGATCTCATCGCCGATCACATAATGACCCCAGCGGATTTCCTGCTCACAGCCCTTTTTAATCATCCGGCGGTAGTCATTGATACAGTCAGGATGGAACAGGGAGGGTTCTTCCTTCTTTAATTCCAGCAGAATATTTTTGAACAGCCACAAATGTGTATTTTCATCCCTGTTGATATACCGGATTTCCTGTACAGAACCAGGCATACGGTGATTTCTTCCAAGATTATAAAAAAACATAAAACCGCTGTAAAAGTAAATGCCTTCTAAGATGTAGTTGGCAACGAGTGTTTTTACGAATGTTTCTGTATTTTTATTAGTCTGAAAATCATTATAAAGGTCTCCGATGAATTGATTTCTCTCCAGCAGATGAGGGTCATTCTTCCACTGATACAGGATATCGTTTCTTTCCTGGGGCTCACAGATCGTATCCAGCATATAGCTGTAACTCTGACTGTGGACTGCCTCCTGGAATGCCTGGATCGACAGGCACAGATTGACTTCATTGGCTGTGATATATTCACTGATATTTGGAAGGTTTGCCGTCTGAATGCTGTCCAGGAAGATAAGAAAAGAAAGGATCTTATCATATGCCCGGCGTTCAGGCTCGGAAAGCTGCTTATAATCTTTGATGTCCGTCCCCAGATTGATCTCTTCAGGTATCCAGAAATTATTCATAGCCTGGCGGTACCAGCCGCTGACCCAGGGGTATTTCATATTGTTAAAATCATTCAGGTTCGTTGTATTTCCGTTGATCATCCTGCGCTTTCGGACATCCGTGTCACCGTAAGGATTAAATAAAGGTTTTTTTGTAAGTTCTGTCATCGTTTCTCTCTCTTTCTGTATTATGAAGAACAAACTTCGCAGTCTTCAACTTCAAGACTTTTGGACCGCGTGTAATAAATTGTTTTGACTCCCTGTTCCCATGCCAGAATATAGAGGTCCAGGACTTTTCGGAACGTGTATTCATTGGTGATATACAGATTCATGCTCTGTGCCTGGTCGATGTGTCTCTGACGGACACCGCATGCTTTCACAGACCAGGTCTGGTCAATATAGTGGGCATTTTTATAGTACCAGAATGTCTCCATGGACAGTTCAGGGGCAACTCTTGGGATCAGGCCGTATTTTTTTTCTTCAAGAAAGTAGCGGTTCATGACAGGGTCCAGACCTGCCGTGGTGCCGGCGATGATGCTTGTACTGCTGGTAGGTGCCGCGGCAAGCAGATAGCCGTTGCGCAGGCCGTGTTTTTTGATCCGGTCTTCAAGTGCTTTCCAGCGTCCTTTCGTGAGATCCCGCTTTCTGAAATAATCCCCGGTCTGCCAGTCACTGCCTGGGAAATACGGATAAGATCCTTTTTCTTCGGAAATTTTTGAGCTGGCTGCCAGTGCGGCATAATGGATATCGGAAAATACTTTTTCAGCAAATTTTAAATGTTCTTCGCTCTCCCATTGTATTTTACGCTTTGCCAGCATGTGGTGATATCCGCTGACCCCGAGTCCCACGGGGCGGTATCTTTTGCTGTTGATCTCGGCATAAGGTACGGGAAAAAAGTTCAGGTCGATCACATTGTCCAGGGCTCTTACCGCACTCTCTGTGACGTAGGACAGCTGTTCATAATCAGTGACACACAGATTCCCGAGGGAGAGGCTTGCAAGATTGCAGACGACAAAGTCTCCCGGTTTTGTGACAGTGACAACGACTTCTTCACCGCCGATCATTTCAATTTTCTGTTCTGTCTGCCCTGAGGCACTCATGTTCTGGGCGATCTCGGTACAGAGGTTGCTGCAGTAGATGATTCCTTTATGCCGGTTGGGATTTGCGCGGTTGACATGATCCCGGTTGAACGTAAAAGGCGTTCCAGTCTCTGCTGCACTTTTGATGATCATCCGTACAATATCTTTGATAGGGATCACACGCTTACTGATTCTTTCATCAAGGACACAGTCCAGATATTTTTCGGTCCACTCTGTTCCATAGCAGTCCTCCAGTGCATAGCCTTTGACTGTGAGTATCTCATGGGGGCACATCAGGTACCAGTTGCCTTCAATATTGTCTCTTGCCTGTTCCCAGAAATAGTCGGGATAGCAGACGGCAGGGAACACATCGTGGGCTTTCATCCGCTCATCTCCGTTGTTTGTCCGGAGACTAAGAAATTCGGGAAGGTCTCTGTGCCAGACGTCCAGGTAAACGGCCACGGCACCCTGCCGCATTCCAAGCTGGTCTACGGCCACAGCCGTATCATTTGCGAGCCGTATCCAGCGGATTACACCTCCTGCGGCTCCCTCAAATCCACGGATTGAACTTCCGCTGGCCCTGACTTTTCCAAAGTAAAGGCCCATGCCTCCTCCGAATTTGCTGACCTTGGCAAAGCTGTCGATACTCCGGTAGATTCCGTCCAGGCTGTCCGGAACCGTGTCGATGAAACAGGAAGAGAGCTGATGATAAGGTTTCCTGGCATTAGAAAGAGTCGGAGTGGCCATAGTGACCTGGAGGAGGCTTAACATATCATAAAATCGTTTGACCCATTGATTTCTGTCTTCTGTTTCCTTCATTGCCAGATGCATGGCGATGCCCATGAACATCTCCTGGGGAGTCTCCAGAGGATTCCCCTGCCGGTCCCGGATTACATACCGGCTGAGCAGAAGCTCCAGACCAGAATAATGAAACAGGCTGTTTCGTTCCGGCCGGATCCAGGATGAGAATAAATGAATCTCATCTTCAGCGTAATTTTTCAGGATATAATCTCCATATAAATTCTGCTGACTCAAAAAGACAATTTTTTCATAGAAATTCCGGATCTGATATTCTTCTAAGTTGTTTTTAACCACAGATTCGAACTCCAGGATTTTGAGTCTTGCGGCAATATTCTCCCATTTGGGAGCCTCCTGGGAAGTGAGTTCGGCGGCTGCTTTAACAAGCAGAAGGAGTTTTTCATGATCCTCCATACCTTCCTTTAGAAAACTCTGAAACTTCTCATTCAGGATGTTTAAGCTATATTCCTCCTGTAGAAATTCATTCTGTATGGATTTGAGCAGGTCTCCGATCGGAAATTTCTCTGTCCGGAATGACTCAAGTATTGCCTGCCGTACGACGACAGCGTATTCGGAACCCTGTGCTGTTGTTATGTTTTTCATAAAAATGTTCACCTTTCAACTATATGTAGGATGCTAAAAATTATATTAGCACAATATATTGATCTTGACAACGTATATCAAGAATAAAACTGATCCAAAAAGACACGGAAATTTATTCCTCCTGGGAAATTTCACAGGAATTGTGCAGCTTCATTGTTTGATAGCCCCTCTCCCTAAAGCCTTTGTATATATTGATTACATTTTCAAGGTCTGTTAGGATGAATTTGTTGAAAATAACAACACAGTAAAGACCATAAAATTCCGTCTGATGTGTTGTGCTCAATACCCAGGCGCCGGGCTTTGAGTCCAGTTGACAAAGAAAGGATGAAAAATTATGATGCAGAAAATTCAAAAATTCGGCGGGGCGATGTTTACACCGGTTCTCTTGTTCGCTTTCGCGGGAATTGTCATAGGGATCGGAACCCTGTTTACCACAGAGACTATTATGGGCAGTCTAGCCGCTCCGTCCAGCATGTGGTACAAATGCTGGAATGTGCTCTTACAGGGCGGCTGGACCGTATTTAACCAGCTCCCTCTCCTGTTTGTTGTCGGACTTCCGATTGGCATGGCGAAAAAACAGAATGCCCGGTGCTGTATGGAAGCTTTGGTTCTATATCTCACATTCCATTATTTCCTCAGCACGATCCTTTCCCAGTGGGGAGGAGTCTTCGGAGTTGACTTTGCACAGGAAGTCGGCGGTACAAGCGGTCTCACGATGATCGCAAATATAAAAACCCTGGATATGGGCATGATGGGAGCACTCGCTATTGCGGGAATCGTCATTTACTTACATAACCGTTTCTTTGACACGGAACTTCCGGAATGGCTGGGCACGTTCAGCGGCTCTACTTTCGTATTCATGGTCGGATTTTTTGTGATGATTCCTGTGGCAGTCCTCGCAGCATTATTATGGCCGAAAATCCAGCTTGGTATGTTTGCATTCCAGGGATTTGTCAAAGGAGCGGGAGCTCTCGGAATATGGGTCTTCGTCTTTTTAGAGAGAGCCCTGATTCCTTTTGGCCTGCACCATATCTTATATTCACCTTTTTATTACGACAATGTAGTGGTACCAGGCGGACTTTATGCCTACTGGGCAACCAAGCTTCCTGAGATCGCAGCATCCAGTGCGTCTTTAAAATCGCTGGTTCCTATGGCAGGATTCACATCTACAGGGTTTTCCAAGATCTTCGGATGTCCGGGAATCGCACTTGCTTTCTACTCAACTGCGAAGAAAGAGAAGAAAAAGAAGATCTTAGGTCTGCTGATTCCGATTACTCTGACCGCGATATTCTGCGGTGTGACAGAGCCGATCGAGTTCACCTTCCTGTTTGTGGCGCCTGTACTCTTTGTAGTACACGCACTGCTGGCGGCAACCTTATCGACTACGATGTATTTGGCAGGAATCGTAGGAATTCACTCCGGAGGAGCGATCGAAATGGCTTCTTTAAACTGGATACCGCTGATGGGAAATCACTGGAAACAGTATCTGCTCCTGCTGGTCATCGGTCTTGCATTTACCGGAATTTATTTTGTGGTATTTAAATTCCTGATCCAGAAATTTGACTTTAAGACACCGGGACGGGAAGATGATGATGAGATTAAATTTGGTTCCAAGGAAGAATTCAGAGAGAAGAAAGGTTCTAAGCAGGACCAGAAAATCGAGTTTGCGCAGCTGATTCTCGAAGGACTGGGGGGAAAGGACAACATTGAAGATGTGACCAACTGTGCCACCAGGCTCAGGGTCAACGTAAAGGATGAGACTCTTTGTAAAGATGACCCGTATTTTAAATCCATAGGAGCCCATGGCTGCTCTGTGAATGGAAAATCATTTCAGGTTATTATCGGCCTGAAAGTAGCAGGCGTCCGGGATGATTTTGAAAGTTTACTGTAATATATTGAGTTAAGAAAGCAGGGATGAAGATGATGAATGTAAAAAGCAGCAGATTAGACAGGTATTACAATATCGCCAAGGTCCTCCTTTGCCTGACGCCGTTTGTGTGTCTTGCATACCTTTCCATGGGGGCGGCCAGAGTGGGAGGCTCAGTCTCAGCCGCGATCGGGGAAGACCCGAAGCTTGCGGTGATGTTCCTGGTGTCTATGATCAATCCGTTTATCGCATACCTCATGACGTTTATGCAGAAGAAATTACACATGGATGCTGCCTATGCAGCTGTCAATCTCACCCTGCTCATTGCAGCTGAAATCATGCTTCAGAATGTATGGTATATCCTGCTCCTTGGATTTATATTGTATAAGACTTTACGGGAGTATGGACTGACCATCAGGGAAAGTTTTAGGAAGGAATGGAGAGAAAACTTTCTGAGTATCATCTCGGGGAGCCTTGTAGTTATAGGACTTTGCTCTGTTTGTCTCTTCGCCACCATAAGAATTGCCCTGCACTGAACAGGAAAAGCCGCAGAACTTCTCTAATCTGCGGCTTGCCTTTATTATGATGAAATATCTGTTTACATATCTCCAATAGAGAAATTCACCAGACGAAAGTAGTCTTTTACATTCTGAATCTTCAGGCCAAGGTATAAACGTCCCCCATTCTCTCGGTGCTCTTGATACAAATTCTTTTGAACACTGCAGCTGTTTCTGATATCCACAGACTTCCCGCCTTCAGACAAAAGATTCACAGGGCCGCTGCACCGGTCTGCAAGGTATAAAAATTCTTCCAGATTGAAAATATAAAGTTTTATCATTGTATCTGTCCTCCTTCCATAAGATCAAAGTTTTCAGGAGAGACAGAATCAGGGCCCTGTTTCTGTTCTGCTTATCTGTTAATATAATAATAACGAAAAAATACAGATAAAAATATAAGATTACTGCTGTTTTATATCAGGATTCTGCCATTTGCAGCGGTATTCCCTGGGCGTGCACCCCATGACTTCCCGAAAAGTTTTTCCAAAGTAGCTGCTGCTTCCGAGGCCGCAGGACTGGCCGATATAAGAAACAGACAGACTGGGATCAGAGAGCATGATACAGGCTTGCCGGATTCGGAAGTTTTTTACGTATTCTGAAGGAGTTATGCCAAGGCTCTGCCGAAATATACGGAAACATTCCCGCTCACTGATATAGGCGGCAAGTGCGATCCGGGGCACAGTAAGCTTCTCAGAATAATGATCCTGGATATATTCCATCATTGACTTTATCTTTTGGTCCGAACCGCTTTGCGGTTTCTTTTGGCCTAAAAGAGGCCGGGATAAAGAGAGCATAAGACACCAGAGTTTAGAGAGAGCCGACCGGAGCAGTATTTCATATCCAAATTCGTGGGGAGATAAGAAAAAGGAATCCCGGAGCAGCTTAAGAAGCCTCTTTTCTTTTGGAGTCCGGGGATAAAAGCTGAGTATTTCCGCCTGCGGGGAACCGGTGAACGGAAGAATATACTTTTGATCCAGCAGGCTGCCGTGTTGTCCGCTGATCAGTGAGGAATCAAAGATATGATCCAGCTGGATCGTATCTTTTTTTGGATCCAAAGACTTTGTGGAATGCAGAATATTGGAGTTGACCATGCCGCCGGAACCTTCCGGGAAGACTATTTTTCCGCCTGGAGTGTCATACTCCAGAGTTCCTTTTTCAATGTAAAATAATTCGATCTCTTTATGCCAATGCCACGGTATCTGTCCGCCGATGCAAAGGCCAAACTCTACATAGGAACAGGTATATGGAAAATCCGGACCAAAATCGGGGAACAGTTCTTCTTTGGAATTGTTTTTATACTGGATTCCATGCACATGATTCATAGGTTCACCGCCTTTCTCTATTCCTATATTAATACAGCTTTCTAAAGAACGCAAATCTCTGAAAAACAAGGAAATATCCCGTTTTCAGAGGCTGTGAAAATTCACAGCTTTTGTTCTGTGTCACGGAACCAATGACCACTCCCTAAACCCTGAAAATCTATTGTCACCGGATGCTTTTGGGGTGTACTATTTGGTCAGCGAAGAAAGCAACAAAGCAAATAGCTAGGAGGATGTTGATTATGGCAAAGAAAAAATATGCAGTTACAGTGGCAGGCGGGGGCAGCACATTTACACCGGGAATCGCGCTGATGCTCTTAGAGCACATGGACCGCTTCCCGATCAGAAAGATTATGTTTTACGACAATGACGCCGAGAGACAGGAAGTAGTGGCAAAGGCATGTGAGATTTATCTGAAAGAGCACGCGCCGGAAATCGAATTCGGATATACGACAGATCCGGAAACTGCGTTTACAGATATTGATTTTGTCCTGGCACATATCCGTGTAGGAAAATATGCGATGAGAGAATTAGATGAGAAGATTCCGTTAAAATATGGAGTGCTCGGACAGGAAACATGCGGACCGGGAGGAATTGCCTACGGAATGCGTTCCATCGGCGGCGTTATCGAAATTTTAGATTACATGGAACAGTATTCTCCGAATGCCTGGATGCTGAACTACTCCAATCCGGCTGCCATCGTTGCGGAGGCGACCAGAAGGCTGCGTCCCGACTCAAAGATCCTGAACATCTGCGACATGCCGATTGACCTGGAAGAGAAAATGGCAGATATGTGCGGGCTGTCTTCCAGAAAAGAAATGCAGGTCGGATATTATGGGCTGAATCATTTCGGATGGTGGCATAAAATTTATGGCAATAACGGAAATGATTTGATGCCGCAGATTAAAGAGCATATGAAAGCAAACGGTTTTGCAGATGCACTGTCCGATACAAACCAGCATGTGGATGAAAGCTGGGTACATACTTTCCAAAAGGCAAGAGATGTCTACGCAGTCGATCCGGAAACGATCCCGAATACCTACTTAAAATATTATCTTTTCCCTGATTATGTAGTAGAGACATCTGATCCGGATTATACAAGGGCCAATGAAGTCATGGACGGACGGGAGAAATTTGTGTTTGGAGAATGCAGGCGGATTGTAGAAAACGGCACAAGCAAAGGATGTGCGTTTGAGGCGGATGCGCATGCAACTTATATCGTTGACCTTGCCTGTGCCATCGCTGAGAATACACAGGAAAGATTCCTTCTGATCGTTCCGAATGAAGGGGCAGTGGAAAACTTTGACCGCACAGCCATGGTTGAGATTCCGTGTATCGTGGGCTGCAACGGTTATGAAAAGATCTGCCAGGGAGCGATTCCTCAGTTCCAGAAAGGATTGATGGAACAGCAGGTGAGTGTAGAAAAACTGACAGTGGAAGCGTGGATCGAGGGAAGCTATCAGAAATTGTGGCAGGCGCTTACTCTTTCAAAGACAGTTCCGAGTGCAAGAGTTGCAAAACTGATCTTGGATGATCTGATTGAAGCAAACAAAGACTTCTGGCCGGAACTGAGATAAGTCAAATGGGAGGTATGGGATGTTCGGATTTTTAAAGGGAAAAAGTAAAAAAGAGAAAATATTTTATTCCATGGTAACCGGAAAGAGTATTGACCTTTCTGAGGTAAACGATGAAATGTTTGCAGGAAGGGTTCTGGGTGACGGAATCGCTGTCTGGCCGGAGGAGGATGTGTTTTCAGCTCCCTGCACCGGTACAGTGACTACGGTGACGGATACAAAGCATGCTATCGGACTTGAGAACGGTGACGGTGTTCAGGTGCTCATTCATATCGGACTGGACACGGTAAAACTTGATGGAAAGGGCTTTGAAACTTATGTGGAGCCGGGGCAGAAGGTAAAAGCCGGTGATCCCCTTGTAAAGGTGGACCGTCAGATGCTCAGGGAAGAAAAAATTCCGGATGTCTCCATGCTGGTTTTCATAGAACCAAACGGACATAAGCTGACTAAATTTTATACAGGACAGACAGTGGAAGCGGGAACAAGTCCTCTGGTGGAATACGAGTAGGAAATTTCTCCATTATCGAAAGGCAGGTATCATGAGGATATCTGCCTTTCTGCATCAATGGACAAAATGTGGAAAATAGAGTAAAATTGGGGTAAGATTCAGGAACCAAAAGGCGGCGGACACATTTATGAGGTAGATGTCTTTATGAAATTAGATGAACTGGTGAACAAGCATTACGGACAGCTTAACGAGAATGATTTATACATATGGAATTACATATCTTCGCACAGGAAAGAGTGTGAAAAGCTTGCCATAGACCAGCTGGCATTTAAGTGCAGTGTGTCGAGGACAACCGTTCTGCGGTTTGCCCAGAAGCTGTCCTTAAAAGGTTATGGTGAACTAAAGGTCTTTTTAAAGCTTGATAATCAGGAGGCAAAGGAAAACATCGGGCATGTGGACATGGTCTGTGAGTCATACCGCCGGGTGATCGGCAGCATGAAAGAAAAGGACTGTACAGATATCTTTAGGAAGTTTGATCAGGCAAAGAATATCTACGTGTATGGGATCGGCATGATCCAGTCTTCCATTAAAAAAGAGTTAAAGCGGACCTTCATGATGAGCGGGAGGCTGATCTATGATCTGAGCGGATATGAGGAAGCGGAAAGGCTTCTCAGCATTGTCACGGAGGATGACTTGTTTATCATCATATCTGTTTCAGGAGAGAATGAATTTATCAACAATTTCACTAAAAATCTAAAGATCCGGGGCGTCTCTATGCTGTCCATCACGAAGCTTCGGGAAAACACACTGGCACATATGGCCGATTATGCTCTCTATGTTACCGAGACAGTGTTTTCCCAGCCGTTCAGTCACATAGAGTATGATTCTCTCACATCATATTTCATTTTGATTGAGATTTTATTTTTAAAGTACATGGAGTATAAGACAAAAAAAGAGGAGATAGCGGATGAGGCTGGAAACCCTGATTGAAGAAAATTATGATAAACTGAATGAAAATGATTTGAGCATCTGGAACTTTATTCTGCGGCACAAGAAGGAGTGTCAGACTATGTCGATCCAGGAGCTGGCAAAACAGTGCCATGTGTCACACACAACCGTCTCAAGGTTTACTCATAAGCTGGGGATGGAAGGGTACGGGGAACTGAAGATTTTTCTGAAATGGGACAGCCGGGAGGAGGAATCCTTCGATGTAAGGGAGATCGAGCGGGTCTACCAGGATTACATAAAGACTCTGGATATGATGAAGGACAGGGACTGTTCGGATGTCTCAGAGATGCTCTCCAGGGCCGGAAGCATATATGTATACGGAACAGGAGCGGTCCAGAAAAATGCCGCGAGAGAGTTAAAAAAGAACCTGCTTTTTCTGGACTATCTTTGTAATCTGATCGAAGGCCGGGAAGAAATAAAGATGGTGCTGGAAATCGTAAAAGAGGGAGACGTATTTTTTCTGTTTTCTCTTTCCGGTGAAAATGCCTTTGTCAATGAGCTTGCAGGCAGGCTGAAGGCAAAGGGTGTCAAAATCATCTCTGTGACAAAAGTGGGGAATAATGAATTGTCGAGGCTCAGTGATATAAGCCTTCAGTTTTATGCTCATCCGGTGCTGAAGGGAAGGTTTAATTCCGATGTATATATGACAGCTCAGTTTTTTGTGATCAATGAGTTCTTACTTTTAAAGGGATTGGAGTATGGAACAAGCGAAGAGTGATTAATGTAGATTTATTTTGTTTTGATATATGCGTGTCATAGGGTTAATAAAGGGAGTTTTATAACCTCCGATAAGAGAAAAATAACCAATATCCTTTAGTATTTGAAGAGCTTTCACACGGTCAGTAATTATTAACTTTTTTTCGTTGGTAAGTTTGTAAAGTTGAGAATTATATGTTAGAAAAGGTTTTGTCAATTTACATATCTCCTGTAAAAGAAATGTTTGAAGAAAAAGGAGGGCCCTCAGGTCCTCCCCCGGTTTCAGTCCTCTCGAGTATCTGAAACCTGATCCCTGAAATTGGTTTAACATAATATTGTTTATAAGTAAATAAATTCCATATTTTTCAATACACTTTTTAAAAATAATCATAAGTAATCTTAACTTGCTTTATGAGAAGGGTGAATAATCTAAAAAGGTATAATAGACGGTCCCTCTCTTTTCTGTTAAAATATAAAGAAAAATCAGGTGGTGACAGATCATGTTTGTAGAGGAAAGACAGCAAAAGATTCTTGAACTTTTGCAAGAAAACCAGAAAGTAAGAGTGAAAGAGCTGAGCCGGATGTTTGAGGTTACAGAAGACTGTATCCGGAAAGATCTGGCCAGTATGGAAGGACGCGGTCTTTTAAAGCGTGCCTATGGAGGCGCCGTTCTGACGGAAGGCATGCACCCCGGGCACAGCAACGCGGTTTCTTCCAGGAAAGAAAAAAACCTGAAAGAAAAGCAGAGAATTGCAAAAAAAGCGGTAAAGCTGATCAGTGACGGGGATGTGGTTTTTTTGGATACATCTACAACGAATCTGGAGGTTGCGAGGGAAATCATCCGTTCTAAACGAAACGTGACGGTCGTAAGCTGTATGCTGGATATCGCAAATTTGTTCGCAGCGGATGGAAACACCGGATTTATTCTTTTGGGAGGAGAGTTCAATCGGTCTCAAATTGGGTTTCTGGGTTCGCTGACCCTCTCTATGATGGAGAACTTCAGGTTTGACCTCTGCTTTATGGGAGTCGTTGGAGCGGACGTAAAAGGAAATGTGGTCACGACTTATGTTCCGGAGGACGGAGCTATGAAACAAAAAGCCATCAGTAAAAGCCGCAGAAGATATCTGGTCATGGAGACAAAAAAGTTTGATTTCCAGGCAAATTATGTCTTTACAGATTTTACACAGGTGGATGGGATAATCTGTGAGAAGGAGCCTCAGGAAGAGATAAGAGAAGTGCTGAGAGAATATGGAACAGAGATCATAGCATGACAGTTCCTGTATGATCTCTGCTCGATTTTTAAAATGTATGGATAGCAATACAAGGTTAAAATTATTTTTGGATTTGTATCATTCTGTCCACCCAGCCGCGGTAAAAATTCTCTTCATGAGATACAACCAGTACGGTTCCTGTAAAATTTTTCAATGCATTTTTCAATGCTTCTTTAGCCGCTGCATCCAGGTGATTTGTGGGTTCATCCATAATTAAAAAGTTACATGGTTTTAGTGTCAGCAGGCATAACTTTACCTTGCACTGTTCACCTCCGCTCAATGATCCTATCTCCTGTCCGGCATGACAGCTGGAAATTCCGCACTGCGCAAGATGCTGCCGTACTTTTTTGATTGGGAGAGAGGGATAACAGTCAGACACGATCTGTAGCGGTGTCCTGGTTGTATCATCCCATATCAGATCCTGTTCAAAGTATCCGATGGTGACCTGTTCTGAAAATGAGAAACTGCCGTCTAAGGCAGGAATCTGATTCGTCAGAGTTTTCAAAAGGGTGGATTTGCCGATTCCGTTGAAACCTGTGATCACAATTTTCTGTCCTCCTTTTGCTGAAAATTGAAGGCCGGAGAGAAGCGGATATTGATACCCCACAGACAAAAGTCTCACGGACAGGTGGTCAGCATTTGTCACCGGAAGCTGTGAAAAATTAAAACACGGTCGGTTCTCAGTTACGTCTGGATTTTCCATGCGTTCCATCCTGTTCAGCTGTTTCTTGCGTCCTCTGGCCATTTTTGACTTTCGCCCGGCCATGTTTTTTCTGATAAATTCTTCTGTTTCTTTGATCTTTTTCTGCTGGAAAGAATACCGTCGGATATATTCTTCCTGAAGAAACGTTTTCTTTTTTAAAAAATCAGAGTAGGTGCCGTAATATTTTGTAAGTCTGCCGTTATGAATATCGCATACGCGGTTGACACTCTGTTCTAAAAATTCATTGTCGTGGGAGACAACCAGAAAAGCGCTCGGAAGCCCTGAAAGGTAGTCTGCCAGCCAGGAGACGTGCTCCTTATCCAGAAAGTTTGTAGGTTCATCCAGCAGCAGGACAGAAGGCTGTTCCAGCAAAAGTTTAGCGAGGATGACCCTGGCTCTCTGACCTCCGCTGATTTTTTCTACCGGGCATTCAAGACCGATAGTGAGGAGTCCCAGTCCGGCAGCTGCCTGTTCAATCCTGGTGTCAATCTGATAAAAGTCATGGAGCTCTAATTGTTCCTGGAGCCGTGCGGCGGCAGGGAGGGCTTTTTCATCTCCGGCCGCTGCTTTTGAATACAGCAGATTCATTTGCTCCTCTTTTATAAAGAGAGACTGAAAAGCAGATTTTAAGAAATCTGAGATCGTTATATTTTCTTTCATCTGTGCGTATTGATCCAGGCATCCGAAAGAAGCTGCAGGATGTCTGAAGATCTGTCCGCTGTCGGGAGTAATCTGCCCGGTGCAGATTTTGATAAACGTACTTTTTCCTGCACCATTTGGACCGACAATTCCTATATGTTCTCCTTTATTGAGCTGGAATTCTGTTTCTTTAAAAAGCTGTTTATCACCGAATGAATGTGATAAATCTTTAATATCTAATAAACTCATGATGATCTGATCCTTTCATATAAAAAAGACAGAAGACAAAATACATTTCTGTATCTGCCTTCTGCCGTATTGTCAGTGTGTTATAGAACAACAAAAGGCCGCGGACAAAACATTGTCCGCAGCCTTTTAGCATGGGATTCTTCGGGAAAACAGGTATCCAAATAAGGACTGCTCATGCAGCCGCAGATGATTCTGGATCTGTCTCCCGATGAAATCTTAAAGCGGATAAAATCCGCCGTACTCTGCACAATGTTTCATCGGTCTGAATTGTACAGAGTTTACTCGCCTTCTCGGCTGGTCTGATCTATATAAGCCCATGCTGGCTGCTCCTTTTGTTTCATAAAATTTTCTGAGTGGTTTTTGAGATTTCATTTTGCACACGCTTGTAGTGAGGCAATTCAAAGCCGAACAGAAATCGTGTGCAAAATGCCCTACATTCCCTCGTGGAACGTTCTTCTTACAACTTCTTCCTGCTGTTCTCTGGAAAGCTTATTAAAGTTTACCGCATATCCGGAAACACGGATCGTCAGTGTCGGATACTTGTCCGGATGTTCCATTGCGTCAATCAATGTCTCACGGTTGAATACGTTGACATTCAGATGATGAGCGCCCTGCACAAAGTAACCGTCCAGAATGTTTGCAAGATTTTCTTCTCTCTGGTCCTGATCTTTTCCTAAAGCTTCGGGCACGATAGAGAAGGTGTTGGAAACACCGTCCTGGCACACGTCGCGGTAAGGAATCTTGGCTACGGAATTCAGAGAGGCTAAAGCGCCGCTGTTGTCCCGTCCGTGCATTGGGTTTGCACCAGGAGCAAGAGGCTCCCCTAATTTTCTTCCGTCCGGCGTGGAGCCAGTTTTCTTTCCATACATAACATTGGATGTGATGGTGAGTGCAGATAATGTATGGATGGCATTTCTATAAATCGGATGTTTCTTTAATTCCTCAGAGAATAAAGTGACAGTGTTGACAGCCAGGTCGTCTGCCCGGTCATCGTCATTGCCGTATTTCGGGAAATCTCCTTCAGTCTCAAAATCTACTGCCACACCGTTTTCGTTGCGCACCGGTTTTACAGTGGCATATTTGATTGCTGATAACGAGTCTGCCGCGATGGAAAGACCTGCCACGCCGTATGCTGCGATACGCTCCATATTGGTATCGTGCAGTGCAAACTGGCTCGCCTCGTAGGCATATTTGTCATGCATATAATGAATGATATTTACGGTATCAACGTATAATTCTGCTACATAAGCGAGAACTTTTTTGTAGTTAGCCCAAACTTTTTCGTAGTCCAATACTTCATCGGTGATCGGCTCGATACCCGGAATGACTTCAATCCCCTTTTTCTCATCGATGCCGCCGTTGATAGCATACAGCAGGGACTTGGCAAGGTTGCAGCGGGCTCCGAACAGCTGGGTCTGCTTTCCGACTTTCATGGCAGACACACAGCAGGCAATGGCATAATCATCTCCGTAGATCGGTCTCATGACATCGTCATTTTCATACTGGATCGAATCTGTGTCAATGGAAACTTTGGAGCAGAACTTCTTGAAGTTGGCCGGAAGCTTTTCAGACCAAAGGACGGTCAGGTTCGGCTCCGGAGCTGTTCCCAAATTATACAGTGTATGGAGATAACGGAAGGAGGTCTTTGTCACAAGCGGTTTGCTGTTGATTCCGATACCGCCGATGGACTCTGTGATCCAGGTAGGATCTCCCCCGAATAATTCATCGTACTCCGGTGTCCTTAAATGTCTTACAAGGCGAAGCTTGATGATAAACTGGTCGATCAGTTCCTGGGCATCTTTCTCTGTCAGCACGCCGTTTTCCAGGTCACGCTGAATATAAATATCAAGGAAAGTGGAAGTACGTCCAAGGGATGTAGCCGCACCGTTGTTTTCTTTTACACCGGCAAGATAAGCCATATAGACCGCCTGGACCGCCTCTTTGGCATTGGATGCAGGTTTAGAGATGTCCACTCCGTAGGAAGCAGCCATTTCTTTGATTGCTCCTAAAGCACGGATCTGCTCGGAGACTTCCTCTCTTGCACGGATGCGCTCTTCGCTCATCGGTCCGTCTAAGGCATCCAGATCGCGTTTCTTTTCTTCCACGAGATAATCGATGCCGTAGAGGGCAGCACGGCGGTAGTCACCGATCACACGTCCTCGTCCATAGGCATCCGGAAGCCCTGTCAGAAGACCGGCTGTCCTTGCAAGCCTTGTGCGCTGCGGATAGGCATCAAAGACACCTTCGTTGTGTGTCTTGCGGTATTCATTGAAGTGACGGTCTATTTCCGGATTCAGTTTGTATCCGTACTGTTCCAGAGAAGAATGGGCCATTCTCTTGCCGCCGTATAAGTTTACGATGCGCTTTAAAGGAGCATCTGTCTGAAGACCTACAATGATTTCATTTTCTTTGTCGATATATCCGGGTGCAAAGTTAGTGATGCCGGAAATAATATTGGTCTCTACATCCAAAACACCGCCTTTTTTTGTCTCTTCAGAAAGCAGTTCTTCGCATTTGTTCCACACTTTTTCTGTTTTTTCTGAAACACCTGCCAGGAAAGAGTCATCTCCTTCATATAATGTATAATTCTTCTGGATAAAGTCTCTTACGTTGGTTTCCTTTGTCCATTTTCCTTCTTTAAAGCCGTTCCATTCTTTTAACATTGTTTTCCTCCATATTGATCAAAATAGGTTTTCTGAAGTTGTTTGGTGCGTTCCTTGTCCATTGCCGGAACTCCTTTGAGCGGGTAAGAAAGATTCATTACCTCATATTTGTTGGTGCCGAGCAGATGATAGGGGAGAAGCTCTACCTTTTCTACGTTCGGTATGCGGTCTATGTATTCTTTTAGTTCCTGCATGTGCTCTTTGCTGTCTGTAAGTCCCGGAACTACGACATGGCGTATCCATAGTTTCGTGCCGTTTCGTTCCAATGCCTTTAGAAATTCGATGAACCGCTCCATTGGCCTTCCTGTCATAGACTCGTAAGCCGGCCCGGTTATTTCCTTGAGATCTAAAAGTACCAGATCTGTGTATGAAAGAATTTCATCGTAATCTCCCTGACCAAAGCCTGCGGTATCAATGCACGTATGGATGCCTTCCTGTTTACAGAGTTTCAGAGTCTTAAGCAAAAACTCTGGCTGCATCAGGGGCTCTCCGCCCGAAAAGGTCACTCCGCCGTTCTGTTTAAAGTAGGGCTTGAAGCGGGAAATCCTTTTCACCAGCGCCTCCGGAGTCATCTCTTCGCCGCCCTGAAACTCCCAGGTGTCAGGGTTATGGCAGAATTTACACCGAAGGGCACAGCCCTGGAAAAAAACTACGCTGCGGATGCCCGGGCCGTCGACTAATCCCATGGATTCCATGGAATGGATGTGTCCAACAATCATAGGAACCTCCTGTAAAAATGTTGATTGGCTGCCTGGGATACGAGTATCAGCGGCTCGTGGAAAGCCGTAGACTTTCCTAATGGAATAAAAAAAGCCGCACGTCCAGGCAGGGTGCCCAGACGGTCGGCTAAAAATTCGTTGTCATACTTCCTGTGGTAAACTCCACTTGTCCGTCAGTCATATGACTTATGACTTTAAAATACTATACATGGCACCGCAATGTCAACCCCGTAATTGAAATATTGTTTGTGAAATTTTTAGCCGGTTTCATCGTAACGTGAGGTTTCCTGCTTGTCTACCGGGTATGTGATAAAAGTTTTCATGTTTAAAATTCAGAAAATCCGGGCATGTTCATAGTATGAAGAAAAAATCAATCATCTGGATGTTTTTCCTTGCCGCCGCGGTAATCTTTTCTGTGGTATGGACAAAAGAGAAAGACGGCAGAGCGGATCAGAAAATAAAACAGGGAGTCGTGCGGTTCCACATACGGGCAAACAGTGACAGCAGGAAAGACCAGGCAGAAAAACTCCTGGTCAGGGACCAGGTAGTGGCATATCTGAAACCGTATATGGAACAGGCCAACACAAAAGAAGATGCAAAGAGAATTCTTAACAGCCGGAAAAAGGAGATTGCCAAAGTGGCAAAGTCCACGCTGCAAAAGAGGGGAAAGGATCTACCGGTCAAAGTCTATCTGACCAGAGAGAAGTTTCCCGAAAAGGACTATGGCAGCTATGTGTTTCCCGAGGGAACCTACGATGCGCTGAGAATCGATCTCGGAAATGCCAGTGGACATAACTGGTGGTGTGTCATGTTTCCGGACCTTTGCATTACGAAAGAAAGCGAAGCGGCAAAAGACAAAAAGACCAGAAAAAAACTGGAGCAGCAGGTAGGAAAAAAAGGAGTGGAGAAGCTGGAAAAGAAGAAAGAGAAGCTGCCCTGGTTTTTGAAATGGCTGGAGTAATCAGGTAATATTTACTAAAAATCAGACATAAAAATTAACTAATTTATTCGTTGAAATTTGTTGCAAAAGAAGGTATAATAAAGTTACAAAAGTTTTAAAAATTTATAACAATACAATTTATTTCCAACACGGCTGAGACGGGCAGAAAGTGAAGGAGATGGTATGGATGAAAAAGATTTCAAAGAGGCATACGGTCTGGGAGATCAATTATTTTTATAGGTCTCTGCTGCTCATAACAGCAGGGATTCTGATGATTTTGGTCTTCCTGCTGCTCCTCCGGTAACTGCAGACGATTACATATCAATAAAGAGGGAATTTTACAGGATAATTCTGTGAAATTCCCTCTTTCATTTTTCTTTGAACAAAGCAAAAGACATAAATTGTGCATCATCCGGGAACTATAAACAAATGGTGGAACAGACACAACTTTTATGCTGTCCAAAACGTCTAATGATTAAATGCAGATGTAAGGAGAACCTACGAATGAAGAGAAAAATAAGAAAAGACAAACTAAAAGAAATGAAGGACTTTTACCGTTCAGTCCTGCTGATTTCACTTGGCATTACTATGATCCTGATCTTCCAGGCAATGCTCATGTAGAAAAAAATAAAGACACGCCGCTAAAGCGTGTCTTACAGTATGTTTGGACTTTTTAATCCTCAGGCAAAGGTTTCTTAGCAGAGATCATCAGCAGTTTTTTCAGCTTATGTACACGAAACTTTGTGAGCCCCGCTGCCTTGAACATGCCAAGGATCTCATGGGTGGACGGCCGCTTCACCTTGCAGGAAGGAAGAAGCTTGTCCGCCACGTTGCCGGTGATCCTGATCACTTCAGGGAATGCAACGACACCGATGTAAAGCCTTCCGCCAGGAGTCAGGAGATCGGCCGCTTTCTGGATGAACTCCGCCTGATTGGGGAAGTGATGGAATGCGCTGCACACAGTTATGATGCGGAATGTATTGTCCTCAAAATCCAGATCATCACTGCTGCCTACCTGAAAATGCAGGTCAGGATAATCTTCACTGGCCCTGCGGATCATTTCTCCGGAGATGTCGACTCCGTACCCTTCAGCATCTCTCCAGCGTGTGAGTCCGGCGAGCAGTGCTCCGGTCCCGCATCCCACATCCAGAATTTTATCATTGTCTCGGACACAGATCTTCTTGATCATCTCCTGCTCCAGAGAAGCCGCCATCCTGCCGCTGATGGTCTTTTCATAATTTTCAGCCTTTTTATCGTAAATTTTTGCAGAACGTTCTTTTACATTTTTCATAGGTACGTCCTCTCTTTCTTCATTTTACTCTATTATTCTTTACAATGATTATATCAGATAAACGAAAACATCCGCAACAGATAAACCCAAAATGTGAGACTGACAGATGAAAGTACGGTTGCGGCCACCACGATGCTGGAAGTCAGCACATGATCGTTATCCATGGCCTTCGCCATTACATAGCAGCTCACGGTAGTCGGCGAGCCGAGCATGATCAGGATTGCGATCAGTCCTTCGTTCCGGAAACCGAAAAAAACGGCCAAGGGAAGAAAGATGAGCGGCAGTATAAAAAGTTTGATGATTGCGGCGGCCATCGTAGGCCGGATTTTCTTCAGAGCCTTTGCGCCTTCAAAACCTGCGCCGACACAGAGCAGCGCCACCGGCGTCGCCGTAACGGAAAGCTGATTTAGGCATTTATCGATGACCGGAGGAAAATCCACAGCCAGATAGGAAAACGGAAGTCCAGCAAGGATTCCCAGGATGATCGGGTTTTTTGCGATATTGATCAGGGCAGATTTGATACTGCTTGTGCCGGAACCCGGTCCCCTGACGGTCAGGACGATAACAGAAAAAATATTATACAAAGGCACGCTGGCAACGATCATCAGCGGTCCCATAGTGGAGTGTCCGTAAATATTCTCAATGAAGGCGATTCCCAGGATGGCGGCACTGCCCCGGAAAGAGGCCTGGACAAACGCTCCGGTCATGGATTTATCTTTTAAGAAAATTTCTGCAAGGATCCAGATGCCGGAAAACATCAGAGTGGTGACGATCATGCAGAACAGAAAGTATTTAAGATCAAAGGCCTGTTTCAACGGGGCGCCGGAAATATCCCGGAACAAAAGGGCCGGGAGAGCTGCGTTAAAGACAAATTTATTGGCTGTGTTTACAAAGTTTTCATTGAACCATCCCTTTTCCTTCAGAAACCATCCGAGAAAGATCATAAAAAAAATAGGGACTGTCGAATTTAAGCTGAAAATAAAATCATTCATAAGTATCCTCCGGGGGAGATTATAGCAAATAAAAAAGAACAATTCAAACATGCCAATTTTTCTTGCTAAATCCAAATTGAGGTGATATAGTACCCTTGGATGGTATTCCTTAGAGAAATCATACCAGTGAACGAATCTTATAAAGGACATCACCTCAGGAAAGCAGGTGATTATTCCGTATGAAAGCAGGGTTTATCGGGGCAGGCAAAGCAGGCTGTTCCCTTGGCAGGTATTTCGTACATTACGGCATCCCTCTGGCAGGGTATGCCAGCCGCAGCATGGCTTCAGCCCAGGCGGCGGCAGACGCAGCACACACACAAAGTTTTGATTCATTTGACAAATTATTATCAATGTGTGATGTTCTTTTCATTACGGCTCCTGACGGCCAGATCAAAGGCGTGTGGGAGCAGATCAGAGCTTTCCCGGTCCGGGGAAAGTTTATCTGTCACTGCAGCGGTTCCTTAAGTTCCGCTATTTTCTCTGAAATAACCGAAGCAGGGGCTTACGGCTATTCTATCCATCCAATGTTTCCATTTAACAGTAAAAAAACTTCATATGAGGATCTTTCCAAAGCCTTGTTTACCCTTGAAGGTGACAGGGAACACAGAGATCAGATGCTCTCATTTTTAAGTGTTCTGCCCAACCCGGTCGTGGAGATCGGGGCAGAGGATAAGGTCCGCTACCATGCGGCGGCTGTCATGGCGTCCAACCAGATGGCGGCGCTGATGAACCGGGCTTTAAGAATTCTTGAAAGCTGCGGGTTCAGCGGGCAGGACGGCCTTACGGCACTTGCTCCGCTTGTTCGGACGAATCTTGAAAATATTCTTCGTTCGGGACCGAAAGAAGCTCTGACAGGACCGGTGGAGCGAAATGATGCAGCTACTGTGGAAAAGCATTTACGTGCTCTTTCCGGAGAAGAGAAGGAGATCTACCTCCCTCTGTGCAGGGAGCTGATTAGGATTGCAGAAAGCAAATATCCGATGAGGAACTATGAACATATGGAGAGAATATTGGAGGAAGAACATTGAAGAACACAGTAAGTACATTTCAGAAGATGAAAGAAAACGGAGAAAAGATCTCCATGCTCACGGCTTATGACTATTCTACAGCCAAACTGTTTGATGAAGCCGGCATTCATTCAATTCTCGTGGGAGATTCCCTGGGGATGGTTATGCTAGGTTATGACACGACGATTCCGGTGACTGTGGAGGATATGATCCACCACGGCGCTGCAGTTGTGAAGGGAGCAAAGAATGCGCTTGTTGTAGTGGATATGCCGTTTATGTCCTACCAGACGTCTGTATACGATGCGGTGGTCAATGCCGGAAGGATCATGAAAGAGACAGAGGCCACAGCAGTCAAACTGGAAGGCGGAAAGGATGTGTGTCCGCATATTGAGGCCATCGTCAAAGCTTCCATCCCGGTTGTGGCCCATATCGGTCTCACGCCCCAGTCTGTCAATGCCTTTGGGGGATTTAAAGTGCAGGGCAAAAGTGAAGAAGCAGCGAAGAAGCTTTTGGAGGATGCCCTGGCAGTAGAAGCAGCCGGAGCATTTGCGGTCGTATTGGAATGTGTTCCCGCAAAACTTGCAAAGCTTATTTCTGAGAAACTCCGCATTCCGACCATCGGCATCGGCGCAGGAGCAGACTGTGACGGTCAGGTCCTCGTTTACCAGGATATGCTGAATATGTACGGGGATTTTGTACCGAAGTTTGTAAAGCAGTTCGGAAACGCAGGCCCGGTCATGAAAGAGGCGGTGCAGGAATATGTCAAGGCGGTAGGAGAAGGGACATTTCCGGAAGAACAGCACACATTTGCCATCAATGATGATATTATAGAGAAGTTGTATTAAGGAGAGGATCATGAAAATTGTCAGTACAGTAGAGGAAGTCAGGAAACAGATAAAAGAGTGGAAGATGCAGGGGCAGAGCATCGGATTCGTGCCGACTATGGGATATCTCCATGAAGGGCATAAAAGTCTGATGGACTGTGCACGGAAAGAAAACGACAGAGTCGTCGTGAGTATTTTTGTAAATCCGATGCAGTTCGGTCCGGCGGAGGATCTGGCCGATTATCCGAGAGACCTGGAACATGATACAAAGATCTGTGAGAGTGCAGGGACAGATCTGATCTTTCATCCGGAACCGGAGGAAATGTATGACGGTGACTTCTGCTCTTTCGTTGATATGAGCGTTTTGACGGAAGGACTCTGTGGGAAAACAAGGCCGGTACATTTCCGGGGAGTCTGCACGGTTGTCACGAAACTTTTCAATATAGTCACTCCGGACAGAGCCTATTTCGGGCAGAAGGACGGCCAGCAGCTGGCGGTGATCAGGCGCATGGTGAGAGACCTGAATATGGATATCTGTATTGTGGGCTGTCCGATTGTAAGAGAAGAAGACGGGCTCGCCAAGAGTTCCAGAAATACATATCTCTCACCGGAGGAGAGAAAGGCCGCGCTGGTTCTGAGTCAGGCGGTGCGGCTCGGCGCGGAGCTTGCCAAGACCGAAAAGGATGCCAAAAAGGTTGTTTTGGCCATGAAGGATAAGATACAGACAGAACCGCTGGCAAGGATTGATTATGTTGAGGCGGTGGACGCTCTGTCCATGCAGCCGGTGAAGACCCTGGAAGGCGGCTGTATGCTGGCGATGGCAGTTTATATCGGTAAAACAAGGCTGATTGATAATGTGTTAGTGTAAGGAGACGGACGATGAAGCTTACAATGTTAAAAGGAAAAATTCACAGGGCAACCGTAAGACAGGCGGAGCTGGACTATGTGGGAAGTATTACGGTGGACCCCGAACTTATGGAGGCGGCAGGCATTCTGGAATATGAAAAGGTGGTCATTGTTGACATCAACAACGGCAGCAGGTTTGAGACATATACCATTGCCGGAGAGCCGGGGAGCGGCATGATCTGTTTAAACGGGGCGGCGGCACGCTGTGTATCCCAGGGAGACAAGATCATCATAATGTGTTATGCTGAAATGACACCAAAAGAGGCAGAAGAACACAAGCCAAAAGTTGTGTTTGTAGATGACAATAACAAGATCACCCGCCTGACCAGCTATGAAAAACATGGCCGGCTGGAGGATATGTAGGAGAAGACTATGCTGAGTGGAAAAACAATCGTCCTGGGTGTCACGGGAAGCGTGGCGGCCTATAAGATGGCGAACATGGCGAGCATGCTCATAAAAAGGGGATGTGAAGTCCATGTGATCATGACAGAAAATGCAACCAACTTTATCAATCCCATTGCATTTGAATCACTGACCAATACAAAATGTCTGGTGGAAACTTTTGACCGGAATTTTCAATTTCATGTGGCGCATGTGTCACTGGCAAAGAAAGCAGACGCCATGCTGATCGCTCCGGCTTCTGCCAATGTGATCGGAAAGATCGCAGGCGGAATTGCGGACGACATGCTGACAACGACTGTGATGGCATGCAAAAGCCCTGTTCTGATCGCGCCCGCTATGAATACAAATATGTATGAGAACCCTATTCTTCAGGACAATCTTGAGAAACTCAGAACCTACGGTTATACGGTCATTGAACCGGCCAGCGGACATCTGGCCTGCGGAGATACAGGCGCAGGGAAAATGCCCTCTGAGGAAGTTCTCATGGCTTATATTGAGCGGGCTGTGCACCGGCCAAAAGATCTTGCAGGGAAAAAGGTGCTGATTACTGCCGGACCCACGAGAGAAGCAATTTGCCCTGTGCGGTATATCACCAATCACTCCACAGGGAAGATGGGCTATGCCCTGGCAAAGACGGCAATGCTCCGGGGTGCTGATGTGACCCTGGTTACCGGCCCGACAGAGATTGAGCCGCCGATGTTCGTTACCACAGTGCCGGTTGTGAGTGCGGCCGATATGTATGAGGCTGTCATGAGCAGAAAAAAGGAACAGGACATCATCATTAAATCAGCAGCTGTGGCGGATTACACTCCGGCGCAGGTGAGCGATGAGAAGATGAAAAAGACCGATGGGGATATGTCTATTCCGCTCGTGCGGACAAAAGATATTTTACAGGAGCTGGGTCATACAAAAGAAGAAGGCCAGTTTATCTGCGGTTTTTCCATGGAGACTCAGAACATGCTGGAGAATTCCAGAAAGAAACTTAAGAAAAAGCAGATCGATATGATCGCAGCCAACAATTTGAAAGAGTCCGGAGCGGGATTCGGTACGGATACCAATGTTGTAACTTTGATCACCAAAGACCAGGAAAAACAGCTTCCGATGATGTCCAAAGAAGACGTGGCAGATGCCATTTTAGATTTTATTAAAACTTCATAAAACTTTTTTCAAATACTCTTTTTCCCACTTTCCTATGATATAATAGAAGTACCAAAAGCAGCAGGAAGGTACGGGGGTCATGAAAGTAGTGAACAAAGTAAGAATTATATTTTTGCCAGCGATTATACTGCCGATTTTCTTGATGGTAGTATCAATCGCTGCTTTAAGTGTAGGGTATATCCGGACAACCAACGAAAACATATATTCCAATGGAATCGAAGGATTTGCCAATCCGTTAAAGACGATGAACAATGAGACCAAGTCCTGTTTCAACGACTTGAAGAGGAGTGCCATTGAGAATCCCGCGGCCTTTGAGGATGCAGATTACTTAAAGAGGATCAATCAGAGGTTAAAAGAAAAAGAGTCCTATCTGGTCATCAGAAAGGGAAAGACGATCATATATAGGGGAACAAAAGAAGATCACACCGAGACGGAGAAGAAACTTCCCAGATTCGGGAGTGAAATCAGCAGCCAGGACAGCGGAGTATTTCTCGGGAAACCGGAAAATTTTCTTGTCAAGCAGCAGGACTTTCAGTATACCGACGGAAGCAAAGGCTCTGCGTTTATTTTGACAGATTTGGAGACGGTGCTGCCTCATTATAAGAATATCATAAGCCAGGTCTTCTTTTCGATTGTGGCCATCCTGATCCTCACCAGTTTTCTGCTCTCATGGTTTATGTACTCTGAGTTCATAAGGCCGTTAAAGAAACTCAAAGAAGGTGCAGATCGGATCAAGGAGGGCAACTTAGACGACGATGTGGAGATCAACAGCAAGGATGAGATCGGGGAACTCTGCGCTTCCTTTAATGCCATGCGGGCGGAATTAAAAGAGTCTATTGAGGCAAGAATTATCTATGAAAAGCAGAACCGCGATCTGATCAGCAACATTTCCCATGACTTAAAGACGCCGATCACGGCCATCAAAGGATATGTTGAGGGGATCATGGACGGAGTGGCGGACACGCCGGAGAAGATGGACCGGTACATTAAGACGATCTACAACAAGGCCAACGACATGGATGTGCTGATCAATGAGCTGTCCCTGTATTCCAAGATCGATTCCAACATTATACCTTATAATTTCAGGAAGATCGATATCAACGCCTACTTCAAAGACTGTGTGGATGAGATCGGTTCAGATCTGGAGCAGAAGGGAATGATGTTCTCATACAGCAACTACTGTTCCGCAAATGTAGCGGTCATGGCTGATCCTGAACAGCTGAAGCGGGTGATGAACAACATCATCAACAATGCCTGCAAGTATACTAATAAAGCGAAGGGCAAGGTCAGCATTACGTTAAAAGAGCTGGACCGCAAGATTCAGGTTGCGATCAAAGACAATGGTATCGGTATTTCCAAAGAGGATCTGCCGAATATTTTCCGCAGAACCTACCGCGCGGATATGTCCAGGAATTCTGCCGGGGGCAGCGGACTGGGCCTTTCTATCTGTAAGAAGATCATTGAAGAACATGGGGGAGAGATATGGGCGGAGAGCAGGCTGCGCTCCGGCACCACAATATTTTTTACATTAAATAAAATCGCAGACACCCAGGAGGAAGAGAGTAATGAGTAGAGTTTTAATTGTAGAAGATGAACTGGCCATCGCAGAGCTTGAGAAGGATTATCTGGAGCTGAGTTCTTTTGAAGTAGAGATTGAGACGGATGGAGAGAAAGGTCTGAAACTGGGCCTTACCGAGGATTTTGATATGATCATTCTGGACATTATGCTTCCAGGTGTGGACGGCTTTGAGATCTGTAAGCAGATCCGGGAGAAAAAAGATATTCCGATCCTGATGGTATCTGCCAAGAAGGAGGATATCGATAAGATCCGGGGGCTGGGTCTGGGAGCAGATGACTATATTACAAAACCGTTCAGTCCGAGCGAACTGGTTGCCAGAGTAAAGGCTCATCTTGAGAGATACCGCCGTCTGGTATCCAGCAACACCCAGGAAAATGATGTAGTGGAGATCCGGGGACTCAAGATTGATAAAACCGCAAGAAGAGTCTACCTGAACGGAGAAGAAAAGGCATTTACGACGAAAGAGTTTGACCTTTTAACTTTTCTTGCCAGCCATCCAAACAGGGTATTTACAAAAGAGGAATTATTTAATAAAATTTGGGATATGGAATCTCTCGGAGACATTGCCACGGTCACTGTCCATATTAAAAAGATTCGGGAGAAGATTGAACTTAACACTGCAAAGCCGCAGTATATTGAGACCATATGGGGTGTCGGATACCGATTTAAGATGTAGGAGCGGTCATGAGAAGAAAAAGAGAAGTAAAGATACTTTACAAAGATCAGGATATTGCCGTCTGTGAAAAGCCGGCGGGGATGCCCACAGCCGATGACAAGAGCGGAGATATGGATGTATTTCACAGTCTTATAAATCAGCTTTTTTTTGAGGAGAACCTTGACAGGGAGCCGGAGCTCTATGTGATTCACCGGCTTGACCGCCCCGTGGGAGGCGTCATGGTGTTTGCCAGAACGAAGGAGGCTGCGGCAGAGCTGAGCCGCCAGATCAGGGAACATATATTTGAGAAAGATTATCAGGCCATTGTAAACGGCTGGCTCCCTGAAGAGGATGGGGTTTTTACGGATTATCTCCTGAAAGACAATAAGAAAAACACATCCTGCACCGTGCCGGAAGAAACGAAGGGGGCAAAGAAAGCGGAGCTGTCTTACGAGGTTTTGGATATGGTGGAGACAGGGGAAGGGAAACTTACCTACTGCCTGATTCATCTCATGACCGGGAGACACCATCAGATCCGGGTCCAGTTTGCCGCCAGAGGCTTTGGACTTTACGGTGACACGAAATACAATAAGAAGTTCCAAAAGACGAAGAAACAATATGAAGAGATAGGACTCTATGCTACCAGAATCAGTTTTCGGCATCCGGTGACCGGGGAGGCATGTACCTTTAAGGCGGAGCCGAAAGGGAAGGCGTTTTTTATGCTGGAAGAACTGGACGCCTGGTAGAAACACGAAAAGAGGGAAGGCGAAATGAAATTCAGACCGTGCATTGATATTCATAACGGAAAGATTAAGCAGATTGTGGGAGGCAGCCTGCTGGATAAAGGAGACCAAGCAGATGAAAATTTTGTTTCGGTACATGACGGAGGCTTTTATGGTAAACTATACAGAAAGCACCGTTTATCCGGAGGCCATATCATCATACTGAATCCCAAAAGCTCAGAGTATTATGATGCGGATGTCCGGGAGGCATTGGCGGCACTGCGTGAATTTCCGGGAGGTCTTCAGGTTGGAGGCGGCATCACTGATGAGAACGCATCCTTTTTTATCGAACAGGGGGCATCCCATGTGATCGTCACTTCCTTTGTATTTTTCGCAGGTATGATCCGGCTTGAGAGACTGAAAAAGCTTTCGGATCTTGTGGGGCGGGAGCATCTGGTACTGGATTTCAGCTGCAGGAAGAGGGACGGAGAGTATTATATCGTTACAGACCGTTGGCAGAAATTTACAGACACCATTTTTACAAAAGAGCGATTAGAGGAGATGGAAGAATACTGCTCCGAATTTCTCGTTCATGGGGTCGACGTGGAAGGAAAGGGACAGGGCATCGATGAGGAACTGGTCCGGATTCTTGGAAGCTACATGGGAAACCCTGTAACATACGCGGGAGGTATAAAAGATTTTGCCGACCTTGAACTAATTAAAAGAGAAGGAAGAAACAGAGTGGATGTGACCGTCGGCAGCGCTCTGGATTTATTCGGCGGACCTATGGAATTTGAAAGAGTCCTTGGCTATTGTGATTGATATTGGAGGAATATATATGAAACTATGGTATGAAGCCAGCAATTTTACGATACAGCCCCACTGGGTCATTCCGTTTGCAATTCTGGGAGTGATTGGGCTGATCCTTATTTTTGCTTCTAAGAAATCTTTTTTTAAGCTGCTCGGAGGAGTCTGCCTTGTGATCTGTGCCGTGACGGCTCTCAGATTCTGCTATGGGTATGTGAGGATCATCCACACATATAAACAGGGGAATTACAAAACAGTCGAAGGTTATGTAGAGAATTTTGTTCCGGCGTCCAAGGGCGGGGAGACAAATGAAGATACGGAACAGGAGAGCTTCGACATCAAAGGGGTACATTTTTCCTACGGAGACCGCTTTATTAAGAAGTTTGGGTATCATCTGCCTTCTACTCAGGGAGGATACATTAAGAAAGATGGTCAGTATTTAAGGCTCGGCTACATTGACACCGAAGACCAGGGATATGTTATTGTAAAGATCGAAGAGCGCAGAGCAAAAAAATAAGAGAGTTAAGAAGCTGTGGCATCTGTAAAAGGGTGACACAGCTTTTGTGTAATTATATGGGTTATTTCATGATCAGGAGGTGCTTATGAAAAAAGTAGTAGTCGCAGGATGCCTTTGTCTGGATATCACGCCTGAATTCCACGACAGCCAGGAAAAGAGAAAAACTGCTTCAGAGTGGTTTCTGCCGGGCAAACTTCTGCAGGTGGGCGAAGCGTCGATCCATACCGGGGGAGCCGTTGCAAATACCGGACTTGCGTTCAGACATTTTGGCGCGGATGTGTCGCTGATGGGAAAGGTGGGAAATGACGCTTTTGGGAAACTCGTGCTGGATATTTTAAATCGTCATGGGGGAAGCCGCGGAGCTGCGGTATCGGAAGAGTGTTCGACAGCTTATACCATTGTTCTTGCGCCTCCCGGAGTCGACCGAATCTTTTTTCACAATCCGGGAGCGAATGATACCTTTGGATTGAGAGACATAAATTTTGATGAAATTGCGGGAGCCGATCTCTTTCATCTCGGTTATCCCACGATCATGAGGCGTATGTTTGAACATCCGGAGGAACTTCTGGAAATCTATCGCCGTGTAAAAGAGCTTGGGGTGAAGACTTCTCTGGATCTGACACTGATCGAGGAAGACTGCGATGCGGCACATACTGACTGGAAGAAGCTGTTTCAAAAGCTGCTTCCAAGCGTAGACTTTTTTGTGCCGAGTGCCGAGGAAATTTGTTTTCTGATTGACAAAGAGAGATATCATGAATGGATAGAAAGGGCATCCGGAAGAGATTTGACAGAGGTGCTCGACATAGAGAAAGATATTACGCCGCTGGCAGACAGGCTTCTTCAATGGGGAGCAGGGTCCGTGCTGATAAAATGCGGTGTCAAAGGATTGTACCTAAAGACCGGGGAAAATTTAGAAATGCCGGAAGAATGGCAGGACAAAGAACTGTTTGAGCCAAGCTTTCAGGCAGACAGAGTCCGTTCCGCAACGGGGGCCGGGGATGTGACGATTGCCGCTTTCCTTACAGGCCTTCTGGAGGGAAAAGATCCCGGCCGATGTCTTCAGCTGGGTGCAGCGGCGGGAGCCTCCTGTGTCACAGAGTATGACTCGTTGAGCGGACTGCTGAGCATGGAGGAAATGGAACAAAAAATAGACAGAGGATGGGAAAAGATTTCTATAAAATAACAAAAACGGCCGGTCATATTTGATCGGCCGCTTTTGCGGGTATATGTCATATTTTTAATTCTTATGTTTCGATTCTGCCTATTTCCTGCCTGAAACATTACGGGATGCTTCTATCGTTTTCTTCTTAAACTTCTTGAAGAATCCTTTGGGTTCCTGCGGCGGCGCAACGTTGCGCAGATTGTGGATTTCGGTAATATATATGCCGCTGACTTTGGCTTTGATCTCGGCTTTGACAGGCACTTGATCGTAGATCAGCTCATCACATAACAATGGAGTGATCTTCGGCCCGATTTTTACTTTTACCACAGGTACTTTGGCAATCTTGCCGCGCTTCGGAATCTGGTCGATGACCATCTTCGGAAAACCTGCCTCTGTCATCTTCATCTTCTTTTTATCAATGACCAGCATTGAATACATCTGAGCTGCACTTTCCAACTGTGCCCGCTGGGCTTCCTGCTTCTTCTGAAGTTTGTTTCCTACAAAATACAGAATGGCAAGAACAGCAATAATGACGACAGCAATAATCAATAAAACCATCCATACTTGCATTTCTTTCTTCCTCCTGGCTTTTCACTTCTTAAACTTCATGCCTTCATACGGCACGCCTAAAAAACATTATATCATCTTTTCAGGCCATTGTCTTATGTTTTTTTCTCATTTCGATAATTTCTTCACGAACTGCCGCCCCCAGGTGTTTCTGGGCCTGGCGGTCCAGCTGGTCCGGATAGATCGGCCGGCCGAATGTGATATGGACCTCTGTAGGCTTCACAGTGTATTTTTTGTTGTTCTCCAGAATATCTGCCGTCCCAGAGATGGCCATGGGTATTACCGGTACCTTTGATTTCAAAGCGGGTCTTAAGCTGCCTTCTTTAAATGTGTGTGGATCTTCATCCTGGCTTCTTGTTCCTTCCGGGAAAATGACCATGGAAAATCCGTCCTTCAAATACTGGGTACCTTTGTTGATCGTCTTCATACCTTCTTTAATATTTTTTCTGTCCAGAAACAGACAGTTGATGAACGTCATCCAGTGGCTGAGACAGGGAATCTTACCCATCTCTTTTTTTGCGAAAAATCCGGCGCCGCTGGGAGTTGCCACGTAGCTGCACAGGATATCATAATAACTGCTGTGATTCCCAACGTAGAGAACGGCGGTATCCTCAGGGATATTTTCACGCCCGTCTACGATAACTTTCGTGCCTGCAAACCGAAGACAGATCTTAAATGCATTCATGACCATGGACTGGGCTTTCTTTGCCCTGCGGTGTTCCTGTCCGGTTTTATTCCAATGGTTAAACAGCGGGTACATCGGAAAAGTGAGAGTCAGGAAGAAAAAAAGATATATGATATCAGCAAAAAAACGAATCATAGAGATTCTCCTTTCAATATTCTTTGGTTTTACGCCTTTTGGGACAGCAGCTGATTTTTTAAATCATACAAAGGTTTAGAGAGATCCACATAGACATTCTGAGGATTGACTAAACGCCGTGTCTCATCCCACAGAGTGTTGAGCTCTCCGGTACAGTAATCTCTGATCTCCATAGCTGAAGGATTTTCGTAGACACACTGCCCTTTCAGAAACACGGGAACCAGAAGTTCTCTGAGTGTATAGGTTCCGCCTATAATCGTGGATTTTTTCCAGGTGGCGATCGGGTCAAATATGACCAGGTCTTCTTTGCTGGAATAAACTTCGTCTGTCAGGCAGATCAAATCCGCACGGATCTTGCCTGTAGTCTTGTCATAAATCCGATAAACAGTTTTATTTCCCGGATTTGTAACTTTGGCGGGATTTTCTGAGATCTTGATCTTTGCCGTAAAGTCTTTTTCACCCTGATGCTTTGCAGCTGCAAGCTTATATACACCACCGAAGGCAGGGCAGTCTGAGGAGGTAATAAGCTTGGTGCCGACTCCCCAGGAGGTAATCGGAGCGCCCTGGAGCTTTAAACTCTGAATGAGGTTCTCATCCAGATCGCTGGAGGCGGAGATAATGGCTTCGGGAAATCCTGCATCGTCCAGCATAGCCCTCGCTTTTTTAGAAAGGTAGGCAAGATCTCCGCTGTCTAAGCGGATTCCGATTTTTCTGGGATGCAGTCCCTCATCTCTTAATTCCTTAAAGACCCGGATGGCGTTGGGGACACCGGATTTTAATGTGTCATAAGTGTCTACCAGAAGCATACATGCATCCGGATACAGAGAGGCATAGGTCTTAAATGCTGTATATTCGTCCGGAAAACTCATGATCCAGCTGTGGGCATGGGTGCCCAGCACCGGAAGGTCAAACATTTTCCCGGCAAGTACATTGGAGGTGCCGTCACATCCGCCGATCACAGCAGCTCTGGCACCGTAAGTCCCTGCATCAGCACCCTGGGCACGTCTCAGTCCGAACTCCATAACACCGCTTCCGCCAGCCGCATAGACGACGCGGGAGGCTTTCGTGGCGATCAGGCTCTGATGATTAATAATATTTAATATAGCAGTCTCAATCAGCTGGGCTTCCATCATGGGAGCGATCACCTTCAGGAGCGGCTCCATCGGAAAGACAACAGTGCCTTCCGGAATGGCATAAATATCACCGGTAAAATGGTATCCTGCAAGGTATTCCAGGAAATCTTCATCAAATATGTCAAGGCTTCGCAAGTAGTCAATATCTTCATATGAGAAAGACAGGTTTTTGATATAATCAATGACCAGCTCAAGTCCGCAGGCAATGGCATAGCCGCTGCCGGAAGGATTGTCCCGGTAAAAGACGTCAAAAATCACGGTCTCATCATTGCCGGACTTGTAATATCCCTGCATCATGGTCAGTTCATAAAGGTCCGTCAGCAATGTAAAATTTCGAGTCATCATTCCCCGATATCTCCTTTGTGTAGTTAGATTTTGACTTATCGTCATTTTTATATATTATATCATAAAATGTAAAGTAAAAATCATGAGTTTTTACTGCAGTTTCCGTCGCGGGATGAATTTTAGAGTTCCGTTTCCAGTATATTCAGGAGCTGCTCTCCGACGGATTCTTCATTCGGTCCCTCAACCGTGACGGATATCTTATCCCCGCATCCGGCCCCAAGGGCCATGAGATCAATGGGATTTTCGGCAGCAGCCTCAATACCTCTGCAGGAAAGGACGATGGAGCAGCCGGAGTTTCTGGCTAAAGCAATGATAGACACGCAGGGACGGGCATGGAGTCCGTTCGGCGCCTCAATTTTATAAGAAAGTGTTTTCATGAGATAAAACCTCCAAATGTTACCTGATTTATTTTGGTATTTTGATATAATCTTATTACTATCTATGGTAACATATTGTGAAAGAGAAAATCCATAAATTTGTTTGGAGAAAAAGTTTTTTATGTCATTTCTTAAGATTTCATCATCCGGAGGAAGACGGAGGGAGGGCCATGGAGAGAGGGAAGAAGACAAACAAAGACAGGCTCTTTGAGCAGGTTGAAAAGAGGGCAAGAGGCGAGGCGCAGGGAGTTGATGCTTCTCATCTCGCCCAAAGTCTTGGAATACCGAGAAATCTTGCAAGCAGTCTGCTCAATGAACTGGCCGCAGAGGGAAAGATCCGGAAGAAAAAGACGAGGCCGGTGTTGTTTTATTGTGACTGCAGGGAGGAAGATCAGGAGGAGGAAGATCCATTCCGTGAGTTTATAGGATTTGATAAGAGTCTGAGGGAACAGATGGAGAAGTGCCGCCTGGCCGCCAATTACCCCAACAGGGGGATGCCGGTCATGATCCTCGGACCCAGCGGTGTCGGAAAGAGTCTGATGGCAGAATACATATTCCGCTATGCAAAATTTAAGAAACTGATCCCGGAAGATGCACTGTTTGTTGTTTTAAACTGTGCAGATTATGCTAATAACCAGGAACTTTTATCTTCCATACTTTTTGGATACAAAAAAGGGGCCTTTACCGGAGCAGCCGAGACGACAGAAGGTCTTTTCCAAAAAGCAGACAAAGGATATTTATTTTTGGATGAGTTTCACAGGCTCCCGCCGGAAGGACAGGAAAAGCTGTTCCGGTATATCGACAAGGGAGTGGTGGCAAAAATCGGTGACAGCAGCAGTGAATCCAGGGTCGATGTCCGCCTTATCTTTGCGACGACAGAGGATATCAGTTCGATGCTGGATACTTTTATCCGGAGAGTTCCGGTCATGATTGAGATTCCCCCGTTTGCGGAGAGAACGATCGAGGAGCGGTTTCAGATTATCTGCAGGCTGTTTTTCCAGGAAGCACAGACGATGGGCTGCGGCTTTCTGGTCAGCAGCAATGTGGTGAATCAGCTTTTAATGCTGGATTTAAAAGGAAACATCGGAAGCATTAAAAATGCGGTCAAGTTAAGCTGTGCCAGTGCATTCTGCCGGGAAAAGGCAGAACCGGTCAGGGTCAAAATCCGAGATTTAAGTGACCACTACCGGTTTGAGCGCGGAAAAACCCAGATACAGTATATTACGGAAGCGGTTTTGATAGATAAAGAATGGAGTCCGAAAAAGGGTTCCGGACCGAAGGGGGGAAAGATCCGGAACAATCTGGACTGGACGGAACTTTGCCGTCTTCTCGGGCGTTATCAAAATCACGGGATGACTCAGGAACGTTTCCGGTCCAAGATTTACAGGATGCTGGAAAAGTTTACGGGAAGTGTCATGGAATTAACCAGTGATGAAATGTCGGAGGCAATCTATCAGGGTGCGATCAAAAAGATCCTTGGTTACCTTCAGGAAAATTATGGACTCCAGTATAACGGCACAATGCTGACAGTATTAAGCAGGATACTGCTGCTGTTCAGCAGAGACGACGGATTTTCGGAAGAAGATGTCGAGGAACTGAGAAAGATCGAGGAGCTGATCAGAAGCCAGCTGTACAGATGCTATAAGATGAGTGCAATTTTTTATGAAATGGCCAGACAGACCATTGACTATGAGGCCTGTCCGCAGATGATCCGGGTATTTACGGCGCTTTATTTTTACTGCAGGATGGATGTACAGAATGATTTGAGCAATGCGGTGATTGTTGCTCACGGTCACGCTACGGCTTCCAGCATAGCGAGTATGGCGAACCGGATGTTTGGACAGTACATTTTTGAGGCATTCGATATGCCGTTTGATATTTCTAAAAAAGAGGTCGTAAAGAAGATCAGAAATTATTTGAAAAGAGTCGATACGTCCAGAGGACTTCTGCTGTTTGTAGATACAGGATCACTCCTGGACATCGCGGAAGATATCCAAAACGACGTGGAGGGAGATTTGGGAATCATCAATAATATTACGACACAGATGGCAGTGGAGGCAGGAGAACGCATTCTCAAAAGAGAGGGAATTCAGTTTGTTGTGGAGCAGGTGGTGAAACATAATGTCACGAATTTTACTTATATCAAACAGCGCAGGAAGGCAGATGCCGTTGTGGTCTGCTGTATTACCGGCATCGGAACGGCACTGAAAATACGGGATATGTTAAGGGAAGGTTTCCGCGAGACAGAGGTTGAGATCGAAGCATGCGAATATCAGGAACTGGCGTCTGAAAAACTGCAGTGTGAAGTGTTTCACAAATATAATGTACTGTTTATTATTTCTACGATTGAACTGAATCTTTCGGAAAAGCCGGTGCTGCTCTTAAACGACCTTGTAACGGAGAAGGGGAAGGCTCTGATAGAAGACGGCTTAAGAGGCAAGTATACAGAGAGGGTGATCCGACAGGTGATGACAAATATCATTAAGGGTTTCAGTATGAGAAATATTATAGGACAGCTGACGATACTGAATCCCGATAAGATCATCGTGGATGTGGAAGAAGCCGTAGAGAAGATAGAGGATTTCAGCCGATCGGCATTTTCGGTGGATTTGAAAAAAATGCTGTATATCCATATCAGTATTATGGTGGAACGCCTGATTCTGGAAAAAGGGCGGCTGCCTTTAGAAGATGGATCACAATTTGCCAAGTGTCATTCTGAGTTTATTTTAAACTCAAAAAACAGCTTTTCTGTCATAGAATCTAAATATAATGTGTCAGTAAATCAAAAAGAGCTGAAATTAATTTATGAATTAATCACCGGGAAAAGCGGAGGTCCTGCATGAAAATGCAGGGTTTTCTTTTTTCTCTGAAGTTTTTGCATTAAAAGTTGGCACAAAAATTGCTGTATAGCTTTATATAAACAATTTACAGCTGCATGCAAAAGGAGGGCCGAGATGATTGAAATGGTGATAGCAGCGCACGGAGGGTTTGGAAAAGAGCTGCTGAATAGTGTATCACTGGTCGTGGGACCGGTGGACAAATGTGCCGCATGGTCCCTGAATCCCGGGGATAATATTGAGAGAACAGGACTTCAGCTGAAAGAACTGCTGGATGAGATGGACGATGAGGAAGGAGGGATTGTCTTTACGGATATCTGGGGAGGGACTCCGGCCAATCTGTCACTTAAATACTCCAGAAATAAAAACATTAAAGTAATTTCCGGAGCGAGCCTGCCGATGATACTTGAGTTTATAAATGTGAGAGAGGAGCTGGGTCTTTCAGAAACTGCAGAGCGCTGTGTTGAAGCTGCGAGAAAAGGGTCGGTTATCATCAGTGATCTTTTTAATGAAAGGAGGAAGGAAAATGGCTGAGATTCAAATTGCAAGGATCGACTACAGGCTGATTCACGGACAGGTAGTGACAAAATGGATGAAGGCTTATCCCGCAAAGCGCATTGTCATTGTGGATACAGAGCTGGCGCAGGATGATTTTATGGCTGATATCTATGCGATGGCCGCGCCGGCAGGAACGAAAGTGGATGTGGTGGAGACAGACCAGGCAAAAAGTTTTTTGGAAGGAACGAAAGGGAGTGTGTTTTTACTGTTTAAGAATGTGGAATCCTGTTATGAAGCATTTTCTGACGGTGTGATATTTCCAAAGCTGGTCGTGGGAGGAATACCTACGGATGCGGGGAAAGCCCTTGTTTACAGCAGCATTTATATGAGTGCGTCTGAGTATGAGAAGCTGGAAAAGATCAGCGATACAGGGATACAGGTAATTCTTCAGTCCACACCGGACGACTCTTATGCAGAACTTTCAAAAATTAAAGAAAAACTATAAGGAGGATTTGTTATGGATGTACAGACGTTAATCATGGCCATCGCCATGGGTGTGCTCTATTGGATAGCCAACGGATATCTGGGATATACATTGTGGATATCAGTGGGAACGCCGTTTACCATGGGATTGGTCGCAGGGCTGATCTACGGAGATATTGCAACAGGTATTATTTTGGCCGGCAGTATTAAATTGATCTACCTGGGAGTCTTCGCACCGGGAGGACAGCTGCCGGCGGATGAAGGAATAGCCGCAGCATGTGTCATCCCCATTGCCCTAAAGACCGGGATAGCACCGGAGGTAGCGATTTCTCTGGCCGTGCCGGTTGGGCTTCTGGGAGCATTCCTTTATAACTTTAAAAAGATTGCAAACTGCATGTTTGTTGTAAAGGCCGATAAGTATGCAGAGGAAGGCAACATGAAGGGGGTATGGCGGTGTGCAAGTATCTGGCCGTTCCTTCTCAGTGCACTGCTCTTTTTCCTGCCGGTATTTCTGGTAAATATTTTTGGAGCCGACGTAGTAAAACCTGTTTTGAATGCAATTCCCGAATGGCTGATGCACGGGCTGGAAGTTGCCGGAGGAGTGCTGCCTGCCGTGGGATTTGCAATGATCATTTACATGATAGGAAAAGCAAAATATATTCCGCTGTTTCTCATTGGATTTTACCTGGTGAAAATATCAAATATCAATACACTGGTTGCGGGCGTGTTTGCAGTCTGCATCGCAGTCACAGCCATTGTACTGAAGAGGGAAGTAAAGGAGGAACTGGCTGATGAGTGAAGATATGAAGGTAAAAGAAGCAGTTGAATCAGAAAGCAGAGAAGGCTCAGTCCTCACCAAAAAGGATATTGACAAAGCCTACTTCCGCTGGTGGATGACGGCGGAAATAAGCGCCAACTATGAGAGGATGCAGGGCCTTGCATATGGGGCGAGCATGATCCCGATCCTGGAAAAGTTATATCCGGAGAAAGAGGATCTTTCCGAAGCGCTAAAGCGGCATCTTGCGTTTTTTAATTCAGAGGCGACATGGGGCAGTATGATTTTCGGAAGCGCCATTGCGATGGAAGAAGAGAGGGCAAAACATAAGAAAATGCCCGGAGAAATGATCACCAGTTACAAGACCGGTCTCATGGGACCGGTTGCGGGAATCGGCGATACGGTGGATCTGGCGACGATCTTTACTCTTGTAAGCGCATTCTGCTGCAGCTTTGCGATGAAAGGAAGTCTGGCGGCTCCGATCATCATGTTCCTGTTGGGGGCGGCTATGTATGTAGAAGGGCTGATCTTCCACAGAGTCGGATACAAAATGGGACGTTCTTCTGTGAAGAATATCATGTCCTCCGGTAAATTAAAGGATATGATAAACGGTGCAAATATGATCGGTATGTTTATGATGGGTGCGTTATCCGCAGGTTTGGTCAGACTGTCCACAGTAGTCAAAACAAAATCTTTTAACCTGCAGGAGACACTGGACTCCATCGCACCCGGAATATTGCCTCTGCTGGTGATTTTTCTGGCATATTTCGGACTGAAGGGAAGGAAGATGTCTGCACCGAAAATTGTTATCCTGATTATTCTTGTGTGTGTAGTGGGATCTTTGCTGAAAGTATTATAAATATAATGAAAATAAAGAAGGTGGTATTATCAGTCTGATCAGCTGTAATTTTTACTCCAGGTCATTGGGGCGCAGCACCCGATTCTATGCGGCTCTGCCAAAGGAAACGGTGGGAGGAAAGCTTCAGGTGCTTTACCTTCTGCACGGGGGAGGGGACAACGAGACAAAGTGGCACCGCAGAGTGCCTGTGGAACGGATTTTCTCCGGGCTGAAAGTTTTAGTCGTCATGCCGGACGGAGGCCTCAGCTATTACACCGATACAGTTTGCGGAGAAAACTACTGGACCTATCTGAGCGAGGAACTGCCGGAGGTCATAAGAAGTTATTTTCCGGTATCTGAAAAAAGGGAAGATACATTTACGGCTGGACTTTCCATGGGAGGATACGGAGCCATGAAACTTGCGCTGCTTAAACCGGAACGGTTTGCCAAAGCGGCAACATTTTCAGGGAGCCTTGACATGGTGAGAGAGATTGGGGTTGTCATGTCCGATACGAAGGAACGGGAAGAATTTCTTGGGGATTACGAAATGGATGAGACATTTTATACATCCATTTTCGGAGATTTAGACAAAATAAAGGGCAGTCCGGCAGACATTTATCATCTGCTGGAAATGCACCGGGGGAAAACAGAGCATCTGCCTGACATCTATCAATGCTGCGGTACGGAAGACTTTTTATACAGGTTTAATCTGCTCTTTAAGAATAAACTGAACCATATGGGGGCAGGGCTTACGTTCGAAGAATGGCCGGGAGGACATGACTGGGTATTTTGGGAAGAAGCCCTCCGCCGCTCAGTCAGATGGTTTTCATTTAAAAGAGAGTATATCTCAGACGGGGAGGTGTAGCTTTGGCGTACATACTCTGTGATTTTTATTCCAGGTCATTGGGAAAAGATACGGTTATTCATATGATTTTTCCGGAATATGGACAGATCGGTAAAAAGAAGATTAAGATCTGTACTCTGCTGCACGGCCAGAGTCAGGATGCTTCTTTCTGGATCCGCAGAACAAATATAGAGCAGATTGCCGGGGAAGAGAACATGGCTGTTATCATGCCGGAGGCAGCGAGAAGCTTTTTCGTGCAAATGCCCAATGAAAGAAATTTTCAAAAATTTCTGCGGGAAGAGCTGCCGGAATTTTTGGACCATACGTTTCCTTTTTTATCAAAGAATCCGGAAGATCACATGATCGCATCCAGCGAAAAATCTTGTGCAGGGAGAATGAAAGATATTGTGTCAGAGGGCTGTTCTTATTACGGACGGTGGAGCTGTCTTCCGCGTGATTTTACAGATGCGGACCTGCGGTTTCTGATGTCGGGAACAGAAATTCATGAAGATGGTTGACATTTAAAAATGCCTATACTAAAATAAACACAAATAAACATTTTCAAAGAGCGTTGACAGAGACAGTACTTATGCTGTAAAAGCAGAGAGCGAGTCAGGGGCGGTGGGAGCCTGATGCAAGTAGCACATAAGGAATATCACTCTTGAGCTGCAAGCTGAACAAAGTAAGCTGTGCCGGCATCCTCCGTTATCAGGATAACATATGTCAGTATGTGAAATAGGTGGTATAGAAGCAGCAAGTGTTGTCCTATTTTAGGACAGCACTTTTTTATTTTACAGGGAAGGTCGCAGAACTTCCCTATGAAATAAAAACGCCGTCTAAGAAAATCAAAATTAATAAAAAAGGAGAAATAGACGATGTACAAGAAAGTATCTTCCGACCTGAATTTTGTTGACCGCGAGAAGCAGACCGTTGAGTTCTGGAAAGAACACAAGATTTTTGAAAAGAGTATCGAAGAGAGAAAAGGGGATGACACCTATACTTTTTATGACGGGCCTCCGACAGCAAACGGAAAACCCCATATCGGCCATGTTCTGACACGTGTCATCAAGGATATGATCCCGCGCTATCAGACGATGAAAGGTCACAAGATCATCCGTAAGGCAGGGTGGGACACCCATGGTCTTCCGGTAGAACTGGAAGTGGAAAAGAAGCTTGGATTGGACGGAAAAGAACAGATCGAAGAATACGGACTGGCTCCTTTCATTAAAGAATGTAAAGAAAGTGTCTGGAAGTATAAAGGCATGTGGGAAGATTTCTCAGGTGTGGTAGGCTTTTGGGCAGATATGGATGATCCCTATGTAACTTATCACAACGACTATATCGAATCCGTCTGGTGGGCATTAAAACAGATCTGGGATAAAGGTCTCCTTTATAAGGGATATAAGATTGTACCTTACTGCCCTCGCTGCGGAACCCCGCTTTCTTCCCATGAGGTAGCCCAGGGATATAAAGATGTAAAAGAAAAATCAGCCATTGCAAGATTTAAAGTGAAGGATGAGGACGCATATATTCTGGCTTGGACCACAACCCCATGGACCCTTCCTTCTAATGTGGCACTCTGTGTGAATCCGAATGAGACTTATGTCAAAGTGGAAAATGACGGATATACTTATTATCTGGCAGAAGCGCTCTGTGACAGTGTACTCGAAGGTGAATACAAGGTGCTTGAGACATACAAAGGAACAGACCTGGAATATAAGGAGTACGAGCCGCTGTTCCCGTTTGTGACACCGAAAGAGAAGGCATATTACGTAACCTGCGATACCTATGTCACGCTGACAGACGGTACAGGAGTGGTCCACATCGCCCCTGCATTTGGTGAGGACGATGCTCAGGTCGGCAGAAAATACGGACTGCCGTTCGTACAGCTTGTGGATGAAAAAGGTGAGATGACAAAAGAGACACCTTGGGCAGGAACGTTCTGTAAAGATGCGGATAAACTGATCCTGAAAGATCTGGTAGAAAGAGGTCTCTTATTTGCGGCACTTGACTTTGAGCACAGTTATCCTCACTGCTGGAGATGTGATACTCCGCTGATCTACTATGCGAGAGAATCCTGGTTTATTAAGATGACGGATGTAAAAGACCAGCTGATCAAGAACAACAATACCGTCAACTGGGTTCCGGAAAACATCGGAAAAGGACGTTTCGGGGACTGGCTGGAAAATGTCCAGGATTGGGGCATTTCCAGAAACCGTTACTGGGGAACTCCGCTGAATGTCTGGGAATGTGAATGCGGACATCAGCACGCCATCGGTTCTATTGAAGAGTTAAAGAGCATGTCTGACAACTGCCCGGAGGACATCGAACTGCACCGCCCATATATTGACGATGTGACTGTAAAGTGTCCGGAGTGCGGAAAAGAGATGCGCCGGGTGGAAGAGGTCATCGATTGTTGGTTTGACTCAGGTTCCATGCCGTTTGCCCAGTGGCATTATCCGTTTGAAAATAAAGAAATCTTCGAGGAGAATTTCCCTGCTGACTTTATATCCGAAGCAGTGGACCAGACAAGAGGATGGTTCTATTCTCTCCTGGCAATCTCTACGCTGCTGTTTGACAAGGCTCCATATAAAAATGTCATTGTATTAGGTCATGTCCAGGATGAAAACGGACAAAAGATGTCCAAGTCCAAAGGAAATGCAGTCGATCCTATGGAGGCACTGGCAGAGCACGGGGCAGATGCCATCCGCTGGTACTTCTATACAAACAGTGCCCCATGGCTTCCGAACCGGTTCCATGGAAAAGCCGTGACTGAAGGCCAGAGAAAGTTCATGGGAACACTGTGGAATACTTATGCATTCTATGTGTTATATGCAGAGATCGATCAGTTTGATCCAACGAAATACAGTCTGGATCATGACAAGCTGCCGGTCATGGACCGCTGGCTTTTATCCAAGCTGAATTCTCTCGTGAGAACTGTGGATGAGAATCTGGGCGCTTACAGGATTCCGGAAGCCGCAAGGGCTCTACAGGAATTTGTCGATGAGATGAGCAACTGGTATGTAAGACGATGCCGTGAGAGGTTCTGGGCAAAGGGAATGGAGCAGGATAAAATCAATGCATATATGACTCTTTACACTGCGTTGACAACTGTCTGTAAGGCAGCGGCTCCGATGATTCCGTTTATGACGGAAGAGATTTATCAGAATCTTGTAAAAAGTGTGGATCAGGAGGCTCCTGAGAGCATCCATCTGTGTGACTTCCCGGCTGTGGATGAGAGTCTCTGCGACAAAGAGCTGGAAGAAAATATGGACGCCGTATTAAAGATTGTCGTTCTCGGACGTGCGTGCAGAAACAGTGCCAGCATCAAGAACCGCCAGCCGATCGGACAGATGTATGTAAAAGCGCCATCAGAGCTGCCGGAATTCTATCAGGATATTATCCGTGAAGAATTAAATGTGAAAGCCATTGAGTTTACAGACGATGTTTCAAATTTCACCACATACAATTTCAAACCGCAGTTAAAGACAGTGGGACCGAAATACGGAAAACTATTAAACGGCATCCGCAAACATTTGACAGAGCTGGACGGAAACAAGGCCAAAGCAGAGCTGGATTCTAAGGGAATGCTTGAGTTCACTGTGGATGGCATGCCGGTGGAACTTTCCGAAGAGGATCTCCTGATCGAAATGGTGAAGCAGGAAGGCTTTGTGACAGAGGCGGACAGTGACTTTACGGTTGTGCTGGATACGAATCTGACAGAAGAGCTTCTCGAAGAAGGCTTTATCCGGGAAATCATCAGCAAGGTTCAGTCTATGAGAAAAGAGGCGGGATTTGAAGTGATGGATCAGATCACGATTTCTTATGAAGCAAATGAAAAAGTTAAAGAGCTGATCTCAAAAAATGAAAGTACTGTCATGAATGATGTGCTGGCTACGGGAATTGTGGCAGGAGAGGCAGCAGGCTTCACGAAAGAGTGGAATATCAATGGAGAAAAAGTAACTCTTGGAGTGAAAAAGAACGAAGAATAATTATTAAATAAAGATGAAAAAGAGATGGGCGGGATATCATCAGCAGATAGGTATTCCGCCCGCCTTTTGCAGATAAAAAGGAACAATATGTAAACGATAAAGTATTGTATCACTTTAACTTTTTTAGCATAGATAAAACGTCTGGCTGGGTAGGGGTAAATTTAACACCTCGTTTGAGCATACCTAGAACTTTTTTTGCTTTCGTTTGGACGATCTGAGCGGTATGTTCGCTGGTTAACTTTAAATGATTCCCGGAAATGGTATAGGGACGCTTGATATATTTTTCTGTTACTGGAAACATATCCTGTATTAAGAAAACACTTTCGATGCCGGTATCCAATTTTGCGATATGCAGGATATCACAAGGCCGGCCATCAGAAATGCGCTGATCTATGAGTTTTTGATATTTCTTTATCTTACTATTCATAGGAATCATCTAGTAAATTTCATGTGAAGTATCCTGAAAGCAGTAATAATGCGGTCTGGATTCAAGTTTATTGCCTTTCAAATATGGATCGTTCATATCGTGGAAAAATTCATCTTTTATAATATAGAATCCTGAGGTTGTCATATAAATATCCTTTTTTAGTATAATTATGTAAACATAGATTATAAAAACTTCCCACAATTTGTGGGAAGTTTACAACCCAACTATTTATATACCGCATATTGGTCAGCGGTAAACTTTATATATTTATCATAACATATGTTTTTTAAAAGTCAATATATATTTCTATATTTATACAATTATAATAGAAAATGTCATGTTTTGGACTTTGGAATAAATTCAATCTTTAAAGACATTCCCATACCGTCTGCTAGTCTTTTTAACAGATTTAACGTGGGATTTCTAGTTCCGTTTTCTAGTTTGCTTATATCTGCCTGATCAATTCCTGTTCTGTCTGAGAGCTGCTTTTGAGTAAGATTCTGGGAAATTCGGGCATCTACCATAGCTCTGATCACATCCATTTCAGGCTGGAGTTTTTCGTATTCCCTTTTAAATTCGGGATCTTTCAGCTGCTCATTTATAACTTTGTTTAAAGTTTTCATTTTTTCACTTCCTTTTTAAATAATCCATTTTCCGCTTTTTGCTAATGCAATTTCTTTGACTGGAGTTTTCCGTGTTTTTTTAATGAATCCATTTATTAAAATTATTATTCTCCCATAATAGAAAAAATATAAAACTCTGGAAATATCAGTTCCGACCTTAATACGAATTTCAAAAATTCCATCACCAAGATATTTAGTGTAAGCTTCTCTCAGTTGGTTGCCTTTTTTTTGAAGTATCTTTAAAATACCAAGTAATTTAGCTTTCATTTTAGTATCTAAACTTAAAATAAAGTGTTCAACAGGAAGATTGCCATTTATATCTTTGTAAAATTCAATTGTAAATTGATCCAAAGTAAAATTCTCCTTTGTTAAAATAATTATATGGCGTATATCCCATATTGTCAATGATTATAAGTAAAAATAACAAACATGTATTATGAAAAATGTAAATTAATGTATATTATACAGGATTAAAGTTTTTTAATCAAGAAAATATAAAGGAATACATTCTGCCTGTCCTGAATAAAATAATAAGACGGACAGGAAGGGGGATTTTAATGAGAAATAAATTGTCCTACCTTTTCTTTTTGCTGTTTCTGTTCTGCAGTGTTCCATATCTGCTGACAGTGGTGCTTTCAGGAAAAGAAGAAGCAAAACCTGTGGATTTTCAGACCCACACCAGCGGCTACACTGTGACAGTGAGCGGAAAACCGATGGATTTAGAAGTCTATTTGCTGGGTGTACTGCCGACACAGATTTCTATGGATGATGAAAAAGAGGCGTTAAAAGCCCAGGCGGTCATTTTGAGGACAGATATTCTGCGAAGAATCGGTGACAAAAAGAACATAAGCCAGGATTCTCTTCCATACAAATATGAGTCGGATGACAACTTGCAGGAAAAGTTAGGGGAACAAAAATATAAAATAACCGATCAGTCAAGAAAACAGGCAGTCGGGGAGACGACAGGAGAGGTCATTACATATGAGGGAAAATATATACAGCCGTATTTCCATGGCATCAGTGTCGGTACTACTTTGAGTGCCAAAGAATGGTTCGGAAAAGAGATTCCTTATCTTCAGGAAAAAGACAGCCTGAAAGATGTGGAATCACCGGAATATATGACTGGGATTCCAGTGACATACGGGCAGGTGGTGACTCAGCTGAAAAAGGAGAATAAGATCAGTCTGTCAGTGGAGGAAGCCAGGAAATCCATTCGGATCAAAGAAAAGACAGGAAACGGTTATGTCAAAAAAGTACAGGTCGGAAAATATGTTATGACCGGAGAGGCTTGGGCAAAATGCTTTCAGCTGAACTCTACGAACTTTTATCTGGAGCCGTATGACGGCAAGCTGAGGATGGTAGCGCTGGGAAAAGGCCTTGGGCTCGGACTGTCCCAATATGGAGCCAATGAGCTGGCCAAGGACGGAAAAAGTTATAAAAATATTTTAAAATATTATTATACAGGAATTCAAATTACAAAAATGTCTGATCAGTGAATAAAGCCTCAGAATTCGGTAAAACTATCACTGAGGTGATGAAAATGAAAGGACATAACCGGGACGTCTCTTCCCCATTAAAGAAATACTATGCGGTAATGCTGGTAGGACTGGCCCTTTTTATCGGGATCATGACATATTACAGCATAGAATTTAAAAATAAAAGAGACTTAGCAAAACAGCAGGTAGATTTAAACAAGGATTCCGTCGGTGTCAATAACGGGGCTACCGAGGGAACAACAGAAGCAACGACCACAGAAGCGACGGAGGCAGAGACTGAAAAGACCACAGAGACTATGAACCAGAATACGGTATCATATGATGGAAAAACAAAGCTTGCCTGGCCGCTGACAGGAAACGTTCTGATGCCTTACAGCGTTGACTCCACTATTTATTTTGAATCCCTGGACCAGTACCGGGTAAATAAGGGAATCATGATCGAGGCAAAAGAGGGAATGGCAGTAAAAGCTCCGAAAAACGCAAAAGTAGAAGAAATCCGCAAGACCGAAGAATATGGACAGACTGTACTCCTGGATTTAGGGAACGGTTACACCGCACTCTACGGACAGCTGAAAAATCTCGCTGTGAAAGAAGGAGATACAGTGACAAAGAACCAGATTCTTGGTAAGGTTGCGGCCCCTACTGACTGCTTTACACTGGAGGGTGCAAATGTATACCTGCAGATGGAAAAGGACAAGAAGACAATTAATCCAACCAGTTATTTAGAATAGTGGAACAAAGATCTGAAAATATCGTATACTATATAAGAAGCAAAAATAACAGTCAATGTACTTTTTACTTTACTTTGCTTTTAAGGGTATCTTACTTTTCACATCTTTGGCTGCTGTAGAAGAAAGGCTGCCGCTTCGGCAGCTTTTTCTTCGAATAAACGAAGGAGAAATTGAGATGAAGAACTATACATATGTTTTAAAGTGCAGCGACAAGAGTCTCTACACAGGATGGACCAATGACATTGAAAAACGGCTGAAGTCCCACAACGAGGGCAAAGGCGCCAAGTACACAAGAGGCCGGACACCGGTTGAGCTTGTGTACTTGGAGGAGTTTGATACAAAAGAGGCGGCGATGAAAAGAGAAGCCGCCATAAAAAAGATGAGCCGGGCAGAGAAATTAAGGCTGCCCGGCATAAAAGTGTGAGTTTTTTAGCACTATCGTTGTTTCTGTGAAGAAGATTACTGGGTATAGTAAGTAAAATTCAGATTTTACGGCTCTATTGCAAGCCAGTTAAAGTCTGTTGACGCGGCTGTATTATATACTCCGATTTCAAATCCGGTATCAGTCTTATTTCGGATGGAACATGAACACGGAGCAATATTTGTACGCCCATGAGAAGCGACAACCATCGGGACACTCTTGTGCGGATACCTGTAACTCACTGCAACAAATGACCATTTACCACTGCCCTGTCCAGCTACGGTTACAGTGCCGCATTCAAATCTATTTGTTAAAGCCGAATTTAAATCATCAACCCTATGATTCACTTTGCTGATTGATTCTGTATGTTCTTGATAAGCTTCAATATTTACCAGTCCCTTGGAGTTCAGTAATACTTCAAAAGGTGCTGTGTTGGAAGTGTTAAAATAAAAATCCCATGTAACAGAATAACCCGAACTTTCCGTCTCGGAAGGAATATGTTTCGCCTGAGATGCCTGTGAAATACAAAATAATATTTCACCTTCATCCGGAGCTTCTGCAAAAAATCCAACTTGCCATAAGTCATAACTTTCTTCTAAACCTGTGTTTTCAAGCAGAACTGGAAGAATTGTTTTTTCACCTTCTGCTCTTGAGGGCTGAAGTGTTATATCATATCCCCCTTCTGTGACGTCTGTCTGCTGCCGAAGATCCACAATCGGGACCTTTTTGGCACCTGTCGTAACTCTTGTGATTTTTAATGTCTGTCCCTGAAGCAGCTTAGCCTGTAATACTCTTCCTTTGTCTGTTAATACTGTGTTTTCCCAAATATCCATAACATTACCTCCTGGTTTGTTATCCCTTAAAAAAGCCAATGATAATATGTGGCAAATAACAGCTACTCTAAAAACACCAGATCATGATCTCTATAAATACTATAACATGATGACCATGGGCAATGTGGGCGGGTTCTGTATGGGGCACTATAAAGAGAATAATGTAAGTTATAGTTTCACATAAATAAATCTTATTAAGGCAATTGCAGAAACAGTGCCAGTTCCATGATTCCAAAAATATACTTTTGAATTATCACAGTAATGACAAGTAACTCTTGGGGAGTTTGTTATTGCACATTGTGTGAATAAAAGTTTATATCCAGATAAAGTTGGAGGGGATAAATTATAGTTTACTGATGAAGAGGCTCCAACACTATAAGACATCCACTGTTCTCTTATTGCAACATAATTTGTTAGCTTATTTGTAGTCTCGACTATTTTATTGTTTGCAGAACTTAATTTATCGTTGAGATCATATATTCTGCTATTCACCTCATTAATCGCTTCTGTATGTTCCTGATAAGCCTCAATATTCACCAGACCGCTGGAATTCAATACAACCTCAAATGATACCGTATTGGAAGGATTAAAATAAAAATCCCACGTAACAGAATACCCCGGGCTTTCTGCCTCAGAAGGTATATGTTTCGCCTGTGATGCCTGTGAAATGCAAAATAATATCTCACCTTCATCTGGGTCTTCCGCGAAAAATCCAACCTGCCATAAGTCATAGCTTTCTTTTAAACCTGTGTTTTCGAGCAGAACCGGAAGAATTGTTTTTTCGCCTTCTGTCCTTGAGGGCTGAAGTGTAATGTCATATCCTCCTTCCGTGACATCCGTCTGCTGCCGAAGATCTACAATCGGCACCTTTTTGGAACCCGTCGTAACTCTGGTGATTTTTAGAGTCTGACCCTGAAGCAGTTTCGCCTGCAGTGCTTTTCCCTGGTCGGTCAACACTGTGTTTTCCCAAATATTCATTTTCTTCTCCTTTGTAAAAAATTGATTTGTTAACTGCAGATATGAATATAGCATGATGACCGCGGGCAATGTGGGCAAGTTGAATTTGGGGAGATATCAAAAGAAACACAAAAATCTCTGTGTTTCTTTTGATATCTCCCCAATATGCTGTCTTTAAATATAATGTTAAATAAAAAACATCATGATCAAATGGCAGGCGCTTCCTCCCATGACGAACAGATGGAATATTTCATGAAGTCCGAAATTCTTCCAGTGGTTTTCAAACCAGGAAAGCTTTAGGGCATAGATGATGCCGCCTACGGTATAGATGATACCGCCGGCCAAAAGCAGCCCGAAGCATACGGCAGACAATTTCTTAAATAACGGGGCAATGGCGATAACGCAAAACCAGCCCATGGCGATGTACATGACAGATGACACCCATTTAGGGCAAGTCACCCAGAACATTTTAAAAACAATACCTAAAATAGCAATGATCCAAATGGCAGTCAGCAGCCCGTAGCCCACTTTGCCGCCCAGTACAATGGTACAGATCGGTGTATAGGAACCTGCTATCAGGATAAAGATCATGGCATGATCGAGTTTTTTCAAAACCTTCATCACATGTTCAGAAGAATAAACGGAGTGGTAGGTTGTGCTGGCTCCGTACAGGCCGATCATACTCAGTACAAAGATTGTCAGTGAGGCGATACGAATATAATCGTGAGTCTGAACACTGCTGACAATCAAGGGTATACCGGCCACAACGGACAGAACCATGCCAATAAAATGAGTGATTGCACTTCCGGGATCTTTCAGTCTAAAATTCATAGTGTATATACCTCCGATAAAAACTTGAGTCATTCATATATTATATGTAGTAATGAAAACTATATTCAGTGTATTTATATACTACTACTACAACGAAGCCATTTCAAGGACTTTTCTTATATTTATAAAAAGTTAAGATATTATTTGACATATGTCAGAAATATGGTATGATAATAAATGACATATGTCAGTAATTTACCAAAGGAGAAAACGGATGCCGAGACCCAGAAAATGCAGAAGAGTCTGTGCCATGCCTGAGAATCAGGGCTTTGAGCCGCTGGGAAAACAGGGAAAATGCTGCGGTAACAAAATTGTTAAGATGAGTATTGATGAATACGAAACTATTCGGCTCATTGATTGGGAAAAACTCACTCAGGTGCAGTGCGCAGAGCAGATGGGAATTGCCAGGACTACGGTCACAGGCATTTACGATTCTGCCAGAACAAAGCTGGCGGACGCTCTCATTCACGGGAAAATGTTAATGATTCAGGGCGGGGATTATACACTCTGTTCCGGAGATAAAGAAAATTGCAGCAGACGCTGCTGTAAAAAAGAAAAGGAGAAAGAAAGATGAAGATAGCAGTAACTTATGAAAACGGAGATATTTTTCAGCATTTCGGACACACAGAGCAGTTTAAAATTTATGAGACAGCCGACGGAGAAGTGTTAAACAGTGTAGTCGTATCCACTATGGGAAGCGGGCACGGTGCTTTGGCAGGATTTTTACAGGAACACGGGGCAGACACCCTGATCTGCGGCGGAATCGGCGCAGGGGCGCAGGAAGCTTTAAAGGAAGCAGGAATCACTCTGTACGGAGGAGTTTCCGGAAGCGCGGATCAGGCTGTTGAAGATCTGCTTAATAATGAACTCTCTTATGACGAAAATGTCATGTGCAGCCATCACGGTGAAGACCATCATCATGAAGGGAACTGCGGGGAACACGGCTGCGGCCGTCACTAATTGTCGAGAGACAGGCGCATTGTCTTCTTGACGCAGAACATGAAAATGTGTTATAGTTGATAACGTTGTTGCTCTGGATTGTCAGCATGCCTGACAACCCGGAGCATTATTTTTGATTGAATGAGAAAGATACAGAGGAATTTATGGACGCAGTAAGATTTGATGAGTTGAATATTAATGATAAAATATTAAAAGCAGTGAAAGAGATGGGCTTTGAGGCTGCATCTCCAATCCAGGGGGCGGCAATCCCGGTGGTGCTTGAGGGAAGAGACATTGTTGGTCAGGCACAGACAGGAACCGGAAAGACCGCTGCATTTGGAATACCGCTTTTGGAAAAGATGGATACAAAGGTGAAAAGGCCTCAGGCGATGATTTTATGTCCCACAAGAGAACTGGCGATCCAGGTGGCAGATGAGATCCGTAAATTAGCCAAATTTATGCATGGAGCCAAAGTACTTCCGATCTATGGGGGACAGAACATTACGAATCAGATTCGGTCCCTGAAAACAGGAGCCAATATTATAGTAGGAACACCGGGCCGTATCATGGATCATATGCGCCGTCATACTCTAAAATTAGAGGATTTGAAAATGGTTGTCCTGGATGAGGCCGACGAGATGCTGAACATGGGATTCAGAGAAGATATCGAGAGTATTTTAAAAGAAGTACCGGAAGAAAGGCAGACTTTATTGTTCTCTGCCACGATGCCGAAGGCGATTCTGGACATTACGAAAAAATATCAGAAGGATTCCAAGCTGATCAAGGTAGTGCGCAAGGAACTGACAGTACCGAATATCGAGCAGTATTACTATGAGGTGAGGCCGAAACAGAAGGTCGAAGTGCTCTGCCGTCTGCTGGATATGCATTCTCCGAAGCTTTCCATCGTATTCTGCAATACAAAACGTATGGTAGACGAAGTGACAGGAGAACTGAAAGGCCGGGGGTACTTTGCAGAGGGGATCCACGGAGACCTGAAGCAGAGCCAGAGAGACCGTGTCATGAAAAGCTTCCGAGGCGGACGTGTGGATATCCTTGTGGCAACCGATGTGGCTGCGAGAGGAATCGATGTAGATGATGTAGATGCAGTCTTCAATTACGATCTTCCTCAGGATGATGAGTTTTATGTGCACCGGATCGGGCGTACCGGACGCGCAGGCAGGACTGGGAATGCATTTACTTTCGTGGCAGGAAAAGAAATTTATAAGCTGAGAGACGTACAGCGCTACTGTAAAACAAAGATCAAGGCAAGACCGATTCCGAGTTTAAATGATGTTCAGGCTACCAGAGCAGAAAAGAGTCTGGAGGAGATCACAGGACTGATTGAAGAAAACAATCTGGATAAATATGTAGATATGCTGGATGAATTCATCAATGAGACTGACTTCACAGCATTAGAGATCGCAGCGGCATTTCTGAAAAAGCAGATTTCAGAGAATGAGGAGCAGGAAGCCAATCAAGGTGAAGACTTTGGCGATACCGGAGCTGAAGCGGGAATGGTAAGACTCTTTATTAACATAGGAAAGAAAAAAGGAGTGCGCCCTGGAGATATCCTCGGAGCGATAGCGGGAGAATCCAGCATCTCCGGCGACCTGGTAGGTGCCATTGATGTGCATGATCAATATACGTTTGTAGAAGTGCCGAAAGAGGTTGCAAAAGACGTTATGTACGGAATGAGACACGCAAAGATCAAGGGGAAGAGTGTCAGCATGGAGCCGGCAAACAGGAAATAAAAGTTTATCACTATCTGCAGGTTCCGACTATCTATTATAAACAAATAAAGATTGGAGGCTGCTTGCAGCCAATAAAGAATGAAAGAGGCTGAAAAGTCTCTTTTTTTCTAACTTTTTTTGTTCTATGTCGTTCTTATAACGAAAAAGTTTACATAAAAAGCCGATTTAAAGATTGAAGAAAGGACGGAGAATGTAATGAAAAAAACATGGTTAAAGCGTTTAATAGCAGTTTCATTGGCATTTATAGCTGCCGGCACTGGGACCGAAACTATGCTGTACGCACAAGGAAATTCTGTAAATTCGGGGGGGGGGCATTTCAGGTTCAGGAAATAATTCCTGAGAAAAAAACTGAAAAGACGGACCGACCAGAAGCAGCAGAAATAAAAGGGGCAGTTCAGACAAAGAGTTCAGAGAAGACAACAGAAAAGATTAGAGAGAGGGATAATTTAACAAAAAGGATAACTCGATCAAAAAAATTGGCAAAAAACGGACAGACATTCTTAGATGTGAGTAAGGGAGATATTAGAATCACGAAGGATGGGGCCATAGGGGGAGGCCTTTTAGAAAATGAAACGAAGCTGAATCCTAAAGGATATTGGATTACTGGCACTACCTCGTTAAATAACATTGAAGTATCTGAAGGTGTTACAACAAACATTACTTTGGACAATGTGAATATTACTATAGGAAAGGTAGATACTACTACATCAAAATGGGATTGTATTAATGTCTCTCATGCAAATGTAACCATTACACTAATCGGTTCCAGTAATTTGATATGCAATACTGGCAGGTCAGAAGATATGGTTGGGGACAATACAGGAAATGCAATTACCAAAGATGGGATGGATGGGTCACTTACAATTCAGTGTGAGAAAGCCGACGATGAAGGGCACAAGTGCGATAATTCCTGTGGATCTTTAGTTGCTAAGGGAAACCCTTCTTTGTGGCATGTGGGGGCTATTGGAAGTTTCCAGAGAAATGTATTGGATGAGAAAAATTGTGGTTTCTCAAATTTGACTATTAAAGGTGGAAATATCGAGGCATCTGCAGGATTGCATACTGCCGGGATTGGAGTTGCCTGCGTATCTTGGAGAATGGGAAAAGGATATGCAAAAAATATTGTGATCAGCGGCGGGAATGTAAAGGCAGTTGGTACGCAGTATGGAGCCGGAATTGGAACGGGATACGGAAGTAAAGTGGACGGTATCTACATTTCAGGAGGACATGTGGATGCGCAGGGAGGTAAATATGCACCTGGAATTGGAGCGGCAAGAGGCTCTCTCACGGATCTAAATAAGTTTGAAAATATGCTGATAAGCGGAGGTGATACGGTAGTCATTGCGGTTGGAGACGAGGACACCAATATGCCTGGAATTGGCTCCGGCGCGGGAAAGGATAAAGTATCTAACGTGGCTGTTGTACCTGACTTTGGTTACCAGGGATATATCCAAGATGGTATTTCTCTAATGGACTACATATTTGTAGATGGTATCCCTTTCAAGGACAAGACAGCTATCAACGTGGATAAATTTTGTACAAAAGTGTATTTTGGGCCATTACGGGATACCAATGAAATTGAAAAAGATACAAAGGAACAGATTGGTGCTAATCATGTAATTACCAAGTCTGGCGGGAAAGCATTTACTGAAGATCAGCTGAAAACTATTACTATGGTGACCGGAAAAAAAGAAAATGGAAGTGACTTTTTAGAAGAGGAGATGTCTTTCGAAGATAAAAACCAGATTATTTTACTAAACGAAGCAAAGACGGAGGGAAAGATCGGCGAATTCCCCCTGACGTTTAGCACACCAAACGGGACCAAAACTACGGTAATGGTCTATTTGAAAGCAAATGGGACCGATGTGGCAGAAATGGATTCAAAACAATTACAGCCTACTATTGGAGCCAATGATTTTGAGAGGGACAGCGGAGGGAAAGCGTTTTCAGAAGATGATGTTAGAAGTTTTTCATCAGTCCAGGGCAAAGATGCGGATGGAGTGACCCATCAGATTGGGGACTTCAAAGTAAATGAAAAAGAACTTGAATCTATTAATAAGGTAAAGATTTCGGGTAAAGGGGGAAGTTTTAAGCTTACTTTTACATCACCGGATGAAGAAAAGGCAGTAATTACCGTAACGTTATATGGTGAATATGACAGAATAAATGAAAACCCAGATAACAAAGAAGTAATCAAAGCTAATCATATAATCAGCAGGGCTGGCGGTATAAAATTTACAGAAAAGCAGCTTAAAGAAATCAGCGGAGTGAGAGCTTTATCATCAGATGATTATGCGATAGATACAGAACTAATTTTTCTGCCGGATAGAAAAGAAATTGAGAATATCAATGATGCGAAGACATCTGGAAAAATAGGAGAATATCCGTTGACATTTTCTACCCCCCCAACGGAACCAGAGTCACAGTAATCGTATATTTAAACGAGGAGGGCTTTGACAGTGGTGACTGGAAAAAAGGAGATCCAAGCTTGGGAGCGGATAACCTGCTTTATCCAACTGGTGGTACAGGATTTACGAAAGATGAGATTATAGTACTTTGCAAGGCAAAAGCAAAAAATAAATATGGAGATAATATTGTACCGGAAATCAATGACGAGCAGCTTCAACAAATTAATGTGCATAAACAGAATGGGTATACCGGGTCATTTAAATTATTTTTTTCAATAGAAGATGATATAAAAGCCGAAATAATCGTTACACTGACAGGCAAGCACGAAGTGTCTTATGATACAAAAGGAGGGATAGATACACCTAAATCTCAAAAAGTGGATGGCGGAAATACAGCAGCAGAACCAAGGGAACCGAAAAAGCCAGGTTATGTATTTATAGGCTGGTATTACACAAATGAACAAGGACTGGAACAGAAATGGGACTTTGATACACCTGTACATTCAGATATAACCCTGATAGCAAAATGGGAAAAGGAGAAGGAAAAAAATAAAAAATCTGAATCCGAATCAAATCAGCAGAAAAATGGAAAATACAAAAAAGCAGATAACAAAGGCCATTCGGATAATAAGTATCAGAAATGGAAGTATAAAGAAGTCAGCAGACAAAGCAGTAGGTTTGTACCCAAAACTGGAGATTCTGTGACTGTGACAAATGTTATAGCGCTCTTTGTGTGTTGCTTCATTTAAAATTTTTTTGTGTTTGAATCCTCTTGACAATATATATACGGTATTCTATACTAAAAACAGTAACAATTATTATTATGAGAGGAGGACGCCTATGCAGCCTGCGACGAAAAGGAGCAAGCAGAGGGATGCGATCATTAACTTTTTGATGACGAGAAAAGATCATCCGACTGCGGATACCATTTATGTAAACATAAAAGAAGAATTTCCAAACATCAGTTTAGGTACGGTTTACCGCAATCTGGCACTGCTGTCAAGCCGCGGTGATATCCTAAAACTGAGTTATGACGGCGGGGCAGACAGATACGATGCCAATGTTGGTCCGCACTATCATTTTATATGCAAAGAGTGCGGGGAAGTCATCGATCTTAAGATGGATCCGATCGACCATGTGAATGCGATCGCAAGCGCCCAATTTAAAGGTCGTGTAGACGAGAATGTCACTTACTTTCGTGGAGTATGTGAAAAATGTTTAAAAAAAGATATTGACAATACAAAATAGCGGTGTTATGATTAGATCAACAGGAAAACAGTAATAGTTACTGATATCTTTACTGGGTTTCTTGAACACAGCAAAAACAGTAAAATAAATTCAAAGGAGATGTATAAGTATGAAGAAATGGGTTTGTACAGTATGCGGTTATGTTCACGAAGGAGATACTCCACCAGAAAAATGTCCAACATGCGGAGTACCGGCAGAAAAGTTTAAAGAGCAGACAGGTGAAAGAGAATGGGCTGCTGAGCATGTAGTCGGAGTGGCACAGGGAGCCAGCGAAGACATCATGGCTGACTTAAGAGCAAACTTTGAAGGAGAATGTTCTGAAGTAGGTATGTACCTTGCAATGAGCCGTGTGGCACATAGAGAAGGATATCCGGAAATCGGATTATACTGGGAAAAAGCTGCACTGGAAGAAGCAGAGCATGCAGCTAAATTTGCTGAACTGCTTGGAGAAGTGTTAACAGACAGCACAAAGAAAAACCTTGAGATGAGAGTTGATGCAGAGAATGGAGCAACAGCAGGTAAGTTTGACCTTGCAAAGAGAGCGAAAGCTGCAAACTTAGACGCAATCCATGACACTGTACATGAGATGGCAAGGGATGAAGCCCGCCACGGAAAAGCTTTTGAAGGATTATTAAAAAGATATTTTGGATAGAAAACATATAGAAAAGAGACTGCGCCCGCAGTCTCTTTTTGCATTTGTTAAAACGAAATCTAAGGATTCAGGATATTCTTTACAATATCCGCATCGCTTAAATAGACTATTTTGGAATCTTTCAGCTTCACATAGTAATTTTCTCCACCCTTATCTTTGGAGCCGATATACAAGGTGAGAGATTTTGATTTCTTTGTTTCTGTATCCTTATAGGTAATATCTACTGTGACACGGGATTCACTGTCCAGGCCGTATTTTGCGAGGTCTTTATCTTTGACGGAGTAGTTCTGACAGTCGCCGAAAGTGAACACTCCAAGTCCTCCGGCAATGCTGTCCATATCATTTTTGGATTTGGATGTGTAGGTTTTTACCTTGCTGCCGCTGGTTACAACAACTTTTTTCAGATTCCCGCTGCTCAGTGTGGGAAAAGTATCCGTCTGCATCATATCATTCAGAGAGTAAGATAAACCAGAGAGAAGGTCTGCGGATACAGTATAAACAGTCGATTTATCATCCAGCGTCAGATAATAGTTGTCTCCTGAGGCACTGCCGATATAATAAGTCGTCTGTGTTCCCTTTTTATCCTTTACCCTGATCGTATAGGCGGGGTGTTCCAGTCCGTAGTCTTCAAGGCTGTCTCCGTTTTTTAGTTTCCGGACGGCCTCGATCTTCTGAAACTGAGATGCCATGGAGGTGAGATAACTCTGTTCCACAGGAAATTCGCTGTCTTTTTCATAAAACCATGTACCGTTCCTTTTCACAAAAGACAGATCCTGCCCGTTGTTATAGGAAATAGAGGTGAGATCCGACATATCTTTAATGATCAGTTTGTCAGAAGAACTTTTTTGTGCAGACTGTTTTTTCTGATACATGCGGAGTCCGGCGTACAGGGCTAGAAGCCCTGCAAAGACCAGAATCAGAATGATCAATGTTTTTTTCTGTCTCATAGAAACCTCCTTACCTTCTTCTCCGGCGGAACCAGACGACAAAGCCTCCGGCAATGACCATGAAAGGAATGACAAAAATGATCAGGATACTGAAGATACCCGGGTGTGCGATGCTGTTATAAGTCACCTGGAGGCTCTTCGGCGAGACGGAAATATTATCTGCACTGTCCAGATTCGCTGTGACAGAATTCATGAACAGCGTAAGGTTTTCTAAAGTTGAAAAAGACTCTGTTACCTGTGCGTCAATGAGCATATTGCTTCCGTAGACGGTCAGACGGCTGTCTTTCTTTTTCTTCTTTCCGCCGCTGTCTTTTACAGTGACCGATTCTGTGGCTGCGGCACCCAGTATATAGGTTCCCTGTGTCTGTTTCTTCTCTGTGACGGCACAGCCGTTTTCAGAAGTGGCCATGAAAGATTCCACATTGATGGTATCCCGGACAGGATCTGTCTGCGTCATGCCTTTCGAGTTAATCATCAGCACAGAATTTGAGGAGATACCGGAGGCCATATCGCCGCTCACAGATAAGTTCGGTATGAGATAATAATAATTTCCCTGATAGCAGCGCTCTGCGTCGGCAATATATCCATTGGCAACTTTCAGGCCATAGTTTTCCAAAATACCATAGAGCCGTGTCATGCTCTTGTCTGTATAGGCCAGAAGGGACATGACGTTTCCCCCTTTTTTCAAATAAGTGGTCAGAACTTTGGCTTCATCTTTTGTGAGATCGCTGGTCGGGCCGTTGAGTATAAGAAGGTCACAGTCCTCCGGTATAGATGAGGCAGTCAGGAGATTCAGCTCTGACACAGAGATCCTGGATTTTTCCATCAGATCTGTGACAGAAGATGACAGGGCGGTTTCACCGTGTCCGGCCGTGTAATAAGCCTTATATTCTTTTGTATTTGTCACATAATCTACTGCACTGGTCAGCTGTCCGTCTCCGTCAAACTTTGTGGCGGAAGAAGATGTATTATAATAGGAAGATTCCGTTACTAAAATATCGTCGAAGGAGATCGAAGTCTGCCGGTCTGTTGCTTTACAGGATACGACGATACTGTTTTTTTCCGTGTCATACTTTGTCAGTGCGGAAGGATGCAGTACGGGGTCGATCCATTCTACCCTGAGGCGGCTGGAGAGAGAGGCATACTTGGTGATAAAGGTCCTGATACGGTCATCGGTGTTCCCTTTTTCGGCGATTACATAAAGGCTGACGTCCTTATCTAAATTTTTAAGCAGCTTTTGGCTTGTTGATGAGATCTCATATATATTGGTGTCGCTGATATCAATCTGCCGGATCTTCTGAGGCAGCTGTGCCACAAGAAGATTAAACAGGATTACGATTCCTATGACAACGGCAGTAACAGCTATGCTGTATGAGCCTCTCCTGGAATTCTTTGTCTGAAATAATTGTTTTATTTTATCCACTTACAGTCCTCCTAACTCCATCGTCTTTTCTGAACTGCCTGCACGGTCAAAAATATAAAAAGAATGATGACGGAGAGATAGTATAAAAGCCCTCCGATATCAAAAATATAGTTCTGAGCGAAATTATAGAAAACACCGGTCAGGACGAAATGTTCCAGAATGTCATGAATGAAATTTTCAAATACAGACGATTTAATGAAATAAACCGCAATACTTAAGACCAAGCCGGCAATCTCGGCAATTCCTGCTATGATTTGGTTTTTTGTAATATGATAGATCAGTCCTGCGGCCATTGACAGGAACAGGATGGTGATGATGACGCCGCTGAGTGCGCTGGTCGGCACATAGTTTAAGAGATTGTCAAGCATATACAAAAAGAATAAAACCCCGAAGGTGCTGATCGCCGCAATGACCGGGCTCTCTGTCAGGGAAGACAGAAACATTCCAATGCCGATAAAGACACAGCCCAGCAGATAAAAAGCCAGGATCGAAGAATAATCCACCAGAAGATGAGCATTTCCCTGAAATTTGATGATCAGAGGAAACAGGCAGTAGATCAGGCAGGGTATGGCGAACACCGTGATCATCGCAAAGTATTTGCCTAAAATGATCTTTGTCAGAGGCACAGGCGAGGTCAGAAGCAGCTGATCTGTCTTATTTTTTTTTTCTTCCGCAAAGCATTTCATGGACAGAACCGGGACTGTGATCAGAACGGCAAAGATGACGCCGGACAGCGAATAAGAAAAATAGGGATAGCCGCTGGTCAGGTTATATACCATAAAATATACACCTCCTATGACAGTGAGAACTGCCGCAAAGGCACAGCCAATCATGGAGGTAAAATAGGAGCGGAGTTCCCGCTTATAAATTGCTTTCATCTTTTTCGTCTCCTTCCTGTTCCTGGCTGTCTGTGTCGGTCAATTCCAGGAAAATGTCTTCTAGATTCGTCCTGGAAATATAAATCCGTGTGACCGGGATTTTTTCTCTTGCAAAAGCAAGGGAAATCTCCCGGCAGATTTTTTTACTGTCGCCGGTGAATTCCACTGAGATATCGCAGGAATCTCCCGTGTCTCCTTTCCAGCAGATTGTGTGTATGCCGGAGAGAGAATCCAGAACAGACTGTATTCGGGCCGGGTCCGACATGATGGTAAGCTCCACACTATCCTTTCCACGGGACATTTCTTCCAGTTGTTTTGGTGTACCCTCGGCTGTCAGGCGCCCTTTTGAAATAATGAGGACATAATCGCAGATTTCCTGAACCTCCGCCAGGATATGAGAGCTGAGAATGATCGTATGATCTTTGGAGAGTGTGCGGATGAGCTGCCGGATTTCGATGATCTGCTTTGGGTCCAGGCCAACCGTCGGTTCATCTAGAATAATGATTTCGGGGAAACCAAGCACTGCGGCCGCAAGACCGGTTCTCTGGCGGTATCCTTTGGAAAGATTGCGGATCAGGCGGCTGGAAACATCGGTAAGCCTGACGAGACTGAGGACTTCGTCTACCTGTGCCGCCCTTTCTTTTCCGGGGATCTCTTTTAATTCAGATACGAAACTTAAATATTCCCGGACGGTCATATCAGGATAGAGGGGCGGAATTTCCGGAAGATATCCCACGGATCTTTTCGCTTTCTCCGGTTCTTTTAAAATATCGAATCCGTTGATCAGGACTTCTCCGCTGTCTGCGCCGATATATCCGGTCATGATATTCATCGTAGTGGACTTTCCGGCGCCGTTAGGTCCGAGGAAACCGTAGACCCGGCCTTTCTCGATTGTAAATGACAGGTCATCCAACGCCGGATGGCCGTCATAGCTCTTGGTAAGATGTTTTACTTCAATCAATTTACTGCCTCCTTTTGTGTTGTCTCCTAACATAATAAAAAAGAAAACGAAACAAAATGTGATGAAAGTTTGATTCTTTTGTGTTCTCCTTCTGATCCTCAGTTACAAGTCTTTTTTTTTATTTCCATTTCTGTTATAATCTTAGAAAATAATTTCCATGTGACCTGCATTGTGTGAAAAGGGGCGGTGACTATGAAGGTAAAAGGCGTCAGACTTTATGGGGTAAAGGACATCAGGATGGAAGAATTTGAACTTCCCGGGATCAAAGAGGACGAGATCCTGCTCAAGATCCTCTGCAATGGAATTGCCATGTCTACTTTAAAAGAAATCACGCTTGCACAGAGGCATCTGAGGGTTCCGAAGAACATACGAAGATATCCGATCTTGATCGGACATGAATTCGCCGGTGTCATTGAACAGGTGGGTGAGAAGTGGAAGGATCAGTATTGTCCCGGAGACAAGTATGTAGTTGTTCCTGAGATACCCGGACAGATTGAGTCTCCCGGTTATTCCTATGAGTATTTCGGAGGAGCTGCCACCTACTGTATTGTCCCGGGAGAAGTGATTGAAAAGGGATGTCTGCTTACTTTTGAGGGGGAGAGCTTTTATGAGGCAACAGTGGCACAGGCACTGTACAGTATTGTGGGAAGCTTTCACTCCAATTACCACAGCAAACCCGGTTCCCACGACCACATTTCCGGCATCAAAGAAGGCGGCAATACAGTGATTCTTGGAGGATGCGGGCCCATGGGGCTGATGGCTATCCGCTATGTTCTGACTATGGAGAAGAAACCGAAAAGGCTTGTGGTGACGGATATTAACGAAGATCGGATTGTCAAAGCCAGAAGGCTGATTCCGGTGCAGGAAGCACAGCGAAATGGAGTGGAGCTTTACTATATAAATCCGTCCATGATGGTAGATCCTGCTTCCGCTCTGCTGGCACTGACCAATGAAAAGGGATATGACGATGTTTTCGTCTATGCCCCGCCGAAAAACGTGGCGGAGACAGGGAACAGGATCATGGCCATGGACGGCTGCATGAATATTTACGCGGCAACGGCGGACAAGAAGTACAGGGCGGGCATGAACATCTACGGCAGCCATTATCTTAAGACCAAGCTTATCGGCTCATCCGGGGGCCTTAGAAGCGATATGGAAGAAGCTCTTGAGCTGCTCCGTGACAAGAAGGTCGATGCTGCTATGAACATTACCCATATCGGAGGCCTTGATGCGGTTGTAGATACTACCTTGTATTTAAAGAAGATGCCGGGAGAGAAAAAGATCGTGTACACGCACATCTCTATGCCGCTGACGGCGATTGAGGATTTTCGGAAACTGGGAAAAGAAGACCCTCTGTTTGAACAGCTGGCGGATGCATGTGATGAGGCCGGGGGATTCTGGAACAAGAAAGCAGAGGAAATCCTGCTTGACTGGCATTCGGCGGAAGAATAGGGAAACAGATTTTTTTACCGTTATTTCCTAATAACTTCCTTGCATATTTGTATGTGAGTTAGTATAATATAGGAGTGAATTTACTTGACAAGTTCGGGTATAAGTAGGTATACTTTGATAATCAAACTATTATGAGGTATGAAGGAGATTAAATTATGTTAGAGAAAATGAAGGAAATCATTGCAGAACAGTTAAGCGTTGATGAAAGTGAAATTGCGTTAGAGACATCTTTCAAAGATGACTTAGGAGCTGACTCCCTGGACTTATTTGAATTAGTTATGGCATTAGAAGAAGAGTACGATGTAGAGATTCCGTCTGACGATCTGACAGAGCTTAATACTGTCGAAGATGTAATCAACTACTTAAAGAATAAAGGCGTAGAAGATTAAGATTGACAAAATATTGGCTTATAACTGATGATTTGAGGTTATAAGTCAATTTTTTAGAAACAGATATTTTGAAACTCAAAGTAATTGACGAGGTGATAACGATGGGTAAAATTGTTTTTATGTTTCCGGGACAGGGAGCACAGTATGTCGGTATGGGACAAGAGTTCTATGACTCTTTTGAACACAGCAGAGAAATATTTGAAAAAGCAAATGAAGTGTTGGATATTGATGTGAAGGCATTGTGCTTCGAGGAAAATGAAGACATTAACATTACGGAGTATACACAGGCGGCCATGGTGACAGCCAGTGTGGCCATTTTAAGAGAGATCGAAGCCATGGGTATAAAAGCAGATATGACAGCCGGTTTAAGTCTCGGTGAATACTGTGCCCTTGTTGCAGGCAATGTCATGAGCTTTGAGGATGCAGTCAAAGTTGTCCGCCAGAGGGGAATCCTTATGCAGGACACAGTGCCTGCCGGTGAGGGAGCTATGGCGGCTGTTCTTGGCATGAAGAAAGAAGAGATCGAGGCAGTGCTTCCCGGAGTGGACGGAGTTGTCTCCATCGCCAATTACAACTGCCCCGGACAGATTGTAATATCCGGGGAGGTGAAAGCCGTAGAGGCAGCGGCAGACGTGCTTCGCGAGGCGGGAGCCAAAAGAGTTCTTCCGTTGAAAGTCAGCGGACCATTTCACTCTCCTATGTTAAAACCTGCCGGGGAAAAACTGCTTGAGGTCTTAAAAGACGTGGATGTTCAGGATCCGGAGATTCCGTATGTTTCAAATACGACTGCAGAATTTGTTGCTTCCAAAGATCAGGTAAAAGACCTGCTGGGAAAACAGGTTTATTCTTCTGTCCGTTGGGAACAATCTATACATAAAATGATAGAAGCGGGAGCGGATACTTTTATCGAGATCGGTCCTGGAAGAACTCTGTCCGGCTTTATGAGAAAGATCGACCGGAAGATGAAAGTGATCAATATAGAGAAAAAAGAAGATTTGAAAAAGCTTGAGGAGGTCTTATCATGTTAGAAGGAAAAGTAGCTGTTGTCACAGGTGCAAGCCGTGGGATCGGCCGTGAAGTGGCACTTACCCTTGCAGGCTATGGGGCGAAAGTCATCGTCAATTACTGCGGGTCCAGAGAAAAAGCCGAAGAAGTGGTCGCTTCGATCAAAGAAAACGGCGGAGAAGCCAAAGTATATCAGGGAGATGTCTCCGATTTTGATACGGCCAAAGAAATGATGGCTTCCGTAAAAAAGGAATTCGGTTCCATCGACATCTTGGTAAACAACGCAGGAATCACAAAAGATAACCTGGCTATGAAGATGAGCGAAGAAGAGTTCGATCAGGTGATCAATGTCAATCTGAAGGGAACCTTTAACTGCATGAAACATGTGGCAAGGATTATGCTGAGACAGAAGTCCGGTCATATTATCAACATGTCTTCCGTTTCCGGTGTGATTGGAAATGCCGGGCAGATGAATTACTGTGCCTCCAAGGCAGGAGTCATCGGTATGACCAAATCTCTGGCGAGAGAACTTGGGTCCAGAGGGATCACGGTCAATGCGGTGGCACCGGGGTACATAGATACGGAGATGACGGAAGTGCTTCCGGAGGACGTGAAGAAGGGTATTATCGATACGATCCCGTTAAAAAAAGTAGGGACGACAAAGGATATCGCAGAGACAGTAGCATTTTTAGCATCTGACAAGGCGTCCTATATTACTGGGCAGACGATCAGTGTGGATGGCGGAATGGGAATGTAAAGGAGAGCAGTATGAAGAATTTAAAGAGAGTCGTAATTACCGGAATGGGTGCGATTACTCCGATCGGAAACAGTGTGGAAGAGTTCTGGGACGGAATCAAACAGCAAAAGACTGGATTTGCTCCAATCAGTCATTTTGATGCCAGTGAATACAAAACTCATCTGGCAGCAGAAGTAAAGGATTTTAAAGCGAAAGATTATATAGACCCGCGTTCTGCAAGGAGAATGGAACTGTTCTCCCAGTACGCCGTGGCTGCGGCCAAAGAGGCTATCGAGGATTCCGGACTGGATCTGGAAAAAGAAGATACAGCGAGGATTGGTGTATCTGTCGGGTCGGGAACAGGAAGTCTGCAGATTGTAGAAAAAAACACCGAAGTCATCCGTACAAAGGGTCCTAACAGAGTCAAGCCTCTGGTGGTTCCGATGATGATCTCCAACATGGCTGCGGGAAATGTTTCCCTTGCGTTTGGGTTAAGGGGCAAGAGCATCAATGTAGTTACTGCATGTGCTACAGGCACGCAGTCTATTGGAGAAGCATTCCGCTCGATCCAGTGCGGCGAGGCAGATGTGATGGTGGCAGGAGGAACGGAAGCCTGCATCACGCCGGTAGCTGTGGCGGGATTTGCCTCTCTGACAGCACTGAGCAGTTCTGAAGATCCAAAACGTGCATCCATTCCGTTTGATAAGGAAAGAGACGGATTTGTTATTGGAGAGGGAGCAGGCGTAGTAGTGCTCGAGACATTGGAGCACGCCAAAGCCAGAGGTGCCAGGATCCTTGCGGAAGTCGTGGGATATGGTGCTACCAGCGATGCTTTCCATATCACATCTCCGGCAGAAGACGGAGAGGGTGCAGCGCGTGCGATGCAGTTTGCCATTGACGAGGCGGAGATTCGTCCCGATGATGTGGACTATATTAACGCCCACGGAACGAGTACACCGGCCAACGACAAGTTTGAGACGAAAGCGATCAAAACAACCTTCGGAGAGCACGCCAAAGACTTGAAGATCAGTTCTACAAAATCTATGATCGGTCACGGACTTGGGGCTGCCGGAGCCATTGAGTTTATCACCTGTGTAAAAACTGTTCTGGAAGACTACATTCATCCGACCGTAGGACTTAAGGTGCCGGATGAGGAATGTGACCTGGATTACACATTAGAGCCGGTCACAGACCGCACGGTCAATTATGCTCTGAGCAATTCACTTGGGTTCGGAGGGCATAATGCAACACTTCTGATCAAAAAGTTTGCGGAATAGGGAGGATAGACTATGAAATTAGAGGAAATGAAAGAACTGATCCAGGCATTATCAGAGTCAGATGTCGATAAGTTTGAATATAAAGATGATGATTTCTCAGTAAAGCTGTCAAAGAAGAAGGAAAGAGTCCTGGCAGCACCGGAATTGGCAGCGCCGCCTGTACCCGCGGCGGCTCCTGCGCCGCAGAACACGCCGGAAGTTCTGCCGGAAGTAAAAGAGGCGGAAGGCAATGCCGTGACAGCTCCTTTGGTCGGGACTTTTTATGCAGCTCCGTCGGAAGGAGCAGAACCGTTCGTGCAGGTAGGTGATACGGTGACAAAGGGACAGATCATTGGAATTGTTGAAGCTATGAAGCTGATGAACGAAGTGGAGAGTGAGTTTGAAGGAACCGTAGTGAGCATCCCGGTTCATAACGGGGATATCGTGGAATACGGGGAACCTCTGGTCATTATCCGGTAGGAAAGGGGAAACATATGCTGAATATTAAAGAAATTATGAATATTATCCCACACAGGAGCCCGTTTCTTCTGGTTGACCGGATTGAGGAAATGGAAGTCGGAAAAAGGGCAGTGGGCAAAAAATGCGTGACATACAATGAACCGTTCTTTGCGGGACATTTTCCGCAGGAGCCGGTGATGCCGGGTGTGCTGATCATCGAGGCACTGGCTCAGGTGGGAGCCGTGTGCTGCCTTTCTGCGGAAGAGAATAAAGGAAAGATTGGATTTTTAGGCGGAGTCAATAAGGCAAAATTCCGCGGAAAAGTCGTACCAGGAGACGTGCTGAATCTGGAAGTAGAGATGATCAAGGTGAAAGGACCGGTAGGCGTCGGCAAGGGAACCGCAACGGTGGACGGAAAGGTCGTCGCGTCCGGCGAAATCACATTCATGATCGGCTAGGAGGAAGCGTCGTATGTTTAAGAAAATTTTAATTGCAAACAGAGGAGAGATCGCGGTGCGCATTATCCGGGCCTGCCGTGAGATGGACATCCTTTCTGTAGCGGTTTGCTCCGAGGCGGATAAAGAGGCTCTGCACGCACAGCTGGCGGACGAGACCGTCTGTATCGGTCCTGCGCCTGCAAAGGACAGCTATCTGGATATGGAAAGGATCATTGGAGCTGCCATGGCGGTAGGAGCGGATGCCATTCATCCGGGATTCGGATTTTTATCGGAGAACAGCAAGTTTGTCCGCATGTGTGAAAAGTGCAACATATCCTTTATCGGGCCTTCCGCAGAAATCATTGACAAGATGGGGGATAAATCTTCTGCCAGAAAGACGATGATGGAAGCGGGTGTTCCGGTTGTGCCGGGGACCAAAGATGCGGTTTATGAAGCTTTGGAGGGCAGGAAGACTGCCGATGAGATGGGATATCCTGTCATGATCAAGGCATCCGCAGGCGGCGGAGGCAAGGGCATGAGGATCTGCGAAGATTCCGCAGAGTTTGAACATATATTTGAAACGGCAAAGCGGGAAGCAGAAAATGCTTTCGGAGACGGCACCATGTATATTGAAAAATATATCCGTGATCCGAGACATATCGAATTTCAGATTCTGGCTGATAAATACGGAAATGTAGTTCATCTGGGTGAGAGGGACTGTTCCATCCAGAGACGTCATCAGAAGCTGATCGAGGAGTCACCGTCACCGGCCATTAACAAAGAACTCAGAGAGAAGATGGGAGCCATTGCAGTCAAAGCGGCAAAAGCGGCCGGATATTACAGCGCAGGCACCATTGAATTCCTGAAGGACCAGGACGGGAATTTCTATTTCATTGAGATGAACACCAGGATTCAGGTAGAACATCCGGTCACGGAATGGGTCACCGGCATAGACTTGATCAGGGAACAGATTCGCATTGCGGCGGGAAGGTATCTGACTTATCAGCAGAAGGATATCCATATCTCCGGACACGCCATCGAGGTAAGGGTAAATGCAGAGGATACGGAACACGATTTCAGGCCGAGTCCGGGAACCGTTACAAACGTACATTTTCCGGGCGGCAAGGGTGTGCGCATTGACTCTGCCCTGTTTACCGGTTATCAGATTCCTCCGTTCTATGATTCGATGGTTGCAAAACTGATCGTATATGACAAAAACCGTGAACTGGCATTGAGGAAGCTCAGAAATGCTCTGGGAGAGCTGGTGCTGGAAGGCATCAGGACGAACATTGATTACCAGTATGACATCATCAATCATCAGGATTTTATTGACGGAAATGTAGATACCGGATTTATTGAAAGGTTCCAGAAGGAACGGGAAGAAGAGACAGAAAGCCAGGGTGAAGCATCATGTTAAAAGAAATGTTTAAGAAAAGAACATTGACACCTCAGGAGAAAAAGCAGGCGGAACGGGTAAAAAAAGCCAAAGATACCCTGCTTGAATACCAGGCGCCGGAAGGGCTGTTCCAAAAATGCAGTGACTGCGGAAAGCCGGTCTATAACGAAGACATTATTGAAAATTATTATATCTGTCCCCACTGTGGAAATTATTTCAGAATACGGCCGAGAACAAGGATCGCCATGGTCCTGGACCGCAATACCTTTGAGGAGTGGGACACCGGACTTGCCACGTCCGATCCGCTGGAGTTTCCGGGCTATTTGAAAAAGCTGGAGCACCAGAAATCTGTGACCAATCTGGAAGAAGCGGTGATCACGGGAAAAGGAAAGATTGGGGGCAGTGAAGCGGCCATTGCAGTCATGAGCGCTGATTTTATGATGGGCAGCATGGGCCAGGTCGTTGGTGAAAAGATCACAAGGGCCATCGAGAGAGCAACTGATCAGAGAATCCCGATCATTATTTTTACATGTTCGGGAGGAGCCAGGATGCAGGAGGGAATCATTTCCCTGATGCAGATGGAAAAGACATCGGCGGCTTTGAGAAGACATGACCAGGCGGGACTTTTGTATATCAGTGTACTGACAGATCCGACGACCGGAGGAGTGACTGCAAGTTTTGCCATGCTGGGAGATGTCATACTGGCGGAACCGGGAGCATTGGTTGGATTTGCAGGGCCGCGAGTCATCGAGCAGACCATCGGACAGAAGCTTCCGGATGGTTTCCAGAGATCTGAATTTCTGCTGGAGCACGGATTTGTGGATAAGATCGTTGAGCGGAAGAACCTGCGGAAAGTGCTTGCCACCATTATAAGGAGTTGTTGTTATGAGTCATAATAATTTAACACCATGGGAGAGAGTCGAGATCTCCAGGTCAGCGGAGCGGCCGACCAGCCTGGACTACATCACAACGATTTTTGACCGTTATATGTCTCTGCACGGAGACCGCTTATTTGGCGATGACGGGGCGATCGTAGGAGGGCTGGCATCCATAGACGGGATTCCGGTCACAGTTGTCGGACAGCAGAAAGGCCGTTCTACAAAAGAAAATATAAAAAGGAACTTCGGAATGCCTTCCCCGGAAGGCTACAGGAAGACTATGCGTCTCATGCGCCAGGCAGAGAAATTTCACCGTCCGGTCATCTGTTTTGTGGATACGCCGGGAGCCTTCTGCGGCATCGAAGCTGAAGAGGGCGGTATCGGTGAGGCGATTGCGAGGAACCTTTATGAGATGTCTTCCCTGAAAGTTCCGATCCTTTCAATTATGATCGGAGAAGGCGGCAGCGGCGGAGCCATCGCCATGGCTGTCGGCAATGAGGTGTGGAGTATGGAAAACTCCACTTACTCAGTCCTTTCCCCGGAAGGGTTTGCAAGTATTTTGTGGAAAGACGGAAGCAGAGCATCCGAGGCTGCAAAAGTAATGAAGATCACAGCGGCAGATTTAAAGGAACTCGGAGTGATCGAGAAGGTTATCAGAGAACCCGAACCTGCAAGCATTGATAATATTATCGAACTTTCAGAGGAGATCAGAGAGATGATTGTTGATTTCCTGAAACGATATAGGAAGAAAACGCCGGAAGAGATTGTAGAAGAGAGATACCAGCGCTTTAGAAAGATGTAAGTGAAAGAAAGACCACGGAGGTAATGGAAGTGAAACCATTAAAGATCGGGGATTTGGTTGCGAAAATCCCTATTATACAGGGGGGAATGGGCGTAGGTGTCAGTTTGAGTTCCCTTGCGGGAGCTGTTGCAAAAGAGGGCGGCATCGGTGTGCTGTCGGCGGCTCAGATCGGATACGACGAGCCGGATTTTGAGAAGGACCCTGAGGGGGCCAACATGCGTGCCATGAAAAAACACATCAGGAAGGCCAGAGAGATTGCGCCCGACGGTATCATCGGCATAAACATTATGGTAGCCACAAGGCTGTATGCCAACTATGTAAAGGAAGCGATTGCAAACGGCATTGACCTGATCATTTCAGGCGCGGGACTTCCGACAGAGCTTCCGGCTCTGGCAAAGGGAAGCAGGACAAAGCTTGTCCCGATCGTATCCCCGAAAAAGTCGGCGCGGGTGATTCTCAAGATGTGGGATAAAAAACATCAGACGGCGCCGGATGCGCTTCTGATCGAGGGGCCGAAGGCCGGAGGTCATCTGGGATTTAAATACGAAGAGCTTGTCAGCGATGAGACTTATGAAAACTATGACGATACGATCCGTGAGATCATAGACATGGTAAAACCATATGAAGAAAAGTATGAAAAAGACATTCCGGTTATCGTGGCGGGAGGAGTTTCTTCCAAAGAAGACATGGAGCACTGTCTTTCTATGGGAGCTTCCGGCGTGCAGATTGCCACTCCGTTTGTCACCACTGAGGAATGTGATGCTGATATCAGGTATAAAGAAGCTTATATTAACTGCAAAAAAGAAGATATCACAATCGTAAAGAGTCCGGTGGGAATGCCGGGGCGGGCCATCAAAAATAAATTTATGGAAATCGTCCAGAGAGAAGGCAGGATCAAGCCGAAGCACTGTTTTAACTGTATGTCTGCCTGCAATCCCGGTGAGACAGTTTACTGCATCACGGAGCGCCTGATCGAGGCTGTCAGAGGAAACATTGATGATGGATTGATCTTCTGCGGGGCTGATGCGTGGAAGTGTCATAAGATCAGCACGGTAAAAGATGTGATTGGAAGCTATATAAAATAAAAGATTAAGCGAACAAAAAATCTCCGCAAAAGGATTCACTGCCTTTTGCAGAGATTTTTTGTTTCAGAGCAGTCTTCACACCAAGACCACATCGGTCATTTCCTGTATATTGCTCAGGACATCTCCGGGAATGTCGTTGTCGATGATCAGATGGTCAATATCATGCCAGCTTGTGTACTGTATGAGGGAAGATGCCTGAGCCTTGGAGCTGTCAGCGATCACTACATTGGTTCTGGCATTGGGTATGATGGCCTGTTTCGTCTGGGCGTCCTGAAAATCGGATACGGCCGGCCCTTTGTGCTGCTCAAAGCCATTGGTGCCGAGGAATGCAATGTCGACCTTAAGAGAATTAATCAGGCTCGTGGCCTGGAATCCTTCGGCTGCCATACTGTTGGGATTCAGCATGCCTCCGGTGAGGATGACCTTGTTGCTGCTGTGTACCAAAGCATATGCGGCTTCCAGGGAAGTGGTCACGATGGTGTAGCCTGACTTTTTGCTGAGCATCCCGGCCAGGCAGAAGATCGTACTTCCGGAGTCCAGGAATATGACATTGCCGTCACCGATAAATTCCATTGCCCGTTCGCAGAGTTTTTCTTTTAATGGAAGCTTTTCCCTCACCCTGGATTCCCATGGAAGCGGCTGCAGTTCATAGACAGAAGTTGCGCCGCCGTGACTTTTTTTTACCGCTCCTATTTCATTTAAATGAAGTAAATCCCGCCGTATCGTTTCCCTGGATACCTGAAACTGCTTGGCCAGCTGGCTGATCTTTACGCTTCCATTGCTGTTTAATAATCTTATAATTTCTTTATGGCGTTCTGCCGCGATTAATTTGCCCATCCTGTGTCTCCTTCGTGAATCAAGCTGTTTTAAGCATAGTTTACTGCATTTTTAAGTGAAAGTCAAATTTATACAGCACAAAATCATGCAAAACTCCAAAAAAAGCAAAATATTATGTTGACATTATTGGATTATGAATCTATAATGAAAGCATAAAGCAACAAAACGCCACAATATAAAAACATATTGCCACATAACAAGAAGAAGGAGAATAGGATGGAAGCAGTCAATTTAAAGATCATCACGGACGAACTTTCAAAGTTTTCAGGAATGGTTAAAGAAGAAGAAATCCAGGGTTTGGCAGATGAAATTAAGAAAGCAAATAAAATCTTTTTGGCAGGAGCAGGGCGTTCCGGGCTGGCAGCCAGAGGATTTACCAACCGTTTGCTGCATATGGGATTTGATGTACACTTTGTGGGAGAGATCTCCTGCCCGCCGATCAAAGAAGGAGATCTGATCATACTCGGATCCGGTTCCGGAACAACACAGAGCCTGATCGTTATGGGAGAAAAAGCAAAGAAGGTAGGGGCAAGGATTGCAACCGTTACTATGTTCCCGACTCATACCATCGGAGAGATGGCAGACGTTATCGTGACAGTTCCCGGCTCTACACCGAAGAAGGCAGAAGGAGAAAAGAACCTGGCAGAGTCCAATCAGCCGATGGGAAATCTGTTCGAGCAGATGAGCTGGCTGACCTATGACAGTATCATCATGAATCTGATGAGCGATCTTGGGCAGACAAGCGAAGAAATGATGGGAAGACATACAAACTTAGAATAAAAATTGTCCAGTTCATTTTGAAACTCAAAGAGGAGGAAAAGAATTGCAGAGATTTGTAAATAATCCGGATTATGTTGTTGAGGATATGCTGAAAGGCTTCTTGAAAGCCCATGATGATCTGATTGTAAAGAATGAAACAAATGACAGGGTAGTTCAGTATAAAAATACGCCGGTAGAAGGTAAAGTAGGTCTGGTAACCGGAGGCGGAAGCGGCCATGAGCCCGCATTCCTTGGTTATGTGGGAGAAAATATGATGGATGCGGTAGCTGTCGGAGAGGTGTTTTCATCTCCGTCTGCCCAGGCATTTTATGATGCATTTATGGCGGCAGACTCAGGAAAAGGTGTCGCATGCCTGTTTGGTAACTACGCCGGGGACAACATGAATGTAAAAATGGCAATCCGCAAAGCAAAAAAACAGGGAGTCACTGTAAAATATGTGACTGCGACAGACGATGTGGCATCTTCCCCGAAAGAGACAAAGGAAAAACGCCATGGAATCGCAGGCGGTGTCTTCATGTGGAAAACTGCGGGAGCGAAGGCTGCCATGGGAGCTGACCTGGATGAAGTGATCGAACTGGCTCAGAAAGCAGTGGACAACACTAGAAGTATCTGTGTGGGACTCAGTCCATGCGCAATACCGGCTGTGGGCCATCCGAACTTTGATATTAAAGAAGGCGATATGGAATTCGGAATCGGACATCACGGAGAACCGGGGATCAACGTTCAGAAACTAAAGCCTGCCAAAAAGATCGCAAAGGATATGGCAAAGGCAGTGATCGATGATCTGGAACCGGAAAACGGTGCTGAAGTGGCAGTGCTCTTATCCGGTCTGGGAGCAACACCGATCATGGAATTATACGTACTCTATGATGAAATTGAAGCGTATCTTAAGGATCAGGGACTTTCTATTTATAAGGTGCTGATCGGAGATTATGTGACATCACTGGATATGAATGGTGCGGCACTTACGGTTATGAAGCTTGATGAAGAGTTAAAAGAGCTTCTGGACTATGATGCCAAAGCGCCGGGTTTAAAATAAGTCATTGACAACATTATTTAGATAGGAAAGGAACCTGATTATGAAATTACAGTTAGCTTTAGACGAAATGCCGTTAGTAGATGCCTTGAGATTTGCAGATAAGGTTGCAGAACACGTTGATATCATTGAAATTGGAACGCCGTTTGTCATGGATGAGGGAATGCGCGGAGTGCGTGAATTCCACCGTTTCTTCCCGGATAAAGAAATTCTTGCAGACTTAAAGATCATGGACGGCGGATACCTGGAAGCAAGCTATGCATATGAAGCCGGTGCAGCTTATGCGACAATCCTTGGAGTATCTGACAATCTGACGATCGAAGGGGCTTTAAAGGCTGCCAGAGATTATGAGAGAAAGCTTGTTGTGGATATGATCTGTGTAGAAGACCTTCCGAACAGAATTGCAAAGATGGAAGAGATCGGAGTCGATATTTTAGCAGTTCACACCGGAGCTGACCAGCAGGCGGCAGGCAGAGAGCCGATCCAGGATCTTCAGGTTATGACTGAGCATGCAAAAAAAGCTCAGATTGCCGTAGCCGGAGGAATCAACAGTAAGACCATCGACAAATATGTGGCATTAAAACCGGAGATCATTATTGTAGGATCAGCAATCGGTCATGCGGATGATCCGGTAGCGGAAGCAAAAGCAATCAAAGACGCAATGCTGTAAAATACATAAGTAGTGAGGTAAAGTACTATGGCTAGTTTTAAAAATGCAGATGCAGGTATTATTGTAGACCAGCTGATCAAGACCATTCAGGAGCAGAGAGATTATCTGAGCGAAATTGATGGGAAGATCGGCGACGGTGATCATGGTATTAACATGAACAAAGGGTTTACGATGTGCGAAGATAAACTCAAGGGAAAGACTTATAACCTGAGTGAAGGTTTATCGATCCTTGGGGAGACTCTTCTCGACGATATCGGCGGGTCCATGGGACCGCTGTACGGTATGCTGTTTGATGAGATGGCAATGGCCTGTGAAGACGCTGAGGAGATTGACGCCGAGGTGTTTGGCGAAATGGTTACCAACGCTGTGGAAGGCCTGCAGGAGATCAGTCCTGCGAAGGTGGGTGATAAATCTCTGATCGATACATTGGTTCCGGCCAAGGAAGCTTTTATCGCAGCAAAAGAAGAAGGCAAAGAGTTTGCGCAGTGCCTGGAGGCAATGAATGAGGCTGCCGAAAAAGGGTGGCAGTCTACAAAAGATCTCGTGGCAAAGATCGGACGGGCAAGCCGTCTGGGAGAACGGTCCAGAGGAGTTCTGGATGCAGGAGCCACAAGCTGTTATTTCATTGTGACGGGTATCGGCAAAGCGGCAATCGGGCTGCTCAAATAAATCTGTCTGAGATACACTATGTGAGAGATTGAGGGATTTCTTATTCAGGAAAGGCTGTCATGCCGGGAAACCGGCGGGCGGCCTTTTTGCAGCAGATTATAATAGATCTGCTGACTGCAATAAGTTATACTATTTATAGACCTAATAACCAAATATCATATATATGTGGGATAAGGAGGAAATCAGATGATACCAACAAGAAAATTGAGCAACGGTGTAGAGATGCCGTACCTGGGGTTTGGGACGTGGAAGCTGAAAGGTGAGGAGTGCTCTCAGATGGTGAAATATGCGCTGGACACAGGTTACACAGCAATTGATACGGCGCAGGTTTACTTAAATGAAGAGGCGGTCGGAGAGGGAATCCGCCGTTCCGGCAGGAAGAGAGAAGAGTTCTTTGTAACTTCAAAGGTGAGAAACCGTTTTCAGGGTTATGATAATACTTTATATGCCGTTGAGGCGTCTCTTAAGAGGTTTGGTTTAGAACAGCTGGATCTGTTTCTGGTTCACTGGCCCGGAGAGGACATGTACGTCCCTACATGGAAAGCTCTGGTCCGCATGTATGAGGAAGGGCTGCTCCGGGCAGTGGGAGCAAGCAATTTTTATCCGGAGCATCTGGAAACCTGTGCCCAGGAAACAGGCGTTATGCCGATGGTAGATCAGATCGAGATGCATCCTTATTTTCAGCCGTACGAGATCGTTGAATACTGCAGAAGCCATGATATCTTTCCGGTTGCGTGGAGTCCGCTTATGGCAGGGGGAGAGAGCAGAAAGGACGCAAAGACTGCAAAAGCCGGAGAGACAGGAGTACAATTAAAAAGCCCGATGGAAGACCCGGTGATTCTAAAGATTGCAGAGAATCATGAAAAGACTCCGGCACAGGTGATCCTGCACTGGCTTGTGCAAAATCAATTCGGTGTGATACCGAAATCCTCAAATGAGGGAAGAATCAGGCAGAACATGGAGATCTTTGATTTCCGGCTGACGGATGAAGAGATGAAACAGATGCAGAAGCTTACCGAAAAGCAGATCCGGGTGGGAGACGATCCGAGAACCTACCGGTTCCCTCTGCTGGATGAGATGATCGCGGCAGGAAAAGAGCCGGAGAGAGACAAATTCGGAAATTACATGTGACATTTTCTTCATGATTTCCGTTCGGCTCTTAGAATGTCTTGCTCCAATCATGAAGAAAATGGACGTAAAATAATGTAGGCAGAAGGACGGCACAGCCCGTCCTTCTTTTTTTTGAGTTGTTAACTGCAGACTGCGAAGTGCAGAAATCAAAATCGTTAAATTGCATTCCTCAAATATATATGCTACATTAGTGGAAAAAGAGAAAACCATAAATAGGAATCAAATACATGGATATAATGAAAACAAGCGGTATAAAGAAAAAAGTAATAGAAGAGATCAGACAATTAGCAGTGGATTACAATATTCAAAAAGTAATCTTATTTGGGTCACGTGCCCGTGGAGATTACCATGAGAGAAGTGATATTGACCTGGCAGTATTGGGTGGAGATACAAATAACTTTGCACTGGCAGTGGATGAGGAGACTTCTACGCTGCTGATGTATGATATCGTAGATTTAAGTCTGCCGGTACAGGAGGAACTAAAAGATAGGATTTATCAGGAAGGGATCGTGATCTATGAAAAAATTTGATAACTTCTGTAAAGCGTTGGACAATCTTGAAGACATTTATAAATATGAAGAACCCTATGACAATGTCGTATTGACTGGACTGGTGGCGCTTTATGAAATTTGTTTTGAACAGTCTTGGAAGGCAGTCAAGAAAGTTTTATCTGAAAATGGAATAGAAGAGGCAGCCACAGGGTCACCCCGCAGTATTATAAAACTTGCTTATAGTGTGAATTTAATAAAAGATCAGGAAGTCTGGCTGGAGGCTCTGGTATCCAGAAACAATGTTGCTCATGCATATAATCAGGCGATTGCCATGGATATTGTAAAGAAGACCAAAGAACGGTATGTCGTCATGTTTCGGGAACTCAGATCGGAAATCAAAGAAAACTGGTTCTGATATTTGACCGTGTTTCTTCTATAATATATGTTTTTATTTTTGTTTCCTGAAAAAAACAAAAAAATCCCTTGCAATGGGAAAGAATATAAGATATAATCAAATCGTTGTGACCTTGATAGCGGTGAAGCGAGAGGTTGCTGTACCGGCAAAAGCCGGCGCAGGTTTTCCGTGGAGCGAATGTCAAGTTGTTAAAACTGGCGACAAGTCACTGTACGAATATTACAATCTATTTTTAATATTTAAAGATAGAGACGCAGTGTGTAAATCTTACGATACACACGGAGGAGTGTACAGTCACCACTTGTCGTGCTACAAGAAATTTATAGTGCGAAAAGGAGGCGGCTTTTTTTATGGCAGCAAGTCAAGTAATGAGAATTACATTAAAAGCGTATGATCATCAATTAATCGATGCATCAGCAAAGAGTATCATCGAAACAGTAAAGAAAACAGGATCTAAGGTGAGCGGACCGGTACCGATGCCGACAAAGAAGGAAGTAGTTACCATCATCCGTGCAGTACACAAGTACAAAGATTCCAGAGAACAGTTCGAGCAGAGAACTCACAAGAGATTGATTGACATCATCACACCAACACAGAAGACAGTCGATGCATTATCTAAGTTAGAAGTACCGGCTGGTGTTTACATCGATATCAAGATGAAAACAAAATAGGAAGTTATCCCGCAGGGTTATGAACAAATAAGGAATCCCCTTAAGCTTTCATAGCGTCTAGGATGATTTTAACGTCAAGCGTTATAATCCGCTGTAGATTAAATAGGAGGAAATATCAATGAAAAAAGCGATTTTAACAACAAAAGTCGGAATGACTCAGATCTTTAACGAAGACGGAGTTTTAACACCGGTTACTGTACTGCAGGCTGGGCCTTGTGTTGTTACTCAGGTAAAGACAGAAGAAAACGATGGCTACGAAGCAGTTCAGGTCGGATTTGCAGATAAGAAAGAAAAGTCTGTAAACAAACCGGAGAAGGGACACTTCGACAAAGCAGGTGTTGCACCTAAAAAATTCGTGAGAGAATTCAAATTTGAAAATGCTTCTGAATACACAGTAGGTCAGGAAATCAAAGCTGACATTTTTGAAGCAGGAGATAAAATCGATGCAACTGCTACATCCAAAGGTAAAGGATATGCAGGTGGTATCAAACGTCACGGTTTAAGTACTGGTCCTAAGACACATGGTTCTAAGTATCACCGTCATGCAGGTTCCAATGGTATGGCTTCTGATCCGAGCAAAGTTTTCAAAGGGAAGAAAATGCCGGGACAGATGGGTTCTGAAAGAGTTACCATCCAGAATCTCGAAGTAGTAAAGGTTGATGCAGAAAATAACATTATTTTGGTAAAAGGTGCTGTACCAGGACCTAAGAAATCTTTAGTAATGTTAAAAGAATCAGTGAAGGCGTAGGCCTAGGGAAGGAGGACAATCAGATGGCAGAAGTATCTGTGTTAAACATGGAAGGAAATGAAGTTGAGAAATTAAATCTTAACGACGGCATCTTCGGTGTTGAAATAAATGAGCATTTAGTGCATTTGGCAGTTGTAAGCCAGTTAGCAAATAACCGTCAGGGTACACAGAGCGCGAAGACACGTTCAGAAGTACGCGGCGGCGGAAGAAAACCTTGGAGACAGAAGGGTACCGGTCATGCACGACAGGGATCTATCAGAGCTCCGCAGTGGACAGGCGGAGGAGTTGTATTTGCTCCGAAACCGAGAGAATATTCTAAGAAGTTAAATAAGAAGGAAAGAAGATTAGCTCTGAAATCCGCATTAACTTCCAGAGTCAATGAAAATAAGTTCATCGTAGTAGATGAGTTCAAATTTGACGATGTAAAGACAAAGAATGTTGCAAACATGTTAAACAACTTAAATGTAAAAAAAGCGTTGGTTATCATGGGAGATAAGAACGACAACTTAATCTTATCCGCAAGAAACATTCCTGGAGTAAAAACTGCTCTCACAAGCACCATCAACGTATATGATATCTTAAAATATGATACCGTTGTTGTTTCTAAAGAAGCAGTAGCAAATATCGAGGAGGTGTACGCATAATGGCAGACATCAAATATTATGACGTTATTTTAAAGCCGATTGTAACTGAAAAAAGTATGAATGCAATGGCAGAGAAAAAATACACTTTCTTAGTTCATCCGACTGCAACAAAATCTCAGATTAAAGAAGCAGTGGAAAAGATGTTCGAAGGAACAAAGGTTGCCAAAGTCAACACAATGAACTGCGACGGAAAGACAAAAAGACGTGGAATGACTTTTGGAAAGACCGCTAAGACAAAGAAAGCGATCGTACAGTTGACAGAAGAAAGCGCAGATATCGAGATTTTTGAGGGGTTATAGGCATTGAGCACTTAGAGAGTGCAAGCGAAAGCGCAGCATGAGCTTAGTGCGAAAGCCGTTACCGAGACTCAGTGAAGCCGAGCCGCAGGCGAAAGCTGAACGCTGGTCGAGTGTAACTACCTTAATATATTTTATTGAATCTATACGCAACAAAAGCGTGATATTAAATTGGAATTGAAAGGAGAAAGACATGGGAATCAAGACATATAACCCATATACACCTTCCAGAAGACATATGACCGGGTTAGATTTTACAGATGTGACAAAGAGCACACCGGAAAAATCTCTGACAACTTCTTTAAAGAAGACAGCCGGCCGTAATAATCAGGGTAAAATTACAGTAAGACACCGCGGAGGCGGAGTCAGAAGAAAATATAGAATTATCGACTTCAAGAGAAGAAAAGATGGTATTCCGGCAACAGTAACAGCTATCGAATACGATCCGAACAGAACAGCAAACATCGCACTGCTCACATACGCAGACGGTGAAAAAGCTTATATCATCGCTCCGAACAAATTAGCTGTAGGTGCTACAGTTATGAACGGTCCGGACGCTGAGATCAAAGTTGGAAACTGCTTACCGATGGCAAACATCCCGGTAGGTACAGAAATCCACAATATCGAAATGTATCCTGGAAAAGGCGGACAGTTAGTTCGTTCCGCGGGTAACTCCGCTCAGCTTATGGCGAAAGAAGGAAAGTATGCAACCCTTCGTCTTCCGTCAGGAGAGATGAGAATGGTTCCTGTTGTGTGCAGAGCTACGATCGGCCAGGTTGGAAACATCGAACATGACCTCGTAAACATCGGTAAAGCGGGACGTAAACGCCATATGGGATTCCGTCCTACAGTCCGCGGTTCTGTTATGAACCCTAATGACCATCCGCACGGTGGTGGTGAAGGTAAGACTGGTATCGGCCGTCCGGGTCCATGTACACCTTGGGGTAAACCGGCACTTGGTTTGAAGACACGCAAGAAACACAAACAGTCTAACAAGATGATCATTAGAAGAAGAGACGGTAAAAACGTTAAATAGTTTAAGGAGGTAACTTATGGCTCGCTCACTGAAAAAAGGACCATTTGCGGATGCAAGCTTATTGAAAAAAGTTGATGCAATGAACGAAGCTGGAGACAAAAATGTCATCAAGACATGGTCCCGCCGTTCCACAATCTTCCCATCCTTTGTAGGGCATACAATTGCCGTACATGACGGAAGGAAGCATGTGCCTGTATATATAACAGAAGATATGGTTGGACACAAACTCGGAGAGTTTGTTGCGACCAGAACATTCCGTGGTCATACAAAAGCAGAAAAGAAATCAGGAATCAGATAATCGATAGAGGAACGGAAGGAGGTTTCACAATCCATGGCTAAGAAATACAGCAGATCTCAGTACAAAAAAGAAAGAAATGCACAAAAAGATACGAGACCCAGCGCTACCTTATCCAATGCCAGAGTGTCTGTTACTAAGGCATGTTTCGTATTGGATGCGATCAGAGGAAAGAGCGTTCAGGAAGCACTTGGTATCTTATTATATAACCCAAGATACGCATCTAGTTTAATCGAAAAATTATTAAAGTCTGCAATTGCCAATGCAGAAAATAATAATGGAATGAATCCGGAAAACCTTTATGTTGCAGAGTGTTATGCAAACAAGGGACCAACAATGAAAAGAGTTAAACCTCGGGCACAGGGAAGGGCATACAGAATCGAACACCGTATGAGCCATATCACTGTTGTGCTTGACGAAAGATAGAAGGAGGCAATAATGGGACAGAAAGTTAATCCTCATGGTTTAAGAGTTGGTATTATCAAAGACTGGGATTCCAGATGGTATGCAGAAGGCAATTTTGCAGATAACCTGGTTGAAGATGATAAGATCAGAAAATATGTAAAGAAAAAATTATACAATGCAGGAATCTCCAGAATCGAAATCGAGAGAGCTTCCGACAGAGTAAAATTGATCGTTTATACAGCAAAACCTGGAGTAGTGATCGGAAAAGGCGGATCTGCCATTGAAGAACTGAAAAAAGAACTCCAGAAGATGACAGACAAGAAGCTGTTAATCGACGTAAAAGAAGTAAAAAGACCGGACAAAGACGCACAGTTAGTTGCAGAAAATATCGCACAGCAGTTAGAGAACCGTATCTCTTTCAGAAGAGCTATGAAGTCCTGCATGCAGAGAACGATGAGATCCGGAGCACAGGGAATTAAAACATCCGTTTCAGGACGCTTAGGCGGAGCTGATATGGCCCGTACAGAATTCTACAGCGAGGGAACAATTCCTCTGCAGACACTCCGTGCAGACATCGATTATGGATTTGCTGAAGCAGACACAACTTATGGTAAAGTCGGAGTTAAGACTTGGATTTACCATGGTGAAGTTCTTCCGACGAAAGAAAAGCAGGAAGGGGGAAATAAATAATGTTAATGCCTAAGAGAGTAAAACGCCGTAAACAGTTCCGCGGAAGCATGCGCGGAAAAGCGACTCGCGGTAATAAAATCACTTACGGAGAATTCGGTATCGTGGCAACAGAGCCGGCTTGGATCAGATCCAACCAGATCGAGGCAGCCCGTGTCGCTATGACCCGTTACATCAAGCGTGGTGGTAAGGTTTGGATTAAGATTTTCCCTGATAAGCCAGTGACAGCACAGCCTGCTGAAACTCGAATGGGTAAAGGTAAAGGTAACTTGGAATACTGGGTAGCAGTTGTAAAACCAGGACGCGTTATGTTTGAGATTTCTGGTGTAAGTGAAGAAGTTGCAAGAGAAGCTTTACGTCTTGCTGTTCATAAACTACCTGTTAAGTGTAAAATTGTTTCTCGTGAAGCTTTAGAAGGCGGTGACAACAGTGAAAACTAAAGAATTTGTAAAAGAGTTAAATAATAAATCTATTGATGAATTAAACAAAGAGCTAGTAGCTGCGAAAAAAGAATTATTCAACTTGAGATTCCAGAATGCAACAAATCAACTTGAGAACACAAGCAGAATCAAAGAAGTTAGAAGAAACATCGCTCGTATCCAGGGAGCGATTACAGCAAAGGCTAACGCTTAAATCGAAAGGAGGAATTTGTTGTGGAAAGAAATTTGAGAAAAACCCGTGTCGGGAAAGTTATAAGCGACAAGATGGATAAGACAATCGTAGTTGCAATCGAAGATAATGTAAAACATCCATTATATAAGAAAATCGTGAAGAGAACTTACAAGTTAAAAGCTCATGATGAAAATAATGAATGCCGTATCGGAGACAGAGTTAAAGTTATGGAAACAAGACCTCTCTCTAAGGACAAGAGATGGAGACTTGTGGAAGTAGTCGAAAAAGCGAAATAGGATTGTTCCATTAGGAAAGGAGAAACAGCATGATTCAACAGGAGTCAAGACTTAGAGTGGCTGACAACACTGGAGCAAAAGAAATCCTTTGCATCAGAGTGTTAGGTGGATCCACTAGAAGATATGCTAACATCGGCGATATTATTGTAGCTACGGTCAAAGATGCAACACCAGGTGGCGTTGTAAAAAAAGGTGATGTAGTAAGAGCCGTTGTTGTTCGTACGAAAAAAGGTGCCCGCCGTAAAGACGGATCTTATATTAGATTTGATGAAAACGCTGCAGTTATTATCAAAGAGGATATGAACCCGAGAGGAACTCGTATCTTTGGACCAGTGGCAAGAGAGCTCAGAGACAAAAAATTCATGAAGATTGTTTCATTAGCACCAGAAGTATTATAAGGAGGAAACACTGTGTCAGGAATTAGAATTAAAAAAGGCGATCTTGTAAAAGTCATCGCTGGAAAAGATAAGGGTAAAGAAGGCAAAGTTGTTGCAATCGACCACAAGAAGAATACTGTCATCGTTGAAGGTGCTAATATGCTTACTAAACATACCAAACCAAGCGTACAGAACCAGCAGGGCGGTATTGTGACAGAAGAAGGCCCGATCCATATTTCCAACGTGATGTTCGTTCATAACGGAAAAGCTACAAAGATCGGCTACAAAGTAGAAGACGGTAAAAAAGTCCGTGTTGCAAAGGCAACCGGAGATGTGATTGATTAATAAAGAGAGGAGGTTTCGGACAGTTGAGTAGATTAAAAGAACAGTATACCAACGAAATCATGGAAGCCATGATGAAGAAATTCGGATATAAAAATATTATGCAGGTACCAAAGCTCGAGAAGATCGTGATCAACATGGGCGTTGGTGAAGCAAAAGAAAATAAAAAGCTCTTAGATGCTGCTGTTGCAGATATGGAAACGATCTCCGGACAGAAAGCGATCGTAACCAAGGCAAGAAAATCTGTTGCTAACTTCAAGTTAAGAGAAGGAATGCCGATCGGATGCAAGGTTACATTAAGAGGCGAGAGAATGTACGAGTTTGCTGATCGTCTGATCAACCTGGCACTGCCTCGTGTACGTGACTTCAGGGGTGTAAGCCAGAACTCTTTTGATGGAAGAGGAAACTACGCATTAGGAATCAAAGAACAGTTAATTTTCCCGGAAATTGAATACGACAAAGTGGATAAAGTCAGAGGTATGGATGTGATTTTTGTTACAACAGCCAACACAGACGAAGAAGCTCGTGAATTATTAACCTTATTTGGTATGCCGTTTAAGAAATAGTTAGGAGGGTTCCCATGGCTAGAAAGTCAATGGTATTAAAGCAACAGAGAAAACAGAAGTTTTCAACAAGAGAATATAGCCGTTGTAGGATTTGTGGACGTCCACATGCTTACTTGAGAAAATACGGAATCTGCAGAATCTGCTTCCGTGAGTTAGCGTACAAAGGACAGATTCCAGGCGTGAAAAAGGCCAGCTGGTAAGAATAGGGAAGGAGGAACAAACAATGACAATGAGCGATCCGATTGCAGATATGCTTACAAGAATCCGTAATGCAAACACTGCGAAACATGATACCGTAGAAATTCCTGCTTCTAAGATGAAGGTTGCGATTGCTGAAATCCTTTTAAAAGAAGGTTTCATCAAAGCATTCGACATTAAAGAAGAAGGTGCATATAACAACATCGTTATCACATTAAAGTACGGCCAGGATAAGAGTGAAAAGATCATTACAGGTCTTAAGAGAATCTCTAAACCAGGACTCCGTGTATATGCCAACTCAGAAGAACTTCCTAAAGTATTAGGCGGACTTGGAGTGGCAATCATTTCAACAAACAAAGGTGTTCTTACAGACAAAGAAGCAAGAAAAGAACACGTAGGCGGAGAAGTACTCGCGTTTGTATGGTAGGCTGTGAACACTTAATGAAATCAAGCCAAAGGTGAAGATTGAATTTAGTGAGAACGCCGTTGCCGAGACTCAGCGAAGCCGAGCCAAAGGCGAAAGCTGAGCGCTATGTCGAGCGCAACTCTGAAGGCGCAGAAGTCTTAGCAACACAATTTTTAACTTGAATTTATCTTATTGTTAAACTTTATATTATATAATAAAACGAATTCTGAAAACAGAAAGGACGCCCAGTCCTTTCCGACAATTTAAGGAGGTAACCTATGTCTCGTATAGGTAGATTGCCAATCGATATCCCTCAGGGAGTTGAGGTTAAGATTGAAGAAGGAAACAAAGTGACTGTAAAAGGTCCTAAAGGAACACTGGAAAAGAATCTTCCGGTGGAAATGGAAATTAAATTAGAAGACAACCAGATCGTGGTATCCAGACCGAATGACTTAAAGAAGATGAAATCCTTACACGGGTTGACCAGATCTTTGATCGCCAACATGGTGACTGGAGTGTCTCAGGGATATGAAAAGAAGCTTGAAATCAACGGTGTTGGTTACAGAGCACAGAAAAAAGGAAAAGAAATCACTTTCAACCTTGGATTTTCACATCCGGTAGCAATGACAGATCCAGAAGGCATCGAAACTGAAATGGACGGTCAGAATATCATTATCGTTAAAGGTATTGATAAAGAAAAAGTTGGACAGTACGCTGCGGAAATCAGAGAATTAAGAAAACCTGAGCCTTACAAAGGAAAAGGTATTAAATATGCTGATGAAGTTATCAGACGTAAAGTCGGTAAGACTGGTGCGAAGTAAAGGAGTGAGATAGGATGATTAAAAAACAGTCAAGAAGCAAAGTTCGTGCGAAAAAACATTTAAAGCTTCGTAATCATATTAGCGGAACAGCGGAGAAACCGCGTTTAAGCGTATTCAGAAGCAATAATCATATGTACGCTCAGATCATTGATGACACCGTTGGAAATACTTTAGTATCAGCATCCACTTTACAGAAAGACGTAAAAGCTGATTTGGAGAAGACTAACGATGTAAAAGCGGCAGCTCACTTAGGAAAAGTGATTGCTGAGAGAGCAGTTGCAAAAGGTATCTCCACCGTTGTTTTTGACAGAGGCGGATTTATTTATCAGGGAAAAGTAAAAGCATTAGCAGACGCAGCACGTGAAGCTGGTCTTAAATTCTAACAGGAGGAAATCAAATGAAGCGTACAATGATCGACCCTAGCCAGTTAGAGCTGGAAGAAAAAGTTGTATCTATCAAACGTGTTACCAAAGTAGTAAAAGGTGGACGTAATTTCAGATTCGCAGCATTAGTTGTTGTTGGAGATAAGAACGGACACGTTGGTGCAGGATTAGGAAAAGCAATGGAAATTCCAGAAGCGATCCGCAAAGGAAGAGAAGCGGCTGCTAAGAAATTAGTGGAAGTACCGATTGACGAAAAAGGAAGTACACCGCATGATTTTACAGGTAAATTCGGAAGTGCGTCTGTATTATTAAAGACATCTCCGGAAGGTACTGGAATCATCGCAGGAGGACCTTCCCGTGACGTATTGGAGCTTGCAGGATACAAGAATATCCGTTCTAAGTCTTTAGGATCCAACAACAAGCAGAACGTTGTTCTCGCTACGATCGAAGGACTTAAAAACTTAAAAACTCCAGAAGAAGTAGCAAAGCTTCGCGGAAAATCTGTAGAAGAGCTCTTAGGTTAGGAGGAACATGAAAATGGCAGATAAATTAAAAATTACTTTAGTAAAATCTACAATCGGTGCCATTCCAAAGCATAGAAAGACAGTGGAAGCTTTAGGACTCAAGAAGTTAAACAAAACTGTTGAAATGCCGGATAATGCAAGTGTCAGGGGAATGATTCATCAGGTTCAGCATTTAGTAAAAGTAGAAGAAATTTAATTGTAGATTAGGAGGTGCGAAGGATGGAATTATCAAACTTACGCCCTGCAGACGGATCTAAGCACAGCGACAACTTCAGAAGAGGTCGCGGACATGGTTCAGGAAATGGAAAAACTGCAGGTAAAGGACATAAAGGACAGAAAGCCCGTTCCGGCGGCGGAGTAAGACCGGGATTTGAAGGCGGACAGATGCCTTTATACAGACGTATTCCAAAGAGAGGCTTCACTTGCATTAACTCTAAAGAAATCATTGGAATCAACGTATCAGCATTAGAAAGATTTGAAGACGGAGCCGAAGTTTCTATTGAGACTTTAGTAGAAGCGGGAATCGTTTCTAATCCGAAAGACGGAGTCAAAATCTTAGGCAGTGGAGAACTCACAAAGAAACTTACAGTAAAAGCAAATGCTTTCAGTGCAGGGGCAAAAGAAAAGATCGAAGCTCTTGGAGGAAAAGCCGAGGTGATTTAGTATGGCGAATGCATTGACAAATGCGTTTAAAAACAAAGAACTAAGGAAAAAGCTTGCGTTTACGGTGATCATTCTGATCGTCGTGCGCTTCGGGTCACAACTGCCGATTCCAGGAATCGATACTGCCCAGGTGACTGCATATTTAAAGAGTACATTGGGAGATTCATTCAATCTCCTGAACTCTTTTACCGGCGGGTCCTTTTTGCAGATGTCTGTATTTGCACTGAGTGTTACGCCATATATTACATCTTCCATCATCATGCAGCTGATGACGATCGCTATCCCTGCATTGGAGGAGATGCAGAAAGACGGCGAAGATGGAAGAAAGAAAATAGCTAAGATTACGAGATACGTTACGGTTGTATTAGGACTCATTGAGTCCGCCGGTATGACCATAGGTTTCAGCCGCAGCGGTGCGCTGGGACCGGAACACACAAATTTTACCATTGTAACGATGATCATTGCCCTGACAGCGGGTGCGATCCTCGTTATGTGGCTTGGTGAGCGTATCACGGAAAATGGTATTGGAAACGGTATTTCTATCATCCTGTTGATCAACATCGTATCAGGAATGCCGAAAGATTTTTATGCGCTCTATAATCAGTTTATGAAAGGCAAACAGATCGGACCGGCACTGATTGCCGGATGTGTGATCGCAGCCGTTGTGCTGTTCACTGTCGTGTTCGTTATCATTCTTTCAGACGCTGAACGCCATATTCCGGTACAGTATTCAAAAAAAGTTCAGGGAAGGAAAATGGTCGGCGGCCAGTCAAGCCATATTCCGCTGAAAGTGAATACAGCCGGAGTTATCCCGATTATCTTCGCCTCATCTATCATGCAGTTCCCGCTGATTATTCAGCAGCTGTTTAAGTATGAGAGCAATGGATTTATGGGAAAGGTTCTGCACAGTTTAAGTTCGTCCACATGGTTTGACGCAAATCATCCGAAGAGATCGCTGGGTCTTCTTATATATATTGTACTTGTTGTTATTTTTGCATATTTCTATACATCGATTACTTTTAATCCTCTGGAAATTTCAAATAACATGAAGAAACAGGGAGGATTTGTACCGGGTATCCGTCCGGGCAAACCGACAGTAGATTATTTAAACAAGATCTTAAAATATATTATTTTTATAGGTGCAGCTGGACTAACAATTGTAGCAGTCATTCCGTTTTTCTTTAACGGTGTATTTAGTGCTCAGGTTTCTTTTGGCGGAACTTCTATCATCATCGTGGTTGGAGTCATATTAGAGACGATCAAGCAGATTAAATCTCAATTGTTAGTGCAAAACTATACTGGTTTTTTAAATGACTAATGTGCGATAAGCTGTAGGGAATTCTACAGCTTATTTGTGCATTACATAATGTAAGGAGGATTCATTATGAAGATTATTATGTTGGGGGCTCCAGGAGCAGGAAAGGGAACTCAGGCAAAGCAGATTGCAGAGCAGTATAACATTCCGCATATTTCGACCGGTGACATTTTCAGGGCGAATATCAAGAATGGAACCGAGCTTGGCAAAAAAGCCAAAGAGTATATGGACCAGGGACTGCTGGTTCCGGATGAGCTGGTAGTTGATCTTGTGGTTGACAGGATTGAGAAAGACGACTGCCAAAAGGGCTTCATTTTAGATGGATTCCCAAGGACGATTCCTCAGGCAGAAGCGTTGGATGCGGCTCTCGCGGCAAAAGATATGAAAATTGATTATGCGCTGGATATCGAGGTTCCCGATGAGAATATCATCGACCGGATGTCCGGAAGACGTTCCTGCAGGGAATGCGGTGCGATCTTCCACGCAAAATATAATCCTCCGAAATCAGAAGGAATCTGTGATATATGCAGCGGCGAGCTGATCCTCCGAGATGACGACAAGGAAGAGACAGTGAAGAAAAGGCTGGATGTTTATCACGAACAGACCGCACCGCTGATTTCTCACTATAAGAGTGCAGGCAGCCTGCATGAGATCGACGGCACAAGGCACATTGATGTAGTATTTGATGAGATCAAAAGCATTTTAGAGGCATAAGATTAACATGGCAGTGACGATCAAATCAAAAAAAGAAATCGAACAAATGAGAGAGGCCGGTAAGATCTTGGAAGAGACGCATGACCGTTTGGCCGAGATCATCAAACCGGGAATTTCTACTTTAGAGATTGACCAGTTCGGGGAAAAGATCATAAGGGAATACGGGTGTATTCCTTCTTTTCTGAATTACAATGGTTACCCGGCATCCATCTGTGTGTCTGTCAATGACGAAGTGGTCCACGGCATCCCAAAGAAGGAGCGGATCTTAAAGGACGGAGATATTGTCAGCCTGGATGCAGGGGTCATCTATCAGGGATACCACTCTGACGCCGCCAGGACCTATGGCGTCGGGGAGATCTCAGAGGAAGCAGCCCGCCTGATCAGGGTCACAAAGGAAAGCTTTTTTGAAGGTATGAAGTTTGCCAAAGAAGGGAATCATCTATTTGACATTTCCGAGGCAATTCAGAGATACGTAGAGAATAATGGCTATTCTGTGGTGAGAGACCTGGTGGGCCATGGGATCGGAACTCATCTTCATGAGGACCCCCAGATCCCAAACTTCAAGGAACGAAGAAAAGGCATGAAGCTCAGGGCAGGAATGACACTGGCTGTAGAACCGATGGTGAACGCCGGAACATGGAAAGTGGAATGGCTTTCTGATGACTGGACCGTTGTAACGGCAGACGGAAGCCTTGCCGCCCATTATGAAAATACAATCTTAATAACCGAAGATGGTTACGAATTATTATCATTATCAAAGTAGAAAAAGGAGTCGGAAAAATGGCAAAGTCAGAAGCAATTGAAGTAGAAGGAATCGTATTGGAGAAACTGCCGAATGCGATGTTTAAGGTAGAGATCGAGGGAGGACATGTGATTTTGGCACATATCAGCGGAAAGCTCAGAATGAATTACATCAAGATCCTTCCGGGTGACAAGGTTACTCTTGCACTTTCTCCGTATGACCTGTCAAAGGGAAGAATTATTTGGAGAGATAAATAAGAAAAGCCTTGAAAATCAGATAGCATGATGATATAATTGAATCCGAACGTTTTGAGAAAGGAGAATTACAAGTGAAAGTTAGAGCATCTGTAAAACCTATGTGTGAAAAATGCAAGGTAATTAGAAGAAAAGGTTCTGTCAGAGTGATCTGTGAGAATCCGAAGCACAAACAGAGACAGGGATAATTTCTATTTCACGTAGCAAGGATTCCTATCTTTGTTCTTTGTGTGTTTATATTACTGTATCCAAGGTACCATACAGTAATACTTTTTGTTAGGCGGCTGCAGTATGGAACGCAGATTCCATGCTGATATTTATATAGATAAAATCGTAGTCAGGCTAGAGACATATATATCATTTCACCGTACGCGGATATATGGATTGCCCCTGAACAACATTAAAATGAATAATTTTTGGAGGAAGAAAAAACATGGCTCGTATTTCAGGTGTTGATTTACCAAGAGAAAAACGTGTGGAGATTGGACTTACCTATATTTATGGAATCGGTCTTACAAGCTCTAAACGTATTTTATCAGAAGCAAATGTAAACCCGGATACTCGTGTACGTGACCTGACAGATGATGAAGTTCGCAGAATCAGCGAAGTTATCTCTGAGTCACAGACAGTAGAGGGAGACTTAAGAAGAGAAATCGCTCTTAATATCAAGAGATTAAAAGAAATAGGATCTTACAGAGGAAAACGCCATAGACAGGGACTGCCTTGCCGTGGACAGAAGACAAAGACAAATGCCAGAACATGTAAAGGTCCTAAGAAAACTGTTGCAAACAAGAAAAAATAACAGCTTACACATGGGCCATCAGATCTTTGATGGTATACTTTGGACGGAAACACATGACACGCCCCGTTGGGTTGTCAGGTTTTCTGGCTGTTTAGTGGATATGGTTTAGTTTAAAGAAAGGTAAAGAGTTAATTATGGCTAAAGTTACAAAAAAAGCGGCTAAAAAACGTGTGAAAAAGAATGTTCAGCACGGACAGGCACACATTCAGTCATCTTTTAATAATACAATCGTTACATTAACTGATGCTCAGGGAAATGCTCTTTCTTGGGCCAGTGCAGGTGGATTAGGATTCAGAGGATCCAAAAAATCTACTCCTTATGCGGCACAGATGGCTGCTGAGACAGCGACAAAAGCAGCATTAGTACACGGTTTGAAAACAGTGGACGTTATGGTGAAAGGACCGGGATCAGGAAGAGAAGCAGCAATTCGTGCTTTATCAGCTGCTGGTCTGGAAGTTACAAGCATCAAAGATGTAACACCGGTACCTCACAATGGATGTCGCCCACCAAAACGCAGAAGAGTTTAATTTAGGAGGAATTTGAAAGATGGCAATTGACAGAACTCCAGTCTTAAAAAGATGTAGATCCTTAGGCCTCGATCCTGTATTTTTAGGAATCGACAAAAAGTCTAACAGAACCTCAACAAGAGGAAATAGAAAAAAGAGTGAGTACGGACTTCAGCTCCGTGAAAAACAGAAAGCGAAGTTTATCTACGGTGTATTAGAAAAACCGTTCAGAAATTACTACGCAAAAGCAGAAAAAATGAAAGGTCAGACAGGTGTAAACCTTATGACACTTCTGGAACTGAGACTTGACAATGTATTATTCCGTCTCGGATTCGGAAGAACAAGAAAAGAATGCAGACAGATCGTTGACCACAAGCATGTGCTTGTAAACGGCAAAACTGTCAACATCCCTTCTTACAGAGTATCTGTAGGTGATGTGATTGAGATCAAAGAAAACCACAAAACTTCTCCTAGATACAAAGAAATCTTAGAAGTAACCGGCGGAAGAATGGTTCCTTCTTGGTTAGAAGCAAACCAGGAAGCACTGAGCGGAACTGTAAAGGAATTACCTGCAAGAGAAGAGATCGACGTTCCTGTAAATGAGACACTGATCGTCGAGTTATATTCTAAATAATCGTAATAACCCTCAACAAATTCCTAACCCAGAAGGAGGGCTTAAATGTTTGAATTTGAAAAGCCAAATATTGAGATTAGTGAGATTTCTGAAGATAACCGTTTCGGACGTTTTGTAGTCGAGCCGTTAGTGCGCGGCTACGGAACGACACTCGGAAATTCCTTAAGGAGGATCATGCTCTCATCTCTGCCGGGCGCTGCAGTCAGTGCTGTAAAGATCAAAGGTGTGCTGCATGAGTTCAGTTCCGTTCCGGGAGTGAAAGAGGATGTCCCTGAGATCATCATGAACATCAAGTCCCTGGCGATTAAGAATAACAGTTCTACGGACGAACCAAAACAGGCCTTTATTGAGTGCTCCGGAAGCGGTGTCGTGACTGCCGGTGACATCAAGGCTGACAGTGATATCGAGATTTTAAATCCTGATATGGTCATCGCGACATTGAGCGGAGATGACGCACATCTGGATATGGAACTTACGATCACAAAAGGCCGCGGTTATGTCGGTGCCGACAAAGCAGACAAGGAAGGCAACTCTATCGATGAGATTGCAGTCGATGCAATCTATACTCCGGTAGAGCGTGTGAATCTAAAGGTGGAAAATACCCGTGTGGGACAGGTGACAGACTACGATAAACTTACTTTGGATGTCTTTACAAACGGAACCCTTTCACCGGACGAGGCGGTCAGCCTCGCTGCCAAAGTATTGTGCGAACATCTGAACCTGTTCGTAGATCTCTCCGAGAATGCCAAGACAGCAGAAGTCATGGTTGAAAAGGAAGATGACGAGAAAGAAAAGGTTCTGGAGATGAGCATTGATGAACTGGAATTATCCGTTCGCTCTTATAACTGCCTGAAGAGAGCAGGAATCAATACTGTGGAAGAACTGACCAACAAGACTTCAGAAGATATGATGAAGGTCCGCAACTTAGGACGTAAATCATTGGAAGAAGTTCTTGCGAAATTAAATGAACTTGGATTGGCATTAAATTCAGGGGATGAATAAGAAATCATAAAAAGACCCGCCTAGGCTGAAGGTATGAAGTAAGCATGGCGAAAAATCACAGGAGGTCATTATAATGGCAAAATACAGAAAATTAGGAAGAACATCTTCTCAGAGAAAAGCATTACTGCGTTCACAGGTAACCGATCTTTTATACAGAGGAAAGATCGTTACAACTGAAGCAAAGGCAAAAGAGATCCGCAAGATCGCTGAGAAATTGATCGCAATGGCAGTCAGAGAAAAAGACAACTTTGAGACAGTCACTGTTGACGCTAAAGTAGCAAAGAAAGACAGCGACGGAAAACGTGTCAAAGAAGTTGTTGACGGAAAGAAAGTCACTGTATATGAGACAGTGAAAAAAGAGATCACAAAGGATATGCCTTCCCGTCTTCATGCCAGAAGACAGATGTTAAAGGTATTATATCCGGTAAAAGAAGTTCCGACAGAGCTTGCAGGCAAAAAAGCCAACACAAAGACTGTTGATCTTACAGAAAAGTTATTTAACGAATATGCACCGAAGTATGCCGATAGAAATGGTGGGTATACAAGGATCGTAAAGATCGCACAGCGTAAAGGTGACGGTGCCTTAGAAGTATTGATCGAATTAGTATAATAAGAGCCATATTTTGAAAAAGAAGCAGATTTTATCCTGCTTCTTTTTTTGCCATGAATTTTGGGCCGGAGACGCTTTCTATAAATTCTCAGTACCATCAAATCAAAAACGGATGAAATCGTGTAAATATAATTTCATCCGTTTTTTGAATTGCTTTTTTATAATTCTGTGCACTTTTTAAGTAGGAAGCTGCCGCAGATCAGGCTTCCGGAAAGGATCAGAAGTAGAGAAGGGAAACTGCGGTGTGTATCGGCTGTATTGGCCGTACTGCCGACGTAGCCCTGTCCTTTGGAATCTGATTTAGAGATTTTTTTATTGGACGCGGTTTTTTGTACAATGTCTTTTTTTCCTATAGCAGTTTTGCTGAGGGAAGTATTCTTTTTATTAGAGGTATTCTTATCTCCTCCGGCAGAAGTTGTATTGACAGCAGATTCTGAGGCTGCAGCAGCCTGGTCCTTATATACAAGGGTATAAACAGAAAACCGGTCGGTCTCGACTGTTACCTTGTCAGGCTCTGTACTTAAATTGTTCAGAGTGTCAGCACTGTAGATTCCGTCGGATTCTTCGTGGATGCGGATCACCTGGAACTGTCTGTTTTCTTTTCGGTATTCTTCCGGGACCTCAAAGGTTAGCCTTAATGGTGAGGCTAAGGTATGGATACTCTCCGGCACATCGTCAATTACCTTCATGAGATTGAGATCCAGGATGACAGCAGGCTGAGTCTGGGTGCGGTGCATTTCCTTCTCTAGGAGTTTGCTGATATCTGTAGGCGGATCAGATACGGGAGAAGAATTCAGGACAATTTCTATACTGCTTCCGGTGTTTATTTTTTCCCGGTCTTCCTGCGTCAGAAAATGGTCTGCATCGCTGTTTTCCAAGGCCACCCCAGGGGCTTCCGGGGGCTGCTGTACGGCGATGGAGCCGGAAGGTGTATTATAAGAAGCAATCTTCCAGAACGCAGAGTCCGCTGTTTCATTGTAGTTTAAAGTTCCGTTTCTCAGTGCAAACCAATTTTGTTCTGCACCGCTGCCATGGAACGTCACTGCAGTTTTTCCGGCTGAAAGTCCTGTAACTTTTAAAAGTGTCGGGACACCGTCAGATTTTGGTTCAAAGGAACTGACTGTAATCGGATGGCTTACTGATAAAGTATCAAAATGAGCAATACCGTCAAAAGTTGATGCGCTGTCTTTTATGATAAGATCAGATCCTGTTTTGCAGGACAGGGAATTTCCCTTGAGCAAAAGGCCTCCCCAGAGAAATTCTGTTTTACTGTTGGTGACGGTCATAGCGGCCTGTGAGGACTCTGTCAGACTCCTGGAACTCTTGTCATCCACTTCACCGACTAAGATGTAGTCGCCGTAGTACATGGTTCCTTCATATTCGCTTCCCTTTACATTTTCGAGGGAAAAAGAAATTTTTCCAGATTTGGCGGAACCTCCGCTGATGGATTCTCCGCCTCCCACAATAGTGCCTACGATTTCACTGTCTTTGTAAAGGGTAGAGCAGGTACCTTTTACATCTGCGCTGGAGCCCTGACCTGAAGCCTGACCGCCGGTGTGAAAAGCAGCGGCTGCCAGATTGCCGAACTGTTCCTGTACCGGAGAGACAGAATTGACTACATTCAGTGTAACAGAACCGTTTACATCAGCAGAACCTCCGCCGGAAGCGGTACCCCCTGCAGTTACATAGCCGTATATACTGGAACAGTTGGTCAGATTGGCAGTGATACTGCCGGAAACATCGGCGCAGGCATGATTGCTCGCATCCCCGCCGCCGTGGAAGATCATGACTTCATTTCCGCTTCCTGCAAAGGAAGAGGTGATGGAGCCGCAGCTTGCATGAGCGTTGGCTCCGCTGGCATAACCGCCCGAATATACTTCACGGATGTCTACACTTTTCATTGTACAGGAAACAGAACCAGATACATCTGCGGAGGCTTTACCGTCCCCGTTTGCTGTGGCATAGCCGCCTCCGCGCAGAGAATATGTCCTGCTCGTGACACTTATGTTTACTGAGGCTACATCCGCTGAGGTATTATATGCTCCGGTGGTATACGCATAGCCGCCTCCGTATAGGTTGCCATGGTTGCTGGACGGGACAGAGGGAATGTCAACAGTAACAGATCCGGATACATTGGCACTGGCATTTCCCTTGGATGCATTGGCATATCCTCCTCCATACACTGAAGAAGCATTCACAGTACCTGAGACTTTAATGGAGACATTTCCACTTAGATCCGCATTTCCGGTACCATCGGAAAAACCTCCTCCATATATTCTGGACACCTGTACATTTTGGATGTCAATCGTTACATTTCCTTTTGCGGGTTTATTTTTTCCTCCGCCATAGATTGTAAAACCGCTCGTAACCGATGTGTCAGACAGACGGGAATTACCGGAGGCATCAAAGACATAGGCTTTGCCGTCGGAATCCTTCTTGATCACGATGGAAGTGCCCTGAGCATAGAGTGTACTGCCTTCGATCATGATTTCCTGATCACTTGCAGCAGTTTTTTTCATTTTCACGTCTTTTTCAGATACTCCTTCATTGGAAATTTTGGCTGCAGCTGAGTTTTGGGAATCTGTCGTCTCTTTCTTTGAGGTCTCGGTAACCTCTGGTTCAGGCGCTGCAGTTGTCTGCTGACTTTCGGCTGTCTCTGTCGGCCTGTCAGCAGATGCAGGTTTTTCTTCCTCAGATGCAGCCACATTCTCTGAAGAGGATGCCGCCTGAAGGTCCTTCTTTGCTTCCAGCGGTTCCTCCGCTGCATAACTTAAGTTGCCCAGAGTTGCAAGGCCGAGTGCAAGAAATATTGCGGTTAGCCACGCAGCAGGCTTTTTCAAGCGTTTCATAGTAATCTCCCCCTTATTTGATATGTTGTCATGATACTAAAATAAAAAACTCCGGCGGTATCCTGCCGGAGTCGATTTTATCTTAAAAAATGCAACGTAAGTCAAACTGCATAGAAAATATGCAGTACAAAATCCATCGAGAGGGCTATGAAAGTACAATAGTCCCGTAGGTAAAATGGAGCAACCAGCTGCCGTACCAGTAAATGGTTTAGGCCCTTGGCTTTGCGTCACCGGATTTCCCCGGTTTTGCCAAAATATAAAGACCATTTTAAGCGGTGCTTATTTCTACCCTAAGTATATGGTCTAACAGTAGGAATGTCAATGAATACCTATTGTTTCCAGAGAATTTTATTGATATAATGGAGCATATGTCAAAGGAGAAACCAATGTCAATATTACAGATCAAAGATTTAATTCATCAATATATAACGTATGGGGAGAAGGAAGAGGAAACTCAGACAATAAATGCCGTAAATGGTGTGGATATGTCGGTGGAAAAAGGGGAGTTCATTGCCATTCTTGGACACAACGGCTCCGGCAAATCTTCCCTGGCAAAACATATCAACGGACTGCTGCAGCCCACATCCGGCTCTGTTTGTTTAAAGGGTATGGATACAAGAGACCATGAAAAGCTCCTGAAGATCCGCCAAAGTGCAGGCATTGTATTTCAAAACCCGGACAACCAGATTGTCGGTTCTGTAGTAGAAGAAGATGTAGCCTTCGGCCCGGAAAATATCGGCGTTCCCACAAAAGACATCTGGAGTCGCGTGGCAGGGGCACTGGAGGGCGTCGGGATGACCGCTTACCGCAGTGCAAGCCCCAATCATTTATCCGGCGGACAGAAACAGCGCATAGCCATTGCAGGGATCATGGCTATGGAACCGGAGTGTATTATCTTGGACGAGCCCACCGCGATGCTGGATCCTAAGGGAAGGCAGGATGTTTTGTCCCTGTCCAGGGAACTAAACAAAGAAAAAGAGATCACGATCATTTTAATCACACATGATATGGAAGAGGTACTGTTGGCTGACAAAGTGTTTGTCATGGATCAGGGAAAGGTCGTAATGAGCGGAACGCCAAAGGAAGTGTTTGCCCATGTTAAGGAGCTGAAAGGGTACGGGCTTGAAGTTCCGTTTGCCACAGAGCTTGCTTACGAGCTTAAAAAGGAGGGTATCAGGCTTTCTGATGCGATAACGACAAGGGAAGAACTGGTGGAAGAGTTATGTCAATTAGTTTAGAAAAAGTAAGTTATATATATGAAGATAATTCGGATATAAAGAAGCCCGCGCTGATCGATATAGATTTAGAGATCGGAGAGGGAGAATTTATCGGCATCATCGGACACACGGGATCGGGTAAGTCTACGCTGATCCAGCATCTGAACGGTCTCATGGAACCTACAAAAGGAAGGGTGTATTTTGAGGGAAAGAATATCCACGATGACAATTATGATATCAAGAGCCTCCGGGGAAAGGTCGGCCTGTGTTTTCAGTATCCGGAACACCAGCTGTTTGAGACAACCATACTGGAGGATGTCTGTTTCGGCCCTATGAACTTTGGGGCATCCAAAGAAGAAGCTGTCAAAGCCGCGAAGGAGGCACTCAAAGACGTGGGGATCTCAGAAGAACTGTTCGGAAAGTCGCCGTTTGAACTGTCCGGAGGACAGAAGCGCAGAGTAGCTATCGCAGGCATTCTGGCAATGAAGCCTGAATATTTTATTCTGGATGAACCGACCGCCGGTCTGGACCCTGAGGGAAGGGTACAGCTTTTAGAACTGCTGAAGCGTCTCAATCAGGAACAGGGTATCACGATCATACTTGTATCCCACAGTATGGAAGACATTGCATCCTATGTAGACAGGATGATCGTCATGAACCGTGGGCGGCTGGAATTTGACGGGGATAAGGAAGAGGTGTTTTCCCATCAGGAAGAACTGGAGCAGATGGGACTGTCCGTACCGTTTTTCAGACTCCTGGCCAATGATCTGAAAGAAAAAGGATTTCCTGTTGAGGGAGAGATCCTGACTCTTGAAGATGCCAGGAGGGCAATCCTAAAAACATTAAAGAAGGAACAAACATATGATTAAAGACATCACCATAGGACAATATTACAGATCAGATTCTATTCTTCACCGGCTGGACCCGAGGGTAAAGCTGGTGGGGACATTGATTTTTGTCATAACCTTGTTTTTCTCAAAGTCCCCGCTGACTTATGCGGCTTCTCTGCTGTTTTTGGCTTTGATGATCGGCCTTTCCACTGTACCCCTTTCTTTTATTGTCAGGGGGCTGAAAGCCGTTGGCGTTATTTTGCTTTTTTCCGTTGTCATCAATATTTTCTTCATACCGGGGGAGGCGATCGTACATTTCGGGGTTATCAGGATCACCAAAGAAGGAGTCATCACAGCCGTTTATCTGGGCACAAGGCTGGTGATGCTTGTATTGGGCACTTCCCTTATGACCTTTACGACCACACCCAACGAACTCACAGACGGGCTCGAAAAGTCCCTGGGATTTTTGAAGCTGATCAAAATTCCTGTGCATGAGATTGCGATGATGATGTCGATTGCCCTAAGATTTATCCCGATCCTCACAGAGGAGCTGGACAAGATCATGAAGGCCCAGACTGCAAGGGGAGTGGATTTTAAAAATGGAAGTTTTCTGCACCGGATGAAGAGCATGGTGCCGATCGTAGTGCCGCTGTTTGTGGCGGCGGTAAGGAGAGCCAATGACCTGGCCCTGGCCATGGAATCCAGGTGCTACCACGGAGGGGACGGACGGACGAAGATGAAGCCTCTCAAATACTGCAGAAGAGACCTGCTGGCCTATCTGTTTTTGGCTTTGTTTTTGGCACTGATGATTTACCTGGGATTTTTCTGTCCGATCGGAAGATAGGCGTGAGGTGATCTATGAAACGGATAAAATTAGAAGTGGCATATGACGGGACAAATTACTGCGGCTGGCAGATACAGCCAAAGGATACGACCATAGAAGGGGTTCTCAATGAGAAGCTTGGCAGTCTTCTGGGAGAAGAGATTACGGTGATCGGCGCCAGCCGCACCGACTCCGGGGTGCATGCCCTCGGGAATGTGGCAGTGTTTGACACGGAGACGGAGATTCCGGGTGAAAGGATCGCCAGGGCTCTGAACCAGAGGCTGCCGGATGATATTGTTATACAGTCTTCCAGTGAAGTAAAAGACGATTTCCATCCCAGATATCAGGATACGAGGAAAACTTACGAGTATACGATTTACAATGCAGAATTTGATAACCCGGTCACGGCAAGGCACCATCACTTCGTGTATGTGCCGCTGGATGTGGAGCGTATGCGTACAGCTGCCCGCTGCTTTTTAGGTGAGCATGACTTTTTAAGCTTTTCTACCACAGGGAGTCCTACAAAGACCACGGTGCGCACGATCTATGAGTGCGAAGTGAGGCAGAACGGCCGGTATATTACCATGAGAGTCACGGGAAACGGATTTTTATATAACATGGTGCGGATGATGGCAGGAACTCTGATCTCCATCGGAAGGGGCAGGAGGGATCCGGAGTGGGTCAGGGAACTTTTCCTGCATCCGAAGAGAGGAAAGGCAGGTCCAAATGCTCCGGCAAAAGGACTGACACTCATCAACATACATTACATGGATGAAGAAAAGGAAGCGGATTAGATGAAGATTATGGGACTGCAAAAGTCAACACTCCTGGATTATCCGGGAAAAGTCGCCTGCACGGTATTTACCGGCGGGTGTAATTTTTTTTGCCCGTTCTGCCACAATGCTGAGCTGATCTCTCCGCGGAAGGAGGAGCCGGGGCTTTTAGAAAAAGATTTGCTGGCCTTTTTAAGGAAGCGGAGAGGAATCCTGGACGGAGTCTGTATTTCCGGAGGAGAACCGCTGCTTCACACCGGACTTTCAGGGCTTATCAGAGAGATGAAGGAACTCGGCTATCTGGTGAAGCTGGATACCAACGGAAGCTTTCCGGAAAGGCTCAAAAGGCTGGTCGGAGAGGGCCTTTTGGACTATGTGGCCATGGACATAAAAAATTCCAAAAAGAAATATGCTGCCACGGCGGGAGTGGAAGCATTTCAGATAGAACCGGTGGAGGAGAGCGTCAGATTCCTCATGGAAGGAAATGTACCGTTTGAGTTTCGTACCACGGTGGTGAGGGAACTTCACAGCGGGGAGGATATCGAAGAGATCGGAGAGTGGATTTCCGGAGATGAACCATATTTCCTTCAGAGTTTTGAACCCTCTGATCATGTACCGGATTTGAGACTCAGTGCCTATGGGAAGGAAGAAATGGAGACACTGGCGGATATTTTGAGAGAAAAAGTGCCGAATGTAGAATTAAGGGGATTATAACAATATATTGTGCCTGTATAGATAAAAACATACAATATGTTGACTTTGTTTTATATGGTGCTATAATTTTAAGTGTTGAACATATAGAAAGAATGGGGTGTGTGAGTCATGTATTATGTAATAAAGAGAGACGGAACCAAGGCAGAATTTGATATCCAGAAGATATCCACTGCCATCACAAGGGCATTTGAAGCCAAAGAAAAACAGTATCATCCGAGTGTGATCGATCTGCTGGCGCTTAAAGTCACATCAGATTTTGAGCCGAAAGTAAAAAATGATGTGATCGCGGTTGAAGACATTCAGGACAGCGTGGAGTCTGTGCTGATCCAGGCAGGCTATGCCGATGTGGCAAAAGGATATATTTTATACAGAAAACAGAGAGAAAAGATCCGGAATATGAAGTCTACAATTCTGGATTATAAAGAGCTGGTGGACAGTTATGTGAAAGCCAGTGACTGGAGGGTAAAAGAAAACTCTACCGTGACATATTCCGTCGGGGGACTGATTTTAAGCAACAGCGGGGCCATCACGGCGAATTATTGGCTTTCCGAGATCTATGATGATGAGATTGCCGATGCCCACAGGAATGCGGACATTCATATCCACGACCTTTCTATGCTGACCGGTTACTGCGCGGGCTGGTCTTTAAAGCAGCTGATCCAGGAGGGGCTGGGAGGCGTGCGAGGTAAGATTACCTCCGCACCGGCGAAGCATTTGTCCACACTGTGCAATCAGATGGTCAATTTCCTTGGCATCATGCAGAATGAGTGGGCCGGAGCCCAGGCATTCTCCTCTTTTGATACATATCTTGCACCGTTTGTAAAGGCAGACAATCTGTCCTACTATGAAGTGAAAAAATGTGTGCAGTCCTTTATTTTCGGTGTTAATATTCCGAGCCGATGGGGCACCCAGGCTCCTTTTTCTAATATTACTTTGGACTGGACCGTGCCGGATGATCTGGCGGAGCTCCCTGCGATCGTTGGCGGCAAAGAGATGGACTTCCGGTATAAAGACTGCAAAAAAGAGATGGACATGGTGAACAAGGCCTTTATCGAAGTCATGATCGAAGGGGATGCCGAAGGACGGGGCTTCCAGTATCCGATCCCTACCTATTCTATTACAAAAAACTTTGACTGGTCTGACACGGAAAATAACCGGCTTCTGTTTGAAATGACCGCCAAATACGGAACTCCGTATTTTTCTAATTATATTAACAGTGAAATGCAGCCGAGTGATGTGCGCAGTATGTGCTGTCGTCTGCGCCTGGATTTAAGAGAACTGCGTAAAAAAGCAGGGGGATTTTTCGGCAGCGGAGAGAGCACCGGATCTGTAGGAGTGGTTACGATCAATCTGCCTAAGATTGCTTACCTTTCTAAAGATGAAAAAGATTTCTATCACAGGCTGGATCATTTGATGGATGTGTCAGCACGATCCTTAAAGATAAAAAGAACGATCATCACGAAATTGTTCGATGAGGGACTGTATCCTTATACGAAACGTTATTTGGATTCTTTTAACAATCACTTTTCTACCATCGGGCTGATCGGAATGAATGAAGCGGGCCTCAATGCCGGCTGGATCAAGGCGGATCTGACCGAAGAAAAGGCACAGGAATTTGCTAAGGAAGTATTGAATCATATGAGAAACCGCCTGTCAGATTACCAGGAAGAATACGGTGACCTTTATAATCTTGAGGCGACTCCGGCCGAATCTACGACATACCGCTTGGCAAAGCATGACGTGGCAGAGTTCCCGGACATCATCACGGCTTCTGAGGATGGAGGAACACCATTCTACACAAACAGTTCTCATCTGCCTGTGGGATATACGGACGATGTTTTCGATGCGCTGGATATTCAGGATGAATTACAGACATTATATACATCAGGGACCGTTTTCCACACATTCCTCGGAGAGAAACTTCCGGATTGGAAAGCGGCCGCGGCTCTGGTGAAAAAGATCGCAGAAAATTACCGCCTTCCATATTATACGATTTCACCGACCTATTCTGTATGCAGCAATCACGGTTATATAAACGGGGAGGTTTATGAATGTCCGGACTGCGGGGAGAAGACAGAAGTGTACAGCAGGATTACGGGCTACTACCGGCCGGTCCAGAACTGGAACGATGGAAAACAGCAGGAATATAAAGAAAGGAAACTGTACGATCCCAAAAATTCTGTTCTGAAAGCATCCAAGACTCCGAAAAAAGACATAAGCTTTGCCTCAGAGGCGGAAAAGAAGATGGAAGAAGCCCAGAAAATGCTTCTGTTTACAACCAAAACTTGTCCGAACTGTAAGATGGCCGGAGAGGTCCTTAAAAGTTCCCGGATTCCATTTGAAATCGTGGATGCCGAGGAACATCAGGAATTGGTGCAGGAATACGGTATTATGCAGGCTCCGTCTCTGGTCGTACTGCGTGGGGACGAATTCGAGACGCACTGTAATGTTTCCAATATTAAGAAGTATGCAGAACAAAATCATTGCGGCTGATCACAGGGTATGTCCAATTTTGTTTCATAATTTTTGGAGAAAATTTATTGACACACCCCGGTCAGTGTTATATAATATGAAAATGTGACATAAAAGAAAATGCTTACCCCAATGCCCCGGAGGGAGTATTTTATATAGAAGACACATTGATTGAGAAATTTAGGAGGAAGAACCATGAAGAGCTTTATGGCAAGCCCATCAACAATTGAAAGAGAATGGTATGTAGTTGACGCCACAGGACATACATTAGGACGTTTAGCATCAGAGATCGCAAAAGTTTTAAGAGGAAAGAATAAGCCGACTTATACTCCTCACATCGACACAGGCGATAACGTGATCGTTGTGAATGCAGATAAAATCCAGGTAACTGGAAAGAAATTAGACCAGAAGATCTACTACAATCACTCTGATTATGTAGGCGGAATGAAAGAGACGACTTTAAAAGAAAAAATGGCGAAAAAGCCTGAAGATGTTATTTATCTTGCAGTAAAAGGTATGCTTCCAAAAGGTCCTTTGGGAAGAGCAATGATTAAGAAACTTCACGTATATGCAGGCGCAGAGCACAACAATCAGGCTCAGCAGCCAAAAGCATTAGAGATCAAGTATTAAGAAGGAGGACGATTAAGTGGCTACAGCAAAATATTACGGAACTGGTAGAAGAAAAAGCAGTATCGCTAGAGTATATTTAGTACCAGGAACAGGAAAAATCACAATCAATAAAAGAGATATCGACGAATATTTAGGATTAGAGACATTAAAAGTAGTCGTACGCCAGCCATTGGTTGCTACTGACACTCTCGGAAAATACGATGTTTTAGTTAATGTTATCGGCGGTGGTTTTACAGGACAGGCAGGAGCAATCCGCCACGGTATTTCCAGAGCTTTATTACAGGTTGACGGAGACTTCCGTCCGGTATTAAAGAAAGCAGGATACTTAACCAGAGATCCACGTATGAAGGAAAGAAAGAAACCGGGACTTCGTTCTGCACGTCGTGCACCACAGTTCTCAAAACGATAATAAAAAATTATATAAGAGAATTAATCAACCCCATGAAAACAGCAAGTTTTCGTGGGGTTTCTGTTTTGTTGAAAAATATAAAGTTTTACTAAAATATACAATTTTGAAATTGTAATAATTAAAATGATGTGATAAAATTTGGTTATGGAACAACCGTGTTACAGGGTGGTTTGACCTTCATTCTACATAGAATGGAGGTGGTGCCAATGAAGAACAAATTCAGTTTTATTGACTTGATGCAGTTCGGATTATTTTTGATTGCACTACTGACCTTCATATATTTGATTAGTCATTAGTTACGCATAGAAAAACCACCCTTGAAACTTTGGCAGGTGTCAGGGTGGAATTTTCTAATTCTTTCACAGGTCAATCCCCCTTGCGGGCGGTTGTTCCTTTTTCTACTTAAAATATACCACTAATTTGAAAGTTTGTAAAGAATTCATTGCTGATGAAGATGAAATACAGGATCACGATTGATCATATTAATCATGTTAGAAATATCTTCACAAGCCATCTGAAATTTCGACTTTTCAATCAGTATGTTTTTTCCTGTCATAATATAGGAGGGCATTAGCCGTATATTTTTATAGTATATTTCGCTGTGGCGCAGTTTGTATGTTGAAACAGCAGGAATCACATTTCTTTTCGTTGTTCTTTTAGCGATCATATTCACTGCTTTTTTTGCCACATCCCCCATAAGCACGACTACCTGGACGTTAGGAAATAAGGCGAGCTCCTTCTCAAGAAAAGGCAGGCTTTCTTCGATCATGCTTCTTTCAACGGAAGTGTGAGATTTTGGTTTCTTTACTGCATTTGTAATATAGATACCCAAATCCAGCAGCTCTTCTGCGGTATTCACTGTTATTCCTGCATTTTGGAAAAGACGGATAACAGCAGAAAGGTATTCTCCATCCTGTTTTCCATAGAAATCGTTCTCAGGATCATTGGGGACGACTTCATTAATAAGTACAGCTTTGATATTCTCCGGGATAACATCGACGTCATTGAAATAAAAATTACTGCCCGAAGCATCTATGCTTTGTAAACTTTTTTTTATATTCATGATTCTGCTCCTTTGTGATGGCTGAGGGCTTTTTCGCAGCGCTCTATGATTTCTTTTATTAAGCTTATCGGGTGTACAATTTCAACTTTTTCTCCGAAAGATAACAGCATTTCATACAGCCATTCGTTCCGGGGAAGTGATGCTTTTACAATAAACTGTTGATCGTTTTGTATGATCGCCTCTTCACTGAAAATATCTAAAACCCTATGCCCCATGTCCAATGGAAACCGAAGTTCTATTTCACATAATACTTCCATGTCCTCAGGCAGCGGCCAAATGTTTAAATTATCATGAGGAATTTCATCAAACATAACTTCTGTGAGCTTCAGACTCCTCATCCTTGAGACACGGAATAATCTGTAATCATTTCTTTTGCAGCAGAATCCAAACAAATACCACGATCTGTCTTTATATAATAATTTTATCGGACGGCACCGCCTTTCACTGACCTCTCCCCTGGAATTATAATAACAAAATACAATTTCCTGCCTTTTTAAAACAGAAATTTTCAGCAGAGAAAAGATTTCATGTTCTTTTTGAACGCAGGCTCCCCAGCGGGAAAAATCAATTTCAATCCAGTCTGTATTTGTCTTCTTAAAAAGAGCACCTAGTTTTTCTAATGTACCTTCATGATCGGAATATTGGGCAGCGGATAAGCTCTGAAGACCGATAAAGATATCCTGAATATCAGACTCAGACAGCAAAGCTTTGCTGATGATAAAATCATCATACAGTTTAATACCGCCGTCCCTTCCCGCGGCGGCATACACTGGAATACCTGCACTGCTCATTACATCAATATCGCGGTAAATGGTTCTCACAGATACTTCAAATTTTGAGGCCAGTTCAGGTGCAGTTGCCTGTCCTTTTTCCAACAGATAGTAAAGGATTTTGAATAAGCGGCTTTCATGCAATCGTTTCACCTCCTTGTCTCTCTATTATATCAGACAAACCCTGACAACGTGTGTCAGGATACAGAATAAACAAAATGGGGCGATAATTGTAAGTGTAAAATTATGATAAATTTTCCTTTTCAAATCCGTGAAAATATATTGACTATTTTTGATAAGATGTTATAATGAGGGCATAGATAGGATTGTAACTCTTCGAGGCATTACCTTTAGTGTATTAGGTGTGCTGAGAAGAGTTTTTTATTTTATAGGAAAGTTCTGCGGTCTTTCCTAATAAAATAAAAACGCTCTGCGGGTTGTACACAGATGCGCAGGGAAATCATTTGCCTTCGGCAAATCGTATATGGCACGCAAAGTTATCAAGCCCTCAAAGATTGAGGGTTGGGAGTTGAGGTGTGGGCTTGCCCACTTTGTTCTTTGTGGAAAGGGGAAATATGTTTAACTTTTTTAATAAGAATAAAAATTCAGATGGTGTTATGATGTCACCAGTCAATGGATTGTGTATAGATTTATCAGAAGTTCCGGATAAAGTGTTTTCAGAGAGAATGATAGGGGACGGTGTGGCATTCATTTATGAGGATGATATGATATGTTCTCCATGTAACGGGACAGTAGTTATGGTTGCGGATACCTCTCATGCAATTGGCATAAAAAGCGGAGAGATTGAAATAATTATACACATTGGATTAGATACTGTGGAGCTTAATGGGGAAGGCATTAAAGTATTCGTTAAGACGGATCAAAAGGTAAAAGTAGGAACACCATTAGTTAGAATTGACAGGAATTTTATGAAAGAGAAGTCAGTGAATTTAACTACGCCGATGATTATAACAAATACTGGGGATTTTAAATTAGAGTTTAAAAATACAGGGAAAGAAGTAGAGCGCAGTAAGTCAGAAGTGATAAAGTATACCAAGAGTGAATAGATAAACATTAAAATTATTTATTTTAAGAAGAAGGGGGGGATTTCTTTGTGAGGATTACTAAAAAAATTAATAACAACGTTGCATTAGGGGTAGATCCTAAGGGAAAAGAAGTAGTAATTTTCGGGAAAGGAATTGGATTCCACGAAATTCCTTATGAATTAAACGACTTGTCTTTGATTAGTAAAACTTTTTATGATATTGATCCAGGCTATTTGGAATTATTATCTGAAATTCCTGAAGATATTTTTAATGTTTCATCTAAAATTGTTGATTATGCAAGAAGTAAAGTCGGTTGTGAACTAAATCCAAGTCTGGCATTTATGCTAGCCGACCATATTAATTTTGGTGTTATAAGATTAAAGAAATCCATAGATATTACCAATCCATTAACCAATGATATAAAATATTTATATAAAACAGAAATGGAGATTGGATATAAAGCTCTGGATATGATAGAGGAGGATTTACAGATTCGCTTTCCGAAAGGGGAGGCAGCAAGCATTGCACTGCATATTATCAATGCAGAAGGAATGCAAAACGATATGAATAATACAATAAAAGTTACGAAGATTCTTAAAGAGATAACTAAAATCGTGGAAGAAAGCTTTGATTTTAAAATTGATCAGGATAGTATTGACTATTCCAGATTTGTGATTCACTTAAAGTATTTTGTACAGCGTGTGAAAGAACCAAAAGAGAAAGTTTCAGATTCTACAAAATTGCTTCTTAAATCTATAAAAGCTCAATTTCCGGATACGTATGGATGTTTTAAGAAAATAGACAGCTATTTAAAAAAAACATTAAAGTTGAAATACAGCGAAGAGGATCAATTATATTTATTGGTTCATATCAATAGGATTTTAAATAACTAAAGAACGCATGTCACGTATTACCCTAAAATTTATATATTTTTCCGCATTGGATTGTAACTCTGCCTTGAGGCATTACCAATGATAAATATTAGTATATTTATCATTTGCTGCCTTGAGGCTTTTTTATTTAATTGATGTCAATTATAAGGGGGGATAAAGATGTAAACAATAAAAATAATTTATGTATACAAGTTTCATTCAAAAATGGAGGTGAACATGATGTCAGCAAGTAAATTAAGTAAGAACATTATTTCTAATGTAGGTGGTGTGGAAAATATCAATTCATTAACGCACTGTGTAACAAGATTAAGGTTTGTTCTTAAAGAGAAAGAAAAAGTAGATAAAGATACCATTGATAACCTGGACGGAGTAACAAGTTCATTATATTCCGGGGGTCAGTATCAAGTTATTATTGGACAAGATGTGGCAGATGTATTTGAAGATATTATTAGTAATTATGAATTGAATGGTACTAAAAAAGGCGCTGCTGATACAAATCAGGGGGAAGATAAAAAGAGTATTTTGGGGCGTTTAGATCAATTGTTCAGCATATTAGCATCAATCTTTACGCCATTAATTCCTGCGATGCAGGGTATGGGATTTTTGAAAATAATTTTGGTCTTAGCAAAATTTATGGGTGCGTCACCGGAAAGCACTACTTATCAGTTGGTCAATACATTATCAGATTCTTTTTTCTATTTCCTTCCGTTTCTTGTGGCGTGGTCCGCAGCGGAAAGATTTAAGGCTAATAAGGCACTGGCTTTGATGTTAACCGGATTGCTGCTGCATCCAGGTTTTATGGAATTATTCAAGGCAAATGAACAGGTTTCATTTTTGGGGATTAATGTCCCGAATATAAATTATACCGGAAGTATACTGCCGCCAATTCTGACAATACTTTTGTTATCATATGTTCAAAAATTATTAAATAAATTACTGCCAAAACTTTTTAAGACAGTATTTTCATCTGTGATCGCTTTGATTATTACAATGCCGATTGCAATCTTAATTATTGGACCGATTGGGAATTGGGGCGGTGCTGTATTAGTAAATTTATTCAATAGTTTATATCAGTTTAGTCCATTGCTGTCTGGTGCAGTAATCGGAGGACTGTGGCAAGTAATCATAATTGTTGGTATGCACTGGCTGGTGCTGACATTGATTCAGTTCCCAAATATAGATAGTTTGGGAGTGGACAGAGTTACAGTTGCGTTTGCTCCTAGTATAATGTGTCAAATTGCAGCAGGACTTGCCGTTACATTAAAAGTTAAAAATAAAGCGGTTCGGCAGAATGCGTTATCTTTAACAGTAACAAGTTTACTCTCCGGCGGAGTAATTGAACCGGTAATGTATGGGGTAAATATAAAATATAGAAAGCCTTTCTACTTTGTATTAGTAGGAGGCGCAGTAGGCGGAGCTATTACAGGAGCATGTGGAGCAGGGATTACCGCTCCGGTTATGTTTGGTATATATACGTTGCCGGCTTTCTTTGGCAAAGGATTTACAGGGTTGATGATAGGAACATTAGTTGGTTGTTCCGTGACATTTTTATTAACCTATTTCTTCGGAGTTGACAAGGCAATCGAAGAAAAACAAAAGAAAGAATTAGAAGCTTACACAGCAGAAATTGTATAAGAAGGAGATAGATTTTATGGAAAAACAATATTTATATAACAAGATTAAAGGGACTTTAGTAGCTGCGGGAATGGGAGATGCAATGGGGGCGCCTTCAGAGGCTTGGAGCAGAGATGAAATTATTAAAAACTATGGGGGACCAATTACTGATTTTATGGATCCAAGTTTAAATCTTTATGTGAAAGATAACCTGATGGGAGAAGTTACAGATGATACATCTCAGATGTATGAAATGGCATTGGCAGTCATTAAATCTAAAGGAAATTTTACGGTAAATGATGCAGCAAATGCTTTGATAGAATGGTCGGAAAAATATCCGAAGTATTATCCAAGAAATGCAGGACCAACAACAAGGTATTTGATAGAAGACTTAAAATCAGGTAAAGATCCTGTTGAATTGGGGAAAACGGGCGGAACATATGACCGTGGTACTTCCAATGGTGCAGCGATGAGAATTGCTCCGGCAGGATTGCTGTTTCCTGGAAATTTGGAAAAAACCATAGAAGTTGCAATTACCATGACTAAGCCGTCCCATGGAACACAGCATGGATATTCGGGCGCATGTGCAATTGCATGTGGTATCTCAAATGCTTTAATGGAAGATTCTGATTTATATTCTATTGTGAAAGCTTGTCTTTACGGAGCGAAACGTGGAGAAGAAATTGGAAGGGAAGAAGCCAGAATTGCTCCGGGATTTGCAGTTTATGAAAAAGTTGTTAAAAGTATAGAAATTGCTTTAACCTCAGATCACATGGACGAAGCGATGGAAAGATTGGAAAGAAGCGTTGGAAATGACGGATCTATTCAAAGTTCTGCTGCATGTGCCATTGGTCTTTTCTTAGCAAGTTCCGGAGATGTATTGAAAACAATCATCGGCGGAGCAAATATTGGCGGAGATACCGATACGATTGCATGTATTGCGGGAATGTTAGCCGGCGCATATACAGGATTTGAAGGGATAGACAGTGATAAATTTGAAGTGTTTAAAAAGGCTAATACAGGATTTGATTTTGATAAAGTATCTGAAGAACTGACAGATTTAGCTCATAATAATTATTTGAATGCCAAGTAATTCTTTAAACTTCTTAGGATGTTGTTTTGATTCTTATAGCGGTCTCCTTTAGAACTGTCTGATATGATAGAGACTTAAAGGAGGCTGTTTTTTTATTTCCTGATCATGCTCAGACAAACCCTGACAACGCGTGTCAGGATAAAAATGGATGTTGACAATATGAAAAGCAGAGACTATAATAAACAAAAAATAAGAAATGAAATGAGGTGTCTTGGTGTTACGGGTTTCTGGAATGAGCATTGCAGAAAAATAAAATATTGATCAGGGACGACAGGTATGGATATGCCGGTCTGTCTTTTGTCAGCCTGCATATAAGCAGACTGATCTGATATTTTGCCTTACAAACCCGTTTCATACGCTTTATTATAGATGGAAAGAGATGTTGGAACATAGCTGTAATGCTGTGTTTTTTATTTCATAGGAAAGATCTACGACCTTCCCCATGAAATAAAAATGCTCCGCAGGCTGTACACAGATGCGTAAGGAAATTATTTGACTACGTCAAATCGCATCTGGCACGTAAAGTTGTCAAGCCCCTCAAAGATTGAGTGGGTGGGGAGCTTTAGTGGGCTTGCCCACTTTGTTATTCTTTAAATTTAGACTTCTTTCGTAAAAAGATCACAGGGAATGTGCCGGTTTCGGGGCAATGTATCTGTGATCTTTATTTTTTTTCAGGAAATTAAACTATGATAAATAGGCATCATTCTGCCTTGACTGAGAAAGGAATCTATCATGAAAAATAAATCGTTGACAACATTGGGATATCATCAGATATTAGAGCAGCTCAAAGACTATGCATTTTCTGCGGGGGCAAAGGAACGGATCGGCCGGATGCTGCCTTTATTGTCTGAACTGAAGCTGAGGAAACATATAAATGACACATCCCAGGCAAGAGGAATGGTGGAGACATATGGAACACCACCTCTCCCGGCCATGGATCATATGGAAGAATATATAAAAAAAGCAGCTGCGGGGGCACTGCTGCTGCCGGAGGAACTGGAAGAATTGTGTATGTTTTTAAATTCTGTCGCACGGCTGAAGATCTACCTTAAGAAAGGGGAGGCTGAACAAATCAGCCTGGCTTTTTATAACCAGAATTTAGAATCCCTGGATGACCTGAAAGAGGAGATCAGGCAGTGTATCAGAAATGGAAGGGTAGATGACTATGCGTCACCATACCTGAAAGACATCCGAAAGCAGATGCTTCTGCTCAGTGAGAAAATTGGAGAGAAAGCTGAAAAAGCACTGAGAGCAAATAAAACGTATTTGAGCGATGCATTTGTAGTGAAAAGAAACGGAAGGTATTGTATTCCTGTCCGTAAAAAATGCAGAAATATGGTTTTGGGAAGCGCAGTTGACCAGTCTTCCACCGGTGCCACTATCTTTGTGGAGCCTGCTTCAGTTGCAGGGCTCAGAGAGGAACTGGAACTTTATCAGATTGAGGAGGATTCGGAAGAAAGAAGAATCCTTTACAGCCTGACGAGCCTGGCAGCACAGAATGAGGAAGCTTTGAAAGAAGATATTCGTGTGATCGAAAAGCTTGACTTTATATTTGCCAAGGGACGCCTGAGCCTTGAAATGAATGCAGTGGAACCTGAGATTAATACAGAGCATTACATCAGGCTTAAGAAAGCCAGGCATCCAATGCTGTCAGGGGAAACCTGTGTGCCGTTAGACTTTGAAATAGGCAGAGAAAACCGCGGAGTCATCATAACAGGACCGAATACAGGAGGAAAAACGGTAGCAATTAAGACGGTCGCCTTAATGAGCGCGATGGCATGCTCCGGGCTTCATGTTCCCTGTGAATGTGCAGAACTCTGTATGCAGAATGAGATCCTTTGTGATATTGGAGACGGACAGAATATTTCTGATAACCTGTCTACCTTTTCAGCACACATCAAGAATGTTCTGGAAATATTAAAAAGAAGTCAGAAAGACAGTCTTGTCATATTAGATGAACTGGGTTCCGGGACCGACCCGGCGGAAGGAATGGGAATCGCAGTGGCGATCCTCGAAGAGTTGAGAAACAGCGGAGCATTATTTCTGGTGACCACCCATTATCCCGAGGTAAAAGAATACGCAGACCGGTATCCGGAAGTGGTGAATGCAAGGATGGAGTTTGACAGGGAAACTTTGAAGCCTTTGTACCGGCTGAAGGTAGGCGAGGCGGGAGAAAGCTGTGCCCTTTACATTGCAAAGCGGCTTGGTTTCCCGGGGGCAATGCTCAGTGCCGCAGCCAGAGAGGCGTACGGAGAGAAAAGTGAGGCTGTCATAGACAGTTTGCAGCTGACGGATACACAGGAGAAGCTGCGGCGTGAAAAAGCCCCGTCCATTCAAAAGACAGAGAAGAAAAAGGAAACTAAAATAAGAAGATTTGTTACCGGGGACAGTGTGACAGTTCTGCCGGAAGGGGAGATTGGGATCATAGTGAAGCCTGCCGATGAAAATGGTCAGGTACTGGTACAGATTAAGAGAGAAAAGAAGCTCTTCAGCCATAAACGTCTGAAACTGAAAGTAGCAGCATCAGAACTTTATCCGGAAGACTATGATTTTTCCGTTATTTTTGATACAGTAGAAAACAGAAAAGCAAGACATAAAATGGGAAAAGGTTTCCGGGAGGACCTGGTTATAAAGACAGAGGAATAGAGAAAAAACAGGAGGAATTGAGAATGACAGAGAAGGAAAAAGCGGCTTTGGGAATGCTTTATAATGCGAATTATGATACGGATTTAAAGGAAGAGCGGCTTGACTGCCAGGAGCTGTGTGCAGAATATAACCGGCTGATGCCGAAGGAATTGGAAAAAAGGACAGAACTCATGAAGAGGATTCTGGGAAAAACAGAGGGAGAATTTATGGTGGAGCAGCCGTTTTTTTGTGACTACGGCTATAACATTGAAGTTGGTGAGAGGTGTTTTCTGAACTATCATTGTACTATTTTGGACGGAGCCAAAGTTACATTTGGACACGATGTCTTCGTAGCGCCTAATTGTTCTTTTTATACAGCGGGACATCCGTTTGATATAGAACAGAGAAACGAAGGGCTTGAATATGCCTATCCGATCCATATAGGAAACAATGTCTGGATCGGAGGTAATGTGACCGTGCTTCCCGGCGTGACCATCGGTGACGGCACAGTTGTTGCGGCCGGAAGTGTTGTGACGAAGGACCTGCCCGCCGGGGTGCTGGCGGCAGGAAATCCATGCAGAATCATTCGGAATCTGTCTGAATAACAGAAAGCAGAAGCGGCAGAAAATTAAGGCTGCATTGCACATTTTTAAGTACAATGCTATACTCTAATTAAAACGAGGGAAAGAAGTGTGATGCAAATGACAGGCCTTATATTACAGCTTGAATACAGTGCAAGGATCCTTCTGGCAGCAGTCTGCGGAGCCTGTATTGGCTATGAGCGGACGAACAGACTCAAAACCGCGGGCATCAGGACTCATGTGATCGTATCATTGGCCGCCGCGCTGATGATGATTATCTCCAAGTATGGATTCAGTGATATTCTCGCCGTCCACAACGTTGGACTGGACCCGTCAAGGATTGCGGCAGGTGTCGTAACCGCCATCGGTTTTCTGGGTGCAGGTATTATCTTTGTACATAACCAGAGTGTCAGCGGACTGACGACCGCGGCGGGCATCTGGGCCACTGTGGGAGTCGGCATGTCCGTAGGCGGCGGGCAGTATCTGATCGGGATTTTCAGTACGATTCTTCTGATCATTGTGCAGTGGGTCCTGCACCGTGACTTTAAGTGGATCAAAACGCCCACGGTGGAAGTGATTACCCTGAAACTGCCCAATGGCCCTGACGCTGTAAAGATGATTCAGGAAACGATCAGGGAGGAGTCCATAGAAATTTTAAACATCTCAGTCCAGAAGATAGGAAATGAGAGCATCAAGGTCAGACTGGACGTGAAGCTGCCGGACAGCTTTGATATGTACGATGCGATTCAGCGGCTGCTTGAGAATGAGAATATTGAATCCATTGATATTTAAGATTGAAAGAAAATTATAAGAATCTTGAAGCTTTTTTTTCTGTTTTTTATGATACCCTGATAGAAAGAAAAGGGGGTAGTTTTATGGGTAATCATAGGAACAGAAAGCTTCGGGATGGAATATTTAACGGAGTCTTTATTTTTTATCTGGCATTTCTGCTGGAAAATATTCTGTTTAAGTATGTACAGCCATGGCAGCTGTTTCAGCATGGAAGATACTTTTCAAGATCTTTAAATTTAGTTCCGTTTCGGCAGATTATGAGTTCTTCAGGAATCGGCGACCTGAATATTTATGGGAATATCATTTTATTTCTTCCGCTGGGAATTTATCTGATGTTCTTTATGAAAAGAAGAAAAGCGGTTAAAAGCCTGCTGGCAGTCTTTGGCATCAGCTTGTTCTTTGAAGCCTTTCAATATGCAGCAGCCATTGGAGCCACAGATATTGACGATATTATTTTAAACTGTGCCGGAGGACTTTTTGGAGTTATGTGTTATAAAGTTCTGCTGTTTGTCTGCATGGGAAAGGAAGAGAAGGCAAAGACGGCTGTTGCCGGAACTGCAGCCGTGGTCGGAATGATCACTGCAGTTCTTATAGGCCTGCTCATTGCCTTTAATTAAGGCTTTACAAGATATAAAAGGTATTTTATACTTTAACTAAGAAAAAGAAATGAGGTGTGGAAGGATGATGATGATTTCTTGCTAAAATTTAATCGGCATAAGAGGAGAAGGAGGTTTCCTTCTGGTTTTATGCGCTCTGCAAGAAAGATCATCCGAACTGCTTCTATATAGATTGATATTAGTGTACGCTTGGCGTGCGTGATATTTTTGTATGCGAACTTGCGGGGAAAGTCTTTCCTGCAGGTTTTTTGTTTTATTAAATAACTTATCACGGTCAGGAGGTACCTTTATGTCTAGGATTCAAATTTCAGATTTAACGTTTTCCTATGATACCAGTTTCGATTATATTTTTGAGCATGTCTCATTTCAAATTGATACAGACTGGAAGCTTGGATTTACGGGGAGAAACGGAAGGGGGAAAACTACATTTTTAAAATTATTGATGGGGGAGTACGAGTATAGGGGCTCTATTGCGGCGAGTGTATCATTTGATTATTTTCCGTATCCGGTAAAGGACCCGGCGATGCTTACGGCGGACATTCTGGAGTCTGTAGACCCGCAATATGAACTTTGGAAGGTTATGAAAGAACTGTCACAGCTGGACGTGCCGGATGAAGTCCTGTACCGCCCGTTTCAAACGTTATCAAACGGAGAGCAGACGAAAGTGCTGCTGGCTGTTTTGTTTGGAAAAGAAAATAATTTTCTTCTGATTGATGAGCCTACCAATCACCTTGACGCCGAGGCCAGAAAAAAAGTGGGAATGTATTTAAATTCCAAGAAAGGATTTATTCTTGTATCCCATGACCGGGCATTTCTGGATGAGTGTACGGATCACATTTTATCTGTGAACAGAACGGATATCGAGGTCCAGAAGGGGAATTTTTCTTCCTGGTATGAAAATAAGATCCTCAGGGATCAGTATGAGTTTTCAGAAAATGAGAAGTTAAAAAAGGAAATTGGACGGCTTTCAAAATCTCAGAGAAGATCTGAGAGATGGTCAGATCAGGTAGAAAAGACAAAAAGGGGCACCAGAGACTCCGGGCTCCGCCCAGACAGGGGATTCATCGGCCATAAGGCGGCAAAAATGATGAAGCGGTCAAAGGCGGCAGAGACAAGAAAGGAAGAGGCAGTTAGAGAGAAATCAAAACTGTTAAAAAATATTGAGACTGCGGAATCCTTAAAAATCTCTCCTCTGGAACACCATGCGAAGAGGCTGGCAGTATTGGAGGATGTATCAATTTCCTATGGAAGCAAAATTGTAACCGAAAATCTGTCCTTTCATATTGAAAAGGGGGACAGGATTGCCCTGGTTGGGAAAAATGGCTGCGGAAAATCCAGTGTGCTGAAACTTTTGCTTGGAAAGCCGGTGGATCACGTAGGTTCTCTCTACAAAGCCAATGGTTTGAAAATTTCTTATGTACCCCAGAACACAGATGGGTTGAAAGGGGATCTCAGAGAGTATGCATACAACTGCGGTATTGATGAGAGTCTGTTTAAAGCAATTTTGAGGAAACTGGATTTTTCCAGATTACAATTTGAAAAAAAGATAGAAGAATTCAGCGAGGGCCAGAAAAAGAAGGTGCTGATCGCAGGGAGCCTCTGTGAACAGGCCCATCTGTATTTGTGGGATGAACCTTTGAACTATATTGATGTATTTTCAAGAATGCAGATCGAAGATTTGCTGAAAAACAGTCGGATAACGCTTTTATTTGTGGAGCATGACCGATCTTTCTGTGAAAAAATTAAAACAAAAGAAGTTTTGATGCAATAAAACAGTTCCTTTCCCCGTTACTATATTGAAACGGAAAGAAACAGAGAAAGGAGATACGGTATGAAAAAAGCATTTGTAACAAAGGTTTTTCTTATCATTGCAGTATTAAGCGGCATGGCTGTCGGAGCATTTCAAATTTCGGGAGTCAGGGCAGATGAAGCGGCAAAAGCCAGGATGAAGGAATTAAAAGAGAAAACTCTGGAAGAAAAAACAGAGGCCGATGCAGCGACTGCCGCAGTAAAACAGGAAGCAGCGGAGAATATAGCAAAAGCCACAGAAGCTGCAGTAACTGCTGCACCGCAAACTACGGAACAGGGGCAGGACAATGCACAAACTTCCGGAGACAACAGGAGGAATGAAAAGAATCAAAGAGACAGGGATCGCTGGGATGACGATAATGACTGGGATGAGCAGGATGATGACGACGATGACAATGATTGGGACGACCAGGATGACGACGATGATGATGACTGGGACGATCAGGATGATGACGACGATGACAATGACTGGGACGATCAGGATTATGATGACGAAGATGAAGATTGATTAAAAAATGGAGGGTATGAAGATGAGAAGAAGATTATCTGTTATATTAGCGGGAATCATGTTGATGGGAAGTGCTGCTTTTGCGCCGGTTAAGGCGGACAATGATCCGGAACCAACCCAGATCACAAGACTTTCCAGCACATCAAGAAAAGTGAGAATCGGAAAAAAATTTGAGATTAAGGCATATACAGAACTGAGAGAATTTGACGAGGACTGTCTTGTGTGGTCTGTGAGCAATGCCAAAGTTGTTAAGTTTGAAGACAGAGACCGGACAGGCGATGATATGGACTTTATTGCCAGAAAAACCGGAACAGCCAATATTTCCTGCCGGATCAGGGGCACTGACGTGAAAAAAACCTGTAAGGTAAAAGTTATCAAGGGCAAGGTAAAAGCACGGATTGCAGTAGATGACAGGACTATGGATGTAGAAAAAGGCGACTGGGAGGACATTGAGGCAAGGCTCGTGGGAGGAAACTACAAAAACAGAAAACTTACGTACAAAGTTTCTAATAAAAAAATTATCCGCGTGAGACGGGGAAAGGTATATGGAAGGCGTTTAGGCGGAGCTAAAATTACAATCCGGGCCAATGCTGATAAGAAGATTAAAAAGGTCGTTTATGTACGGGTTGAAAGAGATGATTAAAAAGTTTTAAGAACAGATGCTTTATCCATATATTTCATGATACAATAAGTATGAAATATCACGGGATAGGATAAAGGGAAGAGTATGATCATTGTTTGGAGCTTTGAGCCGGATTACAAGAAAAAGAAATTAAAAATAGACGAGCGTCTGTTTCGGCGCATTGGACAGGACGACATGGCCGCCTTTGAAGAACTTTATGTTTTGACGGAGAAGACCATTTATGCCTATGCACTGTCTATTGTGCGCCATCACGAAGACGCTATGGATGTTGTGAGCGAAACCTTTTTAAAGATTAGGAGTGCAGCGCATTTATACAAACCGATGGGGAAGCCTCTCGCATGGATGTTTACCATTGCAAGAAATTTTGCCATGAACCGTTTAAGGGAACAGGGGAAATATTGCGGTCAGGAGATTACGGAAACAGATTTTAAGGAGGAATTTTCCTTTGTAGATCATGTGGAAGACCGGATGGTTTTGGAAGTTGTATTAAAGAAGCTGACAGAAGAGGAGAGAAGGATCGTCATGCTCCACGCCGTATCCGGCCTGAAGCACAGGGAAATTGCAAAAGCACTGGACATTCCGCTGTCAACAGTTCTGTCAAAGTATAAGAGAACATTGAAAAAGCTGGAAGCATACTTGATGGAAATGGAGGTGTTAGACAGATGAATAAAATAGAAGAAAGACTGTCCAGGGCTATTGAGAGTGCGCCTTCCCTTTCCGTGGAAGGTCTGAAAAAAGCAGAGATTCAAAAAATGGAGGAGCACGATTATATTACCAGACAGCAGGAAACAAAGCTGACACCTATGAGGAAAAGGTTTGCTCTGGCTGCCGCAGGCATGTGCATGTGTTTTTTGCTCATGCTGAATCTGCCGATACATCAAAGGGCTTCTGCTATCATTGATGTTGACATTAATCCGAGTATCGAACTTGCATTAAATAAAAAAAATGAGGTCATCCGTATGGAGGCCATCAACCATGACGGTGAAAATATTCTTAAGAATCTGGATTATAAGAATCAGGATGTGGAGGAAGTTGTATTCCGCATGCTGGATGAGATGATCCGCCAGGGTTATCTTACAAAAGATAAACTGGACAATAATATACTGTTATCTGTGGAACATTCCGAGAGAGACCAGGCTGAGGAACTTACGATCAGACTGAACAGCGCAGTCACCAAATATTTAAGTGAGCGCCGCATCCCTGTGAAGATTACGGACCAGCATATGTTGGAGGACAAAAAAGAGCGTAAAGTCGCAGAAAAGTACGGTATTTCTTTAGGTAAACTGACATTGATCCGCAAGATCATGAAAGAACATGAGCATTTGAAGATTGAAGATCTCTCAAAACTGTCTTTGAGTGAACTCGTTGATCTTCTGAATGAGAGCCGTGAGAAGCCTGGCAAAAAGAAGCCGGATTCCAAACAAACTCAAACGGAAGCTTCTGTGAGCACCAGTCAAAGGACAATGACTGAGAGTACAGAGAGAACGGCTCAGAAGAAAAAGAAACCAGTGTCCACAACCCGGAGAAAGAAGAAAGCGACAACAGAAAAAAGGATCAGAGACGAAAAAGACGATGATGATGAGAATGACAATGAAGACGATGACAGTGATGATGAAAATGACAATGAAGACGACGATGATTAACTGTTGACGTCTTCCAAGATGCAGAATGAAGCCTCCTTCAAATGGAAATAATAATTCCAAAAGAGAAGGAGGCTTTTATGATTCATTGGATAGACAAAAAATTTAAATTAAAAGAGCATCATACAGATATCAAAACAGAATTCCTGGCTGGTATTACTGTGTTCATTACAATGGTCTATGCTCTGGCTACGGTGCCTAACATGCTGGAAGCCACAGGGGTGGATAAGCATGTGCTGATGACGGTTATGGTGCTGCTCATCGCCGCTGCGACACTTGCTATGGCGTTTTACACGAACCGTCCCTTTGCCCTGGCGCCGGGACTCAGCAGTGCAGGAATTGTGGCCGCTATGATAAGCGCGGATAATGTACCGGTAAAGATTGCAGGCGGCATCGTCTTCTGGAGCGGCCTGCTGTTTCTCGCCATTACATTTCTGGGTCTCAGGGAGGCGATCGTAAGAGCTATCCCCGCCAGCTTAAAATATGCAGTCAGCGCTGGGATCGGTATTTTTATTGTTCTGATCGGAGCGAGAGGAGCAGGTATCATTACGGCAGATGAGGCAAAAAACAGCCTTGTATTCGGCAGTCTTGGATCGCCGGAGGTAATCGCGGCAGTCTTTGGATTTGTCATTCTCTTAATCTTAAGGGCAAAGCGTGTGCCGGGAGATATGATTTTATCTATTCTGGCAGCCACCATAGCCGGAATACCGCTGGGAGTCACGAAGCTGCCCGAACAGATTATTTCCATGCCGGCTCCTGTCGGGGAACAGCTGTTTCAGATTGATATCTTTGGAGCGCTTCAGGTATTGTATCTTCCGTTCCTTTTGGCCCTGTTTGTTCCGGATTTCTTTGCTACCGTAGGGACAATTCTTGGGGTCGGTGCCCGTGCCGGATATTTGGATGAAAACGGAAATTTTGACGGCATTGATCAGTGTTTTCAGGTAGATGCGGCTGCAACGAGTCTGGGAGCACTTTTTGGAATGCCTGGCATGACTACTTATCTGGAATCCTCTGCGGGTATAGAGGCCGGAGGAAAGACGGGACTGACCGTGGTGTTTACGAGTATATGCTTTCTTCTGGCTCTGTTTTTTGCCCCTGTGGCCCTTATCATACCTTCCGCAGCTACGGCTCCGGTGCTGGTCTATATCGGTATCAGCATGCTGGAGGCTATGCGCCATATCAATTATGACGACATAACAGAGAGTATGCCTGCCTTCATGTGTGTAGTTTTCACTGTACTGGCAGGAAATATCGCAAACGGTATCTGCACCGCCATTCTGACGTATCTGGTTATGAAAACGGCGGAAGGAAAAACAAAAGAGATACATCCGTTCATGTATCTCTTAGGTGCGGTCAGTGTGCTTTATTTTTATACCCTGTTTTGACAAAGAATATTTTCAGCGTTTTTTGCGGAACTCTGTATAAGAGTATACAAACGGTGTGACGACCATGACCGCAAGGATTGTCAGAAAGACAGGTACCTGAAACGATTCGGGTGCAAGAGCGGTAAGCGCGACTATCAAGCCTCCCAGGACCCATATTTTTCCGGCGAGCCGGTGTGTCCGAAACCAGTTTTGTTCATCGGCCAGGGTCCATGGAGTTCGAATACCGATAAAATAATTATGTTTTGTTTTAGGCAGCAGATTGCCGATAAAAATAAATAAACTTCCTATTCCCAGGCAGAAGATCAGGTTAACATTAAAATCCATCCTGAAAGCGGCCGCAATGGTCATGATCTGGACAGCGAAGAAAACCAGGCCGATGACAAAGGTGTAGCGGTGATATTCTCTCTGAAATTTATCATAATTATCAGAGTTTGGATCTGTGCGCCGCATAAACTGAAAAAGTATGGTAATTAAAAAAATGATGCCAGGAAATATAAACACCGTAAGTTTCGGGGCAAAACGGTCAACCGTCCCGTAAACATTCCAATGGGCCGGGATCTGTTCCGGAAGGGAAGAAAAAACTGTAAGAGACAGCAGCAGGGAGACAACTGTCAGTAAAATGCTTGATTTAGATTGTTTCATTTATTTGTCCTCCTTAAAGCTTTGAAACCAGTGAATCACTTCTTCAAATACAGAGAGATTCAATTCATAATAAATATATTTTCCTTGTTTCTTGTCGGTTATGAGATTTGCCTGTTTTAAAATGTTCAGGTGGTGGGAAATCGATGCGCCTGTCATATCGAAATGACTGCATATTTCTCCTGCCGGCATGGAACCGTCTTTCAGCAAGTCTAAAATTTCACGTCTGGTGGAATCTGATAATGCTTTGAATGTTTCCTGAAAACCCACAGCTCCTCCTTTCTGATACATTTAGAAGTTTATCTAAATGTATTGTACCATTCTGCTCATACAAAAGCAAGAACATTTAGAAGAATATCTAAATGAAGTGTGAAAGTTAGAAAATCTTACCTTCCGGAGACAGCAAGCCGCAGAACTGGTGAAAATGTCATGCAATATCATCCAAGATTTTCTCAACACATTTATGTTACACTTAGTATTATGAAAGAAATAAGAGAAATATTTTATGACGAACAATTAAAGATTGAAGCCTATGGTTTTTACGGACTCAAACAAAAATTTCCAAACCATTTCCATGATCATTACGTGATCGGATGCATCGAGAGCGGTATGCGGAAAGTGACCTGCCGGGGAGAGGAATTTCTTATTGAACCAGGGGACCTGCTGTTTTTTAATTACAGGGAGAACCATGCATGCGAGCAGGTGGGGGATTATCCTCTGAACTGCAGATTTATTAATATCAAGAGAGAAAGGATGAAAGAAATCGCAGAAGAGATCACGGGAAGGAATGAATATCCTGAGTTTGTAAAACCGATGATTCGGAAGTGTTCAAAAGCTGAGCTTCTCAGGGAAGTGTACCGAATGGTGGCAGAGAGGAGCCAGGAATTTGAAAAGGAGGAGTTATTTTATCTTCTCATGGAGCAGCTGCTCTCTGAGTATGCGGTATTTGAACAGAAGAAAGTACAGGTGCCTGACACAGAACGGCTCAATGCTGTATGCAGTTATATGAAGGAGCATTACAGTGAGAACGTTTCACTGGAACAGCTCTGTAAGATTGCAGGCGTCAGCAGATACAGCCTGATCCGGTATTTTACAAAGTACAAGAAGATTACACCGTACCAATACCTGGAATCCATCAGGGTAAACCGGGCCAAATTATATTTGGAGCAGGGAACCGAGCCGGCGGAGGCGGCGGCAATGACCGGATTCTCAGATCAGAGCCATTTTACAAACTTTTTTAAGCGGCTGTTCGGCCTGACACCGGCTCAGTATCAGAGAATCTTTACAGATAAGAAAGGTTATTAATTATGGAAGACAAAAAATACATACAGGGTCATTTCTTTGCACTGGCTACTATTTTTTTATGGGGAACAACGTTTATTTCCACGAAGATTCTGCTCAGGCAGTTTCAGCCGATTGAGATTTTATTTTTCCGGTTCCTTCTGGGCTTCTTGGTGCTGATTCTTATTTATCCAAAGAGGCTGAAGACAGAAGGCTGGAGGGAAGAGAAATATTTTATGGCCGCCGGTCTGTGCGGTATCACACTGTACTATTTATTTGAAAATATTGCACTCACATACACTATGGCTTCTAATGTGGGAGTTATTATTTCTATATCGCCGTTTTTTACGGCACTTCTGGCAAGGGTGGTGACGGGAGAAAAGTCTCTTGGAAGACGGTTTTTTCTTGGATTTCTTTTGGCCATGTGCGGTATCTGCCTGATTTCTTTCGGCGGTACTGCGCTGCATCTGAGCCCAAAAGGGGATTTTCTGGCAGTGCTTGCTGCCTTCGTATGGGCCGCTTATTCCATGCTGACAAAAAAAATCGGAAGCTTCGGACACAATATCATACAGTCCACAAGGCGCTGTTTTGCATGGGGACTTTTGTTCATGGCTCCGGTGCTGCTGTTTACGGATATTTCATTGGGGAGACAGAGATTTGCTGATCCTTTAAATCTTGGGAATCTTCTGTTCCTTGGGATAGGCGCCTCAGCCATCTGCTTCGTTACCTGGAATACGGCAGTGAAAAGGCTGGGTGCGGTAAAAACTACTGTTTATATCTATATGGTTCCGGTGGTGACGATCATTACGTCGGTCCTGATCCTTGGTGAAAAACTGACTGTCAGGGCAGCATGCGGTGCTTTTTTGACGATCGCGGGCCTGTTTTTATCGGTGGAAAAAAAGAAAAAGAGTGAAAAGTGTGACTTACTCACAGAAGTATTATAGGAAAGCGGTATAATGGACTCAGAAAGTAAATGATGATTTAGAAAAGGAGTGACCATTATGTCAGTTTTAAAAATAACAGGAGCAAATTTTGTCGAGGAAGTATTAAATGCAAAGGAGCCGGTTCTGATCGACTTTTGGGCAGCATGGTGCGGGCCGTGCAGGATGATGTCGCCGGTTGTGGATGAGATTGCGGAGGAACTTCACGGAGTGAAGATCGGAAAGATCAATGTGGATGAGGAACAGGAATTAGCAGTAAAATTCCGTGTCATGTCCATTCCAACTCTATTGATCTTCAAGAATGGAAAAGTTGAAAAGAGTTTTGTGGGAGCAAGGGATAAAAAAGAAATCGTGGATGCCCTTAAAATGCAGGTGACAGAATAAGATGCCGAGGGAATGTGTTATAATAAGAAGGAAAGACAGTAAAGTAAAAGAAAGGGGTTTTCCTTATGAAAATTTATGATTTGATCATCATCGGCGCAGGACCTGCAGGAATGTCCGCAGCCATTTACGCCAAGAGAGCTATGCTTGAAGTCTTGGTTTTAGAAAAAGAAGCAATGTCAGGAGGCCAGATCGTGCAGACCTATGAAGTCGATAACTATCCGGGGCTTCCAAAGATGACGGGTATGGATCTGGGAGATCAGTTCTTCAACCATGCTTCTGACCTGGGAGCAGAAGTCAAGACAGGAGAAGTCTCAGAGATCAGGCATGACCAGCCGATAAAAGAGATCGTTTTAAAAAATGGTGAGGTGCTGAAGACCAAAACAGTTATGCTTGCTACAGGGGCTACTCACAGAAAGCTGGGTGTCCCTGGAGAGGAAGAACTGACAGGTCTGGGAGTTTCTTACTGTGCAACCTGTGACGGAGCGTTTTTCAGAAACAAAACTGTGGCAGTCGTAGGGGGCGGTGATGTCGCTCTGGAAGATGCACTGTTCCTGAGCAGAATATGTGAGAAAGTATATCTGATTCACAGGCGAGATGAATTCAGAGGGGCAAAGATTCTCCGGGATCAAGTGACGAAAAACGACAAAATACAAGTAATATGGAATACGGTAGTGACGAAAATTGACGGGAATGAGAGGGTTGAATCTATTTCCATCAAAGATGTGCATAACGATGTGGATAAGTCGCTGAAAGTCGATGGAATATTCATCGCAGTAGGCACGGCTCCGCAGAGTACGCTGTTAAAAGATGAGCTTGAAATGGACGAAAGAGGCTATATTGCAGCCGGTGAAGACGGAGTGACAAACATTCCAGGAATTTTTGTAGGTGGGGACCAGAGGACCAAAAATCTGCGCCAAGTGGTGACTGCTGCCGCAGATGGGGCAAATTGTGTGGTGTCAGTGGAGAGTTACCTTCAAAAGTTAGAATTGCCAGACAATTAACGAAACATGCAAAAAACTTAAAAATCAAGTGGAAAAGTCTGTTTTGTCATATTTGTATAAGAGTCGTATTTTCAAGTATCAAATCGAAAAATACAGAAAAAAAACATCACATTTTATCCACAGTGCAAAATCACAGTTCTTCGCGATAATACAGTTATACACAAAGTTATCCACATTATCCACAGCCGATTAAGGTCGAATTGTGGAAATGAAATTCGACAAAATGAAACACTTGTTTTGTGTAGATTTTATAAAAAGATTTGTTTTCAATGGAAAAGCTATATGATATAATAATTAGTATCAAATAGTAAAGGAGTTGGAAGCCATGAATTTCATTATTAGCGGTAAGAACATCGAAGTAACAGAAGGAATCAGGGCAGCAATAGAAGAGAAATTAGGCAGGCTTGACAAGTACCTGACTGATGACATTGACATCATCGTTACTTTGAGCGTTCAAAAAGAGAGACAAAAGATTGAAGTAACAATTCCTATGAAGGGGCACATTATACGTGCAGAACAAGACAGTGCGGATATGTATGTATCCATTGATTTGGTCATTGATATTCTCGAACGTCAGATCAGAAGATATAAAACCCGTTTGATGAGTAAAAAATATGAAGGTGCAGGACTGAAACAGGAATTCATCGACAAGGACGAGGATGTGGATGAAGATGAGATCCGCATCATCAGAAGCAAGAAGTTTGCGATCAAGCCGATGGATGTGGAAGAGGCTTGTATCCAGATGGATCTTCTGGGGCACAATTTCTTCGTATTCCGTAACGCCGATACTTTTGAAGTAAACGTAGTATATAAAAGAAAGGGCAATACATACGGACTGATTGAACCGGAATTTTAGGAATAATGATTTTTTTAGGAGGCTTCGGCCTCCTTTTTGTTTACGGTAAAAAACGTGTTATTTGCGTTGGATTTTGGGAGATGGAAAGGGGGACAGGTATGATATTTGCTGCAAGTACCTTTTTCTTGCCTACATTTTATAGAAGTGTTACAATATCATAGATTACATGTGAATTTGATTGTTTGGGAGTGAAACTATGAGTTTAATAGGAAAAATTTTTGGTTCGCACAGTGATAAAGAGCTGAAGCGGATCAGTGGGATTGTGAATAAAATTGAATCTTTTGACGAACCGATGCAGAAATTATCCGATGAGGAACTGAGAAATAAAACTGCTGAGTTTAAAGAACGTCTGAGTAATGGAGAGACACTGGACGACCTTCTGCCGGAAGCTTATGCGGTTGTCCGGGAAGCGAGTGCCAGAACCATTGGGCTTAAACACTATCGGGTCCAGCTGATCGGCGGTATCATTCTTCACCAGGGAAGGATCGCAGAGATGAGGACCGGTGAAGGAAAGACCCTGGTTTCCACTCTCCCTGCTTACTTGAATGCCCTGGAAGGAAAGGGCGTGCACATCGTTACGGTCAATGACTATCTGGCAACCCGTGATGCGGAGTGGATGGGAAAAGTGCACAACTTCTTAGGCGTTACGGTCGGTGTCGTTACCAACGAGATGGAAAACGACGAGCGGCGGGCAGCCTATAACTGTGATATCACATATATCACCAACAATGAACTGGGATTTGATTACCTGAGGGACAACATGGTCATCGAAAAAGAAGATCTGGTACAGCGCGATCTGCACTATGCCATTGTCGATGAGGTCGATTCTGTCCTGATCGATGAGGCCAGAACGCCATTGATCATTTCCGGCCAGAGCGGGAAGTCTACCGAGCTCTACCGTGCCTGCGATATTCTTGCAAGGCAGATGGAGAGGGGAAGCTCTGACGGGGAACTTTCCAAGATGGATATCCTGATGAACGAAGATATTGAAGAAGACGGAGACTTTTTGGTCAATGAGAAGGATAAGCACGTACTTTTGACCGCCCAGGGCGTGAAAAAGGTGGAGGAGTTCTTCCATATAGACAACCTGGCCGATCCGGAGAATCTCGCGATCCAGCACAATATTATCCTGGCGCTTCGCGCCCATAATCTTATGTTTATTGACAAAGATTATGTAGTGAAGGACGATGAAGTGCTGATCGTCGATGAGTTCACCGGACGTATCATGCCGGGCAGACGGTATTCAGACGGACTTCATCAGGCGATCGAGGCGAAAGAAGGCGTGAAAGTAAAGAGAGAGTCCAAGACCCTCGCTACGATCACATTCCAGAACTTCTTCAATAAATATAATAAGAAATCCGGTATGACCGGTACGGCCGAGACTGAGGAACAGGAATTCCGTGAGATCTACGGCATGGATGTCGTCGTTATCCCGACCAACAAACCGGTTGTGCGTGTTGACCACGAAGATGCTATTTATAAGACGAAGCAGGAAAAAATGAGGGCGGTTGTTGAGGACATCGCAGCATCCCACGCCAAGGGACAGCCAGTGCTCGTAGGTACAATCACCATTGATATGTCCGAAGAACTGAGCCGCATGCTCAAAAAGCAGGGGATCAAGCATAATGTGCTGAATGCCAAGTTTCATGAAAAGGAGGCGGAGATCATCTCCCATGCAGGAGAGATCGGAGCTGTCACAATCGCTACTAATATGGCGGGCCGTGGTACCGATATTGTCCTGGCAGACGGTGTAGCCGCTCTGGGCGGTTTAAAGATCATTGGTACAGAGCGTCATGAATCCAGACGTATTGACAATCAGCTGCGGGGACGTGCCGGACGGCAGGGAGATCCCGGTGAATCCAAGTTTTATCTGTCCCTGGAAGACGATTTGATGAGGCTGTTCGGATCTGAGAGGATGATTTCTGTATACAATGCCCTTGGTATACCGGAAGGGGAGGAAATCCAGCATAAATCCATCAGCAGGACGATCGAAAAGGCTCAGAAGAAGATTGAGAATAATAACTTTGGTATCCGTAAAAATCTGCTGGATTATGACCGTGTAAATAACGAACAGAGAGAGATCATGTACAAAGAACGCCGCCGTGTTCTGGACGGGGAGAACATGAAGGATTCTGTGATTCATATGATGGAAGAAACCATTGCAGATTATGTGAACCAGTGTGCCAGTGAAGATGCGGCACCGGAAGAATGGGATATGGATACACTGAATGCAGAGCTGCGCCCGATTATTCCGTTTGGAAAGATCGAGCTGACCCAGGAAGAGATTCAGGCAGGAAAACCTGAGATGCTCACAAAGCGTCTGCAGGATGAGGCTGTAGAATTGTATGCCCATAAGGAAACGGAATTTGAAGACTATGACCTCCGTGAGATTGAACGGATCATTCTCCTCAAGGTCATTGACCGCAAGTGGATGGATCATATCGACGATATGGACCAGCTTCGGGAGGGTATCGGCATGCAGGCATACGGACAGAGAGATCCGGTAGTGGAATACCGCATGGCCGGTTTTGAGATGTTCAATGTGATGACGAAGGCAATCCAGGAAGAGACCACCGGAGCACTGTTCCACGTAGAGATTGAACAGAAAGTGGAGAAAGAGCAGGTTGCCCAGGTAACAGGCACTAATAAAGATGACAGCAGCGTGAAGACGCCGTATAAGAGAAAAGGGGAGAAGATCGGAAGAAACGATCCGTGCCCGTGCGGAAGCGGAAAGAAATATAAAAACTGTTGTGGAAGAAATTAAGGAGTTTTAGGAGTGATTGAATTAGATCAGTTAAAATATAGCCTGAATTCCTACCGGGAGCCGCTTGAGAAATTAAGCGGTTCTCTTGGTTTGGAAGAAAAGAAAGAGCGGATCGAGCAGTTGGAGCTTGATATGGAAGCTCCGGGATTCTGGGAGGACCTGGAGGAGTCCCAGAAGGTAGTAAGAGAAGTCAAAGGGCTGAAGGATCAGGTGGAAGGATATGAAGGGCTGAAAGGACAGTTTGAGGATATCGAAACTCTGATCGAGATGGCGTCGGAGGAAGAGGACGAAGAACTGGCTGCGGAAACTCAGGAAGCATTTGCGGAGTTTGAGACAGCCTATGAGAATCTGCGGATTTCGACTCTCCTGAGCGGGGAATATGACAAGAATAATGCGATCCTGAGCCTGCATGCGGGAGCCGGAGGAACCGAGTCCTGTGACTGGGCCGGTATGCTGTACCGGATGTATACCCGATGGGCCGGGAAAAAAGGATTCGAGACAAAAGTTATTGACTATCTGGACGGGGATGAGGCAGGAATTAAATCAGTGACGGTAGAGATCAAAGGTGAAAACGCCTATGGATATTTAAGGTCCGAGAGAGGCGTTCACCGGCTGGTGAGAATTTCTCCGTTTAACGCGGCGGGAAAGAGGCAGACCTCTTTTGCATCCTGTGACGTGATGCCGGAGATTGACGAAGACCTGAACGTGGAGATCGCCGATGAAGATATCAGGATTGATACTTACAGAGCAAGCGGCGCCGGAGGCCAGCATATCAATAAGACGGACTCTGCCATAAGGATCACGCACATCCCGACAGGGATCGTTGTCCAGTGTCAGAATGAACGGTCACAACATAAGAATAAAGACCAGGCAATGAAGATGCTCAAGACAAAGCTGTATCTGTTAAAAGAGCAGCAGCATCTGGAGAAACTTTCGGATATCCGGGGAGATGTGGGAGATAATGGATGGGGAAGCCAGATCCGGTCCTATGTTCTGCAGCCATACACTATGGTGAAGGATCACAGGACAAATAAAGAAAGCGGCAATCCATCCGCTGTCCTGGACGGAGATCTGGACGGTTTCATGAACGCATACCTGGCATGGAGCAATGATTGATTTAAATTTAGTATAAAATTCCTCATATGGATTTTTGCATGTAGATTAATAAAACACAAAGGATGGTTTTATATGAAAAATATCAGAATATACACAGGGATTCTGCTGACAGCAGTGATGATTATGACATTGTCTGTATCTGTTTTTGCTCAAAGTAATAGGGAACAGAATTATGGAGTTTCTCAGGTCAGTAGTTCTTCAGTTCATGCCAGTGATAAGAAAAATAATATAATTTTTGAAAAGAAAATTAAAGTAAAGAAAGTTGATAGTGTTGCTAAAGCAGGTGATTTCACTTCTGCAGAACTGGCAAAATATATTTCTCTTTCTGCTGCGGCACTGTTGTGCATCATCTGGCTGATTGTCAGATGCCTGAAGAAGAAATAGGGAAGAGTTTTTGCAGGGCATACAATCTGCACGGTTGTATGTCCGTTTTTTATTCATAGGAAAGTTCGTCCTATGGAATAAAAAGCCCTGCGGCAGGATGCACAGCTTCGCGTGCGGAACAAAAGCTGTGTTTAGAAAAAATTGGTTTGCGATGTGTGCGAAGCACACTTTTGTTCTTGAAACAGTTGCTTAATTTTTAAAAATATGATAGTATCTTGTGGAAAAACAATTGTGTTTAACACACGCACAGAGGTGGACTATGTTAGAAGATTCAAAGTATTATGTCATTAAAAAGAAAGCGGTTCCGGAGGTTCTGTTAAAAGTACTGGAAGTGCAGAAGCTTTTGGATGCAGAACAGGCTAAGTCCATTCAGGAGGCCACGGAGACTGTGGGGATCAGCCGGAGTTCTTATTATAAGTACAAAGATGATATTTTTCCTTTTCATGCGAGCAAAAAGGGACGAAATATCACGTTTGTGATCGAGGTGGAAGACCAGCCGGGAGTTATGGCCACAGTGCTTCAGGTATTTGCAAACTACAAGGCCAATATCCTGACGATCCATCAGAGTATTCCGATCAACGGAAAAGGAGTGCTCACAGTCAGCGTGGATATCGTTGACATGGAGACTGATGTGTCTGCCATGATCGAGAGTGTGGAGAAGCTTGACAACATTACATATGTAAAAATAATTGCAAAGGAGTAGAACAGATGATAAATATTGCGGTATTGGGATACGGAACCATTGGATCAGGAGTTGTGGAGGTCATCGAGACAAATCACGAGAGCATCAACCGTAAGATCGGGGAGCCGATCCGGGTAAAATATGTTTTGGATAAGAGGGATTTATCCGGCACGCCGGTGGCGTCAAAGGCAGTCACAGACTATGATATCATTTTAAATGATGACGATGTGAGCATCGTTGTGGAAGTCTTAGGCGGAGTGGAGCCTGCATATACGTTTGCAAAGCAGGCGCTGGAGCACGGAAAGAGCGTTGCCACTTCCAACAAGGAACTGGTAGCTGAAAAGGGAGCAGAACTTCTGGCCATGGCAAAGTCCAAGAATTTGAATTTCCTGTTTGAGGCCAGTGTTGGAGGCGGAATTCCGATCATCCGTCCCTTAAACCAGTCTCTGACAGCCGATGAGATCAATGAAATAACAGGTATACTGAATGGGACTACAAACTATATCTTAACAAAGATGGCCGATGAAGGGGCTGACTTCGATGAGGTGTTAAAGGACGCTCAGGATAAAGGATATGCGGAACTTCATCCGGAGGCGGATGTGGAGGGATATGATGCGTGCAGAAAGATTGCAATCCTGACTTCACTGGCATTCGGCATGCAGGTGGATTATGAGGATGTACATACCGAGGGTATCACAAAGATCACAGAAACTGATATGAAATATGCAAAAGCCCTGAATAAGAGCATTAAGCTTTTGGGAACCAGCAAAAAAATCGGTGACAATGTATATGCCATGGTATGCCCGATGATGATCGGCAGGGACCATCCGCTGATCGGCGTCAACGATGTGTTCAACGGCATTTTTGTAAACGGAAATGTCATCGGCGACGTGATGTTTTACGGAGCGGGGGCAGGAAAGCTTCCGACAGCCAGCGCAGTTGTGGCAGACGTGATCGATGCGGCAAAGCATAAAGAGAGAAATATTATGCAGATCTGGAGTGAAAAAAAGCTTCACCTCACAGATATCGGTGATTTTGAACATAAATTTTTTGTGCGCCTTCCAAAAGACTGCGACAGGGAAAAGGTAAAAGAAGTTTTTGGCGATGTAGAAGAAGTTTCAGCAGAAGGGGTGACAGATGAATTTGCATTTGTTACACTGACAATGAAAGAAAAAGACTATCAGGAGAAGATCAAAGCGTTTAATTCCGTTTTGGGCATGATCCGTATAAATGTAAAATAGATTTGGAGGACTAGTTTATGAAGTATGTTGTTGTGTTGGGAGACGGAATGGCCGATGAACCGATCGGGGAACTGGGTGGAAAAACACCGCTTCAGGCGGCCAGGACTCCGGTCATGGATGCCATGGCAAAGGTATCGGAACAGGGGATCGCTTACACGGTGCCGGAGAACCTTCCGGCCGGAAGTGACGTGGCAAACCTTGCTATGCTTGGCTATGACCCGCAGAAGTATTATTCCGGAAGATCACCGCTGGAGGCGCTTTCCATCGGAGTGGATATGAAGGATACTGATATTGCTCTGCGCTGCAACATTGTCACCTTGTCAGAAGATGAGGCCTATGAAGAGAAGACTATCATTGACCACAGCTCCGGGGAGATTACAACAGAAGAGGCTAAGGTTCTGATCGATGCGGTGAAAAAGGAATTAGAGACAGAAGAGTTTCAATATTATCCGGGAGTCAGCTACCGCCATCTTACGATCTGGGATCGCGGAGAGACAGTGGACCTGACGCCGCCCCATGATATATTAGGAAAGCAGATCGGGGAGTATCTTCCCAAGGAGACAAAGCTCCGGGAGATGATGGAGAAGAGTTTTGATATTTTAGACCGGCATCCGATCAATGAAAAACGCAGGGAGATGGGATTGAATCCGGCCAACAGCATTTGGTTCTGGGGTGCGGGCACCCGTCCTGCGCTGGATGATTTTGAGGAAAAAACAGGGAAGAAAGGCGCCATGGTATCCGCTGTAGATCTGCTGAAAGGTATCGCGGTCGGTACGCACATGCTGAATTTAGATGTGGAAGGGGCCACAGGCGGACTCGATACCAACTATAAAGGAAAAGCAATGGCGGCCGTGGATTCTCTGACAAAAGACGGGGCGGATGTGGTTTATATCCATGTGGAAGCTCCTGACGAGATGGGACACCAGGGAAGTGTAAAAAATAAAGTAAAAGCTATTGAATTTCTTGATGACCAGGTGATCCGTGTCGTCGCAGAGGAGCTGAAGAAGCGCGGAGAGGAGTTCCGTATGCTCATCGGGCCGGACCATCCGACACCGATTTCTATACGGACCCATTCCAAAGACCCGGTTCCTTTTATGATATATGACAGCACGAAGGAAACGAATGGGCAGAAGGAATACAGCGAAGAGGCAGCAAAGAGTACAGGACTCGTTCTGGAACACGGACATGATCTGATGGGCCGGCTATTACAAAAATAAGAGAAAATTTTAGGAGGCAGCAATGTTAATTGTTAAAAAATTCGGAGGTACATCCGTAGGAAATAAAGAGAGGATTTTAAATGTGGCAAAACGCTGCATTGAAGAATATCAGAAAGGAAATGACGTGGTGGTTGTCTTGTCTGCAATGGGCAAGATGACAGATGAACTGATCGCGATGGCAAAGGATATCAATCCGAATCCGCCGAAGCGGGAGATGGATATGCTTCTGACCACAGGAGAGCAGACATCCGTTGCCATGATGGCGATGGCGATGCACTCTATGGGAATCCCGGCCGTTTCCCTGAATGCATTCCAGGTAGCCATGCATACGACCCACGCTTACAGCAACGCCAGGATTAAGAGAATCGATACGGACCGTATTTTTAACGAGCTGGAACAGAGAAAAATCGTTATCGTGACAGGATTCCAGGGTGTGGACCGTTACGACAACTATACGACTTTGGGCCGCGGCGGCTCAGACACCACAGCCGTTGCCCTGGCTGCAGCATTGAATGCGGATGCCTGCGAGATCTATACGGATGTGGACGGTGTTTACACCGCGGATCCAAGAAAAGTTACCACAGCGAAGAAACTTCAGGAGATCACCTATGATGAGATGCTGGAGATGGCCACACTCGGTGCGGGAGTTCTCCATAACCGTTCTGTGGAGCTTGCCAAGAAGCACGGAGTACAGCTGGTTGTCCGTTCCAGTCTTACAAAAGAGGAAGGAACGGTTGTCAAAGAGAGAATTATGATGCCTCAGGCAGAGATCAGCGGTGTTGCCGGAGACGATGATGCGGCACGGATCTCTGTGACCGGACTCGAGGATGAGCCGGGAGTAGCATTCCGTCTGTTCAATATCCTTGCAAAGAAGAATATCAATATCGACATCATTCTCCAGTCCGTGGGACAGAATGGCAAGAAAGACATTTCATTCACGGTAAAAGAAGAAGATGCGGAGCTGGCGGTAAATACGATCAAAGAGCATCTGCCGCTGGGATCCTATACCGATGTAGATGCCACCACTGATGTGGCTAAAGTATCCATCATCGGAAGCGGCCTGATCGGACATTCCGGCATGGCTGCCCGTATGTTTGAAGCACTTTACGAAGTCGGCGTAAACATCCGTATGATCTCAACATCAGAGATCCGGGTGACAGTGATTGTGGACCGGGATGATATGGTGAAAGCCATGAATGCGGCACACGAAGCATTTGAACTATAAGAAAAGGTGAAAGGGAACACCGCCTGCAGTCCGGGCGGTGTTTTTTGACCCGGAAGGAAAGGAGATCAGGATGAAGAGAACAGATTATTTATCATGGGATCAGTATTTCATGGGGGTTGCGCTTCTCTCTGCCCAGAGGAGCAAGGATGACCACACGCAGGTCGGGGCATGTCTTGTCAACGACCAGAATAAAATATTATCCGTGGGCTACAATGGGATGCCGACCGGATGTCATGACGATGACATGCCGTGGGAGCGGGAGGGAGAACCTCTCGATACAAAATACTTCTATGTCTGTCATGCAGAACTCAATGCCATTTTAAATTACGGGGGAGGCTCCCTCTATGGAGCGAGAGTTTACGTCACTTTATTTCCGTGCAATGAGTGTGCCAAGGCCATCATTCAGAGCGGAATGAAAGAAGTGATCTATATGCAGGACAAGTACGCCGATGACGACATGACGGTTGCGTCCAAGAAGATGTTTGACATGGCCGGTGTGAAGTACCGGCAGTTTGAACCAAAAGACCAGATAATAGAACTGCACTTATAAGGAAATGGGAAAATGGATATCATCAATATTTTAAAAGACGAGCTGGGAATCAAAAGAACACAGGCGGAGACGGCAGTCAAGCTGATTGACGAGGGAAATACGATACCGTTTATCGCGCGGTACCGGAAAGAGATGACCGGCTCTTTGGACGACGAGACACTCAGGAATCTGGACGAGAGACTGAAGTATTTAAGAAATCTTCAGGACAGAAAAGATGCAGTTTTAAAGAGCATCGAGGAGCAGGGCAAGCTGAGTGAAGAACTGAAAAAGCAGATTGAGGAGGCGGTGACCTTAGTCACTGTGGAAGATCTGTACCGTCCGTACAAGCAGAAAAAACGGACGAGAGCCATGATTGCAAGAGAAAAGGGACTGGAACCGCTTGCAAATTTAATTTTCTTGCAGGCATCAAATGACCCCAAAGAAGATGCCAAAGAGTACGCAGATCCGGGAAAAGGCGTGGAAACACCGGAGGAAGCCCTGCAGGGAGCCAAAGATATTCTCGCGGAGATGATCTCGGACGATGCCAAGTACAGGGAATGGATCAGAAGATCCTTTAAAGAGAATGGAAGAATTCTGTCTGGCGCGAAAAAGCAGGGAGAGAAGTCTGTCTATGAAATGTATTATGATTTTGAAGAACCGGTAAAAAAAGCTGCCGGATACAGGATATTGGCTATGAACCGCGGGGAGAAAGAAGGATTCCTCTCTGTAAAGATCGAGCCTGACAATGAAAAGATTGCGGCTTATCTGGCCAGAAATGTGGTGAAGAAGCAGAAGCATCCAACTACAAAATATTTGCTGGAGGCCATCGAGGACAGTTATAAGAGGCTGATCGCACCTTCCATCGAAAGGGAGATCAGAAATGAACTGACGGAACAGGCAGAGGCGGAGGCTATTAAGCTTTTTGGGAAAAATCTGGAGCAGCTTCTCATGCAGCCGCCGATCGCGGGACAAGTCGTCCTAGGATGGGACCCTGCGTTCCGAACGGGATGTAAATTAGCTGTAGTGGATTCGACAGGAAAAGTCCTGGATACGGTGGTAATCTATCCGACGGCGCCTCAGAACAAAGTGGAAGAAGCCAAAAAGACAGTAAAAAACCTGATTAAAAAATATGGGATTACGCTGATCTCAATAGGAAACGGGACTGCCTCAAGAGAATCAGAACAGATTGTGGTGGAACTTTTAAAAGAGATAAAAGAACCGGTACAGTATGTGATCACCAATGAAGCCGGGGCTTCAGTCTATTCTGCGAGCAAACTGGCGACAGAGGAATTTCCGAATTTCGATGTGGGCCAGAGAAGTGCAGCCTCGATTGCGAGAAGAGTTCAGGACCCGCTCTCGGAACTGGTAAAGATCGAGCCGAAAGCGATCGGTGTGGGACAATACCAGCATGACATGAACCAGAAACAGCTTTCCGGGGCTCTGACAGGTGTCGTAGAGGCGACAGTAAATAAAGTGGGTGTAGATTTAAACACAGCGTCAGCTTCTCTGCTTGAATATGTGTCCGGTGTATCTAAAGCAGTGGCAAAAAACATTGTCTCTTATCGGGAAGAAAACGGGAAATTCCTGAACAGGAGAGAACTCTTAAAAGTTGCCAAGCTGGGGCCCAAAGCCTATGAACAGTGCGCGGGATTTTTAAGAATCTCCGGCGGAAAGAATCCGCTGGATGCCACCGGAGTGCATCCTGAGACTTATAAAGAGACAGATCAGCTTCTGCAGAGTCTTGGCTACTCCGTGAAAGAACTTTCCAGTCAGGGATTTCAGGATATAGGAAAGAAGATTACAGACTATCAAAGACTGTCCGAGGAACTGGGTGTGGGAGAGATCACACTCCGTGACATTGTGAAGGAACTGGAGAAGCCGGGGCGTGATCCGAGAGAGGATATGCCGAAACCGATTTTAAGGACGGACGTCATGGAGATGGAAGACCTGAAGGAAGGCATGAAGCTGAAAGGCACCGTGAGAAATGTCATCGACTTCGGAGCCTTTGTGGACATCGGAGTCCATCAGGATGGGCTGGTGCACATCTCCCAGATGGCCGACCGTTTTGTAAAACATCCTCTGGAAGTGGTCAGTGTGGGCGATGTGGTGGACGTGACCGTGCTGAGTGTGGATCTGGAGAAAAAGAGAATACAGCTTTCTATGAGAAAGCCCTGATTTACCAGCCTCCGGAGAAGGTGATGATCTCTCCCGTCAGATACCGGGGAGCTGTGCAGGTGTGATAGATCATCTCTGCGGCTTCCCTGGGACCGGCAATCCGGTCTGCCGGTATCTCCTGCCGGATCATGTCTTTTTCTTCTTCGGTGAATCCGGAGTTCATTTCTGTGTCAATCATGCCGAACGCTATTGCGTTCACGGAGATATTGCTGGGGGCAACCTCTTTTGCCAGGGCTTTCGTAAACGTATTGACAGCGCCTTTGGCGGCAGAGTACAGCACCTCACAGGAGGCGCCTGCACCGCCCCATACGGAAGATATGTTGAGGATCGTACCGGACTGCCGGCGGATCATATGAGGAAGGACACTTTTGCAGGAGGCAAACAGCGGCATCACATTGGTGTGGAACATTTCCTGCCAGTCTTTTTCAGAGGTATCAGTAAACAGACCCACCCTGGAAATACCTGCATTATTCACAAGGCAGTCCAGCCCTCCGAAACAGGAGATAGTTCCTGCTATCATCTGTTCCACAAAATAGGAATCACAGATATCGCCTGTAAAAGAAAGACATTGGACACCCAGCCTTTTGATCTTTTGTTCAAGAGATGCGAGGCGTTCGGGATGACGGTAACCGTGGATGGCCACATTCCAGCCGTTTTGGGCAAAGACCAGAGCCGTTTCTCTGCCGATGCCTCTGGAACTGCCTGTGATGAGTACTGTATTCATAGCTTCTCCTCCTGGATTTAAGAAAACTTTAAGGAGAGTATAGCATATAGTTTTGTTGAAATAAATCGATTTATTTGGTATACTGAACGGAGTTTCAAGGGAAGGAGCATGGGAAATGGCCAGAAGAGCAAGGAGAAAAGCAGGAGCCGGGGCGATCATCCTGCGGATATTGGTAGTCATTGTACTGTCAGCGGCGGTAGGAATCGGTTCTTTTGCAGGAAGTAAAGCATTTTTTCTGAATAGATTTAAAAAGGACAAAAAAGATAAGATAGCGGAGGCGTTAAAGGCAGAGAGCCAGGAAAGAGTAGATGTATCCCTGGTGAGAGTAAAAGATGCCTTATCGATCCGCATCTATCATAATAAGGATAAACAGATGGTTTTCGTACCGATCAGAAAGGACACCATACTGACTCTGGACAACGACGGAGTCAAAGCCATGGGCGGAGACACGAAGACGGCCACCGTTGAGCAGCTGGCAGCAAAGGCCAAGGATATTAAAGTCATCAAGGCGCAGGTAGAGAAGACTCTGGGAATTACCATCGGCAGCTATGAGAGCTTGTCACAGAAGAATTTCACAAAGGCAGTGAACAATGCCGGAGAAGTAGAACTGGATCTCGAAAATGAAGTGGCATACAAAGACCAGAACAAGATGCTGGTTCATATTCCTGCGGGGAATAACACAATCAACGGAAATCAGGCACTGGGAATGATCCTGGACAGCAGCCAGTTCAGCGACGAGAATGAGCACATCGCGCTGGTTGGGGAACTGACTGTTAAGATAGCCCAGAGCATCAACAAGAAGTCATTAAACGACTATAAAAAGTTTGCGAAAGATTATTATGGCAGTTATGCAAAGAGCAATGTGTCATACGACAGCATCAAAGACAATCTGAGCAGGATGCATGAGGTCAGCGCTAAGGACGTTACCTATCAGATCCTGTCCGGCTCCGACGAAGGGGAAAACTTTAAGCTGGATACAAAGAAGACGAAAGAGATGTTTGATGAACTCCTCTCAGAAAACGGGAAAGTTCCGGAATCATCCGGCTCAGAGAAATCTACAAAGAAGGAAAAAACAACAACGGAAAAGAAAAAAGAGACAGAAGTGTCTTCCAAGGGAATCTCTATTGAGATTCAGAATTCCACGAGGATCAGCGGCCTTGCGGGAAGCTGGAAAGACAAGCTTTCGGGAGACGGATTCACGGTTGGAAGCATTAAGACGAACCGGCAGGGAACACTGACAGACACAAAGATTATCGTTGCGAAAAAGGGTATGGGCGAAGACCTGAAGAAGTATTTTAAAAATCCAACGATTGAAGTCGGAAGCGTGGACAGCGGTGCGCAGATCTGCATCATCCTCGGAACCAACGATGATATTTAGCAGGACAGAATAAAGGGTTTAAAAGAGGCCATACTAACATAAACGATGATGTTTATGTTAGGAGGCGTCCGGTGAAACGAAAAGAAGCATTCAGTATTATAATCGGAACATTTTGCATGGCGGCAGCTACCAATACAGTATTCCAGCCGTTCGGAATCGTCACAGGCGGTTTCGGCGGACTTGGGATCATCTTTGACAAGCTGTGGAGCATCCCTCTGTGGATGACGAACGTCACGCTGAATGTTCCTCTTTTTATACTTGCATTCCGCTATAAGACAAAAAAATTTATGCTCAGAACTATATGCAGCGATATTATGCTGACCGTCTTTTTAGGTGTTCTGCCTAGATTCTCATTTTTCCCGAAAGATTTTTATGTCAATCTGATTCTGGGGGCCATCCTGATGGGAATCGGGCTTGGGCTGGTGATGAAGGAAAGGACATCCACGGGGGGAACGGATCTGATGGCGTTCTTACTGCATGTTGTCTTTCCGCATGTAAGCATTCCTATGCTTCTTGGGATGCTGGACGGCACGATCGTCCTGTTCGGCGCTTTTATTTTCGGTGTTGAGAAAACAAGTTTTGCGCTTCTTGTCATATATGGGATTACGAAGATCACAGACAGTGTGGTCGAAGGCTTTCAGGTTTCCAAGCTGGTGTTTGTGATCAGCCGGCATCAGGAACAGATATCGGAACAGATTTTGTTTCGCATGGGCCGGGGAGCGACCAAGCTTTCTTCTGTGGGAGCTTATACCGGACAGAGCAAAGAAACTCTGATGTGCATCGTATCAAAGAAGGAAGTGCCTGTGCTAAAGAAGATCGTCATGGAAACAGACCCGAAAGCCTTTGTGATTATATCTGACACAAGAGAGACAATAGGGGAGGGGTTTGTGGATTATACACAATAAAATAAAAAAGTTACTATCTTTCTCTTTTTTTTTTGTATATTTTGCTATATAGTATTAGAAAAGGTCGGAAATAAGAAAGGGCGTGTAAATATGATTTCAAATCAAATCCTGCAGGAGACATTAGATGGAATACACAGTATTTCCAACGTGGATCTGTATGTGATAGATTTAAACGGAAAGATCCTGGCAAAAACGAAGGAGACGGAGGCAGAGGATGAAGATACACTGAAGGGCTTCATCAATTCCGTAGCAGAGAGCCAGGTTGTTGGCGGCAAGCAGTATTTTAAAATTTTTGACGACAAACGTCTGGAGTATGTGCTTTTAGCTGACGGAGAGAGTGAGAGCATGTATATGGTGGCAAAGATGGCGGTGTTTCAGATTGAAAGTCTGCTTGTCGCCTACAAAGAAAGGTTTGACAAGGATAATTTTATAAAAAATCTTCTTCTCGACAATCTGCTTCTGGTGGATATTTATAACCGGGCCAAGAAGCTGAATATTGACATCGAGGCCACACGGGTCGCCTATCTGATCGAAGCTACCTATGGCAAAGATCAAAATCTGGTGGAAACAGTAAAGCAGCTGGAGGATACTACGGATGATGACTTTATTGCCGCCGTCGATGAAAAAAGTATCGTATTGGTGAAGGAAGTCTGCGTAAAGGCCCAGTCAAAGCAGTTTGTCAAGACGGCTGAGAAGCTTCTGAAAAACCTGAAAAATGTCGGGATCAATGACGCGAGAATTGCCGTGGGGACCATAGCCAAAGGGATCAAGGATGTGTCCCGGTCTTACAAGGAGGCACAGATTGCTCTTGAGGTAGATAAGATTTTCTATGAAAACAAAGAAGTGGTAGCCTATGACCAGCTGGGTATCGGAAGACTGATCTATCAGCTGCCTCTGCCGCTTTGCAAAATGTTTATCAAAGAGGTGTTTGGGGATTATTCTCCGGAGGAGATCGACGATGAGACATTGGCGACGATCTACAAGTTTTTTGAGAATAATCTGAATGTCTCCGAGACGTCCAGACAGTTATATATACATAGAAATACTCTTGTATACCGCCTGGATAAAATACAGAAGAGCACGAACCTGGACCTGAGGAATTTTGAGGATGCCATTGCTTTTAAAATTGCTCTGATGGTCGTACAGTATATGAAGCATATGAATACACTTGGATAAACGTGTGAGAGGGGAGTCATTTCTATGATTACACTGCAGAATGTGACGAAAGAGTACCAAAAAGGCAGCATAGGGCTGGACAACGTGTCACTGGAGGTAGATAAGGGGGAATTTGCCTTCATAGTGGGTAAGAGCGGGTCCGGCAAGACAACACTGATCAAGCTGCTGTTAAAGGAACTGGAAGCGACATCCGGAGATATCGTTGTCAACGGCTATCACTACCAGAAGATGAAGCGGAGGCAGATTCCGTATCTCAGGAGACAAATAGGCGTTGTTTTCCAGGATTTCCGGCTGCTTAGAGACCGGAGTATCTATGAGAATGTAGCGTTTGCGCAGCAGGTGATTGAGGTGCCGAAAAGAGCCATGAAGCGGCAGGTGCAGAACGTCCTTGAGCTGGTGGGGCTGGGGAACAGACTCAGGGCTCTGCCTGACGAATTGTCAGGAGGTGAGCAGCAGAGGGTTGCCATTGCCAGGGCTTTGGTCAATCACCCGGCGCTTTTGCTGGCAGATGAACCTACGGGGAATCTGGACCCGCAGAATGCACAGGAGATCATGGATCTTCTGGTGGAAATCCAGAAGAGAGGAACAACAGTGATTGTCGTAACCCATAATAAAGAAATCGTAAACCATATGGGGAAACGGGTCATCGCCTTGAATGAGGGAGCAGTCCATCACGACGAGAAAGGCGGTACATATGATATTTAGACGGCTGGCCTATGGGTGTAAAGAAGGGCTGAAAAATATTTTCAGGAACAAAATTTTTTCTTTGGCAACGGTAGGGACGATCATGGCCTGTATTTTTCTTCTGGGAGTGACATTTTCCGTGCTCCTCAATGTAAGGGCTACGGTAAAGCAGGCAGAAGATTCAGTGACCATTTCCGTATTCTTCGATGAAAAGCTGGCGGAGAGCGGGAAGGATGCCATCGGAAAGAAAATCAAAGGTTACAAAGAAGTTCAGTCTGTCCGTTATGTATCGGCGGAAGAAGCATGGGCTAAGTATAAAAAAGAGGTATTCAAGAACAATGAAGATCTTTTGGAGGGATTTGAGGGCAAAAACCCGTTAAATGAATCGGACTCCTATGAAGTCATGTTAAAAGACGTGAAGTATCACGGAAAAATGGTCAGGCAGTTTAAAGGCCTGGACGGAGTGAGAAAAGTAGAGTATGCAAAAGGTGCCGCAGAGGGGATTTCCAAGGCAAATCTTCTTGGAGCCTATGTGGCAGGGGCTATTATCCTGATTCTTTTGCTTGTGTCGGTCTTCCTCGTGAGCAACACCGTCTCTATCGGTATTGCGGTGAGAAAAGAAGAGATCGCCATTATGAGACTGATCGGTGCCACCAACCGGTTTATCAGGGCTCCGTTTATTGTGGAGGGAGCCGTCATAGGAATCGTCGGCTCTCTGATCCCTATGGGCGTCATTTATATAGGCTATAAGGTGATAGTCAACTATATTATAGACAAATTTCATGTACTGACAAATTTTATGGAGTTTGTACCTGTAAACCAGATCATGGTTTATCTGATTCCTGCGTCTCTGTTAGTGGGGCTTGGTATCGGATGTCTCGGAAGCAGCTTTACGATCCGCAAATACCTGAGAGTGTAGGAGGATTCCTATGAAGAAAAAATATTTTGGTGTAACAGTAATTCTTTTGACCCTGTGTCTTTGCTTTGCCAGCCTGCCGGGATTGGCGGTGAAGGCTGACAGCAGGACGGAAGACTTGAAGGATAAGACAAAGAAAAAAGAAGAGGAAAATAAGGAGCTGGAAAAGAAGGTTTCCGGGATGGAAAAGGAAATCGAGGCCATGGATCAGAAGATCGAGAAGGCTTCCGATAAAGCGGACAAGCTGGAAAAAAAGCTGAACGACACGAAGAAGCAGGTGAGTGATACAAAAGAAAAGCTCAGTGAGGCAAAGGCATCCAAAGAAAAGCAGTATAAGATTATGAGCAAACGGATAAAATACCTTTACGAAAATGGAAACACAGGTTATATTGATGTGATTGTACAGGCAAAATCTTTTAATGAGTTCCTTACAAGGCTTGACTATGTGTCAAAGATTTCTAATTATGACAATAATATGTTTCACAGGCTCAGAAAAACTCAGGACAAGATTGCCTTAGCTTCAAAAAAGCTGGAGGAAAGCTACAAGGAGATTAAAACTGTGACGAAGGAAGCCAAGGCTGAAGAGGCCAAGATTGTCAGCCTGGCCGACAGCAAGAAATCCAAGCTGATACAGTTCCAGCAGAAGATTGCATCAAACAAGGATCTGATGCAGAAGTATCAGGACCGCATAGATTACTACGATACTGCATCAAACAAGCCGTCCGGAGGAAACGCAGGGAATAGTTCTTCATCCGGAAGTTCCAGACCCGGGGGCAGTTCTTCGGGAAGCTCCGGCGGATCATCCTCCGGAAATCACAGTTCCGGGGGCGGATCTTCTTCACTGACATGGCCGGTCCCGTCCTGCCATACAGTTACTTCACCATTTGGAAACCGGACACATCCGGTTCAGGGGGGAACGAAATTCCATGAAGGCATTGATATCGGAGCGCCAAAGGGTTCCACGGTAGTAGCAGCGGGAAGCGGTACAGTGGAAGTGGCAGGATACAGCCCGTATAACGGAAACTGGGTGAAGATTGACCACGGAAACGGACTGGAGACATTGTATTTACATAATTCTTCTCTGAAAGTCTCGTCCGGACAGAGAGTCAGCAGAGGGCAGAAGATCGCGTCATCCGGCTCCACCGGGATGTCCACCGGGCCGCATCTTCACTTTGCAGTAAAGAAAAACGGCAGCTATGTGAATCCAATGAATTATATGTGACAGGAACTGTGGAATCAGGGGTATGAAAAAAAGTCATACCTCTGTTCTTTTTATATATGAAATTTCCATAGTATAATGGATTTAAATGGATATCATGGGAAAGGAGCGGAGTATGAATTTAAAACAGCTGACCTATTTTGTTGCACTGGCAAAGAATCAAAATTTTACCACTGCCGCAAATGAATTGTTTATCTGCCAGTCGGCACTGAGCAAGACGATTAAAGCCATGGAAGAGGATTTGGATGTACAGCTCGTTGACCGGACTGCGAAACGCTTTTGTCTGACGCCGGAGGGCAGGATGCTTTATCAGGAAGGCAGAGATGCACTGGAGAGCATCAATAACCAGATGGAGCATTTAAGAGACTGTATTAATGCAGAGAACGGGGAAATTTCCGTGGGAATACCTCCGGTGATCAGCACGATTTATTTTGCGTCTATTATCCAGGGGTTTCGAAAAGCCTATCCGGGAATCCGCCTTGTAATTGCGGAAGAGGGAGCAAATACTGTGAAAGAGAAGGTTCAGTCCGGAGAGATTGACATCGGTGTGGTCATACTTCCTTTTGCTTCGGACGATTTTCATATCCTTCCTGTATTTAAGTCGGACAATGTGCTGACGGTCAGCACGGATCATCCTCTTGCGGGCCGTGAGAAAGCAGCTTTTCGGGAGTTAAGGAATGAAGAGTTTATTTCACTTGACAAGACATTTATGCTCCACAGCCGGACCAGGGAACTGTGCCATATGTCGGGCTTTGAGCCGAACATCGTTATGGAGAGTTCCCAGTGGGACTTCGTGGCTGAGATGGTTTCGCTGAATCAGGGAGTGGCAATTCTTCCGCGGCCGATCTTATCCCGTTTTAATTCAGATAAAATAAAAATTCTTACACTGACGGAACCGGAGTTTCCATGGGATATAGCATTGATCATAAGAAAGGACAAATACGTTTCAAATCCGATCAGACATTTTCAGACGTATGTCAAAGAACACGGGAATATTAAATAAAGAAATTGCAAAGAACTAAACCTTAGATGATAGAGAGGCTTAGTTCTTTTTTTCATGCCGTCTATGAATTTTATATATTTTACTGTGAGAATCAACCAAACCTATAATGGATTTATAGAAATGATTATACAAGATGATCAGAGAATTGCATCAGGGAAGGAGTAACCAATGGGAAATTGTTCATTAAAGGTCGGAGATGAATGTTCTTTTTGTAAACAAATCAGCAATGAGGATGTCCTGGCATTTGCAGAGGTGACGGGGGATAAGAATCCGCTGCATCTGGATGATGACTATGCGAAAGATACGGTATTTAAAGAGAGGATAGCTCATGGGATGATCAGTGCCGGAGTTATCTCGGCGGCCATTGCCATGAAGCTTCCGGGACCCGGTACCACATATCTGGGCCAGTCTTTGAAATTTACAGGACCTGTAAAGATTGGAGACACAGTCACAGCCAGTCTGAGGGTAAAGGAATTAAAAGAAAAAACTAAGTTTACGATCGCCACCATTACTACGACTTGTGTCAATCAGGAAGGCAGGGTTGTCGTGGAAGGGGAAGCAACCGTTATTCCGCCGGAGCATAAGGAGGATACAGCATGTCTAAATTAAGCAGTGCAGAAGAGGCAGTAAAACAGATCAAAGACGGCGACACGGTAGCGTTCAACGGATTTGCTTTCGGATTCGGGTTCGCTGAAGAAATAGCAAAGGCCTTGGGAAAACGCTATGAGGAGGAGGGGCATCCAAAAGAATTGACGCTCCTGTTTGGATCGGGCTGCGGAGACGGAGGAGTCCTTAAAGAGGATTTCGGCCTTGACCATTTGGCAAAAGAGGGAATGGTCAAACGAATCATCGCCGGGCATGTGGGACTGGCAAAGAAGCTGAGCAGGATGATCAATGAGAATAAGATTGCAGCTTATAATTTTCCGCAGGGTGTCGTTGCACATTTATTCAGGGCCATTGCAGGCGGCAAGCCCGGGGTGCTGACTCAGGTGGGATTAAAAACATTTGCAGATCCAAGAGTGGAAGGCGGCCGCATGAACCAGGCTGCTCAAGGCGAGAGCTTTGTGGAGGTTATGGAGGCAGCAGGGAAAGAATATCTTCTGTACCGTTCCATTCCTGTGGACGTCGCCATCATCCGCGGCACGGTGGGAGACGAGAAAGGGAATATGACGGTCGATAAAGAAGGCGTGCTTTTGGAAACACTTCATATCGCTGAGGCAGCCAGAAATTCCGGCGGAATCGTGATCGGCCAGGTAAAAGAGGTGGCAAAAGAGGGGACTTTGGACCCAAGAGAGATATATGTCCCGGGAATCATGGTTGATACATTGGTCAAAGCTAAACCAGAAAATCACCGTATGACTTGTATTCTTGACTATGATGCGTCTTTTACGGGAGAAGTAAAAGTGCCGTCTGACAGCATTGCTCCCATGGAAATGGGAATACGGAAGGTCATCGCAAAGCGGTGCGCCAAAGAGCTTCAGCTGGATACTACGATTAATCTGGGGATCGGGGTACCGGAGGGGGTCGCATCCGTTGCCCTGGAAGCAGGGATCGCAGACCGTCTGACAATGACGATCGAGGCCGGAGCGATCGGAGGCGTGCCTCAGGGAGGGCACAGCCTTGGAGCTGCTGCCAACGTAGAGGTGCTGATCGGCCAGCCGAATCTGTTTGACTTTTATGACGGCGGCGGACTTGACCTGACCTGCCTGGGGCTTGCACAGGCTGATGCCAAAGGAAATATCAATGTAAGCAAGTTTAACGGCAGGATGGTTGGCTGCGGAGGATTCGTAAATATTTCACAGAATACGAAAAACGTCATTTTCTGCGGTACATTTACGGCCGGAAAGTCGCTGATCGAAGTAAAAGACCGGGGACTTCAGATCGTACAGGACGGTGAGTTTACCAAGTTTGTGGACCGCGTGGAGCAGATTACCTTCAGCGGAGAATATGGCGTACAGACCGGGCAGAATGTGCTGTATGTGACGGAACGGGCGGTGTTCAGACTGACAGAAGGCGGTCTGGAACTGATTGAGACAGCACCTGGAATCGATCTGGAAAAGCACATTTTAGACAAGATGGATTTCAAACCTTTGATATCACGGAATCTAAAAGAGATGGATGCAGATATATTTGACAACACCCCATTGAAGATCGGAGGCAGATAGTATGATTGGAATTGTTTTAGGGCTTGCGCTGCTGGTATTCCTGGCGTACAAGGGATATTCAATTATCTGGGTGGCTCCGGTATCCGCTATGGTTGTGGCGCTGACCGGGGGACTTTCTCTGCTGCCTGCATATACAGACACCTATATGCAGGGGCTTGTAGATTTTGCTAAATCCTGGTTTCCAATGTTTCTTTTGGGAGCGATCTTCGGAAAGGCGATGGAAGTTACGGGGGCGGCTCATTCTGTGGCAAAAAAATTGTCCTCAATGATCGGAGCCCAGAGGGCAATCCTGGCGGTGATTATCAGCTGCGGTATTTTGGTCTATGGCGGAATTTCGCTGTTTGTGGTTGTGTTTGCCATTTATCCGATTGCCGTATCTTTATTCCGGGAGGCTGATCTTCCGAGAAGACTGATCCCAGGGTGTATTGCCTGCGGCGCATTCACATTTTCCATGACCGCATTTCCCGGCAATCCCCAGCTGAATAATATCATTCCCACAAAATATTTCGGGACGAACGCAATGTCCGGGCCCGTCATGGGTATTGCGGGCGGGCTCGTCATGCTTGTGGGAGGTTATCTGTGGCTGTCTTACCGCGCAAAGAAAATGACTGCCGCTGGAGAGCACTTTGATGAACCTGACAATATAAAGGAGAGTGCTTCAGAGGATCTGCCCAATCCGCTGCTGTCGGTTGTGCCACTGCTGATCGTTGTGGCATCACTGAATATTCTGCCGATTTGGATCGCGTTTCCGGAAGATAAGAAGTCCACTTACGCCATCATTATTGCCCTGCTTCTGGGGATCGCCGCGTCTGTTCTTTTAAATCTGCGGAATTTGAAGGACATCATCGGCGCTGTCAGTGAAGGTGCCAACGGATCTGTCATGGCGATCATGAACACATCTGCGGCTGTGGGATTCGGTGCCGTGGTGAAAGCGGCTCCCGGATTTGCCGTGCTTACAAAGGCTGTCCTGGGCATCAAAGCAAGTCCTCTCATCTCGGAGGCGCTGGCTGTAACACTTCTGGCCGGAGCTACCGGATCATCCTCCGGAGGCATGGGCATCGCGCTGGAAGCATTGGGGCCGAAATATATGGAGATGGCCGCATCTTTGAACATTGATCCGGGTGCTTTCCATCGTGTTGCATCCATCGCATCCGGGGGACTGGATTCTCTGCCGCACTGCGGAGCTGTCATCACACTGTTGGCCGTAGCGGGAATGACACATAAAAAATCTTATGCAGATATCGGAATGGTTACCTGTGTGATTCCGATTGTTGCAACCGTAGTTGTTGTGGCGATGGGGATGATGGGCATAGTGTGACATTTTGTACATGATTTCCGTTCGGCTCTTAGCATGCCTCACTCCAATCATGTACAAAATGAGCGTAATATCTGCCCACATTGTCCGTTTGCATCATGTTATATTTTCCTTAGAAGTATGAGGATTATAAAGTAAGGAGGGTATAATATGAATTTTTGGCAGAACGCAGTTGTGACGGATGCGGGTATCGCGCTGCAGTCCAGAATAATCAACGGTCATACACTGAAAATTGTAAGGGCTGTTACAGGGGCCGGTACTGTCCCGCCTGTGAATCTGAGACAGCAGACAGAAGTAACATCCCCGAAGCAGGAAATCAGATTTCTTCCTGCTTCCGTTAAGGGGGAGCAGATCACAATTCCTGTGGTTTTAGAAAATACCGGATGGAATGAAAGATATGAGCTTTGGCAGGTGGGACTATATGCTGAGAATCCGGACGGAGGAGAAATCTTATATTGTCTTGCTCAGGCAAACGAGAAAAAAATAGTACCGGCAGAAGATGAATCTCCAGGGTTTTCTATAACATGGAATTTTCATATGCAGAATTCTAATGAAAAACCGTTTGATATTTCCATAGATCCAGCAGGAATGGCTACTGTAAAACAATACAACATCCATTCAGAAGCTATCGAAAAGCTAAATGTCGAGGTAGGGGATTTAAGCAGTCTGAAAACAGCAAAGAAGGATCTGACCGGCGCTGTGAATGAGGTAAAAGATGAGATCAGTCAGGTAAACTCAAATTTAACCAAGTATTTGCCGGCTTCAGGGGGCAGAGTGAGTGGAAACCTGTATTTAGATCAGGGGTTTAATGTATTTTCGTCTGGCAATGGAAGCGGTTCATCGGGATATCTGTTACTGGCAGAGATCACTGTGTCGGGAAATTATAAAAATTCTCCGATCAAAATGGAAATTTGCAGAAGGGGAGATATATTTGCTACTAATGTATACATTCAGTTTGCAAATGATGCAGGGACAAATCCAAACGTATATTCATTTTATTATAATAACTATGGAATGAAAAACATTGACATGTATTTATATAGGAATGCTCCCAGTGTCTGGTATTTGTATGTAGCTAAATCGGAGGCTTATGATAATATAGCGATATTAGATGTTAAAAAAGATATGGCATATATGACCGGTGTACAAATAAAATATCATGGATCTTACACTGGAAGCGTACCATCGGGAAGTACAAAAGCAATTAATTACGGAGACAGCGGATGGGTGGACTGCAGTATGGGAAATGGAATCAGTCCTCATTCCGGAACATATAATCGACCTCAGGTTAGAAAAATGGGGAAGACAGTGCATTTAAGAGGAGCTGTTACAAACAGCACGACTTGGCAGACACATGACAATATTATTACAATTCCTGCGGGGTTTCGTCCATCTGTAACAGAAGCTTTTTTAATGCAGGGCAGCGGATCAAACAGATATTTATTAATGATACAATCTGGAGGCAACTGTAATGCACAAAGATATACCAATAACACTACGATGAGTAACACTGTACCAACAGGCAGCTGGCTATGTATGTACGCTACTTGGATGGTTGAATAAAAATTTAAGTAAATGCAGAGCTTAAGAGAAGCCGTGATGAAAAATCATGGCTTTTCTCATGGGAAAATTAGCCGGATACGTCGGTTAGGTTTATGCATTGCTGTTTAGTTGAGGGTTGTAGCGGCTTTTTCTCAGTGTTATAATGGAACACATATTTGGAGGATGCTCTTTGTTTACAAAGAGATATCCGGACGTGGAGGTCGAAATGAAAAAACAATTCTCAAAAATCTTGATTGCAGTTCTGCTTGTGATCTCTCTCGGAGAGGGATTTCTTTTATACAGGACATATTCGGTATCGGGAGAAAATGTGGAGATCGCAAATAAACTGCAGCGCCTTAAAAAGACCGTGGATCAATACTATACCGGCGATGTGGATGAGGAGCAGCTGGAAAATTATACTTATAAAGGATATCTGGCAGGTCTGGGAGACCCATATTCCACTTATTATTCAGAGAGTGAATTTAAAGAACTGATGGAAGCGACGAATGGTGTATTTTCAGGTGTGGGAATTTATCTTTCCCAGGATACTGTCACAGGTGAGATCAAGGTGATCAGGGTCATCAAGGGTGGTCCCAGTGACGGAAGCGGAATCAAGGCCGGAGACGTTCTGATCAAAGTGGACGGCAAATCTGTCGGTGACAAGGATCTGGATAAGGTCGTGGCAGAAGTAAAAGGAGAAGAAGGCACGAAGGTAAAACTTTCTTTTCTGCGCGGAAAAGAAAAGAAAGTAAAAAACTACACAATTACGAGAAAAAAGGTTGTGACTCAGACTGTTGAGACAAAAATGCTCGATGATGGTATTGGCTATTTGTCTATCTCTGAATTTGACGAAGTGACCGTTGGCCAATTTAAGAAAGGCATTAAACAGCTGCAGAGCAAAGGGATGAAGGCTTTAATTCTGGATGTCCGGAATAATCCGGGCGGACTGGTGGATTCTGTAGTGGATATCTGCGATGAACTGCTTGGTGAAGGCAGGATTGTGTCTATAAAGGATAAACAGGGCAAGGAAAAGGTATACCGTTCAGATGCAGAGCAGTCGGTAAAAGTTCCGGTCTGTGTCCTTGTGAACGGAGAGAGCGCCAGCGCATCTGAGATCTTGTCAGGAGCTGTGAAAGATCATAAGAGGGGAACTTTAGTAGGGGAAAAGACCTTCGGAAAAGGGATTGTGCAGGGATTCTTTAAATTGGGAGACGGTTCCTATGCAAAATTAACCTATGCGTCATATTATACGCCGTCAGGAGCAAATATCCATAAGAAGGGGATAAAACCTAATGTAAACATAAAAGATGACACCAAGACAAAAGCGGATGAACAGCTTTTAAGAGCGCAGCAGATTTTAAAGAAGAAGCTGAAGAAATAAAATTTTACAGGAACCGGAAAAGGAACGAAAGCATGAGAACGAAAAAGGATGGATTTACCTTAGTGGAACTGATCGTGGTTTTGCTGATTCTGGCTATACTGATCGCGGTGCTGATCCCCTCACTGACAGGATATATCAGAAAAGCCAGGGAGAAAGCAGCTGTAGCTGAATGCAGAAATTGTGTCCAGGCGGCTCAGGCAATACTTTCGGAGCAGTATGGAGAACATGGCGCCGGAACATTGTCCGCTCCGTACAGTGACGTTCTTGCTCAGGCAGAAGAAAAAGGAACGATCCGGGAAATACGGTTTAACAGTGACTGTAAGGTGACTTATCTGAAATATACGTCTAAGGCAGAGATTACCGTGATTTATGAGAATGAAACTTACAGGATTGAAAAAGACGGCGGACCGGAAGAGGGTGAAGAATCTTCAAATGGAAGTGTCACGATTACCGACAGCAGCGGAAAAAAACATGAGCTTGGGACATCCGAAGATGCATGGGAGCAAAAAAAAGACGCAATCAACAACGAATATGGAGCAGGGTTCGGAAACGGTTTTTTGTATCAGGACAAAACCGGACTGTACGCTTCGGTCAATGACCCATATTTCGGAACCGATAAGAATAAGGATTTGACATTGGCAGATCTGGCCGCGCAAAATCCGAATCAGCTGATAAAAATTGATTCCAACACCAGACTTTTCATTGAGGCAGATACAGAGAACGCGTCAGGCCCTTACTTAAAGGGTGTAAAGAGAGGCGACCTGTGTTTTGTGAACGGAAATTACTACATTGCTCCCGGAAATATCGGAGAGTGGGAAAAGCCGGGTCAGGGAAGCTGGATCAAGCTTAAGTTCTGATCATAAAGGCTGATTAAGAGGACTTCCTGAGCAGCATTGCTTTGGGAGTCTTTTTGTTTGCCTTTGGACCAGAACTGTGATAAAATTTATTAATATATATATGAGCAGAGTTTGGAGCTGAAGAGTCTTTCATAAATCTGCTGAAAAAGGGGAGAGCAGAATATATTATGAGGAGCAACAAATATGAGTTCAGATGAAAGAATTTACAGGCTCGTCTTCGAGTATTATGAAGCCAGGATTCTTTATGGATACTATAAATACGGGGAAAATCTGCCGTCGATATCGAAAATCTGTGCTGTATTTCGCATGGCTCCGGCCACGGTCCGTGCGGGCTTGTCAGTATTGGAAAAACAGGGGTACATAAAAATCGATGCCAGAAAAGCATCGAAAGTGATTTATAAGTCAAATCCGGAAATGCGCAGAAGGAGTGCCGCTGAATATTTTGTACCGAGAAAGAAGGCAATACAGGATCTTCTTATGTCCAGTGAACTGCTGTTTGAATCGTGCCGGGTACTCGAATTGAATCAGTCAAATTTCGGGGAATGGGAAAGGTTCAGACCTTCATTCGAACAAAATACTGATCATACGGTACCCGTCACCTTCCAGTTCTGTCTGATGGCACTGCGTGCCCTGGATAACAGTCTGATCCTGAATCTTTACTGGGAGGTCCTTCGATTTCTGAAGTTTCCGTACTTAGCGGAGGACGAGATGCGGAATATTCGGCAGGAAAATTTTGAGGGAAAGTCTAAATCCGAGTGTATTGTTATGCTTACGGGTTATTTTAAGGACTGCTTTCATAAATCGGTAAAAAGGCTGTTTGATTTTATAGATGAAGCCCAGAGAGAGTTTGAATTGGAGCAGACAGAAACATTCTCTTTTCAGTGGAATATTTACCGGCAGAGACCGCAGTTTTGCTATACCTTAGTCTGCAGTGTGATAAGAGATATTGAAAATGGAATATATACAAAAGGAAGCTTTCTGCCGTCTCTGCCGAAGATGGCAAAGTATTATAAGGTCTCTGTCAGTACTGTGCGGCGGTCGTTAAGTATCCTAAGCAGCGCCGGACTCACAAAATCTTTTCAGGGAAAGGGGACTCAGGTCCTTTCCGAAGCCGTACAGGCAGACATCGGACGCCCGGAGATTCAGGACGGCCTCAGGATGTATCAGGAGAGCCTTCAGTTATTAAAATTAACGATAAAGAACGTTCTGCTCAGGACATTGGGCTGTGCACCGGACATCCAAAAACAAAAATTTGCAAAAAGATTTTCTGAACTTGTAAAAGCGGAAAAGGGATATTTGTGCATTGAGATCTGCCTTACATTCATAGAGGAAGAATGTCCTTTATCGGGGATAAAGGAATGTTACAGAAAATTGCGGGAACTGACTGCGTGGGGATATCCGTTTGCCGTTCATCGTCTGAAGGATAAAGCATACTATGAAGCATTCCAGAAAATAATGGAACATGCCGCCGGGCATCTCGGAAGAGATGAGATTTCCGGATTTGCAGACTGCCTTGAAATGCTGCTTCAACAGGAAGAAAAAAATATAAGAGAAATTGCCGTAGATTGATCAGGATAAGAGTTCCCATGGAATAAAAATGTTCTGGGGGGGGCTGTGCACAGATGCATGAGGAAAGGGATTTGTATGCTATCTCAAAAAAAGATATTAGTAGTGGAAGATAATGAACTGAACCGCCAGCTGCTGTGCCAGATACTGGGTTCTGAGTATGATGTTCTCGAGGCAGAAAACGGAGAAGAGGCCCTGGAAGTATTAAAACAGTATGGGGAGGGTATTTCACTGATTCTTCTTGACATTGTCATGCCGGTTATGGACGGATATACATTTTTATCTGTTATGAAAGAGAATTCGGAGTATTCCTCAATCCCGGTGATCGTAACGACTCAAAATGATGCAGAGTCCGACGAACTGGCAGCATTATCTCATGGGGCTTCTGATTTTGTGGCCAAGCCTTACAGACCCCAGATCATCCTGCACCGTGTGGCCGGCCTTATCAATCTGAGGGAGACCGCTGCCGTGGTGAATCAGGTGAAATACGACCGTCTGACGGGACTGTACAGTAAGGAGTTTTTTTATCAGCTTATGAAGGATATACTGATGCGGAATCCGGACGACAGGTATGATGTCATCTGTTCTGATATTGAAAATTTTAAACTCATCAATGATGTATTTGGAAACACTACTGGAGACCAGCTGCTCTGCGGCATTGCACATATGTATGAGCAGGAAGTGAAGGGGATGGGAATCTGCGGAAGGCTGAATGCAGACCAGTTTGTCTGTATGATAGAACATAGGGAAGATTACAGAGATGATATTTTCCGGAAAGCCAATGAACAGATTAATAATCTTCTGGACGGCGGGACGATTGTGATGAAGTGGGGAATTTACTCGGCGGCGGACCGGATGCTGTCTGCTGAGCAGATGTGTGACCGGGCACTTCTGGCTGCCCGCAGTATTAAAGGACAGTATGGAAAATATTATGCATTATACGACGATAAACTTCGCAGCAGTCTTCTGCATGACCAGGCCATCGCGGACAGTATGGAGGACGCCCTGTCCGGAGACCAGTTTCAGATCTATCTACAGCCCAAATACCGGATTATAGACGGAGCTCTGGCCGGGGCAGAGGCATTGGTGCGCTGGGAACACCCGGAGTGGGGAGTCCAGTCACCGGCAAATTTTATTCCTCTTTTTGAGAAAAACGGATTTATAACGAAAATGGACCAATATGTTTGGGAGAAGACATGCAGAGTGCTTCAGGAATGGGAAGACAAGGGTTATCCACAGATTCCGGTATCTGTAAATGTTTCAAGGGCAGATATTTTTAACGCAGATTTATCCTGTATTCTCCAGAGAACCGTCAAAAAATACGGACTGCACCCTTCCAGGCTGCATTTGGAGATTACAGAGAGTGCATACACAGAAACCCCTTCCCAGATCATAGATACCGTTGCGCATCTGAGGGAGATGGGATTTGTGATAGAAATGGATGATTTCGGGAGCGGTTATTCTTCACTGAACATGCTGAACAATCTGCCCATCGATATACTCAAGCTGGATATGCAGTTTATCCAGAGCGAAACGGCCAAGCCAGTCAGCCAGGGAATCATGAAATTTATTATCAGTCTGGCACGATGGATGCATCTGAGTGTTGTGGCGGAAGGGGTTGAGACGAAGGAGCAGCTGTCCAGACTGGAAGAGGCTGGATGCGATTATGTGCAGGGTTATTATTTTGCAAAGCCTATGCCGTGCCGTGAGTTTGAAAAGCTGCTGGCAGAGGAGTCTGTCAGTACATTGTTCAAAAACAAAAAAGAGGAGTCTGAGCCGGAGGAAAAGAAAGAAGTCCTGATCCTTGCCGAAGAGGACAGTACCTTCAGAAAACAGATAAAGAGCGGGCTTAAAAAGGAGTTCTGCGTGTTCGAAGCCTGTGACGGCAGAGAAGTCCTGCGTCTTTTGTCATGGTATAAAAAAAGGACCGCCGGTGTTATATTGAGTCTTACACTGCCGGGGCCGGATGTGCTGGCTGTGGCAGAGCAGATGAAGAGAGACAGGGATCTTGAAAGTATACCGGTCATTGTCTCCTCAGAGCCGGACCCGGAAGCAGAGGAGAAAGCCCTGGAGGCTGGAGCAGATGATTTTATCGGCAGTCCATTTGCCGTGAAAAGTTTGCTGAAAAGGCTCCGGAGAACCCGTGAGGCCATTCATCTGCGTGCTCGTGAAGAACTATTTCAGGCAGATCAGGGATTGTACCACGGGAAAGAAGAAGGCAGAGAAAGCTGCAGTTTATGGGGGGAAGAAGGATATGGAGGAACAAAGAAACACATCTGAAGCTGTACGGGATTTATGCAGATGCTGGTTCGAGCAGCGGGATGCAGAAAAAACAGCCGGATATCTGTCTGAGGATATCAGTTTCATCGGAACCGGAGAAAGAGAATATGCTTTTGGCAGGGAAGAAATGGTTCGGTATCTGCATCAGGATATTGAGGAGATACCCGAGCCGTTCAAAATAAGCATTTCTGTGGTTTGCGAACAGGTGCTCGGCGAAGGTGTCGTCATGATTTCTCAGGAAATGATACTTTCCAACTCCGTTTACGCATGGAGTCTGAGGGGGCTGTTTAATCTGGAGCAGACCAGGGAGAGCTGGCTTGTGCGGAGTATTCATTTTTCGGAGTCGGCGGTGAGTCAGGGGGAAGCAGAGCATTATCCGAAAACACTGGTGGTGTAGAATTTGTCTTCCCAGCGTCAGCAGATCTTGAACGATTCACTTGCAGGAGGGATGATCGGCGGATACCTGGAAACAGGATTTCCATTTTATTTTATAAACCGCAGAATGTTAAGTTATCTTGGATATGACAGAGAAGACGAATTCATTTCTGATATACAGGGCATGCTGCCCAACAGCATACACCCCGGGGACCGGGAGAAAGCCGTTGCCGATGCTAAATTCCAGCTGGATGGCGGAGACGAATATACACTGGAATACCGTATGAGAAAAAAAGACGGTTCCTATATATGGGTGCACGATGTTGCACATAAGGTTGTGACAGAAGATGACCGTGATGCCATTATATCGGTCTGTATTGATGTTACGGCACAGAAAAAGGCCCAGAACGAGATTGTACATATTTACAATAATATCCCCGGTGCCGTGTTTCGCTGCCGGTTTGATGATAAGTTTTCTGTCATAGCGGCGAATGACGGGCTGTTTGATTTCATAGGTTATACCCGCGAAGAATTTGCCGCCATGGGAAATCATATGGCAGCAGTGATTCATCCAGATGATATGGCCGTAATGAAAGAAAAACTGCAGGAACAGCTGAAATACGGCAGCACGATCCACAATGAGAACAGGCTGATCCGTAAAGATGGAGAGATCGTATGGATTTCGATCCAGGCGCAGCTGTTTACGGAAGAAGATGGAGAACATCATTTTTACTGTGTATTCGTTGACATTACGGAAGAAAAGCTTTTGCAGGACAGAGTCAGGGAAGTATATGAGAAGGAACTGGCTTATTTTGCAGATATGTCATTGAATGGAGGCAGCATCCAGGGAAGAATGAATGTAACGCAGAATGTTGTGGAGAACTATGTGGCATCTGAGGAAGCCGGAGTGACGGAGATTGGCAGGAGTTATCAGTATACGATAGAAAAGGTGGCAGAGTCAGCATCAGATCCCGTCTACGGCAATCAAATCAGAGAAGAAATGCGGCGGGAAAAAGTTATAGCAGACTATGCGGCGGGAAAGGTGGATTATAATTTTCATTATCTCAGAAAACGCAGCGACGGCAGTGTGTTCTGGAGCAGTACGAACTTCCGATCTTATCTAAATCCGGAAACAGGAGATATCATCATTTTCTTCTACACTTCAGATGAGACGGAGCAGAAAATGCAGGAGTAACTGCTCAGTAAGATTACAGATCTGGACTATGATATGATCGCCGACATTGATATTGTAAAGGACAATTACCGCCTGCTTTCCTTTGATCTGAAGGCAAATAATACGATACCAATGCAGGGAAAATTTCAGCAGGAGATCCGCGGTCTTGCAAACCGTTTTATGGATGAGGAAGCCCGGAGGATTTATCTGGGTAATCTTGACTACAACTACATGATTCGCAAACTGTTAGAAGATGAATCTTATTCTTTTATGATGGAAATGAGGGATCAGCAGGGGAATCTTCAGGTGAAGCGGTGTGAAGTTTTCTACATTGACAGGGATCTCGGACGTGTCTGCCTTGCCAGGGTCGATGTGACAGAGATTGTGAGACAGGAACAGCGGCAGAAACAGGAACTGGCCGCTGCGCTGGCCGGTGCCGAGCAGGCCAATGCGGCTAAATCTGATTTTCTGTCCCGCATGAGCCATGAAATCCGAACGCCGATGAATGCAATCATTGGAATGTGCACCATAGCGGCTCAGTCTATCGGCAATGAAACTAAAGTGGAGGACTGTATTTCAAAGATTGGAATTTCATCCAGGTACCTTCTGTCTTTAATCAATGACATCTTAGACATGAGCCGGATCGAGAGCGGAAAGATGCTGCTGAAAAATGAAAAGATTCCGATGGAGGAGTTTATAAACGGCATCAATTCCATCTGTTATGCCCAGGCAGATGCAAAAGGCGTTGATTATGACTGCGTCGTAGATCCGATGATCGATGATTACTATATTGGAGACGCAATGAAGCTCCAGCAGGTTTTGATCAATATTATCGGGAATGCGGTCAAGTTTACCGAGGAGGGCGGAAAAATCACGTTTTCTACGCTGCGCCTCAAAAAAACGAAAAATGATGTGACTCTGCGTTTCATAATAAATGACACCGGAGTGGGAATGGATGAAGAGTTTCTTCCCCACATTTTTGAAACATTTTCACAGGAGAGTACCGGGATTACTTCTGTCTATGGCGGCACGGGGCTTGGACTCGCCATTTCTAAAAGCATCGTGGATATGATGGACGGAAGGATTAACGTGCGCTCCATAAAAGGGGTGGGATCAGAATTTACCGTGGATGTGAAGCTTGGAATCACAGAAGAAGAAAAACTGCGTCATCATCAGAAACAGCATAGCTATAATTTTGATCACCTCAGTACGCTTGTGGTGGACGATGATGTGACTGTATGCGAGAGTGCGGTAGTGACTTTAAAAGAAATGGGGATCAAGGCAGAGTGGGTAGACAGCGGATACAAAGCGGTGGAACGGGTACGGCACCTGTGGGATATCGGTAATTATTTTGACATGATTCTCATTGACTGGAAGATGCCGGAGATGGACGGTATTGAAACCGCCCGCCGTCTGCGCAGGATTGTAGGCCCTGAAGTAACGATCATCATCATGACAGCATATGACTGGATTTCCATCGAACAGGAAGCTAAGACCGCAGGGGTCAATCTTCTTATGAGCAAGCCGATGTTTAAATCTTCTCTGATTTCAGCTTTTACAAAAGTGCTCGGGCAAAAAGAGGAAGAAAAAATTCCGGAAGAAAAAATAGATTTTGAGTTTAACGGCAGGAGGATTCTTCTGGTTGAGGACAACGCACTGAATACGGAAATTGCAAAGATGCTGCTGGAAGTAAAGGGATTTGCCGTTGAAACGGCAGAAAATGGTCTTCGTGCCATGGAAATGTTCAGTAAATCCGAGCAGGGGCATTACGATGCGATCCTCATGGATATCCGGATGCCGATCATGGATGGTCTTGCTGCTGCTGCCAATATCCGGAATTTGAGCAACGAAGATGCTCAGGATATTCCGATCATAGCCATGACAGCCAATGCATTCGACGATGATGTGGAGAAAAGTAAGGCGGCTGGGATGAATGCTCATCTGGCGAAGCCAATCGAGCCGGACAGATTATACAGGACATTATATGATTTTATATACGGCGGTGAAGAATAGGCATATTCAAATTTGATAGTACAGAACAAACATTCGAATTTGTTCTGTACTTTTTTCGTGGGGTCTGATATAATCAAGTCTGATACACAGAGTATGACATTTTCCACATGATTTCCGTTCGGCTCTTAGAATGCCTCACTCCAATCATGTGGAAAATGGACATATTATCTGCTGGAGCAGGCTGCTTAGAAGTCAAAGGTGCCACTTTTCGAAAGTTATTTACCGCTATTGGAGGAGCGCATTTCTAAGCGCGCCTACCCTAAGGGTATAAAGTGCAGTGTGCCCTGTGGGTATGATATTTCAGTGAATGGGAATCATAATTATGGGAATTTCTATCCCGTTTTTCAATATACGGAGGTGTATATTTATGGATCATTTTGAATTGGTATCTGAATTTGAGCCTACCGGGGATCAGCCGGAAGCGATCAGACAGCTGGTTTCCGGATTTAAGCAGGGGAATCAGTTTGAAACGCTGTTAGGGGTTACAGGTTCAGGAAAAACGTTTACAATGGCAAATGTCATTCAGGAATTAAATAAACCTACACTGATCATTGCCCATAACAAGACTCTGGCAGCACAGCTCTACAGTGAATTTAAAGCATTTTTTCCACATAATGCGGTGGAATATTTTGTGAGTTACTATGATTATTATCAGCCGGAGGCCTATGTGCCTTCCACAGATACCTATATTGAAAAAGACTCTTCCGTCAACGATGAGATTGATAAACTGAGACACAGCGCCACAGCCGCTCTCATAGAGAGGAAGGATGTGATCGTAGTATCCAGTGTTTCCTGTATCTACGGGATAGGAAGCAAGGAAAATTACTCTGAGATGATGATTTCCTTAAGACCCGGTATGGAGAAGGACAGGGATCAGGTGATCGATGAACTGATCAATATTCAGTACGTCCGAAACGAACTGGATTTTAAAAGGGGAACCTTCCGGGTGAAAGGTGATGTTCTGGAGATTCTTCCGGTCTCTACATTTGAGGAGGCTGTCCGGGTAGAGTTTTTTGGAGACGAGATCGACAGGATCGTGGAATTTGATGTTCTCACGGGAGAGGTCAAGAGAAGCATTAACTTTCTCGCCATATTTCCTGCATCCCACTACGTAGTGCCTCAGGAACAGATTGAGCAGGCCATCGTCAATATCAAACAGGAGCTGGCCGAGAGGGTGAAATATTTTCAGGAAAATGACCAGCTGATCGAGGCACAGAGGATTGCGGAACGAACGAATTTTGATATAGAGATGCTGAGGGAGACCGGGTTCTGTTCCGGCATCGAGAATTATTCCAGGCATCTGACCGGGGGTAAACCAGGGGAACCGCCAAGCACGCTGATCGATTTCTTTGGGGATGATTTTCTCGTGATCGTGGACGAGTCCCATATCACAGTGCCGCAGATCGGCGGAATGTATTCCGGAGATCAGTCCAGAAAGTCTACCCTGGTGGATTTCGGATTCCGTCTGCCGTCCGCGAAGGATAACCGACCGCTGGAATTCAGCGAATTTGAGAGCAAGATCGATCAGATGATGTTTGTTTCCGCAACGCCGAGCAAGTATGAAGCAGAGCATGAACTTCTCAGGGCAGAACAGATCATCCGCCCGACCGGACTTTTAGATCCGCCGATCGATGTGCGTCCGGTAAAAGGACAGATTGACGACCTTTTATCTGAAGTGCATAAAGAGACGGAACAGGGACATAAAGTTCTGGTTACCACTCTCACAAAGCGGATGGCGGAGGAGCTGACCGATTACATGAGGGAGGTTGGAATCCGTGTTAAATATCTGCATTCTGATATTGATACTCTTGAGCGTACAGAGATCGTCAGGGATTTGAGGATGGACGTGTTTGATGTGCTTGTCGGCATCAATCTGCTGAGAGAGGGACTGGATATTCCGGAGATCACACTCGTCGCGATCTTGGATGCAGATAAAGAAGGCTTTTTAAGATCAGAGACTTCTCTGGTGCAGACAGTGGGCCGTGCGGCGCGAAACAGTGAAGGACATGTTATCATGTACGCCGACAATATGACGGATTCCATGGAAGCCGCCATCAGTGAGACAAACCGCAGACGGGCGATCCAGGATCAGTACAATAAAGAGCACGGTATTACACCGCAGACGATTCAGAAGGATATACGTGATCTGATCAAGATTTCCGATGAGGAAGAAGCAGAGCAGTCCAATGAAAAAGATATCGAGTCTATGAACAAGAAAGAACTGAAGGAAAATATTGAACGGCTCACCAAGAAGATGAACAGGGCGGCGGCAGAGCTGAACTTTGAGGAGGCCGCAGCGCTGCGGGATGAGCTGAAAGAATATAAAATTGCTTACAGAGATTATGATAAGTAAGGAGATACTATGAAGAAGGATGTTATCCGGATCAGAGGAGCGAAAGAACATAATTTAAAAAATGTGGATTTACAAATACCCAGGAACGAGTTCGTTGTTCTCACAGGACTGAGCGGTTCCGGGAAATCCTCCCTGGCATTCGATACAATTTATGCGGAAGGGCAGAGGAGATATATGGAGTCTCTGTCCTCCTATGCAAGACAGTTTCTCGGACAGATGGAAAAGCCGGATGTAGACAGTATTGAAGGTCTGTCGCCCGCTATTTCCATCGACCAGAAATCTACCAACCGAAATCCCAGGTCCACAGTGGGCACAGTGACGGAAATTTATGATTATTTCCGTCTGCTGTACGCCAGGATCGGGATTCCGCACTGCCCTAAGTGTGGGAAACCGATCAGCAGACAGACCGTAGACCAGATGGCAGACCGGATCATGGAACTTAAAGAGGGAACAAAGTTTCAGCTTCTGGCGCCGATCGTCCGCGGAAGGAAGGGAAGGCACGAAAAGATTTTCTCAAATGCCAAGAGAAGCGGGTATGTCCGTGTCAGGGTTGACGGAAACATTTATGATCTGGAGGAAGAGATCACACTGGACAAAAATAAAAAGCACAGCATTGAGATCGTTGTGGACCGGCTGGCAGTGCGCCCGGGGATTGAAAAGAGACTGACGGATTCTATTGAGACAACGCTGGACCTGGCGGACGGATTAATGACTGTGGATATTATTGGAGGAGAACCGATGAATTTCAGCCAGAGTTTTTCCTGTCCTGACTGTGATATCAGCATTGACGAGATTGAGCCGAGAAGCTTTTCTTTTAACAATCCGTTCGGAGCCTGCCCGGTATGTCACGGTCTCGGATATAAGATGGAATTTGATGTGGATCTTATGATTCCTGACCCAAAACTGAGCATTGCGGAAGGTGCGATTCAGGTGATGGGCTGGCAGTCCTGCACAGACAAGAAAAGTTATACCCGGGCGATCCTCGATGCTCTTGCAAAAGAATATAAATTTGACCTAAACACACCTTTTAAAGACTATCCGAAAAAGATCAGAGACGTGATTCTTTACGGAACAAATGGAAAAGAAGTGAAGGTTCATTATACAGGCCAGAGGGGACAGGGTGTTTATGATGTATCCTTTGAAGGTCTGATCAGGAATGTAGGCCGAAGATACCGGGAATCCTCTGAATCTATGAAGGCAGAGTACGAAAATTACATGACGGTCACCCCATGTGAGGAGTGTCACGGACAGAGACTGAAGGCAGAGTCACTGGCTGTGACTGTGGCAGGAAAAAATATTGCGGAAATGTGTGACATGTCTGTGGGAGAAATTTCTGTCTTTTTGGACGAGATGGAACTGACAGACCGGCAGCAGTTTATTGGAAGCCAGATTTTAAAGGAAATTAAGGCCAGAGTAGGGTTCCTCAACAATGTGGGGCTTGAATACCTGACACTTTCCAGGGCAACCGGAACACTTTCCGGGGGAGAAGCCCAGAGAATACGCCTTGCAACCCAGATCGGATCGGGTCTTGTGGGTGTGGCATATATTTTGGACGAACCAAGCATCGGTCTGCATCAGAGAGACAATGACAAACTCATCAATACCCTGAAAAATTTAAAAGATCTGGGAAATACCCTGCTGGTCGTGGAACACGATGAGGATACGATGCTGGCAGCGGATCATATTGTGGACGTTGGACCCGGAGCCGGAGAGTACGGCGGTGAGATTGTAGCCCAGGGAACCGCCCAGCAGATCATGAAGAATAAAAAATCCATCACCGGTGCATATCTTAGCGGAAGGATTAAAATACCGGTTCCGGAGGAGCGCAGAGAGCCTTCCGGCTGGATGAAGGTAATTGGTGCCAGAGAGAATAACCTCAAAAATATCGATGTGGATATCCCTCTGGGAATCTTTACCTGTGTGACCGGTGTATCCGGTTCCGGGAAGAGTTCTCTGATTAATCAGATTGTTTATAAGAGACTGGCGAAAGAGCTGAACCGTGCAAAAATCAAGGCGGGAAAACACACAGACATCGAAGGCTTTGACCAGCTGGATAAGATCATCGATATTGACCAGTCTCCGATCGGACGGACACCGAGATCAAATCCTGCGACTTACACGGGTGTATTTGATCAGATCAGAGATTTGTTTGCCATGACAAAGGACGCAAGAAGCCGCGGATACAATAAAGGTAGGTTCAGCTTTAATAAAAAGGGCGGAAGATGTGAGGCATGCGCCGGGGACGGGATCATTAAGATCGAGATGCATTTCCTTCCGGATGTGTATGTTCCCTGTGAAGTGTGTCAGGGAAAGAGGTACAACAGAGAAACACTGGAAGTTCTCTACAAAGGAAAGAGCATTTATGATGTCCTGAATATGACGGTTGAGGAAGCCTGTGAATTCTTTTCAAATATTCCGAGCATCAGCCGGAAGATGGAGACGCTGAGAGATGTGGGTCTTTCCTATATCCGTCTGGGGCAGCCTTCCACCCAGCTTTCCGGGGGAGAAGCCCAGAGAATCAAACTGGCTACGGAACTGAGCAAACGGAGTACAGGAAAGACAATCTATATTCTGGATGAACCTACTACAGGACTTCATTTTGCAGATGTCCATAAGCTGGTGGATATTTTGAGCAAGCTGACGGAAGGCGGCAATACCGTCATTGTCATCGAGCACAATCTGGAAGTCATAAAGACTGCGGATTATATTATCGACATAGGGCCGGAAGGCGGAAATAAGGGAGGAACTGTTGTAGCCCAGGGTACTCCTGAGGAGATATGTAAAGCAGAACAGTCTTATACCGGAAAATACCTGAAAAAATATCTGGATAAATAATAAACTGCCGGACATGCGGTGAGCATGCCGGCAGTTTTTGTACGTCGGTTTCGATGCAGCTAATCTTCCATTTGCTTACCGAGGAAAGATGCACCTATTTTTGCGATGGTCAGGTCCTGTTCATTCATTTTGTTTTCATTGGAAAGAATACAGACCAGTCCGATAGCATCTCCTTCGGCAATAATCGTAGCCACAGCCTGATTTGTAAATTCATCAGGAAAATCGGAGATGATCGGAACAAAATTCTGATCTCCCTTGGCTGCGCTGAACTGTCCGCGGTCAATGATGATCTGTTCTGCCTGCTCATGCAGGAGTTTTCCGGACAGTTTTTTTCCGTTCGGACCTGCGGCGGCGATGACGGAATCCTGATCACAGATACAGATTGTATGAGGAAGGGTTGCAGCTATGGACTCAGCGTACTGTTTTGCTATCTGCCCCATTTCCCCGATCGGAGAATATTTTTTTAGAATAATGCTTCCGTCGTGTTCCGTAAATATCTCCAAAGGATCACTTTCTCTGATATGCATTGTCTTGCGGATTTCTTTCGGAATTACGATCCTTCCCAAGTCATCAATACGTCGTACTATTCCTGTTGCTCTCATGTGTTTACGTCTCCTCTCACAAACATATATTTTCCCATGTGGATATTGTTTGCATCGGGAGAAAAAATATACCAAAACTCTTTTTACTATGATATAATTAAAAACTAGAGCGAGATGAAAAGCATAAATTCAATGATAAAAGATAAAGGAGTAAGAGATGAATTTTAAAATTAGATTAACTGCAAAAGATCTGTATCAGTTCTCTATGACCCATGCATATAATGGACAGTCAGGGATTTTTACAGTTATCTGCGTTTTAGTCGGGATTATGATGGTATTCCGCGGCACAGCAGCCGGAGGCGGAATGTATTATGCAATGCTTGGAGTATTAATGATCGCACTTTTCACGATCGTCACACCGCTTATTTTGTATATGAAGGCAAAGAAACAGGCAGCAGGGAATCCAATGTATCAAAACGAAACGGAATATGATCTTCAGGAAGACGGAATTCATGTGGTAATGGGAGATCAAACGGGCATCATTCCCTGGAATCAGATCTTCAAGATCAGACACAGCAGAGGAATGTATATTTTATATACAGGAAAACAAAGTGCATTTATCTATCCTGATGCAGCACTCGGAGAACAGAAAGATGAGATCATGAATTATATTTATCAGCATGTACCGGCCAGTACAAAGCTTCCAAAGTATGCAAAGAGGTCTTAGTATGACAGAAAGCTTCAGTTATGAGGATACATTTCGTACAGGCTTCCTGCTGGGAGAAAAGGCCGGACCTGGAGATGTGTACTGTCTCTGCGGAGATTTAGGAGTCGGCAAGACAGTCTTTACCCAGGGATTTGCAAAGGGTCTTGGAGTAGAGGAACCTGTGCAGAGTCCTACTTTTACGATCGTGCAGGAGTATGAAGAAGGACGTCTGCCTTTTTACCATTTCGATGTCTACCGCATTGGGGATGTGGAGGAGATGGACGAAATCGGATATGAAGATTACATTTACGGGCAGGGAGTTTCTCTGATTGAGTGGGCCAACTTGATTGAGGAGATCCTGCCTGAACATTATACGAAGATTACGATTTCCAAAAACCTGGAACGGGGATTTGATTACCGGGAAATTAAGATTGAGGAGATATAGATGAAGATTTTAGCGTTGGATAGTTCAGGGCTTGTGGCATCGGCTGCTTATCTTGTGGACGGTGTAATGGTTGCAGAGTATACGGTCAATGATAAACTTACCCATTCACAGACGCTGCTTCCCATGCTGGATGTGATGAGAAAACAGGTGGGATTTGAGCTGACGGAACTGGATGCTGTTGCAGCAGCCATGGGGCCGGGCTCTTTTACCGGGCTTCGGATCGGGGCAGCCACAGTAAAAGGGCTCGGCCTGGCTCTGGACAAGCCGGTTATTCCGGTCCCGTCCGTGGACGGCCTGGCTTTTCAGCTGTACGGAGCGCAGGGAATCATCTGTCCCATCATGGATGCAAGAAGGAATCAGGTTTATACCGGATTTTACCGTTTTGAGCGCGGACAGTTTAAAGTAATAAAAGAACAATGTGCCCAGAGCATGCAGGATACGCTGGATCAGCTGGATCAGCTGGCGGATTTTGAGGATACGGTAATTTTCCTGGGGGATGGGGTGCCTGTCCATAGGGAAACGATCTCAGAACAGTTGGGTGAAAAGGCTTTTTTTGCTCCTGAATTTGCGGGGCGGCAGAGAGCCGGTGCAGTGGGGGCACTGGCCGGTATCTATTACCAACAGGGAAAGTTTGTCACGGCAGATGATTTTGAGCCTGAATATTTACGAAAGTCCCAGGCTGAAAGGGAAAGAGAAGAACGGCTGAAACATGAAGAAACCAATATTTGAGGTAAGAGAAAAGGATCTTGCGATGATTGCAGAGCTGGAAAAGCAGTGTTTTTCAGATCCGTGGTCTCTCCGCACGATCGAGGACGCCTTCAGACAAAAGGATTATTTTATATATGTATGGCGTGACATGAAACGCGTCAGCGGTTATGTCATAGGCCGCCTGGCGGCAGATGAGGGAGAACTGCTCAGAGTTGGTGTTCTGCCTTTTATACGGAATTTCGGCATTGGAGCACGGCTGGTCCGCGTTCTGCAGGAGGAGCTTGCAAAAAGATTTGTCTCCGCTGTATATCTGGAAGTGAGAGAATCCAACAAGCCGGCGATCCGCATGTATAAAAAGCAGGGATTTATCGTTCAGGGCCGGCGACCCAAATATTACCGGAATCCGATGGAAGACGCTGTTTTAATGCGCTGGGACGTTCCGGCCCAGTCATTACCAGTAGTATCGGAAGAAAAACCTTCTTATAATGAGACCCATAAGGAGGAGAATGAGATGAAGTGCAACTTATGTGGTCGAACAATCAAAGAGAAGGAAGATTTTTTTAAAGGTGAGAAGGAGTGGGGATATTTTTCAGGCAAAGATCTGGAATGCCATGAATTTTATCTTTGCGAACATTGTTATGATGAACTGGTAAAAAAATTTAAAATACCGGTTTCTGTGAAAGAAAAGAAAGAAGTCTTGACTTAGAAAAAGGATGTAAAATGTTAGATGTATGTTTATTAGGTACCGGGGGCATGATGCCTCTTCCATATCGGAAACTGACGGCGTGCATGACCAGGTTCAATGGCCATGACGTGCTGATTGACTGCGGCGAAGGAACACAGGTGGCGATCAAAGAACGGGGGTGGAGTGTGAAGCCTCTGGATGCCATCTGTTTTACGCATTTTCACGCAGACCATATCAGCGGACTTCCGGGTCTTTTGCTGACACTTGGAAATGCCGAGCGGACGGAACCGTTATTGATCATTGGGCCGAAAGGTGTGGAGCGGGTCGTACAGTCCTTAAGGGTCATTGCTCCGGATCTCCCGTTTGAGATCGAATTTTTGGAATTATCCGGCAAACAACAGGTGATTCCTATGGACGGATATCAGATCGAGGCGTTCCGGGTACAGCATAACATTATGTGCTATGGATATAATATGATCATACCGAGAGCCGGAAAATTCGATCCGGAAAAGGCAAGGCAGAACGACATCCCGATGAAGTACTGGAGCCGTCTTCAGAAAGGCGAGACGATAGAAGCCGACGGACGTATCTTAACCAGTGATATGATCCTCGGTGAATCAAGAAAAGGGATTAAACTGACTTATTGTACGGACACAAGACCTGTCCCTTTCATAGCAGAAAATGCCCGTGGTGCAGATCTGTTCATCTGTGAGGGCATGTATGGGGAAGAAGGCAAAGAGAAAAAGGCAAAAGAGTATAAACATATGACATTTTATGAAGCTGCAAGGCTTGCGAAACAGGCAGATGTGGGTCAGCTCTGGCTGACCCATTACAGCCCGTCTTTGGTAAGACCAGAGGAATTTATGGGAAAGGTCAGAGAGATCTTTCCGAGATCCAAGGCCGGAAAGGACGGAAAAACGGTTACTTTGGATTTTTGTGAGGAATAGGGAGCGGACAATGGATAAAAATATTAAAATACTGGCAATTGAATCTTCCTGCGATGAGACTGCCGCCGCAGTAGTGGAAAATGGGAGAAGTGTCAAATCCAATATTATTTCATCACAGATAGAACTACATAAGCTGTACGGCGGAGTCGTACCGGAGATCGCATCGAGAAAACATATCGAAAAGATCAACTATGTGATCAGAGAGGCGCTGAATGAGGCGGGTGAGACTTTGGATTCTATTGATGCGGTAGCAGTTACCTATGGACCAGGACTCGTTGGAGCTTTGCTCGTGGGTGTAGCGGAGGCAAAGGCAATCGCTTTTGCTAAAAACAAGCCCCTGGTAGGGGTGCATCATATTGAAGGGCATATTTGTGCCAATTATATAGAACACCACGAGCTGGAACCTCCGTTTTTATGTCTTGTTGTATCCGGCGGACATACACATCTGGTGGATGTAAAAGATTACGGTGTCTATGAAATCATCGGGCGTACTAGGGACGATGCTGCGGGAGAGGCCTTTGACAAGGTGGCCAGGTCCATCGGTCTCGGCTATCCTGGAGGTCCAAAGATCGAAGCTCTGGCAAGAGAAGGCAATAAAGAAGCGATTAAGTTTCCAAGGGCAAAAGTGGACGATGCGCCGAATGATTTCAGTTTCAGCGGACTGAAGTCCTCTGTTCTGAATTATCTGAATAAGTGTGAGATGAAGGGGGAAGAAGTAAACCGGGCAGATGTGGCGGCTTCTTTTCAGGAAGCTGTTGTGGATGTGCTCAGTACTCACGGCGTTGAAGCGGCAAAGAATCTCGGCTACCGGAAACTTGCGATTGCCGGGGGAGTGGCTTCCAACGGAGCTTTCAGGGAGAAAATTCAGACCAGATGCCGGGAAGCAGGAATTGCATTTTATCATCCATCACCCATATTATGTACAGATAACGCGGCAATGATCGGAGCCGCAGGGTATTATGAATATATGAACGGAGCCAGAAGCGGCTGGGATCTGAATGCGGTTCCGGGGTTGAAGATCGGCCAGAGATAAACAATTAGGAGATGCCATGAAGGAGAAAATCGTAGCCATAGTACTTGGCGCGGGAGAAGGGAAACGCATGGGGAGCGGGATTCCCAAACAGTATATGATCATTAAGTCGAGACCTCTGATCTACTACGCCCTAAAAGCTTTTGAACACAGTCCGGTGGATGAAGTCATCTTAGTAACCGGAGAGGATGAGATTGACTATTGTAAGAAATATATTGTAGACAAGTATCAGTTTGAAAAGGTGAGCAGAATCGTAGCCGGAGGCCGGGAACGGTACGAGTCTGTCTATCTCGGGCTGAGAAGCATTGGAGAGGCAGACTATGTCTTGATTCACGACGGAGCGAGGCCGATGCTGAATGCCGATATCATACGGAAATGTATTATCAATGTGCGCAGGCATAAAGCTTGTGTGGTCGGTATGCCTTCAAAAGATACAATCAAGGTCGTAGACAATGACACTTATGCTGTTTCGACACCTCCAAGAAGAAAGCTCTGGCAGGTCCAGACTCCTCAGTGTTTTGATTTTAATCTGATCTATGATGCCTATCAGAAGTTGATGGACAGCGGAGATACTACGGCAACCGATGACGGTATGGTACTTGAAAATTATGGAGATCAGAGAGTTAAAGTGAAGCTTATTGAAGGAAGTTATGACAATATTAAGGTGACAACTCCCGAGGATGTGAGAATCGCAGGAAGCCTTGTGAAGGCCAGAAAACTGTTCCGGTTCCTGCACAATGTCCATGATAAGATTATTTATCTGCAGATGAAGATACTGCAGAAGCGGTTTTTTACAAAAAAGAAAAAATAGTTTACAGATTTTATTCTAAGTATTTTAAAAATAATCAGATACATTTCATGTGCAGTGACAGACGAAAATCTGCCTGATTGCGGCATGAGTCCGTCAGATACCAAAAAAATAAACTTTTTTCAAAAAACTTGTTGACAAGTGTAGGAGCGTTTGGTATTATATACAAGCGTCACCGAGAGAGGCGCTCAAAAAACAAACAAAACAAGTACCTGGAGAGGTATCGAAGTGGTCATAACGAGGCGGTCTTGAAAACCGTTTGTCCGCAAGGGCGCGTGGGTTCGAATCCCACCCTCTCCGTTACTTTGAAGATCAGCATTAGCTGACAGCAAAGTAGTTAGGGACGCTTGGAGAAGTACCCAAGTGGCTGAAGGGGCTCGCCTGGAAAGTGAGTAGGTCGTTAATAGCGGCGCGAGGGTTCAAATCCCTCCTTCTCCGTTGGAACTTTGACAAGAGGTTCTGAAAGATAAGTTTGAGTGCAGTGTGCACTTCGGAAGTTTCACTTCCTCAGTCGCGGCAGAGCCGCTTATATAAAAAGTAAATCGTATACGCTTAGAAGAATGAATTCTTCACGCGATACACTTCATTTTTTATGCACACAATACTACAAACGCGAACATTGACAACTAAACAATAAGACAACCTTGAAAATTCTAAGAGATTTTCAGTATCTTTTGAAAAAGA